>Ga0079997_118379_pt1 | contig 429347 bp, 459 predicted proteins | sample PerSpoCPS_CMetaG_FD_69200 | JGI IMG/M metagenome (GOLD analysis project Ga0079997, IMG submission 69200) | Archaeal communities from Yellowstone National Park, Wyoming, USA - Perpetual Spouter C (PS_C) MetaG (SPADES assembly) (version 2) | ecosystem: Environmental > Aquatic > Thermal springs >... | reverse complement strand
GAGAAGATCTTTCGCCTCCAGGATCACATAAATTAAATACTGCAATAGCACAAGCTTATTATGCTTTAAAACAAGGAGTTGAAGAATTAGTTACAGAAACAGGGGCAGGTCAATGGGGAAGTGCATTAAGTTATGCAGCGAGAATGTTTAATTTAAAATGCACAGTTTTTTGGGTTAGGAATGTTTATGAATGGAAAAAACAAAGAAGAATATTAATGAAATTATATGGTGCAAATGTTTATCCTTCACCAAGTAATTTGACTGAAGTCGGTAAAAGATATTTAAAAGAAAATCCAAACCATCCTGGATCATTAGCTATAGCTATTTCTGAAGGTTTAGAATATGCATCAAAAAGTGAAAAGAGAGTTTATGCTTTAGGTTCTGTTTTAAATCATGTTTTATTACATCAAACGATAATAGGCTTAGAAACCCTTGAACAATTTAAGAAAATAGATATGATGCCAAACTTAATTATTTCATGTTTAGGAGGAGGTTCAAATTTTGGAGGAATAATTTTACCTTTCGTAAGAGAAAGAATTAAAAATAAACTTGATATAGAATTTTTAGCTATTCAATCTGAAGCTTCTCCTAATTTAGTAAAAGGTGAATATAGATATGATTTTGGTGATGCCGCTGAAATGACTCCTTTACTTAAAATGTATACATTAGGCCATAGATATGAAGCTAAAGAAATTAAAGGAGATGGACTAAGATATCATGCTGCAGCACCAATAATAAGTTTGCTAAGACACTTAGGAATAGTTAATGCTAAATATTATCCTATTGATGAGAAAGAAATTTTTGAAGCTGCAAAACTTTTCCTTGAAACAGAAGGATGGCTTGTTGCAGCAGAATCTGCGTATGCTGTAAAAGGATGTATTGATGAAGCTTTAAAAAGCGAAAGAGAAGGAAAGGAAAAAGTTATTTTAATGAATATAAGCGGTCATGGATTTTTAGATTTAGATGCATATAAAGAAAAACTGAATATAGAATAACTTTCAATTAACTCTAATAAACATTATTCAATTTTTTCCATTGCTTAAATCTTAAGTTTAAACGATTTAAATTTTAAAAAAGAAAATGTTAAACCTTTATTATCAAATCTATAAATTTATTTAAAATGTTTCTAACATTATTTTGCGGTAACTTATTTAAGGCTTTTCTGCTTAAATCTAGGTATAAATGTAACTTCTCATTAAGGAACTCTTTTTTATTATCAACTTTTAATTTTTGTACATATTCCTTTTTATCCCAATCCCTTAAATCATCATAAACCTGATAAGCAATACCTAAATATCTCCCAAAAAAGCTTGCAGATTCTACATAATATTCATTATCTGTCGATAATATAGCTCCTATTCTTGCAGAAGCTTCAAACAAAGAAGCTGTTTTATTTTGAATAATTTGAAAGTAATTTTCCCAATTAATTTCATTTTGATTCCTTAATTTTATTTCAAGTAATTGTCCTTCGCTCATGCTTCTAACCGTATCTGCTAATATTGAAGCTACTTGCTTATTTTTATATCTGTTTGTTAGTTCTAAAACCAAAGCTAAAGTAAAATCAGCTAACAATATTGCTTGTTCTTCTCCATAAACTAAATAATATGATTTTAAGCCTCTTCTATAAACTTCTTTATCGATCATATCATCATGAACTAAAGAAACAGTATGAATAAGTTCTATAGCAAAGGCAGCGGGAAAATAATCCTCCTTTGGCATTCCTAAAGTTTCAGCTGTTAAAAATAAAATTATAGGTCTTAATCTTTTTCCTCCCTTTAAAGCATATACTAAAGATTCATAGTAAGGAGAGTTTTTGTATTTTTCTAAATCTTTATTAATAAATTTTTCAAACAAAGAAACACGTTTAAATAGAAACTGGTCTTCTAAGTACAGTAAATTTTCAAAGATTAAATTTTCTTGCTGGTCCATTTATTATACTATTGAATAACCTCTTAATAAACTTTAGAGCCTTCCTTAGCTTCTCCCATTGTAGTTAAAGGATAAACATTTTGATTTTCATCTACTGCACATAAGATCATTCCTTTGCTCTCGATTCCTCTTATTATTTTTGGTTTTAAATTAGCTAATACTATAACTCTTTTATTTAAAAGAAAATCAGGCTCATATTGATCTCCTATTCCTGCTACAATTGTTCTTATTTCGTTTCCTAAATTTACTTTAAGTAAAATTAATTTATATGTACCTTCTACTCTCTTAGCTTCTATAACTTTACCTACTCTTATATCAAGCTTTGAAAATTCCTCTATTGTAATTTCTGTCATAATTTTTGAATTTTTATATTAATTAATAAAATTTTAAACTAATGAAAATAAAAATAGGCTGTTGCGGTTTTCAAAGAAAAAGAAAAGATTATTATGAAAATTTTAAATTAGTTGAATTACAGGAAACATTTTATAAATTACCTTCATTAGATAAAATGAAAGAATTAAGAAGAGAAGCACCTGAAGATTTCGAGTTCACATTTAAATGTTTCCAAGGAATAACCCATGATGTAAGCTCTCCTACATGGAAAAGAAGCGGAATAAAGAACTTAGAAGAATTAAAGAATAAGGTTGGTTCATTAAGAGTTACAAACGAAGTAATTGAATATTGGAAAGAACAAATAAAAATAGGCGAAGCATTAAATTCAAAAGTATGCGTTATTCAATTGCCTTCAAGCTTTAAAGATGATGAAAATGGAATAAAGAATTCAGAAAACTTCTTTTCTAAGATAGAAAGAAACAATCTGGAAATTGCTATTGAATTAAGAGGATGGAGCAAAGAAAATATTTCAAATTTATGTAAAAAGTTTAATCTTATTCACTGTACAGATCCTTTAAAAGAGGAAGCTACATATTTTGGAATTAATAAGATAGCATACTTTAGGTTGCACGGCCTTGGAAAAACCATGTATAAATATAAATATACAGATGAAGATTTGCAAAATCTTTTAAAAATTATAAAAAATTTAGATGTTAATGAAGTTTACATCTTATTTAATAATATTTATATGTATGATGATGCCCTAAGATTCAAAAAACTTGTTTCTTCAACTTTTTAAGATGTCCTTAATCTTCATATCCTTTCCATATTCTTAGTTTAGGATCTTCTATTCCTAAATATCTTAAAGCTCTTGCAATACTTTGATCAACAATATCTATTAAATCTGTAGGCTTAGAATACCATGCTGGTAATGGAGGGAAAATAGTTACATTAGGAATTTTAGATAAAGTATATAGATTTTTAAGATGAATTGAGCTTAAAGGTGTTTCCCTTATTAACAATACTAAAGGTCTTTTTTCTTTTATGCATATATCTGCTGCTCTTAAAAGTAAATTATTAGAAATTCCGTTTGCTATTGCTGCTACTGTTTTCATAGAACATGGAGCAATAATCATCCCATCAGTAGGATATGAGCCACTGGAAATAGGTGCTGTAAAATCAAATTCATCATAGTATTTAGTTGATAATTTAATTACATCTTCTTTAGAATAATTTAATTCATCTTTTATAACCTGCCAAGCAGCACTTGTTACTACCAAATAACTTTCATGATTTAACTCTTTTAGCCTAATTAATGTTCTTATACCATATATTGCACCTGATGCACCAGATATTCCTACAACTATTCTCTTCATATTAGTTCATTCACAGTATTAATTACTTCCTTTATTTCCTTCGGTATATATCCTTTGAAAATCTTTGTTAATAACTTAGATTTAAAAGATAACTTGGGTAAGCATCCGCATGCAAAAGGATGGCCTCCACCGTTATATTTTTTAGCAACAGGTAATAGGTTTATATCTTTATTCATTCCTGCATAAAATGAAACATTAAGCCTTGGATAAATTACTATCGTAAAATCTAAGTTTTTTTCAATACTAGCATATTTAGCTACAAGACTTCCAGGTAATCTAACTTTCCTAATATCTATAATGGTGTATCTTTGGCCACTTTTAGTATGAAAAACAGGTAAAGTATTAATTATTTCTTTTATTTTCTCTTCATTCTTAGCTTCTTTTTTTGCCCATTTTAAAATTTTTTCATCCCTTATTTTTCCTTCACTTAAAAGATCTATTATAGAGTTAATTCTAGCTTTATACCTTAATGCACGATTGATATTAATGGTATCTTCCAAAGAATATGAAGCAGTATCAGCATCGTTTGCAATCTCAACAAGTTTTAAAGAAATTTCATCATTTAATTCAAGAACTTTAGCTACAAGTTCAGCAGCGCTCTTTGTTCTTTCAACAAAAAGTTTAGAATATTTAGAAGCAATATCAATTGCTTCTTTAGACCATGTATGATGATCTATCCATATTATATCGTTGTTATTTTTAATTAATTTAGAAAGATTTTTATCTAATTCTTTAAGAAGGTCATCATTAGGAGAAAGATCTGAAATGAATATTTTTTTATTTTCAATATTCAATTTTCCAAGATCGAAAACTACTTCTCTAGGAACAGAAGGAATAAAATGAATATCCTTGTATTTCCTTTTTATTAATGCGGCAGAAACTGTACCATCAATATCATCATGAGCTATTACAACATATTCATTAAATATTTTAGGAGAACTTTTTCTTTTAAATAAAGATTTTATAAATTTTATAAATTTAAATAGCATTAGATTTGTATAAGAGAAGTTTTATTTAAAATTTTTGACACGTATGGCCCTTCAAGTTCATAACCAAATTTTCTATAATATTCTCTTACTCCAATAGCACTTATTATGATCATTTTATTTAATCCATATTCTTCATAAACAATTCTTTCAGCTTCTGCTAACAATCTTCTACCATAACCTTTATGTTGCCATGCACTTTCTGCTTTAACTCCTATAGGAACAGCCTGACCATAAACATGCAATTCTCTTACTATTCCTGCATTTTTTGCTTCTTTTCTCCAAGGATCTTTAGGAATACGTAATCTTAAATAACCTACCAAAGTTAAATCTTCATCTTCAAATGAGAGAAAATGTTCATAGCCTTCAGAAGCATAATAGCTTCTACGAATAAGCTTAACTTTGGAGTTATCAGGATTAAATTTCTCTTTTATTATTCTTATTCCTACTTCTCTACATCTTGTACATAAGCATCTAATTCCTTTTTCTCTCAATATTTTGCTTGCATATTCTCTTAAATCTCCTCTCTTGATTCCTGCTACAATTATTTGCGAAGGCATATCTCTTTGAACTCTATTTACTCTAACATAAGGAGGTAAGAACTTAGTAATTTCTTCAAGAATTTCAATAACCTCTTCTTCCCTTATTTCTTTATATTTACCTTCAAGCCATTCTTTGTATAGCTCAGAACCTGGCATAACCAAAGTAGGATAAATTTTAATCATATCTGGACAAAACCTCGAATCATAGAAAATTGTCTTAAAAGATTCAATATCCATTTGCTTACTTGAACCTGGCAATCCTAGCATCATATGATAACAAACCTCAAATCCAGCATCCTTTAATAATTTAGTTGCATGAATCACTTCCTTAATTCCATGTCCTCTTTTAACTCTTTCAAGAACAGAATCAAAAGTTGATTGAACACCTATTTCTACTCTTGTAACTCCTAAATTTAAAAGCTCATCAAGTATCATTTCATCAAGCCAATCAGGTCTTGTTTCAATAGAAATACCAACACATCTTATTAATGCTTTCTCATTTCTTTTTATTTCATAATAAGGGTCAACTTTCTCGCTATAATTTACTTTAGGAAAATCATTTAAAGCTTTTATACATTGAGCTATAAACCATTTTCTATAATCCTTTGGCAGAGCAGTAAATGTTCCTCCTACAATTATTATTTGAGATTTTGAAGGAAAATGTCCAGAAAGTATATATTGTTTTAATCTATCTTGTGTTTGAAAATAAGGATTAAATGCATTTTGAGCAGCTCTATTTATTGCAGGCTCTCCAACAATATAGCTTTTAGGAGCACCATAATTAGGCCCGCCGAAGCAATAAGTACATTTGGCTGGACAATCAAACGGAGCAGTAACTACAGCTACTACTGATATTCCTGAAGCAGCTCTAATAGGCTTTTTTACTTCTGCTTGCTTTAAAACTTCCACACTTACTATTATATTATACCCGTCAAATTAATAAATCTACTAAATATAGGATAAAAATTCCTTTAAAAATCGTTTAGGCATTCTATACTTAAGCAAATTTAAAGGAATTAAAGCTATAACAACAACTATGCCAAGAATAATTAAAATTTCAATAAATTTTAGCATTCCTATTAACGCTCCACCGTCACCTCCAAACGGAGAATTTGAAGGGACCTCAGGTAAAGAAGCTTGAACACTTTCAACAAAGGAAGTAAAATAAAAGTATGAAATAATTAAAAGTACTAAAAAGGTGCTATATAGCAAAATATCTAGAACTATAATACTTTTAGGAATTTCATAATTTACAAATATTTTATTTTCTAAAAATTTTATTCTTAATATTTTTTTAATATTTGAAGACGGAAGAAGAGTATAACTTCCATGAGATAATATAATTTCTTTATAAGGCTCATCGTAAATTATTTTACAGTTCTTCGTAGCAGCTAAAATTTTAACATTTTTATAAGCTTCATTTATTGAAATGGTTAAATTTTTTTCCATAATCTATTATTATTATGATTATATTAAATTATAAAGAAGAATTTCTAGATGGGATGACAAAACTATATAATGAGAATAAATATCTTGACCCTGATTTTAGACCTTTAAGTCCTTATGAATTTTATATAAAATTTATCTCTTTGCCCTATATAAAATCAGAGTTCATTTTTATTGCAAAAGAAGAGAATAATATAATAGGTTATGCAATAGCAGACTTTGATAAACTTATTGAAAGAAAATTTAAGAAAAGGATTTTAATAATAGATTCTTTAGTTACAGAAAGAGAAAGATTATTTGAAGTAGGCAATATTCTTATCAAAAAAATTGAAGAAAAGGCTAAGCAAATAAATGCTAAAGAAATTCAAGTACATTTTATAGATTCAAATGATGAGCAAGAAAATAAGTTTTATTTAGAGAATGGTTTTTCTTTAGATAAAAAATGGTATTACATGGAAACAAATGCTAAAAGATTTGAGGATATAGATTTACCTAATAATTACGAATGGATCTACATAAAAGATCATGAAATTCTTAGAAAATGGGTTAAATGTTATAATGAAGCATTTAAAGAACATTATGGAATGAGACCATTAAGAGTTAAGGAGTTAAAAATGTATTATAAAGAAGAAGGATTCGATCCTACAGGTTATTTTGGTATTTATGACAAAGAAAAAGAAATAGTTATTGGAGAATGTTCTTGCGAAATAGACCCTTCTTTTAATGAATATAGAAAAATTAAAAGAGGAATAATCTGGACGATAGGAGTAATAAAAGAATATAGAGGAAAAGGATTTGGTGAGAAGCTTTTACAAAATGCCTTCAATTGGTTTTACGATAAAGAAATGGAAATAGTAGCTATACATGTTGAAGAAGATAATAAAGTAGCTTATAGTTTATATTCTAAGTACGGTTTTGAAATAAAAAGGTATAGGCTATTCTATTCTAAATCTGTTTTCTAAGACCCCCGTTAATCTGGTAAATATTTTATATCCTAATTTTACTAGCTCAATCGATTTCTCATCCAAACTTTCACTTTCAATAAATTTTTTAAATTCCACCCATGTTTCTATACATTTTGGAATATTTAGATCATCTTCAAAATATTTTATAAAATTAGTAATATATTCATTTATTTTAATTGAAACTTTTTTATTTTCTGAATCGCTTTTCTTAATTTTAACACTTTCTAAATATTTTTTAATTTTATTAAATTCATTTAAAGAATTAAAATCAAATTCAAAATCTTTTTTATATTTTTTGCTTAAAATATATAATTTTAAAGTATCAATATCAATTTCTTTTAATAGATCATTTATATAAATGCAATTATTGAAGGATTTTGACATTTTCTCTCCTTTATATTTAATTAATCCTGTGTAGAAAAAGTATTTAGCAAGAAAATATTTATTATGATAGTATTCACCTAAGGTCATTATAAACTCATGATGGGGGTAAATTAGTTCTTTTGCACCTACATGAATATCATAGTCCCCATTAAATTCTTTATTGATGACTGTGAAATCTTGTAAATGCCAGCCTACTATTCCTTTACCTAAATTCGTATTAAAGGAATATCTTTCGTCATTTAAACCTATCCATAATCTAAAATCATGATCATTTCTTTTTAAAGGATGCGGTTCATATATCCTTGACTTTATTTCTTCCAAAGATAAACCAGACAATTTCCCTAAATATTTGGATTTTGACAGATCACAATATATATCATTATCTATTTTATAAGCTAGATCTTGTTTTAAGAGGAAATTTATTATTTCAATTGAATCATAAATATATTCCGAAGTTTTTATGATCTTGTATGATTGTAAAAGACTTAATTTATTAAAATCTTCTAAAAAAGCTTTATAGAAATATTCAGAAACTTCTTTTGAATTTTTTCCTTCATCAACAGCTTTTTCTATGATCTTCGCATCCATGTCTGTTAAATTTAAAACAGCAATTGATTTATAACCGAGAAAGCTAAAGTATCTTAATAAAATATCAGTATATAAAATTACGCGAAAATTTCCCACATGAATTCTATCATATAAAGTTGGCCCGCAAACAAAGATTTTAACCTTATCACTAACTTTTACTATTTCTTTTTTCCTGGAATAACTATTATAAAGTTTAATCATTAAATAATTTTGTGCAGACAAATTAATATGGATAAAGTAATATACAGTTACGAAGAATTCCTAATACTTATACGTTCACTAAATCCTGATGAAGGAATAAAAATAAATTTGGAAGGAAAGGAAATAATAATAACCAAACCTGACATAAAATATTGTGTTTTAATAAAAAATAAAACAAAAAATTATAAATATACTTTAAATCCAGAAGAAATTTTAAAAAATTTAAATTTAAAATTTCCTATTAAGATAAAATTTTATTAGGTTTCAAAACTGGAATTCTTAATATATTATAATGTGTGTTTGCGTTGTAGAATTTTGTTTTAATGTTCCTTTTATTAATTCTACCATTTATTTCATCTAAGCTAAGACTTAGAGGATCATAATAATCTGAACCTGCAATAAAACAACAATTATATCCAAAGGAAGGCATCCAAACATTATACTCTCTTACCATTTTGAAATTTCCAGAAATATTCTTAAAAACTTCTTCATAAACATCGGTAAAATAAAATGATGAACCTGCCTGTGTTACAATTATTCCTTTTTCATCAAGAATTCTTTTCAACTTTTTATAAAAATTATAGCTGTAAAGTTCCTTTGATATTTCTGGCCCAAAAGGATCAGTTAGATCTAAAATTATACAATCATAAATTTCTTTACTTATTTCAATGTAATCTTTACCATCCATAATTACTAGCTCAACTCTGTTATCTTCAAATGAGCCCATGTTTAATTTAGTTAAATATTTTTTACAAATTTCAACAAGTTCACCATCAATATCTACTAAAGTAACTTTGTTTACTGGATGTTTTAATACTTCCCTTAAAACACATCCATCTCCACCGCCAATAATTAAAACTTTTGAAGGTTTATCATGGGTTATTAGGCTAGGATGTACTAACATTTCATGATATATGTATTCATCTACTTCTGTAACTTGTACAAGTTTATCCAAAACCAAAGCTAATCCATATTCTAAAAACTCAATTATTTCGCAATGCTGGTATTTTGTTTTTACTTCAAGCTTTTTTTCTTTTATCCCCATTAATAATTTTGTAATTTTAGAAACAGGTTGAGTATAGTATTCCATAAAAATATAACAACGAAAAATTTATTATTGTTTAACAATTTATCATTATGCCAGATGTAGATGTAGTAATAGTTGGCGCAGGTTTAGCAGGTTTATCTGCTGCATATAAGCTTGCGCAAAATGGAATAAATACCTTAGTAATAGAAAGGGGTCCTTATCCAGGTTCTAAGAATGTAAGCGGAGGTAGAATGTATTTACATGCTATAAGGAGATTAGTAAAAGAAATTCCTGTAGAAGAAATGCCGTTTGAGAGATTCGTTATAAGAGAATGTATTACTTTTGTAGGTGATGATTCATACGTAACTTTAGAATTAAATCAATTTAAAGTTAAGCAATATATGAGCGGAATCGTATTAAGAGCCAAATTTGATAAATGGTTTGCTAGTCTCGTTGAAGAAAAGGGAGCTATGATTGTAACAAATAAAAGAGTTGATGATTTATTGTTTGAAAAAGGAAAAGTATCAGGAATAATAGCTGAAGGAGATCAAATAACTTCAAATGCTGTTATAATAGCTGAAGGAGCTAACAGTTTTTTGGCTGAAAAATATAAATTAAGGAAAAGTTTTTCGCCAAAATCAATGACAGTAGCAGTAAAAGGTATAGTTGAATTAGGAGAAGAAGAAATTAATAAAAGATTTAATTTAAAAAGCAGAGAAGGTGTTGCACATGCTTTTGTAGGAATAACAAAAGGAGTTCAAGGAGGAGGATTTATTTATACAAACAAAGATGTTGTTGCAATAGGTGTAGTTTGTCTTTTAGAATCTTTGGTTAAAAATAAAGTTTCTATAGCTGAACTTTTTGAATATTATAGATTACATCCTGCAATTCAAAGATACATTGAAGGAGGGAAGCTTGTTGAATATTCGGGACATTTAACACCTGAATTAGGAATAAATATGATGCCGAAAATAGTTTCCGATGGCTTATTAATAGCTGGAGATGCGGCAGCTTTTTTCTTAGAAGCAGGACCAATATTAAGAGGAATGGATTTTGCGATAGAATCAGGATCCTTGGCTGCAGAGACTTTATTAATTGCACATAAAAAAGGAGATTTTAGCGAAAAAACTTTAAACATTTATTTAGATATGCTAAATAATAGTTTTGTATTAAGAGATTTAAGAAGATATAAAAATTCACCTAAATTTATGAATAATCAAAGATTATATACTGTTTATCCTAAATTAATAAATGAAATATATAAACAAATTATGCATGTTGATGGTTCAACAAAACCTTTATTAGGTAAGTTAATGTTGGATCTAACTTTTAAAAACGTTAATCCTATATATTTAGTAAAAGATATTATAGAAGCGATGATGTACTTATGAGCGAAAAGAAGCAATTAAGTATTTCTGAAAGATTGGCTTTAACTTCATATAATCCAGATAAAGAAAGTCATATTTATGTTGATACAGAAAAATGTTTGACATGTCCAACTCATGCTTGTTTATATGTTTGTCCTGCTAAAGTATACGAATTAAGGGATGGAAAAATACATTATAATTATGAAGCCTGTATGGAACTTGGAGGATGCATTATAGCATGCCATCAAATGGGAAATAAAGCTATACAATGGAGATATCCAAAGGGAAGTTTTGGAGTAATATTTCGTTATGGCTGACTTGCTTCTCACTTTATTAAGCGTGGTTTTAAATTTTTGTAAGGTTGGATAAAAAATAGGTTAGCTTTAGTTAAATTTTTATTAAATATTAAGAATTTATTTATATGGCTTTCGAATTTGAAACAGCTTTAGCATTAATTTTTCCTTTTGTAATTGGATTATTGGTAGGATACATATTAAAACATGCAATAAAGATCTTAGGAGCTATAATAGTTTTAGTATTACTACTTTTACTCTTTGGCTACATAAATGTAGGTATGCTTGAATTTTTCTTTAAAAATCTTTTAAATTACGGTGAAAAAGCTTTGGAAGCTGCAAAAACTGTTGGCAATGTTTTACCAGCTTCTTCATTAATTTTCTTACTAGGAGTAGCTGTAGGATATTTTCTAAGTAAATGAGAATAATAGCATGCATAGATTTAGATTATTTTTATGCTCAATGTGAGGAAATTTTAAATCCTAGTATAAAAGATAAACCAATCGTAGTTTGCATTTATTCAGGAAGAGGAGAAGAAGGAGGAGCTGTAGCAACTGCAAATTATGTTGCAAGAAAATATGGAGTAAAATCTGGGATGGCAATATCTAGAGCTAAAAAACTTCTTAAAGATGTTGAAGCATTTTTTATTCCTGCAAAATTGGAACTTTATGAAAAAATTTCTATGGAAGTTATGAAAATTGTTCAAAAATATGGAGATGTTTTCGAACAAGTAAGTGTAGATGAAGCATTTTTAGATATAACAAAAATATCTAATGAGAATTATGAAAAAGCCCTTGAATTAATGAAAGAAATGAAAAACGAAATATATATTAAAGAAAAATTAACTTGTTCAGTAGGCATTGGTCCTTCAAAAGTTATAGCTAAAATTGCTTCAGGATTAAATAAACCTAATGGATTAACTTTAATTAAGCCAGAAGATATTCCTAAAGTTATATGGCCTTTGCCAATAAGCGAATTGCCTGGTGTAGGTTCAAAAACAGAAAATATAATGAATAAGCTGGGAATAAAAACTATCGGAGATTTAGCCAATTATGATTCTTTAAAATTAATTTCTATATTCGGTAAAAAAATTGCTTCATATTTTATCTCTGCTTCACAAGGAAAGGATGCTGAGCCAGTTAAACCTACTGAGCAAAATAAACAATTTAGTAGAATGATTACTCTAAAGGAAAATACTTTAAACTTTAGAGAATTACTTCCTTATTTGGATACTTTAGCAAAGGAATTATCAAACGATTTAAAATATAATAAAGTATTAGCTAAAGGAATCGGAATAACTGCAATATTAGATGATTTTTCAACAGTATCTAAAAGTACAATTTTAAACACACCTACGAATTCATATGAAGATATAAAAGATACAGCAGAAAAGTTATTAAGGGAGCTTTTACCAAAATGTAATAAACTTATTAGAAGAATTTCTTTAAGAGCTTATAACTTAATATATTTATACAAATCCATACCACTTTTAGAATATATGAATTAATCTTTCTTTAAATTTTTTCTATACTTATTATGATTTTAAATTTCTAATCAGTCTAAGTATTTATAAAATTCTTCACCGGATCAAATTAGATTTAATTTTTTTGCAAGAATAATCGCTTCTTCCTTAGTGATCCATTCAACATGCAAATAGTCAAGAATTTCTTCCAAGCTCATTCCTATATTTTTTGCCTCTTCTATGGTATATTTGTATGCTTCCAATTCGGTTGGTCTTTCAATGTATGAATACCTTGTATCATATAAATTCATTCCCTTTTTAAGTTGATCAACATGAATCAATTCATGCAAAAGATCTAAATATAAGTATTCTTTTTTACCTTTCCTTAAGTAATCTAAACAAATATATATCGAACCATCAATATCATCAACCCACATATAACCTTTACACCTAACAATTCTAATTTCTACGCTCTTTTTCATATATTCAAACTTATCTCTTAAAATATTTTTAACGATCCAGGATTCTTCTAAACCTTCAAATATATCATTTAATTTATAAGAACCCACCTTAACTTTCCTGTTTACTTTAAAATTTTTCATTTATAATATTCTTAAGTATAAATCAAATAAATCTATCTTTAATAATTCAAAAAAATCTACAGCTTTTTCATACGAAAAAGGGAAAAATAAGTAAAGATTTAAATACTTGTTTAATTAAAGAAAACAAAGAGCTGAGGAAAAACGGAAAGAAAAAGATATTTTGAAAAACCAGTTAAAGTAAATGAAGTTGTAGATGTCGAAATACAGGAAGTTGGAAAGAGAGGAGATGGTATTGCTAGAATTCATGGATTTGTTATCTTCGTTAGAAATGCTAAAAAAGGAGAGCAACTAAAAGTTAAAATAATTAAGGTAGCTGATAGATTTGCTATAGCGGAACCTCTTTCTGAGGAAGTAATATAATTTTAAATAATTTTATTTTTTTCTTTTTTAAAAATAATTTCTAAATTATTTATAATATTGCTTTAAATATCTTGAATCTAGATAAAGTTATTATATTTTAAAATGAAAATCCCGCCCTTTAGTGCGGAGAAGACAGAAAAATTAAATTTAAGTTAGGTAATATTTTCTTATGGCAAAATACGATGGTGTAATAGGTAAAAGGTTACTAGTAGTAGATGAAAAGCCCGAAGAAATAACTTTAGTTTTTGAAGATAACAGATATTTAGTAGTTTATATAAAAGACGGAAAACTTTATACAGAAAGTATACCAGAGTGACACCTGCCATAAATGGCGGTTTTCATTTTTTGGAAAATACTTATAAAAGATTTTAAGCATACTGAACATTTTTCTAAAAATTCCTTTTATTTCTTATATTTTTCTCAGTATTTCCTTAAAACACTAACCATTATTATTACCAGTTTCTTTCTAAAATTTTATTTATTTGTTAGATTGTGTTGATCTTCTAACGAACTCTTGCACTGGAGTAATTAATGAAGTAAATTCCATTGGGAATATAAATTTGGTTGCAGGTGATTGAGCAAGAGCTTTTAATGCTTCAAAATATTGTAATGTTAAAGTGTTTGTATCAACTTGTTTTGCTACCTTAAATATTGTATCTAAGGCAAGAGCGAAACCTTCTGCTCTTAATATAGCTGCTTGTCTTTCTCCTTCAGCTCTTAAAATTGTTGCTTGCCTTTCACCTTCTGCTTTTAATATTGCTGCTTGTTTTTCCCCTTCTGCTATAGTTATTGCAGCAGTTTTCTTTCCATCAGCTTCAGTTATTAATGCTCTTCTATTTCTTTCGGCAGACATTTGCAATATCATGGCATCTTGTACTTGTTTAGGAGGTATTATTTCCCTTATTTCTACATTTGTTATTTTGACACCCCATCTAGCTGTAACTTCATCTAGCTTGCTTCTTAATATTTGATTTATTGTTTCTCTTTTAGCAAGAACTTCATCAAGCAAAATATCTCCTATTACAGCTCTTAAAGTAGTAGTTCCAATACCTACAGCTGCTCCTTCAAATTGCTGAACTCTTAAAACGGAATCTGAAGCATTCAATACTCTATAATATATAAGAAAGTCAATATCTACTGGAGCATTATCTTTAGTTATACATGTTTGCTTTGTAACTTGGATAAATCTTTCTCTTAAATCTACTTTTTTTACTGTATCAATAAAAGGAATTATAATAACTAAACCTGGTCCTTTTTCTCCTAAATATTTTCCTAACCTAAATACTATTAATCTTTCATATTCATATACTCTTTTAATTGCAGCCCTTGCAAATACTACTATTATTATTATTAGTAATAATGTTAGGAAAATTATCTCAGCAGGCGCTAATACTTGGAAAAATATTTTAGGTAATACCATAATTAAAATTACTTTGAAACTATTAATATTCTTAATTAGTTTTCTTTTTTAATGTGTAAGATATTTTTATCTATATTAACTACTATAGCTTTATCTCCTTTTTTTAAATTATCTAAGGCTAAAGCAAGCCATTCTTCTCCTTCTACATAAACAACACCTTTTTCCCCTTTTTCAATATCGCTTAAAACTTTACATTCTTTATTTAATAACCGAGCTAGATCAAAATATTTTTCCTTCTTAAGAATTATTTCAGTTGTAGCTAAAGATATTAATAACAAAAATGAAGATAAAATAAAAATTGAACCTAAAATAAATATTATCAGATCGTTAAAAATAAAGGAAATATAAATTAAAGCTACTCCTAAAAAAGCTATTGAAAGCGAAACTAAAAAACCTAGAAAACCTATTACTGTAAAATATTGATTAAAAATTCTGATATACTTTTTACTCTTCAAGCTTTTTTACTTTTAAAACATTCCCTTTAACTTCTATTACTTTAATTTTGCTTCCTTTAGGAATATAAGTTTCACTTTCAGCAGTCCATTCTTCTGCTTCAACATTAACTACACCAGGATTATCTGGAGATATTTCTGTTACTGCATAACCTATTTTATTTAAAATTAAAGAAACATCATATACTTTTCCTCTTTTCTTAATTGTTTGGGTTATTTTATGTAAATAAAGTCCTCCTATCATTGTTAAAACAGCTATAACTGCTGCAATACTATATTGAGATATTCCTATTTGAAAGAAATGTATATTAGGAAGCTCACCAGGTTTAATATCTGGAGGAGTTACAGGTATATAAAATAAAAGAAAGCCTAAAGCTATAAAAATTCCAGCAGGTATCGCTCCTAATCCTTCACCTATTTTTAATTCTATGGCTAGCAATATTGCTCCTATAATTATCAAAAGAATTGCACCAATAAATACAGGAACTACTGAGTAGCCAATAAAGGTTAAAATCCAAGCAACGATTCCTGCAGCAATTAATATTTCAGATTGTGCATAAATACCTACTATAATAGCAAAAGTAGCAATTAAACCAATAAATGTAAGCACAGTTGGATCAGATAGAAAACTTAGAAAGCTTGAAACATAATCAGGATAAACAATATTTACATTTTTTGCTCCAATTTCATTTAAAGCTCCCGAAATAGAAGTTGAATTAAGTACTTTGTCTATCAATCCTAGTTTATAAGCTTCTTCAGCAGTATAAGATTTACCTAATGTAACCATTTCTGCAGCGGCTGTTTTATTTCTATTCCTTGCTTCAGCTAAGCTTTCCATATATTTAGCAAAGGCACTAATAATTTTTCTTTTTGTTTCCTCATCCAAAGCTCCACCAACAGGTGTAGCTGAACCTATGCTTGTGCCTTTTACCATGTAAATTTTAGTTGATGCCATAGCTATGAAAGCTCCTGCACTTGTAGCATGAGCTCCTACAGGAGCTACTAATGTTATTACAGTTAAACCTTTTGCTTCACCTTCTTGTAATTTTTTAATTATATTATCCATGTGAATTGAATATCCTCCAAAAGTATTCATCACAATTACATAATATTTTGCATTTTTGCTAATAGCTTCATCAACTGTTCTATAAATAAAATTTTGAGCACCAGCATCTATAGTTTGATCTAAGGATATAACATAAAATTCATCATTAGCGTTTATTCCTTTAGTATATACTAACAATAAAAATAATGGAATTAAAACTAAAAATAGCTTTAATTTATTCACAAAAAAAATATAATTTATTAATTATAAAAAAATAATTTACTCTTTATTAGTTAAAGTAGTATTGCTTCCTAATGGAATTTCAGGCAATCTTTCCTTTGTTCTAGATTCTGCAACACTCATAGCTTCTTTTAATATCGATTCTGCTTCTTCGCTTGTTACATTATATCCTCCGATCATTCCAGAAGGTCCTTCTGTTTCATATAGTAAGCCTGTAAGATTTTCATTTACAGCTAACAATTCTTTATCAAGCTCAGGTAAAATTCCTCCTAACTTTCCTCTTATAGATTGAATTACACTTATTGCTCCACTAACTGTAACTGCTACATCTCCTATTGATTGGATTGTTTCTAATCTTAAGGCAACTGATTCAAGAGCAGTTTTGCATCCATCAACCAATCTTATTGTTTTCCTAGTATTTGCTACTTCATTTGCAAAGACTTTTGCTCTATCAACATCATGTTTTAAATAGGAATCGATAACTCTTTCAAATAGTCTTTTATCCTTTTCCCTTAATCTTTCAAGAAGAACATTTAATCTACTCGATTGGATATTTAATCTATGAATTATTTGATTTATTCTTTGTTTAAGAGGTGGGCCTGGAAACATTGAATCCTTTATTTTTAAACCCACAGGTTCGCTTAGAGGCTTGTCCCAATCCTTTTCTAATTTTGCCATACTGAGAAGATTTAAGATTTAAATATTTAAGCCAAAAGTGCTGATGAAAAATTTAAAAATATAAAATAAAAAATCTAGAAAACGAAAGATTTAAATTATCTTCCCATAAATGTATAAAGATGTTCCCTTATAAAATCTAAAAGCAAAGCTAAACTATAAGGCCATGCAACAACTATTTCAACATTAAGCTTGCTTTTTAATTCTTCAATTTTGTTAAATGTTTCTTGGCTTATACCACTTAAATAATCAATAGGAATAACAATTATGAATTTATATCCTCTTAATGCTAAACTTAATATTGCTTCTGAAATATCAGGATAGCAAAATTCTTCAAAAGCAATTTCAGCTAAATATTTTCCTGTAAGATTAATTTTTTCAGCAAGATTTAAAAGCATAAAATAAGAAGGATCGTTATTTTCATTTCTTTGCCATCTTTTTATTTCTTCATTTAACATTTCAAATTCAGATTTATTTACTTCTTTACCTAATTCCAAATTAAATTTTAAATTATAATACTCAAGAAGCTTATCCTTTGGATAATCTTTTGGAATGTTTCCTTTAGCTAAAAGTATTAAAGGGATCCTTTTCTCTTTTAATGTTTCTTTTTCCTTTAATAATAAACCAGATTCCATAACAAAATATTTGTTATAGATAAATAAATTATTATGAACAAAAATTGCATGTTTGTTGCTTTTTCTTCAGTAGCTTCAAGAAGCAGAAGGATTGCTTCCAAATTAAATATTCCTTTGATATTTTATAAAGATAGATTTCCCTATGTTTTTTCTTCAATTTTAACGATCATTAAAATTTTAAGAGCAAAACCTAAATCTGTTATTTTACAACTTACACAAGGACCAATTTTATTTTTATTCATTATATTAAAAAAATTAATTAAATTTAAATTGATAGGAGATGTTCATTCTGGATTTTTAATTTATTTAAATTTAAAAGGGAAAATATTAAATTTTACTTTTTCAAAATTAATTGATCATTTAGATTTAATAATTGTTCATAATAAAGAAATTTTAAAAATTGTATCTAAGAAAAATAAAACATTTTTATTGTATGATCCATTAATAAATGATGTTGAAGAATTAAAAATTAGAAAAAATAAAACCTTTGTATTTGTTCCAATAATGAAAAAACCTGATGAACCAATAAGAGAGTTAATAAAAGCTTCTGAAGAATTAAAAAGTGATTTTGTATTTATTTCAACAGGTAAAAAAATAGAAAATATAAAATGTTTGGGATATCTTAGCTATGAAAATTATTTGAAAGTTTTAAAAACTTGTGATATAGTTTTAGCTTTAACTAAAAGAGAATTTACTCTACTTAGCATAATATTTGAAGCTATTTCTTTAGGTAAACCAATAATTGCTTCAGAAACTTTAACTATAAAAAATTTCTTAAAAGATAATGCGTTGTATACAAACCATGAAAATTTGGCTGAAAAAATTAAAGAAATGAAAATGAAAAAGGAAATTTATAAAGAAAGAATTACGAAAATAAGAAATGTAATTGTAAAAATAGAAAAAATTAATTTAGAAAAAATAAAAAAATTTATTTTATAAATATTTTCTTGCAATAAATACTGCTACTCCTATCGCTGCTAAAGTAGCTATCACTAAGGCAATTGCATTGAGAGGTATTGATGCGTAACCTGAAACTACATTAACTTCTCTTATGTTATCTGAAGCTATACTTATAGGTTTATATTCTTTAATTATTTTGTTATTATTATCAACGGTAAATTCATATGTTGGCAACTTCTTAACTATTGATTCTCCAGAAGATAATGTTTTAACTTCACCTTTTGTACCCTTTACTTCTTGTATGCTTCCTCCTCCAGGAACAACAAAGAGTTTAATTCCTTGTATTGTCCTTGTTGTAGTACCATCTGTAGCTGTTATATCTATATATGATAATCCTAGTGTAGCTAAGTTTGTTGTTACTGTAACTTTAATTGTAGCTTCTTTATCAGGACCAAGAGTTACTGTTGAAGGTTCAAAGCTAAATGAAACTCCTCTTGTTTCAACAACTTGACCCAATTCTACTCTGTAAGCCTTTCCAGAGAAGGATAAAGTGAAAGGTGTTGCATAAGTTTTTACTTTAACATTAAATTCTGCTGTTCCAGTTGAAGGTACTACTAAAGTATATGTATCAGTGCTTATTGAATAATCTCCTACAATAACATTAAAGGCTACTGGGGTACCTACAAATGTTCTGTATAGCCAGTTACCTGGAGGTGGTGGTGGATTAAATTCCCAGACCGTAGCAGGAATTGCTCCATTTGCTGTAATATTGGATGTAACAAAGAATACTAATGCATAGGTTCCTGGTTTTGCATTTTGTGTTACTAACCTTAATGTTACTTCAGCTGAACCTCCCTTACCTGGTAAAGCAAAGCTCATTTTTCTATTAACACCTCCATCCCATTTGATCCATAATCCAAACTCTTTTGCTGCTGTAGCTCTATCAAAAGGTGTAAATGTGCCTGACTCATAAGAACTAGATGAAACCCAAATATCATATGATTCAAATGTTAACGTTCTGTTTAAGTTATCAGCATCAGCGGTCGTAAATCTTAGCTTTATATCAAATTCTCCGCTTGTTGTTATTTTTTCAGGTACCTCAACTGGTTCAACTCCAATTACTCTTAATTTAATTAGTAAAGTTTTTACAGGTCCTATAGCTCCTGATTCAACAGCTGGAGCGTAAGGTGGATCTGCTATAAATATTAATGTAACATTGTAAATTCCTGGAGGTATTACTGCTTGAGACCCTAACAAAATTGAAGGTAAACCTATTAGAGCATCGAATGGATAAACATCAGTAGCACTGGCAATAAATACTTGATTTATAGATGGTGTAGGTGCATTTACAACAACATCATCAAGATATACTGCTGTCACACCGAATAGTGTAAATTCACCTACTCTGAATCTAAATATTAAGTTATTTCCTTTGTAAGGAGATAAATCTATTGTATATGTTTGTAATGTAGTAGATGGTAAAGATGGGAAGAAGCTAGCTAAAAGTCTACCCGTATTTGCATCTATTACTTCAACAACCCAATCAAATATTATACCGCCGCCAGGAGATGAAGAAGTTCTATATTTAAAGCTTAATGTTGCACTAGTTGCATATGGAGATATGTAAACTGGAACTGTTGTATACAATGTAGTATAACCCATAGACTCGTAATCTGTATCAAAACTATCATACAATATTTTGGCACTATACCTTCCACTAATTACGTTTGCAGGCTCGTAGCCTGGTGCTGCAGGATCAAAGTTTTGTACAATTGTTACAGCTGGAGTTGTCCTTGAGACATCTGTTAATACATCCCAGCCATCTAAAGTTCCTAATTCAAAGTCTCCATTATACATTAAGTTTGCAACAGGACCTTGAGCGAATATATAACTTGTAAATGGTATTAGTGGAGATATAGTTGCAAATATATAAACATTTCCTCCATAATATCCTTCTCCTGTTACAAATGGATTAACATTTTCATTTGGACCTATTTGACCAGTTATTCTGAAAGAGCCTGTTACCATTGATATATCTTGTAATGGTCCACCTGGTACAGCAATAGCAAAGTTATCAAATAAATGCCAAGTTCTAAAAAGCGGATCTCTATGAGCCATTTCAATGCTAATAAAAACAGTTTGACCTTTCATCCAGTCTGGTATAGTAAATGTATATAAAGCCCAATTTTGCCAACTATTAGCACTGTTAATTGTATAATAGCATGGTAAAGTTGTTGCAGTAGTACAAGAAGCTCCACTAGGAGTAATAACAAATGGAGAATCACTGGTATCTGTTGCTCTGAAAGTTACATATGTTGGATCCCAGAAATCTGCGCTACTAGCAGAACCTTCTTGCGAATCTGTATACATATAGAATTGAAGTGCTAAAGTGCCTGGAACATTAGGTATTGTTACCTGAGGAGATCTTAATATTTCCCATCCATATATATGATAAGAGCCAGATGTTGGATGATTTGGTGTAGCACCTAACCTTGCAGCTCTTGCTCCTTCATAAACTTGATCATAACCTGAAGAAGGTGAATTTGTTGTTACTATACCAGAAAACCATTGATATGTAGGAGGTTGATACGTTGTAGAATAAGTACTTGCCTTTCCTTGCCATGTGCCCCAATATGCAGGATAAGATGGAGCAGGAGCACCTACAGTTAATGTTGCAGGAAGTAGAGAGCCTAATGGAAATCCTTCAAAACCTTCTGTCCAGTAAGGTATAGGAGGAGCTACAGGTGATGTTTGTGTAACAAGCATATCTACTACTCTAACATCAAAAAGTATAAAGCCCCATGCATTATAGCTTACTAAGCCTGAAACGAATCCAGGAAATCTTATATAATCAACATATGCAGTTGTTGCCAAGAAATCTGCATCAGGAGCAACTTCAAAGGATATTATTATATCTTTACCTTTATATGCCATTACAGAAGGAACAGTAGCAAGATTTACTGAAAAGGATCTCCATGTAGCAGTATAATTTGCTGCAGGAACAACTGCTTCATATAACATATAATTAGTTGTATTGTATATTCTAAACCTTACTACATCGTCACCAGGATTATCTGCTGTAGTTATGTAATAATAGAAGCTTAACCAGTACGAAGGAGATGTGGTTGGCAACCAAATCTTTTGATATAATCTTACAACACCTGAATAAGCAGTTGTAGGAGCTGTTAATCTTGCAGAATATGGAAATGTCCACCAAGTAGTAGTAGAAAGGTCTACATTAGCAGTATAATTCCAGCCAAGCGGATACAAAGTTCCTCCTACTACTTTAGCTAATACTGGATTAAAGTCACCGTTAAAAATGTAATCTGAATAGTATCCCATAGCATAAACATAATATACGGAAGGAGTTACAGTACTTGCTACATCAATTTTTAATTTTGCTTCAAATATTCCATGAGCAGTTAATAAACCACCATTATATAATGGATCTGGAGCATCAAGATATACACTAAAGCCTGTTGGGTTGAAAGGAATTGTATTACCATAAAAATGCGGATAATAAACACCACTTAAAGCAGTTGTTCCAACATATCCTGCTCTTGAAATAACTAAATAAGGTACTGTTAAAGTTGTTCCTGCTGCAGTAGCAATTATGTAAGGATATCCTTTTAATCTGAATAAAGGTAATGCACTGGTCATAACACTAACGCTACCTACATTAGAATCAAAGTTTGATGCTCCACTTGTAACTCTTATTCTAAATGTATATGTGCCAGCAGGTACTGTGGAAACAGTAGTAATGTTAAAAGTTAAAGTTAAAGTTCCTCCAGCAGGTAAGTATGTGCTAGGAGGTAAACTTACTTGTAAACCAGCTGCTGGCCATGATATTGGAACAAATGAGAAGCTTATTGAACCATTAAATCCTCCTAAAGATTTAACAATTATATAACCAGTTTCTTTATCATATACAGGCAAGCCAGTATGTGCATCAAAATACATTGGTCCTGAGCTATGTAGCCAGAAAGTTGTATTATGTGGTGCAGGATATTTGCTTTTTATTACAACGCTTACAGAAGGCTGTGCTTCAACTTTTTTTACATCATAGTTGTATGCAGGTATTAAAAGTATTGCTATTACAAATGCTACTAAAAGTAGTTTTTTAGGCGACATTGATAAAAAAATAGCTTTTGTATTTATAAATTTTAAAGTATTTTATTCTTTACAGTTTAACGATAATAATTTCAAGAGAAACCGAATGAATAAATTTCTCCTAAAATATTATTTTTTATGCTAAGAGAATTAATAAAAAACAAAGAAATATTAATAGCTCCAGGAGTATTTAATCCTATAACAGCTTTACTATGCAAAAAAATGGGATTTGAAGTTCTATATTTTTCAGGAGCTTCATTTTCAGGAAGTCTAGCTTTACCAGATTTAGGAATGATCACTTTAACAGAAGTTGTAGAAGAAGTTAAAAAAATAACATCAATAGTAAATTTGCCTATAATAGTAGATGCTAATACAGGTTTTGGAGAAACAATAAACGTTTATAGAACAGTAAAAGAATTAGAAAAAGCAGGTGCTTCAGCTATACAAATAGAAGATCAAGTTATGCCTAAAAAATGTGGTCATTTAGAAGGAAAAATTTTAGTTAAAGAAGAAGATATGGTAAAAAAAATTAGAATGGCTATTGAAGCAAGAAAAAGCGAAGATTTTTTAATAATTGCAAGAACCGATGCAAGAACTGTTGAAGGATTGGAAAGAGCTATAGAAAGGGCTAAAATTTATGTTGAAGCAGGAGCAGATATGATCTTTCCAGAAGCATTGGAAAGCTTAGAAGAATTTAAAGAATTTGCAAAAAATATAAAGGTTCCTTTGGTAGCAAACATGACAGAATTTGGAAAAACTCCTTATATAACCGTTGAGGAATTTAAAGAATCTGGATATAAAATTGTTCTATTTCCAGTAACACTTTTAAGAGTTTCTTTATATGCTATAAAAGAAGTATTAAAGGAAATAAAGGAAAAAGGAACACAAAAGTATTTTTTAGATAAAATGATGTCAAGAAAAGAATTCTATGACCTAATTGATTATTATTCATATATAGATTTGGATATGAAAGTAGCTAAATATACTTACAACAAAAATAAATAATTAAATTTTTAAAACATATTTGATGAGCGAAGCTATACAATATATAAAAGTACCTAAAGGTTTGGAAAACGTAATTGTAGATAAAACTACAATATCTGTAAGTGATCCAGAAGGATATTTAATATATAGAGGTTATTCAATACAAGACGTTGCAGAAAATTCTTTCTTTGAAGAAATAGCTTATTTAATTTTGTTTGGAAAAATACCAAATGAAGAAGAATTAAGCGATTTTATTTCAAAATTAAAAAGAGAAAGAGAAGTACCATATGAGATTTATGAAACATTTGAGAAATTAAGAGGAAAATATTTAGTACCAATTGATCTGCAAAGAATAGGAGTTTCATTGTTGGCTGCTTACGATGAAACATGGTATGCTCAAACAAAGGAAGAGCTCTATATAAAAGCTATAAAAATTATTTCAAAACTCGCTACTTTAACAGCAAATGCTTATAGAATTGTATATAAAAATTTAAAGCCTATTGAACCAAGATATGATCTAAATCATTCTGAAAACTTTCTCTATATGTTAAATGGAAAAGAACCTGATCCATTTTATTCAAAAATTTTAGATGTTACTTTAATACTTTACATGGATCATGATTTCAATGCATCAACGTTTACTGTAAGAGTTACAGCATCGACATTAACAGATATTTATTCATCCATAGCTTCAGCATTAGCAGCACTAAAAGGACCTTTGCATGGAGGAGCTAATGAAAGAGCAACTGAAATGCTTTTAAAAATAAAAGATGAAAAGGAAGCTGAAGAATATATTTTAAGCTCATTAAGAAAGAAGGAAAAAATAATGGGTTTTGGACATAGAGTATATAAAAAAGTTGATCCTAGAGTTCCAATAGCTAAAAAATTATTCCTAAAATTAATGGAAAGAAAACCTGAACTTGAAAATATGTACAAAATAATGTTAAAGTTTGAAGAAGTTATGTGGAGGGAAAGACAAATACCTCCTAATATAGATTTTTGGATAGGTCCTTTATATTACGGAATTGAACTAGATATTCCTTTGTATACTCCACTGTTTGCTTTAGGAAGAGTTGTTGGATGGATTGCACATTACATAGAACAATTACAAGATAACAAAATAATGAGACCAAAAGCTGAATATGTTGGACCATTAAATTTAAAATTCCCTTACCAAAGAAAGCTTTTAGATAAAATATAAAGCAATAAAAATAATATATTTGTGAAATTAATAGTTACTGAGAAGTATAAACAAGCTTTAAATATAGCCAAAGCATTAGGAAAATATAAAATAATAAACAAGCGTTATTTAAATAAGTATCTTAAAATAATAATATCGCCAAATTACATTATTCTTCCTTTACTGGGTCACATAACAGAATATGATACAATATATAATTTAAAAGATTGGAGTTTTTATTCTGTTCTTGAAATATTGAGAAATAAAAATAGTATAATTAAGAAAATAAAGGAAAAAAGTTATGAAGAAGCAATAAAGGATTGGGCTAAAAAAGCAGATGAAATAATTATAGCTACAGATAGTGATGAAGAAGGAGAAAATATTGGTTTAGAAGTAATAGAAATTTTAAAAAATAATAACATTCAAAAAAGGATCAAAAGATTATGGTTAACTACAACACTTCCAACTGATATATTAAATTCTTTAAAGAACCTAAGAGAATTTAGAATGCCCGTTGCTCTTTCTGTAGAAGCTAGAAGGAAAATAGATGCTTTAACTGGTTTCTCTGGAACTAGAGAATTGACTTTAAGATTGTCAAATGAAAAATACAAGGATATATTTAGCTTTGGAAGGGTTCAGACTGCTACTTTATGGTTAATAGTTCAAAGGGAAAGAGAGATTTTAAATTTTAAACCAGAAAAATATTGGAAAATAAAATTAAACGTTTTAAACACAAATTTTATTTATCAAGAAAATCAAATATTTAATAAACAAAAAGCCTTTGAAATATATAACAAAATTAAAAATTCAAAATATATAAAAATATTAGAAGTTAAAGAAGAAAGACAAAAATTAAATCCTCCAACTCCATTAAATACAAATAAAATGCTTGAAGTAGCTTCAAGAATTCTTAACATTTCTCCAAGTAAGGTAATGGACTTGGCTGAGGAATTATATCTTGAAGGAATAATAACGTATCCAAGAGTTGATAACCAAAAATATAGCGAAAATTTCAATCATGAAGAAAATTTAAAAAGATTAATTAATTCTAATTTTTCAACGTATATTCAAAAATTAATAAATAATAAACTTTTTTATCCAACAAAAGGAAAGTATGTTGAAGATCATGAACCTATCACACCAATAAAAGGAATTAAAAATTATAAAAATGAATTAGGATATAAACTTTATGAAATTATATTAAGACATTATTTATCAATTTTAAGTCCTCCTGCAATAATATTAAAAATAAAAGTTATAGGAGAAGTTGAAGGAGAAAAATTCATAGCTGAAGGAGAAAAGATCTTAAGTAAAGGTTTTTTAGAAATATTTTATTCTAAATATGAAGAAGAATATATTGATGATTTTAAAATTAACAATCTTTATAAAATAAATAAAATAAACATCGAAGAAAAGCAAACAAGACCGCCAAATAGATATACAGAAAGCTCTTTAATTGCAAAAATGGAAGAAGTAAAAATTGGTACAAAGAGTACAAGACCGTATATAATAGAAGTATTAAAAGAAAGAAACTACGTTAATAAAAAGGGAAGAACACTTTATCCTACAGAAAAAGGAAATAAGCTTATAGAAATTTTAGAAAAAGTTTGGGGTAACTATATTACACCAGAATTTACTTCGAAAGTTGAAGAAAACATGGATAAAATAGCTAATGGAGAAATTTTTTGGGAAGACATTGTTGAAGAAGAAAGAAAACATTTTCTTGAAGCAATTTTAAAACTAAGGGAAAATCTTAAAATTTAAAGTTTTGTATTTTTAATCTTTCTTTAACAAACCTTTCAATTATATGTCTTATTATTACTTCTAAAGGAGTACCTGGATTGAAATTCCCTGTAACTCCTATTGCTTCTAATTTTGGTTTATCTTCTTCAGGAATTATTCCTCCTCCTACAACTAATATATCACTTGCTCCCTTATTTTTTAATTTCTCAACTACAGCAGGGAAATGAACCATATGAGCACCATTCATTGAGCTTAAAGCAACTATATCAACATCTTCATCTATTGCAGTTTGAACTATTTGATCTACAGTAGATAATATGCCTGAATATATTACTTCCATTCCTACATCTCTAAAGGCTCTTATTAATACATGAACTCCTCTATCATGAGCATCTAGACCTGGTTTTGCAACTAATATTTTAATTTTCTTTGGTAAAGAATTTATTATTTCCCTATAATAAGTCAGGCTCTTTCCAACCTCCATAGATCTCTCTACCAATATCCATTATTTCTTGAAGTGTAGCATAAGCTTTTACAGCTTTTAATATTGGATATACAATGTTTATACTTGGATCAAGAAAAGCCCTTCTGACTTCTTCCAAAGATTCTTTAACTTTTTGATTGTCTCTATTCTTTTTAACTTCCTCTATTCTTTTCCTTTGAATTTCTTCAACTTTTGGATCTGTTCTAAATATTTTAACTACCTTTTCTTCTTTATTTATAAATTCATTTACTCCAACTATTATTGATTCTTTATTTTCAACTTTTAAAGCTTGTCTATAAGAATTTTCTATTATTTCTCTTTGAGGATAACCTTTCTTAATGGCTTCTACCATTCCTCCAAGTTCTTCTATTTTATCAAAATATTTATAGGCTTCTTCTTCCAATCTACCAGTAAGCCATTCAACATAATAAGAACCAGCTAAAGGATCTATTACTGCATCTACATTAGTTTCATAAGCTATTATTTGTTGAGTTCTAACAGCCACCAATGCAGCTTCTTCTGTTGGTAAACATAATGCTTCGTCATAAGAGTTTGTATGTAAACTTTGAGTACCACCAAGAACAGCTGCTAAAGCTTCTATTGCAGTTCTTATTATATTATTTAATGGTTGTTGCCATGTCAAAGAAACACCCGAGGTTTGCGTATGAAACCTAAGAAGTAATGCCCTTGGATTTGTTATACCATACCTTTCTCTTAATACTTTGCTCCATATTCTTCTTGCAGCTCTAAATTTTGCAATTTCTTCGAAGAAATCCATCGTAGAATTGAAGAAAAAGGAAATTCTTTGAGCAAATTCATTGGGGTCAAGACCAGCTGAGATACCTAATTCAACATAAGTAAATCCATCCATTAAAGTAAAGGCTAGTTCTTGAATAGCATTGGCTCCCGCTTCTCTTATATGGTATCCGCTAACGCTTATATAGTTCCATTTTGGAACATGTTTAGTACAAAATTCCATTATATCTCTAATTATTCTTAAATGAACCTCAGGTGGATATGTCCATTCCTTTTGAGCTATATATTCTTTAAGAATGTCATTTTGAATTGTTCCTCCTAATTTTTCAAAGGGTATTCCTTGCTTTTCGGCTACAGCTAAATACATTGCAAATATAACAACTGCAGGAGCATTTATGGTCATTGAAGTAGTTATTTGATCCAAAGGAATATCTTTAAACAAAATTTCCATGTCTTTTAAAGTAGATATACTTACACCCATTTTACCTACTTCACCAAAAGCCATTGGAGAATCACAGTCATAACCATATAATGTAGGCATATCAAAAGCAATGCTTAGACCAGTTTCTCCATGTTCAAGCAAAAACTTTAATCTTTTATTAGTATCTTCAGGAGAACCAAAGCCGCTAAATTGTCTTATTGTCCATAGTCTGCCTCTATACATTGAAGGATAGACACCTCTAGTAAATGGGAAACATCCTGGAAAGTTAAGATCCTCTAAATAATCAACATGCTTTATATCATAAGGAGTATAAATTGGTTTAAGTTCTATTCCTGAAGCAGTCTCAAATCTAGTTTTTCTTTCTGGATTTTTCTTAATCCAAGGTTCATAAACGTCCTTTTTCCATTTTTCTTCTTCAAATTTTATTTTTTTAATTTCTCCTTCATTATATAACTTCGATATTTTTTCTCTTTTTTCATAAATTTCTTTAAGTTTCAATTTCCAATAACCTTTAGGAAATTCTTTAAATAGTTTATATTCGCTTGCTAACATTTCAATTTATTAATATTATTTATTTTTAATAAATATATCAAATGAAATTAGAAGAAATAAAAGAAGGAATTCTTAACAATGATAAAAGAGCTATTGCTAAGGCTATTACATTGATCGAAGAAAATAAGTTAGATATTTATGAAATATTAAAAGATTTTAAAGAATTCATTGGCAAAGCTAAAGTAATAGGAATTACTGGCCCGCCAGGTGTTGGAAAATCTACTTTAATTTCCAAACTTATAGCTGAAGGATTAAAACGAGGTGAAAAAATTGGAGTATTGTTGGTTGATCCTTCATCTCCTATTTCTGGTGGAGCATTATTAGGAAATAGGATAAGAATGATAGAAAATTCTACACATGAAAATGTATATGTAAGAAGTTTTGCTACAAGAGGATGGATGGGAGGATTATCAAGACCAATATCTGAAGCAATAAATATACTTGAAGCAAGTGGCAAAAGCATAATCTTCATTGAAACGGTAGGAGCTGGTCAAATAGAAACTGAGATAGCTAAAAAGGCTGATATTGTATTGGTAGTTTTAATGCCTTATTCAGGAGATGAAATTCAAGCTTTAAAAGCAGGATTAATGGAGATAGGAGACATTTATGTTATTAATAAAAGTGACTTGGATAAAGTTAGAAATTTACATGTTATATTAAGAACAACGCTTGGTGTCGAAAAAACGAAAAGAACAATATATGTATCTGCATTGTATAATGAAGGAATAAAGGAGTTATTTGACTTAATAAACTCTTGTTGGGATGAGTATGTAAAAACTGGAGAAATAGAAAGAAGAAGAAAGGAAAGGATAAGAAATGAGTTAATTGAAACTATAAATGATTTAATGCAAAGATTTATAAAATCCTTCATAGCAAATAACAATTTAATTCAAGAATTAACCGAGAAAATATATGACAAAAGAATTACACCGGTTGATGCAAAAAGAATTTTAATTGATGAATTAAATAAAAAATTCAGTTTAAATTAAGGATTTATTCTTTTTCAATATTTTAGCATTATGGAATTAAAATATGAAAATATAATAGTAGAGAAAAAAGAAAGTATAGGTATAATAAAAATCAATAGACCCGCTAAATTAAATGCTTTAAATAAATTAGCTGTTCAAGAGATTGTAGATGCGTTAAATAAATTCGAGGAAGACAATGAGATAAAAGCAATAATAATTACTGGAGTAAAGCATTTTTCTGCAGGAGCGGATTTAAAGGAAGTAGAAAAACTTTCTCCATTGGAAGCAGTTGAAAATAGTCCTATGGCAAAATGGGAAAAACATTTAGCCTTCATAAGTAAGCCAATAATAGCTGCAGTAAATGGCTATGCTGTAGGCGGAGGATTAGAACTAGCTTTAAGTTGCGATATTATTATAGCAGGAGAAAGTTCAATGTTTGGTCAACCAGAAATAAATTTAGGTTTAATGCCAGGTGCAGGTGGAACTCAAAGATTGGTTAGAACAATTGGTAAATATAAAGCAATGGAACTTGTTTTAACAGGTAAATTAATTACTGCAAGAGAAGCATATGAATTAGGTTTAGTTAATAAAGTAGTTCCTGATGAATTTGTTTTAGATGAAGCAATAAAAATAGCAAAGGAAATTTCTAAAAAACCAATTTTGGCTATAAAATTAATAAAAGAAGCAATAAATGCAGCGCTTGAGACAAATTTAAAGGAAGGATTAAATTTCGAAAGAAAACTATTTTGTTTATTACTATCAACAGAGGATGCAAAAGAAGGAATAAAAGCTTTTTTGGAGAAAAGAGAACCTAAATTTATGGGTAGATAAAAATGTCAAACATATTATATGAAAAAAAGGAAGGGATAAGCGAAATAACAATAAATAGACCTGACGTTCTTAATGCGCTGGATGACATTACTTTAACAGATTTAGCAAAATGCTTGGAAGATTCAAGGAAGGATGAAAATGTTAGATGCGTAGTAATAACAGGAAACGGAAGAGCTTTTTGTGTAGGTGCAGACTTGAAATTTATGAAATCTTGGTTAGATAAAGGTGAAAGATTTCCTTATGGAGATATGCTAAGAAAATATTTCAACAAGATAATTTTAAGCATTGTTACTTTGCCAAAACCAGTTATAGCATCAATAAATGGAGTAGTAGCAGGTGCAGGCTTAGGAATAGCCTTTGCATGTGATTATAAAATAGCTTCAAATAAAGCTAGATTTGTGGAAGCGTTTATTAACGTTGGATTAATCCCTGATAGCGGTTCTGTTTACTTTTTATTAAAAAATTTGAACCTTTCTAAAGTAATGGAGTTCGTAACTTTGGGAGGTGAGTTTAATGCTGAGGAAGCGTTTAAATTAGGATTGGTTAATAAAGTCGTTGAACACGAAAAACTTAAAGAGGAAACAATGCAAATTGCTAAGAAATATGCAGAAATGCCTACAAAAGCTATAGCTTTGTCTAAAAAATTAATTTATTATACTTATTATAAAAGTTTGGAAGAGGTTCTAGAATATGAAGCATATTTACAAGAATTGGCAGGTTCCACTGAAGATCACATGGAAGGATTAAGAGCTTTTTTAGAAAAAAGAAAGCCTGTATTCAAAGGGAAATAACTATACCTTCAGCTGCTAAGAACATAAAGAGCAAAGCTAAAAATAAGAATAAAACGATTAGAGACAATAATCTAACATGAGCGTTTAAATATCTATCTATATTTTTTATATATCTTTTACTTATAAATTGGTAAATAGTTATGAGATAAGCTATTAAACCAAAAATCATTCCTAAATTTAATGTTATATTTTTTAATTCAAAAATATTTATCCTATACAAATGAAGTAAATATAAACCCATAAAGATATTTATAGTTGCAAATATAATAATGAAAATTAAACTTTTATTATATATTTCATTAACAAATATAGCCTTAATATTTTCACCTTGTTTTCTTATCCTTAAACCTAGATGAAATATTCCTAAAGCATATGAAAACCAGAGTATCGCTGTTATAAAATGCAAAGAAAGAACAATTAGCTTTTCCATATGATTAATTTATTTTTAAGATAAATATTTATTATTTTTTCATTTATGATAAGATAATGAGAAATGTAGTAATTGTTGATGCAATAAGGACTCCTATAGGAAAATATGGCGGTGCTTTAAAATATGTTAGGCCTGATGATATGTTAGCTTTGCTTTTAAGAAAAATTGTTGAAAGAAATAACCTTGACCCGAGATTAATAGATGATGTTTATATGGGTTGCTCTAATCAAGCAGGAGAAGATAACAGAAATATTGCAAGAATGGCAATAATACTAGCTGGATTACCAATAGAAATACCTGGCTGTACAGTAAATAGATTATGTGGTTCTGGATTGGAAGCCATAACAATAGCAGCTTCAATGATAAAAAACGGTATTGGAGATATTTATATTGCTGGAGGAGTTGAAAGCATGTCAAGAGCTCCTTTCGTTATGCCTAAATCAGAAGAACCTTTTCAAAGAAATTTGCAAATCTTCGATACAACTATTGGCTGGCGTTTTGTAAATCCTAGATGGCCAAAGGAATATCCTCCAATATCCATGGGTGAAACAGCAGAAAATTTAGCTGAAATGTATAAAATAAGTAGAGAGGAACAAGACCTATTTGCTTATAATAGCCATATGAAAGCTACTAAAGCAACAAATGAAGGAAAATTTAAAGATGAAATTATTCCAGTTGAAGTTACCGATCCTAAAGGAAATAAAATAATCGTAGATAAGGACGAGCAAATAAGACCTGATACAAGCTTAGAAAAATTAGCTAAACTTAAACCTGTATTTAGAGCTAATGGGACAGTTACAGCAGGAAATAGCTCAGGAATAAATGATGGAGCAGCAATGGTTTTATTAATGGAAGAAAATAAAGCTTATGAATTAGGATTTAAACCTATATTAAGAATTGTAAGCTGGAATACAGCAGGGGTTAATCCAAATATAATGGGCATAGGCCCTGTTCCTGCAACTAGAAAATTGTTAAACAGATTAAAGCTTTCATTAGATAAAATAGATTTGATAGAAATTAATGAAGCTTTTGCAGCACAAGTATTAGCTTGTCTAAGAGAATTTCAAATAGATCCTCAAGATGAAAGATTGAATCCTAATGGAGGAGCAATAGCTCTTGGCCATCCACTTGGATGTTCAGGTGCAAGAATAACAACAACTTTATTCCATGAAGCTAAGAGAAGAAAAAGTGTAAATTATTGTTTAGCTACAATGTGTATAGGAGTAGGTCAAGGTATTAGCTGTTTATTTGAGAAAATTTAAATCAGCATTAACAAAATCTATTCCAAAATTCTTTGAAATACCTTCCACTATATCACTCTTAACCTTTTCTATATTTATATCATATCCTAGTTCTTTTTTCATACTTGTCATTAGATCTGGAGATAAGCCGCAAGGTCTAATTTTATAGAAATAGCTTAGATCGGTATTAACATTCAAGGCAAAACCATGATAAGATACAAAGTTTTTCAAAGCTATACCAATAGAAGCTATTTTTTTACCATTAATCCATACACCTGGCAATTTGCTTTCTTGATCACATTTTAAACCATATTTTAAAAGAGCATAAGATAGTGATTTTTCAATTTTTTTAACAAATTCTTTAACATCCAAGTTTAAAGCTTTAAGATCAAAAATTAAATAACCAACAAGTTGACCTGGGCCATGATAGGTAACGTCCCCACCTCTTTCAATATAATATATAGGAGCTGCCTTTTCTAATATATTTGCTTCGCTTCCTCTTTTTCCAATGGTAAAGACATGTTCATGTTGAAGTAAAATTAAAGTTTCTGGAATTTCATTCTTTAACCTTTTTTCTACTAAAAAGTGTTGTAATTCAAGGGATTTTTTGTATTCAAGAAAAACAAAATTAAGCAAATATCCTTTCATTTATTTAAAATATGTATTGCTTTTTTTAAAGCATTTTCTGCAGCTTCCATTATTGCTTCAGTTAAAGTTGGATGGGGATGCATTACAAATGATAGATCTTCTAATGTTGCTCCCATTTCAAGAGCTAAAGCAATTTCTCCACTTAAATCTGAAACCCCTTCACCAATAGCTTGCACACCTAATATTACATTTGTTTTTTTATCAGCTATAATTTTTACAAATCCTTCAGAAGTTCCATAAGCAAGAGCTCTTCCAAGAGCTGTGAAAGGAAACTTGCCAATTAATATTTCTCTATCTTTAATTTCTCCTTCATTTAATCCTACTGAAACAATTTCAGGATCTGTAAAATATACTGAAGGTACAGCTCTATAATCATAAGCACTTTTTAAACCAGAAATTACTTCAGCAGCAATAATTCCTTGTTTTGATGCTCTGTGAGCTAAGAAAGGAGGACCTGTTATATCTCCTATTGCATAAATGTTAGAAATGTTTGTTCTTTGAAATTCATCTGCAATAATAAATCCTTTATTATTCCTAGCTACTTTAACATTTTCAATATTTAAGCCTTCAACATTAGGTTTTCTTCCTACACTCAATAAAACTTTATCTACTTCTATTTCTTTAATACCATCTTTAGTATTTACTATAGCTTTTACTTTATCGTTGTCTGTCTTTATTTCACTAACGGTAGAGTTTAAGAAAATCTTAGCTCCTCTTCTTTCCATAATTCTTCTTAAATTTTCAGAAATCTCTCTATCAAAACCTGGTAAAAGCTGATCCATAATTTCAACAACATATACGTTACTTCCTAAATTTTGGAAAGCACACCCAAATTCTAAACCTATAGCACCACCTCCTATTATTAATATTTCCTTTGGTATTTCTTTTAATTCCAAAGCAAAAGTAGAATCTATTACATATTTTCCATCGATCTTTATGTTAGGTAATTCGGAAGGTAAAGAACCTGTAGCTATTATTATATTTTCAGAGTAAATTTCTTCTCCTGTTTCTTTAATGTTTAATTTATTATGATCAACAAAAGAAGCTGTGCCTTTAAAAATTTCTACTGAATAAGAATTTAAAAGATAATTAATACCTTTACGTAACCTTTCGAGAACGTTTTCTTTCCATTCTTGAATTCTTTTAAAATCTAATTTAGGTTCTGAAACTTCTAAACCTATTTCTCTTAACCATTTTATTTTTTTAAATAAATGAGCTACATGAATTATTGCCTTTGTTGGAATACAACCATAGTTTAAACATACCCCACCAATTTTATCTTTTTCTACTAAAGCAACTTTTTTACCAAGTTGTCCTAATCTTATAGCAGCTACATATCCTCCTGGTCCTGCACCTATAATCGCAACATCGTATTTTCCCATAAAATGAAATTAATAATAAAAAATAAATAATATATTTGGAAATGGTAGAAGAAGCAAATATCAAGTACATACTAACAATATTTGATAATATTAGAGCATTAAATCCTAAAGAGGTAGAGTCTCTTTACTATGGTTTATCCTCAGTAAGAGTAATAGTCCCTAGTGGAGAAGGAAGATCTAAAGGAGCATTAAGTATAGCATGTAGCGAAATAGCTAAAATGAATAAAGGTAAAATAATACTTGATAGAAGCGATATTGGATTTCCAGGAAGAGATTTGTACGAAGCAGCTCCATCTATAAGAAATAAATATGGTCCTATGAGTCTTCTTATAAATTCAGGAAGTGGAAAAGCGCTTATTCCTTTAATAGATGCTCAAAAACTAGGACAATACATATCTGAAACAGGAAACATAAGGGATTATAGAATAGATGTTGTTACTTCTGATCCTGAATCACCTATAGGAAAGTTAGGTTCAAGATACGGTTCCGTAGTTAATTTAAAAGGACAGGTTACATATGAAAACTTTTCAGAAATTAAGGAGTTTAGAGAAACAGGTATTCTTACTGATATTTTCGAACTTGGAAGTTTAGTTTTATATCAAGCTATAGCAGAAGCAATGAGTAAAGATGCATCAGCTGATGCAATTTTTTCGATAATTGAAAACATATTTAAAGAGATACAAGAGATGCTTGAAGATAAAAATTCTGTTGAGTTTATAAAAAGAATTGTAGATGATTTAGAAAAAAGGTCTTTATGCTTCATGGGAGGATTAGGTAGCGGTTTAGAAGTAGCAAGAATGACAGCTGTTAGAATAGGCCATATTAAAAGAGTTTTAGGAGATGCAGTTTATGTAATTAGAGATGTAAATCTCCCAGTGCCTAGACCAGGAGATATATTTATCGTTATATCTTATAGCGGAGAAACAGAAGTTGTTGTAGGCTGGTGCAAAAACTTTAAGAAAATGGGTGGCAAGGTTATATCAGTTGTCGGAAACAAAGATTCTTCAATACATTCTTTATCTGATTATTCTTATGTTATATATTCCCCATACATTAAAGGAGAACCAAACAGATTTTATCTTAAAGCTGCATTCTTATTAAGTCCTTTACCTTTATTTTTGGCAGAAAGAATAGAGAAAAGAGGATTAAAATTGCCAGATTATATTTTACGCTGGTATCACTCAATAATTTCAATCATTTAAGCATAAATTATTATTTTTTTAATTTTAATAAGTATTTTATGAAATACCGACTACTTGATTTATTAGCATGCCCACATTGTAAAAATTGGCCATTAAGTTATTTAGTATTCAATGAAACACGCTACGAATATAAAGAATTGAAAGTCCAAACACCTTTTTGTAAGGATTATTGTGGCTTAAAGATAGATTATTTAAATAATATAAATATTGCAACTATCAATTGCCTAGAATGCATAAAAAAAGAAATTGTTGAAGGGATTATAATTTGTAATAAGTGTAATAGATGGTATCCTATAATTGATGAAATTCCTATCATGTTACCTGATGAATTAAGAAATGAAAAAGACGATAAAGAGTTTTTAAAAAAATGGAAAAATATGATACCAGAAAAAATACTTTTATCAGGATTACCTTTCCATCTTTAAAAAAATTAATTCTCTTCAAACTCTACTAAAATGTTTCCTTGATACCCACATTCTGTACAATAATACATCGGAGGCATTAACCATTCTAATGAATGCAACTTTATAATATTTTTACTTTTACATGAAGGGCATCTTAAATCATATCGCTTGCCTCTTTTTGCAGATTTAATTATATCTTTTAACGTCATTCTACAGTAATATTACTTTCAGGATAACCCATACCAATTAAAATGTTTTTTACATTAACTCTGTGATCACCTTGTAATTCAATCTTACCATTTTTATAAGTACCTCCGCATGCAAGTTTTGTTTTTAATGTCCGAGCTATTTCTGGTGCAACATCATCGGATACACCTTCTATTATAGTAACATCCTTACCAAACTTTCTTTTTTCAATTCTTATTTTAATCCTTTTTTGTTCTTTATCTAAGGTTTCAAGTATTTCACTAAATTCATCAAGAGATAAATTTTCGCTCAAATTTTCACCCTCCATAGTTGTATACTTTTATTCAAGTTTATGTTAATTGTCCTTTGCATTCGTTAATTTTATTTTGTTTTTAAACATTTATAAATTTTATTGCCGACCTCCTTTCTGCATTGAAAAAAATCGAGGATTCCTTTTTTCAAAAGCCCCTACTTTATAGGAATAGAGAGCAGTTTTAAAGCATGAAAAATTTATATTAAGGCTATTATAACTTTTTTAATCATGACCGAATATCAATGTATTAAGTGCGGAAAAAGAATAACTTATGAGGAAATTAAAGAAAGAAGCATAATCATAAGAAATTTCTCATGTATTTATTGCGATTCAAAAATTTTAATTAAAAGTAAAAGACCCGCTGCAAAAATAATAAAGGCTAATTAATTCAGCTTTTAGGTTTAATGTTTTTATAAAGAAAACTAACACATTCAAAAATTATTTTAGAGGCCAATATTGAAGATAATCCATTATCATATAACGGTGATGCTTCTACAATGTCAATTCCTTCTACTCTTTTGTCTAAGATGTTTTTAACAAGATCTAAAAAATCCTTAAAACTTATTCCATAAGGTTCAGGTGTTCCTACCCCTGGTGCAATAGAAGGGTCAAAAACATCCATATCTATCGAAATGTAAATTTTTTTCGAAGAAGTTACGATATGGGATAATTCATCTATCACATCTTTTTTATTTTCATTTATTTCTTCTACTGAAAATATTTTTAAATCATGTTTAATAGCAAAATTGAATTCCTCTTTTGAAAAAGCTCTACTTCCAATAAATACAATATTTTTGGTTCCTAAATCTTCATAAATCCTTCTCATAACAGTTGCATGACCATATTTTATACTTATAGGATATTCGTCTCTTAGATCTAGATGAGCATCAAAGCATATTATTGTATCAGGTTTTATACCTCTTACAATTCCATAGGTTATTGAATGTTCGCCTCCTATACAGACAGGTATTTTATTTTCTCTTTTAATATCTTCTATAACTAAAGAAATTCTTCTTAATGCTTCTTCAATTTTGACTCCAATAACATCTATATCTCCTATATCATAGAAATCAACATCCTCAAAATACATCTTAGACAATATACAATAAGTCTCTATATTTATTGAGGCATCTCTAATATAAGAAGGAGCAAACTTTGTACCTGGTCTATAAGTAATCGTACTTTCATAAGGAATTCCAATTATTATGTACTTTGCTTCTTTGAAAGATTTCTGAATTCCACTAAATTCCTTATATAATTTGTTTATAAAAAAATAACTGGGAAATTTGAAATCAGTGCTCACTTCTTAGTTTTAGAAAGTTCTTTTTTCTTTTTGTAAATTTTATATGAGAAATTGAAGAAAATAATCGCTAGAATTAAAATAATTAATGCAAAAACTAGATTATCAAATAAATACTTATTTATGCTATTTACCTGAGCTATTTTAATACTAATATTTAATTCTGGTTTTGATGTAGCATTTAATAAGATTATTTTACTTGCTTTATAATTTTCAGTTTCAACAAGAACCTTATACGAACCTAAATACAGATTATAAAAGGAAACTTTTTCGCCTATTTTTTCATCGATCAATGTTTCATTACCCTTAAGATTAACATAATATAGATAAACCTTTGCTGATGGGTTACCAGTATCTATATTTAGCCTAAATCCGACAGGTAAGGTAATATTTACAGAAGTTAACGTTTTATTTAATGCAATAAATTTTGAATAAACACTAATGCTTTCATTTAACGGGTTTATAATATAAGAAGTTATGTAATAATTTCCTGGATAAATTTCTAACGTAAGATTTTTAAAGTCTTCTAATTTTAGAATATTTGTTTTATTGAACTGGTCATGAATTACAGTATATCCTCTCAATTGTCCTCCAAACGTAGAATAATAAGTTATATTGAGTTGCAAGCTGATCTTATTTATCGTAATTTCTAATGTATTATTAGAAGGTAATAATTCAACAGGTACTTTAGCTACTAAAATATCGCGGTAAATTTTTAATTCAAATTTTGATTTTGCAGGTATATTAAGTAATGTAACATTTCCTTGAGCTCCAGTAAATGTATTGTATAAGTCATGAATTGATACTTTAAGACCTCTAGCTTCTTTACCATCATCATATTTAACTTTTAAAGTAAGATTTCCTAGATAGGCAGTATAATTATAAGAAGGTTTAATTTCTGTGGTTAAATCCAATATAGATGAAGGTTCAACTGTTAAGTTAACACCATGTAATTGAAAAACAAGATCATATTTTAGAGGAGGAAGATATTTTAATTCGAACTTATTTGTTGAAGAAGAAATTAGATCCAATACTTCATTATTATAAATCAAATTAAGAAAAACGTTTCTTATTTCCTTTTTATTTTGATCAAAAATATAAATTGTAGCATTATTTAGAGTTGTTCGAATTGTAAATGAAGGTAATGTGCCATTTATATTTACTTTTGTTTCATTAATGGTAATTTTTTTATGTTTAACAATAACATTATACTCTCCTAAAGGAATTTGAGATATTTGGATAGAACCAGCTTTTAAGGTTTTATTAATGTTGATGTTTCCCTCTTTATTTTTAATGGTAACATTCAAAGGAATCGTGGATGGAGCATCGTTAACAAAAACAGAAATTGTGAAAGATTGAGAGTTTAGTTCAATTCTTTCCGATCTATCTTCTGAAACTGTAAACGTTTTATTATATAGGAAAACTTTTTCATCAGAAAAAACCTTAAGAGTATATGTTTCTCCACGAGTTAAATTAGAAAAGGAAAAAACAACTTCTTCCTTTAGGATAGGATCCTGTTTGTTAGGCTTATTCAATGTAACATTATAATCCTTTCCGACAACTGAAACAGTCAAATTGGTAACAGGTTTCTCGATTTTTACTGTAATTGCATCGAAGAAAATAAAATCATAAGTATGTTTTGTTACAGGTGGTGGAGGTGGGGAAACTAAAAAAACGTAAGCTATTAATGTTATACCGATAATTAATGTAGTAAATAGAAATATTGTTCTTTTAGTTATTTTAACCATTGTTATACTTTTTAATAATATGAAATAGGTTATAAAAGTTTACAAAGAGATGAAAGCCTCGACCTTTAGTATGAATTAAGATTTAATTCATTTTAATTGAGCAACAGCTTTCATTTTTAATAAATATTCAAATAAAAAGATTAATGATATTAGAAATAAAGTTAGGATATGAATGAAAAATTAATACAACTCGCTAAAAGAAGAGGGTTTTTATGGCCATCATTTGAAATCTATGGTGGAGTATCAGGCTTTATAGATTTTGGTCCGCTTGGAACTAAAATTTTAAGAAAAATAGAAGACTTATGGAGACAAATCTTCATTTATCCACATGATTTTATTTATGAAATAAGTACACCAATCGTAATGCCTGAAATAGTTTTCGAAGCATCAGGTCATTTAAAACATTTTACTGATATAGTTTTAACATGTAGTTCATGTAAAAATAAGTACAGAGTCGATCAGGTAATCGAAATAGATAATATAGAAAGCTGGAGTTTGGAAGAGATAGAAAAATATATCAAAGAAAATAATATCAGGTGTATTGAATGTAAAGGAGAATTCGAAAAACCTTCTTATTTTAATTTATTAATGAAAACAAATATAGGCCCATTTTCAACAGATGTTGGTTACCTTAGACCTGAAGCAGCTCAAGGAATATTCATAAACTTTAGGAGAATGTATGAAATAGCAAGAAGAAAATTACCCTTTGGAATAGTCCAAATAGGCAAAGTGGAAAGAAACGAGATAGCTCCTAGAAAAGGTTTGTACAGAATGAGAGAATTTACAATAATAGACTTTGAAATGTTTTATGATCCTCAAGAACCAAATTGCAATTTGATAGAAAAAGTTTATTCCAAGAAAATAAGAATATTAGATGCCGAAGCTCGTTACAAAAATCTTGGTATTAAAGAATTGAGCATAGAAGAAGCTTTGAAAAATAAAATTATACTATCAGAGTGGTTAGCTTATTTTATGTATTTATCTCAAGAATTTTTACAAAAAATAGGAATATCTTATGAAAAACAATATTTTCTAGAAAAATTGCCAGGAGAGCGAGCGCATTATTCTTCACAAACCTTTGATCATATGGTAATAGTTAATAATGAGAAAATTGAAGTTGCAGGTTTCGCTTTAAGGACAGACTATGATACAAAAAATCATTCTATTAAAAGCGGTGTTGAATTGAAAGCTGAAAGAATAAAAGATGGAAAAGTAGTAGAGAAATTTTACCCGTATGTCGCAGAACCTTCATTTGGTCTAGAAAGATTATTACTTTGTAGTTTAAGTATAGCTTATACAGAAAAGGACGGAAGAATTATCTTAAAATTACCCAGCGAAATAGCACCTTATCATGCTGCTGTTTTACCTTTAGTAAGCAAAGATAACATTCCTGAAACAGCATACAAAATATATGAGTATCTAAAGGAAAATGGAATAGACTGCATATATGATGATACAGAGTATATAGGTAAGGCTTATGCTAAATATGATGAAATAGGAGTTCCTTATTGCATAACAGTAGATTACCAAACATTAAGCGATAATACAGTTACTATTAGAAACAGAGATGACTGGAGACAAATAAGAGTAGAAGTGAAAAACCTTGTTAATGTTCTAAATAAACTTTTAAGAAGAGAAATAAAATTTGAAGAAGCTGGAATTTTAGTTAAAAAATAATAATTTATTTTCTTTTTAATCGTAATATAATATATATAAAGAACATTAAAAATATTAATAATATTAAGCCTATTATTAATTGAAAATCTAAAATTATATTTTCTATTTTAATTATAGGTAAACCTATATTGATATTTTGGGAAAATCTTTCATCAATAATTATAGGAATCTTATAATTGTTATTGGAAATTTCTATATTTAAAGAATAAAGTCCTTTTGGTATGCCTTCAAAAAAGAAATATCCATCTTTTATCTCAGGATATATTGTTAAGTTTGAGGATTGCAAATAAACTTTTATATCTTTAAGATCTAAGCCCAAAATATCTTTTACTACCAAATTTAAATTGAAAACGTAAGTTTTAATATCGATTGATGTATTTTTGGAAGTCAAATAGTATGAATTACTGCTTACAATATTATTCCTAAACACGATATCGACGCTTATGCTTCCTACAAAACCTTCCCATTCAACCAACCCATCTTTTACAGTAAAGTTTCCTAAAACATTTCCTTTCGAATCTTTTATTTTTAAAATTGCATTATTAAGTTTATTCATATTCCAATCAAAAACGTTAAATTTTACGACTAATTTTATTAGTAGTTCTACTTGATTAGATTTAGAATACCAAGATTTCCCAAAGAAAGAATAATTAGCTTTTGCAGAAGGTAAATAATTAAATTCAGGGGCCGTTCCTTCAATTATATATTTCAAAGTTAAATTAGCTTTAGGACTTAAAACTGAAGAGAAAGTTCTGTTTAAACCTGAAACATATTTCCAACCAGATATTAATTCATCGTATAGATCAACATTATATATTGTTTCATTACTTAAATTAGATAATGTTACTGTTACATTTAAATGAGAGCCAACACTTACAATAGTTTGATTAACTTCTTTTTTAATTATAATCGCAGAAGAGAAAACTAAAGGAGGAATAAGGAATTTAATTTTTAACGGTTCGACATACTGATAAAAAGGCGCAACTATATAATGAGAATAAGAAGAAAAATTCAAAGCTAAGGAAATTGTATGTTTATCTCCTCTATTAAAAGAATATCTAACTTCAATCCTTTCTCCTTTTTTACTAAAACTATCTGGTCCAGTATATATTAAGCCCAATTTTTCTAAATCTTTTAAAGTTGAATTTATTATAACAAGTCTTGAAAAACCTAAAGCTATAGAAGACCAAGATAAAGTAATTTTTGTAGGTAAAATAACATCAGGTAATTCTTTTTGAGATATCGAAAGATAATTTATGTAAGAAAAAGTTGAAGAGAATGTATAGAAATAAGGATAAATATTTTCTATTTTTTCAGTTTTATTATCATATCTATATGTTATTGTAATGTTAAATATTGATGATGAACCTAATGGTATAGATTTAAACTTAAAAGGTTCAACTTCAAAAATCATATATTCACTACTGTTTGATTTGATGTCCCCGATTGGCTGATTTAAATAGTCTAATATTAATTTAACGTCTTTCGCTTCAACATCGCCTGTATTATTTACAGTAACCCTAAATTCTGTAGGAATATCTAATATATCTCTCAATTCGCCTGCAACTTTGTTAGGAAATAATATATAACTTAAAACAGGCAAACTTTTAACTTTGTATCCTATTCTTAAAGGATTTCCGACATTTTTAATTACGGTATTACCTACTTTATAAGAAACTTCAGGAGGAGGAATATCAATAATTTTTGATTCGTTTAAGGAAACACCAACTTCAATATATTTTTTAGAATAGCTATTAGGAGATACTTTATTGAAAACTAGAGTGTCATTGTTTGCTTTTACTCCTTCAGGTAACTTTACTTTAACTGTAACATTGTTAGCTTCAACTGTACCATAATTATAAATTGAAATGTATAATTTTGTTGTTGAATTAAATACTCCTGGATTAGCTGATTGTGTAACTAATATAAACGGATCAATTTTTGAAGAATTAACACTTATCTTTCCTATAGCTTCATTTTTGTTAAGAATATAATTAGAATAAGTTACCCAATTATTTTCATAAGAGGAAAACCACGATAAAGTTGGTTTGGATTCATGTACTATCATGCCGTAGAAATAAAATTCTAAAGTGGAGTTTGTAGAAAACTCAGAAGATGTTATATTTGATAAAAAACGTGTGTAATTGATTGAAAATACTCGTTTAGTATAAATGTCAGGAGAGGTGGCCAAGGTAGTAAAATAGATCAAAATTAATTGTTGAACATCGTTATCTATTTTATATATTATTCCTATAGGCTTTAAATGTTCATTTAAAAGATAGAAGCCCTTGTAAGTGTAGTTCAAAGATAAAAGAAAATCATCAAGATATACGCCAAAGTTTCCTCCTGTAACATAAAAATCAGAATCTATTTTAACAAATTTTGTTTTAAACTTGTCTGATAACTTATTTATAAAATGTTGTTCTTTATTTTCTTCTTTTAGTTTGAAAGTAAAAAGAAAACCTTTTTCTAAAAGGAAAGGAAGATTCCTTATAGGATTTAATTCTCCAATAAACCATTTTAAAGTTCTTTCAGTCAAATTAAGATTAAAAATAACCAATTCAAAATTCTTAAGATTATTGAATTCATCATTAATAACGGTAAAAATAGGCTTGTTATCTCTTACCGTCAAATTTGAAACAAAAACTGTTTCATTGTAAATTTGAATTATCTTTAAGTTTTCCTTTACTATTACCTCTGAGTTTTGATATGCAAACAAATTTGGGATTAAAGAATCATAATATAAATTAAGTGAAAGAATAAAAATCATTAACATACTGTACACGATACGTGTTCGCATAAGATATTTTATCAATTTCACTAATAAAAAATTTATTATTGTTAACAGGCTCCTTTGAAAGACGACAATTAATATCAATTAATAAACCGTAGAAAATAGTACCAAAATTTAATTAATAAGATTACAAATTATTTTTTGTAGATGTCTGAAAGAAAAGAAAGAAGATTACGAATAAAAATAAATGAAAGCATTAAAGAAGGAAAATTATCTATTAACCCTACAACTGCAAAGGAGTTAGGAATAATAGACAAAGTTGAAATTGTTATTGGTGGAAAGAAAAAACTAGAACTAGAAGCTATACTCAGCAGTGAGACACCTGAAGATCAGGTATTTATTAATCCAGATTTTGCTAAAAGTTTTGGCATAGCTAATAATACAATTGCAACAATAAGAAAACCATTGAAATAATTATTAATTCTTTTAATTTTTAAAATTTAGATATCGTCTAGTTTTTAGTTTTTAAATAATTATAAGACGAATTTCTTATATTTTATAAACATTGGCAAAGGAATAAATAGATCCATCAATATTACTATTGTTCTTGTCAAGAAAACAGCAACTAAAGAGGCTAAAAAATTTATACCAAAACCTGAATAAAGCCAAATCATTGAAGCTTCTATTAATCCTATATTTCCAGGTATTCCAATAGGTGTGACTGTTAACATTGCAAATATCGGATAAGTAAAGATAATTATACCCACATTTACTGAAACATTAATTGAAAGAAAAGCAAGATAGATTGTGATTGAATTAAATAACCATTGCAGAGCCATGCAAATCAAAGCTAAAATCATTCCTTTAGACTTCTTAATATATGCTACTGTTAAATTAAATTGATCTACTGCTTCATAAACTTTATCATAAATAAAGCCTATTTTATCCTTTTCTTTAGAGAAAAAGAAGAAAATTCTCAAAAATTTATCCACCATAATTACCAATGCCTTAGGATTAAACAATAAAATGATCAAAGGAATTGTTACTATTAAAATAAGAATTAATGCAATTATTAATGAAAAAATTTGCATACCATAATAATATGCTATAGCTATTCCGATTATAAAGAAACTAATCATTGTAACAGAGTATTGGAACCTATTAATAGCTACTGTAGCTAAAACATGTTCGATAGGAATTTTATATTTTTTCTTAAAATAATTTATTCTCATCACTTCTCCGCTAAAGGATGCTGAAGGGATTATTAAATTACCAAAAATGCAAATACATGAAGATATAAAACTATCTTTAAAAGAAGTTTTATATACTTCGTTTATAACCACATGCCATGCCATAGAAAATAATAATATAGCAAGAAAATTGCTAAGAATCATGAGAAAAACATAATCAATCCTTACTTTATAAAGTGTGTTAATAAACTCATTAATGTTAAGATTATATAATATAAGAAAAAAAGCGATTATAATGAGAACAATAATCAAATTCCTAAACAATTTTCTTTTTCTCATTAAGTATATATTTTAAGAAAATTATGATAATATAAATTCTATAATGAAAATGAAGTTGATTTATTCAAATGGCTATTTTATAGGATTTAATGAAAAAGAAGCTCCTTTGCTATATAAAGAAAATTTTTATGGAAGACCACTAGGTATTGGAAAGCCTAAGACGCCTATATTTACAGCGAAAATGCAATTTAATTTTTATGAAATACTATACTTAGTAAAAACAAACAGAGTGGAAGTTTATGATACTGAAGGTAAGAAATTGAGTGAAAAAGAGATAATTGAAGAAGGAAAAAAGTACATAGAACTCTTTGAGGAAAAATATTTAGTTTATGAGGATCTTAGAAATAAAGGTTATATAATAAAACCAGGTATGAAATATGGAGTGACATTTATGGTTTATGAATATGGACCTGGCTTAGATCATGCACCTTTTTTGGTAGATGTATTAAGAAAGGATAGTTCATTTAGCGATTTACAAATAATAAGAGCGGGAAGACTAACCCATAGCGTAAGGAAAAAACTGTTAGTAACATCAGTAGATGCAAAAACAAAGAAAATAAATTATTACTTATTTGAATGGTTTGAATAATTCATTTTAATGAAATGCTGGAATATTCTGCTAAATTCGTATTAATAAGTAGCATTAAAGATCCAGCGTCTATTAATACAAAGGAATCAATTATTAATGAATACGGTTATTCAGAGTTAATACCTTTTAATGAAAACGAAAAAATCTACAAAATAAAAAATGAAATAATAATTTTTGAAACCGATAGGGAGTTAATATTTTATGATAAGCTGGATGAGAAATTAAATGGCGAATATTTTATTTTTTTATCTAAACATAAATCCGAAAGCAAAATTCCAGGGTTTTATATACATGCAATAGGAAATTTTTCAAATGAGACATTATTTGGAGGTAAAGAAAAAGAATTATGCTATACGTCTGCTATTTTGATGAAAAATATTTTTTTAAAAATTAACGAAAATTTTGATGAAAGACTAAACAAATGGAGAATAGGTTTAGAAGTGACACATCATGGTCCTTATATAGAAAAAATACCTTGTATATTTGTAGAAATAGGAAGTTCTGAAGAAAATTGGAAAAATAAATTAGCAGGAAAAACTTTAGCGAAATCCATTTTTGATGCAATTTCGAATATGAATTTATCATATATTCCCACCGTTGGCTACGGCGGCCCTCACTATGCACCTGCCTTCGTTTCACTGCAAAAAGAAAGCGAATATGCAATAGGGCACATAATGCCTTCTTATGCTATAGAAAATCAAAAAATTGATGAAGAAATTATTTTAAAACCAATACAAAAAACCAAAGAAAAAGTAACCAAAGTATTAATAGATTGGAAAGGAATAAGATCCGAAGAAAAACAATTCATAATAAGGATATTGAAAGAAAAAGGACTAGAAACAATAAAAATATAAGGCAGATGAAAACAATCATTTAATAGTTGGTTTGAGAAAGTGGAGTATAAGTATTTACTGGATTTGGATGTAATAGATATCGAAAGATTAAAAGAACTACTGATAAATATAAATGCCGAAGGAAAAATAATCATTCATACAGGATATTTTAGAAATCTACTAAATATCGAGGAAATAAGGGGTTTATCTGCTTCATTATTAAAATTATCAGAAATAGCACAAGATTACCCTAAAATAAGTATAGAACTAACAAGTTATTTGCCTAAAAATTTAAATTATGAAGATTTTCAATCAAATAAAGCTCATTTCTTAATAACTTTGGCAATAGAACTAGGTGCCCAAATTGTAACTTCAGATCCTTTGTTAAGAGAAATGTGCTATGCTTCAAGAATTAAATGCTTATTTGTTGAAACAAGGAAAAGGATTCCTACTTTCACCCAGTATTTTAAAGAGGATGTTATGAGTTTACATTTAAAAGAAGGAACATATGCTTATGTAAAACGCGGAAAACCAGGAAGCTGGAAATTGGAAAAAGTCACCGATAAAATATTAACAAGGAATGAAATAGAAAATATTGCAAGAGAAATTTATGAAATAGCAAAATCTTCAGCAGACCCAAGCATCAAAGAAATAGAGAGAAAATCCTCTTTAATTGCCCAATTTGAACATTATAGAATAGTTTTAACCAAACCTCCTTTATCTGATGGAACAGAAATAACAATAGTAAAACCTGTAAGAATGTTAAAACTTGAGGATTATAATATTTCTCCTAAATTATTAGAGAGATTGGAAAAACAAGCAGAAGGTATATTAATTGCGGGAGCTCCTGGTATGGGAAAAACTACTTTTGCACAGGCACTTGCGGAATTTTATTTTAGAAAAAATAAAATTATAAAGACGCTGGAGTCTCCTAGAGATATGCAATTACCTCCTGAGATCACTCAGTTATCTAAAACTCATGGAACATCTGAAGAACTTCATGACGTTTTATTATTATCTAGACCTGATTATACAATATTTGATGAAATGAGAGATACAAAAGATTTTGAATTATACACAGATTTAAGATTAGCAGGTGTAGGAATGGTAGGTGTAATTCATTCTACATCAGCAATAGATGCAATTCAAAGATTTATAAATAGAGTAGAATTGGGAATGATCCCTTCAATAATTGATACAGTAATATTTATTAAAAATGGAGCTATTGAAAAGGTCTACACTCTTGAGACTGCAGTAAAAATACCTGCAGGTTTAACTGAAGCAGACCTAACAAGACCTGTAGTTTTAGTCAAAGATTTTGAAACTGGAGAAGTAGAATATGAAATATATGTTTTTGGTGAAAGAACATTTGTTGTACCGATCAAGAAAACAGAGGCTGAAGAAAAAATAAAGGATAACATAGTAAACTTAATTAAAAAATACATGCCAACAACGGAAATGGAAATAGAAAGAAGAGAAGAAGGATTCTTAGTTAAAGTCCCAATAAACTATTATTCCAGAATTCAACATAAAGCAAGAAAAAAATTGGAAAGAATAAGCAGGAAATACAATGTAAAAGTTGAACTTATACCCTTATAGTGAACTATTAAGTTTTAGTAAAGGAGGATTTAGTAATAGATTATTAAATTATTTATTTTTTCTTTATTATAATTATGATATGCGATGATTAGTTAGAGTTGCTCAGAGTTTATGAAGAAAAGGCATTTGAATGAGCATGTTAAATTTTTATTGAAATTTACTAAATTTTATCTTAGGGCGGGCGTCGTCTAGCCTGGTTAGGACATCAGCCTGCCACGCTGGTAGCCCGGGTTCAAATCCCGGCGCCCGCATAAATTTTAATTTAATAAAAAATAAAATAAAAAATATGCTAGATTTTGAACTTATTATTTTCTTAATTCTACTAACTTTTATTACATTTCTATTCCAACGAAAATGGATAAAATTAATGTATAAAAAAGGTAAAGTTGGTAGAGATATCCATAAAGAGGGTAAACCTGAGGTTGCAGAAATGGGTGGAATTCCTTTAATAATAATGATAAGCGCTTTTTCGTTTTTTGCATTTTATCTTGAGCCCAATTACTATAGCAAATATTTAATAATTATCTTTACGGCATTAATAGCAGGTATAATAGGCATCATAGATGATATTAAAGATTTAGGAGGAAAAGTTAAGCCTACTTTGACTTTATTAGCTTCTATACCTATACTAATTACTGGAAGTTATGATCCACATCCTTCTTTACCATTTATTCCTAAAACCTCTCTTACAATAGTTTATCCTTTTTTAATACCTGTTGGAATAGCAATAACTTCAAACGCTGTTAATATGTTAAATGTAGTAAACGGTTCTACTCCTTTGCTTGTAATACCTATTCTTTTTACTTTAATATTTATTTCCTTAATTTCTAGCAAAATGAGCCTAATTCCTTTATTAATTGCATGTATTATTGCTCTTTTAATTTTCTTCTATTACAATAAGTATCCAGCCAAAACTTTCATGGGAAACAGTGGCGATTTTTTCATTGGAGGGCTATTAGGGGCAATAGCGATTGTTTATAGTTTAGAATTTATAGTGATGGTATCAATGCTACCTTTTATAATGCATGGGTTCTTTGTTATTTCATCAGTTAAAAATTTCTTAGAGAAAAAACAAATTAAAGATAAACCTGTAATAATAAAAGATGGCTTACTTTTTCCTTCATTAAAAAAAGAAGCACCTTTAACTTTAATGAGATTATGTTTAGCAGAAGGTCCTTTAAAAGAAAAAGATATTGCTATAATCTTTTTCATATTATCCATGGTATCTTCAATACTTGCATTTTTAACTTATTTTTTAACTCAAATTAAACTCATATGAAAAGAAATCTTGTTTATGTTTTAAGTTTATTAATTTTATCTTGGATTTTGTTAACTTTTTTCTCATTTATCATAGCAATTATTATAAGTCAAGTTTCTGAAATAAAAGGAGTAATGTCTAGAATATTAGATCTAACGGCAGGTATAATTATATTCGGTTTTTGGCTATTAATTTGGTATACAATCGTAAAAAGAAGTTTTTATAAAAAAATAAAAGCTACATGAAATAGAGTACTTTATTGGTTTTCAGAAGTTCTTTATGTTTGATTTTAATAAAAGAAACTCAAATAAACTATGAAGAAAATTAAATCTTATAATTTTATAACTATCCAAAACATTATGTTATAAAATGGAAAGATCTTTTAATGGCTTTGCGATAATAAGCGAAAGTAAATTTATTAACTCATTTCATGCCTTACTCACGTATGCAACGGAAGTAAAAATAACACATAATAAAGAGATTTATGCAGAACTAAGTTTAGAAGAGGAAATAAAAGAGCTTTACTTTAATTTTACCTTAGATGCATATAATAAAACGTTGCTTCAGCAGATAAAAGAAAAAAATGCCCATTTTTTAGGTTTATTTACATCTTCTGTAGCTACAGGAGTTTTTTTAAATGAGTATAGCACGTTTACAACCGTCTCCGATTATATTATATTTTTATTAAAAATTAATTGGATAACGTTTCTACCTGCATTTATTTTTTATAATTTAGGCGTCTATTACTTGTTTAAAGAAAATGATAATTTAATAGACATAAACAAAATTGTTAATAATAAAAATAAATTAGATAACAAAAAGATAATTTTTCAAATAACTTCACTAGGATTTAATATAGAAAGTATAAAAACTTCTTTAAATTCAGTTATTTATTGGAAAAATATAATTAAGAAAAAATTTAATATTAATATAAATTCTAGTATATGGATTGTTATTGAGGAATTTTATTATAATAAATTTAAAAAAGAATATGAAATGATTCAAAAAATAAATAAAGAAATAAATCTTATTATAGTGCCCTCAAACTATCAAACTAAAAATAGTACAAAATTTAAAGCAAGAGCTCTTAATTATTCATGTGAAATCAGAAAACAATTAGGATTGGCTAATAAAGATGTATGGATTTATTTTCAGGATGAAGAAACATGTGTTGGAGAAGATACTATTTTAGGAATTCTTGAATTTATAATAGATGCGGAAGACAAATATTTTCTAGGAAACGGGATAATTTTATATCCCTTGGATTTTGAAAATACAAGTATCCATGCCCAAGAGTTAATTAGAACTGGAAATGAAGATATAAAAAATTTATTCTGGCAAAAGGTTAAAAAAATTCCTTTATTTGGTTACCATGGTTCTCATTTTTTAGTAAGAAGTGATATCGAAGCAGAAATAGGATGGGATTTTGGCATTTGTAGAGCTGAAGATTGGCTATTTCATATAAAAGTCGCAGAAAAATATGGAAAAGTAGTTTCTTATATGAAAGGATTTGCTTACGAGAAAAGCCCATATACTTTAATGGATAGATTAAAACAAAGAAGAAGATGGATTTTAGGCAATTTCGATATAATAAAAAGGAAGGATATAAGTTTAAAATTTAAACTTCCGATCTACTACAGTATATTTCTTTTATACTTTCCTATTCCTTCTTTACTTTTAGCTACGTTAGCTACCTTGTATACTAACATTGGAATGTTCCCATTCAGTTTTTTAGTTGGCTTTATGTGGTTTACAATGCTTAGGAATTATATTTTAAGTTATAATTTACATTCAAGGTATTTAGATAAAACAAAGATTAAAATATATAGTTTATTAATAAATTGGATAAAAGGTGCAGTAATAGAAGTAATTAATCCATGGTATGCTTTGATAAAACGAGTACATTCGTATGAAGTAATTAATAAAGATAAAAAACAGAGACTTAAGTATATTCTAAAAATTTAAGAATTCCAATATACACGTGTTCTTAAGAAATTAATTTCATAGTCCATTATTGTTTTCAATAAAAGCATTTTATCACCATTCCAATTTGTAAGAATTCGTCTAGCGAATTCAGGACCTATTCCTTTAGCTGCCATAACAAAAGCTGCCCATTTTCCGTAATGAGAAACTAATTCGGAGCTTAAAATTATTCTATTAAAAGCGTTGGATAATTTCTTTAACATTTTTTTATCTGAAGCTTTGAAAGCTTTTACTGCCTCCATTATTTCTTCATCATAAGGATTTAAAGCAGCAACCTTAATAGAACCACATTTGTAGCAAATTATTTTTTCTGAAAGATTTGCTACTTTTCTCGTAAAAGAGTTTTTACATGCTGTACACAAAAAGAATAATTCTTCTTCCCAAAGCCTTTTTTCTATTGCATCATATATGTCTTTTGTCGTAGATTCTTTAATAATTTCGCTTACATAGGGCAAAGATTTAATAAACAATTTAGAAATAGGTGAAAAGTTTCTTAATTCAAAGGTTAATAATTTTATTTCTTTAGATTTTATTTTTTTTATCAATTCTAAAACTTTGTTTATCTTTAAATAACTAAATAAATACCATTTAATAGAAAATTCTTCGACAAAAGAGTTTTTAAAACTTTGTAATAATTTTTTATTAACTTCATTTAATGATTCTTTTTTTATTAATCCAAAAAATAAAAGATTTTGCTTTAAATTTATTAGAAATTTATAATCATTATAAAATACGATCCTTAAGAAATCATAATCATTTATTATTTCAGGAATAAAAAATATTTTATCAATAATTTCTTCAATAGTAACATTTTTTCTTAAGTAAAAAGCTATTCCATAAGCATTATAATAGCTGCTTAATATTTTTTCACTTAACAATCCTCTTAGAAATATCGCCAAGGTTTTATTAACTTTTGTACCTTTAGGATTTATTATAAATGCAAAATCATTCACTTTTTCAATCGCAAAAAGGTCTTTACTTAATTTATAAGGTAAAGAAATTATTGCCTCATGTATAAATTCGTGTAAAACATTAATTGCTTCTTCGCTAAATCTTACAGTAGCGTCAATAAAAGAATAGGATGACCAGTTTTCCGTAACAGGAACCAGCAATTTACTATGTTTAATTTCTTTTTTTACCAACTGAGCTACTGTGGAAAAAACTTCGCCTGCAACATGTTCAGCTACAGGTAACATTTCTCCATTCCATATTGGAAATTCATATGCTTCTGTAATTGGAAGCAATTCAGCTATTTTTTTATCTTCATTTATAGAGATAACTTTCCAAGCCTTTCCTCCTAATACTATTCCAACATTATTCTCATAAGCCTCATAAATGAAAAATCCGTCAACTTTACCAACCAATTTTCTTGTAGCAGAATTAATACAACTGTATAATTGTTCTTCAATTATTGTCGAAGTAGTATCAAAATAATACTTTAAGCATCTGCTTTTTAAAGGATAGATTATATCATCTTTTATAAAAAAAAGTTTAATATTTGAACAATGTTCCAAAATTTTATTAAAATCTTCAATAGCAAGATCTTTAAATAAATATAGCTGTTTAATATTTTCAAATAATTCATTTTTATTTATATTATTTTTAATTAACAACATTCCTACTATATGATGTATTAATATATCAAGGGGTAGATATTCAAGTTCCAAATCTTCCAAAATATTTTTATTAGAATTTAAAGAAAGAACATAAGATTCTAAAGCATCTAATATGTTGAACGTATATATTATTCCTTTCGCATTTTCGCTTATTCTATGTCTAGATCTTCCTAATCTTTGTTTTAAAATTGTAGCTTGTACAGGAGAATCAAACTGGAATACGATATCTACATAAGGAATATCTATTCCATGTTCAAGTGAGCTGGTAGCAACAACACATTTTAACTTTCCTTCCCTTAACTCTGATTCAATTTTTTCTCTTTCCTCTCTACTCAAGCTTCCATGATGAACGCCAATTTTTTCATCTCCTCTTAATTTATAACCTATTAATTCAGCAGTGGACCTAGTATTGGTAAATAATATTGCTGACCTATAATTAGATAAAACATTTTTTAATCTCTCGGGAAATATTTCAAAATTTTGAAAACATTCTATTTCAACTTCATAGTTTCTATCTTTTTCTGCAAAAAGAATTGTGTAATCTTCATTATTAAAAAGAAACCTTGCTACTTCATATGGATTGCCTAAAGTAGCTGAAAGAGCTATAATTCTAAATTTACTGTTAAATAACTTTATTCTTGAAATAAGAGTTACTAAATTTGCTCCTCTTTTTCCTTCAATAAGCTCGTGAACTTCATCTATTATTAAGAATTTTAAATTTTTAAGATGAGAGTTGAAAGAGGATATAACTATTAATGCATCAAGAGTTTCAGGTGTGATAATTAATATCAAAGGAGGATTTTTTAGAATTTCTCTTCTCTCTGATTCAGGAGTATCTCCATGTCTTATTTTTATCGTAATATCCAACTCTTTACATATTTTTTCTATTCTTCTAAAAATATCTCGATTTAACGCTTTTAAAGGTGTTACATATATTGCGAAAATACCTTTATCAACCTTATTTTGTAAAATAAAAGAAAGAATAGGAAAAATGCAGGCTTCAGTTTTCCCAGAACCAGTTGGTGAGAGTAATATTAAGTGTTTTTTCTTAAAAATAATTTCAGGAATAGCAAGTCTTTGAATTTCCGTAGGTTTATCATAACCAAATTTAGCTATAATATCTACTAGTCTTTTATCTAGTAAGTTGAAATCATTATTCATTAAATTACCAAAAATAAAATAAATTTACTCGATATAAAAAGCTCTATAACTACTTTTTCTCAGGAGGTGGTGGGGGTTGCTTTTCAGCTTCCTTTGCCGCTTCTTCTAATTCTTTTTCAATTTCCTCTATAGGTTTAGGTGGAGGAGTTGTTAATATTGTCCAGCCAATCCACATAGCTATAGCTCCTAAAATAAATATTGCAGCAATGATCGGAATACGTATTAGCCATAATTGCCAAAAATCTTCACCAACCCATTTTAAAGCCGGAATAGCGTCTGGGAATAGAGGTATTATTACTAATCCTAGAAGGTATACTATTACTACTATTAATGCTACTACGAATATTGCCGCTCCTATTAATCTATCTGATACCATATGAAATTTAAAACTTTTTAAAAGCTTATAAATTTAACTATTATGAGATGATAAACTGGCTACTCCATAAGCTTGGTGTTTATAAAATTTATAAGTGGTATTTATTAAGACAAATAAAAAATAAACCTATGCCTACTCATATAGGAGTTATCTTAGATGGAAACAGGAGATGGGCCCGCGAGAACGGATTGCCTATTTGGCTTGGCCATAGCAAAGGTGCAGAAAAAGTAAAATTGTTGTTGAAAAAATGTTTAGAATTAAAAATTAAAACTTTGACTTTATATGCTTTTTCTACTGAAAATTTCCAAAGAGATAAACAAGAAATAGATTATTTAATGAAATTATTTGAAGAAAAAATGAAAGAAATTTTGGATTCGAAGGAAATACATCAAAATAAAGTAAGAGTAAAATTTTTGGGTAAAAAAGAAATGCTACCAGTATCATTGCAACAGTTAATGAGCAGAATAGAGGAAAGAACAAAAAATTATGATGCATATTATTTAAATATAGCTATTGCTTATGGAGGGAGAGCTGAAATAATAGACGCTATAAAAAAACTAATAGAAGACGTCCTTGAAAATAGATTAAAACTTGAAAAAATAGATGAAGAAGAAATAAATAAAAGATTGTATACTTCTCATTTACCAAATCCTTATCCTGATTTGATAATTAGGACTAGCGGAGAAGAAAGATTGTCTGGTTTCTTATTATGGCAATCTGCTTATAGTGAATTCTGCTTTTTAGATACTTATTGGCCAGAGTTTAGAGACATAGATTTATATAGAGCTATAAGAACTTATCAAAAAAGAAATAGGAGGTTTGGTAAATGAAAAATTTATCTAGTTTAGTAGAAAAATTAAAACCTTCACCAATAAGAGAAATGTTAAAAATTGTAGCAGAATTGAAAAGAAATAAAATAAATGTAATACAACTTTCAACAGGTCAACCTAGTTTACCTGTAGATAAAGAAGTTTTAGATGAATTAATAAATTTTTTAATAAATGATCCAATAAAAGTAAGTTCTTATACTCCAACAGGAGGGATAAGGGAATTACATGAAGCCATAATAGCCGATTTAAAAAATTTTGGAAACATAGACGTTAATTTAAATGAGGTAGTAATAACAGAAGGAGCTACGGAAGGATTATTGCTTACAGCTTTAGCATTGTTTGATAGAGATGATGAAGTTATAATAATGGATCCAAGCTATGTAAGCTATCCCCATGTTACATTGATAGCAGGAGCTAAACCTATATATGTTGCAGAAAAAGTAGAAGAAAATTATCAACCTAACTTAGAAAGAATAAAAAGTAAAATTACTAATAAAACCAAAGCAATAATGCTCGCAACACCAGATAATCCTACTGGCAGAGTAGTACATAAGGAAGTTGCTAAAGGATTAATTGATCTGTGTAATGATCATGATCTTTGGTTAATAATAGATGAAGCTTACAAGCATTTAATATATGAAGGAGAACATTATTGGTTTTACAGAGATGCAAGGGAAAGAACCATTTGTATTAACACATTTTCCAAAGATCCAGCTATGACAGGATTTAGGCTAGGATATATTTATGGTCCAGCACATGCAATTAGCGCAATAGAAAAGATTAAACAGTATACTACTTTATGTTCAAATACACCAGCTCAAATAGCAGCTATAAAATACTTGCAACCTGAAGTAAAGAAAAGAATTTTAGAGTATACATTAAAAATCTATAAATCAAGAAGGGATGCTTTATATAATGCAGTAAAAGAATATTTGCCTGAAGTAAAAACAGTTAAACCTGAAGGAGCAATGTATATGTTTGTAAATATGAACAATATATTACAGGAATTAAACATGACTGATTTTAATTTTATGATAGAGTTGGTTAAGAAAAAGCATGTAGCAGTAATTTACGGAGAAGCATTTGGTCCTGAAAGCAAAAATCATATAAGATTAACATTTGTAGGAGAAAATGAAGAAAGATTAACTGAAGGTGTTAAGCTAATAAGAGAATTTATAGATGAAAATAAAAAGAAATGAAAATTGATATTAATTTAAATGTATACGATGAAAATAATTATTCTGAACTTTATTTTGAAAATATAAAATATGAACCAAGTATAAAAAGATTAGAAGATTTAATAGATGTATTTTATGATTTTGAAAATTTAGATAAGAATATAATATTATATTACGTATATAGAAATTTAAATAATGAAGAATCTAGAGCATATACAGAACTTTATCAACTTAGGTTTGATGTTACTGTGCTTCCTCCTATTGAAATAGGAAAGGAAAAAAATAAAACACATGGGCATTATCATCCTGAAGCTGCTCCGGGCAGGGCTTTCCCAGAGATTTATCAAATTTTAAAAGGTGAAGCATTGTTTATTTTACAAAATATTGAAGGAGACGAAGTTAAAAGTGTATTACTTATAAGAGGAAAAGAAAGAGAACTTATAATGATACCTCCTAATTATGGTCATAATATGATTAATATAGGTAAAGATGTTCTTATCACTATGAACCTTGTAAGTAATAGATTCTTACCTTTATATGAATTATATAAAATAAAAAAAGGAAGTTGTTTATATTTTTTAAAAAATAATAAATTAATAAAAAATAAAAATTATGCCAAAATAATAGAAATAAAAATGTTAAAACCTAAAATTAATTATATTAACATATTTACTGATTTTATTAAAGATCCTGAAAAATACTTATTTTTAAATAGACCTTATTTAAAACATAATAATTATTATTTTAAGGAATTTTATGAAGAAATTCCTATGGAAGGCTTTGTGCTAGAAGAGTCTTAATTTTCTTTACAGCTTCTTCTATATTTTCAGAATTAGTTATTGTTCTTCCTACAACTAATACCGAAGCTCCTGCATTAATAAATAAAGGAATCGTATTATAATCGAGACCTCCAGCCACAGATACCAAAGTTCCACTCATTCTAACCAATTCTTTTACTACTCTTATACTATTAGCTATATTGACCTGGGATTTTTTACTAAGATCATAAGGTATGTGATAACAAAGATAATCTGGTCTAACATAAAAAATCTCCATTAATCGGTTAATAACATCTTTAACTCCTATAAAATCTATACAAATTTCTATTCCGTTTCTTTTACCAAACATTATTGAATCAATTATTGTATTATCATCCGCAGATGCTAAAACAGAAACAATATCTGCACCAGCCTCCATAGCTAATCTTAATTCTATTTCAGAGGCGTCTGCAACTTTCATATCCGCAAATATTTTTGTTCTAGGTAATTCATCTCTAATTCTTTTAATAGCTAAAACACCATACTTTTTTATTAAAGGAGTTCCCGCTTCAATTATATCTGCACCCGCTAAATATGCTTTTTTTGCTATTTCTATTGCCTTATCTAGATCTAATGTATCAATTGCTACTTGTAAAAGTGGCGATGATACTTTATACATAAATTCAAAATATTTTATTTAATATTAGTATTTATCCATGAAGAAAAATCTTATCCAGCTAACATTCCAAGATAATTCGATCAAAGAAAAAATTACATTTCTTAATGAGTACATAAAAGAATTGAGTAAAGTAAGTACAATGATCGATAAACAATTAGATCCGTTCAATAAAAATTTAACAGAAATAGAATATTTAATAAAAGAAGACCCTACAGCTTTAAATGTCCATAAGGTTTTTGCATGGCCTTTAAGTTTTGAGGAATGGAAAAAAGTTTCAATAAGCGTCGAAACATCTTTAAAAAAAACTAACATCATAGGCATTTCATTTAATATTTTTTCATTAAATAAGCAAATAATACCTCCACTAATAATTTTTGAATTAAGCTTTTTTGGAAAAGATTCTCTTTACAAATTTAACTGCTTAGAGATCAAAATAGGAAAAGAAATCTATGAATATGTAATGAACGATTTTGCCTCGTTAAATAATGTTAAGTTAATGCAAGTAGTTTATGAATTAGTTCTTAACAATTTTCAAAACAAAATTGCTGAGAATCTGAGCATGAAAGAAAAAACATTTGTAATAACAGATCTACCATTAACATGTGAAGAATTTTTAAATTGGAATAAAGAGGAAATTATACCTTTGTACAATACCGTTGATAAATTCTTAAAATATTTCAAAAGTATCAATGTAATACCTGTGTCGATAGTTAACTATGAAAGCTCTCCCTTGATAAACTCCTTTAAAAAATATTTTTTTGGCAGTGATACGAGATGTTCTGAATGTATTTACAGTAAACCTATGTGTTCCCCATTAAATATAATAAGTGATAAATTTTTCCTTAAAGGTAAAGTTAACAAAAAAGAAAGAAGCCCTCTGCTTAAATATATAAATTCAAATATGATACCGGATATAACTAAAGAAGAAATCTTAATATTTTATATTAGCCCTAGTTCAAATTACCTTCAAAGAATCGAGATTCCATATTTTGCATTAGAACACATACAAGATATACATTATATGTTGTTAAAAGAGTATGATAAATGTTATAGAATATTTAAAAAAGATGGATTTTATTCATTGATGAAAGCAAAGAGATTATTTGTCTCTACAAATAAAAATATTGTTCAAGTTTTAGATGCTAAGTTTAGAAAGGAAACAGCTAAACAATTTGAGAAGGAAATAGGATTATTGCGTTATTAAAATCTGATTCCTTCACCGTCCTAAATAACGAGTGTTTATTTTAAATATAAAAATTTAACATTTGTGGAATAACAAAATTTTATGTCATGGAAAAGAATCAAGCAAGTATTTAAAATAATAGAAGAAAAGAATCTGGATGGCATTTTTTCACAGAATCCTTCAACAGTTCAGTATTTAACTGGTATTATTTCAAATAAATACCCGCCACGAAGCATTTATGTATTATTAACCAGAGAAAAAGTTTATGCATTAACTTATCCATTAGAATATGAACAAAGTATAAGCGAAAGTAGATATGCAGAGGTAATTAAAATTGGCGTTGATGAAAAATTAGCTGAAAAGATAACAGAAATTATAGGTTTTCCTAAAAATTTAGGAATAGAAAGTAATTCAATAAATTTCGATGTTATCAATTCGTTATCAAAGAAAAATTTAAACATAATCGATGTCACAACTGAGTTATGGGAAATTTTATCAGTCAAAGAAATTGAAGAAATAGAGAAGATTAAAAAGGCTATTGAAATTACTGAAAAGGCTCTAAAAGTGGCTGAAGAAATGATACATGAAGGAAATTATACTGAAAAATATATTGCAAAAGAATGTCTTATTACAATTTTAAATAATGATGGAGAATGGTTTGCTTTTGAACCAATAATAGCAAGCGGAAAAAATGGAGCTTATCCGCATGCTTCAACAAGCGATGAAAAAATAGCTAAAAATTCTTTAACAATCGTAGATATTGGAGCTAAATTTAATGGTTATTGTGCTGATTTAACAAGAACCTTTGCCAATGGGGAAATAGATGATGAAAGCAAAAGAAATTTTGAAATAATAAAAGAAGCAATTGATTTGGCTGTTGAGAATATTAAAGAAGGCGTTGTTGCAAAAGATGTAGATAAGATAGTTAGAACATATTTAAGGGAGAAAAATTTAGATAAATATTTTATTCATGGTTTAGGCCATGGTTTAGGTCTTGATGTCCATGAATATCCTAGATTAAATCAATACAGCAAAACGATACTAAAAGAAGGAATGGTATTAACAGTGGAACCTGGAATATACTTTAAAGGAAAATACGGTATTAGATTAGAGCAAGATGTTCTGGTTAAAAAAGATAAATGTGAAATATTATCTAGTTATCCTTTAGCTCTTTGACGTATAACTCTATCATAAAAAGTAACCAATGTGGCCACTATTATATTTAGTATAAATAAAACAAGAATACTATTAAAGAAACGTTGTCTAACTTCTTCATCACTAGCTGGAATTATTAAAATATTGCCAATTAAAGTTAATATTAAACCTAAAGATAAGAAAAAGAAAATTGCCATAATTTCATGATGAAATGTTTTTTCCTTTAAATACCTTTCTATCCCTCTGCCTATAAAAAATATTACAATTGATCCAGCAATGATATGAGATGTATTTAGCCCATAAATAAATTTGGAAGTTAGGAAAAATCCAAGTAAATTTAAAAAAGGTAATTCCTTATTATTTAAGTCTGGTTGCGTTAGTCCATTATATATACCTGCAAACGCAAGTGAAAAAGCTACTACAGCGGAAATAAACTGTATCCTAGAATTACTCCAAATTTTTATAATGAAATCATCAATAGAAAACCCTTTAATAAAAATTATCATGCCTACAAAGATTAGCAATAGGGATGAAAAAAGATGGGCTAGATTCAAAGAAGCTAAAAACCCATACAAAATTAGTAATAAGCCAGGTATTCCAAGAAATATTTTACTTAAACTAGGATCATTAATTGCCTGTTTTATATATTTCATTATAACTAAATAGGTTTCTTCAACATTCCTTGAATATGTTACAACAACTCTTTTGACAGAGATCACCGGTAAAACAGAAGATATTATAGGAATAATTAATTCATCTCTGCCCCCATCGCTTACAAAAATTACAGCTTCTGCATTATATTGACTTAAAACCTTTGATAATTCATTTTTTATTTTCAAATCAGATTTTATTCCTCCATAAGGATCACCGCTTATAGTTGCTATTTCGCATGAAGGAAATAATTTCTTTTCTTTTATTTCATCATAAACTTTTATAGCATAAAATAAAGCGTTCAAATCAGAATCTTCAGGCTTTAATAGTGCAAACTGTTCAGCTAATTTTAAATTATTTTCCCTTCCTATTACTGGAGTAGAAACTTTTGTAACTAGAGGAATATCTCCATCTGCATCTATATAAAGTACCAAAATTTTTTCGTATTCCTTATTCAACCCTCTAAAATATTATATTAAAATTAAAATATATTTCAAAAAATTTAAATAAACTAAAAGTTAATTCAAGATTTACCGAAACTTTCCTGCTGCTTTAATAATGCTTGTAATTCAAGGAAGTCTATTTTTTCTCCTTTTTCTATCTTTTCCATAGCTTTCTTTGCTATTTCTCTTTCAAATTCTATTTCATTTTCAGTTATTTTTCTTTTTATTGCTAATTTCCTATTAACAATTTCTTCCTTTATTTTGTTATATTTATCCTTTAACTCAGCAAATTCTCTTACTGTATTTAATAGATTATTTTTAACTTCATCTATTTCTTTACTCTTATTTATCAAACTAGCATATAACTCCTTAATTTTTTTCTTGTATTCTTTAATTTGATTGTTGATTTTTACTAGTTCATTTATAAGTGTTTCTCTTTTGACAATTAAATCAGATATTTTTAAAGATGTTTCCGATGCTTTACTTTTTAATTGATGCGTCTTTTCATAAAGTAAAATTTTTCTTTCAATCTCAGCTATTTTTTCAGTAATTTCCAGTTCCTCATCTGGTGGTAGTGGAATTGTTTGTTGAAACCATTCTAATTTCATTAATTTCTTTAAAATTTCATCTTTAGGCTCCTTTATTTTAGAAGACAAGGCATTTAACTCATTATATAGTCTTTTTCTTTCTTCAGCTAAAGAAGAAACTGAAATTTTAAATTTCTCTAATTCCTTCCTTATTTCTCCAGATTTTTTACTTAGAGAATTTATAATTTCTTTAATTTTTAAAATTTCCCTCTTTGTAATACCAGCTTCCCTTATAAGCTCGCTTCTTTTTTCAATCAAATTAAACATTTCTTTCTTTTTATAGATCATCAGGGATTTTATTTCAGAAAGTTTTTCTTCAAGATCTTTGTCGGAAAGTTTTTCAAGGTTTGCATAAATGTCTTCTTGGTTTGTCATGATTTTCACCTAACGATGAACAAATTATCTATAAATCTTAAAGTATATAAAAATTATTCCAATGATATTTCGTCTTCTTTTGTCAAAACTCGTTGAATTTCAGAATATAATTCAAGAATACCAAAATTTGTTAATGCTGAAACTGGAATTAAAGAAGGGATATTTAAGGAACTTATAATAGGTAAAATATTTAAAGCAATTTCTCTTTGAGAAACATCTTTAAGAGTATTTAACTCTTCTTCTAATAAACTTAAATCTTCACCCCATTCCAATATTCTTTCAAGAGTTTCTTGACTTATTAAATCAACTTTAGAAAGTATTAGTAAATAAGGTAAAAAGAATCTAGCTTGTATAGAAGAAGCTAATAGTAAAAGTGAAACAAAATTATTAATTCGCTTTGCTAAAAATGGATCTACCAAGAATAATATTAAACTTCTATTTGGAACAGAAGAAAAGGAATTTAAAACATGAATTCCCACTTCTCTATAAGCAAATAATTCAAGTTGACCTGGAGTATCTATTAGAACATAATCTGCATTTTCATCTTCGATTATTTTTTTAATTTCAGGAATATAATTTACAGTCAAATCTACAGCAACAACCAATGCTCCGTTAGGGCCTAGTTTATATTTTTCCATTACGTCTTTTAGTGTAATATAATCTCTTATATCTACTACAGGTTCATAAGGTATTATTTCAGCACCAGGATCTAAGTTAACTGTTATACAAAGCTTTTTATAATCTTCAATTAAATTACTTAAAGCTTTTACCAAAGTAGATTTGCCAGATCCAGCTGTACCTAAAACATAAATATAATTGGTCATACTACCTCAATTTTTTGTGCAACTTTACTTAAATCATTTATTAATTTTTCTTTAATTTCATCCATTATTTTCAGTTCTTCAATGTTTTTAGATAAATACCAAACATGAAGGAGAATATGTTTTGATTCTTCTCCAGTGCCTTTTGGATGCGATTTAAAATATACTGGAAAATATTTTTCTCTATAATTTTTTAATATTGGAGCCAAATCTGATTCGGCTATACCAAAGATCTTTAAATAAAATTCTGAATAAAATTCTCTTCCTTTAATATTTAAAAGATATTTTTTAACTTCATTTTCAAAAATGCTTTTCATTTCAACAGGTACACCAGGTAACAAGAAAATATGTATATTCTCATAATTTATATACACACCAGGAGCAGTACCGATTGGATTATTCAAAGCTACAGAACCTTTAGGTATTAATGCCATTTTTCTTCTTTCCTTAGTTAATTCTAAATTACCTCTTTTACATGCTTCTACAACAATTTCTAAAGCTTTTGGATCTTCTACTAATTCTGTATTAATAGATTCACTTACTGATTCAACTGTAATATCATCATATGTAGGACCTAAACCTCCTGTAGTAATAACAATATCTGGTTTTCTTTTAAAAATTATATAAAAAATTTCTTTAATTTCTTCTTTAGAATCATCAACTACATAAATTCTATTTACCCTTATACCTAATTTTAGCAATTCTTTACATAACCAATATGAATTCGTATCATGAACTATTCCTTGAAGAATTTCTCTACCAATTATAACTAATTCGCAACTTACCATATTTTTAATGAAAGAAAAGAAAAATTTTAAATTAATCTATCGCTACCCTTATAGGCTTCGATATTAATTCATAAAATTCCCTCATCCAAGGCAAGATATCCCTTCCTAATACACTTAAGAATTTTTTCTCATCAGGACTTGAACTATGAATAAAGATTATATCAAAATTAAGTTTTAAAAATTGTTCAAGAGTTTTAATTATTTCATCGGTATCAGAAGTAATGAGCCATGTTCTTTTAATTTTTTCTATTTCTTCTTTCGTTACCATACTTTCTAATTCTCTTGGATCAGAAATTTTTTCTCTTTTATCTCTAGGTATAGCTGTAGAAGCCCAAAATAAAGTAGAATTTAAGGCTTTTTCATAATCAACATCATAAGAAACTTTAAACTCCATTAATTTTTTCAATTTCTTAGGATCTCTTCCTGCTGTAATTGCTGCTCTTTCCATACTTTGTATAATTTCATTGTAATTTTCCAAACCTCTTGGATTTACTAATATTCCATCTGCATATTTTCCAGCAATACGAGCTACATATTTATTAGAAGTTGCTATATAAAGTGGTATTTTACTCTTAGGTTTTGTATATAATTTTGCTTTATATAATTTATAATAATTTCCTATGTAAGTTACAAACTCCTTTTCCCATAACAGTTTTATAATTTCTATAGCCTCTTCCAATCTTTCTACTTTTTCTCTAAATTCAGGCCATTTGAAACCTAAAGGAGTTTCGTTCATTGAGTGACCTGTTCCTAAGGTTAAAAATATCCTTTCAGGATACAGATAAGCTAAAGTAGCAAAAGCTTGAGCTACAATTGCAGGATGATATCTAAATAAAGGAGTTGTAACAGCAGTTCCAACTTCTACTCTTTTAGTTTTTTCAGCAATTAAAGCAGCTATGATCCATGGAAATCCTGATTGTCCTCCTCTATCACTCCATGGGTGAAAATGATCACTTACTGCAATTATATCAAAGCCTACAACCTCAGCAATCGTAGCAAACTCCAATAATTTATATGGATCATATTGTTCTTGTCCACACCAATATGCTAATCTAAGCACAATAAAAGAATAAAAATTAAAAAATAAAAAATTAAATTAATAAAAGCTCTTTATATAATTCAGCTACTTTTTTAGCAAATTGATAACGTTTTTCTACAAAATCCCAGTTTATGTTTTGGAAAAATGCATCTATGTATGCTCTTCTATTTGTTCCATAATCTATAAAATACGCATGTTCAAAAACATCCAAAACTAATATAGGAATTGTATCTACTACATGACCAATATTTTGCAAATCCACTAAAAAGTTAAAAAGTTTGTTTGAAGAAAGTTCTAAAGCTAAAACAGCCCAGCCTCTTGCTGCCATAGCTGTAGCAATGAAATCTTCCTTCCATTTTTCGAAAGATCCAAAATCTTCTTCGATTTTCTTAACTATCTCACCTTTAGGATTTCCATCTCCTCCTAATATGGTAGGAAAGAAAAGCTCATGTAATAATCTTCCATTTGCATTAAAAGTTTCTTGTCTTTTTAATTCGCCAAATTCACTATATGTAGCTGCGGCTTTGGATCTATCTGCAGTTTTTAATTTCTCTATTATTTCATTCCATTTATTTACATACCCTTGATATAATTTATAATGTTCTTGATTTGTTTTAACTGAAATTCCTTTGATTTCTTTTTCTATAGGGAATTTCTTCACTTCGAACTTATGCTCAAATGGCATATTTTAAAAAGAGACTATAAAGAATAAAAACTTTTAAAACAATTTATTCAATATGTTTATCTTACTTTCACATATTATAACTGAAGATACTCCTTCGTATATGAATTCAGGAAAGATTACAATAACGCCTTTTAAGCAAATTAAAAAAGGAGATTCGAGCAACTCTTATGTTTTTACAATGTATAATCATCTTGGAACACATGTTGATTGTCCTAAACATTTTATAGAGGAAGGCAGAAGTGTATGTGATATTCCATTAAATGATTTTATCTTTGAAAAAGTAAATATTATAGAAATAAAGAAGGATAAAGGCGAATTATTTTATAAAAAGGATTTGGAAAACTTTCACGATATTTTTAAAAGATCGGACTTCGTAATATTTAAAACAGGTTTTCAAATTTATAGAGAAAAAGAACCAATGGTTTATATGTTCGAAGGTCCTGGATTTTCTGCAGAGGCCGCAGAGTATCTAACCAATTATAACTTAAAAGGTATAGGATTCGATTTTATTTCATTATCTTCACCGCTTCACAGAGAAGAAGGACGAAAGGCTCATAAAATCTTGCTATCCAAAGGGATTCTTATTGTTGAAGACATGAATTTAGCCAATTTGCCTAAAGAAATTAAAAGATTATTTGTAATTCCGATTTATATAAAAGGTTTAGATAGTGCTACTTGTACGGCATTTGCTGAAGTGACTTTCTACCTACCAAAATAAGCAAGGTTTTCATTTTAGTCAATGTATAATAAATATGGTTTCTCTAAATATTTTGCTACCTCATTTAAGAAAATGGCAGCCTCAGCTCCGTCTATTACTCTATGATCAAAAGATATTGCTAAAGTCATTATATCCCTTATTTCAATCTTTCCATCAACTACCCAAGGTTTCTTCTTAATTTTAAAAACTCCTAATATTGCTACTTCAGGATAGTTTAATATAGGAGTGGCAAAGGTGCCTCCTAAAATGCCAATGTTTGTTATTGTAAAAGTTCCTCCCGTAACTTCTTCTACTTTAAGCTTTCCCTGCCTAGCTCTTTCGCTTAAATCTTCTATTTCTTTAGCCAATTCAAGAATACCTTTCTTATCAGCATCTTTGATTACTGGAACTAGAAGTCCTTGTTCGGTAGCCGTTGCTATACCTATGTTATAATACTTTTTAATTACAAGTTCATTTCTTTCATCATCGATATTTGCATTGAATTTTGGATGCTTCTTTAATGCCTTGATTGTAGCCTTAATTATAAAAGGCAAATATGTTAACTTGACACCTAATTTTTCAGCTTCCACCTTTAATTCTTCCCTAATTTTTACCAATTCTGTTACATCAAATTCATCCATATGAGTAACAATCGCTGCATTTCTTTGAGATTTAACCATCTTTTCAGCTATCATTCTTCTGATTCCTGTTATAGGAATTCTTTCTTCTAATTTTCTAACTTCTACAACTTCCTTTACTTCTACTTTTTTGCTTTCCTCATAATATCTTCTTACATCTTCTTCTGTTATTCTTCCACCAGGACCTGTTCCTTTTACTTTAGTTAAATCGACACCTAATTCTCTTGCCAATTTTCTAACAGCTGGCGTTGCAAGAATTTCTTTTTGTACTGTTTCGGTTACAGCTTGTTGAGCAATTACTGGCTTTTCTTCTTTTTTAATTTCTTTCCTAATCTCTTCAACTTCGATTATTGCAATTGGTGAACCAACTCTTACTACTTCTTTTTCTTTAGCAATTATTTTTACAATTTTCCCATTATAGGGAGAAGGGATTTCAACATTAACTTTTACAGTTAACACTTCTACTATTGGTTGAAATTGCTTCACATAATCGCCTTCTTTAACTAACCATCTTATAATTTCTCCTTCGCTTATTCCTTCCCCTATATCAGGAAGTTTAATTTCTACTTCCATTTTAATAACTCATTAGCTTTATAATTGCTCTTTTTATTCTGCTAACTGTTGGTATATAATACTGATCATGTACCAATGGGAAAGGTGTATCAGCTCCACAAACTCTTAAAATAGGACCATTAAGATGATAAATAGCTTTCTCAGCTATAATTGCAGCAATTTCTGCCCCTAAACCTAAAGTTTTAGGAGCTTCATGTACAATTATTACTCTTCCTGTTTTTTTAACAGAAGTTAAAATAGTATCAATATCCAATGGTAATAACGTTCTTAAATCTATAACTTCGATACCTATCCCCTTTTCCTTTTCTATTTGTTCAGCAGCTTCTAAAGATTTATGTACCATTGCGCCATAAGTTATAATTGTAACATCTTCTCCTTTCCTTACAACATTAGCTTTACCTATAGGAACAGTAAATTCTCCTTCAGGTACTTCTTGTTTAATTGTTCTATAAATGCTTTTAGGTTCCATAAAAATTATTGGATCATCAGCCTTTATAGAAGAGATCAATAAACCTTTTGCATCATAAGGAAAAGCTGGAACTATAACTTTTAATCCTGCAGTATGAGCATAATAAGTTTCTGGATGTTGTGAATGATACATGCCACCTCTTATTCCTCCAGCAACAGGTCCTCTAATTATTAAGGGTACTTTGAATTGTCCACCACTTCTATATCTTATTTTAGCTATCTGGGAAACAATTTGATCAAAACCTCCAAATGCAAAATCAAAAAACTGAACTTCAGCAACAGGCTTTAATCCATACATAGCCATTCCTGCTGCAACACCAAATATAGCAGCTTCAGAAAGAGGTGTATCTATTACCCTTTCAGGTCCAAATTCATCAATTAAACCTTCGGTTACAAGAAAAACTCCGCCTCTTCTTCCTACATCTTCACCTAGTACTACTATTCTATCATCCTTTCTCATTTGTTCTCTTAAAGCGTTATTTAAAGCCTGAGCAAGAGTCATTACTGGCATGTTTAACCTCCTCTAAAATCTTCAATAATTTCTTCCATTTCTTCCTTTAAATTCCAAGGAATTTCTGAATAAACATCTTCAAATATTACTTCAATAGGTGGAGGTGGAATTTCTAAAGCTTTTTTAACTTCATTTTCTACCATTAATTCAATATCCTTTCTCAAACTTTCATCCTCTTGTTCTGTAATTTTACCACTGAAAATCAAGAAATTTCTAAATCTTTTTATTGGATCCTTTTGTCTCCAAAATTCAACTTCTTCATTGCTTCTATATCTTTTAGGATCGTCAGCTGTTGTATGAGAACCTAATCTATAAGTTAAATATTCTATAAAAACAGGTTCATAATTTCTAGCCATTTCTATAGCCTCTATAGCAGATTTATATACTGCAATTATATCATTACCATCAACACGCATTCCTTTTATACCATAAGCTACAGCTTTAATAGCTAAAGTTTCTGAAGCGGTTTGCCTTGATACAGGTAAAGATATCGCATATTGATTATTTCTACATACAAAAACTATCGGAACTTTAAAAACTCCAGCCCAGTTGCATGCTTCGTGAAAATCTCCTTTAGAAGTAGCACCATCACTTAAATAAGCTAAAACAACAATTTTATCTTTCCTTAATTTAGCTGCATGAGCAAAACCTACAGCTGAAGGCAAATGAACAGCTATAGGAGTTGTAGTTGGAACAATGTGAAGAGCTTTGCTTCCGTATATTGCAAATTCATGACCTTTTAAAATATCTTCCTTATTTGCTAACCATCTACAAAGTATTTCTCTTACACTCATACCTCTGGTTATCAATAATCCTAATTCTCTATAAGTAGGAAAGAACCAATCTTCTGGCTTAGCAGCATAAGCAGTTCCTACAGCTACAGCTTCCTCTCCTTCATTCGGCGCATGTATAGCAACTTTACCCATTCTTTGTAATTTAAGAAGCCAACCGTCCAAAACTCTTGTTATTAGCATATATTTATATAATTTTAAGTAGTCTTCATTGGTTAAATTTACAGTCTTTAAAAGTGCTTCATTTACTTCACCATTTTCGTTTAATATCTGTAAAAAGCTCATGGTAATTAATTCAACAATCTTCTATAAATTAATTTTATTTTAAAAATTAAGAACGAATTATAGATGCTATAAAAAATTCTCCAGCTTTATAAGAACTCCTAACAAAAGGTCCTGCAGCAACATACTTAAAACCAAGACTTTTACCTATTTCTTCATATTTTTTAAATTTTTCAGGACTAACATATTCCATTACTGGCAAATGCCTTCTAGAAGGTCTTAAATATTGACCAATAGTTAGAAAATCTACATCTGCTTTTCTTAGATCTTTCATTGTTTCAATAACTTCTTCTTCCTTTTCCCCAAATCCAACTATAATTGAAGATTTTGTGTATATTTTAGGGTTAAGCTTTTTTAAACTTTCAAGAACAAATAAAGATTGATCATAACTAGCTCTAGGATCTCTTACTAAAGGTGTTAACCTTCTAACTGTTTCAATGTTATGACCAATAACTTCTGCTCCAGAAAAAGCTACTTTCTTTAAAGAATTAATGTTTCCTTTAAAATCGGGTATTAAAAGTTCAATGATTATTTTGGGATTAAAATTTTTTATTTCTTTCACGGTTTCAGCGAATATGCTTGCTCCACCATCTTCTAAATCATCCCTGTCAACTGATGTTATAACAATATAATTTAAATTCATTTTAGAAATAGCCAACGCTACTCTTTTAGGTTCATCATAATCTACTATACCTCTGGGATTTCCTGGAGTAACATTACAAAATCTACATGCCCTAGTACACACATCACCTAAAATCATAAAAGTAGCTGTTCCTGAGCCCCAGCATTCTGAAATATTAGGACAAAGAGCCTCTTCACAAACAGTATGTAAATTTAATTCTCTACAGATCCTACTTATAAATAAATAATTTTCACCTGAAGGAATTTTAGAACGCAGCCATTCAGGTTTTCTCTCTATTTTATTTCTTTTTTCAAAATAAACGTTAAACATTATTATTATTAAATAAGTTATCTAAAATAAAAATTCATAAATGCTTAAACCAATTTTATAATTATGTATAAAATTGTAGTATTGTATCCTAAATTAGAAGAAAATTTCTTAGAAACATACATAAAGGAACATGTTCCATTGGTCAAAAAAATACCAAACGTTAAAAAAATAGTTATAAACAAAGCTATAGGTTCCCCTGCTGGCGAGCCACAATTTTTTGTTTTAGCTGAACTTCACTTTGAAACAGAAAAGGATATGAGAGAAGCATTAAACTCTAACGAAATGAGAGAAGCTGCAAGACATGCTATGAAAATTTCGAAAGGAAAAATGCAGGCAATATTCTTTGAGGAAATAAAAGTAGAATAAATTAAGAAGCCAGTAATTGTTTATTTAAATCATGTAGTAAGGGTTAAAAATTTCTAAGAAGATTTTTTAAAATATTTTGTAGAGCTTAATTTTTTTAACATGTTAAAAGAAATTAAAAGATAATGGAAATTCCCTACTATAAACTATTTATAAATGGAAATTATGTAGAAAGTTCAACAGGAAACAAAATACCTGTTTTAAATCCAGCGAATAATGAAGTTATAGCATATGTTGCTGAAGCTAGTAATGAAGATGTGGATAAGGCTATAGAAGCAGCTAAAAAAGCTTTTAAAGAATGGTCAAAAATGGATCCTACGAGAAGAGGGAGGATTTTATATAAAATTGCTTCTCTGTTAAGAGATAAAAGTGAAGAATTGGCTAAACTTGAAACTTTAAACAATGGCAAGCCACTAAGAGAATCTACTGGCGATGTCTTATATGCTGCGAGATTGTTTGAGTATTATGCAGGATTAGCTGATAAAATTCAAGGAGATACAATACCTGTTCCAGGAGATAGATTTTGTTATACAATAAGAGAACCTTTAGGAGTTACAGCTCACATTGTACCATGGAACTTTCCTCTGCCATTAGCTGCAAGAAGCATTGCACCTGCATTGGCAGCAGGAAATACTGCAGTAGTTAAACCATCCTCATATACTCCATTAACAGCTTTAAAGTTGGCAGAAATTTCAAAAGAAGCTGGTTTGCCAAATGGGGTTTTAAATGTTATATGTGGACCAGGGAATACGGTAGGCAAATATTTAATATCCCATAAAGAAGTAGATGCTGTTGCTTTTACAGGCTCAACAGAGAGCGGAAGAGAGGTTATGGTATTGGCTGCTAAAAATCTTAAACCAGCTGTATTAGAATTAGGTGGTAAAAATCCCCATATAGTATTGCCTGATGCGAAAATAGATAAGGCTATACAGGGAGTAATGAATGGAATAATTACTAATGCAGGACAAATGTGTTGGGCTGGAAGCAGATTATTAGTTCATGAAAGTTTACATGATAAACTAATAAAATTACTTAGCGAGCATTTTTCCAAAATAAAGATAGGAAATGGCTTAAATAAAGATACGCAAATGGGACCTTTAACTACGAAGGATCAACTGAAAAGGGTTATGTATTATATTGAGGAAGGAATTAAAGAAGGAGGTAAGATTGTCTATGGAGGTGAAAGACCAAAAGAAGAAGAATTACTCAAAGGAAACTTTATCTATCCTACTCTCTTCGATAATGTAGGGAAAGATATGAAGATATTCCAAGAAGAAATTTTTGGACCTGTTTTGGCTTCAACGAGTTTCAGTTCTATAGATGAGGCGGTTGAATTGACAAATGCTACAAGATATGGATTATATGCAGCTATTTGGACAAACGATCTAACCTTGGCTCATAAATTAGCTTCGAGAATTGAAGCTGGAACAGTCTGCATTAATGAGTTTCCTGTGACCTATCCGCAGATGCCCTTTAGTGCATATAAAGAGAGCGGCCTAGGATTCGAGCAAAGCATATATTCGGTTTATAATTATACAAGAATAAAAACTGTTTTAATTAACTTATCTTAAAAATTTTATAAATTTAAATTTAATTATTTTTAATATTTAATTAAAAAATTATTTGTGTGGAGCATATTCTTTTCCTATCAATTCCCTTCCTAGTGCTATTTTTTGTGCTTCCTCAGTACCATCACCTATTTCAATTCCCATCACATTCCTTAACCTTCTTTCAAAAGGTAAATCTTTAGTATATGCTATGTTACCATGAATTAAAATGCATTTATGAATTATTTCAAAAGCTAACTTTGGAGCCCACATTTTACACATTGCAGCATATTTAGCTATAGACATACCTTTATCCTTCATCCACAGAGTTTGGTAACATAAAAGTTTACAAGCTTCAAGATACGTATAATATTCTACTATTTCAAATTGTATTGCTTCAAATTTTATTATTGGCCTACCAAAAGCATATCTTTTCTTTGTATATTCTATAGTTTCTTCCAAAGACTGTTCTGCTGCACCTAAACATGATAAAGCTAATAAAGTTTTGCTAAAATCGAAAGTTTTCATTACTATATAAAATCCTTCTCCTATGTTTCCTAACAAATAATCCTTTGGTATTCTTACATTATCAAGTTTAAATGCTCCTCTAGAGATTGGTCTGTAACCTACATCATCAAAATACGAATACGTTATATTTTTATCTTTCGCAGGAACTAAAAAAGCACTTATTCCTTTATGTCCAGCTTTTGGGTCAGTTTTAGCAAATAAAACATAATATGAAGCATACTTTACCATACTTATTGAAGATTTTTCTCCGTTGATTACCCATTCATCGCCATCAAGATATGCAGTTGTTTTTATTGCAGCTGCGTCAGTACCACAGTGAGGTTCTGTTAGAGCTATTCCTAAAATTACTTCTCCATTAGCAACTTTAGGTAAAATTTCTTCCTTAATTTCTTCCTTTGCATAATTTGAAATAACTTCTGCAGTTAAAGCGTTGTTAATAATTATAAAATTAGCTATATTGAAGTCATATCTTGATAATTCTTCTATAGCTATTCCAGTAGTAACCGCATCAGCACCTTGACCACCGTATTTTTCCGGTATTCTTATCCCCATCAACCCAATATCTGCAAGCTTTTTAAAAAGTTCCTTTGGAAATTCTCCAGTTCTATCCCATAAAGCTTCATAAGGAGCTATTTCTTTTTGTGCAAAATTTCTTATGGTTTCTCTAAATAAATTTTGTTCCAAAGTAAATTCGAATACCATATTTTTAAAATGAATTAAATAAATTATTAACTTAGCCAATAATTCCTTATAGAACTCAATGTAGCTAGATATTCAAGAAATGCCGTTTTCCAAATTATTGGAGAATAAATTGGGTTAATCTAAAAATCAAAAAAATATTTTTCGGCTCTAGCCCATTCAGAAAGTTTATGAATTAAAAATTTTTTCTCGCTTATAATATGCTTAACCACATAACCTTTTTGACTAAGAATATCTGAAATTATTTTTCTATGGCAGAAGTAAGGAATTATTTCTGAGCACATAATACAGGTAATTTTGTTTTTAGCCAAGTTTGATAATTCACGCAATGCATTTCTCGCTTTCTCAGACTTAACAACGTATGTTGCATAAGCCCTAAATCCTTCACTTTTGAAATATTTAGCTATTCCGAAATCTTCAATATCTTTTCCAAATTTTCTATAACCTCCCAAATTTTCCATCCAAATGTATTTTAAGCCAATAGAACTTAACGATCTTAAAAGATTCTCTGAATTAAAATGAGGAAACTTATTACTCATAGGCCATCTCCTAACATCGACCAAAATCTCTATTTTATATAAAGAGAGCAAGCGAAGGAATTCTTCTATACTTCTATTCGAATGACCAATTGTAAATATTTCAAAATACACTTATACTAAGCTCTTATATATAAAACATTGATTTTAATTTTAAAAAATTATTATTTTTTTCAATTATTTATCTTTATTATGAACAATTCATATGTTATTATGCCTTTAGATGTTGAAACTTTTGCAAAAAAATTTTTACAGTTTCATAATACTTTATTTCCTTATGATATGCTTGACGACTCTAACTTACTTAGCGTGATTAAAGAATTTAAGATAGCGAAGTCCTATTATGGCGCTAAGCTTTTCGGTGTTTTTGCGGGAAAAGAGATTATAGGAATCTTTACTTCAATTGAACGAACTCTTGATAAAACTGTCGATTGTAAGATTGATATTATAGGCAATGTGGAAATAAGTGATTTTGGCTATGCTATACTTGATTTTATAGAGAAGCAATGCAGTGCACCAGAAATCGTAGTGCCTTATAATCTTAAGAATGTTATTAATGCTCTTGAATCTCTTGGCTACATACCTTGTTATAGATATGCTAGGCTTGCTCTAAATCTTAGCAATTTTAACTTCAATAATTTCAAGCATATTATTGAAAAGCTTAATCAAATAGGATTTGAATTTAAGCCTCTCATAAACGTTATTACTAGAAATCATGAAGTGGTTGATCTTGTTAACATTACACATAGAGATGAGCCCTCCACAAATGTAGAAAAGGTGATAAGCATTGAAGAATTTGAGAAGCTCTTAAAGGATAGAGTATTGATTAGTGAAGCATGTTATGTTGCAATAAAAGATGAGAAAATGATTGCTGTAACTCTTGTTGTCAAAATCACTGAAAAAGAGGCTTACTCAATGTTTACAGGGGTCCTCAGATCCTATAGAGGTCTTGGATTGGCTAAAGCTATTAAAGCGTTAGCTTTAAACAAGCTTAAAGAACTTAATTACTTAAAGATTTCAACAAATAATTCCTTTGAAAATAAGCCTATTCTAGCTGTGAACAAATTTTTAGGTTTCGAAATAATGAGAGAATACGTACACTATAGAAGAAAATGTGAGAAAAATAAGGCATAACCATAAGAATAATCTTAAAACGTATTATGCTGTATTATCCTTTCCTGAAGGATATAAGATAATTTAAGTTATTATCAAATAGCTAAGATTGATATTAAATTTTAACGAAAGCAATTAAGGACTCTCCTTTATCTGCTTGAATGAACTATCTTGAATGTTTCAATTCCACTTCATCACATATTCCTGTTTCAGGATCGCAAAGACTTTCAATTTCACCATTTTAAAAATAAATAAAAAAATAAAGAAAGTTGATTATGAAAATTATTTTTGTAGCAGTACCAGGTAGTGGCAAAACTACTATTATGCAACTTATAAAAAAACAGATGCCAAGCATTAAAATTGTAAATTATGGAGATGAAATGTTAAAAATTGCTTTTCAAAGATATGGAATAAAAGACAGAGACGAAATGAGGAAAAAAATACCTTTAAATGAATATAGAAAATTACAAATAGAAGCAGCAGAAAATATTTCAAAAATTGAAGAAGATGTCATTATAGATACACATGTAAGTATTAAAATGCAAGGAGGCTATTACCCAGGATTGCCTGAAGAAGCAATTAAAAAAATTAAGCCTGATGCTATAGTTTTAGCAGAATATAACCCAGAAGACATTATAGAAAGAAGAAAAAAGGATATGATGTTAAAGGAAAAAGTCGAATATAAAGAAGGAATTATAAGCATACCTAGAGCAGGGAGAGAAATTGAAAGCTATGAAGAAATTGAACTTCATCAAGAGATAAATAGAGCTTTTGCTACTGCAGTTTCTTTTTCTGTACAATGTTTATTGGTAATTATAAATTTAAGATTTAAACAGTCTAGGGATTTTGAACATGCTGAAATAGCTGCTAAAAAGATAGTTGAGCTATTTTTAAAACAAAAAGAGTTAGCTAGTAACTAGTAATTTCTCATATTGAAAAAATATAATTACTTAAAACTATAATTAAATATGAGTAAAATAAGAGTAGGTGTTGTAGGAGGATACGGAACCATAGGTAAAAGGGTTGCTACTGCTGTTATGATGCAAGATGATATGGAATTGGTTGGTATTGCTGGTCCAGGTTTTGATTGGAGAACGGCTCTTATGGCTAAAAGAAATATTCCTATTTATTTGTCTACAAATGCAAGAATTGAAGAATTTAAAAGACATAACTATGAACCAGCGGGAACAATAGAAGATTTATTGAGCAAAGTTGATGTGGTTGTTGATGCTACTCCTGAAGGAGCAGGTGCTAAAAATAAGCCACTTTATGAAAAATTTGGTATAAAAGCTATATTTGAAGGGGGTGAAAAACATTCATTAACGAATGCAAGTTTTGTAGCTGCTAGAAACTATTTAGAAAATTTAAATAGACAATTTACGAGAGTAGTAAGTTGCAATACTACTGCTATATGCAGAGTTGTTGGTGCAATTCATGAAAGAATTGGTGTAAAAAAAGCACGAATTACAATATTTAGAAGGGCTGCAGATCCATGGGAAAGTCACAAAAAAGGAATAATAAATACTGTAGTTCCAGAATTAGAGATACCTTCTCATCATGGACCTGATGCTCAAACAGTAATTAAAAATTTAGATATACTAACTTTAGCAGCAAAGGGAAGTCATAATTTATATCATTTACATATGGGATTTTTGGAATTAAACGAAAAAGTTTCAAAAGAAAATGTAATTAATGCTTTAGAAGAAGAACCTAGAGTAGTTTTAGTAAGCGGAAAAGATAAAGTGGAAGCTTTAAACACGATATTCGAAATAGGAAGAGAATTAGGAAGACCTAGAGGAGATATTTACGAAATACCTGTTTGGTTAGAAAGCATTTCTATTATACATAATGATTTAACTTTAATTTGGGCTACGCCAGAGGAAAGCAACGTTATACCTGAAAATATAGATGCAATTAGAGCTTTAACTGGAATTGAAAAAAATCCTAAAAATTCTATAGATAAAACAGATAGGAGTTTAGGAGTTTTAAAAAGATTTTACTAAAAATGGTAGGAGCATTAGGAGGTAAGGTATCTCCTGAAATACTTGAGCAAATGTTAAAAATTGACTTAGGATTCAAAACAATGGATGATTTTGATTTTGAAGGAAAAGTAGTTTTGCTTAGAACAGATATGAATTTACCTCTAGATCCAAAAACTAATATGCCAACTGATCTAACAAGAATGAAGGTTTTAGCCCAAACAACTTTAACAGAATTATTAGTAAGAGGAGCAAGAGTAGCAATATTAACTCATCAAGGAAGACCTGGAGATGCTGATTTTACAACCACGGATCTTCATGCAAAAATTTTATCTAAAATGTTGAAAACAAAAATTGTTTATGTTCCAGATGTTTATGGACCAAAGGCTATAGAGGCTTTAAAGAAATTGAGAGAAGGAGCTTATAGAATAGTAATGCTTGAAAATGTAAGAACGGATCCTGAAGAAATGCTGAAGAAATCTCCTGAAGAACATGCAAAAAGCAAACAAATTCAAGTTTTATCCACATTAACTGATATTTACGTAAATGATGCTTTCGCTGCAGCTCATAGAGCTAATGCTTCACTTACAGGCTATCCTGTAGTAATGCCTTCATGTGCAGGAAGAGTTATGGAATGGGAAGTAAGAGCATTAACTTGGCTACTTCAGCATAGCGAAAGACCAAGATTGTATATTTTAGGAGGTGCAAAATTAGATGATGCTGTAGCTATTTGTGAGCATCTAGGAAAGACAAATAAAGCTGATTGGATTGCAGCTACAGGGCTCATAGGTAATTTATATTTAAAGGTTTCAGGATATAAATTGGGTGAGATCAATGAAAAGTTCTTAGATAGAAAAGGAGGAATATTTTTATACGAAAATGCCAAAAAAGTTTTTGAAGAAATTAAAGATAAAATAATATTACCAGCTGATGTAGCGGTGGAAACTGCAAAAGGTGAAAGAGCTGAGATACCTTTAAGTGGTTTACCTTTAGAAATGTCAATAAAAGATATTGGAGAGAAAACTTGTGAATTAATAGAAAACTATATAAGAGAAGCGAAAACGATAGTTATAAGCGGTCCTCCTGGTGTTTATGAAGAGAAAGAATTTGAATACGGAACAAAAAGATTATTAAAGGCTATTGCTTACTCAAAAGCTTTTACCGTAGCAGGAGGAGGACATACTGTAGCTGCAATAAACAAATTTGGATTTGCAGAATATATAAGTCATATAAGCACAGGCGGAGGTGCATTAATAGAAATGCTTATGGAAAAAGAGCTGCCTGGAATTCAAGCTTTAAAATTAAAATTCTAAAAGTTAAATTTTTTTATTAGTTTTATTAGTTCTTTATCGTGAAGAAACCTTTAGCAACTATTGTAGGTGCTGGTTGTAGCAAATTTGGTAAAAGGAAAAATGTAATGGCAAGGGAACTATTAGTTGAAGCTTTTTTAGAAGCTATATCATATTGTAAAGATCCTGATATTAAAGGTAAAATCAAATTAGGAGTTTTTGGATGTTATTCAGAATATTTTGAACATCAATCTCATTTAGCACCAATTTTAGCAGATTGGCTTGGCTTCCATAATTTACCAGTTATTAGAACTGAGAATGCATGTGCTTCAGGTTCAACTGCATTAAGAACTGCTTTATTTGCTATAAAATCAGGATTGTATGATATAGTTTTAGTTGCAGGAGTTGAAAAAATGAATAATAGAACTACTAGTGAAGCAAACGAAGCTTTGGCGATGGCCAGTGACATAGCAATCGAGCAATGGTCTGGTTTAACATTTGCTGGAATATTTGCTTTAATGGCTGTCCATCATATGCATAAATATAATACTACTGAAGAACAAATGGCATTGGTAGCAGTTAAAAATCATAAAAATGCTTATTATAATCCGAAAGCACATTTGCAAAGAATAATAACAGTGGAAGAAGCATTAAATTCAAGAGTAATAGCATGGCCTTTAAAGTTATATGATTGTTCTTTAATAACGGATGGTGCTGCATGTTTAATTTTAACTTCTCCTGAAATAGCTCATAAATTTAATGATAGTCCTGTTGATATAATAGCAAGCGGCCATTCTACAGATCATTCTTCAATAATTGAGAGAGAAGAAATTTCAAGTATCAAAGGTATAAGGATCGCTGCAAAAGAAGCATTTGATTATGCTGGAATTGGTATAAAAGAAGTTAATGTTGCAGAACTACATGATTGCTTTACTATAGCTGAAATTATAGAATATGAAGAATTAGGTATAGCAGAAAAAGGAAAAGGAGGAAAACTTCTGGAAGAAGGTGCTACAAATCTACATGGCTGGTTACCTGTTAATACAAGCGGAGGATTAAAAGCTAAAGGTCACCCTGTAGGAGCAACTGGAATAGCCCAAGTATATGAGATATATTTGCAGTTAAGAGGTGAGGCTGGGCCTAGGCAAGTCAAAGGAGCTAAAATAGGCTTAACTCAAAACATGGGAGGTTCAGGTTCAACACATTTTGTTCATATTTTAAAAAGTCGGGAATATGGGTGAAGAAATATTAATAGAAGATTTTTATAGAAGAATAAATGACGAAGAAATATGGGTTTCTAAATGTAATGATTGCGGAAAGTTAACCTTGCCACCAAGAAAAATTTGCCCATATTGTAGTTCTGTAAATACTTCATGGGAAAGAATAAAAAATGAAGGAATTATAGAAAGCTATACAATAATACATGTAGCACCAAAATTGTTTGAAAAAGAAGTTCCATATTATGTATGCTTAATAAAATTGGAAGGAGATGTTAGAATTTTAGCTAGAAAAAAGTATTCTGAAAATGAAAAAGTTAATATAGGAGATAAAGTAAGAATCAAAGTTTTACCCAGTCATTTTGATCTAAGCTGGCCTTCATGGCCTATTATTAGCTTCGAAAAATTATAATTTTTTATAATAGAAATGGAGAAACACGAATGCCCTATTAAGTTTTTAATATGGGGCCGGAGGGACTCGAACCCCCGACCTTTGGGTATCTCCGCTCCAGAATTTCATCATTGCATTTAGCTCAACTTATATTTCTTATATTTTTATTCTGGAGCCCAACGCCCTACCTTGCTAGGCTACGGCCCCTCTACTAAAATAATATAACGATTTTTTATAAATTTTTGAGATTTTCTTTATCTTATATAGACCTTTAATCAAATTTACCAACACCAAATTTTAAGCTATTTTTATATTAAGTGAGGTACTCTGACCTAAAAAGCGAGTTTTTCATTAGCATAAATATAGAAAGAATTATTTAAATTAAATTTTTATTACATAATAATGGAACTAAATGAACCTATTGAGAAATACGTTAGGAAAAACATTGTTGTGGCAAATTATAATGAAAGTATAAAAAATATTGCAGAAATTATGAGACAAAAGCAGATAGGAAGCGTTTTAATAGAAAAGGATAAGAAAATTGTAGGAATAATAACAGAGAGAGATATACTTTATAAGGTTGTAGCAGAGGGGAAAGATGTAAATAATATAAGGGCTAGTGAAATAATGTCTTCTCCTTTAATTACAATAAATAAGAATGCAACAGTTAAAGAAGCTTTAGAAAAATTTAAGCAATACAATATAAGAAGATTACCTGTAAGGGATAACGGTAATATAATAGGAATAATTACTTTGAGAAACGTTGTTGGTGATATTATATCTTTGGCAAAAGAGGCTGAGCTAGAGGAGATAAAAGGTTTTATATGTCCATATTGTGAATCAATATTTGCAACAGAAACAGATCTATCGAAACATATAGATAGAGTCCATATAGGTGCAGGCATATTAGAAACAAGAAGGTATTAATATTCTTTTGTTAATGTTTCAACAACTGTAACCCATGCTTTAGCAACATTATTAAAATTGTATCCTCCGCCTCCTGTAGCAATAATTCTTCCTTTACATTTTTCATGTGCAAACTTATGCAATAATTTTGTAATTTCTTCGTGTACTTTAGGTGAATATCTTAAATGAGTTAAAGGATCTCCTTCCAGCCCATCAGCACCGCATTGTAAAACTATAAGGTCAAATTCTATGTTTTCTATAAATTCCTTTATTTTAGGTATATATTGTAATACAGTATTTGTATCTGAAAAGGGTTTTAAAGGAATATTAATCTTTGTTCCATAAGCTTCTCCTTTTCCTTTTTCATTTTCAAAGCCTGTACCAGGATAAAGGAAACGGCCATCTTCATGTATATCTACAATATAAACTGTAGGGTCATCTTCATAAGAATAGTAAACCCCATCACCATGATGGGCATCAATATCAACGTATAAGAATTTTTTAAAACCATATTTCTTTCTTGAATATTCTATCGCTATAGCAGGATCATTAAACACGCAGAAACCCGCAGCTTTATAGCGATAAGCATGATGAAGACCTCCTGATGGATTAAAAGCATGATCTACTTCTCCATTAATTATAGCTTCAAGTGCTCTTAAAGTAGCTCCTACAGATAAAGAAGATACTTCGTAAACACCTTTAAAAGCGGGAGTATCACCATAATCCAAATATCCATATCCTATTTCTGAAACTCTTTTAACATATTCCAAATATTCTCTTGTATGAAATAATAGTATCTCTTCATCAGAAGCTCTCCTTGGTTCAAGCTTTATAATTTTACCCTGTTTATAATAATCACTTTCAAATAGTAAGTTAGTAAAATATTCATATCTTCTATAATTTAAAGGATGTGGTTCTGGAAAAGCATATTTCAAATTTTCTCCTATAACTACACCAACTTTACAAGTCATGTTGTTAAATATTGTATAAGTATCGATTTTAATTTTAACATATCATCTAAGTAAACAAATTCATCAGCACCATGATATCTTGTATCCTTTGCAGCCAAACCAAAGGAAATTATTGGAATGTTTCTATTAGCAAAATATCTTCCATCATTTCCTCCAAATTCTGTAACTATTTTTAAGTCCTTATTATATTCTTCGCTTGCAATTTTCTTAAATTTAATTACCGAGGGGCTATTAGGATCACTTACATAATTACCCCCTCCTTCGATCCAGCTTATTTCAGCCTTTATTCCTAAGGAATTTGTAAGCGATATAAAAAAGGTCTTAAATTCATTAATAGCTTCTTCATAATTTTCCTCAGGGATTAGCCTCATGTCAAATCTTGCATAAGCCAAACCTGGTATAACATTTTCTTTTTCTCCTGCTCCTAGCATAGTTATGCTAAATCTACCAAAATTTTTTGGAATAGGTGATTCAGGAGGAGCATCAAATTTTGAGATTTTTCTAGCCCTTATTATGGAAAATTCTGATAAATGATATAATAATCGAATTAAATCTTGGGCAGCATTTCTGTATCTAAAAGGATATCCTGCATGCCCTTGATCTCCATAAACTTTAATTTCGCCAAAAACAACACCACTTGCTCCTATGCTTATATATTCATTTCCTGCATCTAATACTAGAACTTCATCGATATTATTAACTTTCTTAGAAATGTATCCAGCACCATATTTTCCTCCTACTTCTTCCTCTGGTACAGAAACAAATATTACATTGTATTTAGATTTATCCAAAACTTCTCTTATTGCTCCTAAAGCTACAGCGATGCAACCCTTATCATCAGCACATCCTCTTCCATATGCTTTGTTATCTTCTATTGTTAAATTAAATGGATCCTTCGTCCAGCCTTTCCCTGCAGGCACAACATCATAATGTGTAAGAAGTAAAACTGTTTTGTCGCTACCTCTTTCTAGCTTTGCAACGACAGATGGTCTTGGAATGTTATCTTTAGCTTCTTCTTTACCGTCATAAATATTAACTTTTAAACCAATTTTTTCACATTCTTCTTTTATAACTTCAGCACATTCTTTGTAAAAAGTTTTTTTAATAGCATCTGTATTGAATTTTATTAATTTACTAAGCAATTCAAATTCATATTTTAATTTTTCCATAGGACAGAAATAGTTTCGGAAAATTTATTTTTAAATAATATCGCAAAACTGGATCTTATTTTTTAAAAAAGTTAGTAGATTTTCAACTGCAATATAGATGTGATTAAAAGCAAGGAAATGCCAGCTAAAAAACCATTTGTTGTAATTATGTAAATTATAATAGAAACAAAGAAAGCTGGAATAACATGCAATATTTTTCTACTTATAGCTGAAAAAATAATAGCAATAATTACAAATAAAAATAATACAATTAAGTTAAATAACTGATAATAAAAATCCATAAAAGTTGTCTACGAAACTATTTAAATACTTTTTCGTAAATTTTTTCCGGTATTACAAAAATAAGATTTTGGAGAATGACATTTAGGCAAGAGGAAATCAGTTATAAAGCATTTAAGAAAAATATCATAGTTAGAGAATTTATTAATTATGAGAGAAAGAAAAATTATAATTACTTTAATTCTTTTATTCATTCTCGTCAATTTACCTCAATCTCTTTCCACATCTTATAATGTATTTTTAACATCAAAAACGTTACCGTTAGTAGCTTGGTACAATTCAAGTAATCCTAGCTTGATTTACTATCTAATACCTTATGCAATAGAGGAAAAATGGCTTCCTTTTTTTGACCCATATTTTCTTATCAAAAATACTACATTAACGAAATCCAATTTAATTGAACAGTTATTTAAGAATATTCAAGGAGTGAATTATACTTTGGTTAATCTGCTTAAAAGTTACTCAGATTCACTCTTAGAAACTTTAGACTTTTCAATATTCTTTACTATAAATAAAACTAAACTATTAAATTCAATAAATGAAATAGAAAAGTTGAATAATATGATTATCGAGACATCTTTTCCTATCACTCTTTCGATTTTGGACTTTAATAAAATACTAATTGATTATAACAAAATTTTAAAAGAATTAAAAGATTATATTACAAATACAGAAAATATTAATACACAGAAACTACAGGAATATAAATCTTCTTTAACAAAAATCTTATCAGATAATTTATTACCTTTTTTTAATTTTTATACTAATCTTTACAATAATTTATTAATTTTAAAAAATTATAAAGAAACTTTTAAAGATTTTTATATTAAATTAAAAAACTACACAAGTATCGAGAGCTATATTAATGCTAACGGTAAAATTATAGGTAAAAATATAGAGTTTAGACATTCTGATTATTTAAGCATTTATGTTAGAATTTATAATCAAACTGTAACTGAAAATAATGAAAAAATAATTTTAAAATTAAATCCTAATATTTTTATTTTAAGCATATTTATTAAATCAAACTACAATTACAATAGTATAAAAAAATTAAATATCACCAATTTTTTTAAACCCTATCTTATAATAAAGCTTTATATAGGAATACTTTATGAAAAAAATTTAACAAAAATTGAGGAAGTAATAAAAAATAATATAAATTTCTTAAAAAATGAAAAAACTATATATAAAATAAATAATACAATTTTACCTTTTTTTAATTTCACTACGAAAATGAAAGCACCTTCCATAATTTTTTACCCAATAAATAAACAAGAATCTTTTTCGAATGTAACAGTATTAGAAAAACAATACTATTACGTTGAAAACGAAGCAATTAAAGAGTTAAAAATAGATAAGTATGTCATGATAGAAAACGGGCTATTTAGTTTGAACATAGTTATTCCGTATAATGAAGATATGAGCTATTTTAATGTTAACATAATAGGAGGATTTAATCAAAACATTAATGAGGATCCAAGCTATAATTTGAAAATTTCATACTTGCCTAAATATGAAGTTAAGATAAAGTCAAATGAGATTCGGTCTATTTATGATGATATCATAAATAAATTTTTTATTATTTTACTACTTTTAGCCTTAATCTTTCTTTATATTAACGTTATCAAGAGTAAAATCAAAATAAAATTAATAAAAGATAAAAAACATAAATAACCTATGGTAGTCTTAGGGAAATCAGAACTTTTAAAACTTCAAAAAGAGTATAACATAATATATCCCTTTGATGAGAAATTAATAGATGGCGATAGCTTTATTTTAACTGTACAATCCCCTGTTGAAATTAAATATTTAGAACATAAGAACATAATATCCAATGAAATAGTATATATCCCTGTTAATTATGTTGCCCATTTGACTGCAAAAAGCAAATTTGGCAGATTAGGATTATCATTTTTAAATGCAGCGAAAGTTCATAGCGGTTTTATTGGAAGAATTATATTAGAACTGGTAAACTTAAATAACGATCATATTCCTATAATAATAAATAAAGGAGAACCATTTATGCATCTAGAAATTATTCGTAGAGAAGGAGAACCTTCGCCTTATATAGGAGAATACCAATTCCAATACATGACTGAAGAAGAAATTCTAATGTATTTAAAAATAGTAAAGAGAACATATCCAAATTATAAGTATTACGTAAATATATGGTTAAGAAATAAACCACATATTTTAGAAAAAGCAAAGGAAATTCTTGAATAATATTATAAATATTTCTTTAAACTTTTTATTTTGAAATAAACATATAGATTTGCTATAATTTCTATTAACAAAACAAACGTTAATAACAAAATTAAAGAAGAATAATCAAATTCTTCAGATAATCTTCTTGGGATAGGCTTTAGATCAATAACCACGTCTTTATTTGAATTCATAGTTATAGATAATTCATGATCTTCAAAGCCTTCTTTTTTAACTTTTATAATATAATTTCCTACAGGTAATAAAGTACTAAAGCTATACGATCTTAACGTAATATTAGTCAATTGTAAATTATATTTTACAGAAGTTATAATTAGCGTTGCATTATAAATAAATGTATCTCCTGACATTATCGTAACATTTAATCTATAAGCTACAATGCTGAGATTTCGATACTGATAAGGAGTAATGTAAATATTTTCATAGCCTAAAAGCTTCATAGGAATTTTAACATTATTGATATATAAAGAAAAATCAGTTAAATTTCCTATTCCTAGGACATTACCTTTATAATTTTTTATCTTTGTATTTCCTTCAATTTCAAAATTTGTAATTGTTGAGTTATCTATTAAATTTATGAAATTTAAAGCGAAAAATTCTGCTTTTATTTTATTAACATATGCTCCAGTAATACCTTCTTGTTGGGCAACAATACCAATATATAATTCTTTTAAAACGTTTTCTTGTTTAGCTTTAAGTAGTTTAAAAATAACCAAAGGGTCAAATTCAACTTTGCCAGAAACTAAATTAGCATTATTAGTTACATTCAATTCTTTTTTATTCAAAATGAAGAAAGATCTTGTTTGCTTATCATCATTTAATATAAAAATTTGAAAAGAATGTCTAAATTCAATATAAGGAGTTCTATTACTAAAGAATAATTCTATATTTAAAAAAGTTGTTCTTATATTTTCTTTATCTAAATTAATAGTTAAATAATCTTGATTAATTTTATAATTTTTTATTGAAGATTGTTTAATTAAAATTGGAACATAAGTTAATATTTTCGTACCTTCCACTTCTTTATAATACGTAGCATAATAATATGACTTATATTCAAATTTTTCCATGATAAAAACTCTTTGAGGAGTAGTCTCATTGTATATTACAGGTTTAATTTTTATTTCTATTGTTTTAGAATTCTCGATCACATTGCTTTCAACATTTAAATATCCTATCCCAACTGGCCTGGCAGGTATTTCTTCTCCTCCAATTATTGCTCTTATTATACTTTCTGTATAATTTACGTAAGAATAACTTGTTAATAAAAGCAAATTATATTTAGAATTATTAAAGAAACTCGACTTATTAATGGAAAAGTTATAATTCATAATTACAAAATCTGAAGAAAAATTAAAATCATAGTTAAAAGAATTAATTTCTAACGAGTTATCAGCAAGTTCTACATTAAAACTCTTTAAAAGTAAACCCTCTGAATAGATATCAATTTTCCAAAGTCCTTTTAAATCTTTATTTGTAAAGTTATATAGCAATATTGGATAATAATTCCATATTTTAGGATCGTAATTAACTTGTTTAACTAACGTACCTATAGGAGTAATTAAACGTATTAATGCAGAGTTTGAAGTCTTAATCCATAAGCTATCTCCTTCCATGAGTTTAAGTGTTCCTAAATTTACGGAATACATAGAATAAGGAGATAATCCGATATAGACTTCTATGTTTACATTCTGAGCATTTATATTTGAAGATGCCAAACAAATTAGCAGCAACAAAGAAATTAAAAACGGTACGATTTTCATTTTACTAAAAATAAAGTCATTAATATTAAAAGATATGGAATCAAGAAAAACAATAAACCAAATCTATAATCTAGGTTAAACAGTAAATAGATGCTTATTAGCATGATAAGAACTGTAAATATGGAAATAAAAACAATTTTTGCCATGTTTCCTAAATAATATTTAAAATTAGCATTACTATGAACATTTTTAGCGAAAAATTGGTTAAAGAAATAGTATTGAATATTCTTGAATAAAGAAAATAATAAATAAATAAATGTTGAAACGATGAATAATGCAATTAAAGGTAAAGGAATAATAATTAGCAAGTTCCTTAAGGTTTCTAAAGAGGATTCAGGAATGCTACTTCCAGAAAATATATTAGCAATTGCAGGTACACTATTTACAATTATATACAATATGCTTAAACCAAGCCTATTAATTTCGTTGCTTTTTTGAAAATTATATCCTGCAACAGCTAATGCTACAGCAATATAACATGTTATAAATAATAAAATTGGCCTAAGAGGATTTAGATAACCTTTCTCTAACTTAAAATAAAACATAAAATAAGTTAAAGGAGTAACTATTATATTAGCAAGAATAGGATAAGATAAATATTCTCCTAATTTAACAAGTTCAGAAATGAATAGCAAAGAATACATTAATGGTATAAATATTGATGCAAGAAAGATGAATAAAACTAAATTTGAAAATAAATACTTTTCCTTTGTAATAAATTGAAGCGATATTTGATAAATGAAAGTAAGCAAAAATGTTACATTAAAAATCAAGTTTTGTCCTGTAAATAAATATATTACTAATAGACCAAAAATGATTCTGAAATCTGTGAAGAAAATTAAGTAGATAATAGATAAATAAGAAAAGAAAAGTATAAAGAATGCTATTTTCCTCATGCTAAGATTTTTCTTTTAGGCGCATAATATTTAGAAACTTTATATAAATATATTAAAGACATTTGTAGCTCATCTAACTTAATGAATAATGGTTCTATTTGAAGTTTTTTAAATTCTCTTATTAAATTTTCTACATTTATAGATTCGTAATCGATATATAATTTTATTATATCATCATTGATAAAATTTCCAAAAGATGATAAAATAATTACAAATAAATTGCCTAAATTACCTATTTCTTTAATAATTTGCATGTCTCCTTTATTTAAATATCTATCTGTTATAATAATTTTAAAAAAATTATTCAAATTACTTTTAATAATAAATTCATATAATTTTTTAAAGTCTTTATTTCCTGTTAATCTAATTTTAGATAATTTATCAAGTAAAAGAGGAATTTGCGAATATCTTTCAACTTTTATATAATCTATGTAATCAGAAGAAAAACATATTAAATGAAAACGATCTTCATTTCTTATTGTTAAGTATGCTAAATTAGCTATGGATAACGCTGCTACATCAAATTTTCTTTTTCCTTCGTAACCTTCATACATATGTTTAGAAACATCAAATATAATTACTATATCAGTTTTCTTTTCTTCTTCTCTTTCTATTATAAAAAATTTTCTTTCAGGTGACTTGGCTACATTTCTCCATGCAATGTAACGAAGGTCATCACCATATTGATATTCTCTTATGCTATGAAAATCAAAACCTATACCTTTTACTTTTGCTTCCTTAAAACCATATTCTTTAACAAAACCTAAAGTTCTCATATAAGGAACTATTAAAGGCATGTTAACCATAGGTTTAACTTCTATACTAGTATAAACAGGAAACTTAGTTCTTTTAAAAAATAAAAGTAATGGATCAAAAAGAATAACAATTACGTTTTTAAATTCATGAAACCCTATTTGTAAGGGTTTTATGGTATATTTTATTTCTACATTTTTTTTAACTTCACCCCAAAACGAGATTTCTCCATCAATAATTTTAAATCCTAAAGGTATTTCTTCGGCTATAAGTAAATGTTTTACTGAACGCTTAGCTAAATTGTTTATTCTAAGCTTCATTTTAAAAGGTATATTATAATAAACAACTTCAGTCTCTAATATTCGCTCAATTTTTAAGTTCCTAATCCTTTTATAATTAATTCTAAATATAATTGCATCATAGAACAATAAGAAGTAAAGGAAGAAAGAAAAGAAAAAGATCCATGATAATGATAAAAATAAAGAAAGAAAAGAAATTAATATTAAGGAAGAAATTAAAGTGTAACCTGTTTTTGTGATCATTATCTTGGGGGTTTAACGCTTTTTAAATATTCATTTATTATTTCATTTATTTTATCATAATATTCATAAGTTCTTCTAGTATCTTTTAAGCTAGAGAATTCAAAAGAAAAAATTAGTCTTTGATTTAGAACATGAAAAACTAATTCTTTTACATCATCAGGTATAACATAGTCTCTTCCTTGAATCGCGCTTAAACTTTTGCAAGCTTTAATTAACTGAACAGCAGCTCTAGGACTAGCTCCTAATAGCAATCTTGAATCGCTTCTTGTCTTGTTGATTATTTCTATTACATATTTTTCTATTTCTTCACTAACATATACCTCGTTAGAAATCCTATCGATCAATTTTATTATTTCTTCTTTTGTAGCTACAGGCTCAGGTTCAACATAAATGTTTTTACCATATTTTTTTAATATCATCAGTTCTTGAGAAGGATCAGGATAGGAAGTTATTATTCTGAACATAAATCTATCAAGTTGGGCTTCAGGTAAAGGATACGTTCCTTCAAATTCTAATGGATTTTGGGTAGCTATAACTAGAAAGATTTTATCGAGCTTTCTAGTAACGCCTCCTATTGTTACTTGTCTTTCCTGCATAGCTTCTAATAAAGCTGCTTGAGTCTTTGGTGAAGCTCTGTTTATTTCATCAGCTAATATTACATTAGCGAATATAGGTCCTGGAGAAAAAACGAATTCTTGCGTACGTAGGTCAAAAATATATGAGCCAATTATATCAGAAGGTAAAAGATCTGGAGTAAACTGTATTCTTTTAAATTCTAAGTTTAAAGCCAAAGAAAAAGTTTTAGCTAATAAAGTTTTAGCTATTCCAGGAACACCTTCTATTAAAACATGTCCTTCACTTAATAAAGCTAAGGTTAATAGTTTTAATTCTTTTTCTTTTCCTACAACATATTTTGAAACTTCTTCTTTTAATCTTTCATATAATTCCTTTGCTTCTTTCATTTCTTTTCCACCAATTCTTTATACCTCATTAATATTTTATAGAAGTATTTTTCGTAATTTAAAATACGCGGACTTCTCTTAATAAACAATTTAATCATTTTAAGTAATTTTTTTATTTTTTTATAATCATCATTTTTAAAAATTTTTATATCTATTTTTGGAGGTATTTCTTCGTAATTCAATCTTTTAGCTAAATTTACGTATAATAAATAATGGACTAATTGAACCCATTTGAATAACTTAATTCTTCCATTTAATTTATATTCATATATATCATGCCAAAAACTTCCAGCCAGATTTTCTAAACTTCTAGTATTTCTTCTTATTTCATATTCTTCTTTATAAAGCAAATAATAAAAAATGATAAAAATAGGTAAGGTTAAAATTAACCCTAAAATAAAAATTTCATACTGTACCATATTTTCTTTTAAGAAAATTAATCAACTCTTTAAGATAAGAATAATAGGAAGAACATTCTTCAGATGTTATACCTTTTTCACCAAACCTAGCTTTTTCATAAATTAAATATATATTATAAATTATTGAAGAATAGGCTATTAATGAAGGATGTTTTGAATAAATTTCCATGACAGCTTCTTTTTCTGTAAAATACTCATTAACAAAAATACTAAAATGATTTGTAATAACATTTCTAAGCTTAGAATAGGAATCAATTATAGCCTTACTTAAATTACCTTGCTTAAAATTCTCTTCAAAAATTTTGATTATTTCATCAAAATCTTTAGTTTTATTAAATTGATTAGATTCTTCTTTTTCTTTTACTATTTTATTCTTTATTTTCTTTTTTATTCTATAATATTTTATTATTAAAAAAATTAAAATGATTAATAAAAGTAAAAATATAGATAACCATGTATAAAAAAATATTTCAAATGAAGTTAGAAATATAATAACATTACTTATATTCATATTTCAAAAATAGAGTTAATATTCTAACATCATTGATCATTTTAATATCCAAATTTAATTTCTGCAAAAGACTATTTGTAAATAAATATACGAAATATGTGGGATTAACAGGTATAATTCTTGTGTAAAATACTCCTAAATTATTAAGATAAAATACAGCCCATTGAGGCGAAAATCCATTATTTATAAATGAATCTTCAGCTTTATCTCTACCGCTTTGAACAAAAATTAGTTCGCCATAATCTAATTCGATCAAATTGTTTCCATTGTAATCATAAATTTCTACAAAATCTGGAGATTTATAGCTATGAGTTAAATTATTTTCTATTGTGGTATCGTTCTGTAAATAAATTTTTAATGTATAAGTGGCATTTAACTTAACCATCCGTATTACAGGATGATCTAAAGAAGTAGATGAAGGTATCATTATATTAAGACTAATAGTAATACGATATATATTAGGTATAAGTAAAAATTCTACAGTTTTATTATAACTTACATTTTTTTCTTCCACCAACTTATTCGTAACATCCTCAAAAACCTTAACATTTGCAAGATTATTAGGTGGAATTACAACAAAATTTTCATTGAATTTAAAATCATAATTAAAAGTTAAAATTAACTTATATCTTAATTCAGCTACAGGGTTAGCTATGAAATTATTTTGTTGGGGAGGATTAGGATTTTGCTCTTTAATATAAGAAGCAAGAGATAAGAAAGAAATATTGAAAAAAAATGAAATGAGGAGTAATAAAATTAAAGAAATACTTAAAAGAAAATAATAATGTTTAGATGAAAATTGCATATATTTTATATAAAACAAAGAATTTAAATTTTTTAACTCTTTTCATAATAAATGGAAGAAAGAGCAGAATTAATAAAAACGGGTCTTATAAACTTAGTTTTGTTTATCGCAATTGTTTTTGCTAGCTTTATTGTCGCTATAATGAGTACTAGAAAGTTAATACCTGCAGAATTTGGAACTTATCAATTTTTGATTAATTTTTCCTCCTATTTCTTAATTCTTAGCTCGACTTTAAGCTGGTTTGCAACAAGATTTACTGCAAGAAAAATCAACATAATACAAAAACTTTTTATTTATTGTTTTGAAGGTATTATTTTTTTAAGCATTATCTTTTTCGTTGTACTCTACTTTATAAATGAGAACGTTTTTTATATAGGCTATAATTTAATCATTCTAACTCTTTTATTCATGATTACAATGCAAATTTATAATATCTTTTTAGGAATAATGTCTGGTTACAATGTTGTAACTAGTAGTTTTGGAAACTTTATACAAGCAATAATAAGACTAGGTCTTTTGTTAATAATTATTTATTTACTGTTCATTAAGATATCGATTGAAATAATTTTGCTAGTATTTGTTATTTCTAATCTTGTTGCGATAATTTTCTTTGCAACGAAAACTAAAAGTATAAGAAACTATGAAAAAGGTGATGAAAAATTTAAGAAAGCAATAAGGGAACTTTGGTTTTTTCCTTTTCTAACTTTCTTAGTAGGTCTCTTCGTATTTTATGATTCAGTTATCGTTGCTTTATTTTTAGCCAATACATTACCATTAGCATATTTCAGAACAGCCATTATTATAGTAAATATAGTAAATTATATACAAGCATTATTGTCTTCTTTTTATAAAAAATATTTAGAAACAATAAACGAGTATAACGCTAGATTAGGATTCAAAATAGTCTCAATTTATTTATCTTTTACAGTACCTTTAATAATAGCTTTAGGAGATATTTTACTTGCAATATTAAGATTGGATTATATAACTTCATATTATGCTCTTATAATTTTAACAATTGTTTTTGCAATCGGTAACTTTAGTCATTTGCTTACTTTGCTAATTCAAGCTAAAGAAAAAGAAACAGAAGAACTAAATAAAGAAAATTTTTTTAAACTGTTGAAGATCGATATATTTTCCTTATTCATTCAATATGCAGTTTTGGCTATTGTATTATTTCTAGCAAAAAATTACATACAAGAACCTTATTTGATTGCATTTCTATGGTCTTTTGCATGGTTATCAAATAGCATAAATTCCTTTATTTTAAAATATAAATTATTTAAAGAAGAATTAAACATAAAAATTCCTTTAAGAAACATACTTAAATACACAGTTTCCGGAATAATTTCTGGAATAGTATTATTTATTTTAAAACCTAAATCGATTGGAATAACTTTCATTGAAAATTTTTTTAACGCTATAATATATTCATTTATATATTTGATAATTTTTTTAATAATTTTTTATTTTATAGATAAAAAAACTCTTTATAAAATATTTTTAATCTTATTTAAAGAGATTTTGGGTAAAAAATCTTTTTAATTTAAGGTAATAAATTATTAAAGAAAAAGTCATAATAATAATTATAATAATAAAATATGAAAATAATTCATTATAATTATAACTTATATTTAATATTTCATAATTAAGAATATTTTTAAGAAATATATGTAACGGAAAATAATTGATAACCGGTTCAAAAATATTAAAGTTTGGCAAAAAGAAACCTGCTGAAATAAAAATAAATGTTAAAATAATCGTAAGGGGTAAAAATATATATTCTTTTGGTACTATACAACCTATAACTATTCCTAAACCAAAGGAAAGCAAAGCAACAAACAGAATAATTATTATCAAATTTATAGGATCTTTTATAACAATATTATATAAAAAAGAAATAAGAAAATAAACAAAAGTAATCAATAAAAAGAAAATACTAAAAATTAAAATTTTTGAGATAAAGATTTTTAAAAATATAAATCTTGTTCTTTTTAATAATAACAAATAATTCCCAGTAAAATCGCTATTGGTTAATAAAGCCAAAATAATTAATGTTGAGAAAAAGCTCGATTGTATAAAGAAGGAAAAATAAGCAAAATTTTCGTAGGGAATTTGTAATATATTAATCTCAGTAATATTTAAAATAAAAGGTTTTGCTAAAAATTTAATATACGAGACATACTCTTCATTAGTAACATTCTGCAAATTGTTTGCAGCACTTCTTTTAAACTCGGTAAAATACTCATCAAGTTTTTGATAAATATAAGAAAGAGAGAGCTTCCTTTTCAATTCGCTTTCTGAAACTACAAATACTTCTATTTTTGGCTGTTTAAATTGGGTTAAATTTTGAGTAAATCCTTTATTAATGATTAGTACTGCATCATATCTCCTTTGAATAAATAATTTTTCTGAAGATTCATTTAAAGGTACATTTTTTTCATAATTTAAATTAACATTTTTATCTTTAAAAATATTAACAAAATCCTGAATATATTCATTTTCTTCATCATTATTTATAATATATAAATTAATTGTTTCATTTACATTTGAAGAAAAATTTATTAATAAATAAAAAATAAAAACAAAATATAAAAGAGAGAAAATTATAACATACTTTTTATAATATAAATTTTTAAAATCTTTATATAAAATTGATTTTAAGTTTCCCATATTTTTTCATTTTTAATAACTTTATAAACTTCATTTAATGTAGGAAAAAAAAGTGATATGTTGGTTATTAAAAAATCAGTTTGTTCTGCTGAAAAGAAAATTCTACGCAAACTATCTTGGACTTTCTCAACTTCCAGCTTAATTTCTTTATCATCATAAGAAATAACATTAATACCTCTTTTTCTACTTAGCGCTTCTATAAATTCATTTATTTTTGATGGAGAAGAATGAAAAATTTCAACAAAAATTTTAGGAACATATTTATTTACCAAGTCAAAAGGAGTGCCTTGATCTATTAACTTCAATTCAAATGTAATATAAACATGATCTGAAATTTTTTCTATGCTGGACGGATTATTAGAAATAATTAAACATCCTTTATTTTTTTCTTTAAATTTTTGTAATACATACCATATTTCATTTTCGATATTTAATTCTGCTAAGTTTAAAATATAATACTCATAATCAGTTATTAATAAGCAAAAAAGACTTAACAAAATTTTTTCTGCTGATGATAAATCTTTATATTTTTTATTTAATTCTATCCGTTTACCTAAAATTTGGTAATAATCACTTTCTTCTTTAACCTCATACGTTAAAGCTAAAAACTTAATAATATCTTTGATGCTGAAATTTGGTTCAAAAGAAAAAACATTATTAAAGAAAAAAATGTTATTCGATGAACGGTAAAATTTTTTTAACTCATTAAATATATTTAAGCAATTCTCTTGATTCTCACAAAGAATTGAAAAAATCTTTCCTATCTCCAATTTAATTGTTTTGATTAATTCAGTTGATTTTGAGGCGAATGTTAAAGACATCGTTAAATTACTTATAATTTTAATTTATTAAAATTTAATATGCTGGAAGAATTAAAAACGCTTTCTCTATTAAATGGTCCTTCAGGTTACGAGGATGAAGTGAGAAAATATCTAAAAGAAAAATTCCAGCAATACGCACCAACGTATATTGACAGAATTGGTAACATTATTGCAAAAAAAGGAAAAGGAGAAAGAAAAATTCTTGTAGCTGCACATATGGATGAAGTAGGATTTATAATTCAGTCTGTAGATGAAAACGGTTTTATAAAATTCACATCGATTGGAGGATGGGATGAAAGAATAGTTGCAGGTATGCCCGTAAAAATATTAGGCAAAAAGGAAGTTATTGGAATTGTAGGAACAATACCGCCACATATATTAAAAGAAGAAGAAAAAACAAAGCCAATAAAAATTGAAGATGCTTTTATAGATACAGGATTATCCAAGAAAGAATTGAATGATTTAGGGATAAACGTAGGAACATATATTGTTCCTTTTAGCAATTTCATAACGCAAGGTGATATAATAATGAGTAAAGCTTTAGATGACCGTGTTGGTTGTAGCATTTTAATTGAGATATTAAAGGAGGTTGAACCTAATTTTGAATTAATTTTAGCTTCTACAGTTCAGGAAGAATTAGGAACAAGAGGAGCAAGAGTATTAGCATATGAACAAGAACCAGATTTGGCTATCATTGTTGAATGTACCGTAGCTGCAGATGTGCCTAACATAGAAGATTATAGGGTTCCTTCAAAGTTAAGAGGAGGAGCTGTGATAACATTAATTGATAAAACGATGGTTGCAAATAGAGAACTGGTAGAAATTGCAGTTAAAACGGCTGAAAAAGAGAATATAAAATATCAATTTAAAAAACCTATTTTTGGTGGCACAGATGCAGGTGTTATTCATTTAACTAAAAGAGGAATACCATGTTTGGTCATATCATGTCCAGCAAGATATATTCATTCATGCTATTCAATGACGACTATTGAAGATTTGAAAAATACCAGAGATTTAGTTATTTCTATTTTAAAAAATTTAGGATAAAAACACTTTAAAATAATCTTATTTTTCTCTCTATAATATCTTTCCAAAGCAATGGAATATTAGAAACTGTTTCTTTAACTATAGATTCAACTGTTCCTTCATCGGGCCCTTTCTTATAAGGTATAATCTCTACATGGACCATTTTAGGTTCAGTAATCGGATCTCCTATTCTACTTACCATATAACAATAAACATCTTTAACATCTTCACATTCATTTATAATTTTATTACAAATTATTTGGGATGCAATAGTATAAAGTTTACCTGTATGAGAAATAGGATTTTTACCTGCAGTTGCTTCTAAAGTCATTGGTCTAAAGGGTGTTATAAGTCCATTTGCTCTGTTGCCTCTTCCAACCTGCCCATCATCACCATGTTCAGCACTTGTACCTGTAACTGTTAAGTAAAATAACTTGGATTTAAAATCATCAGCATTATTAACAGCTACAGAATGTTTCATTTTAGTCAAAGAATCTATTACATATTCTGCTTCTTTTTTTACTATATTTTTATAATTCATGTATTCAGTCTCATTATTTATAAACTTTGAAATGAAGGCACATGCAATTGTAATTTTAAGCTCATCATTTACCCTTACACTCATAACTTTTATATCTTCACCTATAGCAGGATATTCTTCTTTAATTTTTTTACTGTTCAGGTGTTCTTCGATTTTTAAAGTTATTTGTTCAGTAGTAGTTAAAGGAGCAAAACCTACACCAAAACTAGTATCATTTGAAAGAGGTACAAAAACTCCTCTTTCAAAATTACCAATCAAATCTGCACTACCTTTTCTTATTTTTGTATCTATTTTAATATCCAAATCAGGTTTAAGAAATCTTATTTCCTTTTTTATTCTCTCTTTAACAGCATTTATTACAAGCTCATCGACAGGAACAATTTCTCCATTAACTTCTCTAGCTGCTCTACCAACTAATAATAAATAAATAGGTTCTATTATTTCACCACCTCCAAATCTTACATTTGATTGGCCTCCCGCAAGTACAGCTTTATCTATATTATGATGATAGATTCTATTGTATTTTTTTAAAAAATATTCGCATAAGGCTAAACTAGATTCTTCTGCGGCCATGTCACAAATACTATCAGGATGCGCTTTGCCCTTTCTTTCCACAAACTCCACAGGTAATTCGAAAGTTGATCGTTTATTATTATAGCTAACCGATAAGTTCATTGTATCTTTTACTTTTTTCTAATTTAAAAATTTAATGAATAAATAATTAATTTAAGAATTTTTTTAAGGTTTAATTATATCGGCTTTGGTTATTATTCCTTTTATTTCCCCATTCTTTAAAACTAAGACTGCTGGATAGTAAAGTAATAAAGAATATATAGCTTCTACAGGAGTATCATAATCTACCATAGGAAAAGGTGACTCCATAATATCTTTAACATAAGTTGAAAAAACTTTTTTTGAATTCTTTTTATTCATTAATGCTTGTAAAATAGCTTTTTCAGATATGCTTCCAACTACTTTATTATCTTCGATAACAGGCATTTGAGATATACCATGTTTTGTCATAATTTCAGAAGCTTCTTTTACTGTAGTATAAAGAGACACACTAATTACATTTCTACTCATAATTTCATGAACTTTCTTACCTTTTTTAATCAAATATGGTAACAAAGCATTTGAAATAGCTCTCATTTTACTATAAGCTGGATCAACTTCTCCCTTTTCAATTTTCGCTATTAAAGATTGGCTAATATTACACATTTTCGCCAATTGCTTTTGAGTTATTGCCAATTCTCTCCTTATTTTAGCTAATTCGTTCGGTTCAATAATAGTATCCATTTATTATTAATTTTATCTTATATGTTAATAAAAAGCATTTTTCAAGTTAATTATTCAAATTATTCTTATATATTAGATATTGTAAAATATATTGTGAGTTAACTTGACAGAGAAATATCCTAAAGGAATTGAATTAACGGTAATGGATTCAGAGCCTGATAAAGTAGGCACTGGCTATGTATCAATAAGTAGAGAAGTAATGAATGAACTAGGACTTGTTCCAGGCGATGTTATAGAAATTACCGGTAAAAAAATTACGCATGCTTTAGTTTGGCCTTTAAGGCATAACGTTGATAGAACAGTTATTCGTATGGATGGTACTATAAGAAAAAATGCAGGAGTTTCATTAGGAGATATTGTTACAGTTAGACCTGCGAAATTAAAACACGCTACAAGAATAGTTTTAGCCCCCCTTAATCAATCAATACCTCCAGATTTTATTTCCTATGCTAAAACAAGATTAATTGAAAGACAATTTTATAACCCAAGACCTGTAACAAAAGGAGACATAATAAATATTTCAATTGGTATAGGAGGAGTTTTTTCTTTTGTTGTAATATCAGTTACTCCTGGTCCTGCAGGAATAGTTACAGATAGTACAGAAATTGTAATAAGAGAAGAAGCTGTAAAGGAAGAGGCATTACAAGTTCCTGCAATAACTTTTGAAGATATTGGTGATTTAGAAGAAGCTAAAATGAAAATAAGAGAAATTGTTGAACTTCCTTTAAAACATCCAGAATTATTTAAGAGATTAGGCATTGACCCTCCAAAAGGAGTACTCTTACATGGTCCTCCTGGTACTGGTAAAACTTTATTAGCAAAAGCTGTAGCTACTGAAAGCGGTGCTAATTTTATAAGTATAAATGGGCCTGAAATTATGAGTAAATTTTATGGAGAATCGGAAGCAAGATTAAGAGAAGTATTTAAAGAAGCTGAACAAAATGCACCTTCAATAATATTCATAGATGAAATAGATGCGATAGCTCCTCATAGAGGAGAAGTAGTAGGTGAAGTTGAAAAAAGAGTTGTAGCGCAACTTCTTGCATTAATGGATGGATTAAAAAGCAGGGGGCAAGTAATTGTTATAGGAGCTACAAATAGACCTGAAGCTATTGATCCTGCATTAAGAAGACCTGGAAGATTTGATAGAGAAATAGCTATTGGAATGCCTGATAAAAAAGCAAGAAAAGAAATATTGATGGTTCATACAAGAAATGTTCCTTTGGATTCAAACGTAAATTTAGACGAATTAGCCCAAATTACACATGGTTTTACAGGCGCTGATATAGCAGCATTAGTAAGAGAAGCTGGAATGCATGCTTTAAGAAGATTTGTACCTAAAATAGATCTAAGTAAAGGAATTATACCTCCAGAAATTTTACAAAACTTAAAAGTTACAAAAGAAGACTTTGAAGCTGCTTTAAAAGAAGTCCAACCTTCGGTTTTAAGAGAAATAATGGTTGAAGTGCCAGAAATTCATTGGGAAGATATTGGCGGTTTAGAAGATGTTAAAAGAGCCTTAAGAGAAGCTGTAGAATTACCATTTAAATATCCAGAGCTTTTTGAACAAGTAGGTATAAGACCAACCAAAGGTATTTTATTATTTGGTCCTCCTGGTACTGGTAAAACTTTATTAGCTAAAGCTGTAGCTACTGAAAGTGAGGCGAACTTTATTTCAATTAGAGGCCCAGAATTATTAAGTAAATGGGTTGGAGAATCAGAAAGAGGAATTAGAGAAGTATTTAAGAAAGCAAGACAATCAGCCCCATGTGTAGTATTTTTCGATGAAATAGATGCGATAGCTCCTTCAAGAGGAAGTAGAATTGGTGATTCAGGAGTAACAGATAGAATGGTAAACCAGTTATTAACAGAAATGGATGGTATTCAGCCATTAAAAAACATTGTAGTTATTGGTGCTACAAACAGAGTAGACATACTAGATCCTGCATTATTAAGACCAGGAAGATTTGATTCAATAATTTACATACCTCCTCCAGATTTAGAATCAAGATACCAAATATTGAAAGTTCATACTAGAAAAATGCCATTGGATAATGATGTAAATTTAAAAGAAATAGCCTCATTGACTGAAGGATATACAGGAGCTGACTTAGAAGCATTATGCAAAGAAGCAGGTATGGCTGCAATAAGAGAAGGAGCTAAACCTTTAATAGTTAAAAGGAAACATTTCGAGAGTGCTTTAAATGTTGTTGGTCCTAGTTTAACCCCAGATGATATAAAATATTATCAAGAGATGGCTAAGAATATAAGAAAAGTTCAGATAAGAAAAGAAGAAAGGCCTTTAATGTTTTATAGGTGAGCTACTCCACGACTAAAGTCGGGAGCTTCCAGCGTTTAAAGTAGGGTTTGCCCCTATCTCCTCATTTGCTGGTTCGGGAGGCTCACAGCTCCCCCCATCCCATAGATCTCATTAATCTATGGGGTATATTGAGATCTTTTAAGGGAACATCCCTGTTTATATATTAGATTTAGCCTATTTAACTTTTATCTACCATAATATTATCTTTTCTTTAGCCTTTGAAATTTTTTACCTACAACTATTTAAGCTTTTCCCATTCATCCAGAGATGAAGCTCTGGGTTTTCTGGGTACCCATTTATAAAGATAAATTTTTTTATAAGTAAAATTACTCTTATTTATGCGAAAGAAAATTATCATAATGGGTGCTGGAGGTAGGGACTTCCATACATTTAACATTCTATTTAGAAATAATGAAGAATACGATGTTGTTGCTTTTACCGCAGCCCAAATACCAGGTATAGCAGGAAGAAAGTATCCTTCTTCATTAGCAGGTAAACTTTATAATGATGGTATACCAATTTATGATGAAAAAGATATTGGGAAACTTATAAAAGAACATGAAGTAAAAGAAGTAATCTTAGCTTACAGTGATTTATTATATGAGGATGTTATGAGTAAGGCAAGTATTGTATTAGCTGCAGGAGCTTCTTTTAAATTACTTTCACCTTTTGAAACAATGCTTAAATCAACAAAACCTGTAATAGCTGTTACAGCTTCAAGAACAGGGGCAGGTAAAAGTACAATATCAAAGAAAATATCTGAAGTTCTATTAAAGAAAAAAATTAATTTTACAGTAATAAGACATCCCATGGCTTATGGTGATTTAGAAAAACTTAAAGTAGTTAAGTTAAAAGACCTTAATGATTTAGATAGATTAAATTTATCAATAGAGGAAAAAGAGGAATTTGAGAATTATCTTAAAAGGAAAATTGTTTGTTTTGAAGGTATTGATTATAAAGAAGTTTTAAATGAAGCTGAAAAAGAATTCGATCTACTGTTATGGGATGGCGGTAATAACGATTTACCTTTCATAAAACCTGATCTAATGATCACTGCCGTAGATCCTATAAGAGCTGGACATGAAAAATCCTATCCAGGCGAAATTAATGTAAGATTAGCTGATGTGTTGATCATAACTAAAGTAAATACTGCAGAAAGGGATAAAGTTATTCAAACTAAAGAAAATATAAGAAAATTAAACACTAAAGCAGAGATAATTGAAGCGGAATTTATAATAGAAGCAGAAGATCCATCATTGATAAAGAATAAAAGAGTTTTAGTAGTAGAAGATGGCCCTACTGTAACACATGGACATTTGCCTTATGGTGCAGGATTTGTCGCTGCTAAATTATACGGTGCAAAGGAAATAGTTGACCCAAGAGATTACGCTACAGGTATTTACAAAGAAATTTATTCAGAATACCCCCATATAGATAAAGTATTACCTACAATCGGTTATAATGAAGAACAATTAAAAGCGATCGAAGAGATTATAAATCGAATTGAATGTGATACTGTAATTTTAGGAACACAGTCAGATTTATCTAGATATTTAAAAATAAACAAGAATGTAACAAGAGTTTATTATGAATACAGAGAAAAAGACAGTAAAAACAGACTGGAAGAAATTTTGGAGGGATTTCTTAAAAAATTCAAACTATTTTAAGATTTTTCTAATCAATTGAAAAAATTATTTTTAATCTGACTTTATCCCTTTCTTGAAAAAGTTGAGAATTCTTTTTTAAAGTTTCTCATCGTTCCACTCATCGATTCGTAGCTTCATCTTGTATTTTAGAACAGTAAAGCAAGTAGAGAATATCTTCATACACACTTTTCGTGTCCTAAATTAAAAAAAGTATCATTATGATAAATAAAAAGTTTATTTTATACTGGATGCTTCTTCCTTATTACTATTTGGTTCTATTTTTTTAAAAAAAATTAAGAGATGTAATACCTAGGTATTATTATATAATTTTAAAGAAAATATTTATTCGTAAAATAAGAATGTTTATTGTGAAAAATCTAACATTGTTATTGTTAATTATTTTAATTTTTAACTTATTGTTTATTAATACTACTTCAACACAAGCAGAGAATGCTCAAAATGATACAAAAATCGATTGGGTAAATCCTTATTATTCTTTTAACAATAATCCTGTTTTCGGTTTGGTTTATAACAATGTTTTTAATAAAAAAGTCTTTAATTTAAAAGAAAAAAAGCTTAACGAAACCATAGCTTCAAAAATTACAACTTTTAATGATATAGCGTATTTCGTTACAGATAAAGGTAATCTATTCATGGTAAATTTGAATACTTTACAATATAATTTAACACAAATAACTAAAACAGGTTCGCCAAATTCTCATGCACCAGTTATAGCTAAAAAATGCAATAATTTAATTCTTAAAGATGCTAAAAGCTACATCAATTATTTTAAAATTGTAAGCGAATTTAATTTAAAACTTATAAAAAGGTATGGACCAACCGATGATAATCTAGGTATTATTGCAACAGAAGATAACTTGTTTTTCACAACTTCAGGAGGACCTGCTGGTCAAATTATAAGAGCTAGCTGTGATGGTTCGATATTGAATATATGGCTATTAGCAAATTATAACTTTCCAAGAACTTCACCAGTATTCTATGATAAAATCGTAGTTATCCAAACAACATTTGGACATTTTATGGCTAGATCTTTAAATAATACGATACAATGGGATAGAAGTTTTGGAATAGTAGCTAATGAGCCTTTAACTATCAATAATAATTACATAATAGTTAAAGGAAAAGATTATAAAAATAATCCTTTACTTGTCGCTATTAATTTATCCAATGGCAATAAAATTTGGGAATTGGCATTAAAATCAGAAATAGTTTCAAATATTGTTAGCATAAATGATAAAGTTATATTCTTACTATCTAATAATACATTAATTAGTTTAAATGTAAAAGATTCAAATTTAATAAATAAAATACAATTATCGAAATATAATATTGAAATAATAAAAACAGATTTAATTTATATAAATGAAATTTTAATATTTACAGCAAAAAAAGATAATAATTATATTATTGTTTATTATGATATTTTAACGAATAATTTTGCTTCAGAAAAAATAGATAGCAATACAGGCAATATAATAGGTCTTAGCTTATCAAATGGTAAGCTAATAGTTACTGGAAGTAACGGATTTGAGATTCTTCCTATATATACAAGGTCATCATTAACAGTTAAATCTGATCCTCCATTGAATTTAAAAATTAAAATCGATAATGGCACTTACATTATGAATAATGGCTCAATAAAAATCAATTATTTGTTATATAATGAAAAGCTTATTAATTTACAAATTCAAGAAGAAATAGCTGTCAATAGAACAACAAAATTAAGATTGATAAATTGGGAAAACGTAATTCAAAGCAATAATAACAATTCTGTTGTTAAATTATTACAATGGGATGATATAACTGTTATAGCCAAATATGATTACTTTTTATTAACACGCTTAGAAATTAATTACGCATTTTTAAATTACACTAACAATGTTAAGATTAAAATAAAAATTAATGATGAAGAAAAAGCTATATGGGAGGATTATATTAGAATAGCTCATTCAAAAAATTTAAAAATATATGCAGAACCAATAATTCCTATCAATTCTACTGATAGTATAATTTTTTATAAATGGAGTGACAACGTAACAACCAATGAAAGAAATTATGAAATTAAGTCTTATAACTTTATTAAACTTACAGCCTATTATATTCTAAGCAAGAAAGCTATATTAAAAATAAAAATTGTTACTGGTAATTATACTGGTTTAAGTAAAATTATAGAAAATATTGAGGCAGATCATCCGATCAAATTTGAAAATAATACAGCTCAAATCATATTGGATATGTATAAGATAATCAATTTTAAAGTTTTAAGTTCACAAATTTATATTGACGATTATAGCAGATACAAATTCCTAAGCTGGAGTGCAGATGTTTATTCCAACGATACTAGTTTTCAATATTTAGTTAATAAAAATTATAATATAATAACTATAACATTTAAGTATGAAAGAAAATTCGAATTATATATTAATAAAACAATATTATTTAATAATAAAATTATATCAAGTAATTTGACTAAAATATATGAAGAATGGTCAGATTCTTACTTAAATTATACTTTAAAAATTAAAAAAGTTGAATTCAAAGATAAAAATACAAAAGTAGAATATATGGATATAATTTTACCAAATAAAATAGAATTAAATAATAATAATGATGAGTTGATAATTTCTTTAAAATTAATCGATAAAAAAACTATTATAATAATTTATTATAAAATATATAAATTAACTAAATTAACATTAATTGTAAATAATCAAATTATAGATAAAGTAAATATAAATCATACTCAAGTTAATTTGGAAAAAATTAATAATTCCTCAATATTCTCTACAGAAAAATGGTTATATGAACCGATAACATTAATTTTTGAGGTACCTAAAGAAATGAAGATTAATGAAGTTAAAACCCTTAGATTCATGGAGTTTAAAAATCTTTCAAGTAATCCTATGATAACTGTAAAAATGGAGCCTGGAGAAGAAGTTACATTAGAAGTAATATACATGGAAGATAACAAGGAAATAAACTCTCAATTTATTATTGGACTATTCTTGATTACCATCTTAGCAATTTCAATATTACTGGTGATAAGAGCATTCCGTTGAAATTGACCAAGTTTCAATTTTTATATAAATTTTTTGCTTAGATACCATTTGATGACTCTGTTAGCTTAATAACTTTTAATACTCCCATTTAAAACACTACTATCTTGCGATAAGAAAATTTTTATTGCTTAAAAGTAAAGTTAAAAACAATGATTACAAATTTCTTAGAGATCATTTCAAACTTTATAGTTGAAACAATGAAACATGCTGGTTATTTGGGATTATTTATATTAATGACACTTGAGAGTGCCTTAATGCCAATTCCTAGTGAAATAGTAATGCCTTTTGCAGGCTATCTTGTATATTTAGGTCATTTCGATCTTGCTTTAGTAGTAATTATAAGTAGCTTAGCAAATTTGGTAGGTTCATGGATAGGATATTTTTTAGGAATAAAAATAGGAAGAAAATTTGTGTTAAAATACGGGAAATATTTATTAATAAAAGAAGAACATGTAGAAAAAGCCGAAAAATGGATGAATAAGCATGGTGCTAAAGTAATTTTGGCAAGCAGAAATATGCCTGCAATTAGAACAATTATTCCTTTACCTTCAGGTATATTAAGAGTAAATCTTGTAAAATTTTCAATTTATACTTTTATAGGTTCTATTCCTTGGAATTTTTTACTTACTTATATAGGATATATCTTAGGAGAAAAATGGTATGAAATAAAAAATTATACTCAAATTATAGATTTAATTTTAATATTTGTAATAATTTTTATTATTATATTCTTAATAATAAAATATAAAAGAAAACTAACGTTTAAAAGAAATTCTTAAAGCCTTAGTATGACAAGCTGCCACACATTCAAGACACATTATACATTCTTTACCATCTATTCTTCCTATCTTAGCCTTTTCTACATCAATTTGTACAGGACATATTTTAGAACAAAGACCACAAGTATCACATGTTCCAACATCTCTATATATTCCTATAAAACTTTTAGCTGAGAATATTGCATTTAAAGCTCCCATTGGGCATATATATCTGCAATAAAATCTGCTAACTCTAGCTATTAATATCAAAATTAAGAAAAGGAAGAAATACCTCACAGCTAAACCAAAATTTAAAGAAGAAAATATTTTTTCAAAACTTGATGGTAAAATTCCTAAATTAAAAAGAAAAGGTATTGTGCCTAATAATGTAGCATCAGGTGCTAAAGAAGAATAGGGCATTATTCCTACTCCACGTCCATAAGTACTTCTAAATGTTTCTAAGACATTGGTACTATTTAAACTAGCTAATCCTAATGTTACAATTAAAACCATGAACAACATAAAATATTTAAAATTCTTTAATCTTGCATCAGTTTTAGATGAAATGAAACGTGTTGCTCTAGTTATGTAGCCAATCAAATCCTGTACAAATCCAAATGGACAAAGCCAACCGCAAAAAAATCTCCCAATTGTAACATTAAATATTGCTACTGTAGCTAAAGGAAGTATAGGAGGAATTAAAAGAACAATTGATATTTGTAAAAGATCAAAGGAGCTTATAAAAGATGACCAAGGATATGTAAGACCTACTATAGGTAAAGGAAGAAAAAAGGTTATTCCAAGATTTGCAATAAATAAAAACATAAATTGAACTATAAATCTAGAAATTCTTACCGCCATCAATCTTTTAATAGCAAAAGAATGTTTTTCTTCTATTTTGATTATTTTTTTACTCATGGTAGTATCCCAACTGTTATTGGTTCAATTAACTTTTTAATATATTCCTGAATAGAATTGAATAAGTTAGTCTCATACGAAAAAGCTAATAATATAAATCCAAATGCAAGTACTGATATTGCGATAAGCCAATCTTTGTGCATACACAAATATTTAGCAATAAAGTTATAAATTTTTCTATTTATTTTAAATTAGAGGCAAATGAAAAAGCTCGAAAGGGCTTACTAGATGATGAAGCCACGCAGCGTTTGATGCCTCATAATTTTTCTTATAATTATCAAACATATGCTTTTTTACAATTTAATGTTTGTTAGAAACTTAGAAACGTTATTTTTGAAAAATTCCAACTAAAAGTTATTTGTTAAATTTATTCTACAAGCAAAATCTTAATTTAGGAAACAAAAATAATAGTAATTAAAGTAAATTGTCTTACGAAACATTATATGCGGAAATTAAGAGAATGTTAAAAGAAGTTCTTCCTAGCGAGGACGAATTTTATTTAGAAAAACCTTTATTAGAGGAACATGGTGATGTAGCAACAACTATAGCTTTCAAGCTATCAAAAAAATTAAAGAAAAATCCTGTTGAATTAGCAAATGAAATTTATTCAAAATTGTTACAAATTCAAGAAAAATATCCTTTAATTAAAGAAATAAAGGTAATTAATGGCTATATTAACTTCTATTCTAACGAAAAATTATTAACAAAAATAGTTATAGAAGAAATTCAATCTAAGAAAAAAGATTATGGAAAGACAAATCTTGGTAACGGTAAAAAAGTATTAATAGAACATACAAATACAAATCCAAATAAAGCAATACACATAGGCCACTCAAGAAATACTTGTTTAGGAGATGCATTAAGTAGAATACTTAAGTTTGTCAATTACAATGTTTTTACTTTAAATTATATAGATGATACAGGTTCGCAAATGGCAGATATAATATTGGGTTTTACCAAATTGAAGTTTCCTATTGAAAGCGAAATAAGATTTGATAAATACTGCGGTGATCATGTTTATGTGAAAGTTAATGAATTATATGAAATAAACAAGGAACTTTTAAATGAAAAACAGAAATTAGTTAAGGAAATCGATTCGCAAACAACTGAAATAGCAAAGATAACAAGAGAAATAGCAAGGAAAGTATTATATTATCAACTTAAAACATGTTTAAGATTGGGTGCATATTTTGATCTGATTAACTGGGAAAGCGATATTGTTAGATTTGAATTACTTAAGCAAGCACTTCAAATTTTAGAAAAAAATGAGATAATAACAAAAGAAACCGAAGGACCAAATAAAGGATGTATAATCATTAAAAGTAAGCTAATAAAAGGACATGAAAAGGAAACTGATCAGGTTATAATAAGAGCTGATGGAAGTTCCACATATCTTGCTAAAGATATAGCTTATGCATTTTGGAAGCTAGGAATAATAAAAGACGTATTCAAGTACAAGTTTAATAAGGAGTATCCTATACAATGTTATGAAACAGATGTTAATGGTATAGAGGAAATAAAATTTGGTGGTGCTGATCTTGCTATATCAGTAATAGATGTAAGACAAACAAGATTACAAGACGTAATAAAATCTATAATTTACCGTGTAGCTGGAGAAGAAATGGCAAAAAGATATATTCATTATAAATATGAACTTGTTGCTTTGTCAAATAAAGCTGCAAAGGAACTTGGTTATCAAACAGAAAGCAAAATAGTCCATATGTCAGGTAGAAAGGGAATATATTTTAATACAGATGATGTATTGGATAAGTTAAAGGATAAAATAAAAGAAATAGTTAAGAAAAACAATCCAGACAAGGATGAGAAATGGATAGATGAGATAAGCGAAAAAATTGCTGTTTCTGCGTTAAGATATGCATTGTTGAAACTTGATAGTGATAAAGTTCTAATCTTTGATTTTGATGAGACATTGAAGCTCGAAGGAGACAGTGGCGTTTACGTACTTTATACTTACGTAAGAACAAAAGGAATTCTGAGAAAAGCTAAAGAAATTAAACGCGAAAGTTATGAAAGTTATTTTCCAAATGATATGGAAATTAAAATAATTAAGAAACTTGCTTGGTTCACTGAAGCTGTTAAAATAGCAGCGCAAAATTTGCAACCTCAAATGATCATTATTTATATTAGAGATCTATGCGATCTATTTAATTCATATTATGAAAAATATCCAGTAATAAATTCAGATGAACCTGCGAGGTCTTTCAGAATAAATTTAGTTGAATGTGTATCACAAGTGTTAGAAAACGCGATGAATTTAATTGGTTTAATACCGGTTGAGTATCTTTGACCAACGTTTTAGAAAAATTTAAATTCTCAGAAAAGATATAATTTTAAATTGTTTAGCACAATAGCAGATTTAATACTTATAACTATAATATTAGGTCTCAGTTATTTTGCGTATAGAAAGAAGTATCTAACACTAGGAGGAGTTACTATAGCAATTACTTTTGGAATTATATTACTCATAGTAGCAGGAAGAGAATACTTGATCCTTTTATTAATTGCATTTTTTATAACCAACACTGCAACAAGATATAAGATTCGTTTAAAAATTAAATTAGGTTTGATTAAGCCAAACTCTTATATACGAGACCATAAAAATGTGTTAGCAAATGGATTACCAATATTTATTTTTGGATTACTTGAAGGATTATATAAATATGAAATATTCATATACGGATATCTCGTAGCACTAACAATATTCCTTTCGGATACAATCAGTTCAGAAATAGGTGTACTATCAAAAAAGAATCCAAGACTTATCATAAACTTTAAAATTTCACCTACAGGAAGGCCTGGTGCAATATCTTTGTTAGGAACAATTTCAGGTATTTTAAGCGTGGTTTTATTCTCGATAATAGTTTATTTTATGATACCACTTAATATTTCACTGCTTTTTTTAATTTTAATTTTAACTTTGTTTTCTACGTTAGGAAATCTTTTGGATAGTTTTCTTGGAGCTACAATACAAGCAATATATTATTGCGAAAAATGTAATCAATATTCTGAAGAAAAGATACATATTTGCGATGATGAATGTAGATATGTATCGGGAGTTAAATACGTAAATAATCATGTGGTAAATTTTGTTTCAATTTTAAGCGTTACGATTTTAAGCATAATATTTTTATCCTTAATACTTTAGTAATACCGTTAAAAGTATTTCTAAATATTTTTAATATAATGCAAAAGATTCTTTATGAGCTATCTTAGAGCTACATGTCCTTTCTGTGGATTAGAAGCAAAAAGATTCATTTTGCCAAATGGCGTTGTAACTAATTATTACTTTTGTAGCAATTGTAACAAAATTTTCACGATAATCCAATCTACAATAGCAGAATACGCCAGAAAAATGTATAGTTCTAAATCTGATATTATTACTTCTTCTAATCTTTTATACATTGAAAAAGAAATTAGAATAAAGGAGAAACTCTAAAATTTTATTTTTCAAATCACTTATTTATATATCGATTAATTTGAGTTGGTTAAACAGACTTTGGAGTCCATGGAGATTTAAGTACATAAAAAATGCTAGCAAAGAAAATAAATGTTTTATATGCGAAGCATCGAAAGAAGATGAAAAGCCTGAAAACCTGGTTATCTATAAAGATGATACGATAATAATTTTATTGAATAAATACCCATATAATAACGGTCATTTAATGATTGCTCCTATAAGACACGTAAAGAATTTAGAGGAATTAAATGAACTTGAAAGTAATAAATTATGGTCAGGAATATTAATAGCAAAAAAGATTTTAGATGAAACTTATAAACCACATGGCTATAATATAGGAATAAATTTAGGAAAAGCCGCAGGAGCAGGATTAGAAGATCATTTACATATTCATATTGTTCCTAGATGGGTAGGAGATACAAGCTATATGACTACTATTGCTGCAACAAAAGTAATACCACAACTTTTAGAAGAAAGTTGGCGAGAATTAAAGGAAGCTATCAAAAAACTAAAGAGTTAATTACAGCTTTTTGTTTAAAATTTTTAATTTATAATTATATCTAATTTAAAGAGAGAAAATTGTTCAAATAAATCCATATAATATAATTATCGGAAATATTCCTAAAATTATACTTATACATACCATTATCATTGGAGGCAATATTTCTAAGAATGAAGCATCTTCATCAACATTTGTTATTTCTTTTTTAGGACCAAAAGCTATTCTTTTTAACATATGTAAAATGTAACCAGTTGTTATAACCAATGAAGCAAGAACCAATATTGCTAATAATAAATAAAAGTTGCTTGTTAAAATAAAAGGAACAATGCCTAATATTAATAACAATTCAGCTATAAAACCACTTGTACCTGGTAAACCAATTTCTGCTAAAGAAGCAAGGATCAAATTTAAAGAAAACTTTGGCATTAAAATGTTTAAAGCACTTAGTTTATCTATTTCTCTGGTTCCTGCATGCTCATGAACTATTCCTGCCAGTAAGAACAAAGAACCTACAATAAAACCATGGCTAATCATTATAAATGTTGCAGCTGTAAATAACAACCTGGATAAAGCTAAATCATTTATATTAAAGGATAAGCTTATTGCTAGTAGCACTAAACTCATATGGGTTATACTGCTATAAGCTACCATGCGTTTAAAATCTATCTGAACCATAGCTACATAACTTACATATAGTGCTGAAATTGAAGAAAGCAAAGCTATAAAAATAAAATATTGATTAGCTATATCGGTTACCATAGGATAAGCTATTCTTAACATTCCATAACCACCCATCTTTAAAAGTAAAGCTGCTAAAATTACACTAACAGGACTTGGTGCTTCTACATGTGCATCAGGAAGCCAAGTATGTAAGGGAGGTATAGGCATTTTTATTGCAAAAGCAATGAAGAAAGTAATGAAAATAATTGTTTTAATATAATCTTGAGCAACTGGTACTAGATTAAAATAAGCATCAAATGAAAAACTTTTTGCACCATAAAAATAACCAAGAAAAATTCCTAAAAGCATTATTACGCTACCTACATGAGTAAATATTAAGAACTTCATTGAAGCATAGCTTCTTCTAGGTCCTCCCCAAAGCTCTATTAAGAAAAACATGGGTATCAATACAACTTCCCAGAAAATAAAGAAGAAAATAAAATCTCTAGAAAGAAACGTTCCTAATATTCCTACCTCAGAAATTAAAATTAAAAAGTTATATGATTTAATTGAATGATGAATTAAAGTTAAAGAGGATAATGCTACAAGGAACATTATAATTCCTGTAAGGAATACTAAGGAAAGACTTAGTTCATCACCATACAAATGTAAAGAAGAATTAAAAGGTCTTAAAGGTTCAATTACATATCTTTCTTCTATAATTGTTTTATTAAATAGGAAATAAATCCAGAGGTAGGTTGAAATAACTGCAACTAAAAAAGTAACAGCTAAAGTTACTAATTTGGAAAATTTTTCATTGCCTAACAAAGAAATGAAGCTACCTATTAAAGGTATTAAAATCGTAAATAACAGTAAATTATCCATTGTTAAATAATTACAATTAAAAGGATTATAATTATGCCTGTCAAAAAGACATAAAATAAATATTGTTCTAAATTACCGGTTTGGAAATATCTTATAGCCCTTCCTGCTTTTTTAGTCCCGTAAGCTAATCCATTAACTATTCCATCTATAATTTTTTCATCAAAAAATCTAAGTAAAATTCCGAAATACCAGCCTACAATGATAGCTATCCTTTCATAAACATAATCAAAATAATAACCGTTCTCCAAAATTTTTCTTAATGATCTACCAAATTTTGAATTAGTTAGAAGGAGCATATATTGTTTACCTGTATAATATACATGATAAACATAAACACCTAACAAACTTATAGCAGTAAATATTAAAGATAAGACTACAACATCCACCTTTAATTTTAGCATTTCAAATTCTAAGTTTAATAAGTATGGGAAAGGTATTAGTTGAGCCAATAACCCAAAAGAAACAACAAGTATTATAAAGCCATATATCGGTATTTTCATGATAATGTTCGCTTCTTCTGCTTCTTCAGCCTTAACACTCCTTGGATTACCTAAATAAATTAAATACATCATCCTAGCCCAATACAAAGCAGTTAAGAAGGAAGTTAAAATACCAAAAGTAAATAAAACTGCATCGCTGTAAAATGCTTTTTCTATTATTGGATCCTTTGTGAAGAAGCCACTAAAAGGAGGAATAGCTATTAGACTTAATCCTCCTATTAACATTCCATAATAAGAAGTTTTAATTCTTTTAGATAAACCACCCATTTCTAACATGTTTCTTGTACCTAATTCATGAATTATCGCTCCTGCAGCTAAGAACATTAATGCTTTAAAGAAAGCATGAGAATATAAGTGAAGCATAGCTGAACCTGCTATATGTAAACCTAAGGCAAGCATCATTAAACCTAATTGACTAATAGTAGAGTATGCTAAAACTCTTTTTACATCATTTGTAGCTAATCCTAATGTAGCTGAATAGAAAGCAGTAAAACCTCCAATAAATCCTACAATAATTAATGGCAAAGGTTCAATTGTGAACATTTCATACAATCTAGCTACTAAATAAACTCCAGCAGCAACCATTGTAGCAGAATGTATTAAAGCACTAACAGTAGTAGGTCCTTCCATAGCATCTGGAAGCCAAACATGTAAAGGAAATTGTGCACTTTTACCTATACTTCCTCCAAAGAACAATAAAGGAACCAATGTAGCTAAACCTAAAGAAGCTAAAATTGAATTTATTTTTCCATCAACAATTTCCTTTACTGAAGGTAAATATCCTAAATTTAACCATAAAATAACAATACCAGCTAAAAAGAAAACGTCACCAATTCTTGTTACAAGAAAAGCCTTTCTGGCAGCTTTTGCCACTTCTTCTCTTTCATGCCAATAACCTATAAGTAAATATGAAGCCAACCCAACAAATTCCCAGAATAAATACAACATAATTAGATTATTAGAGAGAACAAGTCCTTGCATTGAACCAACGAAAAAGCTTATTTCAGCAAAATATCTTGCTATTCCCTTATCTCCTCTTAAATACTCTATGGAAAAAATAAAAATTAGTAAACTAACAATAGCTACAACTAATGCTGTTATTATGCTTAAGTGATCTAAATATAAAGACCATTTGAAGCCAGCAATTTTATAATTACCAGATTGAAAAGTAGGTATTATTTCAAAACTTTCTACCACAACAGGTTCTTTTAGATTAACTAAAACTATTAAAGTTGAAATTAAAGAGACTACTACAGCACCTATAGCAATTAAAGCTCCACCAGAATATAACTTTCTCCCAAAAGCTAAAATAAAAGGAGAAACTAATATAGGAGCTAAAATTATTAACCATGATACTTCATATACCATATAGATTAACATTAAGCAGCGGTTTAAATTTTTTATGTATATATTTTCATAAAAATGAATTCTGTAAATGAACTAAAAGTTTTTAATCTTCAATAAGAAAGATTTTACATGGAAGAAGAGATTAAGAAAGCATCGCCTTTTAATTACATATTAAAGAAGTTTAAGAAAAGAATTCCTTACTATATTTTGTTTACAATACTTTTAATCTTAATTTTCGAAGTCTTTATTTTAGCATGGTTAATACAAGGAGTTAATGTAAGTAAAGTAGAAAAAGAACGTGATGAACTTTCAAAACAGATAGAGAAAAAGAATCTATACGAAAAAACACAATTCATATTTTCAAACAATTATAGGATTTCTCTTTTGTTCGTACCGCCAATCTTAGGTATATTTTTCTTTACAATTGTAATGTATAATACTGCAGAGTTCTTCGCTTATTATTCTATAATTAGAGCTGAAGAATGGAATATCGACCCCTCTTTAGCCTCTTTAATTATAACAATTTTTTTAATTTTTTCATACCCAGCTTATTTCTTTCCCTTCCTTGAATTTTTAGGCTACTCGTTAACATTTTCTCAAGGGCTAATATTATTAGCTAGAGGAGTAAAAACAATATTTAAAGGAAATATTAAAGAATTTCTTAGCGAAATATATTATACAATATTCATTATAATTCTTGCAGCAGTAGTATTGCTCATAGCTGCTTACTTAGAAGCCTTAATTGTTTAATGAAATTATATTTGGGAATAGATGGAGGAGCGACTAAAACATTAGCTGCAATAGTAAATGAAAAATTAGATATTTTAGGAATAGGAATAGCAGGCCCTTCTAATTATCATACAGTTGGCTTAGAAAAAACAATAGAAAACATTAAAAGTTCAATAATCAACGCTTCAGAAATGGCAAAAGTCAAACCCATATTTGATACAGCTTGTATAGCTTTAGCCGCAATAAATAGTAAACTGGATTATATAAGATTATTTAAAAAATTGGCTGAGCTAAATTATTATGTAAAACTAAAGCTTGTACATGATGGAGAAGCTGCAATTAACAGTATTGTTGAAAATAAAGGAATAGTAGTTATACTTGGAACAGGTTCTCTAGTTGCTACATATAATAATAGATGGAATTATATTAGAACTGGAAACTGGGGCCATATAATAGGAGACGAAGGGAGTGCTTATAGAATAGCTGTTAAAACTTTAAACTATGTAATGAAAATATACGATGGAAGATTAAAATATTCTCCTATAATAGATGAAATTACTAAAATCTTAAAAATTAAAGATTGCTCAGAAATATCTACAATTGTTTATACAGATTTAAAGAATGAAGATATAGCAAGATTAGCTCCGTTTGCTATTCAATTTGCCACCAAAGATAATTTCCTTTATAAAATTATAAAAGAAGAAGCTGAAGAAGTAGCTATGGCTGTAAAAGCTGTATATTTAAAAACTAAATATTCAAATGTTTATTTAACTGGAGGATTAACAAAGAGTAAAAGGGCTAAATTTTACATAGATTTAATAAAAGAAGAGATCAAAAAGATTATTCCTAATTGCAAAGTTAAAGTAGTTAAAGTTCATCCGGTTTTAGGTTCGATAGTTATAGCTTTGAAAGAAAACGGTATTCAAATAACGAAAACAGAAATAGTAAAACTTGCAAAGGAGCTAGACCTTTTATTAAAAAGTCTTAAATATTAAAGAAAATCGTTTAAAGGAAAATCTTTCCAACTTTTAATCACATAATTTGCACCATTATTATAAAATTTTTTCTCATCAAGAACTATATATTTCATAAAACCAACTATTTTAGGAATACCTAAGTTTTTATAATGGTAATAATTTTCAGGTAAATCATCAATAACAACAACATAGTTTAACTTAGGTATTTTACTTAATACACTTTTTCTTCCTTCTGTAGCACTTCTCAAAAAAGTCTGATCATCTGCATGATAAACATTTTCATAATAAGGAAAGTTGAATTTTTTAAGTTGACTAATTGAAATATGTTTCATGCTTTCTAAGCGATTACTAATATAAACTATAATGAATTTCTTACTTAGTTTTCTTAAAATTTGTCTCGAATATGGTTCAGGTTTATCCAAATCTATAAATTTATATCCTTCTTTTTCTAAACATAACGCTATTTTCCAAAATTTTTCTCTATACTCTTCGATTTTATTAGAAGGTAAATAATTACTTAAAAATTCAGCAGTCCTTTTACCAATTACATCTTTTACGGTTATTTTTTTATTAAGCAAATACGAATAAATAGCAGCTTTCCTTCTTGTTACATTTAATATGCAGTCATCTATATCAACCAAAATTCCTTTATTCATTGAACTAAAAATTTTTATTCGAAAATTAATCTTTAATTATTCCTTTAGCGATTAGATCTTCTATATACTTAATAGCATCCAATGCAGCTTTACAACCATCGCCTGCAGCGGTTATTGCTTGACGATATTTATAATCTGTCGCTTCCCCTGCTACGAAAACACCTTCAACACTTGTCCTTGTATTATCATATACTTTTATGTATCCTTTCTCATCCATTTCCAATTGTCCTTTAAAAATCTCTGTATTAGGCTCATATCCTATTGCAATAAAAATACCATTACATTTATAAAAGTAAACTTCGTTTGTTTTTAAATTTCTAAGATAAACTCCTGTTACTTTTTTATCTCCTACAACTTCTTCAACTACTGTAGACCATAGGAATTTTATCTTAGGATTTTTGAAAGCTCTTTCTTGAAGTATTTTACTAGCCCTTAATTGATCTCTCCTATGAACAACTGTTACACTTTTTGCATATTTAGTTAACGTTAATGCTTCTTCCATTGCACTATCTCCACCTCCAACAACAATCACATCTAGATCCTTAAAAAATGGAGCATCACAAGGAGCACATGTTGAAACTCCGCGTCCTAAAAATTCTTGTTCTCCTTTAACGTTTAAAAATCTTGGTTTAGCACCTGTAGCTATTATTACTGACCATGCTTCATATAACTCATCTTCAACCCATATTTTGAAAGGTCTTTGGGAAAAATCAACTTTGGTAACATCCTTATCAATTATTTCAGTACCAAACTTTTCAGCTTGAGCTCTCATATTCATCATTAATTCTGGACCTAATATTCCATCAGGAAATCCTGGAAAGTTTTCAACAAGAGTTGTTAGCATAAGTTGTCCTCCAGGCTTATAACCTGCTATTAATAAAGGATTTAACAATGCTCTTGCAGTATATATAGCTGCAGTATAACCAGCTGGACCTGAACCAATTATTACTATTTTTCTTATGTTCATAAAAAAAGAAATCTGTAAAAAGTTATTTATTTTTGTGGTTTAAAAAAAATAATTTAATATCTAGCAGGTTTGAATAAAGCTAATGCAACCCCTAAAGATATTATAAACAAAATTACTAATAGTGCAATTCCTAAAGGCATATCTTGTATTATTTCAGTAGTGGTTGTAGGAATAATTTCTTTTTCAAAAATTCTTTCTAACTTAGTATTTGTTTCAGTTAATTGTAAAGTTTGAGTAGAAGTATTCGTAACAGTTTGTGTTGTAGTATAGTTTAAGACTGGTGTAATTGTATAAGTAACAGTAGTTACTGGAGAAATACGAGCAGTAACTGTAGTAGCTGCAGGATCAGCAGTAGTAGTTTGAATTGTAATTTCATTTAATGTTAATTGTTCCTCGGTAACGCTAAAATCTAAATTATTTAAATTAGCAATCGAAGAATTTATCTCGAAAACTAATGTATTTAAATTTATTTTACTTATTTTCAAATTAATTTGTTTTAAATAAGAAGCAAAAATTGAAAAATCTCTATTAATTTTTACTAATAATAAATTATTTTTAACACTTTTATAATCGCCTAAAAATACATAAGAAAATTGAGAAGTTATTATTTTATTAAAGGATGTATTAATTATATTTAAATATAAAGATTTTATAATTTTAAATTCATTATCTAAATATATTATTAATGCATAATCATTCAAGTAATTATTAAATATACCGCTGATAATGTATCCCATATTTATAGAAATAATTATGTCAGTTAATTTAATTCCTGAAGAAATACTATAGGAAGAAATTACATTTCCGTTGGCAGATAGACTTATTATAATTCCTTCGCTATTTGTATTACCTATTATAATGTATCCGTCTCTAGCATTGATTATTGAAGAAGCTTGAATTGCTGAATCGTTTAACAGTTTAGACCAAATAATATTTCCTGTATCAGCAATTTTAACAACTAAAATACCTTTTTCTTTCAAATTCAAAAGTAGAATAAAGCTATCATCATAAGAATAAATTGCTTTCACTGGTAAAATAGTATTACCTGTTTCAATAAACTTTGCCCATAAAATATTTCCATTCGTATCTATAAATATAATAATTGCAGATTCGCTCGTTTTAATTTTACCAAGTATTAAATAACCTGTTGGTGAAGCTGCAATAGATTCCCCAATTATTTCTTTTTCATAAGATATTAACTTCTTCCATGAATTTGTTATTATAGCTATTTTACCTGTTTTTGTGTTTCCTAAATAAACAATGTTACCTTTATTATCTTTTATTGCAGAGTTAATAATTAAACCTTCATTATAACTAAACTTATTAGCAGAAAGTATTCGCCCTTCTTGAGAAATTTTTGCATTTATAAATTTATTTTCATCAATTAAATTAGCAACTAAGTAATAACTAGCATCAATACTTAAAAGGCTTACATCTTTTAAATTACTCTTATAACTATAAGTTTTAACAAAGTAATTTATTTCATAGCCGCTTGTTTGATTAGCCATTATGAAAGCAGCTGAAAATAAAATAATTAAAATGCCAAGGAAAATTTGTTTTTTCATCATCTCACCCTCCTCAACAAAATACCTAAACCAGCACCTAAAACCATTCCTAATACAGCGAATAGTATAAGAGATAAATAATCAGTTACGGAAACTTTTTCAAGTTGAGGAACAGGAAAGCGTTGAGTAACTTGTGTTGTTTTTGTAATAGTATTTGTTTGATAATTATAAACTGTTAATTCTTCTGCTACAGTATTAGTATTTATATATGTCTTTGTTGTATTTGCTAACACGTATTCTGTATAAGTTACTGTTGGATAAGATATAACTACTGTGTGACGTTCTTCAGGTATAACAGCTATTTGCATTGCTTTATCTACTCTTATTATTCCATATCCTGATACTCTATCCCAACCTGGATCTAAAATATCATCTGCTGTTTCAGCTAAAAGGTTGTATATCCTATTAAAATCCAAAAAGCTTAACCCATGTTTTAATCTTGCTGCTTGAATTAATGCCACCGCACCAGCACCATGAGGCGAAGCCATACTTGTACCGCTCGCTTCTCCATATTGATTAAAAGGCAAAGTTGATAAAATATTTACTCCTGGTGCTGAAAAATCTAATTCTGGTCCACGGGAACTAAAATCTGCAACATTATCATTAATGTCTGTAGCACCCATTGCAATTACTTCTGGATATTTTCCTGGTTCTAAAAGTCCAGCTTCACCATTATTACCTGCAGCAGCAACTTGTATTAAACCATAGTTATAAGCAGAAATTATTGCATCATACATTGCGGGATAAGGTCCAGGGCCGCCAAAACTCATATTAGTAACATCAGCTGCATCATCATCAGGATCACCTGCTACTTGGCCATCACCATCTCTATCAATTATTCCATCAGGACCTCGTACAGCTTGATCAATTCCTTCAACTATATCATCTATAAAGCAAATACCTCCTCCTGTACATACTTTTATGCTATATAATGCTATTGAAGGAGCTACACCTGCAACACCTATACCATTTAATAATGCCCCTATTATTCCTGCTACATGAGTGCCATGACCATTATTATCGAAACAAGGATCAGGCAAAACTTCATCTGTAGCTACATAACACCAAACTACATTAGCAGATAAATCTTCATGAGTTCCATCTATTCCTGTATCAAGAACAGCTACTTGAATTAAATGTTCACCTGTTGTTCCACCTATTGACCATGCAGCAGGCGCACCTATTCTATACATATTCCACTGTATTTCTTGTTGTATTCTTATTGCCTCGTTAATTTCTACATATTTAACAGAAGGTTCTTTTTGTAATTCTGATAAATTTTTTAAAGGAATTTTAGCGGAAATACCTGGTATAATTTGATAAACATATTTTATTTCTCCTTCATATTTTAATATTATTTTTTCATCGGCTTTTTCTTTAAAAACAACTATTACATCTACTTTTGTATCGTTTTCAGCTTTTACGTAAAGTGGAAATACAAAAAGCAAGATAATTATTATTATGTATGCCTTAATAGTCATAATAATTCAATTGCTTTTATATTTAAAAGCTTTTTCAAAAAGCAAAATTCGAAATTAGTCGAAAAATAAGATAACTAAGGGCCCAGCGGGATTTGAACCCGCCCCTTCGGCTCCGAAGGCCGACGCTCTAACCTTGCTAAGCTATGGGCCCTTTTCCAAAAATATATTACTTAAAGCCATTAAATTAATTTATGAAAAGAAATTTTGAAGAAAATTTGCTCTTTCATAATACTATTGATGTTTGGATAAAAATATGTGAAGATAATAATGTAAATTGGAATGATGTTAATTTATATTTATCTTTCATAGAGTTTTTAAAGAAGAATAATATAAAATTGATGCCTTTTAATTTATGCATCAAAGAGACGGGAGGAATGTATAAAAGAGGAAAAGAAAAGGCAGAATTCTTAGATAAGTTGCAAAAAATTAGAAAAAGCAATGTTGTATTTATTGTAAAATTTGATGAAGAATTAATTAATAAAATAAATGAATTTATTAAAACGTTAAAATGAGTTTTTTAAAGGAAATCTCTCAATCATTTATAAATGCAATAAATAAACTAAGAGGAAGTACAGGAGATGAAGCTTCTATAAAAGAATTCATAAGAGATATTCAAAGAATACTTTTAAAAGCCGATGTTAACGTGAATATTGTTTTAAACTTAAGTAAAAGATTGGAAGAAGCAGCTAAAAAGGATCCTCCTTCTGGTTTTTCAAGAAAAGATATGATATTAAAGGAAACCTATGAAGCTTTAATAGAAATACTAGGTAAAGAGAAATACGTGCCAAACTTTGATCCTAAGAAAAGAAATGTAATAATGCTTGTAGGTATTCAAGGCTCAGGTAAAACAACTACAGCAGCTAAGCTAGCTAAATATTATAAAAATAAAGGATTTAAACCAGGTTTAATTTGTGCTGATACATATAGACCTGCAGCCTATGAGCAATTAAAGCAGCTTTCTGAACAAATCCAAGTTCCATTCTATGGAGAAATCGAGGAAAGGGATGCGATCAAAATAGCCAGAAGAGGAATTGAATATTTAACAAAATTAGGCTGCAACATGATAATAATAGATACTGCAGGAAGGCATAAAAACGAAGCAACTTTGATGGAGGAAATGAAAGAATTAAATAAAGAAATTAATCCTGATCATATAATTCTCGTTATAGATGGGACAATAGGCCAAGCAGCTTTTAATCAAGCAAAAGCATTTAATGAAGCTACCAAAATAGGAAGCATAATAGTAACAAAACTTGATGGCTCTGCAAAAGGAGGAGGAGCAATTAGTGCAGTAAAAGCAACAAATGCTAGAATAAGTTTTATTGGTTTAGGAGAAAAAATAGAAGAATTTGATATTTTCGACCCTGTTAGTTTTGTTAACAATCTAATAGGTCTAGGAGATCTTGCTACGTTGGCAAGAAAACTAGAAGAAGCAAGTATTGAAGAAAAAATTTCGAAGGAAAGACTATTATCAGGAGAATTTACTTTAGAAGAATTAGTTCAGCAAATAAAAGAATTTAAGAAAGCAGGTCCTTTAAGTAAATTATTCAAACTTATACCAGGCTTTAGCTTAAATTTACCTGAAGAAGTTTTTGATGTTGCTGAAAAAAATCTAGAAAAATGGGATGCAATAATAAAATCCATGACTAAAGAAGAAAAGAAGGAACCTAAAATTATAGATAAATCACGTATGAGAAGAATTGCAAGAGGATCTGGCACAGATGTAAAAGATGTGGAAAATCTGATCAAAACTTATAACGAGTTAAAGAAAAATATTAAAAGAATTAAAAGAATAGGAATACCAATAAAATTAAAATGAATAAATTAATAAATATTTTAGAAGATATATTTAGTAAATATTATATTTGTTCTATATGTTTATCAAGATTATTTTATAACTCTTATTCTAAGAAAATAAACATAAGTTTAGGGAAAAAATTAAAAAAAGAATTAAAAAAAATTATAATTAAAAACAAAAAAGAAAAGGCTAATATTATAATTAAGAATCTATATAGAAATTCTAAAGAATGCATTTTATGTAAAAATTTATTTTTTAAAATTAAAAAAATAATTTTAAATATTATTTATAAAATTCAATTCTATGAATTTAATACTTTTTATATCGGAATAAAAATTCCTTCTAACCTAATTAAGATCGAGGATGAAATTAGAACAAAATATGAAATAACATCTGGTGATTCATTGAAAAGTTTTTTTAATAAGATTTTATGTAAGATTATAAGCAAAAAAACTGGTAAAAAAGTAGATTTTGTTAATCCTGATTTAAAGATAATTTATGAAATGGAAAATGATCTAATAAAAATAGAACCTACAAGTTTGTTTATCTATGGCAGATATATAAAAAATAAAAGAGGAATAAGACAAACAAGAGAATACTGTGATTATTGCAAAGGAGCAGGCTGTAGCGAATGTAATTATACAGGTTATTCAAATGAGCCATCAATAGAAAATTACATTCTTCCTTTTTTTAAAGAAAAATTCAATGCAGAAGATAGCATTTTACATGCAGCAGGAAGGGAAGATATTGATGTAAGAACAATTAATACTGGAAGACCTTTTGTAGTAGAAGTAAAAAGACCTTTAAAAAGGAATATTGAATTGAAACAAATTGAGGAAGAAATAAACAAAAATGCTAAAGGAGATGTTATAGTTAAGGGTCTTAGATATGTAGATAAAGACGTTATGAAAAAAATTAAAGTTTTATCAAAATATGAGGAAAAAACCTATCTTTTAAAAGTTAAATTTGAAAAACCTGTAAATAAACAAATTCTAGATTTTATAGTATCTCAATTAAATAATAGAGTTATTCAACAAAGAACGCCTACAAGAGTATTATATAGAAGAAAAGATATTGTAAGATACAAAATGGTTTATTCTGTTGAATATAATCAAATAGATAAACAAATTGTAGAATTTAAGATACTTTGTCAAGGAGGATTGTATGTAAAAGAACTTGCACATGGAGATAATAATAGAACAAATCCCAGTATAGCATCATTAGCTAATATGAATGTGGAAGTTTTATCTTTAGATGTTATATCTATTTCGCCTGACCTTGAGAAGAAGTTAAATTTATATTAGGTTGATTAAACCCTTCTTGTTTCATTAGATGCTCTTTTGTGGTTATAATCTTTTTAATTTTACTACCAAGCTTTACTTCTACAATATATGCCTTACCTCTTTTTCCTACAATTACTCCAGTCATACCTTGATACCTTTTATGCGGTGCTGTAATAACATTTATAGGATTTATATTAATATGCACTTTTTCTCCAATATTATAATCTATCATATACTGTGAAAGACCTCTTCTAGCTCTACTTTTAGATAATAATTTTCGTGTCTTTTTTCTATAACCTTTAGTTGCTGGCATAACTAATTATTGGAAATATAATAATAAAAAATTAATTTTTAATATTTAAACTAATATAAAGTTAAGTGTGAAGATTATATATTATAAAGATATTAGCGTAGCTGAAGCGCTTAAGCTACTGGAGAAAAGGTTAAGCGAAAATGGTAATATAAAAGATGGTCAAAAAAGAATGGCCGAATATTTAAGAAAAATTTCAAAAATTGATGCAGAAAAAGCTGAAGAATTAATTGATACTCTTTGTAAAGAACTAAATTTAACCAGAACGATTGCTGTACAAATAGTTAATTTAATGCCCACACATATCGAAGAATTAAGAAGTATTCTACCTTCGGATAAATATTTTAGCAGAGAAGAACTTGAAAAAATTCTAAAAATATTAAAATATTAAAATAATTCTTAAATGTATCCAGCAAGAAAGAAATTTTATTTTGAAGAATACGTTTATATTCTAAGTTATAATATACCTATGCGAATGGTAAAAGAAAAAAGGCATTACATACCTGGAATTAAAATTAAAGAAGTTTATTCCCAAACTATAGGAAGAGATTATTTTACATTATTAGAAGTAGTGTCAGACGCTGATGTGAAATTAAGTGTAGGAGAACTTGTAAATGTTGGTAAAGATAAAACTAAAATAAAAAGGGTCAGTGCAAGATTGTTACACAATGAGCTATCAGATGAAGCTAAAGCAAATCTAGCTACTATTATAAGACGTATTATAAAAGAGAATGAGGCATTTTTTATAAATTTCTTCAATACAGCAGGCCCTTTATCTCCTAGAGTTCATTCTTTCGAATTATTGCCTAAGATAGGCAAAAAAACAATGGAAAAAATTTTATATGAAAGAAGAATTAAAGCTTTTGAGAGCTACGAGGATATTAAAAAACGTATAGGAATATCAAACCTTGAAGAAATACTCTATGAAAGAATAATGCTTGAGGTGACAAGCACAGTTGAAAATAGACTAAACTATTATATTTTTGCTAAAGGGATCGAAAACACGATAGAAGAAAGAAGCAGACCTCTTCCACCATAAAATACAAGGTTTTCATTTTAAAATATAAACAAAATTAATCATTTCACTCTTGCTATAATTTTATTACCCATTATATCCCAAATCTCTACCTCAACGCCTTGAGCTAATTTATCTACAATCTCTTTAGATTCAGGTAAAGGCACTTCAAAAAATTCATATGTAGTTAAATCCATCAGTTGTACTTTATCAGGTAATACGTTAAATACTTGTGCATACTTTTTCTCTATAATAGGAATATTTACTTGACTATCTGAAGGAGCTGTTAAAACCTTTTTGGAGCCATCAAGTAGACTTATTCCTACTATTCTTACTTTAGCTGAGCCATGCTTACCAGTTTTAGATTTCTCGACTTCCACCACTCTACAAGGCACATCATCAATTATTATATATGAACCTTCTTTAATTTCTCCAGCTTCGGATATTTTATAGCCCATGTTATGGTTAAAATTGTTTTAATAATATTTAAGCTTAAAGTTAACATTTCGTAAATATAGATTGTAATGAAAATAGGCATCATATCCAAAATATCCCATGAAGCAATTGAATTAACAAAAGAAATAATTAATAAATTAGAAGATAAAAGTATCGATGTTTATTTGGAAGAAGATTTAGCTAAAGAATTAAACCATTCTAATGTTTTAGATTTTAATGAAAAATTAGATTGTATAATTTGGATTGGTGGCGATGGTACTCTTCTAAAATTCATAAACAAAATTGTTGATTTAGAAACCAACGTTCTAGGAATAAAGTTAGGCAGAGTAGCTTTTTTATGCGAAATATATCCCAACCAAATTGATTATGCTTTAAATAACCTATTAAAAGGAAATTTTAAATTAGAAAGCAAAGGATTATTGGAAATTTTACTGGGAGAGAAAAAGTATTATGCTTTAAATGAAGTATTATTTTGTGTTAAAGAACTAGGAAAAACAGCCTATTTTAAAATTTTAAAAGATAATTCATATTTGTTTGACGGAAGATGTGATGGAATTATTGTGGCTACAACTACAGGTTCAACAGCTTATATTGCAAGTCGCAATGGACCAATAATCGATCCTTCATTGGATTTAATTATAGTAGATCCTTTGAATCCTTTAAGATGGGGTTCAAGAAAAGTTATAATTCCTTTTAACTCTTCTTTAAAAATAAGTTGTAACGAAGACTTTTTAACAGTCATAGATGGTAACATTAAGATATACACAAAAAAAGAAGAAAATGTTGAAATTAAAGGGGCATCTAAAAGAATAAATTTTATCAGATTTTCAGATGATTTTTATACAAGAATAAAAATGAGGAGTTTATTAGATGCTTAAGAAAGTTTTCTTAATAGATACCGCTGTATTAATTCATGATGTTAAACTTGAGAATGATGCAGAAATCTATGTTGTAGAAGGTGTAATGAATGAAGCTAAGAGTTTAAAAGCAAAACTAAGAAAAGAAATTATATTAACTAAAGCAAAAATTTATAAACCTTCAAAAGAAAAAATCAAAGAAGCTATTGATCTTGCAAAGAAGCTAGGAGAGACAAAACTAACTCAAACAGATATAGAATTAATAGCTTCTGCAATAGAATTAAAAAGAAAATATGGTTCAAATTTATTTGTTATGACCGATGATTACGAAATTCAAAATATTCTTAAATATTTAAACATAAATTTCAAAAGATTGATTACAAAAGGAATTAAAAAAGTTATTAAATGGTCTAAATTTTGTACAGTATGCAAAATAAAATATGATGCAAAAATAAAAATTTGTCCAAATTGTAATTCAGAATTGATAAAAATTAAGGATGAAATATATAATTCCAGAATGGCTTAAAAAAATATTTCAAGAAACTTTTGGTTCAAATTTTGAAGATGTTTTATTATCTTTAACGAAACCTCCAAAAAAATATTACTTACGAGTAAATATTACTAAAATTAGTGTAAAAGAATTAATTAAAAGAATTCAGGAAGAAGAAATAGAAGTAAAACAAGATGAAATAATTGAAGAAGCTGTTTACATTGAAGGTTATGAAGAAAACGAGCTAATCAACCATTACAGATATGTGGTAGCAAAACTAGATGCTGCAGAAAGTACAGCCGTAGGAGCTGATCTATACAGAGCAGGAGTTTTATCTATTAAGAATGCAAATAAAGATGATTTAGTTAATGTAGTAACACAGGATTATGCAATAGCAAGCGAAGGTGTTCTAGTTATCGAACCTAAGGATTTAAATAATATCCAAAGAGGTTTAGTTGTGAAAAATATAAAGCCTAAATTTAAATTGCCTTCGATAAGATCCTTAAAAGCTTTCAATGAAGGTTTAATTTATCCTCAAACATATCCTTCAATATTAACGGTAAAAGAATTGGAACCTAAAGAAAACGAAACAATATTGGATATGTGTGCAGCACCAGGTGGCAAATTATCTCATATAATTAGCTTAACAAAAGGAAAAGCTAAGATAATAGCTGTTGATAAATCTAATAACAAAATTCGAAAAATAAAAGAGACATTACAAACTTTAGGATTGCCATTACCTATTTTGATAAAAAATGATGCAAGAAATATTGGAGAAATTTTTGGTTCAGAATTTGCGGATAAAATATTATTAGATCCTTCTTGTTCTGATCTAGGATTAAGACCAAGAATAACTTTTAATATTCCAGAAAAGGATCCAAAAATCTATGGCAAATATCAAAAGAGTTTAGTTCGTAAAGCATATGAATACTTAAAAAAAGAAGGAATACTAGTGTATAGTGTATGCACGGTTTCTAAAGAAGAAACGTTGGATGTTTTTAATTATGCTGTGGAAGAATTAAAAATGGAGCCATTAGAAATAAACTATAAAGTTGGAGATATAAAGAATAATTATATTGAAATATTTAACCCCTTGAATCATGATACTGTTGGTTATGCGATTTTTAAATTAAAAAAGTTACCTAATTAATAATTTAAAATTTATTAATTGAAACTTTTAGATTAAACTTTTAAAATTGATAGAATATCTTAACACCAATGAAAGAAAGATTAAGAGGAGATTCATGGAAGATAAACTGGAACAATTGGTCAAAAGAAATTTTTGAAAGAAGCAGTAAAGAGAATAAACTTATTTTATTAAGCTTATCAGCAGTATGGTGTCACTGGTGTCATGTAATGGATGAAACAACATATTCTGAACCAGAGATCATAAGAACTATTAATGAAAATTTTATACCTGTTCGAGTCGATGTTGACCAAAGACCAGATATTGCAGAAAGATATAATTTTGGAGGCTATCCTACCTTTGCTTTTTTGAATTCAAAAGGCGATATATTATTGGGAGGTACTTATGTTCCTCCAGAACAATTTAAAGAAATATTAAAAGAAGTTATAGAATTAGCTAAAAATGAAGATCTAAATAAAGAAACAACTAGCCTAATTCAAAGTATTTTCAAACCCAGCGAAACTGAACCTAATCAAAAAGTAATATGGGATATTCTCGATTTGGTTACAACAATGTATGATAGAGTTTATGGCGGTTTTGGTGTTCAGCCTAAGTTTCCTATTTCAGATGCTCTCTTATTTTTAGAAAACATGTATATTTTAACAAATCAGCAAGGAATAAAAACAATGGTATGCAAAACGTTAGACAATATTGTAAATGGTTTATTCGATAAAGAGGAAGGAGGGTTTTTTAGATATAGCGTTACAAGAGATTGGAGCACTCCGCATTATGAGAAAATGCTTGATACAAATTCAAATTTATTACTAATATACTCAAATGCTTTTGTATTATTTCATGAAGAAAAATATTTAAAGATAGCAAACAAAACTTTAGAATACATTTTAAATAAACTTTACGATAAAAATGAAAAATTATTTTATGGCAGCCAAGATGCAGATGAAGAATATTATAAGCTAAGTTTGAGTGAAAGAAAGAAAGTTAAGGAACCAATTGTAGATAAAACTTTTTATGCTTACCAAAATTCTCTTTGCGCAGATTCAATTTTAAGATTTGGAATTATAACAGAAAATAAAGAATTAATAGAATTATCAAAGGAAGTAACTTATAAAATAATTGAAAAGTTCTATAATTATAAAGGAATAACTCATATACAAAATGAAAAATTATATTTATTAAATGATAATATTTATTTTTTAAAATTGTTATTAGATTTATATCAAACAACTTTTGAAGAAATATTTCTTAAAAAAGCTAACGATATAGCAAACAAAATTATTGAAAATTTCTTGGATAAGAATTTCTTTTTGCTAAAAGACAAAATTGAAACCCAAGAAGACTTTGGTCTACTAAAAGAACCATACTTTCCTATTCATGAAAATTCTCTAGCTGTAGCAGAGCTTAAAATATTAGGAGAAATTCAAAGAAATGAAGCATTTTCAAATTTTTCTAAAAAAATTGCTTCTGTTCTTTCTTCAATTTATCAAAAATACAGCATATTCGCCAGTCAATTAGGTTCTTCTTTAATACTTTACCTTAATCCCATAGAAATAAAATTAGTAAACGAAGAAAAAACAAAATATGAAAATCTCTTGATCAAAAATAAACTAATAATATATCCAAACGTTTTTATTACTTATACTAAACCTAATGAAGTTTATTCAAAAGAAGGAATTTATGTATGCAAAGGTAATCTTTGCTATCCTCCGATACAAAATGAAGATGAATTAATTAAATTAATTAGAAAAATAAATTACGAATTTATAAATTATTAAAGTGATTAAATGGTGGAAAAATAACTTTCCTATAATAGAAGAGAAAAAAGTTAAGTCATTACTGCATAAATTTAGCGGCGAGGGATACAAGGGATATGCCATTAATCCGTATATAGGCTGCCAACATAGATGCGTTTATTGCTATGCTACGTATGAATGGTTTCCTGAATTTTTCGATAAAGTTTTAGTTAAAATCAATGCAGAAGAAATTCTTAAGAATGAAATTTTTTTGTATGGAACTGGCTATCCAATAATGATAGCATCTTCAACAGATCCTTACCAGCCCGTGGAAATTATGTATAGGAACACAAGAAAAATTCTCAGCATTTTAGAAAAATATAAAGCACAGTATTTCATTTTCACAAAATCGATATTGATTAAGCAAGATATTGATATTCACGAAAGAAATAAAGAAAGATGCTGGATTATATGGTCGCTGACCACTTTAAACGAGAAAATAAAAAGGAAGATTGAACCCTTTACAGCTTCAGCCAATAGAATACTAGAGGTATTAAAATTATTTAGTAACAGAGGAATAAGATGTGGAATAAACATAGATCCTATAATGCCATTTTTAACAGATAATAAAGAAGATCTTTACCAAATAGTAAAATTAAGTAAAGAAAACGGAGCAAAATTCATTTCTGCAGGAATACTTAGAATTAGAAAAGATATATGGTCTAGAGTAAAAGATTTCTTTGTTTCAATTAACAGAAAAGATTTGATTAAAAAATACCATGAACTATATTTTTTGAAAGGAGAAAAAGATGCTGGCTATTTAATAGCAGACAAAAATTATTCTAGATATATACTTACATTAATCGAAAGATTTTGTAAAAAAGAAAATATTCAATTCGGATTTCCATTTGAAGTACCAAAATTGGAAACTTCGCAATGTTATATAATAAATCAATTTAAAATTTCTGATTATTTTTAGTTTATGGGAAAACTTGTAAGAGTACATTTATTTATTGACGGATTAGTTCAAGGAGTATTCTTTAGAAGTACAACAAGATCTGTAGCTAAAAAATATGGTATAAAGGGTTGGGTAAAAAATTTACCAGATGGAAGGGTAGAGGTTGTTGCTGAAGGAGAGGAAGAAAATGTTCAAAAATTAATAGAATTTTGCAAAAGAGGTCCTCCAGGAGCAATCGTGATGGATGTGCAAATAATATGGGAGGAGTATAAGGGTGAATTTGATGATTTTGAAATAGTATACTAACTTAGAGCATCACGCAAAAATTTTTAAACAATCCCCCGGATGGGATTTGAACCCACGGTCTTCCGGTTTCTAAGCCCTGATGCAAGCTCATTGTTGGCTACAGCCAGCTTGCTTGCACGGGGAACCCTACAGCCGGATGCGTTACCAGGCTACGCTACCGGGGGTTTCTACTTTTTATTATTAAGTACAGATGTTTAAATTTTTTTCTTAGAAAAATTAAAATATTCATTTAAACTTTATATTTTTAGTAGCCCCGGTAGCTCAGTTGGGAGAGCGCCCGGCTGAAGATGAAATTAGAAACCGGGAAGTCGCTGGTTCAAGTCCGGCCCGGGGCATAAAAATTTTAAATTTTATTATTTTTTGACCATTCAGCATATGCATCATGGGAATGAATAGATTCAAAAGCATTTGCAGTAATTTTATTCGCATTAGGAAACTTTTTTAAACATTCCCTTACAACATCTTCAACAAATTTAGGATTTTCTTGGGATTTAATTATAAGTTTAGCTTCATCTATTCTTTTTAAATATTCTGAAGGTGAAGCTGAGAAACATTCATCAATTCTTTTTGCTACTTCATTAAAATCTAATATCTCATTGCTTTCCAATTCAACTGTTAAGACAGCTCTTTGCATATGACCTATATTTGTTAATTCTTTGCTACAAGGACAAGCAGTTATTCCTATTTTCTTAAAAGTATATTTAATTGAATCATTATAATTGCTTACCTCTATATTAACATCTAAAAATTGATCAGAATAATTTAAAGGATAAGAAAATGATGCTCTAATTATGCATTTTGAATTTAACTTTTCACTTATTGTTTTACAAGCATTCCGAAGAATATTTTCGATATAATCATGATTGTTATTATTTAATCTTATACCTTCTATAAGCCTGCTCATATGAGCTCCTCTTTTATTAGTTTCAACTAAAATATCTAATAAAACTTCAAGAGAAAAATCTCGAATGTTTATAATAGTTTTTAAATTTGTTATTCCTGAAATAACGCTAATACTTGCAGGCTCTTCATGCACATCTCTTACATTGGATAAATCTATGTTTAATTTTTCCATCTTTATTTTAACATTCAATGTTCAATATATACTTTATTTTTTAACTTTGAAACGAAATAAAATATTAAATTTCTATTTTTACAACCATCACAAAATTCGCAATGTTCAGAAAAAGTGTTATAACAACTCCAAGTATATTCGATCGGTACAGAGTATTTAATTATTAACTTTGCGATATCAAATTTAGAATATTTTATAAAAGGCATTTCATACTTTAAACCATTTATTTTGGCAACATAAGATCCAGCTTGTAATGCTTTATTTATAGCATTTAAAAATTCTAAGTTAACATCAGGCAATTTATTGGAATCCTCATACGTATGACCGCTATATATTTTAGAAGCATTGTAAATCTCAGCAAAATAAGCAGCAATAAATACAAGTATTGAATTTCTTAAAGGAATATAATAACCTGAAGCTTCAAAAAGTTTTCCATTGTAATTTTTTAAAATTTCTTCCTTTAAAGAAACATATTCTTTAATAAAAGGAAGATCAATTTCTATAAGTTTATCTATTCCTTTAAGCTTCAAAATTTTCTTGGCTGCTTCTATTTCTTTAATGTTTCTTCCATTAAAATTTACGGTTAAAGGTAGTATCTCATAACCATTATTTAAAAGATAATATAACAAAGTTGTAGAATCTATTCCTCCTGAAAAAAGCAATATACAGCGTTTATTTTCTTTTAAGTTTTGCATATGCTCCTTTATTATAACCCTCTGAAATAGCAACGTGTATTTCTACTATATTTTTTGGAAGTTTATCCAGAATTTTTTCACAAATATCCTTTACAATATTCTCTGAAGTCGCTTCTCCTTCAATTATATATACGCTTTCTTTAGGTATCAATAAATGAAAATTTCTATATTGAATATTTACCAATCCATTTACTTCTTCTTTAACATAATTTTTTGAAACAATTAATTTATGATCATAATATTCATTGATAACATTTTTTACTATTTTTTTTAATTCACCAAAATCTATTAGCATATCATTTTCAAGCTGATAACCTAAGACACGGATCTTTACCTTAGCTGAATGTCCATGTAAAGTATAACATTTATGATGATTAGGAATAAAATGTCCGTAATCAAAATTATCTTCTATAATTAAGCCTAGCAGTTTTGCCATATTACTACTTCGTTTAAAAACTATTTATTGCTTTTTAAGTAAATAAAGATAATGGATTACAAAGCAATATCTAAAACCCTGTTAATAGTAGCAATAGTAGTAGTAATAGCAGTAGCAGCAGTCGCTGTATGGTTTATAATTCTACAGCCTCAACCATCTCCAAAGGCTACGATTGACTTATATATAGGAGCTACGCCTGGTGCACCAAAAGAAGGTGATGCAGCTGAGTTATATCTTATTGTTACACCTGCAAACCAAAAATTTAGTGTTGGCGATTATGTAAAAATAGTTCTTCATAATAATAACACATTTCCTGAATCGCATGCATTTTCTATAAATGTTGGTGGTGTTTCAGTAACAACAATTTCAGCTTCAGTAGGAAAAACAACAGAAATTACAATAAAATTGGAAAGAGCAGGTGTTTATACTGCAACATGTCTAACATTTTGCGGAGCATGGCATACTACAGCTAACAAAATGGTAAACGTAGTGCTTTTTGAAGTTTCATAAAAATTTAAGTTTTTTTATACTTTATTTATTATTGAGCGGCCATAGTCTAGCCTGGACTAGGACATCGGCTTTCCGAGCCGAGGACCCGGGTTCAAATCCCGGTGGCCGCATAGAATATTTTTATAAATAAAGAAGAAATTTAATATTAAAGTGGGTGAAATAAATAATTCATTGTATAAAAAAATTAAAGAGAAAATAGGAAGCTTTGTAGAAGTAAGGACATTAGATGATAGAATTATTATGGGTAAACTTGCTTCTTTTAATCCTGAAGATGGAAGTATTTTATTAGAAAAAGCAATCGAAAAAAATAGAAAAATACCTTCAGTTTATATTAGCGGAACTGCAGTAGCTCAAATAAACTTTTTCGATAAAGGTGATGAATATCAGCAATTAGATAATAAAATTGAAGCATTATTAAAAATAGACCCTACGTTAACTTATGAAGAAATTGCAAGAATATTGGATATTCCTGTTCATATAGCTGAAAAAATTATTAAGAAAAAACATAGTAAAACTAAAGTTTAAATTTTTCTTCAGGTTTATTTTAGTTAGATGATGAAAAGACCCTTATGAATAATGATTAGGATCTTGAGTACTGATATTTTTTAAATCATTTAATTATACTTTCAATTCTCTTTATGAATACATATTTAATGAATTATTTGTCCACTATTAAATTTTATATATGCAAATACCTTTTGAACTTGAAGGAAGCAAAAAGAATTATAGAGAGGGATTAAAAGTAGACTTGGAACATATCATTTTAAAAATTGAGCCGGATATGGACGAAAGAAAAATACATGGTTTAGAAGAACTTTATTTTAGATCGCTCACATTTGTGCAGGATTTTTATATTCATGCATACGAAATAAATATTCTCAACATAGAATTTGCAGATATTTCAGCTGATTATGAATATGATGGAAAAAGGATATTAATAAAATTGAAAGAAAAGATTGAACCAAACAAAAGGTTCAAAATAAAATTAGAATATGAGACAAAACCAAGAAAAGGAGTTTACTTTATTCAACCTGATGAATACTATCCAAATAAGAAATATCAAATATGGACACAAGGAGAAGACGAGGATACAAGATACTGGTGTCCTTGTATAGATATACCTGAGGAAAAAATTACAGCAGAAATTTATATAAAAGTACCGAACAAATTTGTAGCAATTTCGAATGGAAGGCTTGTTGAAGTAATGGAGGATAAAGAATATAAGATATTCCATTGGAAAATGGATAAACCTTTCGCTCCTTATTTGTTATCTTTCGTAGTTGGAGAATATGAAGAAATAAAGGAGGAATACGAGGGTATTCCGGTAATTCATTATGTGCCAAAAGATAGAATTATAGATGCAAAAGAAAGCTATAAAGAAACAATAAATATTTTAAAATTTTTCTCAGAAAAATTGGATTTCAAATATCCTTTTGATAAATATGCCAATGTATCTGTGGATGATTTTATTTTTGGTGGGATGGAAAATGTAACTGCTACAACATTAACTTCTGCTAGTATATTAGACGAAATTGCAAGAATTGATATGACTTCAACTCATTTACTTGCCCATGAAATTGCTCATAGCTGGTTTGGTGATCTAATAACATGCAAAGATTGGGCAAATATTTGGTTAAATGAAGGTTTTGCAACATATTTTGATTGTTTGTATACAGAATTTTCACAAGGTTGGGATGAATTTATTTATTATTTGCTTCAAAGATGCTCAGATACGTATCATGAAGATTCAGAAAAAAGATATATTAGAGCTATTGTTACGAGAACTTATTCAATGCCAATAGAATTATTTGATTCTCATAGTTATCAAAAAGGAGCTTTAGTTCTACATTTATTAAGATATGAAGTTGGAGAAGAAAATTTTTGGGAAATAATGAGAAGATATGTTAGGAAATACAAGTATAGTACTGTTACAACTGAAGACTTTAGGAAAACTGTTGAAGAGGTCACAGGAAACTCATTTGAGGAATTTTTTGATCAATGGATATATTCTGCAGGACATCCAATGCTTAAAATAAATACAGAATATGATAAAGGCTTAGTTAAGATTACTATTCAACAAGAACAAAAAGAACTATTTAAACTTCAGTTAGATGTTCTTTTTAAATTTGATAATGAAATTAAAATTGAAAAGATACATATTTTCGATAAAGTACAAAATTTTTATTTTAAAGTAGACAAAAAACCTCAATTTATAGATGTAGATCCTTATGGATGGTTATTGATTGCCAAAATAACTAGAGAAGACGTCAATAATTTAATAGAAATCGCTAAAGGTGGCATAACTTCTATTAGCAAAATAAGAGCTATTCGAAATTTAAGTAAAAGATATGATCCACGTGTTATAAAAGTTTTAGATGAAATTATCAAAAATGAAAAGCTATGGATGATTAGAGCTGAGGCTATTAAAATTTTAGCTACAATTAAAGTTGAAGATTCAAAAAGGATTTTAATAACAGCTTTAAATGATGAAAATGCTAAAGTTAGAAGAGAAGCAGCAAAAGCTTTAGGAGAATTTAAAGATGCAAAATTACTTGAAGTTTTAAAAGAATATTTGAAAAATAAGGCTAAATCTTATAATGAAATAGGAGAAGCATTAATAAGCTTAGGAAAACAAAAAAATAAAGAAGCTATAGCATTTATAAAAGAATATTTAAACTTTAGATCTCACGAAGATATAGTTAAAGCTTCAGCAATAAGAGCTTTAGGAGAATTTAAAGATATTGAATTGGTTGATATTTTTAAAAAATACGCTTCTTTAGGTAATCATGAAAATGTTCGAATTGCTGCGGTAGAATGTTTAGGCAAATTACTTAAAGAAAAAGAAGAAATGTTTGAGGATTTTTTACAATATTTAAAAGATAGATCATTTAGAATGAGAATTACAGCTATTAAAACTTTAGAGGAATTAGGAGATAAAAGATGCGTACCTTTTTTAGAAGAAGTTATACAGAATGAATTAGATGGAAGAGTTATAAGAAGAGCTAAGGAAGCTGTGTATAAAATAAAGAAGAAGATTGAAGAAAAAACAGATGTGAAATCATTAAAAGAAGAACTTGAAAAACTTAAGAAAGAAAATGAAGAGCTAAAAAGTAAAATATATGAATTGGAAAAAACGTTGAAATGAGATTTTAATAAAAAATCTACTTTATGTTTATTTTGCTTACTTCAAAGCAAAGAAAGGAAAAAAGGGCAGTTGAAGAAATAATGAGTATAGTCTTTCAAAAGGATCCTAGCGTAAATATTATTGGAATTCAAATAAAACCTGGATTATCATTACTAGAAAGCAAAGTAAGTATCAATGATCTAAAAAGCTTATTAATTAAAGTTAAAAGAGCATATGCTATTAAAATTATACCTTTAGAATATCGTTTCAAAAAAATTGAAGAAATTTTTTCATTAATTCAAGAAAAAATTTATAATAAAAAAGTTGCCATAAGATGCAGTAGTAGATTTAACGTAAAAGGACATGAAGTTGAAAAAAAGTTGGGATTAATGTTAAACAATATTAACATGAAGATAGATCTAAGTCAACCAGATTTTGTAATTGCAATAGAACCTATAATGGATCATTTATATGTTTCAATTTTAGAATTAAAAGATTATTTATTTTTTACAAATAAAAAGAGAATTTAAATTATTTAAAATAGATTATTTATAACAAGATAACCGAAAGTGAATAGTATAGAAGAATTATTCAAGGGTGTTCAAATATTTAAAGATGAAAGTAAATTATTCCCTGAATATGTTCCATCAAGTCTACCTCATAGAGAAGAACAAATTAAATCTTTAGCAACTTATTTAGGTGGCTTATTAATTCCTTCAAATTATGCTTTTTATAGAGTAATATGTTATGGACCAACTGGTACAGGAAAAACTGCTGTAAATAAATATTTTGGTAAGCTAATACAACAAGAAGCGAAAAATAAAGGAATTAACTTGTATTATGTTCATGTTAATTGTCACATTGAGAGAACATATTTTATGATCGTAAAAAAGATCGTTGAGAGTTTATTTCCTCAAATCCCTAAAAGAGGGTTTTCTCCGCAACAAATGTTAGAAGAACTTTTAAAATACTTAGAGGAAGAGGATATTAAATTATTATTATGTTTGGATGAAAGCGATTATCTTATAAGAACAGATCCAGATATATTATATAACTTAACTAGATTAGCAGAAAAAGAATTAGGGAAAAATAGAATTAGCTTAATTTTAATATTACGTGATATAACATTACTTTATAATCTTGAAGAAAGTACTTTAAGCACTTTACAAAAGAATACAATAAAATTTGATCCTTATACCTCAGCTCAATTATTTACTATTTTAAAGGAAAGAAGTGAAGAAGCCTTTATTCCTGGAGTTGTAAATGATGAAATAATTCAAATGATATCGAGAATTGTTGGAGCAGATAACAATGGAAAAGGAGATGCAAGATTTGCTTTAGAAATATTATGGAAAGCTGGAAAAATTGCTATAAATTCTGGAGATAAGCAGCTTATTCCTGAGCATGTAAGAAAAGCGTTAAGCGAAGTTTATCCTTATTTAAACTTAGAAATGATAAATTCTTTAGAGAAGCAAGAAAAGATTCTACTTAAGGCTTTAGCATTAGCATTAAAAGAATTGAAACAAGCTCAAATAAATGTAGGAAGACTAAATAAATATTATAAATTGGTCTGCGAAGAATATTCTGAAAAACCATTAAAATATACACAGCTATGGAGCTATTTACAAAGACTTAAAAATAAAAATTTAATTAACATAAAAGTTAGCAATTTAAAAAGAGGAAGAAGTAGTTTAATCTCAATCGATATTCCTGCTGAAGTTATAATTAAGAATATAAAAATAGAATGAAAAAAGAGAGCATTATTGAAAATTTATTAGGTTCTAAATGGAAGATCCGTGTATTAAAAAAAATAATTGAAGAAAAAGAAGTAAACATTAGTAATTTAGCAAAAGAAACATCAAGCAATTTTAAAAAAGTAGAACAATACCTTAAATTACTGAATGAGTTAGAAATTATAAGAGAGAAAAGACTTGGTAAAATAAGATTAATAATTGTAAATGAGAAATCTCCAATTTTTAGTAACTTGGAAAGAATGTTTAGATTTGTTGAGGGAAAATATTCAAGCTAAGGATATATTTTGAAAATTTTAAATTAGTATAAGGATGAGCGAGGAATTAATGTGGATTGAAAAATACAGGCCAAAAACATTAGACGAAATTGTTAATCAAAAAGAAGTTGTTATGAGTTTAAAAAAGTTGGTAAATGAAAAAAATCTTCCTCATACTTTGTTTACAGGCCCACCTGGTGTAGGAAAAACAGCTACAGCTTTAGCTTTTGTAAGGGACCTTTATAAAGATGAATGGCGAAATAATGTTTTAGAATTAAATGCCAGCGATGAAAGAGGTATAGATACGATTAGAGAAAAAATTAAGGAAAGATTTGCTAAAACTTTAGCTATTGGTGAAATTCCTTTTAAAGTAGTAATTTTAGATGAAAGTGATGCTATGACTAACGATGCCCAAACAGCTTTGAGAAGGATAATGGAAATTTATGCCAAAAATATTAGATTCATCCTAACATGTAACTATAGTAATAAAATAATAGAACCAATTCAGTCTAGATGTGTAGTTTTTAGATTTAATCCTTTATCTAAAGAAGACGTTATAAATAAACTTAAAGATATAGCACAAAAGGAAAAAGTTAAAGTAGTACCAGAAAGTTATGAACATATTTATGAAATAAGCGGAGGAGATTTAAGAAAAGCAATAAACCTGCTTCAAAGTGCTTCGTTATTTGGCGAAGTTACTCCCGAAATTGTTTATAAAATAGCAGGAGCTATTAAACCAAAGGAAATAAGGGACATTCTTGAGTATATAACAAAAGGGAAATTTTTAGAAGCAAGAGAAAGATTATTAAAACTTTTATATGAAGATGGTATACCTGGTGTAGACATAGTATATCATTTGCATAAAGAAATTATTAAGTTAAACGTTCCTGAAGAATGTAAAATTAAGTTAATTGAGACTCTAGGAGACTATGAATATCGATTAATGGAAGGTAGCAATGAAGAAATCCAAATAAACGCTTTATTAGCTAAAATGTTATTAATATGCAAATCTTATAGCAAATGAAAGCCTCAACCTTTCCAAGACAAGAAGGAAGTCAGAGTAAATGAAAGAAAAGTATTTACTATGGACGATAAAGCATAAGCCTAAAACGGTAGAAGAGATTGTGGGTAACGAGGAAGGTAAAAAAGAATTTTTAAACTGGCTTGATATTTGGATAAAAGGCAAAATTCCTGTAAAAAAAGCAGTTCTAATATATGGCCCGCCTGGTATTGGGAAAACACTTTTAGTTGAAGTTTCAGCAAAGCAATTTAATTTAGAATTAATAGAAATTAATGCAGGAGATATTTATTCAGGCGAAGTCGTAAGAAAAATAGCATTGGGAACAAGTAAAGAAAAAAGCTTTGAAAATAAAATGAAAATCATATTAATTGATGAGTTAGATAGCATAGAAGGTTCAAAATTAAACCAATCTCTTCCTTATATATTAGAGTTGATTCGTGAATCATTTTGCCCAGTTGTTTTAATAGCCAATGATGGATGGAAACCTGAATTATGGCAAATAAGAAATGTTGCTTACATGATAGAAATGAAAAAATTAAACACGAAACAAATAATAAGTTATCTTGAAAAAACATGCAAAGAAGAAAAGCTTGAATATGAAGAAGCAGCCTTAAAAATAATAGCAGAAAGATCCGAAGGAGATATGAGAAGCGCAATACTTGATCTTCAATTGGTTTCAGTATTTAAAAGAGTTGGAGTTAAAGAAGTAAATTTACTAGCTCCTAAGGATAGACAATTGGACGTTTTTTCTGTTATAAGAAAAATAATTTATACCACTACATTCTTATCAGCAAAGAACGCTGCAGAAGAGTTTCCATATGATCCTGAAACTTTAATGTTATGGATTAATGAGAATATACCAAGATTTTATACAAATCCTATAGATTTAGCTACAGCTTATGATAGATTATCTCAAGCTGATATTTTTAAAAATATAGCTGAAAAACAAAGATATTGGCGTTTCTTACTGTACTTTATAGAAGAAATGACTGCAGGGGTAGCTTTAGCTAAAACTACAAAACCCACTTATTCATATATTCAATTTCCTTCAACATTAAAATTGTTAGGTAAACAGAAAAAAACTAGAGAAATAAAAAAAATATTTCTTGAGAAGATTGCAAAGTTGACTCATATGTCTACAAAAAAAGCAAATACTGAGCAATTTTGGTACTTTCTTATTTTATTTAAAAATGATGAATTTAGAAAGAAAGCAATAAGATATTTAAATTTGGATAAAGAAACACAAGATTATCTGCTCAATTTATCTAATAATATTAAAATCTAATCAAATAATTTCCATAATTCTTCATAAATATCAAATTTTAGCAAATCTAATCTTTCTCCATTTATTCTATTTATTATACATTCTTTTTCATTTTTTAATTCTCCTATAATTGATATATAAGAATTATTTTTAAATGAAGATATAAATTTATTTAAATTTTCTTCTTTAACAATACATAATAAACAACCAGAACTTATCACTTTAAGAGGATCTATTTTTAAAAAATTAAAAATTTTTTTAGAAATATCAAGTATAATTATTTTATCTTCATAAATTTCCATACCTTTATTTAAGAAAATTGATATTTCTTTTAAAGCTGTTGCTATACCTCCTTCTGTGGGATCATGGGCAAATAAGACAGCATTTGTCTCATAAGCTTTTTTTGCAATATCAACAATGCTTATTTTATACTTTAAGCTTTTAGCTTGTTCTAATTCATCTTTATTTAATATTGAAGAGATAAGATGTTCAAAATCATTAGCAATTATAGCTGTAGCTTCTATACCTATTGGATTAATTAAAACAACATAATATTTACTTTTTAAAGGTTTCTTCTTTATTTCATTAATTTCCTTTAACCTCTTTTTAAAAGTTAAATCTAAAGTACCTATCATCGTTGTAATAACTATAGGTTTGTTAACAGCATTGGTAATTTCAGTATGACCTCCTATTATAGCTATATTTAATTCCAAAGAAGCTCTATGTAATTGCTCTTGAATCTCTTGAATTAATCTAAGCTCCGAATTAACAGGCACTAATATACAAACAGAAGCGAATTCTGGTTTTGCACCAATAGATGCAATATCGTTAGCTGATATTATTATTGAAAAATAGCCTATATCATGTGAAGCTCCTGTTATTGGATCTGTATGAACAGCAATTAACTTATCTTGAAAGATCACCGAGGCATCGACACCTATAGCAGGTCCTAATAAAACTTTCTCATTATAGCTTCCTAACTTATCCAAAATATGAAAACTTAAAAAATCATGGAAAGGTTTGCCTACGAACTTCTTTGTTTCAAACTTCATAATCTTTAATTTTTCTTTATCTTATTTTATTTTTTACGATTAAAACAAAATTTAAAAGATTGTAGACATCACTACTTAGAAGAATGAAATAGTTTTATAAAAAATGCTTAAAATAGAGCTATCGAGATAAATATAAAACCTAAGTTATATGCTCTGACATATTACCTTCTTGAAAAAGCAAAAGTACCTTATCGATTATGAGTTATAAACTTTATTTAAGTAAACTGTTGGAATTCAAAGAACGCATCATTTAAGTTCATTAATACGTAACAAGTTTTTATATAAAAATTTTAAATAAATTTAGATGGAGGAAGAATTTTTGGAAGGATATTTAAATTATGAATTTACCCCAATTAGAGTAAAGGTGCTTAAGAATCATCCAGAGGTAGCATTTTATGATAAAAAATATGGACCTTTTAAAGAAAATTCACAAATTGAAATACCAAGAGGATTAGCAAAATTGTTAGCAGAAGAAGGAATAACAGAATTTCCTTTACCAAAAATAACATTAAGCGATCTTAAACACATATTATTCTTTGAGAGAAGAAATAAAGAATTGGGAAAATTAGATTGGAATTATTATTTACAGATAAAAGATCTAATTTATGTTGCTGAAAATAAAATAATTAATGAAGATCCAAAGGAAATAAAAAAATATTTTAGAGAGCTTTGTCTTAAAAGATTGGAAAAAATATTAAATATAATTTTCTTTGTAGAAGATTATAAAAAAATATTACCTTTATTAACCAACGAAGAAAAATTTTTGTTTAATATTTTAAGCACAATAATAAAAAAATGGTACAGTAACTTAATTAATGATGATTATTTAAAAAAGGTATAATATATAAAAATAGATGACGGAAACAAGCAAAGCGGTTATTAATTTTAAAGAATATTATATGGAATTCTTAAATGATTTTACAATTAATGAAAAAACGATTTACTATAACAAAATAAAAGAAATGCCTTCATTTAATCAATATTCTTTGTATATTGATTATAATCATTTATTTGAATATTTTAGCAATAATAAAATTCTATTAAATTCCTTTTTAGATAATCCTGAAGAACATTTAAACTATTTAAGCGAAGCAATAAGAGAACTAATGATAAATATGGGTTCTTCATACGCTGAGTATGCATCCCAAATACCAATTTTCTACGCAAGAATCTATAATTTACGCCCAGAATTTTATGTTCCAATAAGGAATATTAGAGGTGTTCATATAGGTAAATTAATACAAGTTAAAGGAATAGTTACACGAAGCAGTAAAATAAAACAAAAAGTATATGAAGTTGAAATGGAATGTGTTGATTGCCATAATAGGTTTAAAGTTAATTTCAAAGAAAAGGGGATAACTAGGATATCACAAGTTAAATGTGTTTATTGTGATACAAAATTAACTCCTAGATTTGTAAATAGGAAAATGATCGATTTCCAAAGAATTATAATTCAAGAAAGCCCTGAAGAAATGCCTTCAGGCCAGATTCCTAGAAGTTTAGAAGTTTATTTGGAAGGAGATATTGTAGACAAAGCATATCCAGGCAATCATGTGATCATTACAGGCATACTTAAAGAGAGAAGAGAAAGAGAAATTTTAGATGAACTTACTTTTAGTACTTATTTATATGGCTTATCATTAGAAGTAAAAGAAAAAGGATATGAGGAAGAGATAATTACAAAAGAAGATGAGGAAGAGATAATTAAATTAGCTTCATTACCTGATATAGTAGATAGAATAAGGAATTCAATAGCCCCAGCTATTTATGGTTTAGAGCATATAAAATTAGCCTTAGCTTTAATGCTTTTTGGTGGAGTTCCAAAAGTTTTTCCTGATGGAACAAAAGTTAGAGGGGATATTAATATTTTATTGGTAGGAGATCCTGGTACAGCTAAAACACAATTGTTAAAATATATAGCTATGATCGCTCCTAAAGGAGTATATACTTCAGGCAAAGGAGTTTCCGCTGCAGGTTTAACAGCTGCTGTTGTAAGAGATAAAAATACTGGAGAATTTTATTTAGAAGCAGGAGCTTTAGTTTTAAGCGACCATGGTATAGCATGTATTGATGAAATAGATAAGATGAGAAGCGAAGATAGAGTAGCAATGCATGAAGCAATGGAACAACAAACAATAAGCATAGCTAAAGCAGGTATAGTAGCTACATTAAATGCAAGATGTTCAATTCTTGCAGCTGCCAATCCTTCTCTTGGAAGATTTGATAAGTCTAAAACAATAGTAGATAATATAGATTTGCCTGTTACATTACTTTCAAGATTTGATTTAATATTTCCAATAATAGATTTGCCAAATAAAGAAACAGATGAAAAATTAAGCACGCACGTTTTGTCTTTACATTCACAAGCATGGGAAAAAATAAAAGAAGAAATTATACCCATAGATTTGCTTAAAAAATATATAATTTATGCTAGAAAGAACATAAAGCCAAAATTGACCGAGGAAGCTATAAGAGAAATCCAACAATTTTATTTAAAAATGCGAGAAATTTCTTATAAAGGAGAAGGAGCTCCTATAGCTATAACTCCTAGACAGTTAGAAGCTTTAATAAGACTTACTGAAGCAAGAGCAAGGATGTGTTTAAGAAATGAATGTACAGCTGAAGATGCATTAACAGCAATAAATCTTATGAAATATATGCTTATGGAAAGTTTCTATGATGTTACTACACAAAGGATAGATGTAGATGTAGTTATGACAGGTATTCCAAAGTCTATGAGAGATAAACATTCAAAAATAATAGATATCTTATCTAAATTAAACTATCAAACTGAGCCAGTAGAAAAAGAGTTAGTTTTACAAGAGGCTGAAAAAGAAGGAATAAGCAGAGATGAAGCTGAAAAAATACTACATAAACTGAAAATGGATGGTCTAATTTATGAACCTAAAGTAGGTTTTATACAAAGAACTCCTTAAATTGAAGATAAAAGAACTAATAAATTTTGGTATACCAGAAGATATAATAAAAAAATTTGAAGATAATGGTTACATAGAATTATTTCCTCCTCAAGAATTAGCTATTAAAAGAGGAATATTGGAATTTAAAAACTTACTAATAGCTACTCCTACAGCTTCAGGAAAAACATTCATAGGAATATTAGCAGCGATAAAAAACATATTAAAAGGGAAAAAAGTTTTATATGTTTGTCCTTTAAGAGCAATTGCTTCTGAAAAATATGAAGAACTAAATGAGCTGCTTAAAGATAAGATTAAGATTGCTCTTTCAATAGGTGATTATGATAGTGCAGATCCTTGGCTAGAAAATTATGATTTCATAATTTCAACCTATGAAAAGGCTGATAGCTTGTTAAGACACAAAGCAAAATGGATCGAAGAAATTTCCCTTGTTATAATCGATGAAATACATATGATAGACAGTGATAGAGGAGCAACTTTAGAATTTTTAATAGCAAGATTAAGGAAAGAAATTCCTTATGCACAATATTTAGCTTTAAGTGCAACTGTTAAAAATGCAAAGGAAATAGCAAATTGGTTAAATGCTGAAGCTCTTACAATAAATTGGAGGCCAGTTCCATTAAAAGAAGGAATTTATCGTTCAGGTATAATATTATACTCTAATAATGAAACAAAGAAAATAAATACAATTTCAGGAATATCATACATCGATTTATCTTTAGATTGTTTAAAGGAAGATGGACAAGTATTAATATTTAATAACAGCAGAATATCTGCAATAAGAAGCGCAGTTAAATTACAAGAGTATGTTAGTAAAGAGTTATCAAGAGAAGAAAAGGAAAAATTAAATGAAATTAGCAAAATACTTGAAGAAAATGATAGAAATACTCAAATTTTAAAGGAAATTGTTAGAAACGGTGTTGCTTTCCATCATGCAGGCTTATCATTTAATTCAAGAAAAATAGTTGAGAAATTCTTTAGAGAGAGATTAATTAAAGTTATTTCATCAACTCCTACGTTAGCTGCAGGTGTAAATGTTCCTGCTAGAAGGGTAATAATACAGGATGTTGTAAGATATGATCCTATAGAAGTAAAAGTAGAGAAGCTTAGTGTAAATGAATATAAGCAATTGGCAGGAAGGGCTGGAAGACCAAGATATGATCTTTATGGAGAAGCAATAATAATAGCCAAAGAAAGATATGACGTCGATATTTTAATGAAAGAATATATCAGAGCAGATGTGGAACCAGTAAATTCTGTTATAAATGATGAAAAGGATTTGAGACCTCATATACTTTCTTTGATAGCCAATGATATAACAAACAACTTTACAGACTTAAGAAAAATTTTAAATTTAACCTTTGCTGCAAGAAAGCAAAATATTGATAGACTTTTAAGCTTGTCAAGAAACGTAATAGATTTCCTTATCAAGGAAGGATTTGTTTATGGCAATTTAGAAAGATTCAGGGCTAGCGATTTGGGCAAGAGAATAAATGAATTGTATATCGATCCATTAACTGCTTCGATAATTATTAAAGGAATTAAAGAATTAAGTGTAACTAACAACGATTATGATGAGATCTTTTATTTTTATTTGATTTGTTCTTCTGAAGATATGCAAAAATTGAATGTTTCCAAAAATGAAGAAGATTTCTTTGCAGAAGATCTGGAAAAATATTTGGAGAATAAATTCCTATATCCTAAACCAGATTTATATGATTTTGAAACTTTAAGAGCATACAAAACAGCTAAACTATTGTATGAATGGATAAATGAAGAAAAAGAAGATATCATTGCTGATAGATTTAACATTGGTGTTGGAGATCTATATTTAATAGTACAAAATGCTAAATGGCTTTTGTATTCTGCTAAGGAAATAGCTAAATTGCTAGGAGATAAAGAAATTAGTAAAGAATTAAGTATTTTAGTTGAAAGAGTTAAAGAAGGAGTTAAAGAAGAGCTATTAGAATTAGTAAAAATTCCTAATATAGGAAGAGTAAAAGCAAGAATTTTGTATAATGCAGGATTTAGAAGTTTAGAAAAATTAAAAGAAGCTAAGGAAATCGATATTATTAAGCTACCTGGTATAGGCAAGGAAACTTATAATAGCATTAAAGAATATTTAAAAAATCTAAGCTAAATAGTAACTTTACTTAATAAAAAATATTTATAAATATATTTAATATATATATAACATATGAAAATAAATCGAGCAACAATCCTTTTAATTGTAGGCGGTCTTTTCATAATTGCTTCATTAGCATATCCCTTTTACGGTGAACCAAGATTACTATACCTCGATGAAATAATCGGTAATTATGTATTCATAATAATTCTAATAGGCTTCCTTTGTATGATGTCTCCAATGATACTTGAAATTTCCTTTATCAAAAATAGCGGAAAAGTAGGCAATTTTCTTCTCTATTTCGCCTTTTCAGTAATCTTAGCCACCTTTGCTGTTAGAGTACTATTACCAGATCCTATATATAAAATACTTTTTATACTTAAAAGTGGTTTCTTCGTTTACATTGTAGGAGTCTTATTTGTTTTTATTTCTTCTTTGTTGTTATTAAGAGATTGATTAATCATGTCTAGCTACAGGATCTGTGATTAGCATCGCTAAGGAGAATGTCATAATAAAAAATTTCTTTCAATTCCCTTTATGGGATACTTAATTTCTAATCCGATTCTTGGCTTATAAACTTTTCCGCATCGGATAAAAAATTACATCTCCGCAAATCATTTGCCGATGATAAAACAAGACTAAATAATAGGACATCTTAAAAAGTTGAAGAAACAAGTTTTTTGAATCTTAGAGCATCATCGTACATATAAATATTATTAAATAAGATGTTTATTTGGACAAACATTAAACAATAAGGCAAAATTTCAGCTAATCAATTGTTCAATTTGTTTTATAGTTAAATCTACAACCTCTTTTGAGAGACCAATATATTCATAAGGATTAACTAATTGTTTAAGCTCATCCTTTGTCATTTTTTCTTTAATTAACTCATTTTCATAAAGCAATTCTACGAAATCTAAATCTTCTTCAAAACTCTTTATAGCTGCGTTTTTTACTATTTCATATGCAACATGTCTTGGCAACCCTTTTTCCACAAGTTTAATTAATATTCTTTCAGAAAGATTTGCTCCTTTCATTAAATTAAGATTCCTTTGAACATTCTTCACATTTATAGTTAATCCTTTTATAATTGAGATCATTTCCAAAAGCATAAAATCAGTTAACATGAAAGAATGTGTTAATATAATCCTTTCATTTGCACTATTTGTTAAATCTCTTTCATGTTCCAATGCAACATTTTCTAAAGCAACATGAACCAAAGCTCTTAAATATCTAGCTAAGCTGCATATTCTTTCAGATCTATGAGGATTTCTTTTATGGGGCATAGCTGAAGAACCTGCCTGTTCTTTACTAAAAGGTTCAAGAACTTCGCTAATTTCAGTTCTTTGCAGATTTCTTATCTCCTTAGCCATTTTTTCTAAGCAAGCTGAGATTACTGCTAAAAGATAAATTATATCTGCAAATTTATCTCTTTGAACAATCTGATTTGTTATTAATGAAGGTTTCAAACTAAGTTTCTCCATGACTTTATTTTGTAATTCTATTCCCTTATCTCCAAATCCTGCAAAAGTTCCTACAGCTCCGCTCATTTTACCTTCAATTGCGTTGTTTAAAAAGAAATCAAGTCTTTTTATACAACCAAAAATATCATAACTCCATAAAGCAAACTTCATTCCATAAGTCATTGGCAAAGCATGCTGGCCATGGGTTCTTCCAATACATACTAATTCTTTATATTCCTTAGCCTTGCTTATTAGAATCTTAACAAGTTCTTTTAATCTATTCCTTATTATTAATAAAGCATCTCTAAATGCTAAAGCCCACGCAGTATCTTCAATATCATAACTTGTAGCACCCATATGAACATATCTTCCATATCCTTTATCACATACTTCAGCTAAAGCATTAACAACAGCTAAGAGGTCATGATCAATCCTTTTTTCTATTTCCTTAATTCTTTCCATAGAAACATAATTAAGATTTGCCTTTTTACTTATTTCTTCTGCAGCTTCCTTTGGTATGATTCCAAGTTCAGCTTGTGCTTCAGCTAAAGCTGCTTCAACTTTTAACCATCTTTGAATTTTTGCTTCTTCACTAAAAATTTGAGACATTTCTCTAGTAGCATATCTTGTAAATACTGGACAATCCATAATTCAATTACGATTGCCAGAAATTTATTTATAAATAAATGAAAGCCTTGCCCTTTAGAGTGGGGCTGTAAAGATTTAAATATTTTAAAAGAAATTTTCTTTAAGAATGGCAACAACGCTTCTCCCCAGCTCGAACGAGAGCTTAATGGGACTAGTAGTGAAGCATTCAGTATACAGCAAACTTTTTATTTTGTTTTTCAATGAGGGATCCCTTGATAATTTTAAAGTCTCGGGACCTGAGAAAAAATATAAATGGAGATGGTTCTCTGCACCGCCTTACTGCTCACCAAATGAGAGATGTAATCCCGAATCGATGGGGGGAACGATGAAACGCTTTGAAAAGGTAACCCTCCACCTTTGCAAGACGGGAATAAAGTCAGGTCTTTTATAGACCTTTTATATATTCTATTTGCTTAGAATTATATCATTAAGTAACAAAAAAATTAAGTTCTTTGAGATTCTTCTTTAATTTTTTGAGCTAATTCTTCTACTATTTGCAATCTTGTCTTTCCCTCAACATTAATTCCTCTGTTCCTAGCAGCAGTTATTAAAGGGTCCTCTTGATAAGTAACAGTCGAAGTAGGTTGCGCTGGCTGAGAAGGTTGTGCAGGAATCACAGGTTGTTTTTGGATACTTTCAGCCTCACTCATAGCTCTTCTAAATTCCCTAACTGCTTCACCTAATCCCCTTGCAAGTTCTGGAAGCTTTCTAGAACCAAACAATATCAAAACTATTAAAAATAGCAATATAATTTCGACCCAACCAAATGCATTAATATAGTATTCTGTCATTATTTTTAATATATTTTTTATTTTATTTAAGTTTATGAGTGAAGAATTTTGGGGTTACTTTGAGGAATTAGGTAAAGTTCTAAGAAGAATATTTTATGTTTTCATTTTTTCATTTATATTTTTTATTGCTATTCCTAGTCCAGAATTTAGTAAATTTAGCGAGAATCCTTTTTCCTATGATCTTTTTATATTTTGGTTAATAAGAGAAGCACAAAGGTCTTATTTGCCAGAAGGAGCAAGAATATATGCACCAACAATAGTTTCTCCTTTATTAATTATGCTTCAAGTAGCCTTCTTTTTATCTTTAATAGTTACCGTTCCATATGCAGTAATCTCATTATATAATTTTGTTGCTCCTGCTTTATATCCACATGAGAAGAAAGTTTTTAAAAAATATACCATACCCTTTGGACTTCTTTATACTATAGGTTTAATTTATTCAATTATATTTATTTTACCTTTAACATTTAGAATTTCATTTATTCTTTATGGCCCGCTTGGCATAGAACTTTTAATAAACATAAATGATTTTGTAACTTTAATGGTAATGATACCTATAATTGGAGGATTATTGTTTTGCTTACCTATATTTTTGCTACCTTTAATGGAAATTGGTGTACTAAGAGTTGAAACTTTAAGAAAAAATAGAATATTAGTTTATTTGATCATAGCATTCATAATAGGTTTAATAAGCCCAGATCCAACATTTATTAGCGTTATTCCTCTTTTAATACCAATTTATATATTATATGAAATAAGCATTTTTTTAGGAAGTAGAAGAATAAAAAGAAAATTATTATAATTTAATAAATATTTAATTTTGATAAAATTTGATAAAATGTTTCTTCAGAATAATCTTCTTTAAAAGATTTTAATAAAAATTTTAAATCATTAAAATTTACTTTTAAATTTTCTCTTAATTTTAAGGGATCATCTGGTCTTAGAAAAAGATAAGAAATTATGCTTGTTAAATTATTAGGTTTTCTTTCTTGGCTAGCAGTTTCAAAATCGATTATTTTTACATTATGATCTTTAGTTACAATAACATGCTTTGAAGCTCTAGAAAGTTCTCCATGATCTACTTTTATTAAGTCTAGAATTCTGCATTGAATTAATAGCTTTAAAAGAATATTCTTGATTTGATTCAGATCATTTTCCATTATAAATTCTTCAAGAAACTTTCCTTCAATATATTCTAAAACTAAGAAATTTTGTGAAAAATCAAAAAGCTTTGGACCTATGTTATATTCATTAACTTTTTTTAATATCTTTGCTTCATTTTCAAGAGTATTCCTTGTAGCATCTGTTCTTCGAATTTTTAAAGCTACAAAATTGCCTTTATAAATAGCTTTGACAACTAAAGAATTTGTTCCTTTGCCTAGGATTCTAAAATCATCGATCTTAACTTTACCTTCACTTAATATTTCAGTTATTCCAAGGTTATGAATCTCTTCTAACCTTCTTTTAAATTCTTCTTCATTAAATTTAGGATAACATAATATTTTATTCAATGAGCTTAACATTGAATTTTTCTATTAATTCATCCCTGAGCCACCATAAATCCTTAAGAGCTAAATCAACAGCAGCTCTGGCGACTTCTTTACTTACATTTTCGTTTAATAAATATGTCTTACTTTCATTTAAAACACTAATCAAATCCTTTGGAATAGAATAAACCTTTAACCATCTCTGGAAAGCATCAAATATGTTTCTAATTTTTCTATCAGTATAAGCATAAATTCTTGAATTTTCTACAAGCAATTCATCTTTTTTATGTGCTTCAATAAATCTTTTAACATTGCTTATATCATTAATAAGAGGGCCTTTAAGCTTTTTCTTTAAGGGTAATTCGATTTTTTCTACTTCAAATAAAATTGCAAACTTTTCTTTTTCATCGGAATAAATTTTGGAATCTAAAACATGAATTTCGTTTTCTTCCAAAAAACTTGTAAAACTTTGCTTAGCTCTCTTTACTTCTCCCCAAAATACATCAGGAGGGATATTAGGATACTTTCCTTCTATCACGAAAACTTTCGTATTCCTTTCTTCAAAAATTTTTAAAGCTAAATTAATATCCTCTGAATATTTTCTTCCTTGAAAAAATTTTAATGAAGGCTTACTTAAAAACAAATTGCAAGCAAATTTAAACAAACTTATTTTTTTAAAAGCTGCTGCAACATTCCTATTTTTATCAACAGGATCAACAACTACAAGGGGTGCAGGCTGAAGCTTCCATTCACCACCTATCACTGTTTTATATTCCCTCCATTTAACTGCTTCTTTTATTAAATTTAGAAAGCTACCGTAATGGATTATGAGTAGCTCACATAAATAACCAGAGAAGCCTTCTACTTTAATTTCCGCACCATATAGCTCAATTGTTTTTAGGAATTTCTTAAATAGCCTAATTTGATTCCTAAATTCATCATTTAAAACTTTTTTTAAATACAACGTATGTAACCTTGTTCTGTCAGCAGCTGTTTTAATCTCTTCGCCTTCTTCTATTAAGACAGCTGGAACAATATCGAAGTTATAACCCTTATAATTTACAGTAATAAAAGGATGCTCTGCGTATCTCTCTATATGATTTGGAAAGCAAGCTTTAGCGATTTTTAATCCGTTATTTATTGCTTCATTTTTTTCTGCTTTTGATAAAATAAAAATATCGATATCTTTGTCATCACTTAAAAAAGTATCATGGGCAAAAGAACCATGTAGTTCTATTAAAGCATCAATTCCAAGTTCTTTTTTAGTTTTCTCAAGCCTTTCTAAAACTTCATTTATAACTTGATTTGCTTTAACCTTTTCTTCTTCATTAACTTTAACTAATTCTAAAGCCTTTTCTATTACTTCATTTAAATTCATAGCTGAAAAACTTTTATATTTGTATATATAGGTCCTCTTGGAGTTAATTGGCTATTCTTTAATGAAAAATGAGTAACATAAAATTTTCCAAAATCTTCATTTGAGAACTGCTCAAATATTTTCATCACTTGCTTTATTGCTCTATCATCTTTTATTCTTAATAAAGTTACATGTGGATGAAAATCTTCTTTTGGAAATCTTAAGCCCGCTTTTTTCAGTTCATTTTCAATTAAATTATAGAGTTGAGTAATTTCATCAAATCCTTCCTTTATTCCAGCCCATATTACTCTTGGATTTCTTAAAGAAGGAAAAGCACCAAGTTCTGCTACATGAATCATAAATTTTTTAAAAGATATTTTTGATAAAGCTCCAATCACTTCTTCTACAATTTTTTCATTCATTTCTCCAAGAAATTTAATAGTTACATGAAGATTTTCATATTCTACTATTTTTACTCCTGAGATATCGAAGTTTTTAGCAATGTTAAACAATTTATTCCTCACATTATCATCTTCTATATCTACTGCAATGAAGCATCGCATTATTATAAAAATAAATAGATAAAAATAAATTTGAAAGTTTGTATGAAAATAATTTGCATAACAGGAATGCCTCTTGCAGGTAAAACTTTAATTTCAAGCTTTGCTAAAGAATTGGGAATTCCAGTAATAAGCATGGGTGATAAAATAAGAGAAATTGCAAAAAGAAATAACATTAATGCAAAGGATATTGGCAATTTAATATTTGAAATAAGAAATAAGTATGGCAAAGATGCAATAGCAAAGCAATGTTATGAAGATATAAAGAAAATAAATAGCGATGTCATTATAGATGGTATAAGAAATATTGAAGAAATAGAGTATTTTTCTAGGCTAGGAGAAGTATATATTATTGCAATTTTTGCCCCTAGAAAATTAAGATTTGAAAGAGCTTTGAAAAGAAAAAGAGAAGATGATCCTAAAAATTATGAAGAATTTATTCAAAGAGATATAAGGGAATTAAACTTAGGCATTGGAAATGTTATATCATTAGCTGATTATGTAATACAGAATGATAAAGATATTGAAAAAGCTAAAGAAATCTTTCTTAATATATTAAAAGAAATATTGGGGAAATAAAATGTATATAGAAGTAAGAGTTGTTGTAAAACCAACAGAGGATGAGAATAAGGTTAAAACTGCACTTGAGAATGTATTTGATTATGAAAAACTGGAATATAAATATAACGATGAAACTTATTTAATAGCTACATCAACAAAAATTGAATCTTTAAAGAAATTATCAGAGAAAGTAAAAAAGGAAAGAAAAGAATTATCTGTTAGAAGTTTACTTTTAAGATCTATAGAAAATAATCAAATCAAATTTAAGCTAAATAAGCAGGCAGCATACATGAAGAAATTATCCTTTTCTACAGTTGAAGAGGAAACACCTTTAGGAGCTATTGAATTTAGAATTTTTGCAGAAAATATAAAAGATATAATTGATTATATTGCTCCTTTACCTAAAACTCAAACTTCTAAAGTTAAGAAATCGTGAGCTAAAATTGTATTTTCAAAGACTTCTTTGCTTTCCAACAATAAAATATCTGCTTCATCATATCTTACTCCTATATGTGTTAATACCAAAGTTTTTACATTAGCAGCCTTAGCTATTTTTGCTGCATCTCTTGCAGTTGAATGCCTATATTTTCTTGCCTTAACTTCTTCATCATCTCCAAAAGTAGCTTCATGAATTAAAACATCAGCATCTTTGGCAAACTCTATTAATTCTTCAAATGGTGCAGTATCTCCTGAATAAACAATTACTTTACCTTTTTTTGGTTCAGTTAAAACATCTGAAGGCTTAATTATTCTTCCATCTGGAAGAACTACTTCTTTTCCTTCCTTAAGTTTTCTTAAATAAGGACCAGATTGTATATTTAATTCCTTTAATTTTTCCTTAGAAATCCTAGGAAGTTTGTCCTTTTCCTTTATTTTATACGCATATGCTTCTACACTATGTTTAGTTTTAATGGCATATACTTCGAATTTATCTGTTTCACATACTTTTCCTTCTTTAACTTCATTTACTATTACCTTATATAATCTAAAAGGTTTAGTTAAGTTATCCATAAATTCAAGATAATCTTTAAGTTCCTTTGGTCCATAAACATAGAGATTCTTTCTCCTAAGATCTAAACCCATGCTCCATATTAATCCATGCAAACCTAACATATGGTCTCCATGCAAGTGAGTTATAAAAACATGTGTTATTCTATTTGGATTTATATTGGCATGCATAATTTGTCTTTGCGTTCCTTCACCACAATCTAAGAGTATAATATCTTCTCCCATTTCAACAGCTATAGATGGCATTCCTCTTTTCTTTGTTGGCTTACTTCCAGATGTTCCTAAAAAATATAACTTTACCATTTTTAATTATTAATTATTTGTTAAAACATATATCCATCTAATTAATGAACTCCTAACTCTTTGTGAATATTTTAATAATATTTTAAAGTTGTTATTAATATCAGATTTTGTTGTTAATATACAAGCAGAAACTCCTTTATAATTTGATAATTCATTTAAGAAATTTCTAATAAGTTCATCATGCTTGATTCCTTTGGTTGAAGAAGCAATTCCATATGGAGTATCAGTTGCAACATATTTCAATTTTCTTAATGGTAATTTAAGAGCAGAAGCATTTATCAAATCAACATTGTAAATATTATAAAATTTTAAGTTTTCCTTTGCTCCTTTTACCATTTTAATATCAATATCTATTCCTATACAGTATTTAATAAAGTATGAAGCTTCTATCAAAAATCCTCCTACTCCGCAGAAAGGATCCACTAAAAATTCATTTATTTCTGCTCTGGATAAATTAACAAATAATCTTGCAAGTTTTGGGATCATGGAAGAAGGATGAAAGACCTTTCTTTTACTTGGTCTTCTTTCTTCATATTCTTTTCTATTGCTCTTAGCAAGCAAAATTCCTAGAAAAATTCTTTCATTAATTATATATCCTCTTATTAATACGCCAGGATTTTCAAGATTTACTTTATATCCTCTTTCATAAAATATCTCTCCTATTTTACTTTCCATATTTCTTACCTCAGGTTTATTATTATTATCATAGGATTTTATTCTAACACAAATTGTTTTATTTTTTTCAATATTAAAAAGATCTAAATTGATTTTATTATAAAAATTTAGCAAATCTGATTCAAATACTATTTTTGTAACTTCCCTTACCATTGAACATCGATAACATAAATATTCAGCTAATTTCTCATAAGTCTCCAAAAATAAAAGCAAACCTATCCTTTCCAAATATTTATATTCAATATTTAAAGATTCTATTGCAAAGAGAACTTCCTTTTCAGCTAGATCTACAATATCTCCTAATAAAACAATACAAAGTTTATTTGTTTCATTCACCACCTTAGCCTTTCAAGCTCCCTTGCTTCTTTTGTTTCTTTTTTAAATTGCTTATAATGTGACTTACATAAATAAACCTTTCTTGAAGAAGATTTAAATTTTAAGGAAGATAATGAAGCTAAAGTATAGGATATTGATCTTTCAGCCTTTTCTTCGCATCCTTCAACATCACAGGTTACTCCTTTAGAAATCTTTCCCATTATTCTCTTTCTTTTTGCTTCTTTTTCCATTTATGCTTATGTGTTTCAGTTAGCTTTAATTTTAGTAATCCTCTAGATTTCTTTCCAGCTGCAGTTAAACCTCTAAAAACTCTTTTCCTATGCTTCTTTGCTAATTCTTTTTTGTCTATCCTTTTTTCAGGAAGTTTTTTAACAAGTTCTCTTAATAAATTCAAATCTACTTTCTTTAACTTTTCAACATTTTCTTGATATTTTGTCTTCCTTCTAATATCTACAGGAATCTTTAGCTTTAATGCTTCTTTAATTGATAAATTTACTTCTTTAAGTTCTTCTTCAGAAAATCCTCTAGCTTCTTTATTTTTTGGAGGAATGACTGGTTTTAATTCTTTTAAAATATCTTGTAATGAAATTTCTTTTTCACTCATTCTCCTTTATAGATCCAATTTAGATTTTTATCAGATTTTATAGCTGGATGATACGGATCAACCATTATTACTTCATACCATTTATATTTTCCATCTTCTGCTACATAATATGAATTAAGAACTTCTAAGTTAGGAAATTTTCTTTGGGCTTTTTCCTCAGCTATTAACCTTAAACTTTTCTTAATTGTTAATCTTATTGTACCCATTCTTTTTGGCCTTCTTCCGCTATCAGGTCTTTCCCTTTCCATTTTACCCTTTCTAACTCTAACTCTAACAACAATTATTCCTTGCTTAGCTTTATAACCTAACATTCTAGCTTTATATATCTTAGTTGGTTTTTCTATTCTAATGACAGTAGGTTGCTTTCTCCATTCGATTAATCTTTTTTTTAATTCTTCTTTATATGCTTCATTAATTAATTTTGCATATTTTCTTAGCATAATATATCTTTTCTTTTATTTTTCTCCCTTAAAAAACTTAACTATTATTTCTGCTGCTTCAATGCTTTCTTGCTTCAATGTTTCATAAGTTTGTGCACCTATATGGGGTGTGCATATTACATTTTTATTGGCAATCAATTTTTTCTCTGTTTCAGTTACAGGAGGTTCGTTTTCAAAAACATCCAAAGCTGCACCAGCTATATGTCCTGAGTTTAGCATTTCAAGAAGAGCTTCTTCATCAACAACTCCTCCTCTTGAAGTGTTTATTAAGAAGGAACCTTTTTTCATTTTCATTAAAGTATCCTTAGAAAACATTTTATATGTAGAGCTTATCAAAGGAACATGAATTGTTACTATATCAGAATTTGAAAGAAGATAATCCAAATCTGTAGTAAACTCACCACCAATTTTCTCAACAAATTCCTTTCTTGAAATATCTATATCATAAGCTATAATTTTACAGCCAAAGCTTATTAAGATCCTAGCTACCTCATATCCTATTCTTCCAACACCAACTATTCCAACGGTTTTTCCTTTCAATTGATAACCTATTAGATCCTTTTTTAACCATTTTCCTTCTTTTAATGATCTATTTGCTTCATAAAAATTCCTTAGTAAACTTAAAATTAAGCAAATTGTTAACTCAGCTACTGAACTTACAGGAGCTAAAGGTGTATTGAATACTTTAATATTTTTTGAGTTGCAATGATCCAAATCAATGTTATCCAATCCAATACCTGCTCTTACTATTATCTTTAATTTTTTTGCATTTTCCAGAATTTCTTTATCAATTTTTGTTCTACCTCGAACAATTATACCGTCAAAGTCTTTTATTTTTTCCTTCAGTTTTGTTCTATCTATTTCAGGATCGTATTCTACTTCAAAATTTTCCTTTCTTAATATTCTTATAGCATCATCTGGTATATAGTCTGTTATTAAAATTTTATGCATAAATAAGAAATAAAAAAGAAAATAAAAAAATTAAAAAAATTTATTTAATTAAAAAATTATGCTCTTCTTCTCCTTATTAAAGCGTATACTATTAGGAATATTAAGAGTATTAAGAGTATTACTATTATTATTAACTGGAATAATGGGAATGGTGTTGGAGTTGGTGTTGGTGTAGCTTGGGCAATTAATTCTTTAGCTCTACTTTCTACATCGCTAAATCCTTTGGCAATATCTATGAAATCTTCTAGTGTTTGAGCTGTGGCAAATCTTGTCTCGAGTGCTGCGAATCTAGATTCTAGATCTCTTAATCTATCTTTATCGATTCCTGGTGTTCCTTTTGCTGCGTCAATTTGAACTTTTGCTTTAGCATATGCTGAGGCAGCGTTTTCCTTTGCATCAGCTAACAATAATTGATAAGCTTTTAAAGCTAAGTTATATGCTTCCTTGAATTTGCTAATAGCATTTATAGGATGTCTGTATGTATCTGGATTTCCAGCAACATATTTACCTAATTCTGTTGCACCTTCATTGTACAAATTAACTGCACTATTAGCTGTTGTAAGTGTTGTTGATTTTTCAACAAATCCTGCTTTTCTATAATCATTAATTGCAGAGTTTACCTTACTTATTGCATCAGCAGCTAATTTTCCTTCCGCAGAAGCTGTATCAAATGCTGAGCTTCCTGCAGCGTTATGAGCATTTGTAGCTAAAGTTTGCGCTGCTCTATAATCTTTATATATACTTACTAAGTTTATCCATGTTTCTAATTTATCTCTGCTGTATTTACCATAGGATTCTTCTGTAGCATTGTATTTTCCAACCGCATTATTTAGCATTTTTGCTGATTCAGATACATCTATTCCTGATGCTTTTGCAAATTCAATGAATGATGATGCACTGCTTATAGCGTTCTTTGCAGCATTTCTTACAGCATTTACTTGTGTTTCAAGCTGATCAAGTAAGTTATTTGCAGCATTTTGTGCTATTTCGCTAGCTTCTCTTAATGGTACTGAAGCTCCAATGTAATCACCAAGTTTTGTTAAGCTTGATACCTCTGATAATTTAGCTTCTGCTTGAGCTATTAAGCTTTGTACATCTACGACTGTCATTCCTGCTGCAGTGGCTTCATCTATTATTGTCTTTAGATATTGTATATAAGATGTTAAGGCTCCATAACCTGTTTTTACTGCTTCATAATATCCTGCAGCATATTGCAACACAGCTGTTATGAATATTCTTAAATTGACAACATGTCTACTTATGGAGCCGAATATATGGAAATCTGTAAATCCTACTGAGTGTTGCCAGTACCAGCTATCAAACCATGCAGCTTGTCCAAAGGCTATTACTTTACCCTTTGGTAAAGGTATGTAACCATATTGACTCACTACACCAGTTAATTTTGTATCTAATACTAATGCCATTCCATGTTTACCTGCTAAAGCATTCCAGCTTGCAACTCTATATTTTCCAGATTGCCATGTCTTGTTTACTCCATATGTGCTCCATGTATATGGTGTATCATATTCGTTTATAACATAGAACTGTACTAATTCATCTTCTGCTGCAGTTGAAGCATATAATACATAGCTTATCTTTATACCTTTATCAAAACCTGGTTTAACAGCTGGTCCTGAAGCAAATTTAACATATAGCTTTGTTGAGCCTCCAACTCCTTTTACTGGGGCTGATAAAACTCCGTAAGTTTCAGTATCTGTTGTAACAAAATAGTTCCATACAGGATTTAACTTTGAATCTAAGACTTGTATTATTGTTCCTTCACTAGCTATAATATAATCAAAGGCTACTATTACATAATCTGCATTAGGAACTTCTATTTCATAAAGATATGTTGTAAGTGGTGGATATGGAGAAGGTGTTTCAATTGGTTTAGGTAATATATACTTGCTATATGTTGAAACATCATCTAAGTTTAATCTATTAACATCTAAGAATAATTTTTCATTAGTTTGGTTAAACTGCAGATCATCAAGTAAACCGTATAACCAGCCAAAGTAGTAATATGAGTTCAATGTTGCATAAGGTAAGAATTGAGGAGTAAATCTTGTCCATCCTGCAAGTAAAGGTCTTTCTCCACTTGGAGTTCCATGTGCTAATGGCATTGCATCTCTTTTAGCTGATGTATTTACTCCTGTTGGGAAGTAAACTCTTGAACCAACATAGCTTAATACCCAGTTCATGTTATATGGATTAGCTGTTCCTGTTGGTCTTACATTATTTGCTGAACCATATTCTGCAAATACAATTAAAGTTCCACCGTTGCTTAATATTGAGATCATAATATCCCTTGCTGTATAATTTACAAATCTTTTTTCAGGACCATAAGGAATTTCTCTTGAGAAGTATAATCCGTTAAATGGATCAAAGTGCTGGTTATCAAGTAATAAGAAGCCACTTGCATTTGCGAAAGCTTTTGTTACTAGATCCTTGAAGAATGCTTCATGTCTCCATGGAGGTATTGTTGCAGATTGATTCTCAGCTACTGCATCTAATATTATAGAAATTGCAGCAGATGGTTTTACTGCAAAGTTTAAAGGTGGTAATGTCATTTCTTTCCAGAAATCAAACATTACTATCCATGGTAATGTTCCCCATGTATGATCTGTAAATACAGGTACTCCAATACCATTATAATTAGCTGGATCATCTACAGCAGGTCTATTGTTTAAATACAATCCATCGTCCCATACAATATAGCCATTTGGACTTGTTTCAACAGTTATTTCAATGTTCATGCTTGCAAGCACATTACCATTTAATTTAGCATCAACAGTACCAGTATATTTTCCTGAAGATAAGCTAGGATCTATTAATACATATACAAATGCAAAGAAGTGTCCTGTTGAAGGTAATCCAGGATAATGACCATCTGCTATTGGAACTAGTACAGGTACACCTGTTAGGTCAGGTGGAGGCATGTAAGCTTCTAGAGCTGAACCTGCAACATAGCCTACATCTTCTGGTTTAATTGTTATTTTATCACCTACAAGTTTTAATACAACACGCCATACTTGAGGTGTAGGTTCACCCCATGTTTCATTTACAAGTATACCAAAGTCTGCAACAAGCTTTGCATCACCTGTTATTTCAGCAGTTAATTCTGTTATTGAAGGATCTGAAACAATATATGTTACGTTTACATATTTCCAATCCAATGGATATTTGGCAATTAAGTTAGCTGTATAACTATCATAGCTTGAAGGATGAACAGCATAAACTAAAGGCAAAGCTCCTTCTCTTGGTAATGGCTTATTAAGTATACTTACTGTTCTTCCTTTGTATTGCCAAACAGGCTCTGTGCTTAATTTACCTGTTTGTGTTAAGTTAGCATATACGAAAGTATCAAATCTGAAAGTATTCCAAAGTTGACTATAAACAGGATAATATGGAATTCCTCCATGAGCGAATAACAATGGCTTTGTATATGCAATTCCTCCTAAAGCAAATGATACACTATTTTTAGCAGGTATTACTGTATGATACCAACTTGTATTCAATCCTGTTGTTTTTAATATACCAGCTTGTGTAGAGTTGTTTGGATACAATACTGTTACATTAACTTCAACAGCATAATCAAATGGATTGGTTAATGTATAATTCAAAGTCCATACAGTTCCGTTATTTACTATTTTACTAAACCATATTTTAATATTCAAAGCATATTCTGAAGTTGGTCCACCTATTGCATAGTACCATTTGTTTACTTGTTCTATTAATCTATATGGAGGATGAGGATCTAATAAGTATGCTACTGCTCTTAATCCAAACCAGCTATGTTCTGGGAAAGGCATAGCTGAATCTAAGCCATATGAAATATCAGATAATATGAAAGCATCGCTTATGAATAATGCTCCATTGCATAAAGTACTATTCCAGAAAACAATACCAGGATATACTGGATCTCTAACCCAAACAGTTTTGTTTACATCATCTCTTAATTTCATTGACATTAATTGATGACCAAAGTATATTCTCATTGGTTGTTCATTACCTTGTTTATCTATCCATGGTCCAAATACTGGATTATTCACTTCTATTCTTCCTGTTCCTCCTGCAACAGAACCAACCCATTCAATTCCGAATGGCCATGTATAGTAGTTCATTTTAACAGGTGTTCCTACCTCATTTCCTTTTGGTAGCATGTAAATTGGTTCGTCCCAATAGAAACCAAATGTTCCTCCCCATCTTTGTTTTTGAATATGTCCTCCTACGAATAATACTCTTCCTATATATCTATCTACATATTTCTTAAGTTCAAATGAATCGATCCAGTCTGGATCTACATACCATGGAGTTAATATCATTACTAAATCAAAGGCTCCGAAGAATTCAGCTTTTGGAGCATTTACATGCGCTGCTAATATAACTGTTTCAAATCTTGAAACAATAGAAGGCATTGGAGGATTCATGGTATTGCTACCTAAAGCTACAAATGTTGTTTCGAGGCCTGCACCACCTTTTCCATCACCGTTAGTTAAAAACCAGAATTTCAAAGGATTAGTAGCATTTACAAATATTAATTTACCTGGTGGAGGAACTATTCTTACCCATTTCCAAGAATCCGTTCCTGTTAAATAATCTGCACTATATACTGGATCTTGACCAAATAATAATCCTGGAACAGTATTATGGGCTAATTGTATAGGATTGCTTACTGTAGCAGGAGTACCATCTCTATTATATGGAGCATATACTTCAAATCTAAGATATGTAGTAACATAATTTTTAAGTATTGGATCATAAACTGTACCATTTACATAGAATATATCTGCTGAAGGTGTTGCTCCTGCTTTGGCTAGACTAATTGCAGTTGCTAAAGGTGTTGTTGCAGGATCGAAACCGCTGGTAAAGTTTAAACTATAGCTTGGAATTGGGAACCACAAATCATATAATGTAAAGTTACCTTGTGGTATATAAGGCCAGTAACATTCTGATATTGTTTGCATTATTTTATACCAATCAACTAAGTTTTGATAGGTTATTGTAAAGATATTATATTCATTTCTATACCAAGGTTCTGTGTTAACATCTTGATATAATGGAACTTTTAATGGATTACTATCTGCTACATTTGTTTCCCATGTTGAAGAATCCCAGTAATAATTATTACTTACAGCTCTTCTAATATCATATTCTCTAAGTTGAGGTTTAGGCATATGAGCAATATAGTAATCTACTTTGAAACCATAGCCTGTTGAATTATCAGTTATAAGTCTAATATGAACACCTGGTGAATTGACGGTAACAAATACATCATATACATCATTTGGTGGAGGTACATATACTGCAACCTCAGGCGAATACCAATCCCATGGATAAATTATGAGTATTGCATTTGTTGGAGGACTAAGAGACGGATTATTAGGACTTGCTCCCAAACCTATATGCTCAAAGTGAACAGTTATTCCTCTTGCTCCAGGATGATAAATATGCCAGAATCTATCTGTTAAAGCTGGATATGGATGCTCTGATTCAATTACAACATCTTGCCTAACATAAACTAGCTGTCCTGGGAACCAATCGCTCATATAGCTTACGTTAGCACCTCTTCTCTTAAGATCGCTAATAAAGTTAGTATAATCGAATGTAGTTAAAGTAGGAACAGCATATCTTCCAAATTTAGGAGTAATATTTGATAATGAAACTAAATCATCTACTAATATTTTATATCCTTTGAATATTTGCTTATATGAATTATTAGCTGCAACATCTTCAGTTTGCCAATATGGATAAGGTATCTTAAAGCCTTCTTTCTTAGGAGCATTTTTTAATATATTATAAGCTTCTAAAGCATTAACTAATCCTGCTCCTACAATATTAGGATCATCTTGGCCGTTTAAAGTAGTTGTTTTAGTTGCTCCTTTAATTAAAGCAGCCTTTATTGCAGCAGGAGTTGATGCTGGAAAGGCTTGTAATAATAAAGCAACTATACCTGTTACAACTGGTGCAGACATTGAAGTACCTGATAAAGTTTTATACATTGCTCCTACGTTAATGGTTGCTCCTGGTGGTGGATTAAGGGCATCCCATTGCTCATATATTGAAGGATATTCAAAACCTGCATTTGCTGCCATTATTCCAAAGCCTGGAGCTAAAACATCAGGCTTAACTCTACCTGCACTTAATGGTCCCTTTGTAGGAACAATGTCAGCACCATGTTGGAAGAATGAATTAGCTGGATAAGTTGGACCTCTGCTAGACCAAAAAACTACTTTTTGACCGTAACCTGCTGTTATAAAGTTCTCAGGATAAGTTGCACCAACGGTAATAACACTTTCATGTTGAGCAGGCCAACCTGAAGAAACTAATTGAGGACCATAGTTTCCTGCAGAATTTACCCATATTAGTCCATTTTGTATAGCCCATGAAACTGCTAAATATAATAAACCTTGTGTAAATGCATCAAAACCAATAAAGCCCCAGCTTGCATTCATTACGTCAACTCCTACTTTTACAGCCTGTACTATGCTTATTACTATATGATAAATTGTAGCTGGTTCAGTAGTTGTTGCACCATCAGGGAAAATTTTGAAAATAGCTAAGTAAGCATCAGGAGCCATTCCTGTTGAAAATCCTTTTGGAATATAGGCTTTTCTATAATAGAAGAAATATGGACTAGCAGGATCTCTCTCTAAATACCATCCTAGACCTTCACCTATACCTGAGGCTGCAGCTATTGAAGCTACATGTGTTCCGTGACCAGCATTTATTGTAGGTCTTGTTTGCCAAGCATCTTCACCTGAGAAGGGACTGAAACTAAATATTATTTTGCTTCTACCATCTGGGAAGAAGAAATCAGGATGTCTTGGATTGATTCCTGTATCCATTATTCCAATAATAACTCCCTTTCCAGTAATTCCTAATTTCCATAATTCTGTTACTTTAGTTTCAATTGCTACATCCATTAAAGTAGCAAAACTTGGATTACCATAAGGTCCTTGTTCTAATTTTAATAATTTTGCTTCTTCTTCAGGCTTTATATAATTTAACATTTTTTCAGGATCAAGCTCTTCATTATAGGCTATCCAGTTTACATAAGGTAACTTTCCTAATTTTTCTATAGCATTGATATCAGCAGGTAATTTTACACCTAAGAAAGGCAAGTATTTAATTACTTCTGTAGCGAAAGGCAGTAATTTTGAACCTGGAGGTAAATTAACTAATAAGTTATATTGATAATTCCAATTATAATATATAATTACTTCAACTTCGCTAGCTCCAGATTTTATTTTTTCTATAATTCTTGGATCTACTTTTTTATCCTTTGGTAAAGATGAAAGATAAGGTAATTTAATATCGCTTGGCATTGCATATGGCCAAGGTTTGGCTTGTTTTTCTCTTGCTGGTGTTTCATAAGCTATTGCTGGAGATATTACTTGAAATACTAGAACTGCTATTATTGCTATTACTACTAGACTTACCAACAATTTCTTATTCAATTTACCCATGTTTGTTGATTTTATTAACACGTCTAGGTTTTTAAATATTAAAGAAAAACAATTTTTCGGTTTTAATTGAAATGGAATAATTACAAATTTACAAGATAGAAAAGCTCGTTTTTATGTGAGAATTGGAATAAAAATACTAAAGAATAATCTACTTTCTCTTTTTTGAATAATATCCCTTAAACAAAGATTCAATAACATCAACTACTGTTTGAGCCAAAGGTTCAATTATTTGCAATATATAATCTCCTATACCAGTTAATCTATATTTATTACCTTCCTTTACAACCACTCCTGCTATAATCAATTTTTTTAAAGATTCATCTAAAATTTTAGGATTCATTTTTAAAGCGAACATAAGTTCGCTCCATGTTTTAGGACCGCTACTAAGTTCTTTAATAATTTTTAGTCTATTTTCTGAAGAGACTGCATGAAAAACTTCAGCTACTTCTTTTAATTCCTCATTTTTCATAACCAATGAATATTAAAATTCTTATTTATTTCTATTAGCTAAATAGTAAGCTAATTCAATTAAAAAGGTTTTAACATTACTATCCTTAAGATTTTTAATAGATTCTACAGCTTTATTTGTATAATAATTAATAAATTTCTTAGATGCTTCAATTGCTCCAGTTTCTTTAAATATTTTTTTAATTTCTAAAATATCTTTATCATCAATTTCTTTTTTGTTCAATATCTCCTTCAATCTTTCCTTATATTCGGGTTTACCGAATGTGTTAACATAACAAACCATAAATGTTTTTCTTTTTTTAAGAATATCGCTTACAGATTTGCCAGTAACTTTTTCTTCTCCCAAGCTACTTATTAGATCATCTTCAATTTGAAATGCAATTCCAAGATATTTACCATAATTTCCTAGCATTTCTATCTCTTCATCTTTTGCAAATCCTAAAATTGCTCCTCCTTTCATTGCTATTTCAAAAGCACGAGCTGTTTTAAGTTCGATCATTCTAAGATATTCATCCAATTTAACATCATCATTATTTAAAAATTCAATATCCAAATATTCACCTTCTGTAATATCCAAAGTTCCTTCACATGTTATTTTTAAAAGTTTAATAGCTAATTCTGGCGGGAAATTTTTCTCATTTACAAGTCTTTCTATCATTTGAAAACTTTTTATTATTAACAGATCTCCTGCTAAAATAGCTATTGGAATTCCATATTTTACATGTGTTGTTAAAACGTTTCTTCTAATAATATCTTCATCTATAATATCATCATGGATCAAACTTGCAACATGTCCCGTTTCAGCTCCCACACAAGCAAATAATGCAAGATCCTCATTTCCTCCAACTGCTTTGCAAGCTAAAACAACTAAAGCTGGTCTTATCATTTTACCTCCAGCTTTTATTAAATGAGTTGCAGCTTCATATAATTTATTATCTTTATAACCTATATGTTCAAGTACATTTTTTAATATTATTTTTCTATGTTCTTCTAACAATGAAAGAAAATCTTTTGAAATTCTCTGTGCTTCTACGTATTCTGCCATTCTATGCCTAAAATATAAAATAACGTATAAAAATCAAATCGTAATTACCAAATATTTTTATTCTTTTCTTAAATAAGAAATAGCTTTTTTAACAAGCAATATTAAAGCTATTAGCAATATTATTCCAGCTATAATAAAGTAAATTACATATTCTCTTGGTACATAGCTCGTTATAATATTTCTTGGTTCAGGAGGAATTGCTTCAAGAATTTGTTTGTTTATATCAGTTGGATTTTCGAGTTCAATTAAACCGAATATAGATTTTAAAGTATTGGATTTAATTTTTAAAATTTCTCCTGAAGTTTTTGGCATTTTAACTTTCAATTGAATATTTAATGATTCTGAAGGAGATATAGTGTAAGGAGTATCGTTTATTAGCTCAGAACCTATGTATACTTTTAGATCAAACTTAATTACAGTATGTTTGGAATTAGATTTGAAAACGAGATTTAGTAATATTTCTTCTCCTTCTTCTTTAACAATTTTTGAAGTATTTAATTCAAGATAACCTTTTACTTCTATATCATCTTCAAATATTTTTTCTAGCAAAGCTCCGTAATATCTAGTATAAGCTAATGCATAGGCTTCTATTTTTCTTAAATCAGAAATTTTTGAAGCGATATTTTCATCTAATTCAAAATAAGATCTTCCTTCAGGATTTATTTTAGTTTCAAATATTCCAAAAACTTTTCCTGAGCTTATTTTAGCATCTTTAGGATATAATAATACATAATTACTTGATGCCTCATGATCGCCTACTTTTACTTTAAGAAATAATACTTTATATTTTAAAGGAGTATACAAAGCTTCATTTTCTGGAAAAACGATCGTAACATTTTTATTGGAAACTGTACTTCTAAGAAAAGCTAATGGAGAAGCTAAATAACCAATTTGATCACCTTTAGAAATTCCAAAAACCAAATATAATAAATAAAATCTGCTTTCGTAAGGATTAAATAAATTAAGTTCTCCTAAATTTACAAAATCAACGGAAACTCTTGAAGGAACGTCAAATATTACAAGTTCTAGATCAAATCTGCTTATAAAAGCAGTACTAGATGAATTATTCAGTATTACAAAATTTATAGTTACTAAACCATATGTTGTTAAATCTTTAACTCTTGGACCTGGTTCTGTAAGATTTATTAAACTTCTAAATATTGCAATTGAAGAAACTCCTACGGTATTTATTACTTTAAAATATCTTGTCGAAATTTCCTCTACTGTACTTGGATCAATAAGTATTAAATAGGAACCTTTCCATAATGGTTCTTGTGCTTGAAAATTAGAAGAAAAGGAAAAATTACCTTTAAAACCAAAATTACTTGAAAATTCAACAAATCCAGAATCAAATTTAAAGTTATATACAATAAAACTAGTTTCATTTATTCCTATATTATATCTAGAAACGCTTACTACAACTATTTTCCATTCTCCCAATTTTCCATTTATAAAATCTAATTTTATATTAGAAGTACCTAAAACAACATTATCTAAAGGTGAAACAATAGTTCTATTTAATAAAGTAGCAATATCCCTAGTTTTATTCAAAGTTACTTTTGAAAAGTAAGAAGTAATTATTCTGTTTCCTTCAGGATCTTTGATCGTATAAATAAAAGATGTGGGCTGTTCTATAATTTTAAAATCTATATTTGCTGAAACTAACGATAATAAATCACCTTCAGCAAAAACTTTCTGCTCCCTCGTCAAAGGAGTAAACTTAATTTCCTGTCCTTCAGCACCAGCTTTTAAGATTGAAGCTGATTGAGTTAAAACTGAATATACACTTTGTTTCGATTCAAAATCTAGTTCTAATATTCCATCAGTAGAGCTACCGAAAGGTGTTAATGCATATAAATATTTAGCATCACCTTTTTCATAACTAGACCAACCTTTAAACGAAATAGTACTTCCTCTAAACTTTCCACTAATTAATTCATAATATTTTGGATAAACTAGTACCAATTGAAATTCATCCCATTTACTTGAATCATATCTTATAGGTAATTCAACTTTATGAGTAACATTTTTGAAATCTTTTGTAAGATACATTTCATGCTTATTTGCTTTTACAAAATTTGTAATTGCAAATTGTTTAATATAATTAAAACTTATACTTGCAGGTCCTCCTAGACTTGTAACAAAAACTCTAATTCTTAATTGATATTCTCCTGTATAATCAGTAACATTTTTACTAATTTTTATATAGGTAGGTATTGTTCCTTCATGTCTTTCAATATAGTTATCTTTTATAAAAGATACCTCTATATATCCAATTGGAATACTTGTCTTTATCTCATATGTAATATTTACAGAAGCAAACCTTATTTCAGGTCTTGGAACCTTAGATTGAAAATTAACAAAAAATTCTATAAAAGGATTTGAAGGTAATAAAGTAAAAGAAGGTAAATTTATATCTATTCTGCTTCCACTAAAGCTTAAATATTGAGGTCCTCTAGTTATAATTATTTCATTATCAGCAAATCTAGCAATATCCACTCCTAATCCATAAGAAGCAAATATGCTTGTTTCACCTTCATAAGGACCTAAGCCTAAAGGAAGATCATAGATATCAAAGGAAAATAGACCTTTTAAATTAAGAAAAAATAAGCTAAAAAGCAATAAAATTAAAACAATTTTTTTATTCATATCTTAATGCAATTATAGGTTCAACTTTTGAAGCTCTTCTGGATGGTAAATAACTGAAAGCTAAAGTAGCAAATAAAACTATTAAATTCCAAATTATAATATTTTGTGGTACTATTTTTGGCGAAGCTTTAATGAAAATTACACCTCCTAAATTTATAGCTGATTGTAATAAGTTAGATCTATCTATTGCAAAAACAGCAATGTAACCTAATATGGTACCTAAGATCATTCCAAATATAGCTATTATAAATGCTTCTATTAAGAATAAATTCAAAATTTCACCAGCCTTAGCACCTAAAGCTCTATTTGTTCCAATTTCTTTTATTCTCTCCCTAACAGAAGTAAACATTGTATTCATAACCCCTACACCTGCAATAGCTACTGAAATAATTATTAAAGAAAGAAGTAAAGAATTGAAAAGCATCACTACATTTTCTACAGCTCTTGCATATGCTGCAAAGGCTACAGCCCTTACTTTTCCTCCATATATACTGTCTTGTATTTCACTTTGTAATTCCAAAGCAAATCTAGGTGAATTAAATTGTATTAATATCAATGAAATTTTATCTCTTAATTCTGGAGGATTAACCATTGATCTTGCTGTTTCAAAATTCATAATAATACTGCTATCAACATCTACCCCAACAAGATTCATACCGCTTAACTTTAATACTCCTAGAACTTTGAAATCCCTTGTTACGACAGTTATTACTCTTCCTTGAAGATCCTTAACTTCTGAACGTACGGTGATAATATCTCCAGCATGAGCATTTAATTTTCTAGCTAAACTATGACCTAGAATAACTTCGTCAGGATTTAAATCTCCTTGAGGTAAAACACCTTCTTCTGCAGCATATAGTATAGGCCAAATATAGCGGATCTCATTTGTGCTAGCTCCAGCTACTAAGGTTATAACACTTTCAGCTTTACCTTGTAATGATACTTCCGCGGAAAAAATTATTGCAGGTGTAATTCTTTTGTAATTTGCAGAAGGCAATCTAGATTTTAACAAGTCAACATCTTTTAAGGTAAGTACAGTTTGTCCTAAAGGATCAACAACTACTAATGTATCGGTACTAAATTGGGCATTTAATGCTATTTGTATTGCTTCACCAAATCCTTCAGTTATAGAAATTATGCTTACCATAGCCATTACGCTTAAAGCAACACCTAAAACTGTTAGAAAAACCCTTCCTTTTTTATTTCTTATATGAGTAAATGCATAACCGAAATAATCTGCTATTTTCATTTATCCCACCTTTGTTTCATCAGAAATTACTTTACCATCTCTTAACCTTATAATTCTTCTGGTTCTTTCAGCTACTTCAAGATTATGAGTTACTATTATCATTGTAACATTTTTTTCCTTATTTATTTTTTCAAGTAAATCAACTATCATCGTTCCAGTTTTACTATCTAAATTTCCAGTAGGTTCATCTGCAAGAACTAAAGCAGGTTCATTAGCTAAAGCTCTAGCTATAGCTACCCTTTGTTGCTCTCCTCCACTAAGCTCATTGGGCTTATGATAAGCTCTTCTCTCCAATCCTACTAATTTCAATAATTCCATAGCTCTTTGTTTTCTATAAGATGCAGGCTTTCCAAGAAGCATCATTGGGATCATTACATTTTGTAAAGCGTTAAGCCAAGGAACCAAATAGAAAGCTTGAAAAATAAAACCTATAGTTCTAAGTCTAAGGTCAGCTAACTGCTTATCATTTAAATTTTTTAAACTTACTCCGTTTATATAAACTTCTCCTCTTGTTGGCTTATCCAAAGCTCCTATTAAATTAAGCATCGTAGTTTTACCTGAACCTGAAGGACCTAATATTGAAACAAATTCACCTTCCTTAACTAAAAGATTTACTTTATTCAATGCTTGAACTTCAACCTCACCTAATTTATATATTTTTTCTACATTTTCTAATTTTACTACTTCCTTCATCGTAATTAACTTAATTACTCAAAATTTATTTATATATTTTTAGTAATAAAAAATTCATATTATAAATTGCCATTAATTGGTATTATTGGTAAACCGAATGCAGGTAAAAGTACTTTTTTTAGTGCATTAACTAAAATCAATGTTAAAATAGCTCCCTATCCTTTTACTACAATTGAACCTAATAAAGGAATTGCATATGTAAGAGCAAAATGTGTTTGTAAAGAATTTAACGTAAAAGATAATCCTAAAAATTCAATTTGTATAAACGGAATAAGATACATTCCTATAGAAGTCGTAGATTTAGCAGGACTTGTGCCTGATGCATGGAAAGGAAGAGGTCTAGGAAATAAATTTTTAGATGAAATTAGAAGAGCTGATGCTTTAATACATATCATAGATGCTTCAGGATCTACAGATGAAGAAGGAAGAATTGTAGAAATGGGTACTTATGATCCTATTAAAGATCAAGAATTCATATATAAAGAAATTTTTATGTGGATATTCAATAATCTTTCAGAAGAAATAAAAAAAGAGATTAAAAGGTTAGAATTGGTAGATATTTCAGAGAACATAAACTTTCTTGAAAGAAAGTTAAGTGGATATTCTGTAAGGAAAAAGCAAATTATGGAAATATTGAATGAAACAGGATTAATTAATAAAAAGATAAGCAAATGGAAAGAAGAAGAATTAAAATTATTCGTAGATTTACTGGTAAAGAAAACTAAACCTATGGTTATAGTAGCAAATAAAATAGATTTACCAACTTCTCACAAAAATTATGAAAGAATAAAGGAAAAGTTTAAAGAATACTATGTGATTCCAGCTTCTGCTGAAGCTGAACTAGCTTTAATTAGAGCAAATGAAAATGGAATTATTGAATATTTACCAGGCAGTCCTTATTTTAAAATTATTAGTAGCAATATTACGGAGAAACAAAGAAAAGCTTTAGAATTCATTGAAAAAAATATATTAAAAAAATATGGCTCCACAGGAGTTATAGATGCTTTAGAAATTTCTTGTTTTAAGGTTTTAAAATATATAACAGTTTTTCCTGTTGAAGATCAAAATAAGCTAACAGATCATCATGGAAACGTTTTACCTGATGCTTTTTTAGTTCCTTATGGTACAACAGCTAGAGAATTCGCTTACATGATACATACAGAATTGGGCAAAAATTTTATTTATGCTATAGATGTAAGAAAGAAACAAAAATTAGGAGAAGATTATATTTTACAAGATAGAGATGTGATAAAAATAGTCGCAGGAAGTTGAAACTTTACACGACTAAAGTCGGAATATCCTTGAAGGAGAATGAGAAGAATTTTTTAAATATAAGGAGTTAAAATTTTACTTTTCATTATTTCTACCTTTTTTATAGGATAAACCTTCTTTGCAGCTTGTAAAGTATCTGTAGCCATTTTGCCAAAGAGCATATACTGAACTAAATCATCTAAGCTGATATTTTTTAATTTTTCATCATACATTTCAATTACTTTTTTCCTAATTTCTGTTTGTTTTGAATGAGAAACTCTTTTAGCTGTTATAACCAAAGTCTGTATTCTACAATGAATATTATCGCTTGTTATTAGATCATAAAAAATATCAACTCTTGAGGTACCTACCCTTATTAAGCTTCTTATATAATCTCTTGTTATCTCATGTCCTTTAAACTTAGAATATGCTTCTTGACCATCAACTTTTACTATTTGAAATTTTATTTTTATATATTGGTAATAAAGATTACTAAAATCTTCTGTTAGATCAGCTAAAGTTGTTTCTACTGTTCTTTTTAAAATTTTCTCAGATTCCCTTCCTAATATCTGCGCAATTACTTTATCCTTAAATACGCTGTCAGCATGTACATTATAAATCAACAATGGAGATTTTTTCGATGGTTTACTCATTTAATATTCTTAGTGTTTAAGATATTTTTAAAGTTTTTTCTGAACTACTTATTATTCTTAATATTTCATCGATCGTTGATTGGAAACGTTTGATATTTTCGCTACTGATCATTATTATTAGTTTATTTTTTATACATTCAGTTTTAATTTCTAAATCTTTAGGTGTATTTACGTTATCAATATTTATACTATTAAAGAAAGCTTTTGAAAGTTCTTCGTTTTCAAATGTTATTTCAATTATTATTTTTGATCCTTTCATAAAACAGAATCAAATGTGGAAAGAAAATCGTTTAAATATTCAGTAGCAATTATAGCTCCAGCAGCTTCTTTATGACCACCACCTATACCATTAAACTTTTTAGCTACTTCCCTAACTTTTTCACCTAAGTTTATTTCTTTTTCTTTATTCCTTAATCTAAAAGAAAGCTTAATTCCATGTTTTGATTGAGAAGCGCCTACAAATACATCCTTATTGCTAATATTTGAGGATATTAACAAATCTAAAATATTTCCAACAATTCTTTCATTGTTTATATTTAATAGATCAACGTAAAAGAAACTTTTATATTCTTTATCTTTTTTTCTTTTAAATATATTTTCTAAATTGTTTTTAACTATATTTATATAATCATTAAAAAGTTTATTTAAATCTATCTTATTTACTAAAAAATTCTTTATAATATCCATATAATAATTATATCTTCCTGATAAATCTAAAATTAAAAATAATTGTCTTAAATTATTTATCTTATTATAAAATATTTTATAATTAAAACCAAATAATCTTCCTACATAGTAATGGAAATATCCTTCTTTAAGTAATTTTTTTGCAACTTTTTTGCAAATTTCAATTTGTTCTTTTTCGTTTATTTCATTTAATTTAACATTAAAAAATTTCTCATCTATTTCGCATTTTCTTAAAAAATCCTTTGCTGCTTCTGCATTATTAAATATTTCAAAAATAAATGGTTCAAAAATTAAAGAAAAAGTATTTATTAAGTTATCATTCAAATTCGAATATGAAACTAGACCTAATTGTTTAGAAATTAAACCAGCTTCTTCAGCTTCGTTATATACATCAAGATTTATTCCTTTAAAAAATCTATTTTCTGTAACATCTTGTTTATCACCAATAGCACCAGCTAAAGCAATTATTGATAAATCAATATTGAACTCATCTATTTGCTTCGCAATTAAATAACATAAAGTAGAAGAAGAAGCATCATTGTTTCCATCATAATTAAACAAATAAGGATTAAGGAAAATAAGCTCAGAATAATCCAATGTAGTATCAAATTGATGATGATCTATCAGAACTATTTTTTTCTTTTTAGCTATTTTTTTAATTATTGAGTTATAGCTCATATCTGCAATTATTATTCTATTATAAGGATAATCATAGATTTCTTCTATATCGTAATGGGAATTAATTAATCTCAGTACAAAAGGAACCTTTTTTTGGTAAAAAATTTTAGCGAGAATTATTGCCGAAGCTAAACCATCAGCATCATAATGGGAGGCAATAAATACTGGAGAAAAATCCTCTTCTATAAAATCTATTATACTTTCTATTACATTTTCTAGTCCTTGCATTATTTAGGCACAGCTATTCCATGATCCCAATTTTGAGGCAATATACCTTCTCTTTTGTAATATTTTGCTAATCTGTTAATTTTAGATATCGTTTCTTCCAGACCTCTTTTTGACCTATAATCTTTAGGATGCTCTTTTAAATGCTTTAAAATAATTTCTGCTTTTTTTATTAAGTTTGCCAAATCTTCAGGTATCGATGGAAGTAATTTTTCTTCAGCAAGTATATCTGTTATTTTCTTTCCGAATAAATGTTTAACTAATGGTATTCCATATTGATCCCTAAGAATCACTCCTATCATGGAAGGAGGGGTTCCTTTTTTTGCTAAATCAATTATTATTTTCCTTATTTCTTCAGGATTAGTTTGATAAAGTAATTCTTCATTAGGTGTAATAGGTCTAGTTGAATGAGACTTACCTTTTTCTCTTTTCCTTCGCATAAATATTAAATTAAGAAAATGAATTAATAAAAATTAATTTTATGAAAATAACTCTTATAACTGGAAATTTAAATAAAGCTAAAGAAATAAGAGAAATTTTATCGAAATACGGAATTGAATTAATAGTACAAGATTTGGAAATAGCTGAAATTCAATCTGATGACTTAAAAGAAATAGTTTTAAATTATATTAGGGAAGCATATAAAATCATTAAGGATAAAATAATTGTTGAAGATTCAGGATTATTTGTAAATGCATTAAAAGGTTTTCCAGGTCCTTATTCTTCTTATGTTTATAAAACTATAGGAAATGAAGGAATTTTAAAATTAATGAAGGACATAGAAGATAGAAATGCTGAGTTTATTAGCGTAATAGGTTACAAAGATGAAGAAAATGAGAAAATTTTTGAAGGAAAAACAAAGGGAAAAATTTCTTATTCGATAAAAGGAAAAGGCTGGGGATTTGACCCAATTTTTATTCCTGAAGAATCAAATAAAACATATGGAGAAATGAATATAGAAGAAAAAAACCAAGTATCGCATAGAGGAAAAGCTATAAAAAAATTTTTAGAATGGTATTTAAAGAAGAATTAAAAATATACAGGTACCTTTCTTCTTTCTGCAACATATCTTCCTCTTTTCTTTATTTCTTCCATTTTTTCAATTACTTTCAAATAATCAGAATTAACTTCAGCGTAACCTTTAACAAATTCATTAAAGCATTCTTTAGCTATTTTACTAAAGCTACTTTCCAATGAACGAAGAAAAATTAATAAATCTATTCCTTTATCTTCTATTCTATTTGAAAATTCAGCTAAGCCAAAATCTATAAAACAAATTGAGTTATTATCTCTTAATATCATGTTTGATAAAGTCACATCTCCATGCACAATCGATAAATTATGAATTTTACCAGTAATTTTTCCTATATTGCGACAAAATTCAAATATTCTTTTATCGTTAATTTCAAAAAGTTCTTTAATGATTTTGCCCTTAACATATTCCATTACAATTGTAAAATTTTCAATATCTAAATCAAAAATAAAAGGAACATCTATACCAGCACGTATACACTCATATAATATTTTAAATTCTTTTAATGTTCTTTGATATCTTATTTTTTGATCCAATATATTATTTCTCCAAGGTTTGCTTTTTCTTATTTTGAATACAGCTTCAAGATCAAACCATCTTCCATACCAAATTTCAGCTTCAGCTCCTTTTTTTATTAAATGCAATAATTTTATCTCCAAGGTATATCTACGGAATCTAATCTCCAAAATGGTTTAACGTAACTATCTTTAACTTCAATCTTTATTCCATGCTTATATGCTAGCATCCCAGTATAAGCTATCATAGCTCCGTTATCACCTGCATATTCTTTAGGAACAATATGAAAAGTAGCATTTTGTTCTTTTGCAACTAAAGCTAATTTTTCTTGAAGAATTTTAGATCTAGCAGTTCCGCCTGTTAAAATTATGGATTTTTTACCTGTATAAGCCAAAGCTCTTTCCACTGTTTCACAAAGCATTGAATAGGCATATTCTATTAAACTTAAACATACATCTTCTACTCTATAACCTTCTTTTACTAGTTTTAAGGCAGCAGTTATTAAACCAGAAAAAGCTGTGTCTTGACCTTTTACAGAAAAAGGTAAATCTAATATTTTTTCTCCTTTTAAAGCTAAATTTTCAACATTTACCAATTCAGGATAGCCTAAACCTATTTTTCTACCAAAAAAATCTATTGCATTACCTAATGCTATGTCTTGAGTTTCCCCAAATATTCTGTATCTTCCATCAATAAAAGTTGAAATTAATGTATGACCGCCTGCTACATAAACAACTAAAGGATCTTCCACTTTACACATGTACCTTGCGATTTCTATATGAGCTATAGCATGATTTACAGGAACAAGGTCTTTTTTATAAAATAAACTTAATATTCTTGCTATAGTGGCACCTACCCTTAAACAAGGTCCTAATCCAGGGCCTAAAGAAATTGCAATTGCATCAATATCTGAAATTTTAACTTTTGCAACATTTAATGCTTCCTTTATAACTTTAGGAGCATTTTCAGAATGACTAATTGCTGCTTCTCTAGGATGAATTCCCTTTGCTTTTGGAGGAATATAAATAGAATTTACATTCGACAAAATTTGAAATTTATCATCTATAACCGAGGCACCGAATGTGTGGGCTGTTGATTCTATTCCAAGCAGTAACATTACTTTGTCTTTTTAGGAGAAGTAGTAATAAATTTAGTTAAATGACATTTTCCGCAAGTCCACCTTGGTCTTGGACCTTGGGTATGTTTAGCCATAAAACAACCACATCTTGGACATTTCTCGTTTAACCTTTTTACTTTTCCTGTAGCATAATCAACTTGATACAATTTATGAATGTATGGCATACTTTAACAATATTAAGAAGAATTTTTATTTCTTTTCTTTTTTTGTTTCCTTTAATTCCAACTTTTTCTTCTTTTCTTCTTCCAAAATCTTTTTCCTTTCTTCTCTAGGCAAATGTCTTAATAAAATATACCTAGGTTCAATTTTTATAAGTTCAGGTTTATGATACACATTAACGTATGCATAACTTTCCAATCCTCCAAAGTTTGTTACTATTTTTTTAATAATTATTCTTTCCTTTTCTACATTGAAGTATTTAGATAGGTATTCTCTTAATTTTAATCTTTGTAAATTACTTTTGTCTTCAAAATTTAATTTTAATTTATATGCTGTTCTAGCAAGATACGGATTATCTAGCTTATAAACAACTTGTACTTCTTCAGACATTTTCTAAGATACCTTTTGAATACAATTTTTTAATATATAATTTTTTATTTCTCGTATTAAAAACAAAACATACACCGAGATTAGGAATGCCGTATAAAATTAAAGAATTTTCCTTTGATTCTAAAATAGCTAATAAAGTAAGAAGATCTTCTTCTCCGTTTACAACCAATAAACTATTATCGTTTTTTAATGCAGTAATAATTGTATCATAAGCTTCTTTTAAAATGGTTCCTTGTGGATTATTTATTTCAAATAAATTTTTAAAATGTTTTTTTATCTCTTCACAATTAAAATTTTGACGCATTACTTTTCCATCTATTATTGCAAGATTAGGTTTGATTCCCATTTCTAACAAGGAAAGAGTAATAAAATCTCCTACGCTAATTAAACTGGTATATTTGAAGATATTAATTATTGATAAAATATGTTTAAGAGATTTTGGATATTCAGAAACTAAAATAAATCCTAAAGGCTTTTTTAACTGCTTTCTTAAATTTTTAAATTTTTTATTTCGAGATAAATAAAATAATCTTTCTTTCTTTTTTTCTGAAGGAATTTTAAAAATTATTTTATTTAATTTTAATTGCATAAATTCCAGGTTTTTTAATTCCCAAAAGTGCAGCTATTTGAGATTCTTCTGGCTTAAAGAGAATAAAAATGCCACTCCAATCATCTGAAAAGCTTTGACTTTTACAATTAGGACAAAATTTCTCCTTTTTTCCAACTAACATTTTGCAATTTGTACATGCTTTTAAACCATAAGAAGCTCGTTTTGCCATTTTATTTCTTTAATTTTTCTAAATCTTCCTTTATCCATTCAATTCTTCCTAAAAATGGCTGTCTCATTGTAAAAGCAAGCTTAAATGAAGGAGATGGAGATGAATAACTTACTGAAATTATCCTAGCTCTTACCAAAGATTTTTTTTCCAAAATCCTTTTGGTTTTTTTTGCAATTATTCTGAAACCCTTTTTATCATAACTTATTTGATCATCAATTATTTGCGAAATATGAACAAGGCCTTCTATTCTTCCTATCCTTAAAAAGGCACCAAATTCCCTAACATCAGCAACCTCAGCCTCTACTACTTCTTTATCTAAAGGATACCATGAAAGTAATTCAGCTTCTACTTCACTAAAAATTTTAGGGCTACCAGGTATCAATATTCCATGAGAAGGTCGTTTAACATTTAAAACACAAATAACATAGCCTAAATTTTCTACAAACTTATCTTCATATTTCTCCCTAAGAGCATCTAGCATAATTTGGTTAATATCAACTTTAGGTTTGATCATTGACGGTGAAATTGCTACAACATCTTGGATACCTATTAGCCTAAACAAGGTTAATTAAAATCAACAAAATCCCAAGTATATAAATTTAATCTTTAAAACAAACAATTTTACCATTCTTTTTTATAAAAGCTACAGGAATACCTTTTGAATAAGCTTTATGCATCAGTTCTTCATCTGCGGTGGCTAAAATCCCATTAAATTTATTACAAAGATCCAATAATAGTTCATCTGTTTTTCCTTCAATAATTGGAAATTCTTTAAATTTTGAAATTATTTGTAAAGCTAATTTTGCCTGTTTTGATAACTTCCCATCTTTAGATGCAATTTGTTGTAATTCCAGCATAACGTTTTTAGGATAAGATGGTATTAAAATTTCATTAAAATGTTCTTGTGCTAATTCAATATAATTTTGACCAAATTTAACCATGTTAATTAAAAAACTTGTATCTAGAAAGAAATATCTCATACTATTATTCCATATCCTACAAGCCTCCATTTACCTTGTATTTTCCTACTAATGGCAACCCTGCTTTTAACATTTGCACATATAGGAATGGATAAATTTAGAGATAATTTATTACCTTTAATGCTTGTAACAATACCAATACTTCTGGCAGCTCCTGCATTAATAGCTAATTCTTCATTTAATTTTATTGGTTCAACCTTCATTGTTTCTTTTGTCCCTATTACAAATTTGAATAACTCAAATTCTATTTCTAGAGAATCCCAAACAGGAGGAGATTTTCCTGGAATGCTTATCACGTTTCCTACAAGCTGATCATTTTTTGTTAAGGAAGGATCTAGTTCTGTTTCTATTCCTATCAAACCTCCAGGAACAGCTTTTTTTAATTTAATGTTTTCACTTCTTAAATTTACTATCCTCGTAATTAAAGGTTCATAAGTGACTTTTCCTTCTTTTTTTAGTCTTAATCCAGGTTTTATTTCTATCTCTTGTCCAACCTCTAAGAACCCTTCCACAATGGAGGATCCTAAAACTCCACCCTTAAGATCCTTATAATTTGTTCCTGGTTTATTCACATCAAAGGATCTTATTACATAACCTAAAGGATTTCTTGTCTCATCTTTTATAGGATTTGGGAAGAATTTTTCGATTGCTTCTACTACAAGATCTAAGTTAATTTTATGCAAAGCAGATACTGGTATTATAGGTACTTCTTTTAATGAATATTCTTCAAGAGTATTTTTTATTTCTTTATAGCTTTCCAAAGCTCTTTCTTTCGTAACTACATCGATTTTATTTTGTACAACTATTATGTTTTTTAATCCTATTATTTCCAAAGCCTTTAAATGTTCCCTTGTTTGTGGTTGTGGACAAGGCATTGTTGAATCTATTACTACGATCGCCGCATCCATTACAGAAGCTCCAGATAACATTGTAGCTATTAGCATATCATGACCTGGGCAATCAACAAAAGCTATATTTCTCAGAGGTATAAGTTTTGAACCACAATGAACACAATAACCATTATTTGACATTGCATAAGTTGTATAATTTTCAGGAGGTAAACATCTTGGACATTTCATTGTTGTAACAAAAGCATAGCCTAATTTTATAGTAATTCCTCTTCTTATTTCTTCAGAATGTTTTGCAGTCCAAACTCCTGTTAAAGCTTGAACTAAAGTAGTTTTACCATGATCAACATGACCAGCTGTACCTATATTGATTCTAGGCTGACCAACCTCTTCTAACATTGACATTTAAAATTAATATAAATTATAGAACTTAAGAAAATTAACTAACAATTACTACATTTATTAACGCTGTATCTTCAGCTATTGTATTTCCTCGAACAGTTTTTCTTTTCCTTAAACCTTTTTTCTTAGGCTTAAAACCTATTCCTTTTGTTAAAATTATACTTTTTTTAACTGGACCTTGTAGGTATGGTAACATAGGAAAACCTGACCTATCAGAACCTCCTGTTATCTTTAACTTAACACCGCTCAATCCTATCAAAGAACCATCAAAAACTTCTCCAATTTTTAAGCCTATTAATGCCTTAGCTTTATCATCCTTAACATTAACAGTTTTTGCTTTACCAGTCTTAGGATCTGAAACAACAATTTTAAATTCTGGCATAATTATGCTATTTTAAAATAAGTTTAAAAATTTATAAATAAATGAAAACCTCACCCTTTAGAGCTGAGTAGCTCACTGCTGGAATAATTTGTTTTTAATTATCTTTTGTAAATATTCAATCTCTTCTTCGTTAAATTCTTCCTTATATTTTTCTAAAAGATATTTTGCTTCTTCAGGCTCAATATAAACATATAACAGATCTCCTTCATGTAAATTTCTTCCTATAAATGCTTCACCTTTTAGAGAAATAGCTACTTGCATTCCTTTTAAAGCTTCTTTTAAAGGCTTATTTTGTTCTTGTATTTGGAGAATATAGCCTAATATCTTTCCTTTTTTATTTGCTATTCTATAACCAGGTCTTATTTTACCTAATAAAACTTCTATGCCAAAAATAGCAGGATCGCTTCTTCTAAAAGTATAACCAGGTAAAAATTTTATAATAGCAGGATAAGGATATTTTTCAAAAACAGTTCTTTTTTCTTCTTCCTTCAATTTTTTAACAAATTCAAAATAATCATCTACTAATTGATAGATTAAATTATTTTTAATTATAGGTATTTTTCTAGATAAAATTTCCTCTTCTGCTTCAGGCAAAATGTCTACATTAAAAGCAAGAATTACTCCGTAATAAGGATTTATATTTTTTGAAACAAAAGCTTCAAAAACATCATTTTTTGTTACATTACCTATATCAGCATATCTTATTGGTATATTCATACGTTTAAAATATGTAACAATCGCTTCTAAGGTTCCTAGGGTATCAGCTTTTATTATTAAACCTTCTTTATCCATTTTAAACTTAAATAATGATATTTCTTCTTTTATTTTGCTTAAAACATGATCTCTATTTTCATTTGTAACAACAAATAAAGGAGAGCCTGCTAAAGCTTCATCTAAATTATCTGCAACTATTTTTACACCTGCAGAAGCAACTACTTCATCAACAGATATAAATTTATCTTCAGGAGCTCTCATTTCTTCCAAAGGTTTTGGCATAAGAAGAGCTCTAACTTTAGTTATTATAATATCAGATCTTGTAGCTAAAGCAATATAATCATTCCTTCTTATTATACCATTAAATATTATTGAATTTACAGTTGTGCCTAAGCCTATTTCCTGTTTTACATCAAGGATTACTCCTAACGCAGGACCTTCAGTATAAGCTATTCTTGTTTTAAGATAATTTTGACAAAAACCACTAACCACTAAAAGAAGTTCAGCTATACCTATTCCATAAACTGCACTAGTAGGTACTATTGCTACATATTTTGAAAAATCTCTAATTCTATCAAACCTTTCAGCATTTATTCCCAACTTTGAGAGTTTGCTTACCAAATCATAAATTCTATAATCTAATCTTTCTTTAGTCCTATCATCTTGTAAAGATAAGGATTCAAGAAATGAATATGTATATGTTGTATACCATCCTTCAAGTCTATCAAGTTTATTTAAAGCTATAACAAAAGGAACGTTTCTAGATCTTAATATATCCAAGCTTTCGTATGTTTGTCTTTCTAATCCTTTATTTATATCAACTACAAGAATAGCCATGTCAGCTACAGAACCTCCACGCATTCTAAGATTTGAAAAAACTTCATGACCTGGCGTATCAATTAGCAAAATTCCCGAAATACTTAAAGTAATTTTATATTTTTCAATTAATTTTTTGGCAATGTTATATATTACTTGAATAGGTAAAAAAGAAGCTCCAATATGCTGCGTCATACCACCAGCTTCTTTAAGCTGAATAGCAGTACCTCTAATTTTATCTAGTAATGTAGTTTTACCAACATTAACATGACCTAATACAGTTAGAATAGGTTGTCTTAACTTCATGAATAAAAATTAAATTTTTAAATTTTAATAAAAACTTATTCTGATTTTACTTTTTGTTTAACATAATAAGTTGTCCACTTATATTTTTCAGGTTTACGTTTAAGAATTAGCATGTTTTTTCGACATTTGCTTGAACAAAAATATAAAACTGAGCCATCGTTTTTAACATATAGCATACCTTTTCCTTTTGGAAAAGCTACACCGCAAAAACTACATGTATATTGCGTTACCATTCTTTATAAAAATAAAATTTTAAATTTTCAATAAAAATTATTCTACCTTGCATAAAAAAGAAAATTCTTTCTTTAAAGAATGAGAGCATTTCAGCATCATCTAGGAACAAGCTTTTTGGCTTCTCTTTCGGTTTCCCTTAACATTAATATATCTCCTACTCTAACTGGACCTATGACATTTCTTGTTAAAACTCTTCCTTGATCTTTTCCTTCAAGTATTCTAACTCTTACTTGAATTACTTCTCCTCCTACACCTGTTCTTCCTATAACTTCTAAAACCTCAGCAGGTGTTGCTCTATCCTGTTGAGAACTCATATTTACTTCTTGGTTTCAGGCTTAGCTTCCTTAGGGGCAATTTTGGCTCTTAACTCCGAAAATTTACTCAAAAGTTCATCATATAAAGCTTTTGCTTCCCCCACTTCTATTATTGCAGAAGAAGAAGCAATTGTATTTATTCCTGCAACCTCTCCTAATTTCTTTTTATCTGGAACGTACAAGTATGGAACGTTTTTATCTTCGCATAATAGAGGTAAATGTGCTACAATTTCTGGGGGATCGACATTCTCAGCTATAATTACAAATTTTGCCTGTCCTCTTTCAACAGCTTTTGTTGTTTCATTTACTCCTCTTTTAATTTTTCCTGTTTCCCTAGCAACCCTTACAAATTCATAAATTTTTTCATATAATTCTGGAGGTACTTCAAATCTTACATACATTTGTTTTTTAGATGCCATAGTAATGTATTATAATTTAAGGAATTATAGGATATTTAAAGTTATTCATTTTATCTCGGAGATTTAATCATGAAGATAATAAAATAAGTATTCATCATTTTTTCTATCCAATTTTACAAAACCGAATCTTAAAAATTGTATTACAGTGTTAATTTTTAATTTACTAACTTCTGCTTCACAATAACCTTCAATTAATTTATTTTTGTTTATTTTTGAAGGAGTTATTATTTTACATTTTATTTTTTTATTTGAAGGAACCCATTGAATAAATTTTAAATTCTTTTCCCTCGCATACTCTAAACTTTGTTCTTTTGAAAGCTCTCCTTCATAATTTCCGTTTAATTTTTTAATTTTAATATTTCCAAGACTTATCAATCTTACTTCGAAATCTTTATCCTCTAAATCATTTTTACAAATTAAAATTTCGGGATTTGGTTCCAGTTCAAATTCAAAGAAATCTTTTCTTGAAGGATGCAATTGTCTTCTTATTGTCATTTTTTCTTGTAATTTTAGTTTTATAGAGACAGGCTCATAAACAAAAAAATATCGATCTGTTGCATAATCTATAATTTTTCTATTTATAGAGTATAGATTTTCTAAACTAATGGTAGCTTCTATTGGCTTTATCCCTAATTCTAATATCACATTTTTTATTGATTCAGGAAGAAAACCTCTTTTTCTAAATGCCATTATCGTTGCTAGATCAGGATCAGCAAAATCTTTATAGCCTTTAACAATTTTAGATTTAGAAAGAGTTAATTCAGCAACTTTTATTCTTCCGTAATGTATTGCTTTAGGCTCTTCCCAATTAAAATATTTAAAAATGTAGCTTTGCTTTATTGTATTATTAATATGTTCTTTAGCTCTAAATACAAGCGTAACGCCCATAAAATGATCATCTATACTTACCGAAAAATTATATGTTGGCCATAGGTAAGGTTCATAACCTAAAATTTCTTTAATTTTTTCAATTCTAGGATGAACATATATCTTTGGATCTATTATTCTAAAAGCTATCCAATCTCTAACACTAGGGTCTTCATGCTTCATATCAGTTTTTATCCTTATTACACCATCCTTTATGTTTCCGTTAAGCATTTCATAAAAAAGCTTTAAGTTATGTTCAGGATCTGAATTTCTATGAACACATTCAATACCTTTAATTCTATTCTCCTTTATTTCTTCTTTAGTACATAAACAAACATAAGCAAATCCCTTTTTTAATAATTCTTCAATGTTTTTATAATAAATGTTTAATCTGTCTGATTGAATATAAATTTCATCAGGAATTATTCCTAGCCATTCTAAATCTTCAATTATATATTGGTAATCATTTTTTTCTGAAGGACTTAAATGAAGAATAGGCTTTTTAGTTCTTGGATCCGTATCTTCGAATCTCAATATAAATTTACCGTTAAATCTTTTAGAATATTCATATGAAAGCAAAGCTGACCTTATATTACCAATATGTAAAGGCCCATCGGGATTTGGAGCAAATCTTGTAACAACTTTTTTGTTTAAATCATGTAATACCGGAAATTCAAACCTTTTTACTTGAACTTTTTCTTCCTTTAATTCCTCAGGATATTTAACTAAAAGAATACTGTATTGTTCATCTAAACTTAGAGAATTAACTTCCTCTAATACTTCTTTAATTATTTCTATATACTTTTTAATTTCTTTTTTAATTTCAGGTTTGTAAAAGACGATTTTCCTTACAACAGCATCTAGACTTGCCTTTCCATTATGTTTATAGGCATTTACTAAAGCTTTTTTATATATTAACTCTCTTAAATCTTCCATTAAAATCTTCTCTGAATTAAGAAGTCAGAAAACTCTGATAAAAACTTTGCAAGATCCTGAGGTAATTTTTCTGCATATTTTTTAGCTTTTTCATTATAATACATCGCTTTTTTTAAAGCAAAATCATAGGAATTTATTTCTTTTAACCATCCAATTATTTCTTTAATTTCTTCTTCGCTAGCATTTTTATTACCTAAAATTTTGAAAATTTTTTCTCTTTCATTCTTTCTGGAATTTTTTATAGCATAAATTACTATTAATGTCCTCTTTCCTTCCCTAATATCATTACCTACAGGTTTTCCAGTTAATTTTTCATCTCCAAAAACTCCTAAAATATCATCATAAATTTGAAAAGCTAAACCTGAATTTCTTGCGAACATTCTTATATTTTTAATGTCTTCATAGCGAGCTTTGCCTAATATTGCACCTATAACACAGCTAGCTTCATATAAAGAAGCAGTTTTGTTAATTACCGTTTTATAATAAAGTTTATAGTTAAACAAGTCTGTGAAAGGAAGATACATATCATATCCTTGACCAACTGATAACTTATAAGTCGCTTCAGCTAATTCTTGAGTTACTTTTCTTACTATGTTCTCTGAAAATTTCTTTCGTAGAAGCAATAAAGAATTAAAGGCCAATGAAAATAAGGTATCACCTGCTAAAATAGCGTATGGTATTCCATATTCTAAATGAACAGTTTTAACACCATGCCTAAATTGATCATTATCCATGATATCATCATGAATTAAACTAAAATTATGAATTAATTCGACAGCAATTGCCGCTGGAATAGAATCTTCAATACTAACACCATAATGTTCTGCAACTTTAGATAAAACAAAAGGTCTTAATCTTTTGCCACCGCTTTTTATTATATGCATCGAAGCATTTCTTAATATTTCTGGTTCAATATTGGATAGAAACTTAATTATTTGCTTATTAAAAAATTCTGCATAACTCTTAATTTTTTCATAAATATCCATGATATTTAATATGAATGCAGTTTTAAAATATTATAGTACCAATAAATTCCTCATTTCTAACAACTCTTCCTATTAAATTATGCTGTAAACCATTTATAAAAATGCTTTGAATTCCAACTTTGGCTGCTTCATAAGCTACCAATAATTTATTAGCTAATCCTCCAGTAACATCTTCTGCAGCAGAAAAATTTTTAATTAAATTTGGTATTTCTTTATAGTCTAAATTTCTTATAAGTTTTGCATCATTATATTTCTTAGGATCTTTATTATAAACCCCTGTTACATCAATACAAAATATTATTCTTTTAGCACCTATAATTTTTGCAATTTCTAATGAAAGCTGATCTCCTGAAATTATTGAGCAACCAAGATCTTCATCAAATACAAAATCTCCATATATTAAAGGTACGTAATCTCTTTTAATAGCTTCAAGTATTGTATCATGATAGAAAGTCTGAATATTCTTATTCTTAGTTATCATTATACTTGAAGGAGAAATCGGAATCACTGGAACTCCATGGTTGATCATAGATTCAGCTATTATTAAATTTAATCTTCTCATTTCTTTTTCTAATATTGATAAACCTAATTTTATTTTAGGTAAACCCATATGTATACCATATTTTTTAGCTACATAATGGCCAAAAGAGCCTCCTCCGTGAATTATTACTAAGTTATAATCGTTGACAAATTCCGCAATTTCCTTTGAAATTCTATTTATATCATGGATTCGTGTTTGAAAAGGTTTATCTTTATACGTTATTACAGATCCGCCTAGTTTTATAACTAAACTTTCCACATTTAAATAAATTTAAATTTTGATAATAAATATAGTGACTAAGGCAATAGCACCATCAAAGATAATTTTAAGCGGAGAACATTTCGTTGTGGAAGGCGAGCCTGCATTGGTAGCTGCAATTGATATTTATGCTAAATGTATAGCTGAAGAAAGATTTGATGAAAGCATTAGGATAGAAAGTAAGGATTACTTTGGTAAAATTCATGTGATTAAATATTCAAAAAATAAAATAATTGATTATGCAGGTGATAAGAATACTAAGAGAATATTGAGACCTGTTTTAATTTCTGTTTTAAAGACTTTGGAATATAGCGAACAAAAGAAAGGATTGGATATATATATTAATTCTGAAATTCCTCCTTCAGCAGGACTAGGCTCTTCTGCAGCTGTAGCTGTAGCTACTTCTGCAGCTGTAATTGGAGAAATAAAAGGAAATATAAATAAGGAAATAATATGGAAAGCAGCATTTGAAGCTGAAAGAGCTGTTCATAAAAATCCTTCTGGAATAGATGTTACTATAAGCACATTTGGAGGATTGATACTTTATAAAAAAGGTGAAAAACCTAATTTTATAAAATTAGATTACAAACCAATTTTTATAGTAGGTTTAATAGGAAAAAGAGCGAAAACAGGGAAATTAGTAGAAAAAGTTTTAAAGCTTAAAAAGGAGCTTCCTTCAATAATCAATCCTTTATATATTTCTGCAGGTAATTTGACAATAAAACTGGTAGAGGCATTAAAAAATAAAGACTTGAGAACCGCAGGCTTGCTAATGAATATAAATCATAGATTATTATCAGCAATAGGCGTATCTACTCCTAAATTAGATATGATTGTAAATACTGCAATAAAAAAGGGAGCATATGGTGCTAAGCTAACAGGAGCAGGGGGAGGAGGTTCTATAATAGCCTTAGTAGATGAGAGTAAATTAGAAAAAGTAAAATCTTCGTTAGAGAAAAAAATAAAAAAAGTATATGTTTCATCAATAGTTGAAGAAGGGGTGAAAATAGTTTAATTAAAGTTCAAAAGCAGTAGCTAAATAGCCAACTACACTATCTTTAGGACCCTCGGTATCTCCTGAATTTGCATGTTTTAGTATATGTACTTTAGACACACCAAGTTTTTTACAATAAGCTAGAACAGTTGCTGTAGGACAAGGCCCGCACATAGAAACATTTTTTTCTTCTATAATACTCATTAAATATTCCGCATCTATTTTTCTCACCGCTTCTATTACATAACTATCCTTTTTATAAGTCGTATCATAGTCTTCATAGTGATTTAAATCAGTAGAAGCCAAAACAACCGTATTTGTACCTTGTAATACTTTATATAATGCATTAGCTAAACCTAGTGCTACATCCAAAGTTTGTAATAAAATGCATATAGGAACAAAATCAAAATCCTTAAAAAAGTATTGAAGAAAAGGTAGTTGTACTTCTATTGAATGTTCATGTAAATGAGCTAAGTAATCAGAGCTTGCTACCTTATATTCTTTAATAATTTTTAAAGCCAAATCTTTATTTATTTTAACTCTTCCCAACGGAGTTTCCCATTCTCCTTCGGTCATTATTGAAACCAATGAACCCATGCCAGTATGATTTGGTCCTAAAATTACAACCGTATCAGGTTTTTCATTTTCAACAAGCATTTTATATGAATGAGCAGCTACAGGTCCACTATAAATATAACCCGCATGAGGAACGATAAAAGCAGGAAACTTTCCATTGTATTTTTCTTCAATTTTTACTGGTTTTCCTGGACCAATTGTATGTTCAAAACACTTTTCTATTTGTTTTTTTAATCTATTAGGTTCAGATTCATAAAAATATCCAGCTACGGCAGCTCTCCTGATCATGATAGTTTCTAAATATTAATTTGCTTACATGCTTAAAAATTCCATTAAATTCTTAAGAAAAATATTTAAAAAGACCAAAACTTAGATGTTTAGAGTAGAATATCAATATGGTTCAAACTTAGATTTAAAAATAAAGCTACTCTAATTCTTCTACTAATTCTGTTTCGAATTCATCTATAGTAAATTTAGGCATTTCATTAATACCAAGTGCTCCTCTATTTCTCAGAACATAAACTGTTAATAACCAATAAATTGTAGCTAAAGCTCTTCGCCCTTTATTATTACAAGGTATAACTAAATCAACATTAGCACACGTATGTTCGGTATCGCATAAAGCAACTATTGGTATTCCTATTTCTGAGGCTTCTTTTACTGCTTGAGCATCATTCAAAGGATCATTAACAAACAAAACTTCTACTCTTTTATAACTTTGAAGCATAGGATTAGTTAAAGTGCCAGGTAAGAATCTTGTAGTTATGCATTGAGCACCTATGTATTCTGAAAATTTTGTAGCAGGTTTTATTGCATAGGGTCTTGAAGCTACAACTAAAATTTTTTCTCCTTCAAAATAAGATAAAAATTTACCAGCTATTCTTACTCTTTCATCAATACTTTGATAATTTATTATATTAACTCCTTCAGGTCTAGTCTTTGATATAAATCTACGCATGTATTTCGATTTAAACCTTGTACCTATAATTAATGCTGATTTTGTATAAAGATCACTTAACGCTTCTAAATCGTTAAGATTTGGTATTTTTTCTTCTGTCATTTTAATTAAATCTTTTTACAAAATCATTTATATTTGCCTTTTCTTTAAGAATTTCTTCAATTCTAATTAATTCATTTAATTTTGAAACTCTTTCTCCTCCGATTGTTCCTGTTTTTATTAAAGGTGCTTCTATAGCAGTAGCTAAATGAGAAATAAAAGCATCTTCTGTTTCGCCTGATCTATGGGAAACAATAGGCATTACGTTATTATTTTTGGCGTATTCAATAGTTTCAAATAATCTTGTTAAACAACCTACTTGGTTAGGTTTTATTATTATTCCATTGGTAGATTTATTTCTAATTCCTTCCTTTAATCTTAAAACATTGGAAGCATACAAATCATCTCCTACGATTAACCTTTCTTTATAATTATTTAGCAATTCTGAAAAATATTCAAAAGAATTCTCATGAAAAGGATCTTCTATATACCAAATATCATATTCCTCTATCAAATTAGAGATAAATTTCAATTGTTGTTCCTCGCTTAATTTAAAAGATTCATATTTATATTCATAAACCTTTTTCTCCTCATTCCAAAGAGATGAAGCTGCTACATCTAAACCAATTTTAAAATTAAAACCTTCTTTTTCTTTAACGTATTTTATTGCTTCTTTAATGATGTCCAAAGATTTTTTTATTCCCAATGATGTTACCCATGCATTTTCATCATTTTTACCGCTAAAATAAGGATCAATACGAGATAATATTTCAGCAACTTTTCTATGTAACAAAACGTTCGCTTTAATAGATTCAAAAATATTATTTGCATTGATACAAAAAACTAATACTTCTTGTATATCTATAGATTTTCCTTTAGCATGTTTTCCTCCACCGATAATATTCCCCAATGGAATAGGGAGTTTGTAAAATTCTTTATCAGCGATCTTTTTAAAATAAGGTATATTTAAAGAATTAGCTGCAGCCTTTAAATTTGCAATTGAAGTGGAAAGAATAATTACAGCGCCGAAATTTGAAAGATCTTGTGTTCCATCACTTTTCAAAAGAAATTCATCTATTTCCTTCTGATTTAAAGAATCCATGCCTATTAGTTTCTTTTTTACTTCATTGAAATTCTTTAAAGCACTTAGTAACCCAATTTTTGGTACATTTTGTACTTCGTATGAACTTCTACTTGCTCCTGAAGGACAAGAAGCAATTCCTTTTGATACTTTGGTTTCGATTACTGTTTCAACAGTTTGATCTCCTCTACTATCAAAAATTATCCTATTATTAACATTTTGAATAATTGTTAATTCCATTTATCCGATCTTTTTTCTTCTTCCTCTTCTTTTTTTAGAAACTTCAGGTTCGGGTGGGGGTGGTGGTTTTGCTTCAAACTGTTCCCTTACTTTGACATACTGAAGCAATTCATCGATATATTCAAACGTTGAAATAAACATTCTTCTACAACAATATCTTTTAATATTTAAACTATCAAGAATAGCTTCAGCACTTTCTCCTTTGCTTAGTCTAGATTTATATTCTTCCCAGTATATTGATATTGGAAAACCACAAGTAAAACATCTTACTGGGACTAACATTTTTATCTATATGATTTTTGTCTTTTAGCCCTAGCTTTTGTACCCCTGGGCTTTTTAGGTTCGACTTCTCTAACATCTCTTTTTAGTAACATTGGATTGTAGCTCAAATAAGCTTTTTTCAATTCTTCACTTTGGGTAAATTGAATTAGTGCTTGTGCTATTGCATTTCTAGTAGCTTGTGCTTGACCCATAAATCCTCCTCCTTTAACGTTAACATCTATATCTATCTTATTTCTTAATTCATCACTTATGAATAATAAAGGTTCTTCTATTGTATATCTTACTATCCAAGGCTCAATTATTTCTAATGGCTTACCATTAATTTTAACTCTACCTTTTCCAGGATATTTTAAATATGCTCTTGCTACTGCACATTTTCTTTTACCAGTTGCTATAATTACTTGAGAGATCATCCTTTCCAACCAAATAATTTACATATTTCTTCTAAATAAACATATCCGTTTCCTAATCTTGAAAGATCTGCATCTTCAAATCTTACAGGTTTTACTTTTTCAGGTAATTCTATTTGACCACAATATACTCTTAACCTCTTATAAGCAGTTCTTCCTCTATATTTTTTATAAGGTAGCATTCCTCTTATACTTCTTCTTAATATTCCATCAGGCGTTCTTGGATTTCTATGCCCTAATTTTTCAGGATTTTTTATCGTTCTTCTAGACAATCTTCTTTTAAATTTTTCTATGATTCTTTGTTTATTTCCTGACAAAACAGTTTTTTCAGCATTAAAAATTACTACTTTATAACCATTTAACAACATTTTAGCTACATGAGAAGCTAATCTGCCTAATATTTGATTTTCAGCATCAATATAAATTGTTTCAGACATTTTAAATTATTATTTTAACATTTGTCCCTTTAGGATTTAAATTTATTAGTTCTTCATAAGTTAAACATTTTCCATTAATTTTTTCAATTTTATATTTTGCACTTTCTGAAAATGAAGCTGCAGCTATTATTACAGGATGATCTAAAAAACCAAAGCCTAGTACTTTACCTGGAACAACTATTTGATCGTTTTCCTTTGTTAGTTTATTAATTTTCATTAAATTAACTTTTACCATCTCTCTTCTTCTAACGTTTAATTTTTCTGCAACAGCTCTCCATATAGGAGCACCATAGGTTTTATAAGCTTTATATAAATATCTTATTTGTTTCCTTAATATCGGATTTGTTCTTCTAATTTCCATTTTTTATTTTATTATGCAATTCTTTTTTTATTTCATCATAAGTATTAATAATTACATCGATTGCTTTCAATAAGATTTTTTCAGGTTCATCTATTCCTGTAGATTCAAATGAAAAAATAAACGTATCATCATTAATTTGCTTATAAGCACATGCAGAAACTGGTTGAAATCTTGCATGAACATTTCCAGTCTTTACACGAGCTATTGCTTCTAAGAAAATTCTTTGACCCTTTGCTAATTTACAAAGAGGGATATTTTCAAATGCTACTTTATAATTTGGATCCAAAGATTTCAAATCTCCTGAATAAACTATAACATCATCTTTTTCAGCTGTAATTTCTAATCTAAAGTTTGCAGTGGTGTCTTCCTTTAATGATAAAATATCAGCTTTTATAGGCACTAAACCTATTCTATGAGCTAACATTTCATCATACATAACAGAAGTATTATCCATTATTAAAACATCATCTATAGCTAAGGTAGGTGTTCTAGCAATCAATACTCTTCGAATTAAATTAGCAAACTGAGGATTTATACCGCTAATCTTGAATTGTAATGATAATCCCTTTTTTTCAATAAGTTCGAATTTCATAAATGTTTATAATAAATAATTCTATTTAGATTTAAATTTTATGTTAGAAGAAGAGATCAAAAATTATTTAAAAGCAGGGAGAATAGCTGCTTCTGCTTTAAAATTCGCCTTAAATAAAATTCATGAAGGAATGCCTATAATTGAATTATGCGAAATGGTAGAGAATTACATTATTGCGAATGGTGCTGAATTAGCATTTCCTTGTAATGTATCCATAAATTATGTTGCAGCCCATGATACTGCAGAATTAAATGAAACAAGCGAAATACCAAAAAAATCTGTTGTTAAAATAGACGTTGGAGCTCATATTAATGGTTATATTGCTGATACAGCTAAGACTGTTATATTTGATGAAAAATATGAGAAGCTTAGAATGACTACAGAAAAAGCCTTAATAAGAGCAATAGAAAACGTTAAAACAAATATCCCGTTATCTTTCATAGGTAAAGTTGTTGAAAAAATTGCTAAAGAAAATGGTTTTAATCCAATAAAAAATTTAGCTGGACACTTAATGAAAAGATATTTATTACATGCTGGAAAAAGTGTACCTAATTTTGACGATGGAAGTACTGAATTAATAAAAGAAAATGAAGTATTTGCCATTGAGCCATTTTTAACAACAGGAAGCGGATATGTTAAAGAAATAAACACTGTAAAGATTTTTTCTTTAAAACAGCCTTTGAAAGTTAAAAGCAAACTCAAAAGTTTATTTGACAATATATGGAAAACACGTTATACATTACCTTTTTGTCTTAGATGGTACAAAGAGGAAATAAACTATGAAGAGTTAAAAAATGAGATTGAAGATTTTAACAAAAGAAAATTCATAGTAGGTTACCCAGTATTAGTAGAAGAAAGCAAAGGAATAGTTGCACAAGAAGAACATACAGTAATTGTACTTTCAAATGAAATAATTATAACTACCAAAATAGACTGAAAAAATAAATTTTTAATAATTAATTGATTAAATGAATGAAAATTTTCGGTAAAGATATTGATGAATTTATTAATTTAACAATTAAAGAAATTAAGAAAATAGTTAATGGAGAAAAGGTAATTGCTGCAGTTTCTGGAGGTGTTGACAGCACAGTGGCTTCTTACCTAACATGGTTAGCAATAGGAGATAAAATGGAAGCTGTTATTATAGATACAGGTTTTATGAGAGAGAATGAAATTGAAGAAAATAAAGTAGCTTTAGAAGAAATGGGTATCAAAGTAAATGTGATAGATGCAAGTAATGAATTTTATGAAGCTTTAATAAATAAAAAAGATGCTGAAGAAAAAAGAATAATTTTTAGAGAAAAATTTTATGAAGTTTTACATAGAGTTGTAAAAGAATTCAATGCAAGTTATTTAGTTCAAGGAACAATTGCACCAGATTGGATTGAAACTGTTGGTAAAATAAAAACCCAACATAATGTTCTTGTTCAAATAGGAATTAAGCCTGAAGAAAAATACGGTTTTAAAATATTAGAACCTTTAGCTAACTTATATAAAGATCAAGTAAGACTTATTGCAAAACACTTAAGCATAAGCGAAAAAATTGTAAATAGACAGCCTTTTCCAGGTCCTGGATTACTTGTAAGATGTGTAGGCGAATTCGATTTAGATAAATTAAACGCATTAAGAAGTGCAACTGCACAAGTACAAAATCTACTCGATAATATTAAATCTTCCCAAGCTTTTTTAGCCATATTTAGAAAGCCTAGAATGGCAACTTCTCCTTCAATCGTTGAATTTATAAGAGAAGTTAAAAGTATACTAAAAATTGGAGGAAGAGGATTTAAAACTTATGAATTCTATGAAAAAGTTACAGGTGTAAAAGGTGATAGTAGAGTTTATGCAAAGATGCTTGGAATTTATTATAAAGAATTTGAAAAAATAATAGAAAAAAAGGATGAAATAATTCAACAGTTTTCTAAAATACTTCAAGATTATACAAGATTGGTTGTTATGGTTTCTGAACCAAGACCTGCAGGTAAATATGCAATAGTTATAAGAGCAGTAATAACAGAAGATTTTATGACTGCAAAAGTAGCTGATATAGATTATAAAATATTACAAGAAATCTCTAATATAATTTTAAAAGATAGAAGAATAACCCAAATATATTACGATATTACACCTAAACCACCAGCAACTATAGAATATGAGTAAAAAAGTGTTAATTTTAGGTCCAGGTGGTCAATATAATCATTTAATATTAAGAAGAGTTACTGAACTAGGTCATATAGGTATATTAAAAGAGTTTGGAGAAGAAATCAAGGAAGATTTTGATGTAATAATAATAGGAGGCGGGCCAGCAAGATTAAATGAAAATAGCAAAGAGGTTTCTTATGTAAAAGAGCTCATTAAACTTAATAAACCTATATTAGGAATTTGCTTAGGACACCAGTTAATAAGTTTAGCTTTTAATGGCAAATTACAACAATATCCAAGTTTTGGGCCTCAAACAATTTTCATAAAAAGAAAAGATAAAATTTTAGAAAATATTCCTGATAAATTTACTGCATGGGAAAGTCATAATGATACTGTTATCAAAATTCCAAAAAATTTTGTTATCCTAGCTTACTCGGAAAAAAATAAAGCAGAAATAATTAAACATAGGACTAAAAAAATTTACGGTATTCAATTTCATCCAGAAGTTAATGAAACAGAGTTTGGAAATTTAATCTTAAAAAATTTTATAGAATCCTAAAATGGAGAAGCCTACAATAATAATAGATGAAAGAGAAAGAAATTCAAAAGTCCCAGAATTGTTGGTAAAAAAAGGAGTAAGTATTAAATTTAGAGTAATAGAAGTTGGTGATTATATCGTTTCTCAAAGAATAGGTATCGAGAGAAAAACGATAAGGGATTTTATAAAATCTATATATGATGGAAGGATTTTTGACCAAATAACTAGATTAAAGGAAAAATTTGAGATTCCTGTAATTATAGTTGAAGGAGATTTAAACGAACTAATTTTATTTGTCGATAACCCTAATGTTTTCAGAGGAACTCTTATAACGTTGATACTATTTCACAATGCAAAAATTTTCTTTTCGATAAATGAAGAAGAAACAGCGGATTATATATCTTTAATGGCTAAAAAAGAAATTAAAGAAAAAAAGGAATTTTTCTTACCTTTTTTAAAAACTAAGCCAAAAACAAAAGATATTAAACATATACAGCTAAATATAATCAAAAGTTTTCCTTATATAGGAACCAAATCTGCTTTTAAAATTTTAAAGGAATATAAAACAATAAAAAACTTCGTAAATACAAATGAAGCTCAGCTATCCAAAGTAATAGGATTAGCTAAAGCAAGAAAAATACTTGAAATATTAAATAAAAACTTTGAAGAAGAAGAAAGTTTAATATCTTGATTCACCAGGGAATAATAAATCTGGTGCTTTAGAATAAATTGAACTTGAAACTCTTCTAACTTTTGCCTTTGTTTGCAATTCTTTAATGTTTTTTACTCCTGCATATCCCATAGCTGCCTTTAAAGCTGCAACAAGTTCTTGTATTACAGAAGTAGCTTCTCCTTTATATGGCAACCATGCTTCTGTACCCTCAGCTACTTCTTTAGGTAATTTTGCGTATCTATCCACAGCAAGTCTTTTCTGTCTTGCACTAGTGCTGCCCATGCCACGATGAAGTTTATAATATCTTCCTCCTATCATCATCATAGGTGAAGGACTTTCTTTACAACCTGCAAATATATAACCCATCATAGCTGAGGATGCTCCAAAAGCCATAGCTAAAGCTATATCACCAGCATTTCTTATACCTCCATCTGCAATTATTGGTATGTCAAGACCAAGTTCATCCAAAGCTTCTTTTGCCAAGGCTACAGCATATAACGTTGGTGAACCAGCTTTAGTTATCTGAGTTGTTGTACATACAGAGCCACTACCTATCCCTACTCTTAATCCAGCTACTTTATCTAGTTTACTCACTGAATCTAAAACTCCTTCCTTTGTACCTAAATTTCCTATTATAACATCTACATCTACATTTTTGATGATTTTATACGTAGCTGAAATTACATTTTGATTATGAAAATGTGAAACATCAATAACTAAAGCATCTGCATACTTTGCTAATTTAATAGCCCTTTCTAGATCAAAGGGCGATACTGCTGCTGCAACTCTTAATCTTCCATTTTCATCTCTTGTTGCAAACTTATATTTTCCTCTCAAACTAACATCTTTATAAGTAATTAATCCTACAAGTTTTCCTTCCTTATCTACTACAGGCAATTTTTCTATCCTATACTTCTTCATCAATTCAATAGATTCTTCTGGAGTAATCTTTTCATGAGCAGTGATCACATCAACAGTCATGGCATCTTTAACTTTTATTTCTGGAGAAGCAAATCTAACATCTCTTCCTGTGATTATTCCAAGAAGTTTATTATTTTCATTAACTACAGGTAAACCTGAAATTCCATGTTCTTGCATGACTCTTGCTGCTTCTCCTACTGTTGCATCAGGACTTATAGTTATAACATCCCTTATAATAAAAGATTCTGCTCTCTTAACTTTTTTAACCTGCTCAATTTGCTCTTCAATTGAATTATTTCTATGAATTACACCTATTCCTCCATTTCTTGCTAAAGTGATTGCCATTTCCGCTTCTGTAACTGTATCCATAGGAGAAGAGACAAAAGGAATATTTAAATCTATATTAACAGAGAATTTTGTTGCTAAAGATATTTCATTAGGTTCTATATCTATGTAAGAAGGTAAAAGAATAAAATCATCAAAACTAAATGCGTAGCTTTTTTCTATATCTAGCTCTGATAGCTTTACCATATTAATAATTCTAAAAGGTATTATATCAATTTATCTACCGATTTTCTTTGCCTTAAATAGATAGATATTTATTTTACTCAGTTAAATTTTCTATTTCTTGTTCAAATAAATCATCCTTTTCAACTTCATTAATATATATAATATATTGGTTTTGTTCTGTAAATTTAGGAATTCCTTGATGTTTTTTAAGAGAGAAATTTGTAGCGTCGAAAATATATACTGACGGTGTAATTTCGGATTTGGTATAATATATTACGGCACATTCTCCAATGAATTCTGTAAAATATACATAGCCTTTATAAAAATTTAAAGTATAAAAAGGCAATAGTATTGTAGTTGCAGATATTACATGACAAATCAAATCAGATACATTTTTAAATTTTATCTTGTAAACTTCCATGAAATTATTATAGAATAAAAAATATAATAACATTCATGAGTATAAAAAGAAAATATGTAACAACTTTAAGGGAAATAGAAAATATTATTAATTCTAACAATTTCGATAATAAATCAAAAATAAAAGAAGTTCTTAAAATTTTAAGGAAAAATTTTGCAAAGTATAACTGGATAGGAATTTATTTGCTCCAAGGAGACAAACTTGTTTTATATGAATATGATGGAGATAAAGAGACACAGCATAAAATTATTCCATTAGATAAAGGACTTTGTGGACTTGCTGCAAGAGAAAAAAGAATTGTAAATGTATCTGATGTATCATTAAATCCTTTTTATCTAGAATGTTTTCCTGAAACAAAATCAGAATTAATTATACCTATTTTTAAAAACGGAGATATTATAGGAGAAATTGATATTGATAGTTATAAATTAAATGCTTTTGATTCGAATGATGAGTGGTTTATAACTAAAGTTGCAAGCATCATTGTTAAATTATACAATTTTATATAAATTCATATACTAATGAAATAATATTTATAATTTATAAACTGAACTTAAATATTAAACTATGGAAAATCAAATAGATGAAAAAAGAAGGAATTTTATTAAAGGATTATTAACGGCTTCAGCAATTGCTACTGTAGCAGCTATAGTTCCTGTTGGTACGTATATTGCTTCACCTTCACAAACAACAGAAACAGGCAAATATCCTAGAATAAAAATAGCAAATATAAAGGACTTTGATAAAATATCTGAAAAATCTGATGGAAGAGGCATGTTAGGTAAAGCTATACCATTTTGTTATCCTTTAACAGGAACAACCAATGTTTTAATTAAAGCAGGCGTTCCTGTTAAAAATGGAATAGGACCAGATAAGGATATCATTGCATTTAGTACAATTTGTCAGCATTTAGGTTGTAGAGTAATTTACTATAAAGAAATTAATCCAAATGATTCTCCTAAAAAACAAACACAAGTATTATGGTGTCCATGTCATCAGGGAACCTATGATATTGAAAATAATGCTGAAGTAGTTTATGGTCCACCACCAAGAAGGGTTCCTAGAGTACTTTTAGAAATTGATGAAAATGGTGATATATATGCAGTAGGAATTGAAGGACCTGTAATAAAAGGTTTAGGCCCAGAAGGACTTGAAGGAACAAATTTAAAAGAAAATCTTAGAGGAGGATTTGGAGCAGGCAGTTTAGTTAAAGATCAACATGATGCTTTAACTTGTGGTGGTAAATAATGTCGTTTTTAAGAAAAATAATTAGTTATATTGATGAAAGAATAGGATTTTCTAATACTTTCTTAAAACCAATACCTGAGTATGCTTTTAATATAACATATTGGTTAGGAGCAATAGTTGTAACAAACTTTGTAATATTAATTATAACTGGAGTTTTATTAGCTTTTTATTATGTTCCTACTGCAGCTCCTGATCCAGCTGGAATACCATGGGCTTATTCAAGTACAAAATTTATCGATGAAAATGTTCCTTTTGGACATACGATAAGGACATTACATTTGTATGCAACATACGGCATGATAGGTTCAGCATTTATACATTTAATAAGACAATTTATAACAGGCGCATATAAAAGACCTAGAGAAATAATGTGGATAATAAGCATAATTTTAGGAGGATTGGTTTTAGTGCAAGGCTTTACAGGATATCTTTTACCCTATACTGATCAATCTGTATATGCTACAAAAGTAGGCTATAATGTAGCTCGCTCAGTTCCTTTATTAGGAGATTCTTTAGCATATCTAGTAGAAGGTATAGGTACACAAGATATAATACAAAGATTTTATATGTTGCATATCTTTATAGTTCCTGGATCAATTTTAATTCTTCTATTAATAAAAATGTATATGTTTGAGATCCATGGAGCATTTGATCCTCATAGAGATATAAGGAAAAGCAAAATAAGATATTATAAATGGTTCCCTGAAGGATTTTACTTTATCTTTCCAATATCATTAATTTATGCAGGAATTTTGATCGTTTTCGCTTCATTGTTTCCTAATAGGATAGGAGAATATTTTGACCCAGCTAAACCAATTCCTGCTGAATTACCTTTGCCTGAATGGTACTTTTATTGGATGTATCAAATAGTAAGAATTTCTTATCCTCCTGAAATTGTTAATTTAATAAGATCATTTGGTATAGCTGATGTTGCAACATTTATAACAATACTTGTAGTAACAATAGCTGCATTATACTTGATATTTGTACCATTTATTGATAGAAGAAAGGAAGTAGCAATTTCAAAAAGATTTTTGCATGTAACGATAGGTTCAATAATGTTTGCAGAAGTTATTTTGTTATCCTTTTTTGTATTCTTATTCCAGATTGGAGCTATAAGCTTAGCTACATCAACATCATTCTTCTTAACAATAGTAAGCAGTATTATCTTAGCAGTTATTATAGCAGGGATACTTTACGTTTTATATAAAAAGAGGGGATGGTTATGAACAAGGGATTTAAAATTTATTTAGGTTTAACTTTATTAAATGCAATATTTGTATTTGTACTGTTTAACCTAGCATCATTAATCCGTGTAATTTTAAACAATAATTTAAGTTTACCAGTATTAGTTCTTACCATTACGTTAACAATAATCGCTTCTGTTATTTTATATATTTTAATGGTAATAATAAGAGCGGGTGAGAGAAAATGAAAAGGGAATTGGCTTCTAGAATTATTTTAGGTATAGTAATATTACAGTTCATACTGTTACCTCTAATATTCCTTGAAGCTCAAAAAAGTGAAGTAATTCCAACAATTACTTCTTACACAACAACAATAACACGAACAATTACAGGAAGTAACGAAGTGCAGGTTATCACAACAATAGAGAAAAAAATTACATACTATACTGTATTTGGTTTTGCAGCATCAGATGCACAAAGAAATGCAGGAGCTATCATAGGAATTATTGTCATGTTATTCGGAATAGCTTTATTAATTTATTATAGAGCATTTGTTAAAGGTAAGCATGTACAGTATGAAAAAGAGTTATGAAAATATGTTTTTTTATAACAAAACTTTATAACGAAGATACAATTTTTATTCCTTTAACTTTTATACTTTCCTTAATAAGAGGAAATGAATTATATTGTATATTTGTAAATGAAAGTGTTAAAATGACTCAAAAGAATATTTTAAGAAAAATAAAAATAAAAGAAAATATAAAAAATATAATCGAAGCTCAAACAGGAATTAATTTTAATAATTTAACATCTGTTTATGATCTATTATATTTTCTAAAAAATAAATATTATTTGTTTTTAAAAGTTTGTAATACTTCGGCTATTATTTATGGAATATCAAAAAGTATAGGAGACAATAAAGAAATTGAAGAAATTTTTGAATTAACGACAATGAATGATATCACTATAACTTTAACTAATTGTGATAAAGTTTTTTATTTTTAAATTCTGAAGCTTATTTCTGAAGGATCAATGTATATTAATATGAAAATTATTGCTAAAAAAGGAGAGGAAAACTTAAATAATACCCAAGCATTTTTATCAGCAGGTCTAAGATAAAGCCATATTGCTAACGAAATAAAAACAACATTTAAAGCTAAACTAAAAATAATAAAGTAAAAGCTCAAGTTCCCTATAAAAGCTAATAAAGCAGTTGTTAAAGGTAAAGGCAAACTAGATATGGCTATGATTCTTGCGGAGGTTTTCTCATCTTTGACTGCAGTTAACATAGGAAGATTTGCTCTTTTATAATCATCTCTATACCTTAAAGCTAAAGCCCAAAAATGAGGATTCGTCCAAAAATAAATTAACATACCTAATAAAAAAGCAAATAAATTTAAACTTCCAGCAGCTGCTGCCCAGCCTCCCCAAGCGGTACAATTGCCTGCAAAACCCCCTATTAGAACATTTAAAGAAGTTCTTCGCTTTAAATAAGCTGAATAAAAGTAATAAATTATTGAAGCTAAAAAAATGAAGAATGCTGTTAAAATATTTATGAAAATTAAAGCTAAAATAATACCCAATGAAATAAAAAGAATTCCAGAAATCAAAGCAAATTCTTTACTAATGGTATTTTTAACCAATGGTCTATTTGAAGTTCTTTTCATAATTCTATCCGTTTCAACTTCCAAGTAATTGTTTAAAGCACCGTTACCCCATATCGAAAGTGAAGCTGCTAAAAACAATATAATTAAAATGCTCAGATTGAATTCATAACCTGCCTTAGTAGCTATTAGGTAAGAAAATATACCCGTAAATATTAGTAAAGTCCAAACTCTAAATTTGTAAAGGAAAAGTATGTCTTTAATACTCATTTTAGCTATCATTAAACTTCTCTTAACATATATATAAGACTAAATCTCTATTTTTAAGGCGGAGAAAGAAATATAATGTTTAAAGAAAATTTGCTATCGTTAGACTGTGAGCTACCCCGCCCTAAAGGGTGAAGTTTTTATTCTTTATTATAAATAGCGAATTCATCGTTTATTATAATTATGTTTTTAAAATCAAAATTTTTAATAATTAATAAAATTAAGGTGCTTTTAAATAATATGAAGGATCTTTTACGTTTGCTTCTTTAAAAGCCAATATCCTTCTTCTACAATTACTACACCAACCACAATGTATTGGTATTTTCTCGCCTTCTACTTCAGCAAAACCTAAGCCTCCACGATAGCAACTGTAAGTATATTTCCATGGAACACCCAATTCTTCTCCTAATTTTACTACTTTATCTTTATCGTAAGTTATTAAAGGTGCATAAACTTTATAACCTCCATAATGAGTAGCATGTTCAGCTAATTTATTCATAACATCTATGAATTCTGGTGTATTATCTTTCATAGCAACTGGAGTTTCACGTCTTATACCAATATAGACATCATATTTAACATTATATTTGATATCTAAACTTTCAGCATGAGCCAAAGCTACCAATATTAAAATTGCATTTCTGCAAGGATCCCACCATCTTAATATTCTAGCTTTGGCTTTTTCCGCATCAAAAAGATCTTCAAATTTTGTTTCCGGTATTTCCAAATCTTTTTTAGTTAGTATAGAAGTGCTTATTTCACCTAACCAAGATATATCTATTATTTTCATTTCTAAATTTAACAAATTTGAAATTTTAGTAATACAGTATTTCTCTTCTTCAAAAGTTCTTTGACCATAATTACAAAATATAATTTTTATATCGGCTGGTTTTATTCTATGATAAACATAATATAAGGCTGTTACGCTATCTACTCCACCACTAACTAAGCAAATTGCTCCTCTTTTACCCATTATATGATTTTATAAACAATATCCTTTTCTCTAACTCGATCTTTAACTTTTAAACCTATTTTTTGTCCTGCAAAAGCTCTTTCTATATTCTTTTTTTCTATTTGAATGGATTCAACAACTTGTTCAAAGTTAGTAGTTGATCCTTTTATTAATATTTTATCTCCAACAGATATTTCATCATTTAATTCTATTACTGCTACATTTATCTTTGGATAATAATGAGTAACTTTTCCAATTACTTTTAATTTTCTTTCTTCCATATTTTGAGAATGAAAACGAAAATATAAAACTCTAATTAATCCTCTCGCTTGAAAGACTAGGTTTTTATCTATAAAAGAGCTTTAGCTATTTTAAATGCAAGTCTAGGATGGGATAAAAGTTTCAAAGCAACTTTTTTTATATCTAAACCATTAGCTAAGTCAAGAATATCTTCAGCAGAAAGAATATCTGCAAGTTCATCAAGATCTTCATCAGGCAAATTTTCTAGTACTCTCATAGCTTTTAAACTCTTCTTTATTCTTAAACCCCAATATTCATCATACCTCCTTCGATATTCTAATAATCTTTCCCTTGAATTATTATTTTCTAAAGCTGCTTTTGCAGCAACTTCACCAGCAATTTTTCCAGCAGCAACACTGCTATGTATTCCAGCACCTGTTAAAGGAATTACCGTTCCTGCAGCATCTCCTATAAATATTACACCATCAAGAACATCATTACTTATCATTCCTCCTATAGGAACAGGAGCACCTCTATAATCTATTACTTGTGCATCACCTAATTCATCCTTAAAATCTTGTATAAATTTATCTAAGAAAATCTTTGCAGGGGCACCTCTAACACCTACCCCTACTTCAGCCATTTTTTCATTTTTTGGGAAAATCCATGCATAACCTTTAGGAGCCCATTTATTGGAAATGTAGAATCTCACAGCATCTACATCTCTAAATTTTTTTCCTACCATTATATATTGAACGGTAGGTATAGGTTCGGATTTTTCATTTACACCCAAACATCTTGCTACTGTTGAATTAAATCCATCTGCTGCAATTAAAACTTTACATGTGTATTCACTTTGGGTAGTTTTAACCTTTACTAATTTTTTCTCTTTATCAAACATTACATCTTTAACTTCTTCCCTTACTCTTACATTAGCACCATAATCACAAGCATGAATAACCAATTCTTGAATAAATCTAGATTTATTTATCAAATATCCTTTTTCTTTAATATCTATTCTTTTTAAAGAAGGAGAATAGACTTGAGCATAAGCAGTATTTACAATTATTTCATTTTTTATAGGCATTTCTGCAGTTTCAAACAATTTTGAACCAGTCGCTTCTCCGCAAGGTTTATTTGCTTGAATGGTAGGATACTTTTCAATTATTAAGGTTTCAGCACCAAATTTTGAAGAAAATTTAGCTGCTGAAGCTCCCGCAGGTCCTGCACCTACAATTATTACATCATAATTAGTTTTCATTAAAAACTTTTATTATTATAGCTTTAAAAATCTAATCTTTTATTTCACTAAGCTTTTTAATCAGATATTTATCAATTATAGCAGTTAATCCATATTTGCTGAAGGCTTCAAGTTCTGATTTACACTTTAACTTTAAAAACCAATTTATTTGCTCATTCCAAAATTCCTCTTCATATCTAGGATCTTTTTTCATTGTTTCTAATCTATGAAGATCCAGCTGATTTAAAGGAATGGAAGGAAGTTTGTATTTCTTGATATCTGAAGCCCATATTCCAAGCCATTTGGCTTCAGGAGTTGCAAGATCTTTTATATGTGCAGAAAGAGCAGAGCCTGAAATAATTACTCTCGCTATATGCATTCCCCACGGATCAGCATCAGTTAATATAAAAACAGGCAAGTTTAATTCTTTATTCAATCTTCTAATTAACATTCTTGTAAATCTTGGTGCTTGACCTCCTGTATCTATTAATATTGCATTTAATCTTTTATAAACTTGCTCTTCAACAAATCTTCTAAAAATTGCACCCTTTTCAATAGCTATAACCATCTTTGCACTACATTCAACAAACTTAGCTGTAGCGATAGATAAACCTATATTTTTACCATCAGGATCTGTTTGCAAATTTACTCTTTGTCCTCTATGTGTTTCAGGCATTGTATATTCGATTGTTAAATCTCCAAAAATTGAGCTTTTTTCTTCAGGTATTATATGAAAGTATTCTCTTGGATAACCTAAAATGGTTTCTATTTCTACAACTATCTTATCTGATTCATCTTGCTCATCAAATTTAATCTTAATATCGTTGAAAGAATTGTAATATAAATCTCTAAGACTACATGATTTTCCTTTCTTAACTAAATTTTCTTTAGAAAAATATGAAACCCAAAGTAATTGTGCAAATATCTTAGCTTGTCTTACATTTGAAGCTTTTCTTGTTATTTTTTTATCTCCTAGTTTTACTATTTTTGAATATTTATCGTAAATAATGTTGCTTACCGTTCTTTGGGGTAATGTTATGCTGGGATAATTGTTATTCAAAATATCTTCTAGTATTTTTTTACCTATTTCTTTAAACTTATTTAAAACTATTTCTTTATCCATTGTTGATAATGGTTTCCAAATTTACTTTTTTTATCTCTGCTTCGCCTAACTTACACGCATAGTCAAAAATTTTCTCCAAATATTCTTTTAGATAACTATATCTTATTTTCTGGTATTCATATAACCTTTTTTTGTTTAAATATGCTGATAATTTTCTTGCATTTTTTCTAATGGATAGTTCTATTTCCTTTGCTAATTCAGGAACATTTGCAATGTATTCTTTTCCCAATGTTTTATAAGGTATTTTGGTTGAACAAACATGAACGAAAAAAGCCACAGGTTCTTTATAAATATCTATCTTATATATATTCCAGTTTATTTGTTTTATAACTTTCATAGAAACATCATTGTAGCTATCATAAATTAAAGGTATCTTATTAGCAAATCTGAACAAATTTATTTCATTCTCAACAGGTACCGGTATATTTCCTCCATATGCTATAGCTGTTTCTACTATGAAAGGATGGCCTTCGTAGCTTGAAGGTTTTCTTGAATTATATGCTACAAATTCTGGAGTAAAAATTTCTTTAATACCTATAACAAAATTTTCTCCAACAGAAGATAAAGATGTTGCCGAAGGTTTTTTAAAATTATAACTTTTAAAAATATTATATAGTTTTATTATTTCTTCATCTTTTAATCTTCTTACATTTAAATCTGGATTTAAATTAAGTTTATTAATTATATCTTCAGCTGTTTTATTACCAATTTTTTGAAAATTTTTAACTAAAAAATCTTTTAGATTTTCTTTTTTATTAAGATATATTAGTCTTTTTAGCATTTCCAAATCTATTCCCTTAGGATGAAGAGGTGTTTCTTCAGGAATTTTTGGTAGTAAGGTAGATTTTCTTTTAAAAATGTACGAACCATAGTTATCAATGAAAATCAAGTTCATATAAGGAATAAGAATTGAAGTTTGGAATAAGTATTCTAATATCTTTTTTCTAGCATTATAATAATTACCTAAAAATTTAAACTCAATAATTAAGCCATGCCATCCTTCACGATTTTCTAGTGTTTCGTATCTTAAAATATTAGGTTCATTTTTAAGAATGTCTATTTTCATTTCAAAAAAGTGAATCAATTTATTTCCCAAAGTCGAAGTAAATATTTGAACAGGACTATTAGTAGTTATTTGACCATAAAGGATGGCCATTTTTCCACCTAAGCCAAATATTCCTCTATGTTGCCTTAATGCAAATTTTGAACCATAAAGCACTTTTCCAAAAGCATAAGGGACATTCTCTTTAGGAATCCCTATTCCATTATCCTTTACTTTAATTTTAATAATTTTATTTTCTTCTCCATCCCCTATTTCGTTAATTATTACTTTTATATCAGGTAATATTCCTCCTATTTCACAAGCATCTAAGGAATTTTCAACGAGTTCTCTTACTATTGTATAACATGCCTTAGTAGGATTTTCAAAACCTGCGATTTCTTTATTCCTATAAAAGAATTCTGAAGGTGATATTTCTTCAAATTTTAACATAAAAATATTTTTCTAAAAGATTTAATAACCTTGCGGTGCAGAAAACTGTTTCATTTTTCTCTCTCTTATCACCTTCTCAAGATATTTAAATAATCTTGAATGGGGAGAGCCATCAACTATTATTTGTATGGCATTTTTAGCATACTCTATTTCATCATAACTTCCTATCAATGCTATTTTTGAATCCGAAATATAAATACTACATCCAGTAGCTTCGCTTATTCTTTTCTTTATTTTTCCTTCTTCTCCGATTATTCTTGCAAGAATCCTAGATATATCTTCTTTATTATCAATGATGGTTTTTAGCTCAATTAAATATAGCATATATTCATCTGTAAGCAATTTTTTAGCATCTATTTCATCCACACCTAAAGTTAAAGAAATTAAGAAATCTCTCATCTTTACTACATCACTACCTCTTCCCTTAGATATTATTACAGCATTTAAATTCTCTTTATTTAAAATGACTTCGGTATTTGTTATCTCTTTAGCTTCTTTAAGTAGCTCAGGATTTTTATTTAAATAATTAAAAAATTTCTCATTCAATGGAACTACCAAATTAATCTGCATGTTATATTAATAATAACATATCTTCCTATTTAATATTGTGAAAAGAATCGAAAAAGATTCAGAAAAATTCGCTACTGTAGAAGAGGTTTTTGACCATTCAACAGTATTTTCAGCTTATAAATTGATAAGAAAAGGAGTTTTGGACAGGTTTAACGGTGTAGTTTCTACAGGAAAAGAATCAAGGATTTATTTAGCTTTTGATAAAAATGAAAATCTCTATGCCGTAAAAATATACTTAACTACTTCTGCAGAATTTAAAAAAGGAATGCAAAAATATCTAGACCTAGAAGAACTTAAAATTTATAGAAGAAGCTTTAGACTGGCGGTATTTGAATGGTGCAAAAAAGAATATAACCATCTTAAAATAGCTTATGAAGCTGGCGTTAAAGTTCCTAAACCTATAACTTATATTAACAATATACTTGTTTTGGAATTTATAGGAGATGAAGGAAAACCTGCACCTTTGCTAGCTGAAACAAATTTGCCAAATTACACTGAAACTTACGAAAAAATAATAAATTATATTGAAGTGCTTTATAAAGTTGGCATTATTCACGCAGACTTATCAGAATATAATATACTTATTCATAACGGAGAACCATATCTTATAGATTTTGGTCAATCAGTTAAAAAAAATCATCCAAACGCTCTTATTTTCCTTCTAAGAGATATTAAAAATATAAATAAATTTTTTAAACAGAAAAAGGTTCAAATTATAGATGATTTAAAATTATTTAATAAAATAATTGGTTAACTTTCTCCTTTTAATCTACTTAGATAGTTTAACTTTTCTAACTCTTTTAATTCAGATCTTTTGTATATATGTAATAAATCCCCCCTTGTTTTTTCTTGCATCCCATACCATGGTAAGACTAATACTATATCACCTTCTTTTAACCATTCCTTCTTTTTAAATTTTCCAGGTATTCTGCAAATTCTAATTTCATTATCTTCGCACCTAACTTTTACCCTATCATAACCTAGTGATTGAATAACTTCTCCTAATAATTCTCCTTCTTTAGGAATTCTTACCGATTTACTTTCTTCTTCTTTACTCACTTACATACTATTTTTAAAAAGGGAATATAAATCTTTTACTGATATGTTGAGAAGAACTGCAAAATGGGTCTGACATAATTTTTCCAATTTTTAATTAGATAAATGGAATTTTCCCACTTCAGAGATACATGCTATGGTCTATAATTTACAAAGAAATAAAAGCCACGCCCTTTAGGGCGGGATGTAAAGATTTAAATATTTTTAAAGAAATTTTTTATTAAGAATGGCAGTAACGCTTCTCCCCAGCTTGACCGAGGGCTTAATGGGACTGAGGGAGAAGCATTCAGCATACAGCAAACCTTTAATTTTTTGTTTTTCTATGAGGGATCCCCTTTTAATCATAAAATCTCGGGACCTGAGAAAAATATATGGGGGTGGTTCTCTGTGCCACCCGACTGCCCCTCATATGCGAGATGTAGCTCCGAATCAATGAGGGGAACAATGAAACGTTTTGAAAAGGGTACCCTCGACCTTTTCAAGGCGGGGAGGAAGTCAGTGATTTCTACTGATTGAAAAAGCGAAACTTCTAAACTGTAAAAATGATATAAGCCTAATGCCTCTCTTAATGTGTAAACTTGCACTTTAAGAGCTAAAATTCACGATAACAAAATCGTATATCTTTTTTTTGCTCCCTTTTTTAGTGAAAAACTTTCTTTAATTTTTAAATTGTATCTTTTTCCAAAATTTTTTGCAAATCTTCTAGCTTCACTTAAATTAATGAAGTAAACATCAATTCCATAATTATAAATTTCCTTCTTTACAATAATGTTGGTATTTTGATACTTTGATTCCGTTTCTAAATCAAATTCTCTTACCAAATTATGATTCCTGCTTCTTAATTGAATAATTGCATCATAATCTTCAATTTTATATTTTAGACAAGAATTGCATAATTTCTTTTTGACTTGAATATCAATATCCTTAGTAATTTCATAAAACTCATCAAATTCAGTTAAGAATACCTTTAAAAACATGATACCATTTTTCATATTATCAAAATCAACTTTAATATCTAATTCATCAATTTCTACACCCTCTTTTAAATAAATACTTTTTTCCAATCGCTTTAAAATAAAGTTCACTAATTCCTTAGAACTTTTAACTTTTTTCCATCCATTATCCCAGTAAGAGAAACATGAAGGACATATTGTAAGTTTTACTTCCTTAATTTTTTCTATGAGATTTTCATGTAGAAAACAATCCAAACATAAACCTTTAGAAAAAGAGATTTTATTTGAAAATTTACCACATAATATGCATGTTCCTTCCATCATTCTACAATTGGGCTAATTGCACCGCATGCCAAGCATTTCAAAAATATATTCTTTCTTTCTTTTTCAAGTACAGTATCATTGGAATTACATATCGGACACAATACGTATTTTTTTATGTAATATTTTAAACTCATATTTACTTTTTCAAAGGAAAATTTACCAAAAAGAACCAAAGTATCATCCTCTATCATTCCATTTACCGCAAATTCTTTAAAGAAAAAGCTTGCAAGCTGTTGCTTATCTCTATTAAGTTTTTCTGAAATTTCTTTAAAGTTAGTTATTATTGTTCTATTTTTTACATTATTAACAATAGCTACAGGAGGTTCAAATCTACTTGATCTTTCAGTTCTAACTTTGATTTGGGATAGAGCTCTCTCTAACATTTTTTCATAATGAAAAATGCTAAGTTGTTTTTTATCCGTCATTTTTTATTTTATTTATTATTTATTAATTTATGAGTAAAATAAATGTAGCGATAATTGGTGGTTCTGGACTTACAAAATTGTTTAAAGATATAAAAGAAATTAAACATATTTTGACCCCGTTTGGAATTTCTCAACCGTTAGCTATAAGCGAAATAAATAATAAGAAAGTTTTGTACACTAATAGACATTCTTTACCAGGCTCCTTTGAATTTGCCCATGTTTTACCACCTCATTTAATAAATTATAGAGCAATGATATATGCAATAGCGAAACTAGGTGTTAAAAGAATAATAGCTATAAATTCTGTAGGAGCACTGAAAAGAGATTTTAAGATATCTTCATTAGCTTTACCTAACCAGTTTATAGATTTTACTAAAAAGAGAGATTATACATTTTTTGAATCTAAATATTACGGCGATGATGAAATTTTGAAAGATTCTGCTAAAGTAAAACATGTAGATGTAACATCTCCTTTTTGCAATGAACTAATTAATATAATATATAGTAAAGCAAAGGAAAAAAGCATCGATATACACTTAGGTGGTTGTTATGTATGTACTGAAGGTCCGAGATTGGAAACGCCTGCTGAAATTAATTTCTTTAGATTAATAGGCTGTGATTACGTAGGTATGACTTTAGTACCAGAAATAATTCTTGCTAGAGAATTAGGTTTATGTTATGCTTCTATTTCAATTATTACTAATTATGCTGCTGGAATGCAAGAAAGAGTTTCGTTGGAAGAAGTTATACAAGTTTATCGTTCTATTGAGAATGTGCTTTTGGATCTATTAAGAGATGTAATTAAAGAATTACCTGAGGAGAAGAGCTGTAAATGTTAATTTTTTATCTATTTTCTTCTTGACTTGAAGGTTAAGCTATCAATCTTTAGTATAGAAAATGTCTAATTTATTTGACGTCATTTATTCAAATTTAATTTTAGGGTAACCCTAAAATTTATATACCTAACAGATTATTTAGTAATTAGATATGCCAGAAAAACTAAAGTTTTTTGATGTAGCATCTAAGAAGTTCTTTGAAACAGACAAATACGAAATAACTGAAAAACTTACAAAAACGGGAAGAGTAATTAGAATTGCATATGCTTTAAGTCCATATACAGGAAAGAAGACTGCAAGAATTCTAGGGCCCGTAAAGAAATAAAATACTTAATTAAATTAAATTTAATTTTTTCTACTTTTTTAAATAAAATTAAAAAATTTATTAAAGATCGGGAAAAAATTAAGGCGTATTGTATCTAACTACGGTTATGCTATTAATTTTTAATTACTAATATTTTTTAAACACCTCAGCTGAAAAGAATTTAATGAAAGATTTTCAAAGAGTATTGGTTACATGTGCTTGGCCATATATTTATACTATACCCCATTTGGGTAATTTAATAGGTTCAGTTTTATCAGCAGATGTTATAGCTAGATATCATAGATTAAAAGGAAAAGAAGTAGTTTTTGTAAGTGGCTCGGATGAACATGGAACTCCAATAGAAGTAGAGGCAATAAGGCAAAATAAACATCCTAAGGAATTAACCGACGAAAATCATTCAATAGTAAAAAAATTATTTGAAGATTGGTGGATATCATTTGATAATTATACGAGAACAGAAAATGAATATCATAAAAAGTTTGTAAGAGAATTCTATTATAAACTCTATAAAAATGGCTATTTGTTTAAGAAACAAATAATTCAACCTTTTTGTGAAAAATGTAATCGATACTTACCTGATAGATTTATTTTAGGAACATGCCCCTACTGTGGTTATGAAAAAGCAAGAGGGGATCAATGCGAAGAATGTGGAAACTTATTAGAGCCTACTCAGCTAATAAATCCTAAATGCGCAATATGCGGTAATAAACCAATAAATAAGACAACAGAGCATTTTTTCATAGATTTTCCTAAATTAAGAGATGAAGTTATTAAATATATTCAGGAAAATGAATATTTTGATAAAAGAATTAAAACAATTAGTTTAAATTATATAAAAGATGAATTCAAAGCAAGAGCTTTAACAAGAGACAATAAATGGGGAATTCCTGCTCCTTTTGAAGGTTACGAAAATAAAACAATATATGTTTGGTTTGAAGCAGTACTAGGATACATTTCAGCAACCATTGAATATTTCAAAGGCAATGATGAATGGAAGAAATTCTGGTTTGATAATAACACTTTAACTTATTACTTTATAGGAAAAGATAATATACCCTTCCATTCAATTATATTTCCTGCTTTATTGATCGCAACAGGAGAAAAATATAATTTACCACATATAATATCAGCTACAGAATTTTTGACCTTCGAAGGTAAGAAATTTTCTAAAAGCCAAGGCATAGGTATTTGGATAGATGAAGCTTTAAAAATTTTAGACGTCGATTATTGGAGATACTATTTAATTTATGTAAGACCTGAAGAAAGAGATACCGAATTTACTATAAATAATTTTATTGAAGTTATTAATTCTCATTTAAATGATACCTTAGGCAACTTTATATACCGCGTTACCTCTTTTATAAAGAATAACTTTAACTATATAATTCCTGAAGCAAAAAATCTTCAAGAAGAAGAAATAAAAGTACTAAATTTAAGAAACGAACTCATAAATAAAGTAGATAAATCTTTGAGCGAAGTTAGATTAAGAGAAGCATTGAATTTTGCTATGGAAATTGCAAGAGAAGGAAATAGATATTTAAATGAAAGAAAACCATGGGAAGCAATAAAAAATGATATTGAATTAGCTGCGAATATTATATATACTGCTTCTCAATTAATTAACTCATTAAGCATAGTTTTATTTCCATTTATACCCAAAACTTCTCTAAGAATAAGAAGACAATTAAACTTAAATGAAAAATTAGATTGGAATGAAGCTTTCAAAGAAATAAAACATATTAAAATTAATGAGCCAGAAATTCTCTTTAGAAAAATTTCCGCTGAATTTATACTTAAAAAATTGGAAGAAATTAGAAGTCGATAAATATTTTTAAAGAAAAATTTTAAAACAAAGATGCTCAAATAATAGTGTATGACTAAAAAATTCTATATTGAAACATTCGGATGTACGTTTAACGAAGCTGATAGTAGATTTATCTCTCATTCTTTAAAGGAATTAAATTATTATCAAGTTAATGATCCAAATGAAGCTGATTTAATAATAATTAATACTTGTTCAGTTAGATCTGAATCTGAAAATAAAGCAATAGAAGCTTTAAAAAGATATGGTAAAGTAGCTGATCAAAAAGGTTCCAAGATTTTAGTTACTGGTTGCATGGTTAAATTAAATCCTTTTAAATTATACGAAATAAGAAAAGATGCTATATATGTAACACCATCATTAATAAAGGAAATACCAAAAATAGTAAACGAACAATTAGAAAATAATTTGTTAATAGGAGGAAGCGATCGATTATATGATATAATACCGAAATATGAGGGAGGGGTGACTTATATATTGCCAATATCTTCAGGTTGTTTAGGAAGCTGTACTTTCTGTTCAGTAAGATATACAAGAGGAACACTATATAGTTATAGACCTTCTGAGATAAAAAAGGCTTTTATTGAAGCAGTTGAAGGTGGAGCTAAGGAAATTTATATTACTTCCCAAGATAATGCTTGCTATGGATTAGATATCCAAACTGATTTATGCGAACTAATAGAAGGGTTACTAGAATATAAAACAAATAAAGAATTTAAAATAAGAATAGGAATGTTTACTCCATGGTTTGCATTTAGGCTGGTCAATAAACTCAAGAAAATATATCATAATAAAAGAGTCTACAAGTTCTGCCATGTTCCAGTTCAAAGTGGAGATGATAGAGTATTAAAAGATATGCAAAGACCTCATACCGTTAGCGAATTTATAGAATTCATTAATGAGTTGAGAAGTGAGCATCCAGATCTTTTCATTGCTACAGATATAATTGTTGGATTTCCTATAGAAGATGAAGAAGCTTTTGAAAATACGGTAAAACTGGTAGAGAAATTAGAATTTGATAAAGTACATATTGCACAATATTCGCCGAGACCATTTACAAAAGCCGCATTTTATGTACAGCTTCCAGATTCTGTTAAAAAGCAAAGAAGTAGAATTTTAACTAAAATTGTTGATGAGATTTCCTATAAAAGGAATTTAAAATTTTTGGGTAAAAAATTAAATGTGCTAATAATAGGAGAAGGAGAAAAAGGATATTTAGAAGGTAGAGCTTACGATTACAGATGCGTAATTGTTAAATCAGAAGAAAAAAGTTTAATAGGCAAATTTATTGATGTAGAAGTTAAAGATGTAACGCCTCACTATTTGATTGCTTCGCCACTAAATTAGCTTTTTACCAATTCATTTATTTTTGTTTTCAAAATTTTCCATGATAGAGACATTGTTCTAGGATGAGAAGCCTTTACATCATCCAATCTTTCTATAGTAGCGTTATAAGGAGCATTTTTTACCAAAGCTGGATTCTCATAAGCTTCTTTAACTATATTTTTTAACGCATTAGCAAAAAATTCAATATTTTCCTTTGTTTCATCTTCCGTAAATTCTATTAGTAACGCTTCATCTACTATCAAAGGAAAGTATATCATGCTAGGATGTACTCCGTAATCGAGAAGTCTTTTAGCAACATCCTTTGCATCTACACCTGTTCTGTCCTTAAGAACTTTAGCTGAAAGCAAGCATTCGTGGAAACGCATAGCGTTTTTATCATGAGTCAAACTAACTTCAGAAACATCTTTCATAAGCTCTATGAAATATCTTGTATTTTCTACAGCCTTTTCTCTAGCTTCCTTTAAACCTTCGTATCCTTTTAATAAAATATAAGCAAGTGCCTTTATTAATACTAAAGTATTTCCGAAATTTTCCTTAACTCTTCCTATAGATTTAGGCAAATTATAATTTAAGTAATATTTTTTCCCATCAAACTCTATTACAGGCACAGGTAAAAATTCCTTTAAAAATTCTTTAACACCAAGAGGCCCAGCTCCAGGCCCTCCGCCTCCATGCGGAGTTCCAAAGGTTTTATGCAAATTTAAATGAACAATATCAAAACCCATGTCGCCTGGTCTAACATAAGTTATTATCCCATTTAAGTTAGCCCCATCGTAATATAATAATCCTCCTACTTCATGAACCATTTTAGAAATTTCTAAAATATCTTTTTCAAATAATCCAAGCGTGTTTGGATTTGTAAGCATCAAGCCTGCTGTTCTCTTAGATAAGAGCGACTTTAATTCATCAAGATCTACTGTACCTTCTTTATTTGATTTAACAGTTACAACTTTAAATCCTGCCATAGCTGCACTTGCAGGATTTGTTCCATGTGCAGAATCAGGTACAATGATTTCATTTCTAAATTCCAATTCCTTATTCAATTCGTGATACTTTCTAATTATCAAAACTCCTGCAAATTCTGCATGAGCACCTGCAGAAGGCTGAAAAGAAAATTTGTCCATGCCTGTAATCTCACAAAGGAATCTTTCAAAAGTATAAAGTAATGAAAGTAAGCCTTGAATATTTTCTTCAGGTAATTCTTCATGTAAATAAGCAAGCTCTTTAATTGTTGCGAGTTTGTCCATAATTTTGAAATTATATTTCATTGTACAAGAACCCAAAGGATATGTACCAATATCTATTGCATAATTCATCCTTGATAGTCTGGTAAAATGTCTTACAACAACAGATTCGGGAAGATTAGGAATATTGGGTTCTTTATCTCTTAAAATTTCACTTGGCAATAATTCATAGATACTTTTCAATTCTTCTTCATTAACCCAATAGGTATGGTCAGACTTAATGTTTTTATATTCGAAAATTAATTTTTCAGGATAGCGTGGTTGCCTAAACATGTTTACCAATCAAATTATTAATTTCATTACAAACATTATCATAAACAGATTTATCTTGCATTTCATTTACTCCTAATAGCAAACAGTTTTCATAGCCTTTAAATTCCTTTAATGATTTTCCAAATAGAATTCCTTTATTAATTAATTCTTTTCTTAATAAATCTGGTTCAATAGTATTCAATTTAATTACAAAATTTCGAAAGTAAGAAGAATTAAACAACGGAGAAACAATTCCGTTGATCTTGGATAATTTTTCAATAAATGTTTTTGTATTTAATAAAATACGCGCAGCTAATCTTTTTAATCCTTCTTTTCCAAGTAAACATAAATTAATAGCTACTCTAACAGCTAACCAACTTTCATTAGTACATATATTTGATGTTGCTTTTTCTCTTTTTACATGTTGCTCTCTTGTTTGTATAGCTAAAACAAATCCAAGTTTTTTACCATCAATAGTTGTAGTAGCTCCTACCAATCTTCCTGGTAATAATCTAAGCAATTTTTGATCATTTTTTATTGCTAATATTCCTAGAGAAGGACCTCCGAAAAAGGGATTTATAGCTAGATGCTGTGCTTCTCCTACAGCTATGTCTGCTCCATACGAAGCTGGTTCTTTTATAATGCCTAAGGATACTGGTTCTATTCCAGCGATAAACAATGAATCTTCTTTATGTATTATTTCTGAGATTTTTAATATATTTGTATCTATCACTCCAAAATAATTGGGATTTTCAACATATACAGCTGCAGAATTTTTAATGTTTAATTCAATATCAGCAATATCTATTTTTCCTTCATTAAAATTATATTCATAAATTTCTATTCCATGAGGTCTAAGATAAGTATAAACAACTTCTTTCCTTTTTTTACGCATAAAGTGAGGAATTAAAACCTTTTTTTTACCAGTATATTTTATAGCCATAAGTAAAGCTTCAGCCAATGCTGTAGAATGATCATACATTGAAGCATTTGCTATATCCAATCCTGTCAATTCACAAATTAAACTTTGAAATTCAAATAATATTTGCAAATTTCCTTGAGAAGCTTCTGCTTGGTAAGGAGTATATGAAGTTAAAAGTTCAGATGATAACGAAACATAATCTACAGCTGCAGGAATATAACTAAAATAAGGATATTCAGGAGAGAAACAATATTTTATGTCAATGATCCTATTTTTGCTTAATTCTTCCAATATAAAATTTAAAGCTCCTACTTCTCCCAACGATGGAGGGATATTTAATCTGCGATTAAGTTTTATTGTTTCAGGAACAGGGTCAACAAGTTCTTGCTTTTGCATAATATGAAAACATTTTTCCAATAATTAAATATTTATTAATGAAAAAATAACGTTAATAATTCATATGAGGAGAAATTGGTTAAGCATAGCAATAATTTTGATCTTTTTTTCATTTATCTTAGTCAATCTATATAATGTTAATGCAAGTAGCGAAGTATTTTTGAATGTTAAACGAGAAATAACAGTAAATCCTGCTCACTTAATAGTTAAGGATGAAATAACTGTATTAAATAAAACAGACAGAATACCAGTTTATCTTTCTGAATATGAATATGTTAGTTTATACACTATCTGGGTAAAACCTCAAAAACCAATTCAATGGGGCTTATTTCATGAAAGAAAATTTGGTTTTTATATAATAGGAAATTTTGAAGCTAATACCAACATTACATTGTATAGAATATATGATGACAAAATATTTTTAGAAGAAAACAATACCCTTAAAATAGAAATTCCAGCATATTTTTTAACTGAATATAATGTTTTAAATGGTTCAGCAAAAGTCTTTTCTCCATTAAAAGTTTCCTCTGTTGATGTAAAATCTCCAGAAGGAGCTAACAGAACGCAATATACCGATCAGACTTTTTCAATAACCTATAGCTTTAAAAATGTAAACGGAAAAGAACAATTAGCAAATACAACGAATTTGATTTTCTTCTTTAAACTTAGAGACCCTACAGAATTACCTTGGATAAAAATAGAGAAAATGGTTAGAAAATTATTTGTTGAAGGAGCCAAGTTACGTATTGAAGATGAACTAATATTAAAGTATACAGGCAGAGGAGAAAAAATTGAAAAATGGGTACCTAATATTTTACCAAAAGCTAAACTTATCTCAGCTAAGGATCAACTGGGAGATTTGGAAATAGATCATTCGAAAGAAGAAATTAAATTAAGAAATCCTTTATTGCCTATTTTTGAATTAGGAACCATAAAAGCAACCTTAATTATTACCAGCGAGATTAACCTGAATAATTTAGGTTACTATGATCCCAATAGTGGGAATTTTAATTTTAAAATAAACGTTCTTGAAGCCAATCCATTTTTAATAGATTATTTTGAGTTGCTCATATCAAATAATTTTATATCAAGCTTAGCTTTAGATCCTCAACCCGATGAAATTATACAAAAAGATAATCTCATTCAATATAAATATATAAGGAGTAGAATATTTCCAGAAATTAATTTAACATTAAAAATTGAAGGAAAACAAGAAATCTATCTTAGTAGCTTAACACTTTTCGTACAAATTTTAATTATCGTATTTTTAATATCTGCAGCTTCACTAATTTATTTTAGATATTTCTATTTAGGTAAACCTTTAGCTTTTGAAAGAAGAATTCCTTTACTTGATGATTATTTAACTGCGATAGAAAGCATTTTATTGGATTATGAAGAAATAGATAAATTGGAAAATAATCTTAAGAAAGGTTTAATAAACAAACAAGAATTCAATCTAAGAATGAATAACTTGAAAAAGGATATAAATAGTAGAGAAAGAGAAATTAGAAGTTTATCAAAAATAATAAAGCAAAAACATCCAGAGATTGTTAAAAGCATAAACGAAATAGAAAATTATTACAATGCATTGGTTAAAGAAATAAAAACATTAGAAGAGGAAAATAAATTATTCGCGATAAGAAAAATACCAGCAGATAAATACAAGAAGATTTACGAGGAAAGGAATAAAGTTATTAGAAATTATAAAGGAAAAATTGATTCATTAATTACAGAATTACGGGAAAAATACAAGTAAGCTAAAAATTTTCTTTAATATTAATAAGAGGCTACTTATTCAGGCCACAAAAAGTAAAATTTTGTTTAATTTAAAAAAGTGGTAAATAGCGCCGCCAGGATTCGAACCTGGGTCTCAGGGTCCAAAGCCCTGCATGCTTGGCCAGCTACACCACGGCGCTAACTATTAATTAAAATATTTTTCTCTGTTTTTTAAATTTTTTCCTTCAATGATTCTAACGAATTTAAAGATTATTTGATTAAACATTTATTCATATATAAATTATAGTTATTTGATGTTTACTACACCACTTAAGCAAGTTCATATCGAATTAGGAGCAAATATAGGAGAATTTGCAGGATGGGAAGTAGCAATGAATTATACTAGCAATATAGAAGAGCATATGTCCGTAAGAAATGCAATAGGTTTATTTGATGTTTCTCATATGGGAAGAATTATTATTAAAGGTAAAGATTCAACTGAATTCTTAGATTATGTTACAACAAAAAATGTTTTAAAGCTATCACCAGGTAAAATATCTATACCTACCGCTATGCTTAATTATAAAGCTGGGTTTGTTGATGATATATCTTTGTTCATGCTTGATGATAAAGAATATTTAATTGTATGTAATGCTATAAATCGAGATAAAAATCTTAATTGGTTAAATAAAATAGCTAAGGAAAAAAATTATTCGATAGAAATTTTAGATATAACTTTTAAAACATGCATGCTTGCTATACAAGGAAGAAAAATTAAAGATTTCGAAGAAAATGAATTGAATTTAAACATTGAAAGAGAAAGTTTTTTAAGAAATATAAAAGTTCTTGATTGCAAAGTAGAAATTGTAAGTAAAAGCGGCTGGTCAGGTGAAAGTGGTTACGAGTTAATTTTAGAAATTGATGAAGGAAAAAAATTATGGAAAAAACTAATTGAAAAAGGAATAAAGCCATGCGGTATAATTACTAGAGATTCATTAAGACTTGAAGCAGGATTTTTATTATACGGTAATGAAATAAGCGAAGAAATAAATCCGTTAGAAGCAAGATATTGGATATTTAGCTTAAATAAAGGAGATTATATAGGAAGAAAAGAATTGGAAAGTTTATTAGAAAAAGGAGTTGAAAAAATAAGAATTGGTTTAATAATGAAAGATAAAGGACCTTTGCCAAGAAAAGGTAATGAAATATATTCTGGCAACAAAAAAATAGGATATATTACAAGCGGTGGATATTCACCTATTTTAGAAAAAGGAATAGCAATGGGATATATAAATTCAGGATTCTTTTTCTTAGGGGGAACAGTTAAAATAAAAATAAGAGATAAAATGTACGATTCAAAAATAGCTGAACCTCCATTTTACAAAAAATAATGTTTTTAGAAGGAGGGGCAATAGAAGATAAAAATAAAAATATCTTTTATATAATTTTTTATAATGAAAAAAATGATGAAATATATGTAAAACCTAAATATATATATAAAAATAATAAATATTATAAAATTACAGAAAATAAAAATTTAAATTTATTACAAAGATATTTTAATTATAATATTTATAATTATTCAGATTATTTAAAAAAATATACATATATTTTTTATATAGAAAATATTAACAAATACTTTAATCCTATTGCAAGACTTTTGCAAATTTTAGAAAACCCTCTCAACGTTCACGAAAAGGCAGCTAAAGAAATTGTATTAAATGTAGTTAAAGAATGTGGTGAAAAGGTTCAGAATTTTGGAATTTCAGGATCCCTTTTATTGAATTTACAAAATGAAAAGTCAGATATAGATATTTTTTATTATGGGAATAATTACGAACAAATCTATGAAGCATTGAGTAAGTTATTTAAAAAAAGGAAATTTTTACCTATAAGAGGTAATTTCCTAAGAAACCTATATAATGAAAGAGGATTTAGAAATGTTATAAACTATGAGATCTTTAAGAAAATTGAAAAATTAAAGAGAACAGAGGGAATATACGCTAAAAAGTATTTATTTTCAATAAAATTGGTAAAAAGAAGATATTTTGAAATAACCGAAAGAAAAGATACAATTGAAGATGAAGTAAAAACAATCAATGCTAAAGAAGCTTATTTATGGCCTGCTAGATACATCGTTAAATCTTTGATAAATAACGAGACATACTCTATAATTACATACAGACAACGCTATACAGAAATTCTTAAAGAAGGCGATATAGCTAAAATAAAAGGCGAAATTGAGATAACTAACGAAGGAAAAATTGTAAATGTTGATGAAAAAGGCTATATTATACCTTTGTGATATCCTCTTAACTTTATAAAATGAATATACTTAAAGAAAAATATTCGTCTTTAATTAAAATTCTTTTCAAACAACATTTGATTCGAAATAGGCTGGTCTAAATTTTATACCGTAATAAATCAAACCTTTATCGTCTTCCTCGAACATTTTTCTAAATACTGCTTCGACCCTTAATCCTTCACGTAACTCTTCATAATCTACGTCGGTTAATTGTGCAAAAATCATCGTGCCGTCATCTAGCTTTATTAATCCTATAGCATAAGGTGCATTATCAGCAAATTCTTTAGGTGGTTGCGTGACCCAAGTATAAGTTATTAAAGTACCCTTTTTAGGAAGTTCAACATCTTCTAATTCATTATTACCACAACTTAAGCACACCAACCTAGGCGGATAATATTTTTTGTCACATTTTTTACAATACTTGGCAATTAATCTATATCTGTATTTCTTTTCTCTCCAATATGAAGGTGCACTCATATTTATGCCCTCTTTAATAGTATAAGGAATGATTGATCTCCTATGTTATTCATTGAATGTACTAATCCTATATTAGCATTTGGAACTTGGTTATATGCCTTGTCTCTTAATTGTAAAACACTTTCACATACTTGATACAATGTAGTTGCTCCTAAAGGATGTCCTCTTGCTTTTAATCCTCCGTGGGTATTTAAAGGAAGTTCACCGTCTTTTTCATGTTGGCCTTCAATTAATAACTTATATCCTTCACCTTTATTTAAAATTCCCAAACTTTCCAATATTATGGGCGCGGCAATAGTATAAGGATCATAAATTTCAAGAAAATCTATATCCTTTAATTCTATTTTAGCATGTTTTCTAATTTTATAAAATGCTTCTCTTAAAGAAGAAAATAATAACATATCTTCTCGATACAGAATATTTAGATCTGTAATAGCACTAATCATTTCTACTTTAACACTATAATCTTTGTTTTCAATTTGATCTTTACTTGATAACATAATACTTGCAGCTCCATCAGATATAGGATAGCTTTCAAATAGTCTTATAGGATCAACAAGAATGGGAGAAGCTAATATTCTTTCAACAGGCAAATTAAATCTATATTGTGCATGTTCTGAAGCTATAGCCATTTTATGATCATGTGAGGCAAATTGTGCTATGTTTTCTTGTTTTGCATTATATTTTTTTAAATATAATTTATATAAAATTGCAAATATTGAGGCAGGAGTTATTCCATTATAAGTAAAATATTCATAGTCTAGGAATGAAGAAGCATATGATGTAAATTGATAAGGTAAAGCATCTGAAAGTTTTTCTACTCCGACAATTAAAACATTTTTAAACATTCCTGAAGCTATAGCCATGTAACCTATCATTAATGCTGAAGCACCAGAAGCTTCTCCTGTTTCAATTCTTAAATTAGGTATTTTGTTAAAAGATAAATTTTCTGCTATTAAATTACTTAAAGATTCTTGATGCTGTATAAAGCTACCTAATGAATTAGATACAATTATTAAGTCAGGCTTTTTATAATTACATTCTTTTAAACAATTTTGTATTGCTTCATATGCCAGAACTTTTAAAGATTTATTCCAATGTTCTGCTACCTTAACAATCCCTATACCAGTTATATATACTTCACTCATGTTTTATTTATTATACTTATTTCTATGTTTAGCATAAACTGCATAGTCAACATATTTTCTCTTTCCTATGTAGTCCATAATTAATGGTGCTAAATTTCTTTTAGATTCAATTCCATCTTCTACAATAAACGAAAAAGCATCACTACCAGCTCCTGAACCAAATGAAGCTAACAAAATTCTATCTCCTGGTTTAGCTATATCCAATACTGCTGCAAAACCTAACATAGATGATGCAGCATACGAATTTCCTATAACAGGTACCAAAAGTCCTGGTTTATATTGCTCAGGTTTAAATCCTAATGCAGTTGCAACTTCTTGAGGAAATTTAGAATTTGGTTGATGAAATACTGCATACTTAAAATCTGAAGGCTTAAGACCCAATTCTTTCATAAGATTTAAAGCTGCTTCTTTTATATGATGAAAATATGCAGGTTCCCCTGTAAATCTGTAATAATGCATAGGATATATTTGACCTTCCCTTCTCCAAAAATCTGGAGTGTCTGTTACATATGAAAAACTTCCTTCAAGAATTGCAATATCTTGGAATTCTTTAGATCTAGCTAAAATAAAAGCAGCAGCTGCAGCTCCAGCTGTATATTCAAGTTCATCACCAGGTCTTCCTCTAGCTATATCTGCTCCAATAGCTAAAGCAGCTTTCACCATACCTGAAGAAACCAAACCTATACAAGTTTGCATTGCTTCTGTTCCTGCTTTACATGCAAATTCATAATCTGAAGCAAGTACGTTAGGTACTATCCCTAATGCTTCTGCTACTACAGTCGAAGTTGGTTTAACAGTATAAATTTTAGATTCTGTCCCAACATAAACTGCTCCAATAATATTAGAAGGAATATTTGCTCTTTTTAATGCGTTATATGCAGCTTCAACAGACATTGTAGCAGTATCTTCATCATAAGCAGCAACAGATTTTTCTTCTAAAGGCAAAACTTTTTCACTCTTTCCCCATATTCTAGCTATTTCTTTAGCTTTAATTCTCCTAATAGGAACATAACCTCCATAACCTATTATTGAAACTTCACGTTGAGGTTTCATTTGAAGTAAAAATAGTTTAGAAGTTTAAAAAGTTTTCTTAGTAATTACCTAACTTTATAATTGAAAATCTTCCAGCTAAATTCAAAAGCTTCCAGTTAAATTTTAAAAAAGAAATAAGGAGAAATAAAATTTATAAAAATTAGGAAAAAAATAGAAAGGAAAAGGAAAAATAGAAAAATAAAATCTAATTTATTAAATTTAATATCATAAAATGAAGTAGGTCTTTTTACAGCACCAAAGCATCTAGATTCCATAGCTTCTGCTACATTCATAGCTCTATTAATAGAAATTACGAGAAGCGGAATAAAAACAGGTATATAATTCTTAATTCTTTTTATTAAATTACCTTTTTGTGTTTCTAAGCCTCTTGACCTTTGGGCATCTATAATATTAGTAGCATCACGCATAAGTGTAGGAATAAATCTTATAGATAAAGAAAGAGAAAAAACCAAAGAAAAAGGGAATCTTAATTTATATAGCATAAGAACTATTTCATCAGGAGAAGTGGTTAAAGAAAAAACTAAAAAAGAAAAAACTATTATTAGCAATCTAAAAACCATGGCTAATGATAGATAAAGATTGAAAGTAAAAATGTAGTTAAACAAAAATACAAGAAATGCAAATAAAGAAACAAATTTTAAAACAGATAGTAATTCTTTGTGTAATCTAGCTAAGAATAAAGGAACCATTGTAATTATAAATAAGAAAAATAAGTATGTTAAAGAGGAACTAAGCAATGCTAAGATTAGCATTGCTATTGAAAAAATTAATTTTGTTCTCGGGTCTAAATTATGAATAAAAGACTTTTTCTTTACTGCAAAAAACAATTCAGGTCTTATCATTTTATAGCCTAATTGAACGAATAAATTCTTCAACTGTTGTAATGTTTCTACCAATTTTAATTCCGTTCTTTTCAAGTTCTATTATTATTTTAGCTAATGTAGGTTGAACCAAATTGGCTTCATTTAACAATTCTTCTTCATATATTATATTAATTAGTAAATCGTCTTTGATTATTTTGCCATCTTTTAAGATTATTCCTCTTTCAGCTACCTCTAAAGCAAAATCTATATCATGCGTTATTGTTATAATTGTTTTACCTTCCTTTTTCAATTTCTTTATAATATTAATTAAAGCTGTTCTTTGGAAATAATCCAATCCTACAGTAGGTTCATCTAATACAATTATCTTAGGATCATAACATAAAATAGAAGCGAGGGCCACTCTTTTTTTCTCTCCCCCACTGAGAAGTAATGGTGAAGATTGTTCATACTTTTCCAAATTAAAGTACTTTAACATTTCTTTTACTCTTCTATCAATTTCTTCTTTATTAAAACCAAAGTTAATTAATGCAAAAGAAATTTCTTCAAAAACAGTATTGGAAAAAAGCTGATGATCTGGATTTTGAAAAACAATTCCAACTATTCGTGAAAGTTCTGCTACACTTTTTTCTTTGGTATTTTTTCCTTCAATAAAAACTTCACCTTTTGTAGGTTTTAAAATGCCGTTTAAATGTTTTATTAAAGTAGTTTTACCTGAACCGTTTGGACCTAATATAGCTATTGATTCATTAGAATCTATACATAAATTTATATTTGTTAAAACATATTTTTCTTCAAATGGATATTTAAAATAAAGATCTTTAATTTCTATTAATTTCATATATTTTTTTAAAATTATTTATAAATTCTTCTAAACTTAAACATAATTCAAATTTATACTTTTTACTTAGAATTTTACTTATTTTGCTTATTTTAGGTTCCATAATACCAAAGCTTTCTAAATCATTTAATAAAACCTCTTTTTTTGAACCATCAAAAATGATCCTTCCTTCATTCATCACAATTATTCTGTTAACTAAGTTTGCAAGAATTTCTAGTCTATGTTCAGCAATTACTATCGTATACTTAAAATTCTTGTTTAAATAATTTAACAGTTCAGCGATCATATAAGAAGACTTAAGATCTAAATTGCTAAATGGTTCATCTAAAGCTAGAATCTTTGGCTTAATAGCTAAAACTGAACCTATTGCTACTTTTTGTTGTTCTCCACCACTAAGCAAATAAGGTGATTTAAATCTAATATGTTCAATGTTTAATAATTTGATCGTTTCATTAACTATCTTGAACATTTCCTCCCTTTTATAACCTAAATTTTCTAAACCAAAAGCTATTTCTTTTTCCACAGTCATAGATAAAAGTTGGTCTTCAGGATCTTGAAAAACAATTCCTACATGTTTAGCCATTTCATAAGTTTTTCTATCTTTAACGATCAAACCATAAACTGACACTTCTCCTGTGTAGTCACCCTTGTAAAAATGAGGAATCAAACCATTTAATAGTCTAATCAATGTTGTTTTACCACATCCACTAGGACCAGCTAATAATACAAAATCTCCTTCATAAATTTTTAAATTAATATTTTTTAATGAAAAAAAATTTGTTCCTTGGTAACGAAAACTAAGATCTTTAATTACTATTACTTCTTTCATTAATTTTATTTTTATGATACGGTACCAGTTCCTCCTAATTGATATCTTTTGATCATTTCTTCAAGTTCCTTTGAAGTTGCTTCATATTGTTTTCTTAATATATTTTCTTGTTTATCCAAAGTCATGTCTTGTAATTGCAAAGTTTCTTTTTTCTCGTTTATTTCTTCTAAAGCTGTTTTTTTGGAAATTTTAATTAATATATTTCCTACCATTTTATGAACAAATGTATCATCTGATATTTTCTCTAGCTCTTCTTTAACCAATTCTATTTCCATCAATTCAGCTTTAATTTGTTGCCTTCTAGTAATAACTAGCCTTAATTGTTCTTCTAATTGTTTTAATTTTAATGCTAAATTCTGTATCTCAGGAGGAAGCTGTTGTGCCAATTTTTTCAACCTCTGTATATTTAATTACATCCGTCATACTTATTAACCATCTATTAATAGAATTTAATATAGCTCTTAGCCTTGATATACTTAAAGAACGAAATTCCATAATTATTTTATTGTCCATTAATTTTATATTAGCTTCATTTATTCCTGGAAAACCTTTCTTAAACTCAGGTAAAATTGATTGATAATATAATAAAGCTTCTTTTTCATCTTTAAATGTATGTTCCATATGAGCAATTATTTCATAGATGACCATATTCATATTTTTAATAAATCGTGAATAAATCTTTTTTAAAAAAATTTTGTAATTATTCAACAATTTTTCTTATAGTAAAGAATTTACCGAACATCTTTTTATTTTCTGGATCAATAATATACAAAGAAAAAAGATTTTGTTCATTTACAAATTTTATAACATAACAATCTGAATTTGCATCTTCAATATTTTTGACTAATTTTAAACCTAAAATTTTCGAAATTCTTTCAGAAAATTCATTTTCATTTAAAATCATTGGAATATTATTTTTAAACACAGGTTTTTCCTTCATTTCTCTAATTAGTTTCACGCCCATCAATAATATTTGGAATACCTTTCCTTTCTTATCTATTACTCTTATTCTACTAGGATTTCCTTTTTTACAATCTATAATTAATAGTCTATCATCGTTGTTTAACTTTTTAATCAAGTCTTTTAAAGAAAATTTACCTCTTGTTAAAGGTTTAGTTGCAAAAATAAAAGCGATATCTTTAGCAAAACTTCTTACTTTATTTGGCGGCTTTCTTGAGGTTGTAATTATAAATTTCACTCACTAGATTTTTGTTGTGGTTGTTGAATTATAGCTTGGTATTTAATCATTTTGCCTACAGGACTTGAAGTTGTGTAAGCTGCCCCAGTAAATTTAACTCCGCATTTAGGACATTGCCATATTCCAATTCTTATTCTTTTTATTTTCCCTACTTTACCGCAATTTGGACATTCCTTTGGTTTTTTGTATTCTTTCATTATTTCTGCATATCTTTTTCTTAACGTTGAACCATATCTAGCTCCAAAAGACGTTCTTAGTTTTTTCATTTTATTTATTTACATTTTTTAATATTAAATCCTTTATGCTTTGATACATAGACAAAGATTTCTTTATTGCAAATTCTAGTTCATTTAATTCAAAATAACCTATACCACTTTTTTGTAAACCGCAAATTTTACCTTCTCCTGAGATTATAACAGTTAATCTGCCTTGAGACATTATTTCTTCTTCTAAATTCATATCTAATAATATATAGTTTAGAATCTTTCCAAATGTTAAATAAACAGGATAATTTATTATCTTTAAGTTAACCAATTCATCTTTTAAAACAACTTCTCCTTGCTGATTTACTTCTGCCTTTCTATATTTTGTATTTAATAATGCAGCTAAAGTGGAAATTCCTGCAGCATCTACCAAATTTCCATTATGATTTAAAACATAGATATCAATCCAAACTCCATAAACTTTTTTTGAAGGTATGATACATAATGAAGAAAAGTCTATTGCTTCTGGCTTCCTTAAACCTCTATCTATTATTCGAGCTAATTCTATAGCATTTTCATCAGGGGGTCCTGGTTCAAAATCGGGAGAAGCAACTGGAGGAAATTCTGAGTTTACAATCAAAGTTCCTTTATCTGGCTGATCAGGATACGGATTAGTAATGCTCATTTTAACTCCTGTTAAAACTATCGTATCTCCTAAATGTACTTCGGCAGAACCTTCAGCATTGGGTATTATGCCTGTTTTAATTTTAATTGGCCTCATTTCATCAAAATTTCTATTATCTAATCTTTTCCCTTTTTTTAACAAGTTTAAAATATATTGCTGCTTAATTTTAGGAACAAACAAACTAAATCTTTCTTCGCTCATATTTGTCCATAAGCTTTTAAATATTCCTCTAGCTTACTTTTTAAACATGTTTTTTGGAATTCGTATATTTTGTTGATAGCTTCGATACCCATATTCAATAAGGTATTAAATTCTTCATAGGTAAGTTCTCCATCAAGTTGAAGAAGTAGAACCCTTTTCTTAGAAGGCATCATTGCAATTGGCATATCAGCTTCGCCTGTTTGATCCTCTTCCCCTGTCAAATCAACCACTAATTGCCCATTTACCTTTCCTACGGAAACAGCAGTAACTAAATCATATAAAAATATTCCTGCATCTACCAAAGCTAACGTCACAGCATTGATGCTTGCTACTCTTGTACTTCCATCTGCATTTAAAACTTCTATATAAACATCTATAGCTGTTCTAGGAAAGAGATCACGTTTTATACATGCATTAAATACTTCTTTAATTAACTTTGAAATTTCTATTTCTCTTCTACTTAAAGTTGGAGATTTTCTTTCTTTAACAGAAAAAGGTGTCATATGGTATCGAGCTCTTACAATTCCCTCTTGAAGAGAAGCTTCATGTTTAGGATGATATTCGCGAGGACCAAAAACCGCTGCTAAGACTTTTGTATTTCCCATTTCAAAATAAGCTGAACCATCTGCATTTTTTAAAATTCCGATTTCAGCTTTTAATGGTCTAATTTCATTATTTGCCCTACCGTCTTTTCTTTTAAATTCAGACATTTTTGCTCTCCTCTAAAAACATTTTTATTCTATCTGTTAATCCTGAGGTATGCGATTCAAGTTCAATTTTTTCTATTATTTTTTTAAGAATTTCTATTTTATTTAAATCATCAGTAAAAGCTATAACTCTACCATTTCTTCCTACAATAATTTTTATTCCTAACTTTTCTCTAATCATATTAATCATAGAGCTTTTTTTGCCTATTAATCTAGGTATTTTGGCTGGACTCATCGTTATAAGATATCCACTTGTTACTTTTCCTAATCCTTTTTTCTCTTTTAAAGAAAGAACAGGAGGAGAATTTCTATCAAAACTTACTATTTTTGCATATATAACATCTCCAACTGATAAATAATTTGCTAAATTTAATTCAAACTTTCTTTTCTTTTTTCTTTTTTCCTTTACTGCATTAGAAAAGGGTAAAGTTGCATATACAAAGGAATTAATATCTACCAACCATGAAAATAAATATGTTCTAACAACTATTCCTATTACATTATCTCCTTCTTTAGGATAATATTTTCCTTTAAGAGGAATAATGTTAATTACTTCTCCCTTTTTTACCGTATCTTTTTCAAACAATCCTAATAAACCTGCATATATTGAAATATCTTCCTTAAAAGTATATAATCCAGGCTTTAAATTTTCTCCTGTAGCTAATAAAGTACCAGGCAAAACTATTTCTCTCTTCATATAATTTTAATATTTTTAATTATAGCTTTTCGATTTGAAATTTCATTAATTTTCTGAATAAAGGTTTCTTGTATGCCTGCTGGTATTTCTACTTCACCTTCCCAAGAACCATCGTTTTTCCAGTTTGAGTTAACTACTGTACTCATTTTAGCAATAATTTGATTATAGGTTTTGCTAGCATATTCTACAGGAATTTGTATTTGTATAATAGCTTTAGCTATTTTTATTGGAATAACTTTTTTAATTTCTTTGATTATTTCAGTTGCTTGCTCTTCAGCACTTGCAAAAGGGTCTATTCTAACTTTTAATTCTTTTAATATATTTTCTACTCTTGAAGGAGGTAAAGGTGCATTTGTTCTCGTATCTATACAATTCCTAGTTATTATGTTAATTATTTTTTTCCTATTTTCTTCTATTAATCTATTTCTTCTTTCAGCAGTTATAGGCAGATCTCCTTTTTTTATTATTATATCAGCTATTTTCATTACATCTGTTGTTCCAAAGACTTTTTGTAATGAAGCTACTGTAGCTCTTTCTCCTTTATTTGCATCTTTATAAATGGTATCAGAGATAAGAATATTTTCCAAACTAGTTCTTTTACCTAATCTATATTCCCATGCAAGTTCAGAATCTACGATCATTTCAAATTTTTCACCTTTAGAAACATATCTTACTATAACATTTGTCACCTTAAACACCCATATATAAAAATATTAAAGTTTTATGTTTATAACGTTTTGAAATATTTTTCTATTTCTTCTTGAGATAACTTTCTAAATTTCTTAGTTTTTACTTCAACTATACCTATCTCTACTTGCTCTGGCGTAATTTCTTTTTCTGAAATTTTTTTCAGAACTTTTATAGCTAATTTTATTCCTTCTTCTAGTTTTATTTCTTTTCCTGCAAGCTCTTTTTCAAGTAATTCTTGCGCAGCCTGTGCACCTATACCAACTGCATGAGCTTTATATCCAGCATATGAACCGCCAGGTTCAGTACCGTACAGATATACCTTATCGCCATCTACACCTAGGAAAATAAAAGATACACCAAAGGGTCTTGCACCAGCATATAAAGTATAGCTTTGCTTTATATCACAAATCCTTTTAACCAGAGTTTCTACTGGTATATCTTCATCATATAATAGTCTATGAATTTGGCAGGTAGTTCTTGCTGCATCCATTAAAACTCTTGCATCAGGACCTAATCCTGCATAAGCTGTTCCTATATGATCATCTATTTTTAGAATTTTTTCTAAAGTTTTTTCATCTATTAAAGCAGAAAATTTCCTTCTTTCAGCAATTAAAACCCCTCCATCTTCACAAGCTATGCCAATTGCAGTTAATCCTCTTTTTACAGCTTCTTGTGCATATTCTACTTGGTATAATCTACCATCTGGGGAAAAAATTGTTATTGCCCTATCATAACCCATACTTGGCGGTGAAAACATTTTTTATCTTATCATTATTTATTACAAAATCTTATATTTATTTATGAAAAAATTTGAGGTAAGAATTGAGACTTTTTCTCATGTTACAGAAGATTTGGATAAAGTAATCCGAGCTATGAATTGTTTGATAGGATTTGAAATAAAAAATTATCGATTCAAAAAACTTTATGGTCACTGGGGCAATGCGATAATTCATGTTTTTACAGAAATTTATGAAAAAGAAGCAAAAGATTTTTTAATTAGGTTAGCTAACGTATTAAGTGAAGAAGATAAAAAATACTTAAGTTATAATATTGATTTGCATTTAGATGAAAGATATAAATTACATTTAAGATTTAATAAACAAAAAGCCTTTAAAAATGTTTTTAAAATTAGTAAAGGTGATGATGTAATTAAAGTTACCATTTCTATACCACAACTTAGTAAAACTGCTATTGTAGATTTTTATAAAAAAATCGGTCTTCTATTATAGATGAATAAATATTGTGATTTATTTATTAAAACTAATGATGAAGAAGAGTTTAGGAAAATTATAAACATTATAAAAAAATTTGGTTATGAATATATAGGTTTTGAAATAAATGAATATAAAAAGAAAATTTGCGATGAGTTGAATATAAAATATATTGTTCGTAGTCAAGAATATAAAATAAAAGAAAAAAATGTTCTGAAATTTATTTATTTTACTAATAAACATGAAGTAATAAATATTATAAAAAGATATAAAATAAATTTATTAACAATTAATAGTAATAATATTTTAAATATTGATGAAAAATTAATAAATTTTATTTCTCAAAGAAAAGTTTATTTAGAGATATTATATTCTGATTATCTTAATATAAATATTATAAACGAGAAAAAACTGATAAAAAAATTGAGTGAAATAATTAAATATTGTATAAGAAAAGAAAAGCCAATAATAATTTCTTCAGGTGCTGAGAATAGTAAACAAATTAAAGCTCCTAAAGATGTATTAGGCTTTTTTAGTTGCTTAAATCTAGAGAAATATATAAATAAAAATTTAATAACGTTGCCTGAAACTTTTCTAAATTTATAAAACATTCTTAATTATTTCAGTTTAATTGAATTTTATTACCATGCGAATGATCATTCGAGGGCTATGTCAAAATTTTATTATCCGACGCGGAAAAATTTATAAGCCTAGAACCGGATTAAAATTAAATAAAAAGTCCCGCATGGATATCCGAAAACAAAGCGGAAAATCACGCGGGCGGTATCCCATAAAGGGAATTGAAAGGCATACTCCAGTTCAAGAAGATACTTTTTTTCAGGCTCAGTATCCCATAAAGGGAATTGAAAGAAATTTGTAAAATGAGAATTAAACGTAGATATCTATTAATTGAATTTTTAGAAAAACAAGATAAAGAAAGTTTTGAGAGAGAATTTCTAGAAATATTTACAACTTTATTCGGAAAATTAGACCTATGCTTTTCAGGAATAAAAATTATAGAAATTAATGAAAATTATTGCATTTTAAGATGCAACTTAGAATATTTAAATAAAGTAAGGGCTTGCGTATTTTATTTTGGCAATTACGGTAAAATAAGTCATGGCTATGTAAAAAAAGTTAGCGGCAGTTTAAGTAAAATAAGGTCTTTTATTGCCCGTGAATACATTTAAACATTTCTAAACAAAACTTTTAAAGGAATATTTCATTATTATACTAGAAATGAATGTAATTGGCGGAATCTTGGCAGGAGGATATGGTAAGAGATTGTTACCTTTAACTAAAGATTATCCAAAACAGTTAATTGAATTAAAGGAAAATTATACAATTTTAGATAAACAATTGAATGATTTAAGATTTGCAGATATAAAGAATGTTTATTTAATGGTTGGATATTTACATGAAAAAATTATTGAGCGTTTTGGAAATAAATGGAAGGATTTAAATTTAACTTATTTAATAGAAGAAAAACCCCAAGGTACTCTTTATGCAATTAAGAATGCTTTAGAATATGCAAATAGCGATATGCTTATAATGAACGGCGATATAATATGTGACTTCAATTTAAAGAAAATGATTGAGGTAGCAAGAAAAAGAAAGGAATTAATCACAATAGCTATAACAAAGATGCCAAGTCCTTATGGAATAGTTATCATTGAAGATGGCAAAATAGTTAATTTTAAGGAGAAACCTATATTACCTCATTATATAAATGCAGGTATATATTACATTAAAAAAGAAGCAATCGACTTGTTTAAAAGAGAATATGCACATACAGACGTTGAAAGAACAGTTTTTCCAAAGGCAGCAATAGAGGGCGAACTCGCCTATTATACTGAAGAATCCTTTTGGCATTCCATAGATTCTATAAAAGATGTGGAATTCATACGTGACTTTTATAAGAATCGTGAAGATAAACCTTGGGGATGGGAAAGAACTTTAGTTAATAATGAAAAATATCTAGTTAAAGAATTATATATAAAAGCTGGCTATAGAACTTCTATTCATTATCATAAAGAAAGAGATGAAACTCTTAACGTCATAAAAGGTTTAGGTTATGTTGAATTTTTCGATGAAAAACTAAATTTGATCAAAAGAGAAATATTGACTAGTAATAATATAGTAAGAATAAAACCAAATACAATACATTCAATTGGAGCAGAAGAAAGTTTATTATTACAAGAATATAGTACACCTTATCCTAACGATGTAGTTAGATTAAAAGACTTTTACCTTAGATAATGTAAAAAAATATTTGAAAATTTTTAAAACATTCTTTAACTTATTTCAATTTAAATTTGTTTAATTACCATACGGATGACCATGCGAGAGTCATGTCAAAAAACATTATTCTTTAATGTTTTTAAAGAATAAAAACATTATTTTTATTCTCGAAAAAATGTTGAATTGCTTAAATTCTAAATTTATGTATTCGTAATTAGCTAAATTATCTTCTGGCAAATCTGATTTAGGGCAAATAACCGTTATATCGTTTCCTAATTCTTCATCTCCGTATCCCATAAAGGGAATTGAAAGACTGTGGTTGTGAAATAGATCACCTAACCATAGGATAATGTGTATTCCCATAAAGAGAATTGAAAGAGGAAAATAAAATGTTAAATAAGCAGTTTAAATAATATATTATTGGGATGAAGAAGCCGTCCCACTATGATAAATGATTAGCTCGCGACGGTCTGACCTAGATTTGTATTATATTACCACAAAGAGATTCTTCTTCAAATTGTGAAATAGGTCACCTAACCATAGGATAATTTGTTAATAGTGACTTCTTAGTAAAAAGATAATACAGGCCGGTTGCTAACCATATTAATGACCATTTTAAATAACCTTCCCTTTCAAATCTTCTAAGTGAAGCAATAGTAAATACATTTTTAATAAGTTTTACTTTACCTAACTTAGATAATCTTAAGCCTAGATCGACATCTTCAAAACTCGCTAGATTATTATTAAATCCTCCAATTTTGAAAAAATATTCTCTTTTAACAGCTAAGGTTGTTTCACCTGAAGTATGAGGAAAATTTAACATAAATAATGTTCGAATCAAAAAATTCCATAAAATCATAAAAATTCTTGCTTTTAAACTTCTTTCCATAGGCTTAATAAGACCGCAAGCAGCTATAACTTCGTTTTTCTCCAATTCTTTTAATACTTTTATTAACCAATCTTTTTCTAATATTACATCAGCATTAACAAAGATGAGAATTTTCCCAGAGGAATTATATGCGCCAATATTTTTACCTTCAGGTATATTGGATTTTCTAATTAAAACAATATCCGCATATTTTTTAGCTATTTCTGCAGTTTTATCAGTAGAGATAGCATCTACTACTACAATTTCTTTTTCTATGTTATTGTTTTGTTGCCTTATGCTTAATAGAGTATTTTTTATGTATTTTTCTTCGTTTTTAGTGGTAATTATAAAGCTAACCTTCAATACTTTATTCCTTTATTACTATTTTTCCTATATAAGTGCTTTTTGGTAAAATCACTGATTTTGGGATAGTTTTTGGCAAAATAAGTTCTTTTACGTTTACAATTTTTTCAATTTTTTCAAGAAGCAAGTTCGTATCAACGTCATTTGTAAATTCAAGTTTATCTATATTCATAAGTACAACTTTTTCTTTAAAAGATAACAAATCTTCTTTACTAAGCTGCAATTCCCCAATACCTTTTATTGTTACATAAGTAGGAGCAGCAACTTCCTTTAAAGTACTTACAACTTCTTTAGCGGCAGCTGTTCCTACTTCTTTCGCACTTACATATAATCTAATAGCTTCACGTATAATTTCGCTCATGGTTTTTCCCGTTGTATTGGCCAATTCTTTTACTGCTGTTCTTAATTGCTCATCTAGACCTTTTATTATTATAGCCTTCTTTTCTTTAGACTCTTCCATAATTGGTATATATTTTATCCAATATATAAATCTATCTGTATTAAAGTATTACTAGATAAAAGTTAATCCAATAAATGACCGCCAGTGTTTAAAAGAAAAAATTTAAACCATGTTAACAATTCAAAATTATGAAACTATTATTATTAAGCGGAGCATTTCATTTAGAAAAAAGTTTGGAGAAAAACTTAGAAGTAATTAAAATTGAACAAAAATTTTTCCCTGATAATGAACAATATATAAGGATACCCTATAAGCAAGATGATGAATACATAATTGTTCAGTCGATGTTTAGAGATCCTGATATTAAAATCATAGAAACTATTTTCGCAATAAGAACACTTAAAGATTTGGGAACAAAAAAGGTTTATGGATTTTTTCCTTATTTAGCATATACAAGACAGGATAAGAGATATAAAGAAGGTGAAGCAATAAGTCAATTAATAGTTCTTGAGATGTTAAATAAGGCAGGGCTGGATTATTTGATAACTTTAGATGCTCATTTCCATCAAGGAATACCTACAATAGGAGATCTTAAAATAAAAAATATTACATGCGCACCATATTTTTATAAATTTTTCGAATATGCCAATTCAAGAGAAGACTTTGTTATTATAGGACCAGATGATGATGCATATTATCTTGCATTAAAATTATCAGAAAAATTAAACTTAAAAGCTGGTTATATCGAGAAAGTAAGAAAAGGAGAAAGAGAAGTAGAAACATTTGGCATTAGTATCGATGTAAAAAATAAAAATGTAATATTAATAGATGACATGATTAGCACTGGTGGAACAATAATGAAAGCTTATGAGTTGCTTAAAAAAGAAGGTGCAAGAGATATATTTGTAGTAGCTACACATGGTTTATTCGTAGAAGATGCCTTAAAAAAACTAAGGAATTTAGGAATAAAAGAAATAATAACAACAAACTCAATACCAAATGAAACTGCAGTTTTTGATGTTGGTGAAATCCTATTTGCGGAAATAAAATGGTTGAAGAATTAATAAAAATAGCAAATTTTTTAAATAAAAAAGAAGCTAAAAATGTTGCAGTGTGTTACGATGGTAGCGAAGAAGCTTATGCTAAAAAGAATTTACTTGAAAGTTACATTTTAGGTGAAGGTATTAATGTTGTAGATTGCGATATTTGCGCAGCCAATGTTTTAAGTGCAACTATAAAAAAGTTAGAAGCAGATTATGGAGTAAGCATAATAGAAAACGATCTTATAATTATTAACAATGAAGGAGAGATCATAAAAGTTAATGGAGAAAAGGAATATAGATTAAAAACTTGGAAGGATATAGGAGAGAAAGAAGTAAGAGACGCAAACTTAATTTATCAGCGAGAAATATTTAAAATTGTTAACATAAAAAATATAGAAAAACATTTAATATTAAATTTGAATTTTAGCCCTCTATTTAAAGTAGCTCCCTATATATTTAGAAAAATATTCAAAAGAGTTACAACATTGAATGCAACTAATATTAAAACTATTAATGATGATGCTTTAATAATTACTAAAAATTTAATAAAATCTTATAATGCTGATGCTGCCGTTATTTTTGATAAATATGGATTTTCTCTTAAAATACTTATTAACAATGAAGAAGTATCAAGCGAACAAACCTTAGATAAAATTAAGAATGCAATATTAAACGGAGTTTTAAAAGATGCTGAGCTGAAAGATATACATTTTGATAGTAAATTGAATAGCATAAAATTTAATAAATTTTCTAGAGTTTATGATTCAGTTTTAACTACAGTTTTATTTTTCTTACAATAAAATTTTAAGTTATTTTATTAAGGGTATTGAATAAAGATTTCATATTTTTCAAAATTGGTAGTTATGTACAAATCATAAATCTTAATACCTGCTTTACCATTTAGTGCATCTACATATATTTTAATACTCCCGCCAGCAGAGTGTAGGAAAAGTAAATGACCTGGATTAGTTACAACAATCGGCATAGAAGAAATAACATATTGAGTTTTTCCTGCAACATAAAAAACATTAGTATAATAACCATAACCTAAATATGTACCAGGATGAGCTTCTCTTCTAGATTCATATATATCAAAGCGTATTGAGTATGAAGAGCCTTGTATATAAGTAACGGTAACACCAAATCTAAATGGATTATTTATTTTTATATCTGCAACAGCATAAACAGTTGGTGGTATAAGTGCTATTCCTGTAATCCTTATAGCTAAAACATCTATTTTTATTGGTTCTGTTTTATAGTTATAAGTTAAACCTCTTAAAGGAACATCTATAGTAAAATCATAAATTTTAACTTTAGCAATAATATTTTTAAGCGTAAAAGTAACATCCCCATAAGTAATTATCCTATAAGCAAACCATGAAGCAGTATTGACATTAAGCACAAATTTGAAAGTTGGAGATACGCTTCCTTGATCAGAATATATCGTTGTTTGAAACATTAGATAACCTTTTCCAAGAAAATGATTAGTAGTATTATAAACATCTAATGTTACATTAAGGAAAGTTATCGGAGCATGAACTCCATTGTTTATTTTATATTGAATAGTAGCATAAATTGGGAAAATTGTACCTGGAGGTAATGCATCGACATCATCTATCTTAAAGCTATATTCGTAACTAAAAGCTGTATTAACGCTAAAAATTAGTGTTTCATTGTAAAAATCGAAATCAAGATTTATACCGTTAACTTGTGCTTTTATTTTAACATTTTTAGCAAAAACGTTTAAAGGTTTTCCTTCAACTAATAATGGTGTAGCATAATTATAGGCTTCTTGATTTATTTTTGCTTCCATTATAGCAGAGAAAATTGTAGATGTTTTTTCGTAAAGAGAAATAAGTCTAATTTTACCTAAGAATTTATCATCTGGACTATATATATCTGCTGTTAGCTCTTCAACTGCTGCTTTAACATTTAGCTTAGTTGAAGAAACTTCAACTTTAGCTTCAACAATATCACCTGGGGGTTTAATTGTAAAATCTGGTACATTGATAATCAAATCAAAGGGTATTAAGAAATTAAATGTATAATTGAAAGGAATTTTTATATCATAAACATAGTTATAAAGTGAGATCCTTGCCCAAATATTTCTTAACGTAACATCAAAACCTTCACCTTTAATTATTTTTTTAGCTAATATTGAAGCTCCTTTATCCATAACTATTATGCTTCCCTTTGAAACAAATTTAAATTCAGGTGATAATACACGATAGTTTAACGATGAATAAACATTCCCTAATAATTCCTCTCCTAAATAAGCTGAGGCATTTACATAGTTTATAACAAATTGATATACTTCTATTTGTCTAACAGATACCTTAGCATCATAGGATATTTCAAAGGTCTTTGGAGCATTACCTACTGAAATATTCCTTAAATTTAATTCAACAGATATTGTAATCGGAGAAGGAACTTCAAGATAAAAGTTTTTATTAAGATTAACACTAAACGGTGTACCTAATATTGATGCACCTACTGTAATATTAGTTAAATATACTTTTATTTTACCTTCAGTAAGCATGTAATTAACCAATTTTTCAATAACATCAGGATTAATTTTAACATTGAAAGGACCCTTTATTACATAAGAAGATTTGATATTTAAAAATGAAGTTATTTTAAGTGTACCTATAACACCAATTTCTTCATTATATAATGTAATATCTGCATTTGTTATTTGAATTGGAAGATTATATACATTAGTTATATTTAAATTAATAGATACCGTAACTATAAAATTGTTACCAGGAGGTTGTACTTCTATTCTTATTATTTTTGGGTCATACAATTCAATATCATAAATTAATGGAGCAGTAGATACTTGGAAGTCTTTATTAACATTTAATTCGGCTATAACATCTGTAATTTGAAGTTTTAAATAAATATTATTTATTGTTATTAAAGATACTTTATTAGATATTATATTTTCTATAATGTTTTTTAAACTTCCTTCAACACTTATTTCCACTTTTATTTTCTGAGGAATTCCAGAAGTAAAGTTTGTTTCCTCCACTAATAGAGCCTTACCTATTTTTTGATCTTTAACATATGCATCGAAAACAGCATTAATTATTTTAAATGATGCTTCAAGCGAATCAGATATTTTTATTGTTGAATTTAAATTGGCTATTATTTTATTATCTGAAATATATTCTACACTTAACAAACTAGCTGATATATCAAAGTTTAATCCAACATTCTTGTTTAAATTGAAGCTAATTTCTAAAGGAAATTCAAGTAAGTTTATTTTGGCTTTTAAATTAGCTTGAAATTCAACATTTCCTTTTTCTATCAAATCTTTTAAAGCTAAATCGATACCTTCTTTAATTAATTTTATTGGAACAGCTATTTCATTATCACCATATGCTTTTATTTGATAATTAGCATTATAGTCAACATTGCCAACAAGAATATTATTATAATAAATATTTCCTTCCAAATGTTCCAACAAAAATTCTATTTTCATTAAATTATTGAAGGAAGCAATTGCCAAAGAATTTTCTTCATTTACTACTATTCTTTTTATCTCTATTCCTTTTATTAGATCGGGTATTGAAAATTTTTCAACCCCAGCAATAGTATAATTTGTACCAACAAGATATTTTTCTGAGAAAACATTGACTATTGCATTATATTCTATATTTAAATTTTGTTTTTCTACAAGTTCATTTATAGCTTGTTTTAAAGTTTCAGTTTTTTCAAGATAAATATCAACTAAAACAATTTTTGATTCGTCAGATTTAACCTTTATTTCATTTGCTAAATAACCAGATCCTAACTTTTTACCTTGATAAGAAACATCAAAATTAGCTTTTCTTACAATAATATCTAAAGAAGAAAGATTTGTAGCTGTTATATTTGCTTGAACATGTATTTTTTCATCCTTTTTTCCAATTACATTAATTCCATTAACTTTTATATCCCAACCTATACGGCTTACGAACTTTTCAAAATTTAAAGTAACAATATCCTTAATTTCGATCCATCTTTCAAAACTTAAACCTAAATAAGAAGCAGAAACTAAACCTTTAGCGAAATATTCAACACTTTCTTTTTTATTGACGATTAGAGTATCTATTAATTCCCTTAATAAAGGATCATTAACCTTTGCTGTTATTAATATATCTAAGATTGTTTCTCCTTTACTTTCCACATATTGGCTTCCAGAAAACTCTCCTATTGCTAATTTATTTCCTTTATAATATATATCAGCGATAATTTTTTTCAAAAATACACCTAAATCTGCATTGTTTATAATTTTAACTTTAGCTATGAAATAAACATTATTGCCTTGTATTTCTTTACCAAAAACATCAATTATTTCTATAGCAGGTTGTTTAAAGAAAAGGGCATATCCTATATCTGGTAAAAAATAAATAAGAGGAGCTATGACTAATACTAAAATTGTTGGTATTAAAAGGAGTTTTTTAGGTTTCATTATGTTAAATTAAAAATTTACCGTATAAATTTTTGATGGGTAATTACTAAAAATCATCTTAAAAAGTGAAATGAAAATGAGTTAATTTTATTCAAAGCTAAAAATTTTATATTAATATAATAAATTTTAAAAATTAATATTGTATTATTTTTTATATAGATTTATAGAATTTATAATTAAAATCTTTTATGTAATTAAAAAATAGATTCAATGGATATTCATCTTTACTAGAAAATCCGAATATTTTTATTTTTTCTTCAGAAAACGTTAAATAGTTATCTAAACTGAATTTTATATGAACTTCTTTTTCTATTATAACTTTGAATGGAATCTTATTTTCTACTAGTGCTTTAATTATTTTTTCTATAAGTTCAAAGATCTTCTTGTTCAATTTTACCTTGGTCTTCCTAGCAATTTTTTTAATCTCGCCCAGATCTTCTTTGCTTATTTTTGAAATTCCTTTATATTCATTTAATACTATTCCAGCATTATCATAGTTTACTTCTATGCTTTTACCTTCCTTTATTTTTTGAATTATTTCATCATAACTCATACTAAGACATTTGCTTAAAACAATAAAAAGCTAAGCATCATAAATCCCATCATCTCTTATTTCAAAGAAAGCATAATTTTTATCATCTTCAGGAGCATCAAAAATTTTGGCATACCTTTTATTTTTAAATTTACCAAGTTTAATAATATACTTACAATATTGGTTTACCAAATTACCCCCTACAGGTTTAAGTTGCCAATGCTTTTCATCTTGAGAAGCAATTAAAACTTGATTTGTAATAACACCAGCTACTTCATATTTATTACATATATCCAAAAGCTTTTCCAAAAAGTCCTTCAAAAAACTCTGTCTTAATAGTAAAAGTTCTTGATAAGGAAACTCTCCTCTTAAATGAGATATAATAGAATCAATAACTATAAGCTTTATTTCAAATTTTTTTACATATTCTTCAGCAATTTTTAAGCTAAGAAGTTGATCATCAAAACTCCATGTTCTTTTAATTAGAATTTTTTTCAAGGCATCTTTAACGTTAAATCTTCTTGAAATTTTCTCTATTTTTAAAGGATTAAAGGAACCTTCATTATCTATATATAGAGAATAAGAGCCTAAGCCTTTTTTGCCAGGATCAAGTTGAACAGTAACACATAATTGCTGAGCTAAAATACTTTTACCTGTTCCAAATTCTCCAAAAAATTGAGTTATAACTCCACATTCTATACCTCCTAATAATTTATCTAAACCGTTTACTCCTGTAGTGAATTTAATCATTTTTTAACATTTTATGTTGTTTAGCAAAAAATAATCCTTTTGTTGTTACCATTAGCTTTTTCACACCGCCTATTATTTTTTCTTCCAATAAGCCATCTATTAACAATTTGTCTATTAAGTTATCTATTTTATTTGAAAAGTAACCTAAAGAAATAAGATAATTTTTAGCTTCTTTTCTATTAATCATGCTTTTTTCAATTTCCAACAAGAAATTAGAGATAATATCACTTAGATCTCCATATTCCAATTCTAAGTAACTTTTCCTTTTAGCAATATATTGTGTTATTTCAGTTGTTTTATTTAATGAATCATAAACATGATAAGGCAAATCGATCTTCTTAATATCTATTATTTTTCCTTGATGAAGCATTACTTCTTTTCCCAATTTAATAGCCTCATTGAACAAACCTGCTGTATTAGTATTAAATACCATTATATGATCAAAAAAATAATAAAAAGAAGGATCAATATCAGCAAATCTTAAAGTCAGACATATTTTATTATCGTTCAAACATAATTTTTCTAATAGCCTTCTTACGAAATCAATGTATAGTTTATTCACATTAAGAAAAGAAGAACCTTCAGGAGAATTAATTATTATATTTAAATCAGTAAATAATTGCGAAGAAGAAATTTCCTGTAAAAATAATATATTTAGGATATTTTTAACGACAGAAGAATTAATTTCAGAAAGGTCTAAAATTAAGTTTTCATTTTCAAGCTTTTTAAAAAAGGATTGATTGTTTTTATTTTCTAAGAAAATTATATCTAATTCTATAATTCTTGAAAGTTTGTATATTAGCTCTTCTATTATCGAAATATCATTTAAAGAATGAATGTATGGATTAGATGTAGTAAGTAAAAGAGATATAATTTCTTCTATTCTTATATCAAAATTTAAACCTTTTTTCTTTATCAAAGAATCATACAAATGTTTTTGCTCATGTACAGTTAAATTAAGTTGAGAAGAAATCGCATCTAATAAATCAATTTTTGTTACATTTTTAAAGTCAAATTTAAAATCTTTTACTTTATAAGAGAGATCTTTAAAGATTTTGCCCAAAATTCCTAAGTTATCCAATATTAAAATTCTTTCTTCATCTATTCTTTCCTTTATATGTTTAATTAAAAATGTATTTGTTCTTTTTATATCGCCAAAGATCAATAAGTTACCTGTTAAATTAATATTAAATCACCCCGATTACTTTTAACCAACTCAGCTTTAATTCCCAAATTGTTGAAATAATTGTACAAATAATCTATTTTTGCTAACAAAATGTTCATTTTATTCTTTAAAACATGCTGTGTTAGTTTAAACGAAATAAAATCTTCTTTTATTACTATATAAATGCTGTTTTGTGAGACTACTTTAATAAGGGTTAGATTGTCTAATGAAGAATTAAAATTGTTGAACAAATCTCTTTGATTATCTGATAAATTTATTTGAATTAAAGCTAAAATAGACCATTTAATATTTTTGTTTATTAAGAAAATATGATCATTTAATTTATATATATTCACTTTATCATTTAAAACTACTTTATCATATTTTTTCATAAAAATGCTATATATAATATCATTAATATTATACTTTCTTACATTTTTTACTTTATTTCTCCTTTTTTTAAAATAAATATAAAAAATTACAAATATTAATAAAGGTATAATAACAAGTGGGAAAATTATTACTGCCAAAAGAATTATTATACCTAATATAATTTTTCTAATGTTCATCAATAAATATAGCAAAAATTCGGAATAAAATTTCTAAACCTCTTTAATAGTAGTCCAACAAAAATTATAAATATCAACTATAAATTCTAACAAGTTTATTTAAAATCCACTTTTTGGTAGATTTTGCTAATTTAAAGTTCCTATAAATTGAAGCTTTAATTCTAAATTAAGAAATATAATATGATGCAAAAAGATGCAAGAAAAATTTTAGAGATCATTTCTGAAGAGACAAGATATGAAATATTAAAATTATTATCTCAAAGTGGTAGAAGTCTAAGTGTGTCTGAAATAGCTGAAAGGATTGGGAAGGATAAAAAAGCCATAGATAAGCATTTAAGAGTGCTTATGGAAAATGAATTGGTTAAAAGAGAATTTTTAGAAGAAGAAAAGGCTTATGGTTATTATTTAACTGACTTTACTTCATTTTTACTTTCAGCTCTCGAAAAAATTTTCTCTGGAAGGGAAGTTATAGAGTTTGATGAAGTGAAAAAAGGAGAAGCTAAAGAAGTGAAAGTTGTAAAGTTTGATTTTAAAAAGTTTATAAAATCTTATTTTGGATTTATAATGATTTTTTTAGGACTATTTATAGGATATGGATCAAGAATCGGAGCCTTACCTCCAGATAATGAAGCAGCTAAGTTTTTACTAATGATTTTATTCATCTTTATAGGAATAATTTATTTAGTTTTAACAAGAAAAAAGAAATAATGCAAAAAGAAAAATTAACGTCAAAATTAAACATAAAAGAAGCTATATATTTATCAATCATAGTATTAGCGTTATATTTGTTTTTTTCAGTAGGTCTTAAAGCAATTTTAGGCACAGAAGTACCAATTGCAGTAGTAGAAAGTGGAAGTATGCAACCAACTCTTAACGTTGGAGATGTAATCTTAGTAAAAGGAATAAATCCTAAAGAGATAAAAGTTAGCGACATAATCGTTTATAAGCGAATTAGTGGCGGGAAAGAAATCTATATAGTTCATAGAGTAATAGAAATCTACAACGATAAAGGTAATTTAAAATTTAGAACTAAAGGAGACAATAATTTAGTTCCAGACTATTGGTTGGTAGACGAGAAAGATGTTGTAGGCATAGTGGTATTCAAAATACCTTTGATAGGTTATGTAAGTTTGGCAATACAATCAAACCCTGCAATTTATTACCTAGTAATATTCGCAATAGTTGTCTTATTTTTATCAAGTATCTTAAAGCGAAATAAATGAAGTTTCCATTTTAAAATCTTATAAATATTTTAGAACACGTTTAAAAATGTTTCAATTTTTAATATTTTTTAACCTTAAAGACATCACATAAGCATCTTCTCCATCGCTATAATAACCGGGTATCACTTTAACTATTTCAAAATTAAGTTTCTTATATAAATTTATAGCAGGATAATTTGTAACTCTTACTTCTAAATAAATTTCACTAACATTATGTTTCTTAAATTTTTCAATCGCTAAATTCATTAAAGAAAAACCTATTCCTAGTCGTCTATATTCTTCTAAAACAGCTATTGATATTACATGCCCTTTTTTGGTTAAAGAAAAACCGAAGTTAGATAATCCAATTTCTATTCTATTCATAATATATCCTACAATTTTTTCATTGTCGTTTTCTTTTACAGTGGCTACTAGAAATAGATCACCAAAATCTCTTAAATGATAAACAAAATAATCATAGGAATAATTTTCAGGTAAACTCTTTCTATTTATTTCTATTACTTGTTCCAAATCTTTCATTTTCGCATTTCTTATTTCTATTTTATGAACTAGCATATGTTAAAATTCTTTATCTTTTATTAATTTTTATTGATTCCAAATCAAATATAAGATGTAAATGAAAATAACTCCTTTAGAAAAAGATGAAATATTAAAAACTATTCGAGAAACATTTAGCGTATATAGTGTTGAAACTAAGGATGAGTCATTAGAGATAGAAGTTACTGAAAATTATATTCCATATAAAAAATTTAGAGAATTGAAAAAATTTTTTGAAAATAAAGGATACTTAATTTTAGCAAGAAGAACAAACGATCTAAGCATCAAGATTATAATAATGCCTTTCGATATTAAAAAAAGGAAAGAAAAGAGCGAATATTCTGAAATAATTTCTGCAATATCTTTGGTTGCTACTAGCTTAACTTTATACTATGCAGGTTATTATCTCTATGCAGGTAATAATTTTTTGGCAACATTATACATGCTGGCTATTTTATCTATAATTGGTTTACACGAAATGGGACATTATATTATAGCTAAAAGAAATAAATTAAGAATATCTTTACCAATATTCTTACCTGCGCCTCCAATCTTAGGAACATTTGGAGCAGTTATGCGACTAAAAGAATTTTTTGTTGATAAATTTCAAGCCTTTGATGTGAGCATAGCTGGGCCATTACTGGGATTATTACCAACATCCATTTTTGCGTTTGTTGGAATATATTTATCCAGTTCAGAAAATATTACTATTACCAATGGACAACAAATTCCAGTTCCTTTTATTTATTACTTATTATTAAAACTAAATTTTTCAACAAGTACAGTAATTTATCTTCATCCTCTTGCTTTCGCTTCTCTATTAGGTTTCTTAATTACTTTCCTTAATATCTCGCCTGCAGCACAATTGGATGGTGGATACGTTATTAATTCAATTGTCAATAACAAGAATTTTATAATATTAGCTGCTATAATAGCAATTTTAGTAGTGCAGTTGAGCGGTTTTATTGTTATGGCAATATTAATACTATTCTTGTTGTTATTTACAAGAGTAGAGTTTTTAAATGATGTTACAAATTTGGATTTAAAAAGGAAAATTCTAGGTATATTTTTATTTATTCTTTGGGCTTTGCTTTTACCTATAAGACCTGATTTCTACATTTTATTCAAATAGTACCCCGATTTCCTTTAATTTCTTATACGTTCTTTCAACAGCTACTTTAACGTCATTCTCTTTTTTTGCTCCTGTACATACTATGTTCCCTGAGCTAAAAATTAGCATTACTACCCTAGGATCCTCTGATCTATAGATTAAACCTGGGAATTGTTCGGGTTCATACATTGTATTTTCTAAAATAAGAGCAGCTTTTTCAAGATTTACTTCCGCAAAAATTTTAACTGAAGCTACAATATTTTGTATTTGAATTCTTGGATTTGGAGGTAACTTAATTCCTCTTGCTTTTAATTTATCTATAATAATACTTATAGCTTTATAAACTTCCTTTTCAGATCTTGCTCCTGTACATACCATTTTGCCAGAACTAAAAATTAAAGTAGCCGTTTTGGGTTTATTTAATCTGAAAACTAGACCAGGAAACTGTTCTGGTCTATATTCAACCATATCACCAAGAAGAGTAGCAATTTGTTGCAATTTTATAGGCTGGCCAAAGGAGACCGAGGCCACAACATTCTCTATTTCATATCTATATTTCTGACTTATCATAAATTAAATAAAAACAAAGTTGTATTTATTTATTTATATTTTTTAATAAAAGTTTATTATTTTGTTAATTTCGTTGCTTTCTGACTTCCTCCTCACTTTGAAAGGTCGAGGGTTCCCTTTTCAAAGCGATTCATTGTTACCACCATCAATCAGGAGTTACATCTCGTATTTACTGTGCAGTAAGATGTCACAAGGAACCACCCCCATATATATTTCTCAGGTCCAGATTTTAAAATTATCAAGGGGTCCTCCATCGAAAAACAAAATTAAAGGTTCGTTATATGTCTTATTCTTCTTCCTCAGTCTTATAAAGCTCTCATTCGAGCTGGGTAGAAGCGTTATTGCCATGCTTAAAGAAAAATATTTTTAAAATATTTAAAATCCTTACATCCCCGCTCTAAAAAGCGAGGCTTTCATTTTATGTAAAAATGTGCCTATTAAAAAATTTTCAATTTTTTCAAATTTTAATTCTTCTACCCATAAACAGCAAAGTTCTTAATTTATCAATAAATGTTTCCTTAAATAGTTTATTTATAATTTTTTCATGAAAATGAAATTGTTATTCATGTTTATTTTACTGGTAAGTATTAGTACGAATATCGGCGTCTTTGCTTCAACTAATAGTACCTCAGATCCTTTTGAATGGCTCAAAAACTTATTTGATAAAGGCGTAAGTACAGTTCAAGATTTAGGCAGTTATTTATTACACCAAGCTATTAAGTTATTGCTGTTCTTAGCTAGAATAGTTTATATAGTTGTAGCTTTAATTGGAGTAATTTTATGGTTTTCTGGACTACAACCTTATAAAGGCAAAAGATATACAATTGGTGCTGGAATATTAGCAATGGCAGTAGAAATTTTAAATATGGTATTATAAAAATTTTAAAAATTTAGTAAGGAACATATTTTATACCAAATTTGAAAGCTGCCAAATTGGTTAAGATATGAACGAAAAAAGTGATTAAAGAAACATAAACAATAAAACCCATAGGTGGGAGATTTAATGGAGGAGGAAAAACGAATAAATAAAAAACATATGCAAATATGACAAAACCTACTTGGTCAAAGACAGGTAGCATATCCCCTTGTTTCATTTTTAATCTTCTTTTAACAAAAGAACCTATAATATCACCGATCATAGCACCAGACACAATTAGCAATCCTTCTAAATAGCTATGATAAAGATGTAGAATGTTTAACGATTTATCAACAAAAAGGAAAATCGAAAAATAAATTATTCCAACTAAAAATCCAAAAGCTGTACCCTCAATAGTTTTTCCATCTCCTAGAATTCTTTGTCCATCAAAGAATTTTTTATTTAAATCTAAAGGATGTAATTTTTTTAATAACCCGCTTAAAAAAAGAGGTGATGCATTAGCAGCATAAGCAGGAGATAGAAATACCAGCGGTAAACTATACGCTATGATTAATTCGCCTATCATACTTAATTATATTTAATAAATAATCTAAATCTATTTCCAAAATAGTTTCTTTATCTTCAGATAAATTAAGTATATTTAACTTTAAAACATTCTTGTTCCTATCAATATTGATTAAAAGGTCACTCCAATACTTTAAAATATTAATTATTTTATCATTTTCTTTTAAAGTATAATTTATTAAAATTGTTCCATCAAATTTTTTTATGATATAAGTTGTAATTAAAAAGAATTTCATAATGTTTGAATAAATTTTTATTCTTTCTTCTAATTCTAATTTAAGTAACAAAGAAAATTTATCAAAAAATAATAAATCCCTATAATTTAAATTTTCTAATATATTAGCTAAAGTTTCCTTTAAATCTTTAAAATTATTTTTATAAAATATTTGAATATTTTTTGAATTTTTCTTTAAATATGGAAGATATGGATGAAAAGAAAAAAAATCGGAATAAAATATATAAATATTATTAAAAAATTCTAAATTTTTGATAATAAAATATATACTTAAAATTGTTTTGCCAGAGTACCTTTTACCCAATATTGTAATATTTTTATTCCTAATATTTTCAGCCAACTCTTTAAAATTCATAACGCCCTGGATGGGATTTGAACCCATGACCTACGGCTTAGGAGGCCGTCGCTCTATCCAGCTGAGCTACCAGGGCACCATATTAATTATAATAAAAAAGATATTTTTTATTTATGGCATTTCCACAAGTGAAAGATATTGAAGTAAAAAAAGAAGTAACAATAAGCTATTTAATTAAAGAATTTGAGAAATCAGGTGCATTTATGGCCAAGCATTTAGCAAAGGCATGTCAAATCTTTATGGAAATGATAAAAGATGAAAATTGTTTTGTATTTTTAAGTTTCACAGCAAATTTAGTAGCCACAGGTGTAAGAGGAGTTATTGCTACAATTATAAAAGAAGGATTTGTTGATGCAATAGTAACAACAGGAGGTGCAATAGACCATGACTTAGCTAGAGCTTTTGGAGGTAAATATTATATAGGAGAATTTGACATGGATGATAAAAGTTTGAGAGAAAATGATATTCATAGATTAGGAAATATTTTAATACCCTTGGAAAATTACGGTTTATTAATAGAAAAAGTTGTTAGAAACTATTTACCAGAAATATTAAAGGAGACAAAAACCTTTTCTCCTAGCATATTAATTAGAGAATTTGGAAAATTTATAAAAGATGAAAATTCGATAATTTATCAAGCATATAATAATAATATTCCAATATATTGCCCTGGAATAGTTGATTCTGCATTTGGTACCCATTTATTTTTTATCTCTCAAAGAGAAAAATTTAACTTAGATTTATTTAATGACATGAAAGAATTGCTAGATATAGTTTATAATTATAAAAAAACAGGAGCTTTGATAATTGGTGGTGGAATAAGCAAACATCATGTCTTATGGTGGAATCAATTTAAAGATGGATTGGATTATTGTATTTACATTACTACAGCAGTGGAATATGATGGAAGTTTATCTGGTGCACATCCTAAAGAAGCAATTTCATGGTTTAAAATAAAGCCGGATTCGAAAAATGTAATAGTCTATGGAGATGCATCGATTATATTACCCATAATGATTTTTTACGCAATTGAAAATCTCGACCCTTAAGATTAGGCCATTGAAAATATTTAATTAAAAAAAATAATTAAATATAAAGAAATAATGTTTATAATGAAAAGAAAAGCTGTAAGTGAAATTATTGGAACAATGTTAATGTTATTTATAATATTCATTTTAAGCGTGGCATTATATACGATTGCCACTTCACAATTAAATCTTAATGAGGCATTATTCTCAAGCGAAATAGAATCTATTAATAGATTGTCAAGAGAAAGATTTGTAATTGAGCACGTTCATCAATATAATGCTACAACTATACTAATTCTGGTAAATAACATAGGAGATTATAAAATAACTATAATGAGAATATTTGTAGCAAATTCAACATTCACTAGACTTGTTAACGATTTAAATCAACCTATAGACGCTCATCAATACCATACTTTTACGGTTAATTTAAATACAAACATTACGCCAGGAAGCGAATATAAAATAATTGTAGAGAGCGAAATAATATTAGGTTCTATAAGAACAGGAAAAGGAAATTCTGTAACTTATTCGTGGACGCCCTAATTTAAAATGGGTAAATTATTTGGAACAAATGGTGTTAGAGGAGTATTTGGTGAATTACTGCAAATAGATTTTATTTATAATTTAACAAGAGCTATTGGTACTTATTTTAACGGAAAAGAAATTTTAGTAGGAAGCGATACAAGACATACAAGCGAATTAATAAAAAAGATAGTTTTTGCAGGTTTAAGTTCAACAGGAGTTACTTTTTATGATTCAGGAGTTGCCCCTACACCTGCTCATCAATATGCAGTAAAACATTATAATCTAGACGGGGGCGTAATAGTAACTGCAAGCCATAATCCTCCAGAATATAATGGAATTAAATTATTAGGTAAAAATGGTGATGAAATACCACATTCAGAAGAAGATAAAGTTGAAGAGATATTTTTCGAACAAAAATATGTTAAGCCTGAAAAATTGTCCAAATGTAAAGGAATAATAGATCCTATTAAACCCTATATTAATGGTATAATAATGCATGTTGATTTAGAAAAAATAAGAAAAAAGGAATTTAAAATAGTTATCGATCCTGCATGTGGAACGGCTTCATTATGTGCTCCTAAATTGGCAAAAATTCTGGGAGTTAAAGCATATTTAATAAATTCAAATCCCGACGGATATTTTCCTTCAAGGGAGCCAGAACCATTAAGGGAAAATTTAAAAGAAGTTTCGAACTTTGTAGTTGAAACAGGATCAGATTTTGCGATAGCTTTTGATGGAGATGCTGATAGAGCAATATTTATTGATAGTAAGGGAAACATTGTTTGGGGCGATAGAAGCGGTGCTATTTTATCTAAGCATGTATTAAAAAAGCATGGAAAAGGAACTTTGGTTGTTGGTGTTAGTGCTTCATCTTTAGTAGAAAAGGTTGTTAAAGAAAATGGCGGAGATGTTATATGGACAAAAGTAGGAAGTGTTATAATTACAGAGAAGATTAATGAGTTGCTATCAAAAAATATTTTCGCCTTTGGTTTAGAAGAAAATGGCGGTTTCTTTTACACACCTCACCAGCCAACAAGAGATGGATGCATGAGTTTAGCGTTAATGCTTGAAACTTTAGCAACAGAAAATAAAACATTATATGAATTAGATAAGGAATTACCAAATTTGTACATGTTTAAAACTAAATTAGAAGCAAAGAATGTTGATAGAGAAAAAGTAATAGAAAATATTGCAAATAAATTCAATAATTATAGACATGATAGAATAGATGGAATAAGAGTATGGTTAAATGAAAAGGAATGGTTTTTAATAAGGCCTAGCGGTACAGAACCAATAATAAGAATATTTGCAGAATCTGATTCGGAAGAAAAAGCAAAGGAACTTTTAAAATTTGCAACAACTATAACTCAAAATGAAATATATAATTTAATCCATAAGTAAAACTTAGAAAGAATAACATGAAATATACCATCAATATGCCAAGAATCGATCCTGCAATGGAAAAGGGAATTATAGGAAAAATCTTTAAAAAAGAAGGAGAACATGTAAAAAAAGACGAACTGTTACTACAAATAGTTACAGAAAAAGTCGTTTTTGATTATCATTCTCCTTATGAAGGTTATATTAGCAAAATTTTTCATAAAGAAGGAGAGGAAATAATAGTTGGCGAACCTATAATTGAAATCTCGGATGAACCTTTTGTTACAGAAAAAGAACAGTTATTGGAAACCCAGAAGATAGAAGAGATAATAGCTACACCTGCAGCTAAAAGACTTGCTAGGGAGTATGGAATAGATTTGAAAGAAATAAAAGGTAGCGGACCTGGAGGCAGAATTACACAAGAAGATGTTTTAAAATATATCGAAGAAAAAAAGAAACCCTCAATATCTCCTATAATGAAAATAGTAGCTGAAAGGGTTACAAAAAGTCATTTGGAAATTCCTCCAGTAACTATCAATATGGATGTTGAAGTTTCAAACTTACTTAAACTTAGAGAAAAAGAAAAAATTAGTTTTGATTCTTTCTTTATTTATGCATGTTCAAGAATAATAAAACAATTTAACTTATTTTTATGTTATAAAAAAGGTGAAGATATAGCTTATAATAATGAGATTAATATTGCTTTCGCTTTTGATCATGAAAACGAATTATATATGCTTGTCATAAAAAACGCGGATAAAAAGAGCTTATATGAAATTGAAGCTGAACACTCAAAATTGATTGAAAAAGCAAGGAATAAAAGTTTAGCATTAGAAGATGTTCAAGGAAGCACTTTTGCAATTACCAATTTAGGTGTATATAATGTTAGGGATTTTACACCTATAGTTTTTCCAAATAATTCAGCTATTTTAGGAATAGGTACAATACATTATGAGATAACAAATAAGAACGGAAAATTTGAGATATCTCCTGTTATAACGTTAAGTTTAACCTTTGATCACAGAATAATTAACGGTGCTTATGCAGCAAAATTTTTACAAAAGGTTAAAGAAATAATTGAAGAAGGAAAATTTGGAGAATAAAATAAAAATTCTAATTTCAAATACTTTTGATCCTAAATTTAATTTAGCTTTAGAAGAAGCAATATTAAACTACGTTAACGAAGGAAAAGAAATTAATGTACTTAGATTATGGATAAATAAAAAAAGTGCAATTCTTGCTTTTCATGAAAAAGTCTTTGATGTAATAGATGTTGATTATTGTATAGCAAATGATATAGAAATTAATAGAAGAATAACAGGAGGAGGAGCAGTATATCATGATGAAGGAAATCTGAATTGGAGCTTTTTCTTTAATAGAACTTTGTTTAAAAAGCTAAATCTCTTAGAGATTTACAAGTATTTTTCAGAAATCATAATTTCAGCGCTAGAAAATTTAGGTATAAATACTAGATTTTATGAACCAAACTGGCTTGGTATTGATGGAAAGAAGATATCTGGTATGGCTGGTTATATTAAAAACAATTCTTTACTAATTCATGGTACATTATTGATTAATGCCAATATGGAAAATTTAAGAAGAGTTTGTAAATTGCACTATAAATATCCCCCTACGGTTAATATTTCAGATTTTAAAAAAGTTGAGATCAAAGATGTTATTAGAGAAATAGTTGAAGAAGCTAAGCAAAGATTTGATGTAATGGAAATAAATGATAAACTAAATGAGAATATTTTAAAGGAAACGATCGATTTAGAAAAAAATAAATACAGTACTCTTTCATGGATATTTAAGGAATGAAGGCAGCTTTATTAAAAGATATAAGGAAAATTGAAGTTGCAGACATAAGTATTCCTGAACCAAAAGAAGATGAGATACTAATAAAAGTTGTATATTCATTAACTTGTGGTACCGATTTAAAAGCCTATGAAAGAGGGCATCCATATATTAAATATCCAATAGTTTTAGGACATGAATATGTAGGAGAAATTGTTAGAAAAGGAAAAGATGTTAAAGAATTTGAAATAGGTGATATTGTAGCAGGTGTTAATTCGGCACCTTGTTTTAATTGTTTCTACTGTAAAAAATTCCAATACAATCTATGTGAAAATATCGAAGATGTTTTATTAGGATTTAAATTAAATGGATGTTTTGCAGAATACATGATCATTCCTAGTAGAATAGTAAAAGTTAACCTATTTAAAATAGAGGAAAAAGACTTTAAAAAATATGCCATGCTAGAACCTTTAGCTTGCGTAGTACATGGTGTTAATATATTAAAAATCCAAGAAAATGAAAATGTATTAATAATAGGTTCAGGACCTATAGGCATTTTGTTAGCCCAGGTATGTAAAAATATAACAAGAGACGTTTTTTTACTTGCTAAACACATAAATAGAATAAAAATAGCTGAAAAGTTGGGAATAAAAACAATTAATGTTGAAGAAAATTATGAAGAAGAAATTAAGAAAATAACAAACAATTATGGTTTCGACGCAGTTATAGAAGCTGTAGGAACTTTAGAAGCATGGAATTTAGCTTTCAAATTTGTAAGAAAAGGAGGAAAATTAATGTATTTTGGAGGATTAAAGAAAGGCACTGAGATAAGTTTGGATGCATATAAGATACATTACGGCGAATTAAAAATATTCGGTTCTTTCCATCATGATCCTGCATCAGTAAAAGAAGCCTATAATTTTATTAAACAAAATAAAATACAAGTTCAAAGTCTAATAACAGAAGAAATGAAACTTGAAAATATAGAAAAAGCATTACTTAGTATGGCTGAAGGAAAAAATATGAAAGTAGGGATTATTATAGACTAAAAACTAAAATTTTCAAGAACGGCTTTTACAATTTTTTCTTTGCTTGGCATATATTGTTTTTCTAAAACAGGACTAAAAGGTGTAGGTAATGGTGGAGCAGTCACTCTTACTATTGGACCATCCAAATAATCAAAAGCATTCTCAATGATTAACATTGCTACTTCAGCAGTTATACTTCCATTTTTAACATCATCAGCGACTATAACGACTTTTCCTGTTCTTTTTACTGAATTGATGATTGTTTCTAGATCTAAAGGTACAAGAGATCTTGGATCTATCACTTCTGCACTTATACCTTTTTCTTCAAGAATTTTTGCAGCTTCAATGGCTTCTAATACACATCTTGAAAATGCAATAATTGTTACATCTTCTCCTTTTCTTTTAATATCAGCTTTTCCTAATGGTATTAAATATTCTTCTTCAGGTACAGGACCTTTTGTTCTATAAAGAATTCCTGCTTCTATAAATAAAACAGGATTCTCATCCCTTATGCTACTTTTTAAAAGTCCCTTTGCATCATAAGGCGTAGAAGGTAAAACTATTTTTATTCCAGGAGATTGTAAAAACCATGAAGGAAAGAATTGAGAATGCTGCGCTCCATGAACTCTACCCAAACTATATTGTGTGCGTATTACTAAAGGAACTTTTAGTTGTCCTCCGCTCATAAATCTCATTTTAGAAATTTGGGTTACAATTTGATCCATTGCTATTGTTAAGAAGTCCATGTACATTATTTCAGCTACAGGTTTAAGACCTGACATAGCTGCACCTGCAGCAACTCCTATTATTGCTATCTCGGATATTGGAGTATCAATAACACGTTTAGGTCCAAATTCTTCCAATAAGCCTTGAGTAACTTTATATACTCCTCCAAAAACTCCGACTTCTTCTCCAAGAATTATAACTCTTTCATCTCTTTTCATTTCCTCTCTTAAAGCTTCCCTTAAAGCTTCAGCGTAAGTAATTTCTCTCATTTTATACCCAAACTAAATTATACAATTCATTAAACTCTAAATAGTCACTTTTAATTGCGAAATCAATGCTTTCTTCAACTTCTTTAACAATTTCTGAACGTAAATTTTCAAATTCCCTTTCTGTTATTATATTTTCTTTGATTAATTTTTCCTTGAATAGTTTTATAGGATCTCTTTCAAGCCATCTTTTTACTTCTTCTTTATCTCTATATAATGCAGGATCATAAACTCCATGACCTTTCATTTTATAAGTTCTAGCTTCAATAAAGAAAGGTCCGATACCATTCCTTACTTTTTCAACCAATTCACGTGCTAATTTATATACTGATAATACATCATTTCCATCAACTATAAAAACATCCATATTATAAGAAGAAGCTCTTTCAGCAATACTTCTTGAAGATAAGCTTCTTGAGATATGCGTAGACATGGCATAAAGATTATTTTCACATACAAATATCACAGGAAGTTTCCAGAGAGCAGCTATATTTAATCCTTCATGAAAAGCTCCTGTATTTACTGCTCCATCTCCAAAAAAGCAAACAGTTACTAAGTTTTTGCCTTGATATTTATTAGCTAAAGCTATTCCAGCTGCTATTGGAATACCGCTTCCTACAATAGCTGTAGCATATAAAATACCATTTTCCACATCTATAGCAACATGCATAGAGCCCCCAAGTCCTTTGCATGTTCCTGTTTTTTTACCAAACAATTCAGCCATTATTTTTTTAATAGAAACGCCTTTAGCTATTGCATGGCCATGTCCACGATAAGTTGTTATCACAATATCTTCTTTTTTTAAATTTGAGCAAATCCCAACAGCAATAGCCTCTTGTCCTAGATATAAATGTGCTGGTCCAATAAGCATTCCCTTTACTAAAAAGAGTTCTTCTACCTTTTCTTCGAATATTCTAATTAAAAGCATTTTTCTTAAAATTTCGATAGGATTTTCCCTTAAACATTCAAGTGTTGCTCCTTCATAAACTTGTATTGACATAATTTTATATTATATTATTAAAATAAATGAATTTGAATGCTAAAAGAAGCAAGATTGGAACTTATTAATGGAATTACCATCAATAATTTTAAGATTTATTGTAATAAAGAAACAAAAGGAAGATTTAAAGAAGAAACTAACATGAGCTTATTTATTAAATACAAAAATGAAGAAGATTTTCTTCTAAATTTGAAATTGTTTTATGGTCGAGGTAGTTTTTACAAAGAATGGGTTGAAATATATAATATAAACACATTCTTAAGCTTTTTGAATTTCTTCGATTCCATAATTGAAGAAGAAATTTTAAGATTCTTTTATAATTACTTAGAAAACGAAGGCAAATTGTTTATAGAATATTATAAAGATAGAGAAACAGTAGAACAGTTAGAAAGAAATTACCCTATAATTTCTACTAGAATTGGCTTTAAGTTATTTAAAATAGGTTTTATAAATTTTAAAGATTGGTATTTTGCAGAAGGATTTTATGAAGGAGGACAAAAAATACAAGCTGAAAAGAATTTAAATTCATATATAAAATTAAAATTTATGAAAGAAATATATTATGAAATTATAAAGTTTGTTAATAAAAATAGGAATGGCGATGAAATTTTAAAGAAATCAATTTCTTATTCAAATGAAATATTAAAAATTTTAAAAAATTATTTAGAATAAAATTTTAATATAATAATAAATATTTTCAAGCAGAAACTATAATATGGCAAATAGGGATATATCATACGCTTTAAATTTTCATGAAATAACAAAACATTCCTATGTAAGTGTAAGAACTAATAGATACTACTTAGATTGGTCTATAAAGCCTTATCCTTTTAAAGTTTATATTGATTTACCTAAAATATCTCTTCCCAAAGATTTTCCAAAGCCTGAGAAAAATTCTTTAGAATGCTTTAAACAGCCTGAAATATTCTCAGAAGAAGATCTTGGCCTTAAAAAAATTACTGAATTGTTATATTTTACTGCTGGAATATCTAGAGTTGAAAAATTTGGTTTAGAATCTTATTATTTTAGAGTTGCTCCAGCTACAGGTGCTTTATATTCAACTGAAGTTTATTTTATGTGTAAAGATCTAAAAGATCTAAAAGCAGGACTTTATCACTTTGATCCTGGAGAATTTGTTATAACAAAATTAAGAGAGGGTGATTATAGATATATGATAAGTAAATTTTGCGGTAATGATACAAACATTGCCTATTCACCTGTAACATTTATTTTTACTTCAATAGGATGGAGAAATGTTTGGAAATATAGAATTAGGTCTTATAGGCATTGGTTTTGGGATTCAGGAGTAATGATCGCTAATTTACTAACAGTAGCTAATTCTGAAAATTTAGAAACAAAATTGATCATGAACTTTGTAGATAAAGAAATTAATAGGTTCTTGGGCATTGATGGAAAAAAAGAATGTGCTTTAGCTCTAGTAAGCATAGGAGCTCCTAAATTTAAAAATGAAGAAGAAAAAACAATTGAAGAAATTAAATATCAAATTTTGCCTTTATCTATGAAAGAAATAGAATATAAGGAAATTTATGAAATGCATGAAAATTCTTCTCTTTATACAATAGATGAAGTCATAGAATTAAGGAATGAAGGAAAAACTGGTTTTTATAAAGAAGTTCATGATAAATGTAACTTTCGATTATTAGGTGAAGAAAAAACAGAAATTCCCTTATGGAAAGTAATATTAAAAAGAGGCTCAACGAGAAGGTTTAGTTTAAAACCAATTAAAGCAAGTCATCTTTATACAATTCTTAAGTTTTCAACTACAGGGATAAACTGTGATTTCTTAAAAGATTATAATGATACTCTTATTGAAATTTATCTAATAGTAAATGCTATTGAAGGATTAGAGACTGGAGCTTATTATTATAATAAAAAATTAAACTGTTTAGAACTATTGAAAAAAGGCAAATTTAGAGAGACAGCGGGTTATTTATGTTTAGAACAAGATCTTGGTTATGAAGCAAGCGTTGTATTCTTCTTAATGAACAATTTAAATGAAACATTGAAAAAATTTGGCAATAGAGGATATAGGATGGCTCAAATTGAAGCTGGTATTATAGCTGGTAAAATCTATTTAACTTCTTATTCTTTAAATATTGGAGCTACAGGATTAACTTTCTATGATGATGATATAACAAACTTTTTCTCGCCTCATGCATCAAATAAAAGTAATATGATGGTTGTAGCCATCGGATATCCAGCATATAAAGCAAAAGAGGGGAAAATTTATACAGGAATAGTTAAGCACAAAATTAAATAATTTCTTTTTCTTTTTCCTTAGCTTCTAAAATCTTTTTCTTTACGGTTGGAGGTAAAGTAATATCTTCTTTTCTTTCTTCACTTTTACCAATAAAAACAATTCCTTTACCATTAACTATATCTATTTCATATAAATAAGGACTATGCTGTGTTTGTCTCATTTTTTCTACCATTAAATAGCGATGTAATTTGGAAGCTTTTATTACTCTCCTAAATCTTAGAATACCATCAGCTACATGTTCAACACCCCAACCAAATGCCTCAGAAGTAGTTATTGCATACTGGGAAGTAGCATATATCGTAAATTCCCATTTGTATAATATTCTTTTTAATTGATAAGAAAACTTTCTTGCCATAGCCGGTTTATCCAACCAAAAGGCTGATAAAGAATCTATAACAAGCCTAGCTCTACCAAATCCTAAAGCTTTCTTAGCTTCTATTATTTTATCTATTAAACTTTCCAAATCTAGAGATTTTAAACTCCATTGTGATTCTCCTCCCATCAATGCATCAATAATTATTAATTTATTTTCTTGTATTGCTTTGCTAAAATTTATGTTAAACTGAGCTGCTTGCAATATAATTGAAGAAGCACTTTCTTCTGTTGTAACATAAATACATTTATCATTATCTTTAATGCCTTGAGCTATAAAATGAATACATGCTATAGTTTTGCCAGAGCCAGGTTCTCCTGTTAAGGAAATAAAAAAACCTTTAGGAATGCCTCCTTCAATAATCTTATCTAAATCAGGAATACCTGTTGATAACCTTTCTATTTTATAGCTATCCACATGAATTTAATGAAGATTAAACTATTTAGTTTTATTTTTCTTTTATAACGTTTAAAACATCATAAATTCTGCCTTTTTTAACCATTTCCTCATACAAACGCCATATTCGCTTGTAAGATAAATATTTAGTATTAAATCCTTTTGACTCAAGAATTTCATATACTGCAGAAGGAAATAAAGAAGGATGATCAAAAAATTTAGATAAAGCTTCAGTTATAGCTTCTCTAACATCTTCATTTCTTGGATAACCTTTTTTCATTTAATTTAATACTTTTTTCAGAAATTTTAATCTTAGGGCCCGTGGTCTAGTAGATATGATTTGGGTCTCCGGAACCCAAGGTCCAGGGTGCAAATCCCTGCGGGCCCGCTTCCGATTGAAGATATAAAGTTAATAGTTAATTGATTGTTAAACTTCAAAAATTTCTTTTAAGCTAAATATGCGGGGGGTGGGATTTGAACCCACGCAGCGCTTTACGCACAGGATCTTAAGTTTGGCCCCCTTTCGGGACCTGCCCCTTTGTCCTGGCTCGGGTACCCCCGCTACCAAATATTTTATTAAAAATTTACCTTAAAAAATTTTTATAACAAAATAAAGAATAAAGATTGATGCCCCGGTAGCTTAGCTGGTTATAGCGCCGCACTGGTAATGCGGAGGACGCGGGTTCAAATCCCGCCCGGGGCTTTTTAAATTATTCATTCTATAATTTTCAGAAATATCGAATCAAATACATTATATTAAGAAATAATTTCATAATTTTTAAAAGTAAGAAAACCGTGTTGGAGAAACATTTCAAGAAAAACTTTAAATAATTAATAGTGTTTAAGTTTTTTAAGATTGATGAAAAATAATGAACTTAAAGCTGTTCTAATTCTTGAAGATGAAAGTATTTGGTATGGTCGTGGTTTTGGTTTTCCATGTAAAATAGTTGGAGAAGTTGTTTTTACAACAGGTATGGTTGGTTATACTGAAGCTTTAACTGACCCGTCTTTTAAAGGACAAATTTTAGTTATGAGCTATCCATTGATAGGAAATTATGGAGTACCTTCTTATTATTTAACAGATCAATGGGGATTGCCAAAATATTTTGAATCTAATAACATTCAAATAAAAGGATTAGTTGTAAGTGAACTTTGCAATTATCCAAGTCATCCTTATTCAGTAAAAAGTTTAAATGAATGGTTATATGAAGAAAAAATTCCAGGAATAGAAGATATCGATGCAAGGGAAATAATTAAGAGAATTAGAAAAAAAGGAGCAATGATGGGTATTTTAGAAGTATCTTATGAAGATATTAATGTAGAAAAATTACTAAGGGAAATAAAGAATGTTAAAAAATACGATGAAATAGATTTTTCCCAAGAAATTTCTAAAGAAATTAAAATTTTTGAAAATAAAGGTCCAACGGTTGTTTTAATAGATTGTGGCGTAAAATTAAGCATAATTAGAAACATTTTGGAAAGAGGTTTTCGGGTTATTAAAGTACCATATAATATAAGCTACGATGAAATTCTTAGTTATAATCCTTCAGGAGTAATAATATCCAATGGACCAGGAAATCCTAAAAAATTTGTAAAAACTATAGAAACTGTAAGAGAAATAATAGAAAATAAAATTCCTACTTTAGGAATATGTCTTGGTAATCAAATAATTGCCTTAAGTTTAGGAGGAGATACATTTAAATTAAAGTATGGTCATAGAGGACAAAATAAGCCATGTATAGAAATAACTAATTATGTTAATTATATAACAAGTCAAAATCATGGTTATGCTATAGATCCTGAAAAATTAAAAGGAACAGGATTACAAATTTGGTGGATAAATGCAGATGATAAAACCATTGAAGGAATAAAACATAAAGATTTGCCAGTAATAGCTGTACAATTTCATCCAGAAGCTTCCCCTGGTCCTTATGATACTACTTTCATATTCGATATTTTTAAACATTTGATAAACAAATATGCCTAAAATACCTGATATAAGGAAAGTAATTGTATTAGGAAGTGGAGCGATAAAAATAGCTGAAGCAGGAGAATTCGATTATTCTGGAAGTCAGTGTTTAAAAGCTTTAAGAGAAGAAGGAATTAAAACAGTTTTGGTGAATCCTAATATTGCTACAATTCAAACAGATGAAAATATGTCCGATAAGGTTTACTTTTTACCGATAACTCCTGAATTTGTAAAGGAAGTAATTGAAATCGAAAGACCAGACGGCATATTACTCGGATTTGGAGGTCAGACTGCGCTAAATTGCGGTGTTCAATTAGCTAAAACTGGAATATTGGATAAATACGGAGTTAAAGTTCTAGGAACCCCCATTGAAGCTATAGATATTGCAAGCGATAGAGAAAAGTTTAAAAATACGATGATAAAAAATAATCTTCCTGTACCTAAGAGCAAAAGTGCGTATTCAATCGAGGAAGCTAAAGAAATAGCTAAAGAAATAGGTTATCCTGTTATGGTACGAGTTGCATATAATTTAGGAGGAAGAGGTAGCGGTTATGCTTTTAATGAAAGTGAGTTGATAGAAATTGTTGAAAAAGGATTAGCTAATAGCTTAATAAAGGAAGTTCTAATAGAGGAATATCTCGGAGATTTGAAGCAAATAGAATATGAAGTCATGCGAGATTATAAAGATAACTGCATTGTAGTTTGCAACATGGAAAATATCTTAGGAATGAGAGTTCATACAGGAGACAACATAGTAGTTGCTCCTTCACAAACGTTAAATAACAGAGAATACCATATTTTGAGAGATGCTTCAATAAAGGCTGCTAGAGCTATTGGAGTTGTAGGAGAATGCAATGTTCAATTTGCGTTGGATCAACAAAATGAAAAATACTATATAATAGAAATGAATCCTAGAATGTCAAGATCTTCAGCATTAGCTTCAAAAGCTACAGGTTATCCTTTAGCATATATAGCTGCCAAATTAGCAATAGGATATACATTGCCTGAATTACTAAATAAGGTAACTAATATAACAACAGCAGCTTTTGAACCGTCTTTAGATTATGTAATAATAAAAATGCCAAGATGGGACTTTAGGAAGTTTCCAAAAGTAAATAGAAGATTAAGAACGCAAATGAAGTCTGTTGGCGAAGTTATGGCAATAGGAAGAAAATTTGAAGAAGCTCTTCAGAAAGCAATAAGGATGCTTGACATAGGTAAAGATGGTTTAGTAGCAAATAAAAATGAAGAATTGGAAAGTTTAGAAAAAATTATTGAAGAATTAAAGAAACCAACTGATGAAATTTTATTCTATGTAGCCAAAGCTTTAAAGGCAGGTATGAGCATAGAAGAAGTAGCAAAATACAGTAAAATTGACCCATGGTTCATTTCAAAGATAAAGAATATTGTGGATATGGAAAAAGTTTTACATAACATTAAACTAGAGGATGAACAGGCTTATCATATAATAAAAGAAGCTAAAAAGTTAGGTTTTTCAGATAAACAAATAGCAAGATGTTTAAATGTAGAGGAAGAAAGAATAAGAGAATTCAGGATAAAGAATAAAATCATTCCTTGCGTTAAACAAATAGATACTTTAGCAGCTGAGTGGCCTGCATCAACTAACTATCTTTATTTAACTTATAATGGAGATTTCGATGATATAAATTTTGATACCAATAAAAAGAAGGTAATCATTTTAGGGTCAGGATGTTACAGAATAGGAAGTTCTGTAGAATTTGATTGGGCAACGATGAATATGGTTTGGGCATTAAAAAAGGAAGGAATAGATGAATGCATAGTAATAAATTGCAATCCTGAGACTGTATCAACGGACTATGATATGAGCGATAAACTATACTTTGAAGAATTGACTTTTGAAAGAGTTTTAGATATTTATGAAAAAGAAAAGCCATTAGGAATAATAACGTGCGTTGGAAGTCAAATAGCTAATAATTTATCACTAAAATTATACAAAGCAGGAGTTAAAATTTTAGGAACAAATCCAGAAGATATTGACAAAGCTGAAGATAGAGCAAAGTTTAGTTCTCTTTTAGATAGCTTAGGAATTAAACAACCTGTATGGAAAGAATTTAAAGAAATTGAAGAGATTTATAAATTTGTAGGTAAAATAGGCTTTCCTGTTTTAGTAAGACCTTCTTATGTATTAAGCGGAGAAGCAATGAAAGTAATTTGGGATAAAGAAGAATTAAAGAAATATTTAAAGGAAATATCTTTAGTTAAAGAAAATACAATAGTTGTAAGTAAATATATTAAAGATGGAATTGAAGTCGAAGTAGATGGTGTTTCCGATGGCAATAATGTCATAATAGGTGCTATAATAGAACATATCGAAGAAGCTGGAGTTCATTCTGGAGATGCTACAATGGTTATTCCTCCAATAAGAATAAATAAAGAAATTCAAAATAAAATAATTAGCTACACAGAAAAAATAGCTAAAAGTTTGAAAATTAAAGGACCTTTTAATATTCAATATATAGTCAAGGATAACGAAGTCTATGTTATAGAATGTAACTTAAGATCTTCCCGTTCTATGCCATTTGTTTCAAAATTTACAGGAATAAATTTAATTGAAATTGCAGCAAAAGCAATATTGAAAGGATTGGAAAATGAAAAAATAATTAAAGCTTATAAAGCAAATTATGCTGTAAAAGTTCCCCAATTTTCATTTATGCAGCTAGATGAGGCAGATATAATATTAGGAGTAGAGATGCGTTCTACAGGTGAAGTGGCATGTTTTGGAGAAACATTTGAAGAGGCTTTTATAAAAGCTCTTTTAGCTGCTGGTTATAACATTCCAATAAAAGGAGGAAATGTATTCATAAGTGCAGGTGGAGAAGAAAAAACAAAAATAGTAAAAATAGCTGATTTATTATATAAATTAGGATTTACAATATATGCAAGTGAACATACAGCCGAATATTTAATAAATAATGGTATACCTGTTTATAAAGTACTTTATAAAGTTAAAGAGCCCGAAAGAAAACCTAACATACTTGATTATTTAAGAGAAGGAAAGATTAATTTAGTAATAAATATTCCTAGTTCAATAACTTTAGAAAAATATGCAGAAATGTTAAGAGATGAATACATAATTAGAAGGAAAGCTGTAGAATTAGGAATCCCCGTGATAGTTAATTCCCATACAGCATACTATTTGGTTCAGGGAATAATTTGGCTAATAAGAAATGTGTATAAAATGGCTCCAGTTTTATTATATAATTTATGATAAAAGAAATTGTTAAAATTTTAGTAAAAGAAAATCCTCAGATATACGATCCATTATTATTGAAAAAATCTGAATTAATTAACATTATTAAAAAAATAAAACTTGAAAATAAAATATTAGACAAAATATTAAACGATGAAAAATTTTTATTAGAAATACAAGTAGAATGGGCAAGATATATCTTTAATTATGTTGAGTAAGGAAAAATTGGTTGAATTTTTTAAAAATAAAAAGATTTTAATAACAGCTGATGCAATTGATTATATTTATAATTTTTTAAATCAAGAAAAAAAGTCGATAGATTTTTTAAATAACATTATAGAAGAATTAACTAGCAGGAGAGAAATAATAACTAAAGAAATAGCTGAAAAAATTATAAAAAATCGATTTTCTTTAAAATTTAAGAATGAAGTAAAGACAACATTAGTTACAGAAAAGTATGAAGAAATAGAACCTTCTACCAGTGGATATTTAGGTATAATTCAGGATAGATTATTAAAAACTAGAAAATTGATTGAAAAAATACATAATAAAAGACCTACTATAGACTTAGCACATATAGAAAAATGTCCTGAGAATCAAAGCGTTTCAGTGTTGGGAATGGTTTTTAGTGTAGAAGAAGGAAGATTCGATTCGTTGGTTGTCGAAATAGAAGATTTATTCGGAAGTGTTAGAGTTATAATTCCGCATTCTAAGCTAAAAGAAATAGAAAAAATAGAGGAAGACGATATAATACTTGTAGAAGGTAAAGTTCGTAAAAGTAAAGCAGGAAGTTATATTTTAGCAGAGAATATAATTTATCCGGAACTTGAATTTACTGTAAAAAGCGAAGAGGGAGAAGATATATTAATCGCAACAACTTCCGATATAAGATATGGTAATGAAAACTTTTTGGAGGAAGATTTTTTGAAATTTATAGATTTCCTAAATGGTCAATTCGAAGATTATAAAGAGATGGCCAAAAAAATAAAATATCTAATAATATGTGGCGACTTAATAGAAGGGGTTTCTTTTGAAAGTAAATATTATGGATTAGTTGATGAAATTGAAGAAGAATATATAGCTATAGCTAAAATTTTAGATAAAATAAGGAAAGACATCGAAATAATAATAATTCCCGGAGAAAGAGATGTGATAATTCCTTCAATACCTTTATCTGAGCTCGGTAAAGATATTGCACAGCCCTTATATGAAATTAAAAATATAAAAATTCTTACAGATCCCAATCTCATTTATATAGGAAACAGGAAAATTTTACTTACACATGGTTTTTACTTTGAGAATATAGCAAGAAAATATATGTTACAAACTTTTAATAGTGAAAGAACAATCGAACTTACCATAAAACATATATTTAAAAGAAGAAATCTTGTACCCAATTTAAGAATAAACGGATTATTACCAATTGGTTATGATCCCTTTATAATAACAGAAAAACCTGATTTATTTATTTTTGGACATTTTGATATTCCTACATCGTTTATGTATAAACAATGTCTAGTTGTTTCAAATTCTTCATGGGTAAAATACAACAAAAATGAAGATATAGTAGTGTATGTAATAAATATGAAGGACCTAAAATTAAACGCTCTTTATTTCTAGGTCTAATTAAGAAGAAAATTCGCTCGTCTTTAATTTATAGATAGCATAACCTAATATATGGGCAATTCTTAAAGGTTCTGGTAGTTTACTAAAGATTCTTGTTTTATTTATTATTTTAATTGCTTCTTCTTCACTTATTCCTATAGCTTCAAAAAATATATCTTTATAACTTTTTATAGGAGGTAATTTGTTAATTATTCCAATTCTTATCTTATAATCCGGAAAATGTTTAATTAATGCGTCAAATACTTCCTGCATGTTTGGCAACTTTTCCAATATTATAAGTGATGGTATCTTTAATTTTTCATATATTTCAACAAAGTCTATTATATTAAATCCTCCAAAGGTTATACCTTCAGAAAGAATTAATTCAGCTTTTCTTTCATTTAATATTTCTATTAATTTTTCAGTAGCATCCAATCCATCAATTTTTATTTTCTTAACTTTTATGTCAATTATATTATTATTTTTAAAATAAAGAGCAATTAATGGAACGTAGGGTTTTTCTTTTAAAAATTTAAAATTAGGTGTAAAACCGCAATCATCTATTGCTAGGAGAACCATAAATTAATTTATGGAATCTTTCATCAGCATTCAATGCATTTAATAAATCTCCTTGAGTTACTCTTAAAGAGATATATTTTGTTCTTCCATATCTTCCTTTACTTGTTAAAACAGTTCTGATCAATCCTCCTGCATCTAATTCATTGATTATATCACTAATGCGTCTTGCAGTTAAAGGTTCATAACCAAATTCTCTGCATAATCTATAATATTCATCATATACTTCGCCTGTAATACAATCCCTTAAAAGTTTATTTTGCAGCAAGTAAATAGCATATAAAACTAATTTTGAATGAATAGGCAAAGAGTTTATTACTTCATAGATTTTATCTCTTTCTATTATAGATAAAGCCTTCTTAACATGCGATTCTAAAATTTTAAGAGAATCTTCTCTTTCAGCCAATTCTCCAGCAACTCTAAGAAGATCCAAAGCTCTTCTAACATCCCCATGTTCTTTTGCAGCTAATGACGCAGCTAATTCAATAACTCCAGGACCTATACATTCTTCATATAAAGCTATCTTTGCCCTAGCCATTAAAATGTCTTTAAGTTGTTCTGCGTTATAAGGAGTAAAGACAATTTCTTCTTCCCCTAAACTGCTTTTAACTCTAGGATCCAAATATTCCTTAAAGTGAAGATCATTAGTTATTCCTATTAAAGAGACTTTTGCAGATATTGGTTCTGAATTTATTCTTGTCAATTTATAAAGTATTTCATCCCCGCTTTTCTTAACTAAATGGTCTATTTCATCAAGAACAAATATGAAAAATTCGTTTCTTCTTTTTAATTCTCTTACAATTCTTTGATATAGCTCTGAAACTGCTAAACCTGTATGAGGTGTTCTTAGGTTTAAAAATTCGTTAAGAGCCTTTAAAACGCGGTAATTAGTATCATCTATCTTACAATTAATTATTAAACTATTAACAGGAATAGGTAATTTTGCAACAAGTTTTTCCTTCATTAACTTTAAAACATGTTTTGTTGTAGCTGTTTTTCCAGTTCCAGGATAACCATAGATAAAAATATTTGAAGGTCTTGCTCCTTTTAATAATGGAGCAAATAAAACTTCAGCGATCTTGTATATTTCTTTGTCTCTATGGGGTAATTCATCTGGAATGTAATCAGGCCTTAAACTATCATAATTTTTAAATATTCTTGATTGTCGTGAGAGCTTTTTTATTAACTCATCGATTGATGAGGACGACATGAGGGTTTTATATAATCTTTTTACTAAAATTTAAATGTTTTTCTTTTTATACCAGGCGTAAAAGAAAAGTTCATTTTTCCACTGGATTTGCCAGTCGGAGATAAGTTTTAATTTTTTGTCAATTAGGAAAAAATCTATTATGAATATCAACAAACTTCGTTGTCACCAATTCCAAACTTTCATTATCTATAAAGCCTATTCAAAATGCAAACTTATACTTTTATAGGATAATTCCCTGAATTACCAAAAGCATTTCAGATGCTAAACATAATTACGAGTGAATGGAAATCCGATTAGTTGCATCGAAAATGTGATCGTCAATCTTTTAAGAACGGGAGAAGTTCAGCATATCTTAAAATGATACCTACTCATATGAGCTGCCACCCTTTAGGGCGAGATTTTCATTTATTAATAAACTTTTTAGCGTAATTTACAGCATTTTTAAAAATAAAAAGTCCATCTCCTTCTTCTTTCAAATTAGGAAATCTAGTCCAACATGGATGCATGTATTTATGAATGAATTTTTCAGGATGAGGCATTATTCCAAAAACATTTCCATATTCATTACATATTGCTGCGATATTATATTTAGAACCATTGGGATTTGCTTTTTCATCTATTTTACCATCAGCATGAGAATATTGATAAACTATTTGATCTTCATCAAAAAGTTTTTTTATAATTTTATCTTCTGCTACAAATTTCCCTTCTGCATGATTTATTGGAAGATATATTACGTTATTAGAATATTTTGTTAAAACACACTTTCTTTTATTTACATGTCTTAAATAGACCCACTTATCAATAAACAATCCCGAATCATTTATTGTAAGAGAAGCTAATTGTTTACCTTCATTTGAAAAAGGTAAAAATCCAGTCTTTAATAGCACTTGAAAACCATTACAAATTCCTATCAGAGGCTTTTCTTCATCGATAAATTTCTTAAAATCATTTTTTAAATAACTTTTTATTACATTAGCTAATATTTTTCCGGCAGAAATATTATCCCCATAAGAAAACCCTCCTGGAATTACACATAATTGAAAATTTTCCAAATTCACTTTCTTTTTTAATAATTCATTTATGTGAGCTAAAGTTACTTCTGCTCCAGCTACTTTTAAAGCTTCGACTGTTTCCAAATCACAGTTTGTTCCTTCAGCCCTTATAACTAGAGCTTTTACTCTCATACTAAAAACTTAATGGTTCTTTCCATGCTTTAATTATATCGTTTAAAGGAAGCTCTATAATGTTTTTATTATTCAAACCTTTAATTATCAAGGATTTATCACTTCTTACAATACCTATTTTTGAATAAGGTATTCCTTGAATAATATGTTCAAATTCTTTTTCATAACCCTGAGCTACTTCCACTATAAATCTTGAATTGCTTTCAGAAAAAAGAATCTTATAATCCTTTTTTAAATTTGTAGGTACTTTGCTTAAATTTATTTCAGCTCCCAAATATCCTCCTATACACATTTCTGCCAATGCTACAGCTAAACCTCCTTCAGAGCAGTCATGGCAAGATTTAACTAAGCCTCTATCTATAGCTTTTGTTAATTTTTCAAAAATAGAATTAGCTAATTTGATATTAGGAACAGGAACATTTGTATCCTTTATTCCATACATTTCATAATACAACGAACCGCCCATCTCATCTTGAGTATAACCTAATATGTAAATATAATTTCCACTTCTTTTGAAATCCATTGTAACAGATTTTCTAACATCAGGTATTATACCGATAGCAGTTATTACTAATGTAGGAGGAATAGAATAAGATTTACCATTTTCAATGTACTCATTATATAGACTATCTTTTCCTGAAACAAAAGGAGTCTCATAACCTAATGCTCCATCATAGCAACCTTTACATGCCATAACCAATTTTCCCAATTCTTCAGGTTTTCTTGGATCACCCCAGCTAAAATTATCAAGTAAAGCTATTCTTCTACCCCCTACTGCAACATTGTTTCTTATAGCTTCATCTATAGCTGATAAAGCCATTTTATAAGGATCATATGAATAATATGGATTTCCGCCATGTGAAATAACTATTCCTTCCCAAGAATCATAAAGAGGTTTAATTACGCATGCATCGCCAGGACCATCTTGATTAATTCCATGTAAAGGTTTAATTATAGTTCTTGCTCCTACTTCATGATCATATTGTCTTATTATCCATTCTTTACTAGCTATATTATAATTGCTTAAAAGTTTAAGCAGGTCTTCGCTATAATCGTCTTTTTCAAGCTTATATTGCCTTTCATATTTTTCAGGAATATAATAAGCTTTCATTACAGGTATAGGAATTTCTTTAAAAAGAAAGTTTAAATCTATTTTTGCAACATTTTCTTTTTCGTAATTAACTCTCAGAATATTATCACTACCAACTTCACCTATTACTGTAGCTTCGCTTCCTTCTTCTTCAAATATTTCTATTAATTTTTCAACATTTTCAGGAGGTACAATTAAAAGCATCCTTTCTTGAGATTCAGATATCCAAATTTCCCAAGGATCCATGTTTTTATGTTTTAAAGGTATTAAACTTAAATCGATGAATCCACCAAGATTTTTTAAACTTTCACATGCTGCTACAGCTAAGCCTCCACCTCCTAGATCTGTAATTAATGAATATAACGGAAATTTTCCATAATCTCTAGCTCTTATTACTGCTTCAATTATCTTTTTTTCTTCCACAGGATTTCCAAGCTGTACTGCGCTATAATACCTTTCTTCACTAAAGGATGATAAACTTAATGAAGCAAAAGAAGCTCCTTGAATTCCATCTCTGCCTGTCTTTCCACCAACAATTACTATTTTATCTTTAGGCTTAGGATTTCTTATGTATCTTTTAAATGGAAGAATTCCAACAGCTCCTACAAATACTAAAGGATTTCTTATATAACCTTTATGAAAATGTACAGAACCATTTACAGTTGGAACACCAACTTTATTACCATAATCAGCTATACCTGCAACAACTTTTTTAAGCATTATTTTTGGATGAATAACATTACTTGGTATTTCATCATAACTTAAATCTAAAGGGCCAAAGAAAAGATAATCCATTGTAGCTATTGGTCTTGCTCCTACTCCTAAAATATCTCTATAAACACCACCAACACCTGTATTTGCTCCGTTAAAAGGATCGATAGCAGTAGGATGATTATGCGTTTCTACTTTTACAGCTATAGCATAATCACCATTGAAATCTATTATTCCTGCATTATCTTCAAAGACCTTTAAGCACCATTTTTTATTTAGCTTCTTTGTTGCTTTATATATGAAAGTTTCAAACAAACCATTTATTTCTTCTTTATCATTAAAAATTATCTTTGCTTTAAAAGTTTTATGAAAGCAATGTTCAGACCAAACTTGTGAAAAAGTAAAAAGTTCAACATCTGTAGCAAGACGTTTTTCTTTTAAATAATATTCTTTAATTTTTTTAAGTTCCTCCAAGCTTAAAGAAAGATTTAATTCATTATTTAACTTCTCTAATTCCTTTTCATTCATTCTTGCTATATTAAAAGTTTTAACTTTATTCATTTTCAAAGATATTTACATCATGTAATAATTTATTCGCTAATAATTTACTAATAATCAATTCTAGTTCTTTGTAATTAACATTATGAGAAAACAAATAGGTATTAAAAGTAACAAGAGATGAAAACTTATCTGGATATAGCATGTTCAAGGCTTTAAAAATTATTTCATCGTTAGGATTAATTATAAATTTTTTTAAATATACATTAACTTGCCATTTATATTTTTTATCTATTACTTTAAAATTTTCAAAACCTGTAAAATAATTAATCATGAAATTTTCTAATGTTTTATCTATAAAAAAATCCTCAGAAATCTTTTTCAATTCATCCTCATCCAAATTCCCTTCCAAAACATAATTCGTAAAAATTTTTATATTGACTTTTTTACCGATCAAATCCTTTATTTCATTACTTAAAATCTTATTTTTAGCATCCATATCAGGATCATTAAAATAAACTGAAACAATCCATTTCATACTATTAAAAATTTTATTTTCGTATATTTAGATATGGAGGTTCAAGAATTAAGAAAAAGTTTTCTTGAAAAAAGGATGAAAATGAAGGAAGTAAAAGGTCTAAGTGAAATGATATGTAGAAACATCGAAAATTTAAAGGTTTTTAAAAACGCAGAGAAAATTATGGCATATTATCCAATAAAAAACGAAGTAGATATATTGCCTTTAATAAAAAAGTATTTAAAAGAAAAAACTTTTGCTTTACCGAAATGTGACTTAAATAATAGAAATCTTATACCAATAAAATTGAATTCTTTGGATGAAATTAAACCTGCTGAATATGGAATTCCTATACCAGTCAAGGAAGAAATAATTAGTCCAAACGAGTTAAATTTGATACTTGTTCCAGGAGTTGTTTTTGATATGGAATGTTACAGGCTTGGGTATGGATACGGTTTCTACGATAATTTCTGCAAAAATTTAAAAGCTGTAAAACTAGGTGTTGCATATGATTTTCAAATAATTGAAAAAATTCCTAAAAGAGATGTAAGACTTGACATGGTAATATCAGAGAAAAGAACATTGATTTCCTATTCAACTTAATGGTATGCTTTCATTTTAATATAGCAATAAGAAGCTTAACCTTTAGAACAAGTAAGTTTCAAAGAATTAGGATGAAAACTTAATATAATCAACTATTTTAGCTACTCTAAAAGCCTCTTTGACATCATGAACTCTAATTATATTCGCTCCGTTAATTATACATAAAGCTAATACAGCAAGAGTTCCTTCAAGCCTTTCTTCTGCAGGCAAATCTAGTATTTTACCTATGAAAGATTTTCTTGAAGGACCTATAAGTATAGGTCTTCCGAGACAATGGAAATCCTTCAGATTTTTTATTATTTTTACATTGTCATCAACAGTTTTGCCAAAACCAATACCAGGGTCAATTATTATCTTTTCTTCTTTAATTCCTCTTTCCTTCAAGTAATTTATTCTATTTCTTAAAGACCTTATAATATCTTTAATCGTATCATTGTAATGAACATCTTTTTGCATAATTTTCGGGTTTCCTCTAATATGCATTACAACAACTGGAGTATCATAAGATTTAATAATATCTGGCATTCTTTCATCAGCTATACATCCACTAATATCATTAACAATATCTGCTCCTGCAACTATAGCTTCTTCAGCAACTTTTGATTTATATGTATCTATCGAAATTAACACATCTGATTTTTTTCTTATTTCTTTTATAACAGGAATAACTCTTTTAATTTCTTCTTCAGCATCTATTCTGCTTGAGCCAGGTCTTGTTGATTCACCCCCCACATCAATTATATCAGCACCTTCTTTTACCATTTTTAATGCTTGTGCTACAGCTTTTTCTTTTTCAAAAAATCTTCCTCCATCGTAAAAGGAGTCTGGAGTTACATTAAGTATGCCCATGATATAAGTCCTTTTGAAATCTAAAATTTTATTGTTCACTTTAATCGGCTGAGCATAATTTTTATACCTATTTATAACCTCTAAAAGTTCATTAGCTAAAGGATTGTTATCATTAATTATCTCATCTAAATTAATTAAAAATTTTATTTCATAAAAACTATCAATCATATTTTCTTTATATTCTTCAATTTTTTTATTTTTTAAATAATTTTTTAAAATAAAATATTCATTATAATTTAAGTCTTCTATTTCTATTTGAAACAATTTTTTATAGCTTAATATTTCTTTAACAAATGTTCTATTACTTAACATTTATGAAACGTGGATCGGATACGAATAAAGGATCGGTTCTTTCATTAACAAACATTTCTCTTGCTTCAGCAACTGTAAATACTGAACCAGTAATAAGAATAGGCTTTTCCTTTTTTGAAAGTTCAAAGGCAAATTTTGTAGCCTTTTTTACATCATTTACAATATAGCATCTAACATCCTTCTTTATTATTTCCAATGCATCCTTTAACTTTTCAGGCTGTATTGCCCTTTCCATTACTTTATGCTTGGTTAATACGAAATTATTGGAAACTTTTAAAAGTTCAAATAACATATTTTTATAATCTTTATCATTTGAAATGCTTATTACAACAATCAAATCTTTTAAGTCATTTTTAATTAAGAATTCTACCAGTGTATTCATAGCACATGGATCTTTTGCTGCATCTAAAATAACAAGAAAACCATCATTATTAAAAATTTCAAATCTGCCAGGCCATTTAACTTCTTTCAAAGCTTCCCTTATCGCACCTTCAGGAATTTTATATCCTAAGTTATTAAGAATTTCGCAACATGCAATAGCAATGGAAGAATTTAGCTGTTGGTGTTCTCCTTTTAAGCTTACTTCAAGATTCCTATATTCATCAAAAAGTCCAAAGTAATTAAATTTATTTTCTTTTAAATTGCTAACAATCGGTTTATAAATTATGTCATTGAATTTTTCTTTTCCTACCCTTAAAACAGCACAATTAATTTTTGAACATTCATCATTTATTACTCTTAAGCAACGTTCATCATTTTCACCTGTTATCAAGAATCTATCATTTCTAGCTATACCTACCTTATTCCATGCAATTTCTTCTACTGTATTACCAAGAATATCTGTATGTTCCAAATAAACTCTGGTTAAGCATGATACCATAGGATCTAAAATATTTACAGCATCATACCTTCCACCTATACCAATTTCATAGACACAAATATCAACATTATTCTCGTAGAAATATAACATGGAAATCATTGTTGTAACTTCAAAAAAAGTAGGATAGTATTCTCTTTTCATTTTTATTTCTTCAATTTTATTATAAACTTTGTTAGCAATTTCAATTAATTCTTCTTCATTAATTTCCTTAGAATTTATAGAGATCCTTTCGGTATATCTATGTAAATGAGGCTTAATAAAAGTTCCTACTTTATAATTAGATTTTTCCAATATTTTACTTAGCATTGCAACAGTTGAACCTTTTCCGCCACTTCCAGTAACAAGAATTGCTTTTAGCTCATTATGAATATTTTGAAAAGCTTCAGCTAAAACTTTTATATTATCTATTCCTTTTGTCATTCCAAATCTTTTTAAATTATATAACCAACTAAGAAATTCCTCGTATTTATTAAACCTAGCCATTTTAATGCTTAAAACATCTAATATTGGTAAAAACTAACGAAATATTATGTTCATTTGCAGCTTCTATTATTTCTTTATCCCTTATAGAACCACCTGGTTCAATTATAGCAGAAATTCCATAAGAAGCAGCTAAATCTATATTATCTCTGAAAGGAAAGAAACCGTCAGAAGCTAATACAGCATTTTTAGCATTAACATTTGCTTTACTTAAAGCTAATTTTGTAGCATCTATTCTGCTTGGTTGTCCACAGCCGATACCTAAAGTTAATTTATCTTTAGCAACAACAATAGCATTTGAGGCAACATGTTTTACTACTTTCCAAGCAAAAATCATGTCTTCAATCTCCTTTTCTGTTGGAAATCTTTTAGAAACAACTTTTAAATTATCAATGGTTATTTTATGTAAATCTCTTTCTTGAACAAGTATTCCATTGACTATTGATCTTAAATCCCAAGATTTATTAAGCTTTGCTCCTAAGTTTTTACAAGCTATAATTTTAGTTTTCTTCCTTTTTCTTAAAATTTCTAATGAAGAATCTTCATAATCTTTAGCAATTATTATATCAAAGAAATAATTTGAAATTTGTTCAGCCAATTCTTTATTTACTTTGAAATTCATAGCTAAAACTCCTCCATAAGCTGAAATACTATCAGCTCCATAAGCCTTTAAGAAAATTTCAATATTGGAAGCTTTGTTGTTACTATAAACACCACAAGGATTCGTATGCTTTATTATAGCACAAGTTTTTTCATTAAATTCGCTTAAAATTTTGATACTTGCATCAATATCAAGTAAATTATTATACGAAAGTTCTTCTCCAGCTAATTTTTCTATAAATAAATTGGGATCTGTTTCATAATTAAATAAAAATGCTTTTTGATGAGGATTTTCTCCATATCTTAACATTTTACCGTTTTTTAATAATAAGAAAAAGGAAAAATTATTCAATAAATTTTCGTTCATAAAAGTATAACATTTCGCTTCATAGTTTATTAAATATTCCATTGATTTTAAAGCTAGTTTTTTCCTTAATTCATATGTGGTTTTTCCGTAAAGTTCTATTTCCTTGATTATCTCTGTTGCATCTTCTTCATCTATCGCAATAGTTACGTATTTGAAATTTTTTATAGCAGAATTTATTAATGCTCTTCCTCCCAAATCAAGCGAAGATAAAAAAGTATCAATATCGGAAAAATTTAATTCATAAAAATTTACTACAACATAATCTATTAGACCTAAATTTTTTATTTCATTTAATTCTTCCGTATTTTCTCTATTTGCTAATATCATAGAATGCAACAAAGGATTAATTGTTTTAATTTTACCTTTTAAATACTCTGTTTTTAATCCTAAAATATCATCTATCAAATAAGCTTCAACATTATTGCTCTTTAAGTAATTATATGTTCCTTTGGTGCAAATGATTTCATAGCCAATTTCTTTTAACTTTTTAGCTAATTCAAGCATAATTTCATGTTTTTTACTTAAGGAAAATAAAGCAAACTTTCTTAAATTATGCATATTTAACCATATTAAAACTAAATTATAATTATGAATTTAATGTTTTTATTTAAAACAAAATTAACCTTGACTATTGATTTTTTAAATCAGATTAAAACTTTAGGGGCTTTAAAGCTATTTTCAAAAGTTTTATTTTAACAGAATATGTCTAAATTATATGAAATGGGAACTAATTAAAAGAGGAAAGGTTAAAGATATTTATAAGGTTGATGAAAAAACTTTAGCTTTTGTTTTTACCGATAGAGTATCAGCATTTGATGTTGTTTTGCCTTCCACAATTCCTCTTAAAGGCAAAGTTCTGTTAAAATTTGCAGTATTTTGGTTTAATTTTCTAAAATTTCCCAACCATATGATAGATTATGAAGAGCCAAATATTTTATACGTAAAGAAACTAAACATGATACCTTTAGAATTTATTGTCAGAGGTTATATCTATGGCTCTCTATATGAGAGATTATTAAAAAAAGAAATTTCTCTTGAGGAAGAAGCGATACTTGCAAAAAAACTAAAAAAGCCATTCTTTGAAACCACAACAAAGTATGAAGAAAAAGATGTACCAATATCAAAAGAGGAAGTATTAAGAAGGAATTGGCTTAAAGAAGAAGAATATGAATACTTAAGAAAAGTATGCATCGAACTATATGAAAAGATGTATAATAAAGCATATGAATCAGGATTTATACTTGCTGATATAAAATTTGAGTTTGGAAAGGATGAAGAAGGAAATATTTTATTGGCAGACTCGATAGGTCCAGATGAGTTTAGGTTATGGCCTATCGAAAAATATGAAGAAGGAAAACCACAAGAGAGTTATGATAAGCAACCTATAAGAGATTGGTTAATAAAAATAGGTTATCGTAATGCATTGGAAGAATCGAGAAAGAAAGGATCGCCAATTCCTAATCCTCCTAATCTACCAGAATGGTTAATAGAAGAAGTTAAACAAAGATATATTTATGCTTATGAAAAAATTACAGGCTTAAAATTATAATAAAATCTAAAATATAAATTTTCACTTTGTTTCCTTTTTTATTATAATACTAAAGAATAAAATAATTTTAAATTTATTTGTAACATTCAATGAATCTTTACCATAAAATCAGTCTTATTATTGTCTTTTTTCATTAATAATATTGGATGAAAAAAGTTCCTAAGACATATAAAGAAGCAGGAGTTGATATATCAGCGTTAAGAAGAATACATGAACATTTTAAAAAAGCTTATGATATAAAAGAAAAAAAAGAAGCAGACTTTAAACCAGTTTTAGGAATCGGACATTATGCTGGAGTTTTGGAGTTTGGCGATCATTATTTTGCTTTTCATGTAGACGGTGTAGGAACAAAGATTCTAATAGCGCAGAAAATGAATTACTATGAAACTATAGGATACGATTGTGTTGCAATGGGAGTAAATGATATAATTTGCATAGGTGCAAAACCTGTAGCATTTATGGATTATCTTGTAATAGAAAAGTACAATAAAAAGTTAATTAATGAAATCGTACATGGAATAAGCAAAGCAGCTGAAGAAAGTAATGTTTATGTAATAGGAGGAGAAACAGCTATGATGCCTGAAATAATAAAAGGTGCAAGAACTAATTATGGTTTTGATCTCGTTGGTATAACATTTGGTTATTTAAGAAAAGAAGATTTGATAGATGGTTCTGCAATTAAAAAAGGAGATGTTATAGTAGGATTAGAAAGTAGCGGTATTCATAGCAATGGTTATACTTTAGCAAGAAAAATACTTTTGGAAAGATATAGCTTAACTGAAAAAGTAGAAGGTTTTGAAAGCATATTAGGAGAAGAACTATTAAGAGCAACAAGAATTTATGTTAAACCTATATTGGAAGCAAAGGAAAAATGTGAAATTCATGGAATTGCACATATAACAGGAGGAGCTTTTACAAAGCTATTAAGATTAGCTAAATATAAAAATTTAGGATTTATGCTAGATAACATGCCTCCAATGCCTCCAATATTTAAACTTATAATGAAGGAAGGAGACATTTCTGCTACAGAAATGTACAGAACGTTTAACTGTGGAATAGGAATGTGTGTTATAACTCCTAAAGAATATGCACATGATGTAATTGACATAGCGGAAAAACATAAAATAAAGGCTCAAATTGTTGGTAAAGTTGTAGATGAATATGGTGTATTTGTAAGATATAAAGGAAGAAAGCTAGTTTTAATTTAAATCCAATTTCAAATGAGAGTTTTAGCAAAAGTCTCATTTCAAGTGAAAATTAATAGTTTAAATTATAGTTTAATAGAAAAATATGATTAAAGAAAATTGCGGTATAGCTGCAACTTATTTAAAAGATACATTTAATGCTCCTTTCATATTATATCAAGCACTTATTGCTTTACAACATAGAGGACAAGAATCATGCGGAATTTCAACTTTAGTTAATAATAATTTGATTATTAAAAAATACATGGGTTTAGTTACTCAATGTTTTAACGAAAATATTCTCAATGAATTAAGAAGTAAACTAGGAATAGCGCATGTAAGATATTCTACAACAGGTAAATCTACGATAGAAGATGCGCAACCTTTTTTAATTAAAGAAGGAAATTTTGAATTAGCCTTAGCTTTTAATGGAAATATAGTAAACTTAATTGAATTAAGGAAAAAAGTTAAAGAAAAAGGCTACAAATTTATAGGAAATGGGGATGGTGAGCTATTAACTGCATTAGCATTCTTTGCAATAAAAGAAAGTAAGGATATTGAAGAAGCAGTAAAGAAAATAATGGAAGAAGTTGAAGGAGCATATTCTGCAGTTATGATGACAAATGAAGGACAAGTAATAGCATTTAGAGATCCTATAGGTTTTAGACCTTTAATAATATCCTTTAATAAAAACGGAGATGTGCTTTTAGCTTCAGAAACAGTAGCAGCTGATCTTAACGATTTTAATGAAATGCAAACAGTTAATCCTGGAGAGTTAATAATAATAGACGGAGAAAAAATTGAAAGAAAGAAAATTATTCAAAATAATCAACAACATTTCTGTATGTTTGAATTAGTTTACTTTTCTAGACCCGATAGCATTTATGAAGGTAAATCAGTTTATGAAATAAGATATAGACTTGGTCAAGAATTAGCAAGAACATATAAAACTGATGCTGATATTATAGTTCCAATACCTGATACTTCAAGACCTGCTGCAGAAGCAATCTCTAGAGAAACAGGAATACCTGTAGTTGAAGGTCTAATAAAAAACAGATATATAGGTAGGACTTTTATAATGCCTTCTCAAAAAGAGAGAGAGAAAACAGTAAAATTAAAATTAAATCCAATTAAACCACTAATTAAAGATAAAAAAGTATTATTAATAGATGATAGCATTGTAAGAGGAACAACTATAAAAAATATAATAGAAATAATTAGGAAAGCAGGAGCAAAAAAAGTTGAAGTCTGGATAACTTGTCCTCCAATAATTTCACCTTGTTTTTATGGAATTGATATCGCTATACATGGAGAATTGATAGCTTCAGATAAAAAAGTTGAAGAAATAGCTAAAGAAATAGGTGCTGATAGGTTATGTTACCAAACATTAGAAGGATTAATAAGAGCTACAGGAATGGGAGAAAGACTTTGTTTATCTTGTTTAACAGGAATATATCCTACACCTTTAGCTCAAAGGCTTGCTAATATGTTAAAGGATAAGAAAATTCAACAAAGATATTGGGAGGTAGACGTTGCACAAATACTATGATTAAAGCCTTAGTAATTGGTGATGGAGGAAGGGAAAATGCAATAGCTTTAGCCTTGTTTAACAGTGGGGCTAAAATATACTCTTATTCTTCCATAAGAAATCCTGGAATTGCAAGAATATCAGAAAAAAATAAAATAGGAAATTTGTTAAACTTAGAAGAGATAGCCAATTTTGCTATGCATGAAAGGGTAGATTTTGCTATATGCGGCCCGGAAGCTCCTATTGTAGCTGGAGTTGCAGATGTTCTAGAAAAATATAATATTCCTTGTGTTTCTCCTTTTAAATCTGTAGCAAAAATTGAAGGTAGCAAATCTTACGCTAGAGAATTGTTAAAAAACCATGATATAAAAGCATATCCTAAATTTAAAATTGTTACAACCCTAGAGGAAGCAAAGAATGCTATAGCAGAAATTAAAGATTACGTTGTTAAACCAGATGGATTAACTGGAGGAAAGGGTGTTAAAGTCTTAGGAGAACATATTTTTAACGAAAACGAAGCAATAGAATATTGCTCAAAGATTCTACCTCAACATAAAAAAGTTGTAATAGAAGAAAGAATGGAAGGAGAAGAATTTGTTTTGCAATGCTTTGTAGATGGTAAAAGATTAATTCCTATGCCTTTGGTTCATGATCATAAAAGAGCTTATGATGATGATAAAGGAGAAAATACTGGAGGAATGGGATCGATATCACAAAAGGATCATTTACTACCATTTATAACCAAGGATGTGCAAGAAAAAGCTTATAAAATTATGAAGGAAACAGTTGAGGCTTTAAAAAAAGAAGAAGGAGTTGAATATAAAGGAATTCTTTATGGACAGTTTATGATAACAAGAGATGGGCCAAAAATCGTTGAATACAATGTAAGATTTGGAGATCCTGAAGCTATGAATGTTCTTTCTTTACTTAGATCTAACTTTTTAAACATTTGTTTAAGAATTATAGACTCTAATTTAGGATGGGACGATGTGGATTTTGAAAAAATGGCATCCGTTTGTGTTTATTTAGTTCCTGAAGGTTATCCTTCAAATCCTTTAAAAAACCAACCAATTCAAATAGATGAAAAGAAAATAATCGAAAAAGGATGTAAGTTATTTTACGCTTCTGTTTATGAAGAAAAAGGTGTAATTTATACCACAGGTTCAAGAAGCATAGGAATAGTTGGAATAAGTGAAGAAATAATAGAAGCAAGCAAAATGTGTTATGAATGCATAAAATACGTTCAGGGTAGATTATTTTACAGAAAGGATATAGGCACTGAATATTTAATAAACAAAAGAATAAATAAGTTAAAACAATTGGGAATATTAAAATAATGGTTATAATTTTTGATGGCAAAAAAAGACAAAAAGAAATATTAAATTCTATAAAACCAAAAATAGAAAAATTAAAAGAAAATAATATAATTCCTAAATTAGCAATAATAAATGTAGGTAAAAATCCTTCTTCATTAATATATATAAGAAATAAAATTAACTTATTAAAAGAATTAAATTTATTATACGATCTTTTCAATTTTGAAGAAAATGTAAATGAAGACACTATTATAAAATTAATAAATAAATTAAATGAAGATAAAAAAGTTAATGGAATATTAGTACAGCTTCCTTTACCTTCTCATTTAAATACTTATAGAATTATAAATTCTATTGATCCAATTAAGGATGTTGATGGCTTAACAAATTACAATTTGGGTAGACTTATGGATAAAGATGAAACATTGGCTCCTTGTACACCTAAAGCAATAATAGATATTCTTGAAAGTTCAAATATAAATGTTGAAGGAAAGGATGTTGTTATAATAAATAATAGCATTGTAGTAGGCAAGCCTCTTTCAATAATGCTCACTAATAGGTTTGCAACAGTTTCAATATGCCATATCAAAACAAAAGATATTAAAGTCTATACAGAAAAAGCTGAAATTTTAATAACTGCTACAGGTGTACCAAAATTAATTAAAAAAGAACATGTTAAGGAAGGAGCAATAGTAATAGATGCTGGAATAGCGAAAGTCAATGGAAAAATTGTAGGAGATGTTGATTTTGAAGAAGTTTCAAAAATATGTAGCTTTATAACTCCTGTTCCAGGAGGAGTAGGTCCCATGACAATAGCAATGTTGATTTATAATTTAATAAAATGCTGTGAAATACAATTAAGCTAAGATAATTGAATTTTTCTCAATATTTATTATGCTGAATTATTTCTTTCAATAAAATAAATTAAATTTATTATTTTAATATTGATGGAAAAAAAGTTAAGAATCGCAGTTTTAGCTTCTACAAGAGGAACAGATATGCAAACTATAATCGATGAAATAGAAGCAGGAAAATTAAATGCAGAAATAGTTTGTGTAATTAGTAATAAAAGAGATGCTTATGCTTTAGAAAGAGCTAGAAAGCATGGAATTGAAGCCATATTTTTAGATCCTAAGAATAAGTCTGCCGAAGAATATGATATGGAAATTTTAAAGGAATTGGAAAAAAGGAATGTTGATTTGATTCTTTTAATAGGATATAAAAGATATGTAACTAAAGTCCTATTGGATAAATATCGTAATAGAATAATGAATATTCATCCATCTCTTTTACCTGCATTTCCAGGATGGGATACAGAAGTACATAAAGCAGTTCTAGAATATGGTTGCAAGATAACTGGTTGTACATTGCATTTTATTGATGAGAATTTAGACGCAGGGCCAATTATCCTTCAAAAAGCTGTAGAAGTAGATGAAAATGATACAGTTGAAACATTAAAAGAAAAAGTACAAAAAGCTGAGCAAGAGATAATCCTTAAAGGAATCAGACTATTTATGGAAGGAAAGCTTAAAGTTGAAGGAAGAAAAGTAAAAATATTAAGTTAATTTATTTGAACACTTTTTTATTTAATTACCGCAAGTAAATTTTTAGTTTTAGTTGTGAAGCAGTTTTTAGTTTTACCCATAAATACTTTGAACCAAAGTTTTCAACAATTGTCACATCAAATTATCGTAAATTATATGTTAGGATTGCATTAAAAAGATTCTAATATTTAGTACTTCTAAATTTTTAATTATTAAATAGCTTCGTTATTTGAAAATTTTTATTTTTAATGTTTATTTTATAAAAATTATGAAAAACAACAATTCTTTCCTTAATTTTAAGAAAAACATATCATGGAATGATTGGATTTCCTTAGGAAAATACGTAAACGTTAAAGGTATTAAGACTTTTTATGTTGAAAAAGGGAAAGGAAAAACTTTGTTATTATTACATGGATGGGGAGCGTCTTCATTTAGCTGGAGAAACAATTTGTTACCATTATCTGAACATTTTCATGTAATAGCTTTGGATCTTAAAGGCTTCGGTTTAACAGAAAAATCAAAAGGAAAATATGATCTAAGTGAATTCACAGAACATGTTAAAGCCTTTATAGATGAGCTTGGCTTGGAAAAAATTTGTCTAGTTGGTAATTCTATGGGAGGAGGAATTGCAATAAATCTTGCATATATTTTTGAAGAAATAATTGATCGAATAATTTTGATAGATGCCACAGCTATAAGTGATGATGATTCTTTACCATTGTCATTTAAAATTGTTATGATTAAACCTATAGGAGAGCTACTTTCTTTCTTTATGATCAATAGAAAGACGGTGATTAATACCCTAAACCAAGTCTACCATGACAAAAGCAAAATAAATAGCGAAGTGATTGAAGGATATTATAAACCCTTAAAATTGCAAGGTTCTAGGCGAGTTTTATTAAGTTCTTTAAGAAATTTAAGCAAATTTAAAGTTTTGAAAAATTATTTAGAAAAGATAAATAAGAAATGCTTGATAATTTGGGGCGAGAAAGATCCTTGGCTTCCTGTTAAATATGCTTATGAAATAAATAAAAAAATTAGAGATTCAAAATTAATAATTATTCCTGAAGCTGGCCATGTTCCACATGAAGAAAAACCCGAAATTGTAAACGAAGCAATAGTAAACTTTATGCAATATTAATGACATACATTTGATTGCACAGTAGGAATCCTAATTGTTTATTCAGAAAAGAGATCAAAAATTTAACTTAATCTTATCTCCTTTACTTAAGAGCATAATACGTGTCTACTCTCAAAAGATTTGATATTCAACTAGAATGGACCGGGAGGGATTCGAACCCTCGACCTTCCGCTTGCAAAGCGGACATTCCACCACTGAACTACCGGCCCCTAACTAATAATTAATTATTATTAAGTATTCTTTTAAAAATTTGTTTAACCAACTAAACCTTTATTCCTCTTTTAATCTATACATATAGTTTATTAATAAGAAAAGAAAAGAAGAAAATATTATTGCAACATTAAAAACTAAAAGATAAGATTTCTGCGAAGCATCAAGATAAACAGTATAGGAAGGAAAACCACAAATAACCTTTTCTTCTATAAAATCGCATCCCCACCATTGTATAATAATCGACCATGAATTGTATTCTAAAACTATTAACAAATATATGGATAGTATCAATGGGAAAATAGGTGCATATTTTATCCTAAAAGATAAATAAAAAAACAATGCTAAAAGAAAAAATAACAAAATTAAAAATAAAATATGTGAAGAACTTTTCATTATAGCATCAATAGGATTAATTTGCAAAAAGACCATACAAAAAAATATTAGTTCTACAATATTTATTTTATGAAAAGAAAGAAAGATATTTTTGATGAGCTATTTGAAAAAATGTTTAAAGAAGATTTTGGATTTAGCGGTGTTAGCGGATATTCAATTAGTATAATTCAAGAAGGAGGAAAAACAAAAATATATGTTAAGGCTGATAAAAATACAGATATTTCTAAGTTAAGAAAAGATTTGGAAGAACAATATCCTGGAGCTGAAATATATATAGAAGGAGAAAAAATAAAGGAAAAGCCTTCAAAAAAACTTATAGAAGTAATAGAAGAAAGGAAAATAGAGGAGAATTAATAAAAATTTTAAATAATAAATATATAATAAAACAACGCAAGGGCCCGTAGCTCAGCTAGGTTAGAGCACCCGGCTCATAACCGGGGGGTCGTGGGTTCAAATCCCACCGGGCCCATGAATCATTTTAGATCTTCTTTTGTCAGTTTAGTCAATAACTCTTCTTCCTTTAACATTCCTAAATGATATAAAAAAAGTTGGCAACATGCAGAACCCTTTCTTGCAATAGGAAAAAGTATTTCGTAATTCTCAGTCCAGATTTGATCAATATATATTGTTCCTTTCTTTCCTTTCCTTACATCAGGATGACCTTCTTTAACATATGCTTCATATAAAAACAAAATTAATTTATAAGAAGGTCTTTCTTGATAAAATGCACCTAAAAATGAATAAGGTTCTATTAAACAGCCTAATTTTTCAAGACCTAAACGCTTTACAGCATTTTCAGGTGTTTCAGGAGGTTTAAAAGAAATAGCAGGTAATCCCCACATACCTGGATGTTCTTCGTCATTATAAGGTCTTTTTACTGCTAAAAATTTTTTATCATTAATTTTTTCTCTTAAAACAACAGAGACTGAATATTTCATAAGTAACGCCGCCTGCCGGATTTGAACCGGCGACCCCTCGGTTAACAGCCGAGTGCTCTAACCGGGCTGAGCTAAGGCGGCATTATTTTCATCTTTAAATAATTTTATTAATTCAGCTATAAATTTTTCTTTATGATTTGGATAATATTGCGAAAGCATTCTATTTGAAGATGCAAATGGTAGAAAAGTTTTTATTGCATTTAAACAAACTTCAAGATACTTATTTTTATCGTTATTCCAAAGATCTATTATTTTTTTAAGCTTTTCAGAAAATTCTTTATAATCTTCTTCACTAATTTTATTTCCTTTTTCAGAATTGTATAAAATTAATTCTTTAAGATCTTTACCAAAAAGCCAACCATTAAAATTATCTTGAATTAATTCCAAAGCAGAACCATCCCTTGAAGATAAAGTAGGAACACCGTTAATTCCAGCTTTCATAATTGAAGTTCCACATGCTTCCCAGCCAGAGAAAGGAGTAAATAAAAGCAGGTCAATTCCTTTAAAAATTAATTTAGCTACAGCTGTATTGTAATTCCAAATATAAATTACGTTATTCTTAGCACTAGAAAGTCTTTTCATTTCTTCCATAAATTCAAGACCCATTTCATCCATAGGATCAGTTTTACCTGCCAATACAAAAGTAACATTCGCATAATTTTCCTTAATAAACCTAATAACAAAATCAGGTCTCTTGTATGGTACAGTTCTTCTATTCCAAGCAACAAACATTGAATTTGGATCTATTTCTTTAAATTGTTTAAGGAAATCGTAGAGCAATGCTTTATTTTTTTCTTTTATTTCCTTTAATTTTTCCAAATTTAACTCATTATTTAAATGAAGTTCCAATAGATCGTTATCCATCCAACGCTTGATATCCACACCGTTTGTAACATATCTCATTTTATTAATACAATGAGGAAACATATTCTTAGATATCTCAAAATGCTTTTTGCTTACTGCAATTATTTCTTGGCATAAAGAAGCAGCGATATTAGTAAGATAAACATTATCTTCGATAAAGTTATATCCAAATTCTTCTTTGAATAGATCTCTAATATAACGAGGATGCCCCCAAGGACCTGGTGTATGAATTATGTATCTGCAATTTAATTTAACATTTTTAGAAATTAATATTAAAGGAATAAATGCTGAATAAGCTTCTTCTAGATCTAAATATTCAACATTTTCAAATCCAATATATTTTTCAATAAAGGTTACGACAGCTTTAGCAAACAATAAATATTTGTAGAATGAAAAAGATTGATCCAAATGTTCGTAAAGCCTATTAAATAGCCTTGAAGCCCATGCTGGCTTTAAAGCTTTTACAAAAATTACTTTAGATTTATTAATAGCATATTCATAATAAGAAACTTCTACATTTTCCTTTCTTAAATAAATTTGTTCTTTTCCAACTTCCTTTAATTTAATTAAAAAATCATGGGGAAATTGATCTGGTAAAGCTATAGCTTTATCATTTAAAAAGTCATATTTAATATAACCAGAAGTATATAGAGGTGTAATGATGGTGTATTCTATAAAGTTTCTGGCGCAAGTATAGAATTTATCAGCTTCAAGAACACCCAAACCACCTGCAAAAGGTGTTCCGTCATCAAGAGCAAGTTCTGGAACAATACTAATTATCATAAGAAATTCTTTTTGTATTAAAATTTAAATTTTATTTTAATAAGTGTTCTTTATGCAGATGGCCGTCGGCGGGCCATCTAAACAGCAACCCATAAATGGAAATAAAAGTGTTAAGTGATGCAAATGCTAGTGAATTACCCCACGACTAAATTTTGCTTTAAAATTCTAACAGCCTTAACCATGTTTTCAAGTTTTGCTCTAGCAATTTTCCAACTTCTTGTCCTTAAACCACAATCAGGATTTACAAATATTCTTTCTGGATCCTTTAATACCTTTATAGCATAACTTATTCTATCCTTAATAAGTTCTACTGGTTCAATGTAATCAACATGAACATCTACAACACCTAAACCAATTTCTAATTTATCTGAATATTCTGAAAAGTCTTTTAAAAAGGAATATCCCTTCCTTATATTATCATCTATTCCCAATTCTTTTTTATCTCTATTAGCAAATTCTAAAGCTAATTGTTTTAAATTCTTTGCTTCCAATATATGAGGAAATAAAAGTTTATAATCCTTAGAAAAACAAACATGCATTGTAAACTTACAATTAATTCCCTTTGTAGCTTCATTAAAAGCTTCTACAACTAAAGGAACTTCTTCAGGAATTGTAGTAGCAGCTGGCTCATCTATTTGTATTATTTCGGCACCATTTTCAACAAGAACTTTAATATTTTCCCTTATAATGTTTTTAGCTAAATCTAATGTAAACTCTCTTTTAGCTTCATATTTTTCTTTATAATAATTATTTAACTTTCCTATCCATTTCCTTTGATAATATAAATTAAAAGACCAGTCTGCTAATGTATAAGGACCAGTTATAGGTATTTTTATTTTTTTCTTAGTATGACTTTTAACGAATAAAAATTCTTCCAAATGATAAGGCTTTTTAAGTTTTGGAACATCTTGAATTTCTCCTTTCAAAAAATATTGTAAATCAAAAACCCTAACATATCCAACAGGTTTAATTCCTTCAATAAATAATATTGGATATTGGTACATTTCCATTCTAGGTTGCTCTCCATTAAATATAATATCTAATCCTACTTTTTCAAACAATCTTATTGCATATAATGAAGCAAAATTCTCCAATTCTTTTGGGAAAATCTTGTAACCTCCTTTCAACAAAAGATCCTTTAAATATTCTAAATTTTCAACACCTAATTCTTTGCCTTCGTTTATTATTTCATCAATTTCTTCTTTACTTAATTTTTCTTTAAACATTGAATGTCTTGCTAAACTTCCAATTTCTTGCGTTAAAAGAATGTCGTTCATGTTTCTATTTCATTTAAACTTCTTAAAACTTTAACCTTTTCTAAAGCAACATTAAAAGGTAGAAGATCCAGATCTGAAGAATTTGTAATTATAACGTTATTTAGCTTGATTATTTCATTTATTCTTTTTATTTCATTTAAAAGATAGTTAACATCTTCAATTAAAGAAATATTGCTATCAATTAATCCTAAAGCTATTTGTTTATTTATTCCTTGAATATTTTTTATTATTTCTTCTCTATCACCATAGCATAAATCTACTCCTATCATATCTACATTTAATTTTCTTAATTTTGATAATTTATTAGAATTTTTTATAAAATATAAATTAATTGATATTTTTATTTCTTTTTTTATTTCTTTTAATTTATTTATAAATTCATTTAATAATTCAATTTCTTCTTCTTTAAAATCATAATAACCTAAATAAGGTGAAATTAAGGAAATTAAAGCTGGATTAATTTCATTAATTACTATTTTAATATCTTTTAATAATGCATTTGAAAGATCATAAAATAATTCTTTTTCATTTTTATAATATTCATTTTCAGAAAGTTTTATAAAAGATAAAGGATCGATGATCGTTAATAAAGATTTGTCGTTATTCTTTAATCCTTCAACATAAAAATAATTAATTAAAACAGGTTTCTCTAGCTCTATTTTGCTTTTTATTATAGGCATTCTGTAAAAACTGTTTGTTTCAAACCATCTTATTAAAGTTCCTAATTCTATTCCTTTATAATTAGTAAAGGGTCTTAGAAGATCAAACCATGTAAGCATTCCATCATAAATGTAGCTTAATTTACATGATTCAAATAATTCAATTAAAAAATCATATTCTTTTTTTAAATTTTGTTCAAATTCTTCTTTTGAAATTTTTCCTTTGATAAATTCTCTAAAATTTTTTCTTAGCTCATCACTCTTAGGAAATATACCAAAAAGATAAGTTGTTATTTTCATCTTTTATGCACTTTAGATAAAATATCAACAAGAGACTTTATATCTTTAGGACATGATAATATCAAAGTATCTACGTATCCTTCAAATTCCAATATGTTTTTAACATGCTCTTCAGTTGTTCTTACCTTCATTTCTTTAATTAAACCTAATTCATAAAGAATGGATTTGTTGTTTTCTGTATCGATTAGATAATAAGCATGTAATTCTTTATTATTTTTCTTGGTTAGGCTTACAATTTCATAATTTAATTCTTTAACATTCATTATTTGCGGTAATACTAGAAAATCAGCTTTTGAATTTATTCTTTCCATAATTTTCTCTTTTGAACTTAGAAAACTCATTAAAGGAAGACCTATTTTAACATTGGATAATTTATCATTGCTTTTAATCTTATCCACAATTGTCTCAAGTTTAAATTTATTATATATTTCGTCTTTCTCGTAGAAATTAGTATCCCCTCTAACTATTAAGAAATTATTAATATCAAAAAGATAATATGCTCCCAATATTTCAGATTTTATTGCATAGAAATTTCTATCCGCAGCTTTAATATGGAGAACTGGATTGACTCCTAAATTTTTCAAAAGAATAGCAATAGCTAATGCGCTGGCTTTAGGTTGTCCCAAAGGATTATCAGGAACATTAATGCAATGAATAAAATCCTTAATATTGCTAACAAATTCAATTATCTTATCTTTTTTAGTTGTAGGTTCAATTTCTACGTTTATCTTCAATTTAACTTTTTTAAAAATTTTTAGGTATAAAAAATAAATTAATAAAATATTCTTAAATTACACCGCTTTGCTATAAAATTCATTTTAGTAAAGATTGTTCGATTAAATTTAAATTAACAGCACTCGTCTTTAAATCCATTTTAATATGATTTAATATAATATTACATCTATCTTCAACACTTGATTCAGGAACAAAAATCAATTTGTAACCAAATATCTTATATGCCTTTATTATATATTCATGAATTTTCTTTCCTGTTTCAATATCTTCATATCTTAGTTCATCTGTTTGGTAACTCTTTAATTGTTCCAATATGAAAACTAATCTATAATTTCTATTCTTACAAGCATTGATTAATTCAAAAGGAGGCTCAAGGTTTAAGATCCAATAATAAGCTATGCCATCTACCAATCCTCGATCTAAAAAAGTTATTTTATTCTCAGGAATTTTAGATTCAAGTTCAATTTGTTTATTCATTATTTTTCGTTGCAAATAATCTCTTTTACTAGGATCCATAAAATCTTCTTTCTTTAATATTCCTTCTTTTACTAAAAGTCTTGCTGATTCTTCAACTGTATGAAAGCCTTTTTTGTTTAGAAAATTTATTAGTGTAGTTTTTCCAATACAAGGACCTCCTGTAATTACATAAACAAACTTCATTTTTTTAACTCAAATTCTATTTCTTTATATCCTTCAATTTTATTATAATAAAGAGCCAATACAAAGAATAGCGAAGAAAGCCTGTTTAAATATGGAATTATATTCTTATTCAGATTTTTCTTTTTACTTAATCTTACAACACTCCTCTCAGCTCTTCTACAAACACTCCTAGCTAAATGCAAATAACAAGAAGCTAAAGAGCCTCCTGGAGCAATGAAATGTTTTATTGTAGGAATTTTATCTTGAAGTTCGTCAATTACTTTTTCTAAAAATGAAACATCTTTATCTTCTAATAATATAGTTTTTGAATAGGGATCGCTTATTTCAGCTCCTATAAAATATAAACTTTTCTGAATTGAATATAGCACATCTTTAATCTTTTCATCTTTTATATTAGCTATAACTAAACCAATTACAGAACTTAATTCATCAATGTTTCCCAAGGCTTCAATAACTTCATCATCTTTAGATACTCTAATTCCATACATTAAATATGTTTCTCCATCATCGCCAGTTCTAGTATAATATTTCACAAGATTATATTGTTCTAACCAATTTATTTTTATGATGGAAAATATTTTGGAAATGAAAAGGAATGCAATAAAGGCAGCTATTAAAAACTTAAAAGATGGACAAATAGTTGGAATAGGCTCTGGCTCCACAATGGAATTATTATTAGAAGAAATACGAAAATATATGATCGAGAATAATATTTTGCTTGGTTTTGTTCCCGCTTCAAGTCAAATTTATTTAAAATTAGTTGAATTAGGTTTAAGAGTTGAAAGCTTAGATTCTTATCCTTATTTAGATATAACATTTGATGGGGCTGATGAAGTAGATCTAAGGAAATTTGCTTTAAAAGGAAGGGGAGGAGCTTTATTAAGAGAAAAAATTCTTTCTTATTATTCAAAAAAGTATATAATAATAGTTGATAAAACGAAGCTTTCTGAAAAAATAGGAGAAAAGGCTAAAGTTTCAATAGAAGTTTTACCTTTTGCTTTAAAGCCTGTAATTCAAGAATTAAAGAAAATGGGTGCAAAAGTTAGCATAAGATACGGAGAAAGAATAAAGGATGGCCCGATAATAACTGATAACGGTAATTATATTGTTGATGCAGATTTTGGAATAATAGAGAAACCAAAAGAGTTAGCTGAAAGTATTAATAAGATTAAGGGAGTTATTGAGAATGGTATATTTTACGAAAGAATTACAAATATAATAATTGGAGATAAAAAGGAAGTAAAAATTTTATAAGGTTGATTAATTTGTATTGATTATTAAATTTGTAGATTAAAGAATAAAAAATCTAAAAGCTTGCTAGCAATTCTGACACTTCTTCATGGCCCTATTAAACTCTTGATCAAATAGAAGAAGCATTACCACAAACTTAAGAAAAGAGTTTAAAATATATTAATATTTCACCCTAACTTGTTAAGGCTAGACTTTCAATCTAAAAAATGTTATTAGAAATTATTTGCTGTATTGTGTATATACGAAATCAAATTGATATTGAGAGGTTCGTCCTGAGCCAGCATCTGACCATACTGCAAAAGAAGGATACAAGTAAAGATTATACCAAGCTCCTTGTTGATAATGTCTTACATTTCTATCGAAATTCACATATCCTAGTACGTCAGTACCTTTATATGCTACTGCAAGAGCATAAGTGTAACCATCTTCCCAATGAAAAACTGCCAATATAACAAGATAAGCAGCATCGTTAGAAGCATCAAAAGTTTCAAGAGCAAAACTAACAACCGCCACATTAGAGGGCGAATTAGCATATGATAATCTGAAATCAGCAAATAGGTATGGAGGATAGTTGGGATGATAAAACCTAGTAATTGTTAATTCGAAAACTATGTTTGATGAAATTGTCGGATTGTTGGATATGTAGAAACCTATTCCTCCTTGATAGAGATTATTCATGATATACTTCATATTAGCTATCATCATTGCACCTAGATTACCATAATCATTAAGAGTTATCCGAGTACTAGTTAAAGAAGCAAAAGTATAAGTTGAATAGGTACGGGGACGAGCTTCTAATTGATAAGGATATCCATTTAGTTCAGCAGGACCCTTTGAAGCATACGAGCCGTCATAAGTAGAGAAAAATTTTACAGGATTAGGTTTCTTTGGTCCATAAAGATATAAAAGAGCCAATATATCATCTAACAAAGGAATAGGTAATCTATAATAATCCCAAGCACCGCCCATTATGGAGTATGGTTCTTTTTTCATATGACCTAAACCTAATGCATGACCTAATTCATGTGTAGCTACTGCAACCCACCAACGTCTATCACTTGCACATGCTGGATCAGGATGTACTTCTATTACAGCAGCATATATATATTTACTATTAGGATCAGGGTAAACATAAGTCCTTCCATTACATTCAATAGTTCTATTATTACTCATAGGTTGTACTAAAATGTAGCCTCCTGTATCTGATGCTCTCAATGTCACTAATGTTCCTGCACTATTCCAAAAACCAATAGCCCTTAAGAAATGTCTCCTATGTTCTTGGTTTAATGTAGAATCAAATATTACCCTTAAATCAGATACAACATCATTTCTCCATTTCGGACCGTCGCCTACTGGAAAAGAAAATGCTTCAACTCTTTGTTGTAATTGATTTACAGCTAAAAATGAAATAGTAATTAAAAATATATTTATCAAAGCTATTAGTTTAAATTTAGCTGTTAACATATTTAATCAAATTAATAAAATCAGATAAAGGCATACCGCATACTTTATAGAAAGCCCTAATTAAAGGTTCAGAATCAACAGGATAGGCTACATTATCTGGAGAATAAATCTTTAAATCGAAAACAAAGTAATGCCAAATAACAAAGATTTTAGAAGGTTCATTTGATTTTACTTGTAAGGCTAAAATATATTCATTTCCCACATCCAATGGCATAATTATATATGTGAAGTTACGAGGATCAACCTTCTCAATTAGTTTAGGCGCAGTAACATTTGTGGTTTGTCTGTAGGCCATTTCTTTCAGAATTTCCAGATTATATGCAACATCATAAATATCAATTGTATCTCCTACGCTTAATGATAAAGGTGATTTATTCAATATAACATCCAGAATTAATATTTTGTAGCGTAAATGATATATAGCTGGTATAAAAAAGTGTCCCTGATAGGCTTCTCCTAAAGAAACAACTTTGGCATGTACTACTATATAATTATCTATTAATAACTTTAGGTGCAAAAGAGGATTCTTTTCATATTCTGGATTCAAAGTTTCCATAACCCTCACATACTTACTAAGCTCACTTATTGGAGCCCAGCCCATATAATTTTTATTAAATGGTTTATCACATGATATGACGGGCGAAGTATAAATTGGAATAGTATTGGTGTTAAATCTTTCAGTAGGAAACGTACTAATTACAGCTGTATTAGTATTAACTGTATTTGTCAGATTTGTTTGATATAAAATAATTATTCCAACTACAGCTAAAATTATTATTGATGTTAAAGCGATAAATGTTGTTTTGATGTCCACATTTTCTATTTTTTTTTAAAAAAAATTATATAAGCTTTTAGGCTAAAAAATTCGGGTAGAGTAACAATAATTGCACTTTATCATAAAATTAAGCCTCATTTTAAGGTATGAGCCAGTTTTCTCTTTTTGGTAAATATTCTGGAGACTTAAAAGAAAATTCTTGCTAAATTTCTTATTTAAATAAATCTTAAATATGAAATAAAAATATGAATAAATTCTTGCTTTTAATTTAAATTATGATGAAGAAATTAAATATTCAGATGAAAAAGATCTAATAAATAACTATATTGTTGATGAATCAAGAATTATTACCGGTTCAGCTGAACGTATATTTTTCCTAAAAATGAAAAACAAGTAGTTCGAATATTGAAAGAATGTAATAAATTAAAGAAAAGAGTTGCAATTTCAGGCGGAGGAACTGGAATTACAGGTTCAAGGGTTCCTTTAGAAGGTATAATAATAGCTATGGATGATTTACCCAAAAGAAAAAGAGCCGAAGGAAAACGAAAAATTAATAAAAAAGGAATTTTTAGGAAGAACCTATTCAATAATAATAGGTTTTGATAAAGAAAAGTACGATTGATCCAAATTTAATTTTAAACATAGGAAATATCATTCCTTAAGAATACTTGATGTCAATAGTTTAAAACTTTTTATTTGCTATATGTATTTATTTTTTATGAATATACCTTCCTATACTATTTACGATCTAGCATGGATAGCAGCTTTAATAGCATTAATTTATGCATTATATAATATACTTTCTTTACGTAGATATTCTCAAGGAAATGAAAGAATGAAAGAAATAGCCAATGCAGTAAGAATAGGTGCTGAAGCATTTTTAAAAAGAGAATATTCTGTTATTTTACCAGCAGGAATAGTTTTAACCATTGCAATATATTTTGTTAGCCCAATTGCAGCGTTAGGATTTGTAATAGGAGGAGCATTTTCTGCACTAGCAGGTTACATAGGCATGGGAATAACTGTAAGGACGAGCGCTCGTGTTGCTAATATAGCGAGTAAAGGAATAGGACATGCATTAAGCCTTGCATTTAAAGGAGGTAGTGTTATGGGATTTGCTGTTGCTGGATTTGCACTTATAGGCTTATCATTATTTTTGTTTACGTTTAAAGAATTAATAGTAAAAGATCCTGCCTTAATTGCAGGTTTAGGATTCGGAGCAAGCTTAATTGCCTTGTTTATGAGAGTTGGAGGAGGAATATATACCAAAGCTGCTGACTTAGGTGCAGACCTTGTTGGAAAAGTTGAAGCAGGAATACCTGAAGATGATCCAAGGAATCCTGCAGTTATAGCTGATAATGTAGGAGATAATGTAGGAGATGCTGCAGGAATGGGTAGCGATATTTATGAGTCATATATTGTTATAGGAATTGCTGCAATTATATTGGGAGTTTTATTAAGCGTAGCAGAATCAGCAAAATTTGGAAATTATTTGGATCCACTAATGTTCTATCCTTTAATGATCGGAGCTTCAGGAATATTAGGTTCAATTATAGGCTCCATGGTAGTAAATCCAAGATTAGGCAATAGAATGGAACCTATGAGAGTATTGGATTTAGCTTTCATTGTTTCTGCAATTTTAACAATTGCAATAGGTTCATATATAAGCTTTGTAATATTTCCCGCAAATATGGCAACGAGTTTAACTGTTGCTTTAATTTCAGGAGTAATTGTAGTTGTAGCGATCGAAAAAATAGTAGATTACTTCACATCTTATAATTACAATCCTACCAAATTTATAGTAGAGTCTTCTAAAATAAGTCCTGCCCACAATTTCTTAGCAGGATATACTGTTGGATTACAAAGCGCAGCTCCAGCTGCAGTAATATTAGTTGCAACGATCATAATTAGTTACTTAACAGGTTATTATTCTACTGGTAGCCATTTATTTGCAGTTTATACTACTGCTATATTGACAATGGCCATGCTATCTTTAACAGGTATAGTTATGAGTGTTGATTCTTATGGACCAATAACAGACAATGCAGCTGGTAATGCTGAGATGAGCAATTTAGGGGAAGATGTAAGAAAAATATTGGATAAATTAGATTCCGTAGGTAATACTGTTAAAGCTACAACAAAAGGTTTTGCAATAGCAAGTGCAGCTTTATCAGCTTTAGCATTATTCCAAGCTTTCCAAATGGAAGTAATAACCAATGCTAAAGAAATACCAAGATTTGCAGAAATATACGGTCAAGCCTCAATTCAATTCTTATTATCTGATCCTAAAATTATTGTAGGTCTTCTTATCGGTAGCCTATTACCTTTCTTATTTAGTTCTTATTTAATAAGAGCAGTTGGAAGAACTTCAATGAAAGTTGTAGAAGAAGTTAGAAGACAATTCAAGGAAATACCTGGTCTTCTTGAAGGAAAAGCTAAGCCAGATTATGCCAAATGTGTTGATATTGTTACAAAAGAATCTTTAAAAGAATTAGCATTACCTGGTTTTATAGCAGTAGCTTCTCCTTTAATTCTAGGACTTACATTAGGTCCTTTAGCTTTAGGAGGACTTTTAATAGGTAGCGTCGTAAGCGGTGTTTTCTTAGCTTTATTAATGGCAAATGCAGGAGCTGCTTGGGATAATGCAAAGAAATTAGTAGAGTTAAGTGGAATGAAAAGAAGCGAATTGCATAAAGTTACAGTTTACGGTGATACAGTAGGAGATCCTTGGAAAGATACTGCAGGTCCTTCTTTAAACTCTTTAATAAAAGTCTTAAACACATTCTCTATAGTATTCCTTAGTGTAATTATGGTTTATGCATTAATAATTTAATCATTTCCAGCCAGCTTTAAAAGCATCCCAAAAAGCTTTCCAATAAGGATCAACATCAACATATTCTAATCTTTGCTTTTTTCCATTTTCTATTATCCATTTTCCATATTCTTTTTCTTTGATTTCTCCTATAATGAAAGCATTTATGCCATTGCTTTTTAAAATATTAATTAGATCATCAACTTTTTCTTTCTTTACACATATCAAAAGAGCACCTTCATTTAAAGAACGATATGGATCTATTTTAAAAAGATCACAAATAGCTTTTACATCTTCATCTAAAATTATATTCTCTTTATATATTTCGACTCCAACTTCAGATGCTTCAGTAAGTTCATATATTGCTCCAAAAAGTCCTCCTTCAGTACAATCATGCATAGCTGTAACACCGCTTCTTAATCCTATTTTAGCTGCAGTTAAAGCATCCTTTACTGTAGAAAATTGTTTAAACATGGAAGCTAGTTTTTTCTGTGTTTTACTTCCAAGTTCCTTTTCAACCTTCTCAGGAAAAGCTCTTGCAAGAATGGATGATGCTGAAATAGCTACCCCTTTTGTTAATACCAATAAATTACTAACTTCAGCCATTCTACTGGTAACATAATTATCCTTTTCAGCTATCGTAAACATAACTCCTCCGCCTACAACAGTAAAATCACAACCAACATATTTTCCAGTATGACCTCCTATTATTGAAACACCAAGATTTTTCATTTCTTCATGAATTGCTAACCAATATCTTTTAAAATCTTCATAATCCATATGAGGGGGTAAATTGTAACTAAGCAACGCATACATTGGAGGATTACCACATGTTGTTAGATCTGAAGCTAATAAATGAACAGTTAGCCATGCAGAATCTTCCATTCCTAATGCCGGAATTATTGATAATGGATCAGAGCATGCAATAAGAACTTGTTGTTCATTTAACTTAACTGCTGCTACGTCTCCTCCTACTTTAGGTCCAAAAATTACGTTTGGATTTTCTTTACCTAAGTTACTAAGTATTACTTCTTTAAGGAATTTTTGGCTTACTTTACCTATTTCCATATATTTTTATTAAATTATCTATTTAATAATGAAAGCATGGTTTTTGGTTCAAATTAATAACGTTGAAAATAATCCTCTAGAATTAAAAAAGTTCAAATTAAGAAATTTAATGGATAATGAAGTATTAATAAAGATAAAGGAAACAGGCATATGCAAAATAGACATTGATTTAATAGAAGGACATGCATTGAGATTTGGTTATCCGAGTAAAAAAGGTATAATACCTGGTCATGAAGCAATAGGAATGGTAGAAAAAGTTGGTGATAAAGTAGAAGAATTTAAGAAAGGAGATATTGTAGGAATAAGCATGTTATATAGTGCATGTGGAAAATGTGATAAATGTTTAAGTGGGGAAGAGAATGCATGCAACAAATTAATTATAACAGGTGAAAAAATTGATGGTTGCTATTCAGAATATTTTATAGGAAAAGCTAATTTTATTTACAAAATACCTAGCGAAATTAACGAAATGGCAATATTAACCTTATGCAATTTACCATTAGCTTACAAATCTTTAAAATTATCATTAAGAAATATAAATGATAAAATAGCAATCTATGGTCTAAATATATTTTCATTTTTAGCTATACAAATTTGTAAAATATTTAATATAGATTATGAAATGATTATTTCAAGTGAGAAAGAGAAAGAAAAATTAAAAATATTTTCTGAAATAAATTTAAAGGAAATAAAAGAAATAAAAGAGAATTATTATGATTCGTTAATATTATTTGATGTAGATGAAAATTATTATAAATTAATTAAAAGCATAAAATTTAAAGGAAAGATTATAAATTCTACTATAAAACCTATATTTTTACCACCTTTATTTGAAGGTAAAGAAGTAATTTTAACAGGAATACCCAAAAGAAATGAAATAATGGAAATTCAAAGATTTAAATTTCTTAAAAAGATAATATTTACAAAAAAATCTTATAAATTTGAGAGGCTTAATGAGGCTTTAATTGACCTTAAACTTAACAAAAAATTAGAAAAAATGGTTGTGTCTATTCCTTAATAAAATTACAACTTCAGAGTTAAAGAGGAATCCCGTATATTGATATGAAAAAATTAGCTCTTAATTTTTGTTAATTTTTTATATTTTATAATCCAGAAATAAAGTATGAGCGAAATACCTCCTGATAATGTGCCAGAAGAAAGAATTAAAGAAATTTTGGAAAAATCAAAAGTAATAGCAGTTGTAGGAGCTTCAAGAACTGAAGGAAAACCTGCTCACTTTGTGCCTGCTTATTTAAAATCTAAAGGATATAAAATAATTCCTATAAATCCTTTTGCTGATGAAATACTTGGAGAAAAAGCTTATAAATCGTTACTTGATATTCCTTCTGATGTAAAAATTGATGTTGTAGATGTATTTAGACCTTCAGAAGAAGTAACAAAAGTTGTTGAGGAAGCGATAAAAAGAGGTGTAAAAATAGTATGGCTACAATTAGGAATTTATAACAAAGAAGCGGTAGAATTAGCTAAAAAGAATAATATTGAAATAATTTGGGATAGATGTATGATGGAAACCCATAAAAGATTATTTAAAAGTTAATAAACTTATTTACCTCTTTGATTTCCGAACATTAAAATATGTAGTCTTGTGGTAAAATTATAATTTCTTTTTTTGCTTTCATCTATAAGCCACAAACTTCTTTCTTTAATGGTTTTTTCATCTGTTCCTTCAGGCATTAAATAAACCTTTTCTTTATTTATATTTAATTTTTTAACTAATTCATCAACTTCATCCAAATCTTTTATGTCACAAATAACAAATTTAAAAATTGAGTTATTTATTTCTGAAAATACTTTTAAAACTTCATTCCTTATTCTTAATTTATAATCTACTTTAGAATTTGATAACTTTGGACTTACATTAAATAAATCAACTAATTTAATAATTTCTTCTTTAGGTTTTATTGTTCCATTGGTTTCTATTTCTATATAAAAACCTTTATTTTTTAATTCTTTTAATAAATTTTTTAATTTTTCTTGATGTAATAACGGTTCTCCTCCAGTTATAACAACACGGTTACAATCAAATTTGCTTATGTAATTTAAAATTTCTTGAATGTCCATTAAAAAGTAATCGATACCTTCCTTAGCCTTATCTTGATTTTCCCAAGTATATTTACTATCACACCAAATACAACTGAGATTACAAAAATAAAACCTTATGAAAATTGAAGGTTTACCAATATTAACTCCTTCACCTTGTATAGAGAAAAAAATTTCGCTTATTGGTAATTTCATATTAAAGAAAATAAAATAAAAAAGAAAATTTAAATTTTTAATTATTTAACTTCTTGAAAACCTTTTTCAGTTAATCCAATTAATGGATTTCTCTTGCCTATTCTTACTATTAATCCTTTTGCTTCAAGTTTTCTTAATGTATAATATGCTGTAATTTTGTTTAAGTTAAACTCTTTTACCAAATTTAAGAAATAAACAGGTTCACCCCTTTCCTTTAACCATTTCAGTATTTCGATCGATGTAGCTGTTAATGGTTTACCGTACTTTGTAGATATTTCTTTAACTGAAAGCCATTGACCTTTTACGTATACCTTTTGTTCTTCGGATTTTTCCGTAGTCATATGTTAATAATAATTAAATAATATTTATAAATATTTCTTTTAGATTTAGTTTTTGCAATGAGAGAAAATATAAAAATTTTTAAATTAAAACATAACTTTCAGAAAAAAATTACTTTTTCTACCATAATAAAAAGGAAAATCCATAAATTAAGAGTTATCAAGATATAAGGTTTAATTTTTTGCTTTTTGATGAAAAATCATACTAAAAAATTGTTTTTTAATTACAAGCAATCAAATATTTTTTTGAGAAATGAGTTTTGATTTTTCTTAAAAAGTCTTATAATTTAAATATTCTTAAGTTTTTATTCCTCAAATACTCTTTTTAGATTTAAAATAAGAAAATCTTTAAGTTCTTTTCCTTTCAAATTTTTATTTTTTGCATCCTTAAATATTTGTTCAATTTTTTGATTTTCTAATGAAAATTTAGCCCAATTTTCAAAATCACCTTGATATAAATGATATTCAATAGATTTAACATCAATTTTTTCTAAAATATCTATAAATCCTTTAAGGCTTATACAAGAAAAACCGCTGTAGTTATTATTATAATAAAAATGGAATTCATCTTTTGCGAAAATTTTAAGATTATTTTTTACTCTTGATTCAAAATCTAATAATATTGATAAAGCTAAAATAGCTACATGCAAAGGAGATTTATATACACTAAAGTATTCGTGAACTTCTTCTGAAGCTCCCTTTTTTAAAGACATATAATAGGGTATATCACTTACTTGCAAATATCTCCATGTTTTAATTAAATTTTCATCTTTCGTTTCTTTTACATATTTTTCGAGTCTCTCCAATAATTTTATATATTCTTTTTGTAGAGAATTTTTATACCAAGCACTAATGTCTTTTTCTTCATCAGCCCATGATATTGTATTTGCTTCATCAACATCTATTTCTCCTACAGGTTGCAAATTTTCTATAACTTCGGTAGGTGTACTTAAATATAATTCTTCATATTTTATTATCTCTTCAGGTAAATATTTCAGAAAATCTAAAATTCCAGATTCTTTCCAGTGATGTTCACCAAATGTTTCATAATCTACAAAAATTAAAATTATATTACCTTCACAATTTTTAATCCAAGAAGCATATTTTTCAGCAGTTAAAGGCCATTGATCCCAGTTTCTTAATGAAAATCTGAAAGCTATATCATCACTTAATTGATAATGCCTCAATAAGACAGGGAGTTTTTTGCAATATTTTGCTTTATAAACATATGTCGGTTTTCTCCAACCTAAAATTTTTTCAGTACCTTCAGCAATTATTCCTTTGAAACCTAATTTTTCGATATAATAAGCTATTGTATTATTATAAATTAACTCAGTATTCTCAAAAATTTTTGGTTCATAATTAAATAGTTCCTTAATTAAACTTTTATGCATCATAATTTGTTCTATCCATTCTGATTTATCCTTCCATAAGCTTGATAAAGAATGAAAGTATGTTTGACATAAAAACTCGACACAACCTGTTTTTATAAGATCCTTAAAAATATCCAACAATTCTTCATTCCATTTTTTTGCTTGCTCAACAAACAATCCAGAAAAACTAAAGAAAAATTTTACTTTTTTTAAATCTTTTTTATATTTATCTATTTCTTCTAAAATAATTCTTGTAGCAGGAATATAGCATTTTTCCGAAACTCTTTTGAAAATCTCATAATCGGATTTAAAGCCAAAATAATATTCACCTAACTCATCATTATTTACTCTAATTTTTTTAAATCTATATTCTAAGAAATCATTACGAATCCTATATGGTTGATGAAGTTTAAAGCCTATTACAACATATTTTTTATTAATCATTCATATTTTTCATCATTAAATATTTCTCTATTATTCTTTCTATTTCATATTTGGGTCTAGCACCTATCAAAGCTTCGATTGCTTTTCCTTTATAAAAGAAGAGTAAAGTAGGTATCGACATTATTCCAAAAGAACTTGCTAATGTAGGTTCTTCATCTACATTAACTTTTCCAAATACCACGTTGGTATATTTTTTAGCTAAATCTTCTATTACAGGTTCCATTAATTTGCAAGGATAACACCATTCTGCCCAAAAATCTACAACAACAAATTCATTTTTAGAAACTACATCCTTGAAATTTTCATATGTTAACTTTATAGGTTTGTTAAAGTTGGTCTTCTTTTCTTCCTTTTCTTTTCTAAGCATCTCAGACATCTTTTTCATTAAAATTCTTTCTAATTCCTTATCTTCCATAGATGGATAATTGTTTCACTAAAGATATAACTTTTTAGACGCAAAGATAAAAGTGCTAATTGTTATAACCTATCGCTTTAAATATTACTTCGTCTTTAAATTCTTCAGGTCGATATATTCTTCTTCCATCTATAACCAAAGGATATTTCATTAATTTCTTAAATGTTTCTGGTTTCAATTTTTTAAATTCTTCCCATTCTGTTACAATGATTGCACATTCTGATGATGATAAACAATCCTCTAAATTTTGTGCATAATGGATGTTATCATTGTTAAATATTTTCTTGAAGTTTTCCATAGCTTGAGGGTCATAAACCTTTATATAAGCTCCCTCTTTTAATAACCTGTCGACAATTTTCAAAGAAACAGCATTCCTTATATCATCTGTACCTGCTTTAAAGGATAAACCGAGAATAGAAATGGTCTTTCCTTTTAAATCTTTAAGCTCAGTTTTTGCTAATTCAATAGCTTTATTATATTGTTCATCATTGATCTTTATTGTTGTTTCCAATAAAGGCAATTCAACATTTATACTTTTAGCAAAATTTCTTAAAGCATCCAAATCTTTGGGAAAACAAGAACCACCATAACCTAATCCTGCTTTTAAAAATTCTTTACCTATTCTTTTATCTAAGCCTATACCTTTAGCAACTTCTTCAACATCTGCACCTTCAAGCCTTTGGCATAGATTAGCGATCATATTTATGAAGCTAACTTTCATTGCTAAGAAAGCATTATTCGCATATTTTATCAATTCAGCATTAACAAAATTGGTTTTTAAGATTGGAGGAAGATTTTCTTTATAAAGATCCTTATAGAAATCTTCTAAAATGTTTCCATCATTTTCTATTTTGTATCCTATGATTATTCTATCTGGATTAAACGTATCATAAACAGCATTTCCTTCCCTTAAAAATTCTGGATTTACTAGCAAACCAAAATCTTTACCTAACTTTAAACCAAATTTTTCAATGGTTGGCAAAACTAAATTATTCGTAGTACCAGGTATAACAGTACTTTTAACTATAATAATTTTATAATCTTTTCTAATTTCTTTTAAATAATTACCTATACTTTTACATGCTGCTTCTATATATTCTAAATTTATAGAACCATCTTCTTTAGAAGGAGTACCTACAGTTATAAATATTAATTCAGAATTCTCGATAACTTCTTTTAAATTATTAGTAGGTAAAAATCTTTTATTATAAACTTGTGAATAATATTTGTCAAGATCCTTTTCATATATTGGCAATATACCTTCCTGCAATTTTTTTATTTTTCCTTTATCGATATCATAACCATAACAAGTGTACCCTTTAAAAGAGAAACAAATAGCTGATGTTAAACCTACATAACCTAAGCCTATAAAAGCTATATTCTTCATTCAAAGATTTTATTATTGTAAGATTTTATTAATGCATCATAATAGAAAAAAGCTGTACCTATATCTAATCTTATTATGTTTTTAGGTAATGTTACATAGTTTACTTTTAGTCCCCAATCAATAGTTTTTTGTATTGCATCAGTAAGCTGGATTTCATTTCCATAACCCTGTTTTGTAGCCTCTATAGCATTAAAAATTACAGGTTCAAAAACATACATGGGTAAAACTGCCAAATTGGAAATTATTTCCTTTGGCTTCTCAATTACTTTGACTACATAGTTATTATCATTAGTTATAATTACACCATATTCTCTAGGATCATCAACTTCTTGAGCTAACAACGTAACAACGGATCCTTCTGAATGTTTATTTATAAGTTCTCTAATATGATAAAAATCATTCGAAATTATACATGTATCCCCAGCTGCAACTAAAAAAGTTTCATCTCTAACAAAAGGTTTTGCTAAATAAACTGCATGACCAAAACCCAAAGGTTCTGGCTGATTGATCCAAACTATAGTAGATTTCTCTACCATTGAATAAAATTCTTTTAAACTTTTTACAAATTTTTCTTTACCTTTCTTTTCTAATAAATCTAAGAATGAATAATCGGGTGTAAAATGATCTTCAACAGCTCTTTTACCTCTTCCTACAATAAAACAAAACTCTCTAAAACCAAATTTATATAATTGTTCAAATAAGACTTGCAACATGGGTTTAAGATATATTTCTCCGTTCGAATCCCTATAAAAAATAGGTAACATTTCTTTAGGCAATTCTTTAGTTACAGATAATAATCTTGTTCCTAAACCTGCTGCTGGAATTACAGCTTTTCTTATCATCCTCTTTTTTTAAAGTATTATACGCTTTTAAATTTTTAAATTAAATTAGAATATTCATTAGCTATCTCAACTGCTAATTTAGCAACTTCTATAGGATTATTAGCAAAAATATAACAAACGGGCTCGAAACCTTCACGGTCTTTATCTATTAAAATGGTAGGCACCTCATTTTCTTCTAAGAACTTTTTAAAAGAAAATAAAACAGGATCATCTTCAGATTTTAAATTTAAATTAAATTTATAATCTAAGCCCATTTTATCTAAGACTTTTTGTATTTTTTTGTTATATTTTATATACATACAACTTCTTATTCTTTTATTACGTGAATGAGCTAAAATTACCATATTTGCTAAATGTGTAGATGCTCCAAATTCAGGTTCAGCTATTGCTTTTATTCTTTGCTTAAATTTTATTAACCTACCAGGAAAGGATAAAACTTCAAATTTAAATTTTGCATTAGGTAAAGAATAGGCAATATTTGTATTTATTTCAGGAACTATGCGATGAAATTCCGTAGAATTTTCCAAAATTTTCAAAGCAGTCTTAATCTCTTCAACCATCTCTTCTTTATTTTGAGGTTGTATTTTCTTTGCTAAGCATACATCACATTGAGGATTAAGATTAGCTATTTTAATATGATAAGAACATATTGCACCACTTGAAACTAAATTTCTCCAAAAGTTTTCAAGAATCCTAATTAATGTAACGTTATCTGAAACTTTTTCTTCAGCTATATAATCTACTAATTCTTCAATATCCCTTCTTTTTACTCCAATTTTTTCCAATTCTTCAAAAAACTCATATTCGCCTCTTGTTCTTAATTTTAGATAATTATTAATCATGGGCTGGGAAATTACAAGAATTTTTGAAAGCTTATTTTGAGTATATCCTTTATCATATAATCTTACAGTTAAAAGAAACTTTAATCTTGGGAGAACTTTTTTTACGAAAATTTCTTCAGGTAAAAGCATATTATATAATAAATAAGTTATTAATTTAATAAATTATAAGTTAGTAATATGCAGAAGCCTTGGTTCTTAAGAAAGGAATATGTTGAAAGTTATGAACAATATTATGAAACAAAATATAAAAGAGCTGATATCTTAGAAAAAGAAGTATTAAAAGAAGCAATTTTAAAATTAGGAAATGGAAAAAGCATATTAGAAATAGGTTGCGGTACATGCCATTTTACGAGATGGTTTGAGAGTTTAGGTTATTATGCTGTAGGTGTTGATATATCTATTTTGATGTTAAAGGAATCAAAAAAGTATTGGAAGGGAGATATCATTCAAGGAGACTCTCATTATTTACCAATTAGAGATAAATTTTTTGACTATGTAACATTTATAACATGTTTAGAATATATGAAAGAACCACATAATGTTATAAAGGAAGCTGAAAGAGTTGCAAAAAAAGGAATAATATTGGGATTAATGAATAGTTGGAGCTTGCCAACTTTAAGAAGAAGAATACAAATTGCTTTAGGGAAGAATCCATTTTACATCGATACGAATTTTTACTCTATTTTAAGCATTAAAAAAATAATCAAAAGAGCTTTAAAAAAGTTTAAAATCATATATTCAAATAGTACAGTATTTCCTAGAATTTTTGGTAAATTAAAATCTAGAAGATTTCCTTTTGGAGCTTTTTTATGCATAGCAATACAACTAGAAAACAAATGATCGAAGAAATTAGAGGAAAACTTGGCGAAGAATTAATTAATAAAAACATTATACATTGTGTTACTTCAAGTGTATCATTATATAAAGCTATAGATATAGCAAGATATCTAATAAAACATGGAGCAAATGTTATACCTGTTTTGAGTAACGATGCAAAGAAATTAATTTCTCCTTATTTATTTGAATTTGCTACAGGTAATAAACCTATAACTAAGATAACAGGAAAAATTGAGCATGTTGAAATTTTTAAAAGATATAAAATAGATGCTGTGTTGATAGCTCCTGCTACATTCAATACAATAAACAAGATAGCAAATGGTATAGCAGATACAACTGTTACACTTTTTGCTTCTATAGCAATTTCTAAGAAAATACCTGTAGTTATTGCTCCAGCAATGCATGAACCAATGTTCAATAATCCCATTTTAATTAAAAACATTGAAAAGCTTAAGGAAGAAAATGTTTATTTTGTACAGCCAATAATAGAAGAAGAGAAAGCCAAAATTGCTAGCGAGAATGATATTTTAGCAAAAATACTTTTTGCTATAACAAAAAAGAACTAAAAGGAAAAAGAATACTAGTTACAGCTGGAGCTACAAAAGAATACATAGATGATATAAGATACATTACTAATCCCAGCTCAGGAAAGATGGGCATAGCTATGGCTAATGAAGCATATTACAGAGGAGGAAATGTTACATTAATTCATAGTGAAGTTAAGGTTCCTTTAAGCCATGATTTCGAAAGTTTTTACGTTGAGACAGCATCAGAGATGCATCAAAAAGTAATGGAAATAATTAGCAAAGAAAAATTTGATTTCTTTATTGCTTCTGCAGCTGTAACTGATTATACTCCTGTAAAAAAATATGATGGGAAAATTTCTACTAAGATATTTAGCGATATTACTTTACAGTTAAAATTGACACCTAGAATAATAAGAAAAGTAAAAGAAATTTCCCCTGAAACAAAGCTAGTTGCATTTAAAGCTGAGTACGGTATTCAAGAGGATAAGATTCAAGAAATTATATCTGAATATGAATTTGCAGATTTTATTATCATAAACGATGTGTCAAGAAAAGATATAGGTTTTGGAAGTGATTTTAATGAAATTTATTTCTTTGATGGAAAAGAAATCTCAAAAATAGAAAAAACTCTGAAAACAAAAATAGCTAAAATGATTTGGGATAGAATCTTAATGCGTGCTTAGACGAATTAACTTGAAACTATTTATTTTTAATACAAGATAATTTTTTCGATGAAACTAAAAGGTTTATATTTAGTAGTAGATCTAAGCATTGAAAAAGATGAACTATTAAATAAAGTAGAAAAAGCGTTAAAAGGCGGCGTAGATATTTTACAGGTTTGGTATAATTGGAACGATCTAAATTATGTTTATGAAATTTCAAAGGATTTACTTAGGTTAGCAAAAAAGCATAATGCGCTACTGTTAATAAATGGTAATTATCAACTTGCTAATGATATAGGTGCGGACGGAGTTCATTTTGATACTTATGAAATTACTCCTGATCAAGTAAAAAAACTAAATAAAAATCTCATTGTAGGATATACAATTGGCAATGATTTAAATAGAGCTATATGGGCTGAAAAAGTCGGAGCTGATTATGTATCATTTTGTGCATGTTTTCCAACATCTACTGTTACATCTTGCGATATTGTTCCCTTGGAAGTTGTTAGAGAAGCAAAAAATAGATTAAAAATTCCTGTTTTTGCTTCAGGAGGAATAAATTTAAAAAATGTTGAGAAAGTTCTTGAAACTGGTGTTGATGGTATAGCTGTTATTAGCGCTATATTATATGCAGATGACCCTGAAATAGCTGCAAGAAAATTTAAAGAAAAATTATTGGAATTTAGCAAGCAATACCAGGAGGAAATAAAAAGAAACCTGTAAAGTATCCTGCAAGACCCATAAAATATAAGCCTAGTGTAATGTAAACAATAATAAATAGAACAAATAGAATATCATCAATTGTGGTCTTCAATTTTCTGATATAAACTTTTCTTTTATAAACCCCAAATCCTCTCAATTCCATAGAAATTGCTAAAGAAATTGCTTTTCTAAACATAGTAAAGACTAGTAAAGAAAACAAAGGAAACCAAGCTTTTGGATTAGCTAATCTAATTCCTCTTTGCTTATAAGCTTCTAACGCTTCTTCCTGAGTTAATTTAACTATAGGAAAGAATCTTAAAGCTATGAATGTTGCATATGCAAACTTATCTGGAATTTTTAAATATTGAACTAAAGCTATGACAAAGTCCTTGGGATTCGTTGTTGCTACAAAGTAGTATGTAAATAAAATTATTACAAAAAATCTTAATGCAATTATTAGTCCATAGTTTATTCCTATATCTGTAAAAGTTAGTATTCCTATTGGATTTCCACAACTTACAAATAAAGAGTTAAAAAAGAAAACACTAAATAAAATAGGTAAAGCCGCAAGTAAAAATCTTAAAAAATTTTTTATATTTACTTTAGATAATAAATTAATTATAATTATTAAAACAATAAAATAAAACAAAGGATAAATATCTATAATAAATAAAACAAATATTGCTAAAATAAGTAATGAAAAAAATTTAACAATAGGATTTATTTCAAACTTTTTCATAAAATTTCTCTAATTTTATAAATTTCTTCAAAATTTTTATTCTTGATGATATTTTGAAGATACTTTGGTAATGAATAAAAATATTCAGGATATTTATTTTCAATTTCGTTTAAAAATTCCTCAATACAGCTTTGATATTCAATTTTTCCTTTATTCATAATTATTATTTCATCAGCATATTCTATACATAGCCTTATATCATGGGTTGTTATTATTGCTGTTTTACCTTCTTTTACTAAATTTTTAATTAAACCTATAATTTTTCTTTCATTGTATTTATCTAAAGAAAAAGTTGGTTCATCACATATAATAACTTCAGGCTCGTAAACAAGAGAAATGACAATACTTAATATTTTTTTCTGTCCTTCGCTTAACATATGAGGATTTTTATTCTTATGTTCATATAATTCATAGTTTTTTAACACTTCATCAATATTCCAATTTTTATTTGCTTCCTTTAATACCAATTTAATTTCTTCTTCCACACTTTTTCCAATAAATTGTACAGAAGGGTTTTGAAAACAATACTTAACTTTATTTTTAGATATGTTATAAATTACTTTTCCTAAACTAGGCTTATATATTCCTGCTATAATTTTGCAAAGAGTGGTTTTTCCTGAGCCATTTGGGCCAATAATTGCATAAAATTTACCTTTTTTAAAAAACAAATTTACATCTTTCAAAGCAATATAGTTATTTTGGTATTTATAAGTTACATTCGATAACTCAACTATTTTTTCTTTATTATATGCTAACTTAGGAACATAAATATTTTTAAAATTCTTTCTTTTAATTAAAATTTCTAACTCATAAGGGATCCAAATTCCTAATTCATCATAATTCTCTTTAATCTTCTCAAAAATATTATAATCAAATTCTCCAAAGTATCTTAAAGAACCATCTTTATTTAATATTAAAACTTTATTTATAATATCAAATATTTCTTCTAAATTATGTTCTATTAATATTAAATTTTTATCTTTTAAATTTTTAATTAAATTAAAAAAAGATTTTCTTGATATAGGATCTAAATTAGATGTAGGTTCATCAAAAATTAATATTTCGTTATCTAAAGCTATTATACTTGCAAGCATTAGTTTTTGTTTTTCTCCATAGCTTAGAGCATTTGTTTCAAAATATCTTTTATCAGATAATCCTACAGCTGATAACGAATAATCAATTCTTTTAAGAATTTCTTCAACAGGATATCTCATATTTTCTAAGCCAAAAGCTACTTCATCTTCTACATATAAATTTACAATTTGTGCTTCAGGGTCTTGCTGAACAATACCAAAAATTTTCGATAATTCACTTATTGAATAATCCATTACATTTTTGCCTTTTATTAATATTTCTCCTTTGGTTTTAGATATTTTATATCTTTGAGGAAATCCTAATAAACATAGCACTAAACTAGATTTGCCAGAACCGTTCGGTCCTAAAATAAGTAAATTTTCTCCTTTCTTTATTTCAAAGCTAATATCTTTCAATATCCAGTCTTTATAACCATAATATTTAAAATAAAAGTTTTTAACTTCTATTAACTTATTCAATTTTTTTAACTTCTTTAGCTACAGGGAAAGCATCCAATATTCCTGTTAAAGCTAGTTTATCTATAGCGATTTTGACTACAATACCAGCTATTAAAGCTCCACTAAGAGAGTGAAGAAGAATAAATATTATTATTCCTGCATAGCCTAATAAATTATATGCATCATCAATTAACGGTTTATACCAAATATAAGTAGGAATAATAACAACGATGCCTGCAAGTATACCTGCTAGAGACATGGTAACATAATCGTATTTTTTATAACGCCTTAAACCGAAAGCTGCTTCCCCAGCTGCAGCTTGAAAAGCGCCCCATATTAAAACAAAAGGGCCAAAAATTGGGGCTAAAATATATTCTATTAGTGCTCCTAACATTTCACCACCAAAAGCTACTCCAGGTTTTCTTATAATATATGCAGCCATCGTAGCTCCAATAAACCAAAGACCGTATATTGAAACTTGTGCAAATACTGTCCCAAACGCCAATGCTGGCCAAAGGTAAACGGATGCTACCCAGAAAATTACACCTGCAATTACACTTACAATTCCTAGTCCGACCACATCCAATGTGCTCCAAGTCCAAGTAGTTTTTTGTTCCATATTTATTATTATCTAATAAATAATTTATAAGTTTATCAATAAGTAACTTATAGTTTAGAAGTTTTGGTTAATAAAGGATTTTATTTTAACTCTTTTTCTAAGAGAAAACCTTTTATTTTAAAGCCAAGTTTTTTATAAAATTCTAAAGCATTAGTATTCTCTCCCCATACTAAAAGTCTAACTTTGTATATCCCGCTTTTCTTTACTATTTCTTCCATCTGATTAATTAAAGCATTACCTATACCTCTTCTCCTATACTCAGGTAAAACATATAGATCTGAAATATAAGCCCATTTTTCCTTAACTTTAAAAGGATATGAAGCATCTAGCTTATACAAAAGATATCCAACTATTTTATTATTTTCCTCAGCAACAATTAGAGCCTCCCTGTTTTCAGCTAGTAATTTATATACTAATTCCAACCAATAATTTCTATTTTCCTCACATACAATTATCGAATTATCGCTTACTTTAGGTTCTGAAAAAAAATTCATAGCTAGATTTGAAACTTCAAGTAGTTCACCATATTCAATTCTTCTTACTTTTACCATAAAATATTTTAAAAGAACATGAACAAAAACTTACTTAACTTTCTATCCTTCGCTTATGATATGCTTATTTTTACAATGCGGGGGGTGGGATTTGAACCCACGAAGGTCTTCGCCATAGGGACCTGAGCCCTACCCCTTTGACCTGGCTAGGGTACCCCCGCTAAAAAATAATTAGCAAATCTTATACTTAATTTTTCAAATCTATTACACATTAGATTAAAACCCGATCTCCATAATTAAGAGAAGTTTATGAGTTCAATGAAAAATGAGAAAAATTTCTCTTTAAAATTTTTATTTATTGTGGTTCAAGATAAATTAATGGTTAAAATATTTCTTGCAAACTACGATGAAATACCAGAAAACAGCATAAAAAAGATTGATTTCGAAGGAAGACCAGCAATTATTATAAAGTACAAAGGAAGAATTTTTGCATATATAGATGTATGTACACATCTCGGAGGGCCTCTATATTTGGATAATGATGTTTTAAGGTGTGAGTGGCACGATTCAACTTTTGATATAGTAACAGGTAAAGCAAAATCTGGCCCTGCACCTAGCGATAGCAGATTAATAAGATTGCCAATAACAATAGAAGACGGTAAAATATATTATGTTTATGAGGAATAAAAATTAATGAAAATAATTTTTTATGGATTTGGTGAAATTAACAGGTTAATCGCCAAAAAGGCTTTGCAGAGAAATTACAATATAATTGGAGCAGTAGATATTAAACCTGATTTGATTAATAAAGATCTTGGAGAAATCATTGGAATAGAAAAACTAGGCGCTAAAGTATATAAAAACTTAGAAGATGTACTTAAAGAAGGTAAGCCTGATTTAATTATTCATGCTACTTCTTCTTTTTTAAATTTAACTTTTCCTCAAATATTAGAATGTATAAGGAATAAGTTAAACGTAATTTCTACATGCGAAGAATTAACATATCCGTATATAAAGTATCCTTCATTATCAAAAACTTTAGAAGAAGAAGCTAGAAATAATAAAGTGAAAGTACTTGCAATAGGTGTTAATCCTGGATTTGTAATGGATTCTTTACCAATTTTCCTATCTTCTGTTTTAAATAAAGTTGAACATATCTATATAAAAAGAAGTATAAATTCAAGGAAAAGAAGAGCAAGTTTCAGGAATAAGATAGGAATAAATTTAACAAAGGAAGAATTTGAAGAAGGAATAAAAACAAAAAGGATAACAGGACATGTAGGACTAACCGAATCAATAGGTTTAATTTCTAAAGCTTTATCCATGGCTTATGATAAAATACTTGAAACGCCTCCTTTTCCTATATTTAAGGATAAAAGAGTTATTGGGATAGAAATGTACGGCAAAATGCTACAAGGATCAAAAGAAGTTATATTACTAGAGTTTATTGCTTCAGAGGAAAGTAAGGATTCAGATACAATAAGAATTTTTGGCGAGCCAAACTTAACTGTTGATATTAATGACGGGATTCCAGGAGATGAAGCTACAGTTAATATAATATTGAATTCTATTAAACCATTCTTAAATTTGCAAGAAGGCTTAAAAACAGTTTTAGACTTAATATTTTTGCATTTTAATTAAATAACGATTTAGCCAAACTATTGGTGAGCTTCTCCGCCCTAAATGGCGAAGCTTCCAGCGGTTAGAATAGGGTTTACTCCTAGCTCCTCATTTGCTGGTTCGGGAGGCTCACAGCTTCCCCATCCCATAGATCTCATTAATCTATGGGCTATTTCTCTCTTGAGCAACATTCCTGCATTTATGAAAAATTTTTTATTCAATATTAAATATTTCCGTCACTGCCTTAAAAGGCGAGGTTTTATTCTTTGATATAAGAAATAGAGAACTATATATATTTGAAGTTCAAAGTATACGATTATTTAACTTTTTTTAACCAAGATTTATAAAGAATTAAAGCGTATTCTAAATTACTTATGAGTCATAAAATAAATCCATATGAAGTAGCAATAAAACAATTGGAAAAAGCTTCTTCTATATTGAAATTAGACCAACAAGTTTTGGAAGTGCTTAAAAGGCCACAAAAAATCATAATGGTTAATATACCGGTAAAAATGGACGATGGGACTATTAAAACTTTTACTGGTTACCGTGTTCAACATAATAATTTTAGAGGCCCATATAAAGGAGGAATTAGATATCATCCTGAAGTAAATTTAGATGAAGTAATAGCCCTTGCAATGTGGATGACATGGAAATGTGCAGTGGTGGATATTCCTTTTGGAGGTGCAAAAGGGGGTGTTGCATGCCCTGCTAAATATTTAAGTCAAACTGAAAAAGAAAGGTTGACTAGAAAATTCGTTGAAATGATAGCAGATGAAATAGGAGAAGAAATTGATATTCCAGCACCAGATGTTTATACAGATTCTCAGACAATGGCTTGGATATTCGATGAATATTCAAGGATAAAAGGATATCCAGCTTATGGTGTTGTAACTGGTAAACCTATTGAATTAGGAGGATCTAAAGGAAGAACGCAGGCTACAGGTTATGGTGTAGCAATATGTACTAGAGAAGCAGCAAAAGTTTATAATATTGATTTAAAAGAAGCTAAAGTAGCTATACAAGGATTCGGAAATGTTGCTTATTATGCTGCAGAAAAGTTATATCAATTTGGATGTAAAATAGTAGCTATTAGCGATTCTCAAGGAGGAATTTATGATCCCAATGGTTTAGATCCAATTGATGTTATGAATTATAAACAAAAAACAGGTAGCGTTGTAGGATATAAAAATATAAGGAAAATTTCCAATGAAGCTTTGCTAATTTCTGATTGTGACATTCTTATTCCTGCTGCCATAGAAAATCAAATTACAGGAGAAAATGCTGATAAAATTAAAGCTAAAATTATTGTTGAAGGAGCCAATGGTCCAACTACGCCTGAAGCAGATGAAATTTTATTTAAAAAAGGAGTATTGGTTGTTCCAGATATACTAGCAAATGCTGGTGGAGTTACTGTTAGTTATTTTGAATGGGTTCAAAATATGCAGAAATATCAATGGGAAGAAGAGGAAGTATTAAGAAAAATGGAAGAAAAGCTCGTTAAAGCATTTTATGATGTTTTAAATGTAAGTAAACAATATGGTATCGATATGAGGACAGCAGCTATGGTTTTAGCTGTTAAAAGAGTAGTTGACGCAATGAAATTAAGGGGAATAAGATAATTTTAAAACAAAAATTTCTTCAAAGAAAAATCTTTTTGAGGAAACTTTTTCTTGTTTTAATCCTTGAGCTTCAATGAAATTTATTATTTCATTAACGGGAGATAAAGAAGAAAGAACTATATAGCATTCACCGTTTCTTTTCAATATATTTTTTAATTTGCTTAGAAATTCAATTATTATGTTTCTATTTTTGAGATTAAATATCGTTTGTATGTCTATTTCTGTTGATATACCATTATAAGGTAAATATGGAGGATTAAAAACAACTAGATCGAAAATATCATTTCTAAAACTATCAAAAAGATTTGTAACTACAAAATCAACATTATGAACTTTCTTCTTTTTTGAAATGTTAAAAGCATACTTAACTGCATTTTTCTCAATATCGGTAGCTATCACATATTTAACAAATTCTGAAAGAAAGAAAGCCAAATAACCAGAGCCTGTTCCTACATCGATTGCCAAATCTCTTTTAATTTTTGGTATCGTTTTTTCAAGTAAAAAAGTATCTTCAGAAGGAGGATATATATTTAGGGTTCCTTCCACTTTAAGAATTTAACTCCTACAGCAGTAAATAATAAGGATAAGATAATAACTATTAAGAAGGAGTTCATTACTAGAGATAATTCACCAAAGACCGCCAAGGATCTTAGAGCTGTGTGAAAATAATATAAAGGTAAGGCTTTAGCTACATATTGAAGATAATCAGGCATAATTTCTAAAGGCCAAAAAGCACCTGAGAGAAACATCATTGAAATACCGATCATATTTACCAAGACTGTAGCAGTTTCTACGCTTTTAACAATGCTACCAATAAAAACACCTAAACCGATAAACATAAACATGCCTATGTAAAAGAGAATGAACCAGTAAATATTATAATTAACTGTTGCTTTAAAAACTATAACTGCAACCAAAAGCATTTCAATTAATAATAGAGTGTTTATGAACATTACGGAGAAAACTAATCCTAAAAACCATTCATGTTTTTGCAATGGCGTTGCTAAAAATCTTTTTAAAACGCCAAATTTTCTAATCGATGCCAAGGCAGGAGCCGTACCAAATAACCCGTTGGTCATAACAAATGCAGTTAGCAACCCTGCTAAATAATAATCTACCGAAGTAATTCTTTTTTCGGTAGTCAATTCGGTATTAATTGACATAGTTGCATTAATTCCTATTAACCTGTTTAAAAAAGCATTATTTATTTGGGATAAAATGCTATAGATAATAAAGTAATCTTGATCCTTTGCTTCAGTTATCAACTTTACATTTAAAGTTTTATTGGGAAGACTTGAATACAAAATTTGTAGAGCTTCAAGGCCTTGAATAATTTGCTGTTTCTCAGTTTCATTAATAAAATTACTTTGTAGTAGATATTGTAAGTTTAATATTTGTAATTTAATATTCTCTTTAAAGGCTAAAAAAGTAGCATTCTCTTTAAATCCCTTAGGAATTATCAGAATACGGATTTTAAAAGTAGCTAAACCTCCACTTTTAGTTTTAACATAATCTAAAGCAGAAACATTATTTGGAATTTTTTCTACCTTAAAAGTACTATTTAAAACATTTACATAAATTTTGGAAAGATCTGTCTCTTCATTTGCAACGATATCTTGATTTTGAACAAATATAGTTATCGTTTGTACCCTTTCACCACCAAAAACAGATGCAAAAATAAGTAATAATAGTAATGGGAAAATGAAGGAAAAGAAAAATGCTGGCTTATCTCGAATCCAACCTTTAATGTATATTGAGAAAATTACATAAATTCTTCTCATGCTAATTCACCTGTTTCAGATATCCTATAACCTGCTAAATTAAGAAAAACATCTTCAATACTAGGATTTTTTATTTCAAAATTCTCAATATCGTTCTTAATTAAATCGGATGCAAGTAAGTTAGCTTCACTTTTGCTAGGTAAATTACAAATTATCATATTTTCTTTTTTAACAAAATTATATTCATGATTTTTCAAAATTTTCATAATTTTTTCTTCTATTAGCTCATTAGAATAAATTATTAATTTAAAATTACCCCCGAATTTTGCTATTAGATCTTTCACATTATCCAAAGCAATCATTTTACCTTTTACAATTATACCTATTCTGTCACTTAATTTTTCAGCCTCCTCCATATAATGAGTAGTTAAAAAAATTGTCTTGCCTAATTTCTTTAAATTTAAAATATATTTCCAAACGTCTCTTCTTGACATAGGATCCAATCCTGTAGTAGGCTCATCTAAAAAAAGTAAATCAGGATCATTAACAATACTCATAGCTACTCCTACTCTTCTCTTTAAACCGCCAGAAAGTTCTTTAAACTTTTTGTTTCTATATTCCCATAGATCAAGAACCTCTAAAATTTGCTTTATATCGTATTTTAATCCATAGATTTTTCCTATTGAATCAATACATTCTTTAACTGTAAGCAAATCAAAATAAGCAAATTCTTGAGGTAGAATACCTATTCTCTTTTTAATCTCATTTTCTTCCTTATCAATGCTAAAACCTAAAACTTTCGCTGTTCCAAATGTGGGTTTTCTTATACAAGCAAGAATCTCTACAGTAGTTGTTTTACCTGAACCATTTGGACCTAAATAAGAAAAGATTTCTCCATAATAAACATTAAAAGAAATATTATCTATTGCTACAATATCACCATACTTTTTTGTCAGGTTAGCCACTTCAATAGCAAAATCCATATGATATAGTATTATTATTATTATAAAAATCTATTATACTCTTGTATTAAAATGTGAGGTTTGTAAAAAATTTTAAATTAAACAGGCTGATTTATTTTAATTGCTTTAGTGGGGCAAGCTATTTCACAAGCCATGCAAAAGATACAATTGTTTTCCCTTATAGGAAAGGCTTTATCTGTACGATATTTTTCCCAAAGTTCTTTATCATTTGGATTATTCTGATCTATTACTCTATCATTACCAGTACCAGCTTTACCAGGATTTAAAAACCATTCAAAAACATTAACAGGACAAACATCCATGCAAACACCATCAGCTATACATGCTTCAAAATCTACAGCTACGATTGTACCATATATTCCAAGCTTGGTCGGATAAGGTTTACCATCTGCATCGTATCTTTGAATACCAGCTGCCCTTATTTTAACTCCTAAATGTTCACCTGTTACAGGATATTCATCTGGCTTATTTAAAAAGTCTGGATCTATAGGCTTCGGCTTATAATCAACTTGTCTTACCATTAATAAATTTTGAAACTATAATATATATATTCTTTAGCTTTAATTCATTTTTAAAATAAACCTTATTTTTTAAATTAATCTTAAACTCCAAAATAATAATATTCGCCCAATTCTTTTTGTTTTCTATCCAACCATGAATCTTCTTTATTAATTCTAGGTCTAAATGTTCTTTGATCTCTTCTAAATGTTATACCTAAATCTTTTAAAAACATATTAAAGCCTCTTTTTAATCCTAATGGCTCATAACTATAGCCCTTTATACCTGGTTCTCCCTTGAAAATTATTAAACTATCACAGGCAAAATCCTGAATCATTAAGTCATGCTCGACAATAAATATAGCCTTTTTAAATGTTTGAGCATATTTTCTTAAAATTTTAGCAACGGCTAACCTTTGCTCCACATCTAAAAAAGCACTTGGTTCATCAAAGAGATAAATATCAGCATCTTTAAGCAAACATTCAGTTATTTTTAAAGCTTGCTTTTCTCCACCGCTTAATTCATAGATATACCTTTCATAAATTTGATCAATTCTTAAAGGATAGATTATTTCTTCCATTATCCAATCATTCTTAGAATAATTGGGATTTATTAAATTAAGAAAATCTTTTACTAATATTTCAGGCTTTGGAAAATCAAATACCTGAGGTTTATAACTAATACTAGGATTTTCTATTAAACAATAAACTAAGCCTTCAAAGGTTTTAATTTCTCCAGCCAAAACTTTAATAAAAGTGGTTTTTCCGATACCATTTGGTCCTAAGATTCCAATAACTTCTCCTTTACTTATATATCCTCCTTCAGCTTCAAGAACAAAATCATCTAATTTAACTAGCAATCTACTCCATTCTAAAATCTTATATCCTTCAGTTGTTTGTCTTTCTAAAGATCTTAATAAAAATTTAACTGGATTTTTTCTTAATCTTACATTTTCATGAGGTAAATATCCTTCGAAATAAGAATTAATTCCTTCGGAAGTAGAATAAGGTAAGGAAACAATCCCATAAACCTTAGGTTTACCATAAATTATACAAATGTTTTCACATAGGTAATCTAAAACAGCAAAATCATGTTCAACTAAGACAATAGTTTTACCTTTGGATAATAAATAATTAAGTAATTTAGCAAGCCTTAATCTTTGATATACATCTAAATAACTACAAGGCTCATCAAAAAGATAAACATCGGCATCTTTTAAAGTAGCTATAGCTATAGTAAATCTTTGAAGCTCCCCGCCACTTAATTCTTTAACATTTTTATTTAAAAAATTGTTTAAAGATAAATATTCGGAAATTAAATCAAAGACTTTATTTTCATCCACAAATTTAAGAATATGTTTGACTTCACCTTTTATTTTGTTTGCTACTTCATGGATGTCCTGAGGTTTTATAACAACTTTAATTTTTTTATCATATAAATCTTGCAAATATCTTTGTATTTCCTTTCCTCTAAATCTTTCGATTATTTCATCAACACCAACTTCTCTATCTAAAATTCCAAGATTTGGCTTAATTTTACCAGCTAATATATTCAATGCCGTTGATTTTCCTGCACCATTCATACCTATTATTCCGACAGCTTTACCATATTTTGGTGTAGGTAAACCATATATTCTAAAGGAATTTATACCATATTGATGAATACAAGGCACATTTGGCTCGCTTGCAAGATTAACTATTTCTATAGCATGAAATGGACATTTAACTATGCAAATACCACATGCAATACAACCTAATTCATCTATTACTGCTTTACCTTCTTCATCCAGCCAAACAATATTTTTACCTGCTCTTACTATAGGACAAAAGCGATTACATTCAAAATTACACTCACTTGATTTACATTTATCTTTTTCTACTATAGCTATTCTTAATCCTTTAGCTTGTTTCAAAATACTCCAATGATTCTTTGTAAAGATCTTCTAAAAGAACTTTTTCATCTTCTGACCTTTTTCTTTCTTCTAAAACTACAGGTATGCCCAAAGCTTTAGCGCTTTCGGTTTTTCCTGATATTTTTATTTCTGCTTTTTTGGTATATTTCTTAGTATAACCACAGACACGGCATACTAGTGCTTTCTTTTTTCCTTGCTTCTTTGGCAACATTAAATTTTTGCATTTCGGACAAAATTCCACGTTTGAATAGTATTAAATATTAGAGGGTGTTTAAAAATCTAATGTTTAAAGCAAAAAAAATTTAAGTTGATATTTATTCAAATTCCTCGAACTCTTCAAATTCCTCAAATTCTTCGAATTCCTCAAATTCTTCCTCTTCCATGTTGCTTTTATACTTTTTCTTTTTTATATATTTTTAAATTTTTCAATCTGAATAAACCAAAAAACTGATAGTTATTCGTTTATTTTTTAATAAAATTGAGATATTAAAAACAATGATAGTTATTTGGGTAGATCGAACAAAACACGATTTAATTAAAGAAGTATTTTCTATGCTAGATTTAAGTAAAGCAGAAATAATTTTTGAAGAAAATGGAAAGTTTATTCAAGGGAATTTTAAAAAACCAAAGCGAAAGAAAAACGTTAAAATATTATATGGTAATGATCAAGAAAATTTCAAAAATATATTTGCCATCGAAATTATAAAACTGGTCAATAAGCCCTTTTACTATAAAGAATTAAAAAAGATTAAGAGAAAAGATACTCTACTAAAAAAATACAAAGATACACATGCATTACTTTTTTTATATTCAAAAAGTTAAATAGTTTGATGAATATAGAAAAAGGTATTTTAATAACAACTTATAGAGGAAGAGAAGATGATTGTGCACAAGAGGCATGGTATATTTTTTCAGAATTAGGTTATTCGGATTTTTGGCCAGAAAAACCAGGAATGCCTGGAATTATAATATTGAAAGTTTCTTTTGATCCTATAAAAGCAATTGAGGATCTAGCTAATTATGCTAAAGATAAGGTATGGGGCATTAGATATATTTTGAAAGCGATACCTTTGGAAATAATTACAGAAACAGATTATGAAAAAATAGCTAACGCAACAGAAATTTTGGCTCCTAAAATAGAGGAAAATAAAACTTTTAGAATTTCTGTTACAAACAGAGGTTCGAACTTATCAAGTAGAACAATTATAGAAAAATGCGCAGAAAAAATTAATAGAAAAGTCGATTTGAAAAATTTCGATTATGAAGTAATAATAGAGATAATAGGAAATATTGCAGGTGTATCTATATTAAAAAGAGAACAAATATTTTCTTTGCATAAATTCAGAGAAAAAGCTATAAAAGAAATAAGCGGTCAAGAATAAGTTTCTATAAAAGAAATTCGTGTTAATATTTCATAGAACATGTTATTTGTAACTAAATTATACGCCAGCCTTAATTCATTAGATTTATTTTCATAAAACTCCAATAAATTATCATTCTCGCTTATTTTGAAGGTATTTTTAAAATTTTCAACAGCATTATTTATTTTTTCAATATTTGTATCGCAACAGATAAATATTGCTTCTTTTACATTCTCATTTATACCAACGATTTGCAAGGCATCCCTTATATTTCTCTTACCACTTAATCTAAGAATAAATTCCATCGATTTTTCCTTAGCGATGTTCCTTTTTTGAAGAAAAGCTCGATATGTTTTATATACTGCAATTATTATATGAAGAAAATTAAAAACTCTTCTACTGTTTATTAGTTGAATTATATCTAAAGCATTTTCAATTTTAACGTTATGTAAATAATTTAAAACTGTATTGAAATCTACTTTATTTAAATGAAAACCTACAGCAGCACACCAAACATTGTATTCTTTAAGAAAAAAAGTCTTCACTTTTTCCTAGCTTGCAAAAGTAAAATAGCTGAAGCAATGTCACCTTCTGTTTCCTTTAAAGCTTCTATTGCTTCTTCTCTTGTAGCATTTGCTTGTTGCATAACTAAGTTAATATCCTCTTCATTAGGTTGATAACTAATAGTTGGTTTTTCAGATATCTCCTCAACTGACTCTTTTTCGCTAGATATTTGATATATTTTTTGCCCTCCAACTTTAGTAAGAATGACTTCAGGATTTACAAGCTTTATAATTTTATCTTTTAATTTTATTTCCACTTCTATTACATTTTCCAAATTTTCAAAGGATACCCCCATTCTTTGGAGCATTCTCATCATTTCCCTATTAATGCCTCTCCTAAACATTTTTTGTTACCTTTCTTAATTTTGCAGCTATGCCCCTTTTCAATGAAAGCATTTCCTCACCGTTTAGAAGCGATCTGCCAACACCTATTAAGTTTTTATTTTCATCTATAGCAATAATTTCACTTCCTGCTTTTAGCATTGGATCAACTTGTTTAACAAATTTTACAGGAATTTGCTTATAATGCTTGATCATATGAGAAAATTTACTATCAACTACAATAACATTTTTAAAAGGAATACTTTTTTCTAATATAATTTTTGCAGATAATATAGAAAGTGTAACAAATCCATCATTGGCACGTATAGATAAATATGGTTTGTTATCTAAAAATACATATCTCAATCTTCCAGTTCTCTTTGAGAATTTAAAACTTGTTCTTTTAATGATATCTTCAGATAGCAAAGTTTCCCCTATACCTAATCCAAATTGAAAATTAACCAATGTTCTCAAAAAATTAACAATATCAATATACATTTATTAAGTATATTAAAGATTTAATATTTAAATTGAATTGCGAAATTTGTGGTAAGAAAGTTAATAAATTATATGATGGAATTATTGCAGGAATAAAGCTTAAAGTTTGTTCAGAATGCTCTAAATTAGGAACGATTATCAATGAACCACCTAAAATTCAACAAAAAAGGATGCCAATAAGGCAGGCAAAAATTATTCCAAAAAAAACAGCACTTATTCCTAGTTATAAAATTGTAGATAATTATTCTCAAATAATAAAAAATGCAAGAGAAAAAATGGGTTTAAGTCAAGATATCCTTGCTTCATATTTAGGAGAGAAATTATCTGTGATAAAGAAAATAGAGGGAGGGAAACTTAAACCCTCATTAGAATTGGCTAAAAAGATGGAAAAACTTTTAAAAGTTAATTTAATAGAGGAGGAAAGTTCAGAAGAGCTAGAGTTAAAATAAATTTTCTAAAAACTGATGTTCAACCAGCCTTAAAAGGCTGGGGTGTTTATTAAATCAACATTCATAGAACCAGTAGCTTTTAACGCATTAGATCTACGACCTATTACTGGCTTCCTCCCCGCCTTGAAAAGGTCGAGGGTTACCTTTTCAAAACGCTTCATTGTTCTCACCACCATATTTTTTACCTACTATTAAACCTTCAGCTTTCCAATAAAAAAACGCTTCATTGTTCTCACCACCGATTCGAAGCTACATCTCTCATTTGAGGGGAAGTAAGGTGGCACAGAGAACCACACCATATATATTTCTCAGGATCCTGAAATTGGATAAAATGGGGATCCTCATTGAAAAACAAATTAAAGGTTTGCTGTATACTGAATGCTTCTCAACCAGTCCCATTATGCCCTCATTCAAACTGGAGAGAAGCGTTATTGCCATGCTTAAAGAAAAATATTTTAAAAACTTAGTTTTACATCCCCGCCCTAAAGGCGAGTCTTTCATTTAAAAATATATAAATTATAGATTAGAGAAAAAATATGCTTACCAAGGATGAAAAGGATTATATTAATAAAATTATTACTAAATTATTTAGACCTGAAGCCTCAAAAGTAGCAATTGCTTTATTAGAGAAAGGAGAAGCTACTGAAGATTGGATCGCAAAAGAAACAGGAATTAAAATGAGTCTAATTAGGAAGCTACTTTACGAATTATACGAAAAAGGATATATTACTTTTAAAAGAGAAAGAGATGAGAAAACTGGGTGGTATATTTACTATGCTAGGTTTAATTTAGAAAAATTCAACGAATTATTGTTAGAGAGATTAAAAACAATTTACGAGAAAAAATTGAAAGTCAGACTTGAATATGAAAAAAATAATACTTTCTTTATATGCCCGGTACATAAAAAAAGGTATCGAATAGAAGAAGCAATAATGAATGATTATAAATGTTCAGAAGAAGATTGCGGAAAAATTCTAATCCCCTTTGATAATTCTAAATATATTAAAAAATTAACTGAAAAAATGCAAATAATAGAAAAAATAACGAATAAACTTTCAGGCGCGAAGGAGAAATAAAAACGAAAATCTAAAAAGAAGGAATTGAAATAAAAAGAATATGATGATAGATCATATGTATTTTATATCCGAACTTTCTTAGACATTTTTCGAATAAAAAGGATTAAAATATTTTATATTATTCATATAATAAATGGGCCGGTAGTCTAGCCTGGTAGGATATCGCCCTTACGAGGCGAAGGTCCTCGGTTCAAATCCGAGCCGGCCCATACTTATTAATCTTTTAAAAATTTGTTTTTAAGTAAGTATAATGTAACAGAAAGTAGAGCAACTGTGGGTACTTCATTTCCTAAATTAACATGAAAACTTTTGCCTAACTCTAATTCCTTTTTAGAAAAACCAGGTTCTAGACCCCCAAAAACAAAAATTATACCTTTGTTTTCCACATAATTTTTATACACTTCTTCTATGTTTATTTCTTCACTAGCATATTCTTTTTGAATAATAAAATAAATAGGATATGGTAAAATTGCTTTAATATCATAAAGGTCTGGCAGAACTATTATTTTTACATCATGCTTTATAGCTATTTTAAAAGCTTCTCCTATTCCTAATTGGGCTGCTGAACCACCTACCTTGCTTAGTATTATATTCTTTACTCCAAAACTAATACATGTAGATACAAATTCTATTAATTTTTGTGGACTCAAAACATTATGTAAAGCAATGTATAAATCCTTCATTTTAATTCTTTTAAAGCTTTTAAACAATATAAAGCAATTGATTTAGCTAAAATCGGAGGTACAGCCTCACCTACTTGATCAAATTGAACTTCTCTTCCTCCAAAAAATATAAAATCATCTGGAAAACTCATCAATCTTGCATTTTCTCTAACCGTTAATATACGATTTTCTACAGGATGAATAAACCTACTTTTACCCATAACGGTAGGAGCTAAACTATTAAATTTCAATCTAATATAATTTTCTTTCATCCTATTATCTGCACCTATAAAGCTTACCAAGGAATGACCTTTTTTTAATCTAAGAATTTTTCTTAATTTTCTTTCTGATACAGGCACAGGATCATGATTAGGTATATCATGAATTGAATATGGACTAGGCAAATCTCCGATTGCATCCCAAACAGTTCTTTTGATCTTGGATTTTTCGGGAAGTATTTTCAAATTAGATATAAAGACTCTTGTCCTAATGGAAGGATTACCATAATCTTCTGCATGTAATACATTGAAATAAATTCTATCATAACCAACTCGTTTAAATTCCTTTATTATTGCTTCTTTAATTTGCGGTATTAATATTCCTCTAACATTTTCCATGACGAAGAAAATAGGCTTTAAATCTCCTACCAATCTTATAAAATGCAGCACAAGTTGTCCTCTGGGATCGCTGTAAAGTCTATCTAAAGGATCTTTTTGTATTTTAGAGCTTGCTAATGTAAAAGCTTCGCAAGGAGGGCCCCCAATTATTACATCTACTTCTCCAACTTCTTCTTTTATTATTTTTGAACTAACTTTTTTTATATCTTCTAATATAATATGTGAAGAGCTAAAGTTATAAGAAAAAGTTCTAATGACAGGTTCAAAGTTATCTAAACCGCAAACTATTTCATAATTTGCTTGTTTAAAACCTAAACTGAAACCTCCTGCTCCGCAGAATAAATCAAGAACTTTAAGCATACATTCATTGTATTAAATATCCTCTTTTAAAAAGATTTATTAAAATTAAACAAATCATATGCTACCTTTTTGAATTAAATAATCATTTATTATTTCCTTTGCTTTATTAAAATCAATCATTTTTGTTGAAAGATTTTGTTCTCTAAATCTATTTAAAATATCATTTTCCCCCACTATGCCATAATAGCCAAATTCTTCAACTACAAAAGAAGAAGCACATGAAGCATATAAAGCAGATTCTGTGGCTTCGTAATTTAATAAGCAATTAAAATATAAAAAAGTTGCCAAATATACATCGCCAGCACCAGTTGGATCAACTACTCTGTTTGGTTTAAAAGAAGGAATAAAATAAAGTTCATCCTTTATCATAAGCAAACTGCCTTTTTCTCCTAAGGTCAATATAAAAATACATTTTAATTCCATTATCTCATAAAGAAATCGTTCAATATTGACAACATTATACAATTCTTCTATACTAGATTTAATAATATCGAAATATTTTGAAAAATCCTTAAATTTAGCCCAATTTTGTTTATTTATTTTATTTTTGAAAGCTTTTCTATACATTCCTTGTAAATCTATAGCAATAAAATTAAACTTTCTTCTAACCTCAGCAATTTTACTAAAATCCAATTCATTAAGTATAGGACCTAAATGCAAACACTTTCCTCCAAAAGGAAACTCTAATGAAATTTTAGGAAGAAATTTATAATTATAAACATTTTGCGTTCTAATATTATTCTTATAAATGTTTTTAAAAGTTAAGGTATTACCTTCATATTTTGCCAAAAAATATTTTATTTTATATTGATCTAAAAGTGAAACATAGTCAAGATAATCTTTTTCGCCTATATAAGAAACTAAAAATGGTTCAGCCCCTAATTCCTTTATTTGGATTGAGCCATAAGTTACTGAGCCTCCAAAACATTCCTTAGTAAATGAATCAACAATTATTAAATCCTTTGTAACCAAACCTGTTATAACGTAATTATATATCTCCATTTTATTATTTAATAATAGTAGAATAAATAAATGCCGGGATTGCCTAGCCTGGTAAGGCGCAGGCTTGCTAAGCCTGTGGGGATTTTCCCCGCGTGGGTTCAAATCCCACTCCCGGCGTAAAATTTTTATATAAAATCAAATATTCTTATTGTGGCGACGGCGGTAGGGCTGAGGGGTTCGGCCTCCCTCATCACCAAACGGCCGATATGGGTGGGCCAGTAACATATAATAGCTCTTGACATGCATAGGCTTATCTCAAACCGGAAGTGATGAGGACTTGACCTACGGGGTCGCCACAGCCCCTAGCTCCTTCGGAGGAAGGAGTCAAGGGGTTAAACTTTAGAAACGGGTTAGGCCCGGAAGGGAGCGGCCCTAATAAAGGGTGGCGACGTTCGTAGTAATCAAGTCCAAATGGAAGGTTTGAGATAACCTATGCATGTCAAGGGTTATTATATGGGCGCCGTCGCCTTAGATATCAGTTTCAATGTTGATAAAGTTAAAATAATCTTTTTCCCACCATTTTATGGCCGAACTTTCGTTTTTTGCTACAAATTTTTCGGAATAAGATTACATAAAATAATGAATTTGTTAATAACATTACACAACATGTATTAGGTTAGATGTATATCTATAAGGATAATTATAATATTAAAGGCTTATTAGGAGATTACGAACATGTTCTTTAAAGAGCATAGATGAGATATGATATAAAATAATATAAATTGAACAAGATTTAAAGAAAGGAAAAGGTTAATTCTAAGAGCTATGTAAATCTATTTAAGACTAACCTAGCTTATAACCCAAAGATAACATCCATAGCTAAGGAAAACAAGAAATATAGATAGACCCGCTATATTATTTTTAAATCTTCTAATAACATACAGGCTCTACAAATTTCTTGAGAAGTAGGTTCACCGCAACTTTTACAATAATTTATTTGGAAACCCTCCAAGGTATTAATAAGCTGTTTTGCAATTTTTTCAGCAGAATTTACTAACATATACTTTGCACCAGGTTTATTTCTTTCAAGTTCATTGAGTATTCTTCTCAAATAATCCCTCATAGACAAACTTACAAATTTGCATTCTGTTTCAAACATGGGAAAATTATGCAAAAAGGCATAAATCATAATTTCCTCTTCATATATATATCTTAAAGGTTTAATTCTTGGTATAAAACCTTCTCTAGGAATTATAGGAGCAAAACCTCTTATTAATCTTTCAATATCTCCTCTTATTAAATTCATTAATACCGTTTGTGCTTCATCATCTAAATTATGCCCAGTAACAACTTTAGTAGCGTTCAATTTTTTAGCTGCCATATTCAATAACTTTCTTCTAAGAACACCACAATAAGAACAAGGTTCTAATTTACTTCCTTTTTCTTTAGCAAGCCGAACAATTTCTTCCAATTTATAGCCGTATATGTCCTTATAAGTAAATACATAATAATCGATGTTTAATTCATCACTTATTTTCTTTGTATGCTCAATTCTTTTTTCGGTATAACCTGTTACACCTTCATTTATTGTTACTGCAAATATTTTAGCGCTAGGAAAATCTTTTTCTATTTTATGAAGTATGTGTAAAGCGGTTAAACTATCCTTTCCACCTGAAACCGCGACCATTATTTTATCATTCCATGTAAGCAAATTATTTTTAGAAATCGTATCCCTTACTTTATTTATTAAAGATTCAATGAAATGATATTTACATAACCTTTCTCCAGAGTATGCTCTATAATAAAAATATTCATTATTACAATACTTACACTGATTCATAAATAAATTCTAATCAAACTAAAGTATATATTTGAAATAAGAATAAGCGTAGCAAGTAAACGAATTGTATTATGTAAAGCTATTTTAATATTCTTGTTCTTAATGAAAGAAAGCATTTCACCAACAAGCTTATCACCATCAAATATAGGTATAGGAAGCATATTTATGATTGCTAAACTAAGACAAATTACAATTCCCCAACCAATAAACAAATAAATATAAAAAGGTAAAATCGAAGGTAAAAAGGAAAAATAAGGTCTATGATAATCAAAAGCACTAACACCTATTATTCCTCTTTCAGCATAGGGATGTTTTGCTAATGTAACAGTATAATTTACTCGTTGAAGATTTCTTTCTATAGTCAGTATTAATGTATTTCCAGGTTTTTTATCATGTAAATAGTTTGAGAATTCAAAATAATTCCTTATTTTAGTACCATTAATAGCTACAATAGCATCTCCAATTTGTAAACCAACTTTTTCTGCAGGAGAATCTTGATTAATTCCGAAAATTATTACACCTTCACTACTTGCTGAATAACCTAAAGAAATTATTAAAGGAAATAGTAATAATAAAAAAACAAAAATTATTCCTTCAATAAAATTTACAAAAGAACCTGCGCAAAATATTCTTAATTTATTCCTGGTATTTGCTTTTTCTACTTCTTTATCATCAAGTTCAACAAAAGCAAGAGGCAATACAAAGAATAAGCCAGCTCCTGTAGATTTTATATTTATGTTGCTATGTGAAGCTAAAAATCCATGGGCTATTTCATGTGTAACAACAACAATTACTATAACAATAAGAATTATTATCAATTGATCCAAAGGAGGAGTAAAAGTAATACCAAAAATTAAAGGTATAACAGGAGAACTTTCACCAACTTGTGCAGGAAACAGAAAGCCTAATAAATTTTTAAGAAAGAAATAGAAAGCATAAAGCATCAATGCTATACCATATATTATTGAAAGTTCTCCCACTATACTAAAAAACAAAGGTCTTTTTTTGCCAGCTTTCATTAAAAAATTGTTAAATCTTTGGGTTTTAATTAAAAGAATAAAAGGTATCGAAAGGTCTATTCTTGAAGATTTATTTTTAAATTTTAAATTCCAAATTAAATACGCAAAAATCCATGAAAAAAGAATGATTATTAATAGCGTGACTGTATCCATTTTTTATTTCACCTTATACCTTAATATTGCTACAATGTTACCAAAATTATCTAACATTCTCCCTAATTCGCTATCCTCATAAATTATATGAATTTCACCTCCTTGTTTGCTAACATTTTCTGCTATATTTTTAATTAAGGTTGTCTTCTCAGAATCTGATTCCTTGAGTAGCTTGGTGGAAATTAATAGTTTATCTATTGCATTAGTAAAAGAAGAAATTTCCCTTATTTCTTGCAAACCAATAGCTAATTTTTCATATTCTTTTTGAATTAAATTAGTCAAAGAAAAGTTATCAATAGTATTTGTATTCAAAGCTAGCACTTTCAAAACTTCATCATTTCTTAATGCTTCATATAATCCTTCTATTCCTCCTGATGCACCAGCTATTTTATAAATGTTAGAGCTTATTGTTTTAATTTGCTCATACAAAATTTCTTTAAATATTGAAGGTCCATAAAGAATTACAATAGCTGGTTTAATTTGGTTAATAAAATCCATGACCACTGAATAATTCCTTTTAATAAAACTTTCTATATCAAACTTTCCATCTTCATACCTTTTACCTCCAATATTTTCCTTTTTATCATAAAGAATTTTTAAATCATGTTTCCCTAACTTTCCTATAGCTATTTCATTGTAATCTATAGCAATAATTAACGTGTCTGGATAAACCTCGCTAATGTTTTTTAATATACTTTTAATTATTGCAGAATCCCAATTAGACTTTTTTAAAATAATGGTATCTCCAATTTTTATATTAAAGGAATGAAAATGGCCTGATATATCGAAATCTTCAGGTTTTTCTATTAAAGGTCCTATAACTTTTAATACATCGCTAAATTCATGAAAATATGCTTTTTCTACTTTTATTCCTAAATAAATCTTCCTTTTTTCTCCTCTAACACTTTCTCCTTCTTTTGTAGAAAATTTCTCTTGTCTATAACTATAACCGTATAATTCATCTCCTCTTTCAACGAGTAAATATAAGCTAAAAAGGTCGTTTAAATTTTGAATTGTTATAGTAGCTGTATTTTCTTTACTGTTTAGGTTTATCTTCATAAGGGGTGATTATTCCACGTTCATCGAATAAATATATAGATATTTCTTTAGGAATATTAGTTACGTTCCCTAATCTATAACCATATATTTCTTTTACTTGTTTTTCCAAAGCTAAATCTATTAATCTTTGAGTTATTATTCCATCTAATATTATTATTGGGGCTTTCTGAATGTTATTTAATTTTTCCATTAATTCTCTGATAGGAAAACGCTCAATTATGTTATTATTTTCGTCCAAAATTATAACTTCCATGGTTCCTATTACAGATTTTACCAATTCGGTTATCTGAGGCTCGATCTTTTTTAAAGTTTTCAATGACTGAAGATATTCTGAAACTGATATCTTATTGGCTAAAGCGTTAGCTATTTCTTTGCTGTTCAACTGTTCCACTTCTTTACCAAAGGGAGCCCTTGCAATATAATCTACTTTGACCATCTGCAGAACTTCCTTTAATATCAAATCTCCTGCTCTATCGCCATCAACGAAAATTGTTGTCTTTTTCTTCTTTGCTAAATTAATTATTGTTGGAGGAACTTTTGAACCATTTAATGCTATAACATTTTTATATCCATGTTTTAATAAATTAACCACATCAGCTCTACCTTCCACTATTATAATTTCATTAGCAGTATCAATTTCTGGACCAGCAGGAAGTTTATCTTCTCCATAGTTTATGATCTGAGAAACTCTTACACTTTCAAGTAAGGTTTTAACAATTTCTTCGGAATCTACTTCCTTTGTTTCTTTCCATTTTAAAAGTATTTCTTTAGCTCTCTCAATTATTCTTTTTCTTTTTTCATCTCTTAAATCTTTAATCTCCTTTAGTTCAACTTTAGCATAGTTAGGACCTACTTTATCTACTGTTTCTAATGCAGCAGATATAAGAGCTACCTCAGGTTTATCTAAATTGGTAGGAATTGTTATTGTTCCGTAAGTTTTTCCTCCTACGACTTCATATTCAACATCGATCCTTCCAACTTTACCGATCTTCTGTAGCTCTCTCAAATCAAGATCGTCGCCTAGCATTCCTTCTGTTTGCCCAAATATTGCTCCTATTATATCGGATTTCTCAGCAACACCATCAACCTCAAATTTAGCTAAGATTATATATTTTGCATTAACAGGAGGACCACCCATTTAAAATCACCACTATATTATAGTATTTTTAATCCTTATTATTTTTAAATTCGATTGAAAATGCTAATAATTTAAATATATGGGGGTGCCCCTTAATCCCTAATAACAACACTGCAATACATTTGAGGCAAAAGCCCTATTCATTGCAGCTCTCTCTTATAGGGATGCACCCCCAAATAAATTTTTGTTTTCCTTACTTAAATTTCTAAAAATTTGCTCAAATTTATTTCAAAAGCTATTATTGGTAATGAAAGTTTAAAATTAAGAATTACTTCTGGATTAATTTCACCTATCCAACCTACCTTTGTTTCATTTATAAAAATATCAGCACACCTTCCTTTTAAAAGAAAAGGATATTCAGCTTCCTTTAACTTTATATTATAACCTAACATTTCAATAAGGGAAAAAAGATAAGCATGAAGCTCTTCAAAGTTAATTTCACTGTTTATTATTGTTGCACATAACCTTCTTTCCGTAATTATTTTATTTTCTCTAAAATAACATACATCGCCTAACTCATAAACTTTTTGAGGATACTTTCTTAACACATTATAAGAAAGAAAGTTCAATATGCCTGGAAATAAATTAACCCTAATACAATCATATTCCTTACTTATAGGATTTTGTATAGTTATTAATCCAAGATCTTCTTCTTTTAAATTCACTTTGTGAATCTGTATTTCTTTGCTACTAAGCATATAATTAAGAATTTCTTGAAATCCAAAACCATTCATTATATCACGTATTTTGTTATTAATTATGCTTTTTTTCATTAATTTACCCCTAGTATATAATGATGGATAAATTGCAGGAATATTTGAATAACCATACATTATTGCTACATCTTCAATAATATCTATAGGATGTAAAACATCTAAACGATAAGGAGGAATCTCTACTATAAATTCATTATTATGAAATTCTGCATTGTATCTGCTCCTTAACAAAAATTCCAATATTTTAGCCGGTTCTAATTCAAAGCCCAAGATCTTTTTAAATTGTTCATAGCTTATATTATATTTTCTTAATTTAAATTCGGGTATTAATGTTCCATTAGGATACAAATGTTCAATCAGCCCTACTTTTTTACCATAAAAATAAACAGCATACATTATAACGGAAATTATTTTTGATAAGAAATTTAAATCAAAACCAGTAGAATCAATTAGAATATCCTTAGTTTTTATGGTGACCTTTGTATCTTCACTATTGATAATAGGAGGCATGCTTAAATAATTTCCATCGGAATCTATCAAAATAGGAGCTGAATCCTTTCCTACTAGATGTGAATATTTTATTCCTTTATCAGTTTTTTTAAGTATCTCATAACCATTCATTTCATAATCAAATCCCAATGGTTTAAATTTTATCTCTTCTAACTTCTGTAACTTATAATATATGTCGCCTTTTATTTTTGATAGATCATATAAACCGATTGAAGCCTTTAACCTATTCCTTCCTATTGTTTCATGTAAAAGTTCTTGCAAATTAATTAAACTTGTCAAGGCATAAGTATCTAAAGAAACATCCCTTACAATAACTAACATAATATAAGGTCTTAATGATTTTAATTTTTCATCTATATGAATCTTGATGTTTCCATTAAATGTATCAATTTTAACTAAACCTTTTTCTATTCCTAGAAGTCCTCTAATGCTTCTTATTAATCCTTCAATAGAAAAATGGTCCACTCTATCTGGAGTAACTTCGACAATTATTTCATCATTTTTTATTTCTTTTATTTCACATTTACAATATTCCAATAAGTTAGCTATTTCATCTAAACTAAGTTCCTTAGGAATATATTTTTTAAAATGTGATAAGCTAAAACTAAATGTAGGCATATCAGATAAATTTATTCTCTCTTAAAAATTCTATATCCTTTGAAAATAATTCTCTTATATCGTTTATTTCTAAAACAGCCATCGCTATTCTATCTATTCCTATACCCCATGCCAATACTGGTTTATTTACACCTACTACATTTAGTATCTCTGGTCTGAACATTCCTCCAGGTAAAGCTTCAAGCCAACCTAAATTTTTATGAAATACGGATCCTTCTACACTTGGTTCTGTGAAAGGAAAATATGTAGGCTTAAATTTTATTTTTTCTAAACCTAATCTCGAAGCAAATTCTTTTAAAAATCCTAATAAGTTGGCAAAACTTAAATCTTTTCCAACCATTATGCCTTCACATTGGTGAAATTCCATTGAATGAGTTGCATCTGGTATATCATATCTAAATACTCTTGAGATACAAAAAACTTTTGCATCCCTATCTTTGTTATAATATAAATACTTCATTGAAACAGTTGTAGTATGTGTTCTTAAAATTAATCTACTAGCAATCTCTTCGTTCCATTCATATTGCCATCCTATAGAATTTTCAATTCCTCCTTTTTCATGCATTATTTTAACTTTTAAAGCAATTTCTTTATCTAAATTTGCCAGTGGGATATTCAATCTAAAAGTAGACCAAAGATCTCTTGCAGGATGATCTTGAGGAACAAACAATATGTCAAAATTCCAAAGCTCCGGTTCTATATACTCACTATCGTATTCCTCAAAACCCATTTCAAGCAATATCTTCTTCACTTCTTCCAAAAACTTAACATAAGAATGAGATCTTCCGAAGTATATCTTAGGAGGAAGAGCATCAAAATTATAAGGTTTTAAATAATAGCTTTTCCAATAACCTTTAATTATATCTTCAGGTGTTAACTTCGATTTTTCTTGTAAAACTTCTATAAGATTATTTTTTAAATAATATTCAGCTTTTTCTGATAGCTTCATAAAAACTTTCTTGATATCCTTTGATTTAATAATGTTCCTTTTAACAAGCTCAGATATAACTTGATTTTGTTCCTTTAGAACAATTTGTTTTTTTTCGTTTAATTCTCTTAAGATATTTTGATATTCATCTATCGATGGATAATTTAAGAGTTCAATATAATCATTACTTATCTTGACAAAACCCTTTCGTAAAGCATTGGCTATAGCAATGTTAAAGAATCTTTCTCCAAGGACCTTTTTTACATTTTCTATTTTCTCTTTTTTAACTTCTTTTAAAATTTCAATCAATCTTTTTTCAGGCAAACCTTCATTTGCATAAAGTTTACCCTCATCTGTTAAAGTTAATATATACCAGATTTCTTCTCTTACATTGATCAAATCTTTCCTTTTAAGTTCTTCTATTCGGCTAAATAAAGTTGATAAAGGAACATTTATAATAGAAGAAAGCTCGCTTATCTCTAGCTCTTTACCTATCAAATTCTTAATTATTTCATATTCGTAAGGATAAAGCCTTAAAATTTTACTTTTTTCCATTAATACTTAATTTTTATCTTTTTTACTATTAATTTTCCATCTTTATCTATTTCACCAGTTCTTATCCTTGAACTCCTTATAATTCTCCCATCCTCTGCTAATAATAATTTAACTACATGAATCTTTAGTTTAGATAAATTCTTAGAAGATCTTATTTTGTTAATTTTTATTACCCTAGGCAAGGTTTCCTCTGTTGCAATTATATCAGTAATAGTATTATCTTCTATTGAAGGACCATAAGGATCAGATAAAGGAACAATATCAATATGAATGTTTTTTCTGATTTTCTTAAGGAAACCAATTATTTTATTTTTTCTTAAATTAAAATTTTCTATTTTAGAAGAAAGAAGTTTATTTTTTAACATTTCATCTTTTACAAGACCAATTTTAATTCTATTCGATAATTTTAATGCGTGTTTAAGTAAAAGCTTATGTCCTTTATGCAATTTATCAAAACTACCACCAAGTATAACATTTCTAAACTCTTCTCCCTCTTCTTCCTCCAGGCTTTCTCGTTGTATCATGGGGTATAGGTGTTACATCTTCAATTCTTCCGATCATTAATCCAGATCTTGCTAATGCTCTAATTGCAGCATTCGCACCAGGACCAGGTGTTTTTTGATGATGACCTCCTGGTGCTCTAACTTTTATATGTAAACCAACAATTCCTTTTTCTAAGCATTCATTTGCTACTTGGAATGCTGCAACCATAGCTGCATAAGGAGTTTTCTTTTCTCTATCAGCATTCACAACACACCCAGAAGATCTCCAAGTAATTAATTGGGCTCCGGACAAATCTGTAACGTAAATTAAAGTGTTATTTCTTGAAGCATATATATGAGCTATACCCCAAAGATTTTTTTGTTTTTCGCTACTCATTCTCTCAACCTAATTTGATTTTCCTCATCCTTTCTTACCAAATAACTAGGGCTTGCTATAACATTATTTCCTACGATCACCTTCCTATGGGCTATAAGTTGTCTTGCATGATATATACTTTTAGCAAGCTTTTGTTCATATACGATTGTTTGTAGTCTTCTTTTTAAAATATCCTCGACAGTTAAAGATAAAATATCATCTATCGTAGCATTTTCATTGATAAGACCATAATTAATTAATTTTCTTTTTAAATCTTCCTCTTCCTTCATTCTTTCCAAAGGAGGTAAAGCTAATAGTGTCCTTGCTCTACTCCTTATTTTTCTTAATATTGTCCTTGTTTTCCAGAGTTCTCTTTTATTCCTTAAACCATATTTGCCAACAAGCTCTACTTCAGTAGCTAGAACTTCCTTTCTCCATGGATGTTTTGGAGGTTCCCAAGTTCTTCTAAAACGCCTCATTTTTTACCTTCTTCCTTCTTTTTTGTTACACCTACAGTTAAACCAGTTCTTCCTGTAGTTCTAGTTGATTGTCCTCTAACCTTTAATCCCAGTGAATGCCTAATTCCTTTCCATGATTTAATTGATTTAGCAAATTCAATATCTTCTCTTACTTTTAAAACCAGATCAGAGCCTACAAAATGATAATCTTTACCCGTAAATGGATCTTTCCTTCTATTAAGAAACCATGAAGGAACATTTTTTTGAGGTAAATTTAGAATATAATCTTCAATCTTCTTAATTTCTTCGTCATTTAAGTATCCTATTTTGGTTAACGGATTTATATTTAGCATCTTACAGATAGCTAAAGCAGTATTAAAACCTATACCCTTGATCTTTTGTAATGCATAATAAACTTGATCCTCTCCTTTCAGATCTTTACCTGTTATTCTAACTATTTGTTTGATTTCGGTGCTCACGATAAAAGTATATTATTATTTTTTGCTTAAATTTTTTTCTAAAAGAAAAAGCAAAAATATTTCTGAAAAAATTATTTCTTTAGAGCCGGGATTGCCTAGCCTGGTAAGGCGCAGGCCTGGAGAGCCTGTGGGGATTTTCCCCGCGTGGGTTCAAATCCCACTCCCGGCGTTTTCTATAATTCTTAATACTTTATCTACTTTTGCAACTATACCAGATTTTGACTTTACAATTTCCTCAGAATTTAGCTCAGATTTAGCTATAGCAATTATTTCGTTATATACTGTATTAATAGTAACTATAGATTTAGCTTTAACATCAGAAGTTACAGCTATAACTGCAGGAGAAGCTACAAAGGATCCATGGGTAATCGAAAATAAAGAAGAATCTTTAACATAAATTTTAGGTAAAAAGAATAACAATTCTTCCAAAGGTCTTACAAATTCATTTAAATAAGTAGGATTATTATAGTTTTTCCATTCTCTATAAGCACCAAAAAGTTCATGCAAGGTTATTACTCTTTTATCATTTTCATTTAAGGTTCCTATTCCTATTCTTCTTAAATCTTTCATATGAGCTCCACAACCTAATATTTCACCTATATCATGACATAATTTTCTAACATATGTTCCTGCTTGACATTTAATTTTTAATAATACATCTCTATCTTTAAAATCAAGAATTTCTATGTTGTAAATTTTCCTTCTCCTAGGCTTTTTGCTAACAGCAGATCTTAAAGGTGGTTTTTGATAAATCTCTCCTATAAACATTTTAATAACTTTTTCAAGTTCATTTTTATCTACATTTTCATGCAATTGCATTTCGCAAATATATTCTTTATCCATTTTAGCTAATAAATCAGCTACTTTTCTAGCTTTTCCAAAAAGTATTATTAATAAACCCGAAACAGCGGGATTTCTCCTTAATAATCTAGAGTCCCGCTGTGGGCTACAGGAAATTGAAATTCATCTCTTATCCATGCAGCTATTTGATGACTTGTAGGTCCTTTAGGTTTGTCAATAATTGAATAACCTAATTGTAATTTTTCTTCGATACTTTTTTTTACCAAAGGTACTGGAGAAAGTATAATTTTATGTTTTGTAGTCTCTTTATATAAGATCTTTCTTTGCATCTATAACAACACCTTCCCTAAAGAAAGAGATTAGATTTTCTTTCTCTATACTTTGTAATACTTCAGAATCTGAAGCATTTTTGCTTATTTTTAATACATGTGGCAAAAATATTAAATGGTCAATATTTACTTTTCTCCTTCTTACTCCTGTTAAGCTTTTTGGTCCTGTCACAACAACATAATTTTTATCTATAATGTTAACTATTACGCATTTTCTTCCAGCATCCCTTCCTCTTATTTTAACACAAACCCTTCCTAATGTTACCAATGGTGGCATTTTTCTTAGAAAGATATGATTTTATTATAAATATAAGTATTTTTGCAACATCTTCAATTCCAAATAATGCAGTATTGATCATTATATCTATAGGAGACAAATCATCAATGTTTATTCCATAAATTTCCATGTATCTTTTTTTATTGCTTTTCTCTCTAGCTAAAATTTCTTTTTTTGCTTCTTCAAAGCTTTTACCTTCTCTTTCCATTAGCCTTTTAATTCTTTCATTCAAAGGTGCAGTTACATAAATTTTTATATCTGCTATGTCCTTTAAGAGCCAACAAGCTAAATGTCCTTCAACTACAATGTTACCTTTTTTAGCTTCTTCCAAAGCCATTTTATCTACCATAATATCATATTCATAATTCTTTTCAGCTAAAGCATGGAATTCTTCTAAGTTTATATTTAATTTTTTAGCTATTTCTCTGAATGCTGCACCAGTTGAAAATAATCTTAATCCTAATTCTTGAGATATAATTTTAGCATATGTTGATTTACCTGACGCAGGAGGGCCGCTAACAGTTATTATTATATTCAAATTTGAAAAGACTCAATTATTTTATTTTCAAGAATTTTTTTCAAACAATTGGGACATAAATATCCACCAAAGATTCTTTTAGGTCTTCTTGAAGATCTAGGTAAGCTTTTATAACCGTGATTTGTTCCGTGCAATTCAGATTTGCAAATTGCACATTTATCTCTATTTCTTTTTTCTTTCAAGTAATGTATTGCATACCTTCCGCCAGGTGTCCTTACAATATGATATTTTTTACTTCTTAATGAAGGTTTCGGCATGTTATAATATACATATAATGTTTAATAAGAATATATACCTAATATTCTGTTTATTAAGAAACTTATAAAGAAAGTACATATCATATACCAAGCAACAAAACCTATTTCATGGGAAATTAAAGGGAAAAAAGCAATACCTTGGATTAAACTAAAAGTTTGGTATAACCAAATAAAAAACAAATAAAAAGGTATAATGAGAATAGTAAAATTCAAGAGACTTATTCTCAATGTTTGCCATTTCATTTTATCAATATAAGGTTTCTTTGCTTGTAATTTATTTAATTTTTGAGTATCTTTATTTCTCACTGCTTTAAAAAATTCTGAATCAAATTCTCTTATTTCCTTCATTATTCTTCTATATCTTTCCAAACCAAAAAATTTGCTTATAATTATTCTGCTAACCAATGCTGAAATTAAAGGAGAGGGTATAGCAAATAAAAATATTAAAAAAGTAGCAATGAATGGTGAATCGGCTATTATCATTCTCCCTTCAAAAATCTTGCAAGTGATGGGAATTCTTCTTCAATTTTTTGCTGCAACAAAATTCTGTAATATTGATATATAATACCAACAGATAATAAAATACCTATTCCTGTTCCAATTATTCCCAAAGCGTCAGAAACTGATGCAAGAAGTCCTATAATTAAACCGCTAAACCAAGTTAATGTAGGTATATATCTGTTAAGAAGTTGCTTTAAAACAATTTCACTATGTCTAAATCCTTTTACTTGTATACCTGATTTGATCATTCTTTTAGCTTGTTCTTCAGCACTCATCCCAGATGTTTCTACCCATGCTTTTGCAAAAAGAACACAAAGACCTGAAAAAATTAAAATATATATTATTGCATGAAGCGGATCATGCATCACATTATATATGTTTCTTGGCGGAGATAAATAATAAATTAAGCCACCAGTAGGCACTGCTTGATTTCCTACAACATTAAATTGAGCTATCATGTTTAAAAGAGGATCAGTATTAGATCTGTTATAATTATTCCAAGTCATTTGAGAAAAGAAAAGTAAGTTAGCAGTTAAAGCTCCAGCTAATATTACAGGAACGTTTGAAACATATATTAACTGTAATGGTATTTTAGCTTTTAACCCTCCATATTTAGGATAAGCTACAGGAATTTCTATTTTTACTCCTTGAAGATAAACTATTAAAAATAAAACTATAATCATAGCTATTAAACCTATAAGTGAAGAAGATCTTGCAATGTTAGGATTGCCAAATATTAAGTTACTAACAACATCGCCTCCAGCAGCAACATGAACCAAACGGGGAAAGAATCCAACATAGCTCCCGTTAATAATTACAGGGCTAAATAATTCAGTGAAAATTTGTGAAGCTACACCTGCTAATATGAATAGACTTACTGCACTACCAAAACCCCAGCCTTTTTGTAATATCTCATCAAATAAAATTATTAATATACCTACAGCAAACAACTGAATAACAACCAAAACTGCTGCAGACATACTTTGAACTCTTAATAATCCACCTGCTATGAAAACAATTGCTTCCAATAAAGTAAATAATATTGCAAGTAATTTTTGAGTTCCAGTAAATAAAGCTCTTTGCTTTTTATCGGTAAGATCCAAATTAATTATCTTTGAACCTACCAGCAATTGCATTATTAAACCTGCAGTAACAATTGGTCCTACACCGAGTTGCGCTAAAGTACCAAATTTAGCAGCAAAAATTATCGAAAATAAAGGCGAAAATGCTTCTTGTTGTTCCTTTGCAATAGGATATAAAGGTATTTGTGTAAAAGCTAAATAAATTGTTAAAACAATAACAGTCCAAACCAACTTTTCTCTAAAACCTACTATTCTTTTTGCTTTGGGTACTTCAGGTAATATAGATAATATAGGTCTTAAGGATTCAAGAACTGTCATTTCTAACCACAGGTATGCTTCCTAATGATTTTATCTTTTCTAAAGCTTTCTCACTAAAGAATTTTGCTTTTATAATGAACTTATTATTTAATGAACCATTACTTAAAACTTTATCATATCCCCATTCAGTTAAATCTATTTCATAGTAACCATTTTCATTAGGTTTTAAAATTCCTTTTTCAATTAAAGAAAAGGCAATATTTGAAATTTGGCTCAGATTTATTGTATTATAATATTTTCTATTTGGTCTTACAAATCCATGTTTACCAAAATAATCAGGCTCATACCTTAATACCCAACTCCATTTGTGTTTGCCACTTTTTCTTCCTGCATTTCCAACACCACCCTTAGAACCGCTTTTTCTATGCTGACCAACTCTACCATAACCATGAGTACGATAACCTCGAAGTTTTCTTGACTTTTTTTCTTTCCTTGTTACCATATAAGTATAATATAAAATACATATACAAAGAAATAAAAAGTTAACCTTAAATCATACGTAAAATTAGCTCATTAATTTTTTCTCCTCTATACCCTAATTCCCCTCCTTGAGAGAAAAACTTTTTTGTAGAATGTTTAAAGCCTTTCTTCGGAGGTGAAAGTCTAAATACAGGTTTAATAAAGTTAGGAATTTTTCCTGTTTTTAAAATATATTCAGCTAATTCTTCGAACGTTGCAAAGTTATACTTTTGAAGAATTTCTTCAGTTAATTTTTTATTTCCTTTAATTCTACCTCTTTTCTTTAAAAGTTCTATAAGCACATCTTTATTTATTTCTCCATAGGTTGTAACTTCAGAAACAACTTTTAACATTCCAAGTATAGAAGAAGTTTTTGGATACAATGTACATATATTTACTCTTGTTAATCTCAAAAGACGGGCAGTAAACCTAACTTCAGGCCTTCTATCTATTAAGCTTCTTATTCTAATTACAGCTAATAATTCTGGCATTAGAAAACGTTTAATTTATATAGATTTTTAAAAGCGTCATAAACAGCAAATGCAAAATTTATATGATTACTTGTGTTCCCTTTTGTCCATGTCCATACATCATTTATGCCAGCCAATGCAAATATAGGTTTTATAAATTCTCCTGCTACTAAACCTAAACCATATGGTGCAGGAAACAAAGCTATTCTTACGCTTCCATATTTTCCTCTAACTTTAAAGGGAATACTATGAGGTCTATTACATGAGCATTCCCAACTCCCACAACCCCTTATCACAGGTATTATATTTAGTTTCGCATTATAGGTTGCTTTTTCTATAGCATTTCTTGTTTGTTTTGCTTTACCTAACCCTATACCTACATGGCCATTTTTATCTCCCACCACCACAAGACTTTCAAACCTTGTAACTTCCCCTGCAGCTGTTTGTTTTTGTACAGCTCTTGTAAAAAGCACCTGTACTTGTAAATTAGGAATTAAAATATCTACAATAGCTGGTTCTTGAATTCTTAAATTATTTTCAAAGATCTCATCTATAGAATTTATTTTACCTTCTCTTACTAATTTTCCTAATGTTGTGGTAGGCTCCCAACTTTCCAAGCTCGTCATTTTATCCAAACCTCTCTTTAATTAATGAAAAAGTTTTATTAAAATATTCTTCTATATTTTCAGGCATAATATTTTGGGAAATAAGATAAGAAAAACGTTTTTTGTAATTTTCTTCATTTGTTTCTTTTAAAAGTTTAGCATATTTGATTATATGATTACCTTTTATACGTTCCTCAGAAGGAAGCATTTCTGGATCTACAGGAACTTTTAATCCTGCATCCAAAATTCCTTTGATTACAGCAAAAATTCTTGAGCCTTTTGTAGCTGAATGTAAGCCTATGTCTAAAGCTACATTTTCTATTTTTTTCTGCAGAGCAATTTTTCCAGCTATATACCCAATTAAATAACATGCAGACAAGTTTTTACAACTGTAAGGCCATCCAAATTTCTTTAAAATTATTGAATTGATACCTGCTAAACATATATCTCCTTTAATAGCTGGTTTAATAAATTGAATATTAATATATTTATTAGATCTTCTTACAACTAACCTTGTTTTCCCAGAAATTACGAATATTTTACGTTTATAATAATTGGTTAAACCTTTTCTTCTACGCTTAAATTTTAATAATTTCTTAGCCATTTTAAGTTTGACCGCTTTTATAACTTTCAATATATGCCCTAATTCTTGCTCGAGATGTTAATATTCCTGCTTTAACATATTTTCTTAACTTTTGGTATAATTTATTATCAATAAGTCCTTTATCGTATAGATTCCTTAGGTATTTTCTTAATCCTCTTATCTTTTTTACATATTCCTTTTTCTTAATTTTGATCTTCTTCCCTTTTATGCTTCCTGGACCTTTTCGTAATCCTTTTCTCTTTTGCTTTAATTTTTTCCTAAACCTTCCTTTACTAATTCCTTTTTTTGACTTGATTTTTATTATACCATCTTCAATTAATTTCCTTATTTCTTCACGTGAAATTACTGTTGATAACTTATCATAATATTCAGGATCAATATATACTCTGCTTTTACCTACGCCTTTTACTTTAGCAGCTAATTCTCTAACATAATCTAAGCTCATTTAAATCACCGGATTAGCTACTTTTATACCAAGTTTATTGGCAATATCTAATATTTGTAATCTTTTCTTTTTACCTACGGAAGCAGCTATTCTTATTATATGTTTATTTTTATCTAATTTTTCTACTTCTTTAGCATTATGAACGATAACTTCCATTAAACCAGAGGGGTGCAAATATCTTGCCTTTTTAATTTTTCTATATCCTATATTTACTATAGGAGGCCAACCTTTTCTCTTTAAACGCATTTTGGTATCTAAACCTTTAGGTCTTCTCCAACCCGAATCTTCAAGTCTTTTAACTTTCCATGAATCTGCTCTTACAAAATCTGGCATTTTTCTTTTTTGTTTTTCTCTAATTTTTAAGGCTTTATTTATCTCCTTCATTTTCCTCTATAATAAACATAAATTCCATCTAAGAATTTCCTAGGATCCTTATCTTTAATTTTTGTTGCTAATTGAATATTAAAAGCTGTTTGGCTTACTTCATCTTTATCTATTCCACTTATTATTACATCTTCTCCTTCAACTTTTACCTGCGTATACTTACCTAAAATTTTTGCTACTCTTGGTGATCTCTCACCTATAAAGTTTTCAATATATACGGTATCTCCTTTAACTTTAACATTAATAGGAAAGTGAGTATGAACTATTTTAAGTTTATAAACATATCCTTCAATTACTCCTTTTATTGAATTTTTTATTTTCGATGCTAAAGTATATAATAAGGATTTACCTCTTTTGCCTTTAATATAAACTTCTATTATTATCTTGTTATTTTCCTTGTAGATTTTATACTTATTTTTGGAAATGTTTAACTTTCTTGGACTAAAGTCTTTTACAATTTCACCTTTTGGACCTTGTATTTTTACCAAATAATTATCGTCGATATCCACATTTATATCCTCAGGTATAGGTAATTCCTCTTTAAAAATTAATTGATTAATAGACATAAGCTAAAGCTACTCCTCCAATTCTTTTTTCAAATGCCTCTTTAGTTGTCATGACACCTTGGTTTGTTGTCACTATAATTATTCCAATATCTCTGCTAGGCAAGTACTTGCTCTCTAATTTTACAAATTCCCTATAACTATATCCTAGTCTAGGTTTTATTATACCGCAATTATTTATTCTTCCAAGTAATTGTATTCTAATCTTAGAACCTCTTCCATCATCTATTACTTCAAATTCTCCAATATATCTATGACGTTGAATTGTTTTTAACACCTCAATCAAAAGTTTTGATGAAGGATAAACTAGGCATTCTTTTTTATTCCTCATCTCTGCATTTTTAATTGAAGTTATCATATTAGCAAGGAGCCTCATGATAACTTATTATTTTAAAAAAGCAACATATAAACCTTTATTCATATTTTTTAAATCCGACCAAAGGAGCAATTTCCCTAAAACATCTTCGACAATAATATAAATTATATTTCTTTATTACACCTTTTGTAGTACCGCATCGTTTGCATTTAGAAACGATTTTACCAAACTTTCTTTCCTTGGGTTTTATTTTACCCATTATTCTATCACCGTGTTAAATCTTTCCTGCACAAATTGAATTGCTTCCTCTTTTTTAACTAAATGATTTTTTCCTATTTTATTTCTTCTCCTTTTCCTAAACTTAACTCTATAACCAGGTTTTTCTAAATTAACACAAACATCCATACCTACAATTCCTATTGTAGGATCATATTTCATACCAGGTATGCTTATATGCTCCTTTATTCCAAAGCTGAAGTTTCCTAACTCAGTAAACGAAGATGCTTTTAGTTTTTTATTTACAGCTTCTAATAATTTATCAAGCAAAATTTCAGCTTTTTTACCTCTTACTGTTGCTATGCAAGCTATAGGTTCACCCCGCTTAATTTTAAATTCCTTAATTGTTTTTTTAGCTCTTCTTATAGAAGGCTTTTGCCCAGTTAATTTTTCTAATACGATCATGGCTTTTTTAAGCTTTTCTTCATTAGCTCCAACGCTAATATTTAATGTAACTGAACGCAATTTTACTTTAGTCATAGGATTTATTTTACTCTCCTCTTTAATTTCCAAAGTTTGTGTTTCGCTCATGTGTGATAAATTACAGGTTTAACTATATCTTCTTCTTTTTCTGCAACCTTTATTAAAGGCTTATCATATCCTATTGGCATAGTATACTTAAGACTTGTTCGAATTATTTTTCCATCATGAGATTCTATTTCTACTATCGATTTTCTCCTAGGCATCAATTCAATAATTTTCTTTAGGAAACCATAATAGCCTGCATTTACTCCTCCTATAATTAGGCATAAAACTCCTTCTTGTAGCTTAATTGTTTCTTTTATTTTTTGGTTTGGTAACTCTAATAAAATACTATCATAAGTTTTGAAATTGTTAGATTCAGTTTTATCTATTAAAAAATTTCTACCATCATTTAAATTCACTTGCAATTTATTTCCTTTGATAGCAACTTTATTTTCTATCCTACAAATTTTTAAAGAAGATTCCTCTAAAGGAATTTTTGTAACGACTAGCGGATAACCTTTAAATGGTAATAATCTGTAAGCGAAAGGATCCTTAGCAAATTCCAGAGTATCCATTAAGCCTACAGGGAATTTATAGTCTTTTACTACCGCTTTATCCCTTTTAACATAACCTTGATCTAAAATATACTTTACTTCTTTTAAATTTGAAGCATAACCTAGTATATCTCTGATAATTATTCCTAATGGTATACAGCTGGTTTTTTTATGGGGTCCTGGTGAAGGAGAAATTGTCCATTTATATTGTTTTTTAAGAATAGACCAAAAATCAGGAGCAGCTAACCTTTTTATATGCGTCATGCTACACTGCTTTTAACTTTTCAGCACGATATTTATCATCTAAATATAACTTTACTATCATTACTTTCGAAGCATGAACAGGTATCATAACAGGTCTTCCACGAATATTTTTCCTTGTAAGACCTTCAATAAATACATAGCCTTTTTTAGGATTAACCTTAGCTACTTTACCTTCAAACCCTTTATATGTCCCTCTCATCACTCTTACAATATCATTTACACGGACACGTAAAGATCTCCTTTTATATTTTTGTCTTAATTCTTCAGATAAATGAGCCGATAATAGTTTTCCGTAATCTTTATTGGTAAACTTTTTAAAAATTAACCTTCTTTGCTTTCTCGGTTGCGAAGATGTCATATTATAATTGAAGCAATACTTGCTATCTTTGGCCAGCGTTCCACAGCTTCTTTGGCAACAGGACCAATAATTTCCGTTCCTTTAACATCTCCTTCAGGTGTTAGAATTATTACAGCATTATCTTCAAATGATATCCATGTTCCATCAATTCTTTTGTAGGGTTTTCTTTGCCTAATAACAACCGCATTCATTAATTGTCCTATTAATTCTGGTTTTCCTTTAGTTACGGAAATCTTTACCATGTCTCCTACAGATGCTCCAGGAACTCTTCTTCTTCTGGTTTTAATATCAAACACATTAATTACTTTTCCCATTAATACACCGCTATTATCTGCACACTTTACTATAGTCTGATTAAATATACCCTCACTAAGTTTAGGTCTAATTATTGCAGCTGAAACTTTTCCTCCTCTTTTAACCATATTTCACACCGATATGAATTATTTGCATGATTTTTACTTATTAATTTTTCTTTATTTTATTACTTTTAAAATAACAGATGAAACAGTCTTAGAAATGGGCCTTATTTCACCTATAATTACTCTGTCATTTTCTTTTACTTTAATACAGTCAGGTATATGAACATGATATTTACTTCTTCTCCTTTCATATCTTTGATATTTTCTAATCCAAACTAACCTTTCTTTAACAACAACTGCAGTTTTATTCATTTTTATTTTTAAAACTGTTCCTTCGTCAATTCTGCCTCTAACACTAATTTCACCATGAAAAGGACATGTTTTATCATTACATTCGGCTTCTGGAGGTTCTATACCAAAAATTATTCTTTTTCTCCTCATAGTTTTTTTATTCTATCTTCAGGTTTTCCTAAAAGATCTTCTCCTTTTATCATTACTTTATCACCATTTATTAAAAATAAAAAATTAAAACATCTTTTTAAATACTTTTTTATTTTATTATCTTTTGTTAATACTTTTATAGTTTCCTTAGTTTCATCGATAATCATACCTTCACCTACTTTTTTATATTTTTTATCATAACATTCAACAAATAAACCCAACAATTCATGATATATTATATTATCTTTTCTTAGCTTCATTTTTAAGTTCCTCTTCCCTATTTATAGTTAAAATTCTAGCGATCTCTTTTCTTATATTTTTAAGGAGTTTAACATTTTTAGGAGGTTTTCCTGCTTCAAATAATCCTCTATTTTTTATTAATTCAAGCCTTAATTCTTCTAATCTTTTTAATCTTTCTTCTTTAGATAATTTTCTAAGTTCCTTTGTTTTCATTTGTACTCACCTCCAAAGCTTTTATTTTATCTACTAATTTAGGTATCTCATCCCAATATTCTAAAGGCGGAAATATTTTAACAGATATTCCATATATGCCTGGCTTTAAAAGAATGGAAGTTTTAGCTTTTTTAACGTATTTTTCATAAGGTTCACCAGATTTTGGCATAAAGCCAAACCTAAATCTTTCAGTTCTTGCTCTATCACTATCAAGTTTTCCACTTATTTCTATTTCGGCACCTTTAGCTCCTGCATCCATTATTTGTTTAAGTATTAAGTTAGCAGCTCTTCTGAAATGTATGCCTTTTTCAATTAAACTAGCTAGTCTATTAGCCATAATAGATGCACTTAGAGCAGGCTCTTTTACTTCATTTATGAATATTTCAATATTTTTAATGTTAAACTTCAATTTTAATTCTTCTTCAACTTCTTTTATTTTCAATCCGTGAGGACCTAATGCAAGCCTCGGTTTTTCAACATCAATAATTATTCTTATTCCTGCAGCGAATTGCTGTATATCAACATTATCGACACCTGATTCTTTTAATTTTTCAAAAATGTATTCTTTTATTCTAGCATATAATTCATTAATTTGAAGAAATTGTTTTGCTAAGTTTACCATGTTATTCCTCTATACCGGCAACTTCGATATGAACAAGTTCTTTAAAATAAGGTGAAGAACGTCCAAATGCTCTAGGAATATACTTTTTTATTTTCATACCTTTCTGAGCAGCACAATGAATAATTTTAATCTTGGAAGTATCAAGACCTTTAAATTCAGCATTAGCTTCAAGAGATTCAAGAATTTTTAAGAGATGCTTAGAAACTTTTATAGGATATCTTGCAGGACCACTAGTATTATCATATTTATGATGTGGTACTTTTTTGTTAAACCTTTTATAAGGTATTGCTCTTTTACCTTCAATTACCTCTTCAAGAATTTTTTTGGCTTCGTCAAGTTTTCTACCTTTTATATATCTACAAACTTCAACAGCTTCTTTAAATGAAATATTTAAATCTCTTCCACTTGCTAATACAGATTTATCAGGATCAAGTCCTTTAATTGAATAACCAAATTCTGGCATTATTTCAATGCAACATACATAGAGCCTCTTGTAGCTCTTAGACCTGGTTCACCATGTATAACTTTCTTCGTAGTTATTGAAAACTCACCCAATCTATGACCTATCATTTCAGGAGTAATTTCAACTGGAACAAATTCTTTACCATTGTAAACGTGAATTGTTAATCCGACCATTTCAGGTAAAATAATCATGTCTCTTGCATGCGTTCTAATCGGTTTACTATATGTTCCTTCTTTAGCTTTTCTAATTTTTTCTATGAGCACTTTATGTTTCTTTAGCAAACCTCTTTTTATACTTCTTCTTTCTCTTGCGTTTAGTAAATTTATAAATTCATCCATAGGTAATGATTTTAATTGATCTATTGTATAACCGCGATAGGTAAATTCTCTTGGCATATTAAATTATTTTATAAGGTATAAATATAAAATTATCCTTTTCTCCTTCCAGTCCTTCTAGGTCCATAATAACCTACTTTTTTGCCTGGCGGAGATGTTTTTTTAACAGGTCTTCCTCCTTTAGGATGGGCTCCCCCACCGTGAGGATGCGAAGCAGCATACATAGCTTTACCTCTTACAGTAGGCCATTTAAATGATTTTGCTTTAGAAATATGATATTTCTTACCAGCTTTTAACAGGGGTTTTTCAATTTTTCCTCCTCCTGCAATTACTCCGATGGTGGCTAAACATCTTTTATCAAGTTTTATTAATTTACCAGAGGGTAAACTTACAATTGTTCCATCTATAGTTTGAGAAAATACTGTTGCATAAGACCCAGCAGCTCTTACAAATTTTCCTCCATCAGCATATCTCCTTTCTATATTAAAAATTAAAGTTCCTTCAGGAAGAGAACCTATTTGCGTTATGTTGCCAGCTTTGATAGGAACGTTTTTACCTATAAAACACTCACTTTTCTCAAATATTCCTTCAGCAGCAATTGTATAAAATTCTTTGCCGTCGCCTAAAGAAATCAAAGCTAGAGGTGCTTCCCTTCCACTTTCAGAATCTATTTCCTTTACTATGCCTTTTATAGGTTGCTCACTATTCTCAATTAACTCATGAAGCCATGAAGGATATTTTATAGGAGCTATTCTTCTCCAAGTGGGCGCTATAAATGTAGATGAACCACGCCCAGCTCTTTGCTGCCTTAATCTCTTACCCATATTATATTAAACCTAATTTTGAGTATAATTCTAAAGCGGAAAACTCCTTTGACAATTTTACTATGGCCTTTTTTTCATACTTTGGGGTGATTAAAACGTTTACTTTTTCTACCTTTACATTATATAAGTTTTCAATAGCTTTCTTGATTTCTTTTTTATCTGAATTAATATCCACGATTAAAGTTAATTTATTTTCAAATTCAGCTAACTTCAAAGCTTTTTCCGTTACTATAAACCTATGTATAATTTTCAAACTCATGTCAATTCACCAATATAACCAAATTTTTCAGCTAAATATTTATATGAATTAATTGTCCAAATCGTAAGCCTTCCAGGCAAGCAGCCAGGTGCTAATGCATGTATTGGTAAATTTCTTACATCATAAACATCGACGCCTGGTAAATTTTTAAAAGCATTTTTTATTGGTTCTTCACCTAAAACTACCAATAAAGGTCCTTTTCTTTCTTTATATTTTCTTCCTCTTCTTTTACCTTTACCTGCTCTTATTTTAATGTTATCTTTAACTCTAATAATATCATCATAAATACCTATTTTTTTTAGAAATTCTTCGACCTCTTTAGTTTTGTTTATTTTCGCCACCTCTTCTCCAATTACTAGGGGTAATTTAAGTTCAGAGTTAGATATTTTATGTCCACGTTTTAATATCATGTTTAAATTAGCAGTACAGGCTATAGCGCTAAAGAAAGCTTTCCTTTTTTCTTTTTTGTTAATTTTAACTTTGATTACTTTATTAGATTTTGGTGCTGTAGGATTATAACCTCCTCGAGTCATAGGAGCAAAAGCTCCTTGAGATGCTTTTGGATAACCTGAACCTTTTACTCTGGGTACTCTTGCAATACCATAACCTACCCCCCAACTTTCAGCTGTAGTTTTTTTACCTGCCAAAGGATCAACACCTTTAGGTTGTTTCATATTTTGAAGTTCGGTGAGAACAGCTCTTTTAATTAAATCATATCTATATTCTGTTAAAAAAGGTATGGGAACAAAATTTAATTTAGCTATTTCTTTTCCTTCAGCTCCAATTAAAGAAACAGAAAGCGATTTGCTCATTTTATAATTTGAATTAATTTATAACTTCTAGCATGTTTTGGAGGCTTAATAGGAGCTCTTAAAAATATTACTCTTTTAGGTGGTCCCATAACAGAGCCTAATAATAATATAAATGAATTCTTGATTATGCCGTAATGAGGAATTCCTCCTTTTTTATTTATAATTGAAGGATCCTTACCTAATAGAATTATTTTTTTATTATATATTGTCCGTTTATGAAAACCCATTTGGCCTGCTCTAGGCACAAATCTCATAAGAGTAGGTTCTATTGGTCCAATTGAACCAACTTTTCTATACCCCTTTCGATGCTTATGCCACCTTGGTAAGATTTTGACACCAAACCTTTTAACTACTCCTTGAAAACCTTTACCTTTTGTTATTCCTATGATATCTATGTATTCTCCTTCATTAAACACATCATCTATTTTTACTTCTTTTCCTAATATACTTTGAGCATATTCTAAAGCTTTTACAGGTTCCCCTCCTACCTTTATTTCAAATATTTCAGGTTTTTTCCTACCTATTGTTGTTAAATAAGGCTGCGTACATGCTATTACTCTCACTTCTGCTATATGATTTTTTAAAGAATCAACATTGATAGGTTTTTTGTTTTTGAATTTATAATACTTAGAAATTTTTTCAGGGATTTTTTCAGTAAAAATCGTGGTTAAATTAACCAATCTTCCATATCTATTACCATACAGTTTTATTCCTGCTATAAATAGAGGAGGTACTTCTATTACAGTACATGCTTTTACTACTTCTTTACCGTAGGTAGGAGATTTTTCATATGAATCAAGCAGTAAAACACTACACATAAAGGCCTTATATCCTACGAAACCTAATAACTTAGGCGTAGTTAAAGATATTTTAGGCCAAGATTTAACAGTAACACGAATACTTTTTGCTCTTACTCTTGGATAAAAACCCATTGAACCTCTTCTAGGAGCGCCCATTTTTAAATTGAATAACAAAAATACTATTAAAAGGTATTAATAAATTTTGCTTTTAATTTATATTCAAGAAGAAGTGTTAATTGTATGATTTTAAAAAATTAAAAACCTAGCCTTTTATGGTGAGACGAAAGATTAAATATTTAAAAAGATATTTTTCTTCAACATGATAGCAACATCCCCTAGCTTGGATGATAATTAATGAGACTGGTGGAGAAGCATCCAGTATACATCAAACTTTTTTCTATGAATGATCTTTATTTTATCCAATCCAGAGACTCAAGAAATTTAAATTGCGTGACCATCTGTGTCACCTGACCACCCTCAAAGCTAGATTTGGCAACAAATCGATGAAAGAAACGATGAACTGTTTTGAAAAGTGAAATCTTAAGCTTTTTAAGTCAGCTAAAAAATTAGATTAAAAATACTTAATGTTCCGAAAATAGCTTCATCTGTTCTTATTGTAATCACTCCTTGATTTGGAAAAACATTTAAAATGACATCAGCTAGATCATCTAGATTATAATTAAGTTTAAGAAATATTTCATATAATCCCTCTTTGGGCGAACCAAATAAAAAAATCAATTTTTGCTTGTCTTTTATAAGTTTTTGTAAAATTAATAAGTTTTCCAAGTTCAAAATTTTGCATTTAGGAGAGAAAAGTTCTTTGGAAGTTGCAATTATAAAAGATTTTGGTTTTTCAGATTTTAAGAAATTAATAAGATCATTTATTACTTTAATAGAGAAATTAAAATATTTTTCACTTTCATTAAATACCAATTCCCAACGACCATTAATAAAAGAAAGTTTGACAATTTCTCCTTTCTTTAGTTTAGAATTTTTAATTTTTATTAACTGTTTTAAGCCTGCATTTATAAAAGCAATTCCTTTTTCATTTTTAACAACAAGACCTATTCTATTTTCTTTATCTTCTTCAATATTAGCTCTTATTGGAGGGGCTGCTCCTACATATTTTAAATCTTCATCTATTTTATACACATATTTACGCAAATAAGAAGGAATAGAAAAGAAATTTAACAGTTTAATTAAAACCTTATCATAGTTTTCATAATTAAATAAAATAGCTTCATTTACATTAAAAGTAAAAAATGTTCTAGCTAAATTGGCTATTCTTATAGTTTTTTCACGTAAATGGGAAATATCAGAAAAAACGTTTGTGGGAAAAACTACACATATTTTTCGTTTTATCAATTTACTTCTTTTTTTCCTTCTTTTCTTCTTTTCTTTCTTCTACAGATTTTGTTTCTTCTTTAAATATAGAAGTTCTTTGTCTTCCGCCCATATAGTAATAATAAATACTTTAATAGGATAAAAATTATTCGTTAAAATTAAAACCTCTTTTAATTTCTATTACGTTAACATATTTAGGTTTTAGTTTACTGATTATATACATATATGCGTCCCAAGGCTTTGATTTTTCTCCGCATGTAAATATATCTATAGCTACATAACCATATTCAGGCCATGTATGTACAGAAATATGGGATTCAGCAATAAATAGCATTATTGAAAGTCCGCCCGTATTTTCAAAAATAACATACTTCTCATCTAAAATTTTAATATTTGCCAACTTTGCAGCTTCATAAAGTAATTCTTTCATTAAATGTATGTTGGTTAAATAAGAAGAATTTTTATCGATTCTAAGGTCTGCTATTACATGCTTTCCAATCTCGAACAACTTTACAGGTTCTAATTGTTCACCTACCCCCATTTAACATTTTTAACTTCATAATTTTAGCTTAAAAATTTTTCTTTTTTTAAAAATCAATGTAAATTCGGATTAAACTAATGCACCTTCTTAAAAGATAAGAATTTCAACCCCTGTAATTTATTTTACAAAAAAATTAAAGGTATGTAATTTATGGAGGGGAAAATCAGATAAATGGAATTATACGCCGGGAGTGGGATTCGAACCCACGAGGGGAAAAATCCCCACAGGCTCTCAAGGCCTGCGCCTTGTCCACTAGGCTTTCGGGAATTTTATCCCGGCTAATTTCCCGGCAATATTATTAATAATAGAAATATAAAATAAATCTAAATATAAATGCAAACCATAAAACTTACTTTATATTTATTGAAATTTTTACGTTAGGAGGTAATTTTATTCTTGCTAACTGTCTTACCATATATTCTGTAGCAAGCACATCAATTACTCTTTTATGAATTCTTAATTCCCATCGATCAAAGGTATGAGTACCGTCTCCACAAGGGGTTTTTCTAGTAACAACTTTTAACCTCTTTGTCGGTAACGGTATCGGTCCAGCTATTCTTGCATTCAAACTATCTGCTAGCTCTTTTATTTCTTTAGCTACTCTTTCTAATTCTTCCACATTTGTGGCTGTCAAAAAAATTCTTGCTATTCTAGGCATTAAATTTTAGCCGGCTCAACGTCCAATACTACTCCTGCAGCTATTGTTCTACCCATATCACGTATAGCAAATCTGCCTAAAGCTGGAAATTCAGAATATTTCTCAACTATTACTGGTCTAATAGGTCTTAGTTTAACTATAGCTGCGTCTCCTTGTTTTATAAATTTAGGATTTTCTTCTATCGTTGCGCCTGTCCTTATATCCAGTTTCTTTTGTATTTCTTCAAATTTTGTAGCTACTGTAGCTGTATGAATATGCATTACAGGAGTATAGCCTACTGCAATAGATGTTGGGTGGTAAATTACAAAAATTCTTGCTATAAAGGAATTTGCTACTGTAGGAGGATTGCTAACATGACCTACTACATCTCCTCTTTTTACATCTTCTTTAGCTATTCCTTTAATGTTAAAGCCTATGTTATCGCCAGGTAACGCTTCTTGAATTGGTGTATGATGAGTTTCTATTGATCTAACCTCACCTTTCTTACCTGAAGGCATCACAACAACAGTATCTCCAACTCTTAATCTGCCACTTTCAACTTTACCTACAGGAACTGTACCAACCCCTGTTATTGAATACACTGCTTCTATAGGAATTCTTAAAGGTTTATCTACAGGTCTTGGAGGGATTATAAATTCATCTAATGCTTCGACTAGAGTAGGGCCTGTATACCATGGCGTATTTTTACTTCTTTCTATTAAGTTATCACCGTACCATGCAGATATTGGAACAACCCTAATTTTATCAACAGGATAACCTAATTGTTTTAGTAAATCTAAAATTCCTTTTTTAACTTCCTCATACCTTTCTTTACTATAATTTACTGAAGGATCGTCCATTTTATTAATTGCAATTACTAATTGGTTCACGCCCATAGTTCTTAAAAGGAAAGCATGTTCTCTTGTTTGTCCGGTTGCTCCTATGCCTGCTTCAAATTCTCCTTTTTTAGCTGAAACAACCAATATTGCTGCATCTGCTTGAGAAGCTCCGGTAACCATATTTTTAACGAAATCTCTATGCCCTGGAGCGTCTATGATCGTAAAGAAGTATTTCTTTGTTTCAAATTTTAAGAAAGTTAAATCGATCGTCATATCTCTTTCTCTTTCCTCTTTATAAGTATCGAGTATCCATGCATATTTAGCAAATTCTTTACCTCTTTTCTTTGCTTCTTCTTCAATCTCTTTTAACTTTTTTTGGTCTACAACACCTAGTTCATATAAAAGATGACCTGTAGTAGTACTTTTACCATGGTCTACGTGTCCTGCCACTATTAAATTAAGATGCGGTTTCTTTTCCGACATATGAACTTAGAAAAATATTATGTTTTTAGATTTATAAATATTTTTAGTTTTATCTTGATGATAACGCTATCCTTTCTACTTCTTCTTTTTTCTTTATAGCATAAGATTCAGGACTATTTTGAGCTGCTAATATTATTTCATCAGCTAAACTTTCTTCTATAGGTTTTGGTTTGTTAAACGAAGATAAACGTGCTCCTTCACAAATCCATCTTAACGCCAAATCTACTCTTCTTTGTGGAGCGACATCTACAGCAACATGATATACAATACCACCAAGTAATATTCTTGTTGTTGCTTCTCTTGGAGCTACATTTTCTATAGCATTAACTAATACTTGTATTGGATTCATTTTTGTTTTTAATTCAATTATAGTAAAAGCTTTTCTGACAATATTTAAAGCTTTGATTTTTTTACCTTGATTTCTACCTTTCTTCATTAAATGATTTGCCAATCTTTCATAAATAGGCATATTTGACTTACCAAATCTTTTATTTGCATATATTCCACTTGTGGTAGGTGCATGTAAAGCAGACAAATTAATATATTTTACTAAACTGATATCATTAACTTTTACGTCTTTAGTACTCCATTTATTAAATACTAAAATTTCTTTTTGAGCTAATACCATTTTTATCTTTGTGGTTTTTGTTTTTTACCCTTTAAAATTTCGCTTAACGCAACACCATTTACTTTTACCACTTTCCATCTTACACCAGGCAAGTCACCGTAAGCTCTTCCTTGAGGGCCGCCGATACCCTCTACAATAACCTCATCATGTTCACTAATTATATTCAAAGCTCCATCCTTAGGTACAAAAGCTGTTATTTGCTTTCCGTTTTTTACAAGTTGTACTCTTACACATTTTCTTACAGCTGAATTTGGTTGTCTTGATTCTACTCCTACTTTCTCAATAACTATACCTCTTGCTTGCGGAGCACCCTCCAAAGGATCATACTTTTCTTTTAATCTTAGCAATCTTCTTTTATATTCTATCTTACTCCATCTAAATTTTTGCCTTTTTTTCCTTAATTTCCTAGCAGCAAATAAACCTAATGGAGATTTTTTACCCATGATAAAGATAATATAAGTTAATATTTTTAAATTTAAACAACAATAACATTGCTTATTTCAAAATATCTTTTTGATATTATTCTGGCTCTTCCTACATTTTTACCCTTATATCCTATCACTTTAGCTTTAATCTCAGGATCAACATATACTAATGCATATTTATTTCCTTTTGGATTGGTTATAATTTTTACATCTTGGATCTCAAAAGGAGAAAAACAACTTTTTATTAATTCTATAGGGTCTTCATAGTATGGAATTATTTCGGTATCTCTTTTAATTATTTTCTTTAATAATTGCACATTTTCTCCATTTTTACCTATTGCAAGGCCAACATATTTAGGTTCAACCAAAAAAATCACTCTATTAAAATTATCATCTATTATACAATCTTTAGCTTTAACAGAAGTTGTTAATTCAAAAATATTTAAAAACTCTAACTCAGTATTAGACAAATTGATGCCTTCTTTCATATTCTAAGTCTTAAATAATTCAAAAATATTAGATTCACCAGGAGAAATTATAGCTATTGAAGTTATCGGAAACTTTTTACCACATAAATTACCCAATTCTATACTGCTACCATTAAAAATGTATACTGGTGTTTCAGCTAATTTTGCATAGTAGAGAATTTTTGAATATATTTCCTTAGGTATTTTAGAAGCTAATATTATTCCTAATACTTTTTTATGATAAAGGGCATCCAATACCTCTTTGAAACCATAATAACATTTTCCTGTTTTTAACAATAATTTTAGTTCTTTTTCAAGATCCACCATGGCTTTCAATTCCTACTAAATTAAGATATTTTTCTATATCTAAATAAGTTTTAATTATTGCAGTGCCTGTGGGAATATATTGACCAGCGATTATGTTTTCTGCTATTCCTTTAAGATTTTCATGCTCGCCACGAGCTGCAGCTTCAAATAGATGTTTAGTGGTTATTTCGAAAGCAGCTTTTGCTAATGGGCTACTTTTAATACCTACCACTCCGTGTCTACCTATCTGTCTAATTTTACCTGTTCTTGTAATCATATCAGCTAAAAGCATTATATGTTTAACATTTACATCAAGAGCTTGTTCTTCAAGTAATTTCATCGATTCTTTTATAATGAGGTTCCGAGCTGCTTCTATTCCTAATATACTATAAACTTCAAAAATGTCATTAGTATAAACCCTCCTCTTATCTACTTCCTCAATACTTAAGATTTCCTTTAAGTTTGATCCTTCAGCTTCTATTATATATTCTTCTTTGCCATCTTCAAGCGTAATTTTTCTAACCATAGTTCGTCTTATCTTAGGCACACCTTTTAACCTTATTTTTAAAATTTTTTCCCTTAGCTTATATAATTGTGATACATTTAACGGTTTTTTAGCTTTGATTTTAATCGCATTTAATTTTTTAGATAAATGTACATCTACACCTTTAATTTGATTAATAGCTTTTAGGATTGTATCAAAAGAGATATTTCGTTCCTTTATTATATTAGGATTCAAATAAAGCGTGATCGTAGATTCTAAGATATCTGAATCATATTTTTCTATAAGATCACCAACAAATAATTCTTCAATTTTCTTTGCTATTTCATAAGCTTTTTTAAAACTTTGGCAGTAAGGTTGTTTTAAGGGTATGCGCATAATAGGTGTAGAAGGCCTCTTTCTTGCATCAAAAATTTCAATTAAACGAGGTAAACCTAAAGTTACATTTAATTCTTTAACACCTACAAAGTGAAATGTACGTAAAGTCATTTGGGTACCTGGTTCTCCTATACTTTGGGCTGTTACTACACCTATGTTTTCTCCAGGATGGATCTGTGCCTTATTATAACTTTCTATTACTTTTTTAATTATTCTTCTTACCACCTTATTCCTAAGCTTTTTATATTTTTTTAATTCATCTTTAAGTTTTTCTATAACATATTCGGAAATTCCTTCGTTCCTTAATTTTTTAATATAATATTTAGACAGTTTCATTTTCCACAACTTCTTTTACTATATCATTTACATCAATTGGATCATGCCAGACACTCATACTTGGATCTACACCATCTTCCCCATATAAAAATTGAATTATATTTCCTTCAGCATCTTTAACAGTTCCGTCATAATCTACATAAACATCTAATAACGCATTGATCAATCTTCGTTGCATATACCCACTTTGGGAAGTTCTTACTGCAGTGTCCACCAAACCTTCTCTGCCAGAAACTGCATGAATGAAAAACTCTATTGGAGTTAGACCAATTTTATAATTACTCTTTATAAAACCTTTTGCGAAAGCCCCTAAATCTCCTTTATTGAAATGAGCTAAAATTCTTCCTTCATATCCTCTTGACATTCTTTTACCTCTTAATGTTTGTTGTCCAATACAAACAGACATATGAATAAGATTTAGCATTTTACCCCTTGCTCCTGTTTTAGCGGTGATCAAGATAGAATTATCTTTGGAGAAATATTTTTCTGCAAATCTTCCTGCCTCATCTCTAGCTAAATTTAATTCATCTATTATTTTTTGTTCTAAAGTATCTTCCAATGTAGAACCAGGTTCTCTTTCCAATTTTCCTTTCTTATATAACTCTATATATTCATTAACTTTTTCAACATGTTTATTGATTATTTTTTCTATTTCTTTATATGCTTCTTTTGGCAAATCTTCTTCATCAAGACCTATTGTAAAACCATAATGATCTAAGAAAAATACCAATGCCCAACCCAATTTATTTAAGAAATCTTTGGTTTTCTCAGGTCCATATTTTAAGTATATTTTATGTAATAGCGTCTTGGCTTTTTGATCTCCAATAGCATTATGATCAATAACTCCTTTCAATATTTTACCTTTTTTTATAACTAAATCTTTGTCTTCTTCTCTAAAAGCTGCCAAACATTTTCCTTCATAATTTATCTCAGGTAAGAAAAATTCGAATATTTCCTTACCTAAATATTCATCCTTCACCAATTTTTCTTTATACTCTGAATGAGCAAGTATAGAAGCTGTTAAGAATTTATTTAATTTTGTTTGTCTATTTGTTAACAAATATGAAGCTGTAATATAATCATGTAAAGCGCCTATTATCATACCGCCATATCTAGGTGTTACCATTTGCTTTTCTACTTTCATTATTACTTCTAACTCACTTTTTGCTTCTTCGTCTTGAGGAACAAATAAATTCATTTCGTCACCATCAAAATCGGCATTATAGGGTGGACAAACTAAAGGATGAATTCTGAATGTTTTATATGGAAGAACTTTAACACGATGTGCCATCATTGACATTCTATGCAGAGAAGGCTGTCTATTAAATATAACAAGATCTCCATCCTTTAAATGTCTCTCAACAATATAGTTTAAAGTAAGCTGTTGCGCTAATTGATTTCTGTCTTTTACAAAACGTAAATCTATTTGACGACCTTCTGGCGTTATAACATAATTTGCACCTGGATGAGCATCAGGACCATTTATTACATATGTTTGAAGTTCCTTTAAATTCCAACTTGTAACTTTTACAGGTATAGTTAGCCTTTTAGCAATTTCATATGGTACACCTACTTCATCGATACTTATATATGGATCTGGTGAAATCACAGTTCTTGCAGAAAAGTCGACTCTTTTACCTGAAAGGTTACCTCTGAATCTTCCCTCTTTACCCTTTAACCTTTGGGCTAAGGTTTTTAATGGTCTACCTGATCTATGAATTGAAGGTGAAGCACCTGCTATTTCGTTATCGAAGTAGGTAGCTACATGAAACTGTAAAAGATTCCAATGTTCATCTATTATTAACTGTGGAGAGGCTGAGTCTATACTTTGTTTTAATTTTTCATTTGTCCTTACAATATCTCCAAGCTTATGGGTTAGGTCATCTTCGGATCTTTCACCTGTTTCCAAAGTAATGGATGGTCTAATAATTATTGGAGGAACAGGTAAAGAGAATAAAATGGTCGATTCAGGTCTTGAATAAGGCGGATCAAATCCCAATAGCCTAGCTTCCTCATCACTAATCTTCCTTAACCTTTCGTATATATCAAAAGGAGTTAATGGTCTAGGTATTTTTTCTCTTTCTTCGTAAAAATAATATGGCCTTTCAAATTTTATTTTAGGCTGAATAGATTTACAGTGAGGACATGTTTCAATTTGAGAAGCACGTTTTATTACTAAATTAATTATTAAATTTGCTAATAAAGTAAGATTCTGCTGCTTAAACTTATCTAGTAATTTTTTATATTTTTCGATTCTTGCATCATCTAATAACAGTCTATTACAATTAGCACACGTGGCTTGTAAAGAATTTAAAATATTCTTAGTAAAGCCAATATGAATAACTGGCCTTGCCAAATCTATTCTACCAAAATGTCCTGGGCATTGATCTATCTTACCACCACAAGTATCACAACTTTGACCTGGTTCTAAAGTTCCTAATTTTTTATCCATAAGACCAAAGGGTATGGGAGTCCATTCTTCATCATAAGTATCAGGAACGGTAACAGCTACAACTGATAACCTTCTAATTTGTTCTTGTGAAAGTATTCCAAATTTGATACCACCAATAATATATTCTTCTATTTCCATTTTTTAACCACCTCTTCTACAATTATACGCGGCATAATGCACATGCTCATTAATTCTTGCAATAATAACTTAAACGCATAAGCTGTTTTAACTTTTGCCATATCATTATGCGGACCACAGAAATGACATGTCGTAACATTTCTTTTGAAATCAAAATAAGCTAAAGCATTGCATTTCTTACAAACATAAATATACGTTGGATCAGATGCTTCGAGCAATCTATCTTTTAATGAAGCTGATGCACCGTGAGCAATTAAACAGTCTCTTTCCATTTCTCCAAAACGTAACCCTCCTTCTCTTGCTCTACCTTCTGTAGGTTGTCTAGTAAGTATTTGAACAGGACCTCTTCCTCTTGCATGAATTTTATCACTCACCATATGATGCAGTTTCTGATAATAAACTATTCCAATAAAAATCTCTGCTATCATTTTCTCTCCAGTTAACCCGTTATACATGACCTCTTTACCTGTAGACTTAAAACCATATCTTTCCAACTCTTTTCTAATAAAATCTTCTTTAACATTTTCAAAAGGTGTACCATCTACTTGTTTAGCTGCTATTGCTGCATATTTACCTGCTATTGTTTCAAGTAATTGACCTACAGTCATTCTTGAAGGAATTGCATGCGGATTAATTATTAAATCAGGTATTATTCCGCTTTCAGTAAAAGGCATATCTTCTTGGTTTAAAAGTATACCTATTACTCCTTTTTGCCCATGCCTTGATGCAAATTTATCTCCAATTTCAGGTATTCTTTCATCCCTTACACGAACTCTAACCAAAACGTTACCTTCTATAGTATTACTTAGCAATACGGTATCTACAACTCCCTTTTCTTCATGTCTTAATGTCACAGAAGTATCTCTACGAGCTGCAGGACCAAACTCTTTAAATTCTTCAGCGAATCTGGGTGGGCTAGTTTTACCTATTAGAACATCTCCTCCTTTTACTTCCACTTCAGGCAATATTACACCATCATCTTCAAGTTTTGAATAAAATTCATGGGAATAATATCCTCTTACACCTGGCTGAGGTATTTCTATATGATCGCTTTCTCCTCCTGCATATCTATGCTCTTCTGCTTCATACAATCTCATAAACAATGACCTAGCCAAACCTCTATCTACAGCTGATTTGCTTATTATTACAGCATCTTGTATATTATAGCCTGTATAAGATAATACTGCAACAACCATATTTTGACCTGTAGGTCTCTTCTCTAATCCTATTAATTTTAACGGTTTAGTATAAACTAAAGGTACTTGTGGATAATAAAGTAGATGAAAACGAGTATATGCTGTTCTATGAATATTTGATACCGGTAAACCTAATGCTTGCTTACCCATAGCTGCTTGAAAAGTATTCCTTGGAGAATGATTATGTTCAGCATATGGTATTATTGAGGCAACAACTCCAAATAATGTTGCTGGTGGAAATTCAGCATAATTATGTTCCTTTGTTATCGAATTAATATCTATACTAATATAGGCATTTTCTTCCTCTTCTGCATCAAGATATTCCACTGCATACCCAACAAGATCACTCCAGCTTAATTCTCCACGTTTTACCATTTCTACATATTGCTTTGTTAATTTTAGTTTTCCATTTTCTACTATTAGTAAAGGCCTTAATACTCGACCACCATCGGTATTAATGTATACCTCATTCCCAGCAGGCTTTTTATATAATACAACATTTACCTCGAAACTAAGCTCAGCTTCTGAAAAAGGCGATTTCTTTCTTCTTAATTTTCTTAAATTATTAACTAATAATTCAGGATTTTTATGCTTCCCTACCAGCTCACCATCAACATAAACAGGAGTTAAATCTTCTCCTTTTTCTGTAGGAGGTAAAAGTCCTAATTTGCTTTTTAAAATTTCTTTTACCCTTTCAGCATGCCCTCCTACAGAAATCCTTGCAAGTAAAGCTAAATTTTTAACTAAACCACAATTAGGACCTTCAGGGGTCTCTATAGGACAAATCCTTCCCCATTGAGTAAAGTGCAAATCTCGAGCTTCAAAATGAGGCTGGGTTCTACTTAACGGTGAAACACATCTTCTTAAATGACTTAGTGTAGATAAATAATTTGTTCTATCAAGAAGTTGACTAACACCAGTTTTTCCTCCTACCCAATTTCCTGTTGCTAAAGCATATAGTATTTTTTCCGTTATTATATCAGTTCTTATTAAATTACTTAAATCAGCGAAAGCTGTTTTTTCACGAGTTTTTGAAAGCGTTTTTTCAATTTGATATTGTAAATCTTTAATAAATTGTTTAAACACGCTTCTAAATAATATAGCCAACAAATCTCCTGCAAGCTTTAATCTTTTATTTTTATAATGATCCTTATCATCTAATGGAACCAAACCTAAATATGCTTCTATTACTTTTCTAGCCATTTGAGCTAAAAACTGAGCTTTAGCTAACCTTTTATCTTTAGTTGTTCCAAGATGAGGTAAAAAGTTTTTATCAAGAACATTTTCTGCAGCTTCTTTTCTTTTTTCTAAAGGTCTTCCGTGAGCTATTCTATTACCTATGTATTCTAACGCTTCATCCTCATTTCTAATTTTCTCAGCTTGGAATAATGAAACATAAAGTTCATTTACAATTTCAGGTTTTGTTGAGATAGCTTCTATAATTTCACTATCAGAAACTAAACCTAAAGCTCTTAACATTATCACCAATGGTATTTTAGCTGGGATGGCTGCGAATGAAACGTATAAAGAGCCGTCTCTGCGTCTCTCTACCAACATAGGTACTCTTTGACCTGGTGTTGCAGAAATGACTTTAGCTACATGTGTTGCAGAAGAACCTTTTTGAGCTGCTGTGACAATTATCCTATTTTCTGCCATATCTTCTTGTGCAATAAGCACTCTTTCGGAACCATTAATGATAAAATAGCCTCCAGGATCTTCGGGATCTTCACCTAATGCTATTAATTCTTCTTTGCTAAGTTTAGAAAAATAACATATATCAGATTTAACCATAACAGGCAGGTAACCAATTAAAAACTTACCTTTTTGCCTATTAATATGGTCCAATACTAATTCCATTTCAAGCATTAAGGGAGCTGAATAAGTTAAACCCCTAAGTCTACAGTCTGTGGGAGTAAGTTTAATTTCAAAACCTTTGGCTTCTTTAATTTTTGGTTCTTCAACAGTTATTTTACCTAAGATAATATAGCTTCCTTCCACAGCTTCTCTTTGTCCTGTTGTGGTTTTTATCATTATTTGAATAATTTTATTTTCATCGATAATCTGCTGTAGACCTTTTCTAATAAAATCGTTATAAGAATCAAGATGTAATCTTGCTAAACCTTTTTCTTTTATAAAAGATTCTACTAGAACCCATAAATCTTCCCGTGTAATTTCCGTACTCATGCTTCCCTCACCTTAATAGGTACAACATATCGATAAGCTACAGTTTTGCCTGCAGTAGGACTTTTTCTTATTATCATTATTACATCTCCTGGTTTAGCACCTATTCTTTTACAAACAGGATCCGATACTAATATCCATGGTAATTGATGGGGTTTAATGTTTAATTCCTTTAAAAGTTTTATTTTCTCTTTTTTGCTAAGTATAATATGTTCTGGAACTAACTCATGCTCTAGAATATCAAAATTCTTCTTCCCCATTAATAATTGACTAATAAATATATATTAACTAATATAAAAAATTTCACCACTGAAAAATTATTTATTTAAAGTAAATAAGAAAAATAAAATAATATAAGGTTTAAAGGGCGCGTAGCTCAGCCAGGAAGAGTATTGGGCTTTTAACCCAAGGGTCGCGGGTTCGAATCCCGCCGCGCCCGTATTAATGAAAGAAAAAAATTATTTTAAGAAACCTGTTTTAGGCGTAAGTAAAAATTATGCCGAAGAAATAAGAAATTTTTTAAATAAATTGGATTTAATTGATAAACTTTATCATGTTTCAAGAAAAAATAATTATGTCTTTTTCCCTTTAAAAAAACCCTTATCAGAGAAAGAAATAAGTGATATCCGCAATATTACTAATGAGTTCATTTTAACCGAACAAGAAATGCTTGCCAGAGGAAAAATTTTTAAGATAAAAGAAGTTGTTAACAAAATTAAAGAAAAAAAATTAATAAGTAAAGTTCCTTTCCGTTATTTGTCTCTCAATGGAATTGTTATAGCTGAAATTGAAGAGGAATTTGAAAAAGATGCGATAGAATACTTTTTGTTGATTAAAAAAAATATTGAAGCTATCTATAAAATAGATAATCTTAATTTTATCTATAAAGGAGTAAAACCTCAATTAATTTTTGGGCAAGAGATTTCTGAGTATAAATTTAAGGAGAAAGATATAATCATGCAATTTAATTTTACACAATTTATTCCTGACCCTAGATTAATGTTATTTATAAGAAAAATTTCAAATGAAATCACATTTGGCGAATTAATAGCCGAAATCGGTGCTACAACAGGTTATACTTCAATATTAATCGCAAAAAAATTTCAAAATACAGTTTATGCTTTTGAAGAAAATTTGTCCCTGTATTTTTATCTTTTGCAGAATATCAAGCTGAATAATGTAGAAAAATTTGTCTTCCCAGTTTATTTAAATACTCTTAATTTTGAAATAAAATATTTAAACGGAAGATTTGACAGAATTATAATTTCCAAACCGCATAATTACTTAGAAATGCTTAACCTTGCATTACAATTAATAAAAAATAAAGGAAAACTTTGTCTATTCGCAATATCAAAGGAAGAAGATTATCTTGATGTGAAAATAAATCTTGAAGAAAAATTACAACAGAAAGGTTGCTTTATACAACAAATCACTTTCAAAAAGGTTTTAAATTTATTTATTAACGAATATCTAGTTTATTCTGAACTAACTATTTTAAAGGAATGAAAATTTCATCAGTGGTCGCCGTATCTATTATTAACATATCTACCCCATCACCTGATAAAACGTCTCTTCCACAAGCTAATTTTATTGCTTTATATGCCAAATTCTTAGCTTCTTCATAAGTCATTTTTTCATCATATTCACCTTCTATTACACTTAAAGCTAGTTCTGAACCGCTGCCCAATGCTGTATATTTATCTTCAATTAAAGAACCAATAGGATCTAAGCTAAATAAATGCTTACCTTCTTTATCTATTCCGCCTATTATAGTTGATGTAAGAAAAGGAAAATATTTTCTGCTATATAATATATTAGATAACAATTTAGCAGAAGTTCTAACCGAAGCTTGCCTTTTATTCTCAAGTTCATATAACTTTATATCCGCAGCTAAAATTTTAGCGATTGCTTGCATATCAGCTAAGATACCTGCACTCGCAATTCCTATTTTATCTAGAACTCTAAAAACTTTTTTACCAGTTTTACTTAAAAGATAATTTCCTATCGCTACTCTTTTTTCTCCTGCCAGAATAACACCAGTTGAATATATAATTCCTACAACAGTCGCTCCCGTAAATTCAAATTCGTATGGCATAGATTAAAAATATTTGAGAAAATATTAATTTATATTCCTTTACCTTCAATAATTATACGGGCTGGCTCGTGCAATTTTCCTTCAACAGTATAATTGACTTCTAAAATTTCTTTTAAAATATGTAAAGTTGTAAAAGCATGTAAAGTAAATTTATGTGTTTTGACAACAGTTTTCCCCTTGGCAATAGAAGCCCATATTAATATTTGATCTCCAGCAAACATATCCAAAGGAGCGTTAGTATTAAATATATTTTCCAACAATATTTGAGTAGGTTCTCGAGAAACTTTTTCCGCAGGTATTCCTTTTAAACCTATACTGTCATATCCTATTATTGCATCAGTTATACTCTTGCTCATAATAAAAAAGAAGTTACCAATATTTCCTTTACTTTCTTCTAATCTTAATGATTTTTGATTTACTTTAATTATTTTACTCGAAATATTATGAGAAGTTAAAATTCTTAAACACTCATTTATTTCTCTCATGACAACGTGTTCAGGCAAACCTTCTGAGTAAGCTTCACAATATACTTCTTTTATTTCACCAAATTTTTCATAGGTTAATGCGTTTAATTTTGAAGGTTCTAAATTTACTTCTAAGATCCCACCTCCCTTAGGATAAAAACCATGTTTTATTAAATTAACATCAACATGAAGACCCATTTTAGATAAATAATGTAATAAAACATTTTTAAAATAAGAAAACGTAGGAGATTTAGGTACTTCAGTACCTCCTATAAGACGAATAAAAATTGGTCTTTCTGCAAAATTTAAAACAGGAAGAAGAGCTTGCAAGACCAGAGTAACTGAACCAGCGGTTCCGATATTAAATTCATAATTTTTTGCTAAAATATTTCCAGGAATAAATGTTATTTCCTTCGACTCTATTTTTAATCCCTCCACTTTAGCGTTACATATTTCTGCAATAGCCTTAACAGCAGTAAGATGTTGAGGCCTTAAACCTGGTTTATCCCTTTTAGCTCTTATGTTATATATATGTATTGGTTTTCCAGTTATTGCAGATAATGCAATTGCTGTTCGTAATATTTGACCTCCTCCTTCACCGAAACTTCCATCTATTTTTATCATGCTCTGCTAAGTTGAAGTCGATCATTAACATTTGCTTTAAAAAAATTCCTAGCATCGCCTTGGTTAACAGCCAACTCGACTAAGTTGAAACTATTTATTAAAATAAGAGGGGAGCCTACACTTACTTCAGAGTATGTTCGAACAAAAGGCAATTTGTATTCAATATCATTGATGTTAACCTTTAATTGACTAACTGATGTTAGATTAGCTTTTATAAGATCATTTTTCGATATGTTGGTTATTAAATTCCCAAAATCATCTACGTATATAATTTTTCCTGAAACTGACTCATTAGTTATTGATGGTTTTTCTATTTCCAATTCTGACATAAAATTTATAAGCGTACCAAAAACATCTGGCCTAAAACCTATGTCTAACATGGCTGCAACCTTAGCAAATATATCCCTTCCATGAAAAGTCATTGAAATATTATTAAATATTTTTGAAATTTCAATTCTGTAAATAGAATGTATTCCTTCATTTTTAGCAACGTAATAGAATAAGCCATTATCTGGACCTACGTAAATATTTCTTTTTGTAACCAAAATTATTGATGGTCTTGAAGAACCTACTGTTGGATCAACTACACATAAAAAAATGGTTCCTGGAGGAAAATATTTTGAAACTTCATTTATAATAAAAGATCCCTCTATAATATTATGCCTCGTTATATTATTTTTTAAAATTACAACTTCAGCTTTAGGATTGATGGATTTGATTACCCCTATCATTTCAGCAATGTAAATACTTTCAATTCCAAAATCCGATAAAATACAGATCATAATTTATTAAATAATATATCATAAAAAAATCAAAACAATAAAAAACTATTATTCTTTCTTTACCTCAAAAGGATGTATTTTTGCGTCTCCTTCAAATTTTATTGTTCCAAGTTTGGTATCTCCTATATATAATGAAACAGCTAAATTTAAGTTTGTAGCCCATCCTGTACCTAATACTACTTTAATAATTTCTGTAAGAAACGCAAATAATGGGTTTATTGTTAGTTCTGCTAATGTTGGTTCTTTTTCCGTCATTTACTTTCTTATCCTTTTTATACTATAAAAATTTATTTCTTAGGAATATACTCTATTGACCCATTAATATTAAAGCTGACCAGTTTTATATTATCACGTACCAAATCTATTTTAAGATTTTTTAGATTTATTTCGAAGTGTCTATTTAATATTAGTAATATTACTTGTTTAATTATTTCCGGTCTCAATAGTATTTTTTCCACATATAATGAGAAACTTCTTAAAATAAATCCTTTATTATATTTTATGCAAACTTTAGAAAAGGAGATAAAAATAAAAATAAGGGATGAAGATGAAATATCTAAAATCCTTAATTATTTTAATCCTACGTTTATAAAGGAATATGAACAAATAGATTATTACTACGATTTCCATACACATGATTTATTTTTAAGGGATGAAGTCCTAAGAATAAGAGAAGAAAATAGCAAGTATTATTTATCTTATAAAGGTGAAAGAGAAGAAAACGATGGTAAAGCTAGAGAAGAAATAACTGTTGAAATTTCAAATCCTATTGTAATGGAAGAGATACTTACAAAATTAAATTTTAAAAAAGCTCTTGTGATAAAGAAAAAGAGGAGAGAATACTCACTGAATAAAAATAAATTATATATAGATTTTGTTTCGAATCTTGGAATCTTTATGGAAATAGAGGTAGATAAAAAAGATGACTTTAGAGATATAATTAATAAATTAAACGAAATCGGTATAACAAGAGACAGAATTATTAAAGAAACTTATGCAGAACTACTGCTTCTTAAAGCTTAAAATCTTTATCGAATATTTTTAAGATATCTTACCATGGAAGAAAAAAATAAAGTCCTACTAAAGGAAGGTGATTTTTTGTTAATAGACTATGAAATACGCCTGAAGGATACAAATGAATTACTAGATACAAATATTGAAGATGTAGCAAAAAAAGAGAAATATGCTAAAGAAGAAATGAGGTTTGAACCTTTGTTAGTAATATTAGGCAAAGGTTATTTCCAAAAGTATGTCGAGGAAGAAATGATAAAAAATGGTGTTATCCTAGGAATTAAAAACACAATCGAAGTACCTCCTCAATTTGCTTTTGGTATTCGTGAACCGCAAAAAATTAAAGTAATTAATGCTAAAGAACTTTCTAAAGAAGGAATTCTACCTCGTGCAGGGCAAAGAATAAAAATAAGAGATCAGGAAGCAACCATAATAACCGTCAGCGGTGGCAGAGTAGTTGTAGATTTTAATCATCCATTAGCAGGGAAAACTATAGTATATCATATAATACCTAAAAGAAAGATCGAAAGCTTAGAGGAAAAAATTCTGCATTTAGTAATAAGACGAGTAAAAACAATAGAAAAGGAAAAAGTAAACATAAACATCGAGGAAAATTCGCTGACGATCAAATTTAAGGAGGATGTATTAGATTATAGCGAGTTAGCTCCTGCTTTAAAAATATTGATAACGGAAATTGAAGAGACCACTCCTAATATTACTAATCTTAAGTTTATAATAGAAAAAGAAAAGCCTAAGGAAATACAAGAAAGAAAATTAACAGGTTAAAAAGCTAACTTAATTTTACATTGACTAATAACTAAAGCAAAAGTTTATAAGTTGTATTTTACAAATTTTAATTAGTTCTATATAAGGTGAAATGAATGTTAAACAAAATTAATAAGGAATTTATGACAGGAACAACAACTGTAGGAATAACATATAAAGAAGGGATAATCCTAGGTGCAGATAGAAGAGTTTCTGACGCTTATAGCAAAAAAGTAGCTCATAAAACTGGGAAAAAAATTTTGCAAATTGATGAGCATATAATAGCTACAATAGCGGGTTCTGTCGCTGATGCACAATTTTTAATCGACCAATTAAGAGTTAATGCAAAAATATATAGACTCCATAATAATAGACCTATTTCTGTAAAAAGTTTAGCAAATCTTGCTTCAATTATATTATTTAATTCAAGATTATTGCCTTACTTTACTGAAATAAACATTGGCGGTTATGATTCTTATGGACCATCTTTATATACCGTAGATTTACTAGGTTCTTTAACAAAAGAAAGATATATTGCACGTGGTTCAGGATCTCCTTATGCTTTAGGATTAATTGAAGCAAAATACAAGCCTAATTTAGAATTAGATGAAGGAATTAAGATCGTAATAGAAGGATTAAAAAGTTCAATAAGCTGGGATCTTTTTACAGGAGAAGGAATAGATATAGCTATTGTTAACAAAGAAGGAACAAGATTTCTTACTGAAAACGAGGTCAATTATTACATAAAAGAGTTGGATAGACGGTAATGGGTCTAAATGTAAAATTAATCGAAGCAATTAACGAGTATCTACCCAAGAATATTAATATACGAATCGAATTTGAAGGACCATACTTAGTTATATATACAGATGATTTATCACTAGTGACTGGAGAGACTGGTGTTATACCTAAGTTGGCTAAGTTATTAAGGAAAAAAATAATTGTAAGGCCTTTACCTAACATAAGAGTTGAGAAAGAAAAAGCAGTAGAAATTATAAAGGAATTAATACCAAAAGAAGCTGGTCTTGTAGAAGATATGATATTGTTTAACAATATTACAGGAGAGATTCATTTATACGCTCTTGAGATATCTCATATTATTGGAAGAGGCGAATCGACATTATGGGAATTAACTCATAAATTAGGATGGAAGATCGTGCTGCATAAAATACCTCCTGTAGAACATAATATAATTAAAAGTATTGATGCATACTGTATTTCAAAACAAAACGAGATATACAAATTTAATTTAGAAACAGGAATGAGAATAAACAGAGAAACTCTAACTGAGCTAGGAAATATAAGAATATGTGCCTTGGGAGGAGCCCTTGAAGTTGGCAGAAGTTGCTTTTTAATACAAAGCGAAAATTCAATGATAATGTTAGATGCGGGCTTAAAACCTGGCGCTAAAACTTTTAAGGAAGAATTTCCTGCTTTTTGGTTGCTAGATAATTTTATTTATAAATTAGATGCGGTTGTAATATCTCATGCTCATTTTGATCATTGTGCAGCGTTACCTTACTTGTTTAAATATGGATATAGAGGTCCTGTCTATACCACTGCACCTACCAAATATTTAATGAGCTTAGTGATATTTGATTATTTAAAAATTTTAGAAAAAGAAGGTCGAATAATGCCCTATTCATATAATGACGTATATACCATGCTCCAACACATAATAACTATAGATTATGGGGAAGTCATCGATATTGCCCCAGATGTGAAACTAACGTTTTATAATGCAGGACATATATTAGGTTCGAGTATTGTACATTTACATTATGGAGAAGGCTATCATAATTTAATTTATACAGGTGATTTCAAGTTTGAAAAGACATTGCTATTAGATAAAGCATTTAATTTATTTAAGAGATGCGAGACCTTAATCATGGAAAGTACCTATGGCGGAAGTAAAGATATTATGCCGAGTAGAATTGAAGGAATCAACATTCTTCTCAGCATAATTCAAACTACATTAGAACGAGGAGGCACAGTTTTAATACCAGTTTTATCCGTAGGAAGAGCGCAGGAAATTTTAGTAATTCTACAGGAGGCTATTGAAAGTAAACAAATTCCTAAAGTTCCAATATTCGTGGATGGTTTGGTTAATGAAACGACGGCTGTTCATATTGCTTTCCCAGAATATTTGTCCCAAGAAATGAGAATGAAAATAATGAGAGATAAAAATCCACTTTTATCTGAATATTTTGAAGTAGTAAAAGATACTAGTGATAGAGCGGAAGTAGTAGAAGTAGGACAATCTATTATAATTTCTCCTTCAGGAATGCTTACAGGTGGACCAATTGTAGAATACTTGAAGCTACTTGCTACAAACGAGAAAAATTCTTTGGTATTCACATCATTCCAGGTAGAAGGGACGCCTGGAAGAAAATTAAAAGATGGTGAACGGGAAATTGAGATAGGAGGAGAAAAGATCAAAGTAAACTTGCAAGTTTTCTCTGCAGAAGGATTTTCTGGACATTCGGATAGAAACCAGCTTATAAATTATATAAAATCTTTGCAAACGAGACCAAAGAAAATTATTTTGGTTCATGGAGAAAAGAATAAAATTGAAGAATTAAGACAAGGAATCGCTGAAATGAAAATATTACCTGCACGAAATATACTTACACCTGTAATAAGCGAATCAATTAAAATAAGATAATATGTTACTTCTTTGTCTCACTTAATAAATTACGGATAAAATCTATACAAAGAACATAAATTTTATCATTTTTATAATGAAGGTTTTTAATTACTTTTCCTTTTCGGTTAGCTAATTTTTTATAAGGTTCCTCAAGAACTTCGCCTATAGCTATAGATTCACTCTTAGGGGATTTTATTAATATAATACTTTTTTCATTAATATTGGAAGGAAAACTAATAATGCCTGGAGCCATCACATCAGCGCCATTTAATATATGAGGCACTGCTCCTTCATCTACCATAACAAAAGGCAACTGAGATTTGCTTTTATTAAATAAAGTGGGTATTAATACGTTCTTTACTTTACAAAAAAGTGGACTTGAGTTTATTAAGTAAATATTATCACCGTTTTCCAATTCCAATTCTTCTATTTTATCATTTATTGTAAATTGAAATGGAATTCCTAGCATATTTATTTTTTTTAACAATTCTTTGGATTCTGATTTGCTTAAAAATTTACGTTTTTTGATCAACACAAAAAAATTTGATTACTTAGCTTTATATAGTTAACCTAATAATATTGAGAATATTAAGAAATGTCATCATCAAGCGAATTCCTCCAAACAGTAATGGGCCAAATAGTTCTAATAAAGCTGAAAGGAGGTAGAGAGGTAAGAGGGGTTTTAAAGAGTTATGACATGCATATGAATTTAATTTTGCAAGATGCCGAAGAAATATATAAAGACGGTAATGTTAAAAAATTAGGAACAGTAATAATTAGAGGAGATAATGTAATTCTAATATCTCCTATATGAGGTGAAGAAAAATTACTAGAGGGACTACCTCATTTGGAAAATTTAATAAACGTTCAACACATTCAAGATGCAGAAGATGTGGTAATCATTCATATAATAGAAGAAAAAGGTATTGTGCTTATTGTGGTTTTGGGAAAATGAAAAAAATAAAAGGATAATTGTTTTGAATTTAATAATATAATAAGAGGGCCGGTAGTTCAGTGGTAGAATGTCCGCTTGGCGTGCGGAAGGTCGAGGGTTCGAATCCCTCCCGGTCCATATTTTTCATGGGCCGGTCGTCTAGCCTGGAAGGATGTTACCCTGACGCGGTAAAGGTCCCCGGTTCAAATCCGGGCCGGCCCATGAAAAATTAAATACTAATGAATGTAATATTGTTATTATGCCTTCTGAAATTAAAAGCAAAGAGGAATTTTTAGAAATTTTGAGTAGAGCATATGAATGTAGAATAAAACAAGGTAAAGACCATGTAAAAATTAAATTAAGAACAAAAAGTAAGCTTTACACATTTAAAACTACTCAAGAAACACTGAACGAATTGTTACCCATGATTAAATGTCAAATAATAAATTTATAGAAAATATAGCAAAGCAAGAGTAATAAACACAGGTAAAGGTAATCCAGGCATTCTACTTAATTTAAATAGTAAAAAGATCGTAAGCAAACCTCCTATAATGATCCCTATTGTTGCTAAAAAAATTTTAAATACGAATATTGAAACGGTATTTGATAATAAAGCAGAATATAACACTACATCACCAATTCCAATTTCTATTCTACCAAGTTCTAAAAACATTCCACGAGTTATTTCGGAATTGTTATTTTCAAACTGTGAGTCTTTTATATTTGCATTATTGCTTCTTTCTATTTCATCGACAATTTTTCCTATTGGTCCTATTGAAACAGCAAATATATCATAAAGTGATAGGGCTATTAAAAAAATAGCTAACTGAACAAATTCAAAAATCCCACCTATTATCGAACCAAAAATGCAAGAAATAATTATTAAACTATGATTTTGAATATGAATATTTTTCGCTTTAAAGATGCCGAATAATAATATCGAAGAAGAAAATAATATAAAGATTAATATAATAGGGAAAGATTTGTCAAATATAATTTTTTCTAATAAATTTTCTAACGGATTAAAGAAAAGAAAAAGTAAAATAAACACTCCTATGCTAAAACTGTAAATGAAAAGAAATTTTATTATAAAATATTTTTTTCTAACAAAAAGAATAAAAATTAATGTAGCTGCCAAACCTGCTGCTATTACGATATAAAAGGCTTGAAAAGTAGCTTTTGCAGGTTCAGTTGTTCCTACTTCCTCTCTAATTGGAGGAGTGACATTTTGATATTGTAAGTATAATGTAAAAATCGAAGAAAATAATAAGATAAGAATTATATAATAAAAATATTTTGGTAGAACACTCAAAATATTAAAATTGATATTCCTTTCCATTTTCTGCTATGATAAATTTAATATCCTTAAAATTTGTTTCTAACATTTTTTTCATCTCTTGAATTCTAGGCCATTCGCAATGAATAAATAAAACGTTGGAAGGATTAATTGCTTTAATATAAGAAATTATTCCTTGCATATCTGTATGAGAGGAAATACCAAACCAATCTACTTTAGCTTTGACTTTTTCTACGCCTGTAGGCAAATGTAGAATTTTATTTTCTAAAATTTCTCTCCCAGGAGTATCTTTCGATAAATAGCCTACAAAGAAAATCGCATTTTTTTCCTCCTTAATGAGTTTTTTTATATAATAAATTGCAGCGCCCCCTTTTAGCATTCCTGCCGGAGATATAATTATTGAAGGTTCATCCATTATATTTTTCCTTTCTTCTTCTTTACTTATCCATATTGCTCTTTCATGAGCTTCATTTAATAAATTATAATTTCTAAAATATTCTGGATATTTCAGCATAATTTTACTTGCAGATCTTGCCATACCGTCTAAATATATGGGATAGTCTACATTATGTTCATAAAGTAAACAAAGAATTTCTTGTGAACGACCTATTGAAAATGAAGGAATTAAAACACTGCCACCATTATCTAAAGTCTCATTAATTTCTTCAATTAAAGTTTTTTCCAAAAGAGCGCGATTTATATGGTTTATACAAGCATATGTTCCTTCACAGATTAACAAATCAACATTTTCATTGACAAAATCAGCGCCTTTAATCAATTTGCTATCATATACATTAAAATCTCCTGTATAGAGAATGTTTTTTTCTTTAACATCTATCAAAATTAACCAGCTTCCGGGTATATGTCCCGCATTGTAGGTCTTAACATAAAAAGAGTTCAAATGAAACGAAGAAGAGAAGTTTACCAACTTAGCTTCAGATTTGATCTCTTTAATAACTGTATTATCAAATTGTACTTTATTTTTAGATATTTTTAAAAAGTCATTCAAAAGTAATTCCATCAATTCAAAAGATAAATTATTAATATACAATGGTGGTTTTATGGTGGAACCATATATCAAAGGAAGACCTCCTGTATGATCTAGATGAGCGTGAGAAATAATAACACCTTCTACATTTTTTATATTTGGAGCTAATGGAAAATCAACGTGTTCATTAAAACTTATTCCATAATCTAATAGTAAGGAGCTATTATTATACTTAATTTCAATAGCATTTCTACCTATTTCTAATCCGCTGCCTAAAATCTTAACTTTAATTCCCATGATTTATTTAAACATTAAGATTTACAGAATTAAAAACCTATCATTTAATTTAAATGTCATAGATTTAAAATTTACCATATTTGTTTTATTCAACCTACTATACAAATTTAGATTTAACGCAATTTTAATAACTAGAGGGAGCTTAATAAATAAATATTTATAGGATGTAAGAAAATAATGTCAAGGATGAAACTAAAAAATGAAATTAAGATATTTGAAACTATAGATTTTAAAGACAAAACTTTTATTACGGGATTTCATGGAGTAGGAGGCGTGGGATATTTGGTTTCAAAATATTTAACACTGCAAGAAAAGTCACGCTATGTTGGATACATAACGACACCAAGGATGCCAATGGTAATTCGAATGGAAGGAGACAGAATAGGATTACCATTCGAAATTTATGAATATAACAATTTTATAATACTTCTTAATGAAGCTATGCCTGATCTAAAATTTATGCATAGATACATAACTAAAATAGCTGAGTGGATTTTGGAAAATAATTTTAAAATGGCAATTCTATTTGGAGGATTGGCGGAAAGAGTAAAAGGAAATGGTGAAATTAGGATTGCTTATACTAGTAAATATGCAAAAGAATATGAAAAATTTGCACCACCATTAGAAGACAAATTATCAATAATAGGCCCATTGGCATTGTTATTAAGTATTTTTGAGATCCATGAGTTTCCTGCGTTATGTATTTTGCCCTATGCAAGAGTATATGAATATGACCTAAGAGCAGCTCTTGTTGCTTTAAAAATTTTAAAAGAAAAATTTGATCCTTCAATTGATCTCACTAGAATTGAAAAAGATATAGTTAAGGAAAGAAAAGAAGAACTAATGTTATTAGATCAATTTGAAAAAGCAAGACAAACGCAGCCAGAAAGTAAAATCTTTTATATGTAAATATTAAAAAATAAGTTTAATATTATTTAATTATAAAATCCAAAATTTTTGATATATTATTAACAAAACTATTTAAATTAAGAGATTGAAGATTTATTGTTAATATAGGAATATTATTCTTAATTAAAATATCTTCGATTTTAGTAAATAATGATTTATAATCATATGTAACAATTAAAACTGCCTTTCTAATGGAAGCATTTTGAATTTTTGATAATATTTTATTTATAATACTTCTAAACCTAAATGATTTAACTCTCCCTTCCCATTGAGCTAAGGGATACGTTTCTGATAGTTCGTAGGGAATCAATATAAAAGGAAAGCCTACATATACTAAGTTTATTGTTTTTTTAACGTTGACATCTAGCTCGCTTAATTTTGAAGTTAAAAACCTAGAAATTTTAGTTCTTATAAATGGTTTACTATGTAAAAATGGCAATAATATTAAAATCGAATTGTCATTAAATTTAAAATTATTAATAAACATTTCATAATAAGTTAATATTTCAGGTCTTATAGCGGAAAAAGCATCAAATAAAAATAAACCCCTTAAGTTAATTTTTGAAATAGGATTATATTTTTCTAAATATTTGATATGTTTTTTTAAAAATAAAAAAGCTTCATATAACGCAGGATGAACTCTTGATTTTTCTTCCAAATAATTCCATAATGAACCTTCTTTAATATATGTTCTTATGGCTTTTATCTCTTCTAACGAGACATATAAATTATGTTTGGCTAATAACTTTTCTCTTTCCTTTTTACTCATTTCTAAAATTTCTTTTACAGAAATTTTCCTGCAAACATCACAAATACATGGCAACTCAGATAATTCTTGGATCCTGAATGTACGGGTTCTGGTTATATATCTATCGTCTTTTGCATAAAGATCATATGCAGCAGAATCAAAAGTATCTATTCCCATAGATATTATAAACGGGAAAAACATAGGATGTCCTGCGCCAAACAAATGCATAGGTTTGGCAGGACCAATAATAGTTTTTGATAATAAAATCATTTTAAGAACTGATTTATAATTGTAAGTTTCCATTAGTCCAGTAGGACTGCCTATTGCATAAATATCATAATCTAACTCTTTTAATTTTTTAGCACAATATTTTAATAAATCGTAATTTAAACCGCCTTGTATAGGAGCCACAAATAATGAATTATAAGTTTGAATATACCTTTTAGCCATTTTGGCTCTTCTTAAAGTTATATTTACACTTTTTTTAGCTACTTCTCTATCTTTACTTAAACCTGTAGGAATATCTAAAATAACACAAATGTCACTTTTTATTTTGATTTGATATAGTAATGATTGTTTGGGCGAGAAATTTATGCTTCCATACTTTAAAACTTGATATCCACCTGAATCTGTCATTATTGGATAAGGAAAAGATAAATATTCGTGAATGTCAAAAATCTTACCTTTCATTTTTTTCCATAAAAGGTAGGCATTTGTTATAATTCCTTTGTACCCTAGCTTTTTTATCCATTCGATAATTTCAGGATCAAAGTTTACATTTATTACGGGTAATAAGGCTGGTACTTCTAGAAAGCCCTTTGCTGTATATATTCTTCCTATCCTAGCTGCTAGCGACTTATCTATTATTTCAAAACTCATTTATTATGAAGTTCTAAAAAAATCGCTACAAATTGCTCTTACTTTATCTGCTATTGGACCAGTCCCTTCAACGGTTCCGTTAGGTAGAATTCTAACTTTATCAGCAACAGTTATGACCTTAGAAACTTCATCATAACTAACAAGTCGCGGGAAAAATTTTTCAAGTTTTTCTGCCAAGCTTTTAAGATCTATATATTTGCTTAGTAATTTTATTTCAGCTACGATTGTCCCGTGTAATATAATTATAGGATAAACATTACCTAATTCGTCTTTAGCCTCATTTAATATCATATTAAAACTTTCAGGATCGATAACAGTAATTTTCCCTACATATTTTTTACCTTGGGTTGTGGTAATTTCTGCTTCCTTATCAATTATACTCTGAAGCTCAGACGAAAATCTCGTTCTAATAGGAAGACTCACGTTATTTTATTCATATTTATTAATTAATAAAGTTAATTAATTTTTCACTTTCAGCTATCTCCCTATATACGAAAAATAATCTGGAAAATACAGAATTTAATCTCTGATTATAATTTTTGTATCTCAGCAGCTTATAAAATAAATGCATAAAAATCATTGATGAAGAAATTGTGTGAAAAATGCAGTGTGGAATTAATTAGAACTAAGGAAAATAGCATTGTATGCCCAAATTGCGGATTGGTTTATTCTTATCTAAATTTGGAAGACAACGAAACACAAGAAGAAAAAATATTTCCCACATTACCTTTAGGTGGCAAAATTAATTATTCATCTTCTGGACTTTTTTTAAATGTTTTAAATAAACCTTTACCCCCAAAAGAACAAGAAAAATTTAGAACGATGAGGCGAATAGATGAAAAAATAAAGATATTTGAAGCATCTTCTGTTCTTAATGGGAGACTTCTAAATACATTAAATAGAATTTCTTCAGAATTAAATTTAAGTAAAAAACATGTTATAGATACAGCAATATTATTTTCTAAAGCAGCAAAGGAATTAAAGAATTCAACCTTAAAGTTTACCTATACTACAATATTAGCTGCAAGTCTTTTCCTTATTCTTAGACTTGAAACGGTAAATAAAGTTATTAGTTTGACAGAAATAACAAAAATGTTTGAAAAATACGGTCATAGAGTTACCAAAAGCAAAATAGGATGGTGTGCATTCCTCATTAATAAAGAAATACTTAACAATTCTTTAAGTCTTAAAGATCTAATAAAACTCTACATCGAAAGATATAGCACATTGTTAGCTAACTCAGATATAACAAATAACAAATTAAGAGTTAGAAAAATAAATTCCTCAAACGTATTTTTCATTTCTTCTGTTAAAAAAGAAGCATTAAATATGCTTAATTCAATAGACGAAAAAGAATTTCAGGGAAAGAATCCGTATATTATAGCAGCTGCATTAATTTACTTAGCTAACAAAAAAATTAGTAATAGCATAAAGGTTAAACCAGTATTATCATTGAAAGACATAGCACGTGTTTGTAATTTAAAGCATTATTCAATTATGGATAATGCATCTTATATTGCCAAAAAAGGAAATGCCATATAGAATAGATCTACCTAATTTCGTTAATTTTTTGCTTAAAAAGAAAATTAGCAACAAAGATATTGAAGATATTCTAAAATTTATAGGGGTAGAAGAGGAAAAAATTGCAAAACTTCTACCAAAAGAAACTCAACCTCAAGAGAATGAAGAAAAAGAACTTTTAGCTTATTTAGAAAGAGAAATAATTAGTTTAAGTTTCGATGTTAATAACTTAAAAACTTTATTAGAAAGCCATAAATCTAAAGAAGAGAGCTTAGAAAAAAGGGTATCAGAATTAGAAAATAAAACAAATAACATTCTGCGTTTATTGGAAGAAAATTTACCACTCCTAGTTAAAAGAATGAATGATAAAAGGTTGTAACAATTGTAAAATTTTAATTAAAAATAATTCAATAAATTTTATTTGCCCTTACGAAGAATTTGGGTTAGAAGAAAAAGAAAGTTGCAGAGTACGTTTACATGAACTAATAAAACAAGAAAATAAAAATTTTAATTGTAATATTATTTTTACAAATTTAAAAATAATGAAAATATATAACGAAAATATTTTCAAAAAAATTCTTAACAATTTTTTTTATTTTAATAATAAAATTAGGAAATTTATATTAATAAAAAAACATAAAATTGAAGAAAAAATTTATGATTATTTCTTTTATAATCCCATAAAAATTATAGAAATTTATCCTGATATAAAAGAAAAAATAATAAAAAAAATTATTACTAAATCAAAGTTAAATCTTTTTGAAGAGGCATGTTTATTATATGAAATGGAATATAGTGAAAGAGAAATTTATAATAGAATCTTTGAACCTGATGTTACATTGAACGAGAATCTAGTTATGACATGTAAACTCAAGGAAATAATTAGCAAAATGGGCTATACAATAAGTATCCTTGAAAACCAAAATTCCGAAATAATTTATTATGTAAATATAACAGATAGAAAAAGATTTCCTGAAACTAAGTTTAATCTTCTTAGCAAAATGTCATTATATAGTAATAATCTGCTTCGCTTAATTGTTGCCATTCTTGATGAAAACGTACAAGAAATCTATTTAGATAAAGAAAATGATTGGGTTTATTTAGATCATGAAAAATATGGCAGATGTTTTACGAACATCTTTTTATCATCTACAGACATAGAGAAATTTAAAACATTCCTTAGTTTAGTTACCGGTGAAGAAATTACTCCTTCAAACCCATCAGTAAAAGTTAGCTTACAAGATTCAAATGTAAAATTAAGAATAGCTATTGATACGTACCCTATTACAGAAAGTACAGCTATTGATATAAGGAAATTTAAGAAAAATATGTTAACGCTACAAGATTTAATTCAAAAGGGAAGCGTTGGAAAAGATATAGCAGCATTCATTATTTATTGTCTAAAAAAACGAGCAGTAATAGTCATTTGTGGAGAGCCGAATAGTGGAAAAACTACATTTGCACATGCTATCTCTCAATATTTACAAGAGAGCTGGCGAAAAATATACTTAGAGGATGTCGATGAGCTTTATTCATCAAATAATTTAAAGTTTAAATTATTCATAAAAACGCGTTCAATTGATGTGTCCAATAAATATTCACAAAAGAAAGTTGAGATAATTAAAATGCTCCATCGTTCTCCTGATTGGATTTTTTTAGGAGAAATACAAACAAAAGAGCATACTTTAGCAATGTTTCAAGCTATTCATGCAGGTTTAAAAGGTTTAATGACATGCCATTCTTCTTCACCACATGAATTGATAAAAAGGTGGATTTTACAATATAAAATTCACCCAAGCAGTATAACTTCTATAAATTTTATAGTGGGGATGAAAAAAGAGATAAAAGATAAAAAAATTATTAGAAGTCTAAACGAAGTTTATGAAGTGAATGGTTTAAATGAGGATGGAAACTGGCCTAAACTAAAACTAATCTATAGAAAAGGAAGATACAATTTATTACACAACATGGACGCATTAAAAGATCTTCTATTCATAAATCGTATAATTAACGAAGAAAAAACTACGTTCGAAAAAATATTAAATGAAATAAGAAATATTCAAGAAGAAATAAAAGATGTTTAAATTTAAATTATTTAATAAATATAGCAGTTTAGCAGATTTTGATGTTTCCAACTTATTTTTAATAAAAATATTTTTATTAATTTCATTAAGGAAATTTTTAACTAAGCAATTGTATAATATCCCCCATTTTTATACAATAGGAGATAATTTAATTAAGGAGAAAGGTATTATGCCTTTAAAGGTATTAAAGTTAGTGGCAATAGTAAATAATTTTTATGATTATAAAACTCTGTTAGAGATTTTTGAATTATCTAATAAAATAGATTATAAAAAACTTATAAATATTATTGAAAAAAATAAAAACTATATACTTAATTATATTCAACAATTTAATTTATACTTAACAATATTTATGGTTATTATTTATATTCTTCCTTTAGTATTAATATTAGGTAGCATGTTTTATAAAATTAATTATCTTTTAGTATTAATAATAATTATGCCATTAATTTTGATTTTGATCAAGAAAATTAATAATTTAAGAAAAAAACTAAAATGGTAAAAAACAAAATACGTATTCTCAAACATATTATTGAATATTTAATAGCAAGACATAATTTAGAGTCATCCGAAAAGGCTTTCTATAATTTTGTTCGTAAAAATCCACAATACCGTATAATACTGAAAAAAGAAAATGAAAATTTACTTAAGGGAATACCATTAAGCAAATCTTTTAAAATTACTAGCAGACAAGTACCAGAATTATTTGAAATATTTGAGCTTTATTCAAAAATTGAGAATTTACCTAAAAAAGAAAAAAATAAAGCATTAAAGATTTTTAATCATTTGTATGAAATAAACGAGAGCTTCTTAATGCTGAGACAATTTTTAGAACAGTTATACATGAAAACAACCATTTTAAATATTATGCTTGCACTAACATATTCAATATTCCCATGGTTGCTTAATTTCTTTAAATACGGAATCATTTTTTCCAAACAATACTATTTTAAAATTATACCTAATTTAAGTGATATTATTCTATTTAATGGGTTATGTTTAACATTTGTATTAATATCCTCATTGTTATTTTCTGAAAAAAATAAGGTAATAACCCAATTGTTGCTCACCTTTAGTATATACTGGCTGTTCCAAATAATTATATTTACATTGTTTAACCTTTCATAACTTAATTAAAAAAATCTTTTAATCACGTTATATTCTTGAGTATTGCGAAGAACAGTCTTTCTGTTATGAATAAAGAACCTCTATTTATTTGTTTGGTAATTTTTATACCTTTTTGCTAAAATATTTCATGAAAAAGATATTAAAAAACAAAAGAGGTTCTCCTTTGGTAGAAGAAGGACTTTTGCTAGGAATTGCAGCAGTTGCTTTTACAATAATATTAAGCATAGTTGCAGGAATTTTGATGGGTGTACAAAGCTATTTTAGTTCTGTTTCAAGCAATGCAACAAATTCCTTTAATGATTTCTTAAAACAAATAAACGATATATTAACTGAAATAGCAAGAAGGATTGGAATTGTATGATAAAACTAAATAGCCAAGATTCTTTTTCTCCCATCATTCATAGAAAAAGAAAAGGCATTTTCAAATTCTTTTATTCATTACTTAAACTAGAGCCAAAAACTGAGTTAGACTTTAAAGATGAAATTTTTCAAGAACTTGTGAAGTATCTTGAAGCTACAAGAACAACAGCTATAATTTTAGTTCCCCTAAATTACTTAAAAAATACAATTGAAACAGAGTTATTCATACTGATTTGTAAAAAAAGTCTGCTAAAGAAAGATAAAGATATAAGAAATATTTTTAACAATATAATTTTCTATATTAAATTAATTTTTGGATGTGAGATAAGTAATGTTAAAAAAGAAAAAATTGATAACATATTATTCTATTTATATAATTTTTAAATGATACATAATAAAAATATAGAAAAATTAAAATTTTATTTAATACAAAAAATTATTTTCAATAAAAGAATATACAAAGAATATTATGCTAATAATTCACAAATAGATATCGGCTATAATAAATTTACTTTGGAAAAATTTTTTTTGAATATTAATAATAAAGCTATTTTAATAATAAAAGATTGTAATTTAATGCCTTATTTTATTTATTATTTTTTTAATAAATTGAAAGAGAAAAATTTTAATATAATTTTAATTGATTGGAATAATGAAATATTGAAAGAAGAACGTTTTTTGAATAAATACTACACTAAAAATACATTAGAAAATTTTTTATCCCAGGTCTCCAATAAAGATTTTCTCTTAAATTTAATAACTAATATAATGATACTGATTTGCGACCTTAATATGGCTGAAGCGAACGTTTTAAAGAAAATGGTTCTAAATAAAATATTAGAAAAGTACGTTGAAAGAGTTAAATTAAAAGATATTAAAAGTGTGATGGCCAGCGTAGTTTTGACAACCACATATGAAAATGAGGTAAGAAACACCATAATAAAAAAGATCGAAAAAATATTAAACGACGAATTATTATCGGAATTAGAAATAGATTTTACTGCAGTAAATGAATCAATTAATGATATTTTATTATCATTACATTATTGGAAAGATAGCTCATTAAAAATCTTAGTACAAATGTTAATTTTAGAAACTTTATTAATTAATTACAAAAAAGAAAATAACTATATTTTATTTTTAAATTCGCCTGCTTATATTTATAACATGCCAGATATAGATTTAAAAGAAAAGTTATTAAAAAAAATCGGAGATATAATTAATCTTAAAATACCTGTTATCATTCTACTTGAAAATTTAAATAATGAGGTTTTTAAATTATTTTATAATTATTTTAACTATATTATTTTAACAAAAAATTCAATAGATACAGAATTTTCCATATTTAAAAAAATTTTAAGTTCTAAAATTTTAAATGAGTTAACAAATAAATTGAAATTAATGGAAGAAGATGATATTTTAATCACCGATCTACAAAATTTAATTTATATTCTTAAACCAAACCAAGATGAAGCTTTAAAGATAAAAACATCCAAGTATGATGAAGAAATCATCTATTTTGATGCTGAAAGTTGAAAATTGATGAACTCTGTTAATCTATTGTTAGTCTCATAAATCCTTAGCCAATTTATTTTTTTATATTTTTTAAAGTTAGCGTTAGCTTTAATTGTTTTAATTATATCAGGAAAGATTTTATTTGTTTGAGATACATCGATTTCTAATATTTTTGATTTTTTAAATTTTAAAAAGCATTCGTTAGATATTACCCCTAAAAATTCTGCTTCAACATTTTCTTTTATTTTTCTTTCAGAATATCCTTTTAGTTTAAGTCTGTGTACCAATTTAAGTGGATCATATCTAAGAATTATTACATAATCCAATTGTTCGGTAAAACAATCTAAAATATGAGAATCAAAAATGATATCAGGTACCAAGTGCATCAATTTGCTTATTAAATAATTTAATTTGTTCAAATCTAATACTTGACTGTTCCTTTTTTTATCATAGTATTTATATGAATGAAAATAAAAGGCTAATGTGTTTATATTGAAATAATTAAAGTAAAAAAATAAAGAAAGTTTTAAAGCAAAAGAACTTTTTCCTGTTGAAGGCGTTCCTGTAACTAAAATTTTAGTCACTACTGCCTTCTTTTTCTTCTTCTTTTGGTGGTTTTGGCGGAGCTTCTTTACTTATTTTAGAGGCTGCAACAATTTCGTCTATTCTTAAAATTGTAGAAGCTGCTTCGGTCGCTGCTGTTAAAGTTTGTAATTTAACTATTAATGGGTCAAAAACAGATTGCTCATAGAGATTGGCCACCTTTCCGTTTATTCCATCTATTCCATATACATAGCCGTCTCCTTTTGCATGATACGCCCTTAATTCAGTTATAATATCAATTACATCCGCACCTGCATTTTCAGCTAATGTTTTAGGAATAATTTCAAGAGCGTTTGCAAAAGCTTCTATAGCCAATTGCTCTTTTCCTCCCACCATTTTTGCAAATTCTCTTATATGTTTAGCTAATTCTATTTCTACAGCCCCGCCTCCAATACAGATTTTAGGATATTTTATTACATCTGCCACGGTACTTAAACCATCTCTAATTGATCTCTCAGCCTCGTCTACCAATCTTTCTAATCCTCCTCTGATAAGTATGCTTACAGCCTTTGGGTTCTTGCATCCTTCAATAAATACCATCTTATCTTCACCTACTTTCCTTTCCTCAACTAATTGTGCTTCACCTACATCTTCAACACTTAGATCGTCAATATTTGTAATAATTCTAGCTCCTGTAGCTAGAGCTAATTTATCCATATCGGATTTTTTAACTCTGCGGACCGCTAAAATTTTTTCTTTAGCTAAATAATGCTGTGCTATATCGTCAATTCCTTTTTGACATATAACGACATTAGCTCCTACAGACTTAATTTTTTCTACCATATTTCTTAACATTTTTTCTTCTTCAGCCAAGAAAGCTTTTAATTGTGATGGATCAGAAATTCGTATTTCTGCATCTATTTCTGTCTTTTCAATTTCCAGAGGTGCATCTAAAAGGACTATTTTAGCATTTTCTATTCTCTTAGGCATGCCCGGATGCACAACTTCTTTATCGATGATGATACCGTTAATTAATTTAGTATCATATAAGCTACCGCCTTGTTTCTTTATAATCTGTATCCTGTCTAAATCTACGAATTTTTTACCATCTCTTTCTTCTACAATGGATTTAACAGCTTTAACGCATATATCTGCTAGGTACTCTCTCACAGCCCCCACTGCTTTACCATGTATTGAAGTCAAGCAAACTTTCTTTAAAATCTCATCATTTTCTATGTTAACAGGAATAGAAAATTGCTCAAGGAGTTCTTTTGCCTTGAATAAAGCCTTTTTATAACCACTGACTATTACTGTCGGATGGACATTTTTATCAATTAATTGTTCAGCTTCTTTTAAAAGTTCACCTGCAATCATTACAGCTGAAGTTGTCCCATCCCCGACTTCATCGTCGACAGTTTTAGATATTTGAACTAATAATTTGGCTGTAGGATGCTGAACTTCTATTTCCTTAAGTATGGTAGCTCCGTCATTTGTTATTGTTATATCACCTATACTATCAACAAGCATTTTATCCATGCCTCTTGGTCCTAATGAAGTTTTAACTGTTTCAGCTATGGCCTTTGCTGCTGCTATATTAGCCCTTAATGCCTCATAACCTGTAGCTCGTTGTGTGCCTTCCTTCAATATTAAAACCGGAACTACACCAGAAGGTGTTGTCATCGCCATTGTTAATACATTTTATTATATTATTAGAGCCACTATTTAACTTTTATCGGTATGTGGAAAATGAATAATAAAATAAATTATTAATCTTAGTAAATAAACATAAGAAGTAAAATGGGAAAAGTTAAAAATAAGAAAGTGAAAAGAATAGCTAGGACATTATTAGAAAAATTTCCTAATTTATTTACAGTTAATTTTGAGCATAACAAGTTACAAATTAAAGGAATGCAAGAGCTAAAGTTATCAAAAAAAGAAAGAAATCAGGTTGCAGGATACATTACAAGAATTATTAAACAACAAACCAAAAAGAAGAAAGAAGAAGAATAAATGGGATCAAACAATCTGCAATGTAAAATAAATTACAATGATTTTGAGATTGAGTTGACCATATTGAAAATAGAGGAATTATATCCGCATGAAGAAATAGACGAAAAAATTTTAAATGAAATGCTTAAAGAAACTGAAGAAAAAGGAATACTTTATCATCCGATCATCGTAGATAAAAACAGTTTAATTATTCTAGATGGTATGCACCGATTTTTTTTATTAAAAGAATTAGATTGTAAATTTATACCCGTTACTTTAGTAGATTATAATAATGAAAGAATTCAAGTTGAAAAATGGATAAGGAAAAGTTACCCAAAAAATCCTTATACTCTTAAAAACAAAATCTTCGAAATTTTTAAAAAATATAATTATAAAATACTGAGAGATGAGGAATCATTATTATATGATAAAATAATCCAAGATTTATTCGTATGGTTGCCACTAGAGCCTCCAACATTAATATATTTAGAAAATCCGGACATTAATACAAATAATTCTTTAATAAAATCTTTGGAAAAGATTTTCAAAAATGAGGAAATTAAGATAGAATATATTACAGAAAAAGAAGCCGTAAAAGAGGTTAAAAAAAGGAATACAAATGTAATTCTGTTTGGTGGTAAAAGAATTACCAAACCTGAGGTTATTAAAGTTAGAGAACTTAAAAAATTATATCCAGCTAAATCAACAAGGCACATTTTCCCCATTAAAGTATTTTATTTGAATATTCCTTTAGAAATACTAAAATTGTCAGAAAATGAAGCTTCAAACAAATTTTATTCTATAATAAAAAATAAGCGTTCAAAAATTTTATTTCCTCCTTTTACGATAGAAAATACTATAGTTACAGAATATGCAGGCATCATATTCGAATGAAGAAATTGGAAGAATTAAAGTTAAATTACTTGGCGTATTAAAAGGTTTAGCTAAAAAAGAAGAATTAGAGCTCCAAATTTCTTCAGAAGAGATTTCTTTATTTGACTTACTTAGACAGCTTACTAAGCTGAATAATAATGAAGAATTCCTTAAAAGAATATTTAACCCTTTATTAACACAAATCTCTCCTGACATATTAATTTCTTATGAAAATAAAATTTATCCTGCAAGAGGTAATGAAAATATGAAGATAAAAAGAAATTCCGAATTAACAATTTTTTCTTTTGTACATGGAGGATAAATTAAGTAGAGTAATAATGTTTTTTAATTAATAAAAATGCTTCACTATAGTTAAAAAATCTTAATTGATTATCACGCATCGACAAATATTTTAAGTTAAAATTTTTACAATTTGGACACTTTAAATGGTATTCATGAAAAAAAGTTTTACAATCGTTACAAAAAGTAAAAATAGAATATATATCTAACACCAAATGTTTTAGTGGCGAGTTTAACAAAATTTCCTTAGCTATTAGAATAATTTCATCCATTTTTATATAATTAAAATCTACTGGCAAATTAATGATAAAACCTCCTTCAAAATATTTAAGCAGTCTTAGCTCATTTTTTATTTTTTCCTTTAAATTACCAAAAGAAAACCAATCAGGAGTTAAGCTAGAAGAAAGACCATGTAATTTAATATCCCGTAATATTTTTTTACTCTTCCTTAAAAAATCTGGATTAAATGGTTTATTCTTAAAGGAGATTGTATCGTTTACTAGTGAAAGTTTTACCTGAAAATCATTTTTCAAATTTTCCTCCTTTAAAATCTCTATAATATTTCTTAAAAATTTATTGGCTAAATTAAAAGCTGAATCATCATTGAAAAAAGACTTATTAGTTATTAACTGAATAGATTCATAAAAGCCATATAAATTTAAATAATAATTAGAAAAATCGTATGGTTTATTTTTAAACAATCCATTATAATAATTTGATAGCTTATTTAATAAATTATTTTTATATTTAAATATTTTATATATATTATCAATTAAATCTATTAAATAAGAAAATATTTTATCTTCGTTATAATTATTAAAAGATGCAACATTTACCAGATTAAGTGTGGCTATTGTAGGTATGCCCCAAATATTGTTAGAATTTTCATTTAAAAGACCATAAGATGTTAGTGAAAAACACCTAGAATGTTCTTTAAATATTGTTATTCGTAAATATGGATACGCAGTAAACAAATTACTAAAAAGAGACAAATTTTTAAGACTTTCATTGTTAATATGAGAAACTTTAATATAGAAGAGGTTAGGGTAAATAAGTTTTTCATTAAAAGAAAATGTAAAAAACTCAATTAACTTAAGCAATAATTTACTGTTTATATCATAATTCAGTGAAAAGAAAAGCGTTACATTTTGTTTTCTTAAATATTCTACAATTAGTTGCATCAATGTAAAAATACTGTTAAGTAAGCTTTCATAATTATTCTCCCCGTTAAAAGAAATTAAAATATTCAGATCTTTATAATCTAAATTGCTTTTTAAGAGAATTAATTGAATAATCTCATTTGCGTTTAAATGAATACCTTCTAGGGAATTAATAAAAAGTGGATAATGCAAGCAAAGAATACCGCTAATAAAGTGACTTAAATTAGGAATATTAACAAATTTAAACAGATCTCCACGAATACCCATTTCATTGATAATCCTATTAAAGATATATTGTAATGTTAAACTTTCGATAAGATTATTATTTTGCAACAAACCATTTTCATTTTTATTTATCAAAAATTCTTCAAGCTTCTCATATTTTAAAATTAAAGTATCTAACGCATTAATAGCAAGTAAGTTATTCGAAGTATAATACTTCAATAAAAAAAACAACATATCTTCGCTAATTATTCGTTTCGAATTATTTAGCAATAACTCTTTTATTTTAGAGAAAAATATTTCTGTGCACACATCTTGTACTAATTTATTCTTATCTATAGAGTTTAAAAATTCAGAAAAACTAATAACTTCAAATGGCGGAGTTGTTTTTAATATGTAAATATCTTCATTTAAGATTGTTGGGGCTGTTTCTAATAATGAAAGATATCTTAGTAATGATTTAGCACTAGAAGTTAACATATATTTTTTCTTATCTAATTTTTCAATAAGCCCACTTTTTTGTAAGATCCTTAAATGGTACAATATCAAGGAGGCTTTAGCATAATCTAAACGAAGTTCATCAATAATATCTTTTAGATTCAAGGGTTTATTATTTAAAAGTTTTAATATTTCGTATCTGACTGGGTTAAAAATTACAGTAAGAAAATTATTCATAACAATTTTCTATAAGAGAAAATTTAAACTTTAAGCTTATTTATCAAATTAGAAAAAATATTTATTGGGACTGTAGGCTAGCTTGGTAGACTGCTAGGCTCGGGTCCTAGTGACCCAGGTTCAAATCCTGGCAGTCCCATTATGAATTATACATCGTTGAAATTAAAAATCAAGAGATACTTAAAGCGATATTACTATAAAGAAAAATTAGAAGTTAAAAAAATAAGGAAAGCGTTGGATTTAATAAAAGGAAACAAGATAATTATGTTAGAAAATCCTATTTCTTCTAAAAACCTATTTCATATAAAAGGTCAAAAAGGAGATTATTATGTATTCAAGAATATATCTTGTACATGTTATGGTTTTTCTTCTTCGATAGCAAGAGAATATAAAATTAAACCTTGTTATCATATTTTAGCTTGTTCCATGCTAAATACTCATCAGCTTGCAAAGAATAGGGTAACTGTGAGGGATTTAATAAAAAAAATTTTATTAGAAAATTTATAATAAAGAGAGCCCTTAAATATTAATTATGAGCATAGATACTCTCTTAACATATCTTTATTATTCCTTGATACCTATCTCGTTATTCATGATAATTATATATATATTACTAAGAAAAGAAGAAGAAAAATAATGGGGAGAAGAAAAAGACGTAAGATAGTAAAAAAAGTAATTAGGAAAATACCTAAAATATTTACATGTCCTAAATGCGGAAAAGCTTCAATATTTATAAAAATTAAAAAAGAAGAAAACAAAGCAGATGTATTTTGTGCAGTGTGTAACTTAGCTGGAGTAGTAAAACTAAAATTTAGTGAAGAGCCTATAGATGCATATAACGAATTTATTGATTTATATTATAAGGGTGAACTTGGTTGAAAAATAAATCTGTATTTGAATATTTGGTTAAACTCATAGAGAAAGAAAAATGCATTCATTTAGTACTACTTGATCCTGAAAAAGTGAGCTTTAGCAAATTAAAAGAAACATGTCAAATTATTGAAAAAAGCGGAAGTAAGGCCATCCTTGTAGGAGGATCTACAGGAATAACGGAAAAATTAATGGAAAACGTAATATATGAAATCAAACAAGGCTGCAGTTTACCAGTAATTATATTTCCAAATAATTTATCTGCGATTTGTAAAAATGCTGATGCGATATTCTTTATGTCTCTTCTTAACACACAAAACCCATATTATTTAATTGAGGCCCAAATGCAAGCAGCGCCGATAATTAAAAAATATCAATTAGAAACTATACCTGTAGGTTACATTATAGCTGGCGAAGGAGGAGCAGTTTCATATATAGGATGGGCAAGACCTATACCGTATAAGTACTCTTATATTATTGCTGCATATGCAATGGCAGCTGAGATGTTGGGAATGAAATTTGTATATATTGAAGGAGGTTCAGGTGTAAAACGTCCTATTCCAAGTGACACTATAAAAGTTGTAAGAGAGAACATTAATATACCCTTAATAATTGGCGGTGGGATAAAAAACCCAGAGGATGCTAAGCGAGCAGCTCAAAGTGGAGCTAATATTATAGTCACAGGAACTCTTTTAGAAAAAAATAAATTTGATAATGAAACATTATTTAAAAAATTAACTTTAATTAATGAAGCCATCTCTTCGAAATAAAAAGATAAAAGTACGATTAATAAAGAATGAAATTTATAGAAAAACTTTACATATTACTTTAGGAACATTTCTTATATTATTTTATATAAATTTTGGTAAATTTGCAAGTCTTATTTTATTCTCTTCATTATTATTTCTTGCTATAATATCAGATGTGATAAGGATCCGTCTATATTTTATAAATCCTGTTAAACGAATTAATGAAGTGTTAGCAAGAAGTTACGAAACTACATCGATAGGAGCCCATACCTATTTTTTTGCAGGGGTTTTAGTTGCAATATTGCTATTTGATTCTAGATCTCCAGTAGTTTCTCCAGTAGTTTTTGCAATGCTTATAGCAGCTTATGTGGATCCGTTAATAACCTTAACTGGGATCTTTTTTAATAAAATACGCCACCCTTATAACCAATCAAAAAGTGTTATTGGAACAAGTATAGGAGGATTAGTTACACTAGTAATAGCTTTGTCATTATTTAATAATATTCCATTTGCAGTTTTAGCAAGTTTATTACTTTATCTATTAGATAGTATACCGATTTCTTTAAATGATAACTTTATTTATCCAATAATCTTTAGTTTATTTGGAAGTTTAATGTTATGATTAAAAAATTTTGGGAGATTTGGGGTGAAACAAAAGAAATAGGCAAAGAACCTTTTGAACATGGAATATTTTTTATATCCGAAACTGAAATAGAAAATTTACCTTCAATTATTTTTAACAATAATGAAATAGCTCAACGAATTAGATTACTTGAGCAAATATATAAAACGAATAAATTTCTTGTGGCAAAACAAATATTAGCAGATTTTGCACTAAAACGTATAGTTATTAGTAAAAATTTTGAAGAAAATTTAACATACGGATTGCAGTTAGCATTATTTTACTTATTAGAGTTTAAATCCAAGATACCTTTTGAGATGATTAATAATGTTTATCAGGAAGATATAGATAAAGGAAATCATTTAGTACTTATCATCGATAAAGAAAAAGTTGAAGCATATCCTTTTATTACTTTTTTAACATGGGTTTTGGCTACACTTTATAAATCAATTTTAAATGCTTCTGACTTTAACTTAAAACCTTCTTTGGAAAGCATAATCAATTATATAATAACGAAATGTAATTTCAAGGAGATAAAACATTATCAAGCTATTAAGGAATTGGTAGAGATAATATATAGAAGATATAATATAGAAATAATTGATAAAAATAGTAGGCAATCGTTAATTCCTGAAATAATTCTGCTTATAATAAACTCGTTTAGTTTTTATTATGATGAAATTATTAAAATAATTAGTAGCTACAATGAATTTGAATGGTTAAATATAATTATCAATAAATATTTATATTTATTAAATAATTTAAATTTTTATAAAGAAAAAGAAAATATTATATTTTTATTAAGAATACCAATGCAAAATAATATTGCACAAATTAACCAAATTGAAGATCTCGAGACAGTAATACTTGATCCGAAACTTTATAAAAATTTCTCTAAGACAAATTTTGCAGGATGGGATATAAAAAATAATAAGTTGTTACCTATTTTACCTAAAGTAGGCAATATTAATAAAGAGACTTCAAAACAATATAAAATATTTTTGTTTAAAAAAACATTGAATAGCGAAGAAGAATTTACTTTTCTTGTACCTAGCAAATTATACAAAGATGAGAAGGCCATATTAATTCATCCTTCCTACCTTTTCCGTTGCGAAAAATGTTTTGATATTGATAATTCAAATCATTGTAATATTTGTAATCGTGAAAAACGAATAATTGCAATATGCGTCGAATGTAAGAATACTAGAATAGGAATCGATAATAAATGTCTTGTATGTGGAGGAAGAATCCATACTTTATATTATGTGAAAATAAATTTGCAACACGAACTAAATGATTATTCTAAAAGATTAAACATAGAAAAAGAAAAAATATTGGAATTGCTAATCAATTCAAACTACAAAAAAGAATTATATCTTCTTGAAAATTTAGCGAAGGGTTATATTAGAAATAAATACGGTCTCAAAGTTGATTCAACCGGTGCGTGTAAAATAACTGTTAATGTTGCCACATCTTTAAATGAAAAAATTATCGAAGAAGATGAAATAATACTACCAAATCATGTATTGGGAAAATTAAAAAGCATTAGAGAATATATTTTAGAGTTAAAAAGAGAAATTTATAAACAAAATATTAAAAGGAAAGACGAACCATTTTTATTGCTAATTACAGTACAAGATAATTTACTTTATTATTTAGTTAAAATAAAAGGTTCTTCAGAAAATGACTTTGCAATAATTCACCCAAAGCTATACGCTAAAGTGACCCCTCATTTAAACCCCAATAATAAAATTCATATCTATTTACTTGAAGATTTTTTATTAAATTATTCAAAATTTTATTCTGAAAACACCCAAGTTCCGGTATTTTTGGTCCTAAATGAAAATAAAAGCGAACAAATAAGTAAAACCGATTTAAAACTAGATATTCCATTTGAAGAAAACACAGAAGCACAATTTAGAGAACTAGCTTTATATAGTATAAAATTAACTTTACTAAACCAAATAATAGAAAAAGCAATAGCCAATGTTCGTATAGGATTAAAATGCGAAAATTGTGACAAAGAATATACAAGAATGCCTGTTTTTACTCGTTGCAAAAAATGTAGAAAGAAATTAAGATATAAATGGAATAAAGGCCCTCTTATACCTTATATAAAAGAAATAGAGAAGCAAACTCAGACGTTTAATTTATTTCCGTACATAAAGAAAATTCGAAGGCCAGTAATTCGTTTTGTGGAAGGATATTTTAAAGACTACGACGCCTATGAAAAATTGGATAAATTTTTATAAATACGTAAGTTGAAATTATAATATTATGTCCAAAAGTAGAAAGAAAAAAGAAGCTATGCCAATAAGTTCAGCTGGTTTAATAACTTATTATGAAGAAGATATTTCTAAAGTTAAAATAAATCCTGCTTTAGTCATACTATTAAGTATTCTTCTTATTTCAATGGTAATTTTACTTAATGCAGGAATAATTAGGATATAGCTTAATGTTTAAGGAAAAAAATTTAGTCGAGTATTATAAGGAACTTTGGAATTTACCATCCTATAAATTCATTCTTCCAATACTAGCAATTTTTAATTTAGCTCTACTTTTAATTATTTATTTTAATAAGCCACAGAATATCTTTTTTTATTTTTATAGTATATTTTTATTATTCTTTTTAATCTTTGTTTTTAAACAAAAAGATAAATATTTAACATGGAAAAGGTTAAGCGGAATAGTGTTATTTAACTTTACTGGTATTTTTTTAGCTATTGTAACATATATTCTTTTAGGTTATCAATATTTATATATAGCTAATGCGATTGCAACTTCCTTTTTAGTTTTATCAAACATTGCACTTTTTTTTATCTCAACAATTAATATAAAAATTTTATTTTTGATTGGTAATTTTTTTTCATTAATTTTTATATACATATATAATTTATTAAAAAATTCTTTGGATGATATTTGGTATTATAATCATTTAATTTTGGATTTTTTCACTTATATAATAATTTTTATAATTGTTCTAGTCTATTTATATCGTATTAAAATAAAAGGAGAAATAAAATACGATCTGAATCCTTTATCGCATTTTAGAAATTTTATATTGACATGGTTAAATAAAGAAAGCAGATTTTTTGAAAACGTTCTTAAAAAATCTGCCTTTAATATAAAGTCTTTTGTGATTCCTTTTCTATTTTTAAAATCTAAAAACACATCTAAAACCGCAATATTTTTTTCATTACCTATCCACCCAGGACCTTTGCTAACAGTAGGAAGTTCTGATCTTCCCAGTTTATTACTTAGTAAAACAGATATATTATACTTTCCTTTTCATGGTCCTTCAACTCATAAGGAAGATTTAGTGGATTATGAAGAAAAAAGATATCTAATTAGCTTACTGCAACAATTACAACAAACTAAAGAAGATGAACTATATTCAACAGAAATGATAAGCGTCAAAAAAGATAGTATACAAATAGAGGGATTTTTACTTAACGAAACACCAATATTAATTATCTCACCAATAAAAGAAGGAATAGATGATATAGATCCTGAAATAGTCAAAGATGTTATTAAAATAACAAATGACTTAGGTTACAACCCCCCAATAATTATTGATGCCCATAATTATTATTCGAAGAATGTAACAAATGAAACTAATATCTATGAACAATTAATTCACGGTATACGAGAATTATTATATAAATTGAGCAATAGTAACAAAGAAAAAGTTAAAGTAGGTATTTCAGATATAAGCTTCAAAAAAATAGAAAATAATGAAATAGGTTACGGTAACGGTCGTATAATAGTTTTTAAAGCAGATAATTTCGCCAATGTACTAATATTGATTGATGCTAATAACATAACAAATGAATTTAGAAATATACTTTATAATGAAATTCTAAACTATTCAAAAAAGTTTAATTGTAAGATCTTTTTTGAAGTTTGCTCAACAGATACCCACGTGTTAACTGCAAGATTCCAAGGTGAAGAAGGATATTATCCTTTAGGACATAATAAGAAAATAATAAAAGAAATTGTAGATAGAATAATCCTTGCAATTGAAGACGCGATAAAAAATACTTCTGAAACAAAAGCAGAATTTAAATTATTTGCTACTCCTCCTTTAAAAATATTAGGAGAATTATATCCGAAATATGTAAAGATTTCTTCAGAATTTATAATTTACGGTAAAGGTTTACCCTTATTTGTTTTTATTACTGCTTCACTAATCAATTATTTATTACCCCTTCTTGTATCCTATCTTCCTTAAGAATTGTATCCTCTCTTTAGCTTTATCTTCATCCTCCACGCCAAGTGGAGTATAACCATCACAGACACCTAATACACCACGTTGTTCTCCCTCTTCATATATAATAACTTTAACAGGATTGGCTGTAGCACAATAAATATTTACAACTTCTGGAACCATTTTTATTGCGTTAAGTATATTTATAGGGTATCCTTGTTTGATACATACTATAAATAGATGGCCCGCTCCTATTTTCTTTGCATATTCTACAGCTAAATTTACTAGTTCTTCATCATTCCCATCCTTTCTTATTAATCTTGGTCCTGATGACTCGCAAAAAGCAATGCCAAACTTTATAAACGGTGATATGTTAACTATTGCTTCGTAAATATCTTCAACTGTTTTTATAAAATGTGATTGCCCTAAAATTATATTTACACCCTCGACAGGCTTTATATCTACAGTAACAATTTGTCCCATACATTTTAATTTTACTAAAGAAATTTATTTATTATATAAAATGGGCGATAAAGATTTACCGAAGATTATAGAAGAACCACCCGGTAAAAAAGCTAAAGAATTACTCGAGTTAGACAATTACTATATTTCTCAGTCATATGCAAGATATTACCCATTATTTGTCGAAAGAGTTGTAGGCACAAAAGTTATTGACGTGGATGGAAACGAGTACATCGATTTTAATTCAGGGCTTCTATGCTTAAACATTGGGCACCATCCCGAAGTAATACAAGAAATAAAAAAACAGGCTGAAAAATTAATACATTACAGCATTACTGATTTTTACTATGAAGAAGTTCTTGAATTATCAAAAGAATTATCACAAATAATCCCAATTAAAGGAGGAATAAAATTTCATTACTGTAATAGTGGGACAGAAGCTAATGAAGCAGCGATTAAACTTGCAAGATATTATACAGGAAGGCAAAACCTTATCGCATATATTGGCAGTTTCCATGGTAGGACTTATGGCTCCTTAAGTTTAACCGCTTCTAAACCGGTTCATAGGAAAAAATTTAGCCCTTTATTGCCTGGAGTTTATCATGTACCTTATCCATACTGTTACCGATGTCCATTTAAACAGGAGTATCCTTCTTGCAATTTTGCTTGTATTGATTTTATGAAAGAATGGGTTCTAGAAAAATATGTTCCACCAGAAGAAGTTGCAGCATTCATATTTGAACCTGTGTTAGGCGAAGGAGGGTTTGTTTGGGCACCAGAAGATTATTTTAAAAGACTAAAAAAAATTACAGATGATTATAACATTCTTTTAATTTCTGATGAAGTTCAAACAGGTATGGGTCGTACAGGAAAATGGTTTGCAATGGAACATTTTGGAATTGAATCCGATATCATTACAATTGCAAAATCTGTAGCAAGCGGCCTACCTTTAGGTGTTACTGCTGCAAGATCCAATATTATGGTCTGGGAAAAGGGTGCACATGCAACAACTTTTGGTGGTAATCCTATAGCTTGTAAAGCTGCTATTGCAACAATTAATGTAATAAAGAAAGAAAAATTGCTAGAAAGGGTAGAAAAATTAGGAGTGGAAATTAAAAAATACTTGCAGGAAATGCAAGAAAAATATGAAATAATAGGCGATGTTAGAGGAAAAGGATTCATGATAGGTGTTGAGTTGGTGAAAAATAGAAAAACTAAAATACCTGCAAAAGATGAGACTAATGAAGTATTAATAAGATGCTGGAAAAAAGGTTTACTATTAATAAGCGGAGGTTTATCTGTGATAAGAATCGCTCCACCGTTAAATTTGGAAGAAAAATTGATTTTCAAAGGATTACAAATTTTAGAAGAAGAAATAAAAAAAGTTAATGAAAATATCAAATGACCCCTTTATTTCTACTGGATAATATTTTTGATGGCCGTCGGCGGGCCATCAAAGTCATTTTTTATTACTTAATTTAAAGAAAACTTTTCCCGAAGTTAGGCTCTTCTTCTTTTATTTCTTGAAACATCATTATACTATTTCCTAAATAAAAAAGATAAAATAAAAGGGAAGAACTTTCTTATATGCTGAATTATTAAAGAAAAAATTTCAGTGATGGTTTTCTAATAAATATATATCCAGTAGAAATAAAGGGGTGTTATTTTACATCGGAGAAATTTTTCTTTATTGATGGCCCGACGCTGACTATCGAATGGTTATATATTTCATTTTAATATTTTGAAAATTCTTAATTAAAATTAAAAATTAATACTGGTTAAATTATTCTGCTTCAAATATATTAGGAAAACTAAAAAGTACATAACAGACAGGTAAAAAAAATTTTTTTTCCAAGCCTATTTTAAAAATATAAAGTAGAATGATGGCCGTCGACGGCCATCTATTCGTAAACTGCTTTTTATATCGTTAATTTTTTGTACTTAAAATTTCTATGTATTAACTGTTTTGGTAAAAGGACCTGTCAAAATTAAAGTAAGAATAAGTAAGTTAAGATGGCACAGTAAGGGTCATAATGAGATGAAGACTATAATTTTCTCAGATAATTTCCTTTAGTATGGAAATAATTTTCATGATTTTTGGTTCTTGTTATGAATTTTCACGAAAAGGTTTTTATAATATTTTTGCTCATAAAATAAATTGATAGCGGGGTGGGAAAGCCAGGTTATTCCGCCGGGCTCATAACCCGGAGGTCGGTGGTTCGAATCCACCCCCCGCTACTTTTATTATTTAAACCCCTTTATTTCCACTGGAAAAACTATGAAGATAGGACCAACATTGACACATGATGTAATATCTTTAGCTGGTAAAAAGGGCGGTACACAAATTTTTTCTGCAAAGTCTAATAATTTAACTTGGAATTTCAACTGGAATAAAGTAATAAAGGTAATTTTAAGCTCAGACGAGCAACTTTTCAAATGTTAAAAAATAAGAAATCGTTGAAAACATTATTGCAAAATATAATTCCTTTCGAGTTACTAGAGTTTATACCGACCAGTTATGAAATAATTGGTTCAAGACAAGGATCTGTTATAATAATTCAAATTCCTGAACCGCTTAAAAGCTATGAAAATGAAATTATTAAAGCATTAATTTCTTTACATAAAAATGTAAAGGCGATAATTAAAAAAGAAAGTGAAAGAAAAGGTGAGTATAGATTATTTGACTATTCTTTATTATATGGAAACTCTACTGAAGTCATTCATAAAGAATATGGTTACTATATAAAAGTGGATCCTCTTCGAGTTTATTTTTCCTCCAAAGATTCCTTTGATAGAATCGATATTGCAAAATCTGTAAATGTAAATGAGGAAATTTTGTATATGTTTGCAGGTGTTGCTCCTTATGCAGTTGCAATTTGTAAATATCAACCAAATGTTAAAAAAATCATAGCAATAGAAAAAAATGAAGTGGCTTACAAGTATATGTTAGAAACTATAAAATTAAACAAACTTGAGGAAAAAATTATTCCTATATTAGGCGATGTGAAAGAAGTATGTCCTCAATATTATAATTTTGCAGATAGGGTATTGATGACATTACCATTAGGGGCACATGAATATCTTTCATTAGCATTGAATTGTATAAAGAAAACCGGAGGTATAATTCATTTTTATCATGTTGGAAAGGAAAATATGTTATATGATGAAGCAATAGAAATAATAACAAAATACTGTAGAGAGAACAATTTCTCTTTTTCGATATTAAAAACTAGAGTAGTTAATGAATATGCGCCCTTTAAATATAAAATAAGAATAGATTTCTATGCCAAACAAATGTAATTTTATAAATGTCTGTAAAAATCTATCTTTATCGTTACAAAAATTTACCCCTTTTGACGAAAAATATAGCGAATGAAATTATTAATCATATAAAAAGAGGAGAAAAAGAATTTAAGGCGTCTTTAGATTTAGGCTTAACTTTTACCACCTTAAAATATTTTAATAGCATTGTCTGGATAAATGAAAACTTAGCCTTGCCGTTTGCTTCAATAGAAGATATAGCTTTATATGGCAAGGATAATTTCATTTACGTTCTTGAAAAAGGGAAAATATATGCATTAGCAGGTTTCAGAGGAAGGAATTTTTATAAAATGAGGAGCGTAGGATTACATGCCCCAACAATTGAAATTAATGGAATTCATATGCATAGAATAAAAGATATTCTGCCTTGGGATGATGCAAGAAAAAAAGTTGAAGCTTTAAAATTAAAATCGTACGATAAAGTTTTGGATATTGGGACTGGTTTAGGATATACTGCTATTCATGCGTTTTTTAAAAAAGTCAAAAAAATTGTTTCAATAGAAAAAGATCCTGCTATTTTAAATTATGCTGAATACAATCCATGGTCCAAATGGTTAGAGAAAATAACTATAATATTGGGCAATGCTGTAGAAGTTTTAGATAAATTAGAACCTTTTTATTTTAATAAAATAATCCATGATCCTCCCACATTTTCAATTTCTGAGGAATTATATTCATTAGATTTTTACAATGCATTGTATAATATATTGAGAAGAAAAGGATACATATTGCATTACGTTGGTTTCCCTTTTGCTGTAAGTAAAAGAAAAAAAATTGTTGAAAATATAACAAGCAGATGTAAACGGGCCGGTTTTAACGTTAAGAAAATTCCTGAAATTTTTTCAATTATATTATATAAGGATTGATTGGTTCACTTAAATGTCTACGTGATCTAGGAGGAGGGACGAGTAAAATATTTTCCTTAAGGATCCTTTTTTCTTCTGATAATATTTTAAAGCTGAAAGGAATCGAATATGAACATTTTTTGCATCTTAAACCTTTACCGCTACCTTCGGATTCCATTTTACTGCCACAGTATATACAGTAGGGATTTTCTTCCCTATACACTTTAGCTAATTTTTTAATTGATATTTTTTCGCAATTTATTGTCATTTCAGGGTCTTTTCTAATACCGCCTCCAATTTCTATTATGTCTCCTTTACTTAGAAACCTAACTAATTTATTCATTTGGCCGCTTTCTTTATACACTGCTGCAGTCATAATTTTACTATCTGTTTTGACTTTTAGCAATACATGTCCTCCCTTTATTATTAAAGGTTCCTCTACCACTTCAAAAACCTCATTAATGACGCAATATGGTTTAAATATTTTTTTACCTTTGGCTAATTTTAAGTGAACTTCTGTTCCTTGGTTTGTTTTAAATATAGTAGTTCTTTCTACATGTTCTTTGGCACCTATCGCTTCTGAAAATTTTATTAATGCTTCTGGTTTTTTACCCCTTATACCATATAAAATAGGGTCTTTACCATGAGGAGTTATAAGCAATCTGCTTCTTTCATAATCTATATTATGAAAAGTTATATCTTTGAATTTTCCATCCAATTCTTTTATTTTTTCTAAATTAATCGGTCTTATTAAACTTTTTTGATCAGGTTTCCTATAAGCGATCAACTCATAAGTATATCCTTCTCTGAATAGGGCACCGATTGAAGCAAGAGCGCCGATTATTCCTCTAATTCCTTTCCTAAAATTAAAATATTTAATTTTATATTTTTGTACAAGCTGCAAGGCTTCTTCTATACCTACAACCTCAATTAAACATTTCTTATAAAAATTCTCTAACTCTTTAGTAATATGCCCTGTATAAAAGCAGATTACAGGTTGCGGTTTTTCTTCATTTGTTTCTTTATCAAAAATTTTAAGTTCATTAATTGTTTCAACTGCTATTTCGCTTACTTTATCGTCTTCATTGTTTATTCTTATGCAAATGGCCGCATTACCACGTGTCTTAAACGGAACATTAGGGTTTAGTCTTACTAAATAAGGATAGTCAGCCAAACTATAGCCAGCATTATTTAATTTTTCAATTAAAATAGAAGCAATATAAGTAGTGCATCCGCCTTCATTCGTGTCAGTATCATCAATACCTATATGTAGCATTAATTAAACTAAAAATTAAAATATGAAAAGAATTATTAAAAATTTAGGGTAAAGGAGCTCTGGGCGGCTGTCGGGGTTAGCCTGAGGAAAGTCCTCCGTCAATAGGGAATTTATAATGCCGCAAGGCATAAGCCGAAAGGCTTGGAAAATCACAGAAACAGAACAAGCTCTGTTGGATGTCGATGAGCCCGAATATATCTCGGTAACGAGATATATAGGTTGAGTATAACAGAAGCTTGGTGAAACAGATTACCTATAAAGACAAAGGCGGGGTCGGATGATGAGTTTTCCTTACGAATCCAACCCGCCGACTAGATGAATGCCGCCGAAACAGAAGGAGGCTTACAAGAGCTCCTTTACCCTAAAATTTTTAAACTCATATTAGGTTATTAATTATGCAAATTTTGATTACCGGTATTGGAGGATTTATAGGTTCTCATTTAGCTGAATTTTTTGCACAAAAAGGTCATAATATACTTGGAATTGATAATTTGAGTAGAAGAAAAATTTTAGGTAAAAAAATCATTAACGAATATTATAACTGGGATTATTTACGAAGTAACTTTAAAAATGTCAAATTGATTAAAGGAGATATAACAAATGAAGATGATCTAAAAATATTTCATAATGAAAACATAGATGTTATCATTCATACAGCTGCACAGGTGGCTGTAACAACTTCAATAGAACAACCAAAGTTAGATTTTTTAATTAATCTTGTTGGTACGCTTAACATTTTAGAGTTAGCTAGAAAGAAAGATGCAAAAATAATATTCATGTCTACAAATAAAGTTTATGGTGAGAATGTTAACAAAATTAAAATAAAAGAAGGAGAAAAAAGATATGAGATTATAGATGAAAGATACAAGAATGGAATACCTGAAGATTTCCCAATTGATTTGACTTCCCATACACCTTATGGCTGTTCTAAAGTAGCTGCAGATATTTATGTGCAAGATTATTACTACACATATGGTTTAAAAACTTTCTCTTTAAGATTAAGTTGTATTTATGGAACAAGACAATTTGGCGTTGAAGATCAGGGTTGGGTTTCATGGTTCACAATAGCTACTTTAATGGATCAAGAAATCAATATTTATGGTAATGGTAAACAAGTAAGGGATGTACTTTTTGTTACTGATTTATGTGAATTAATAGAAAAAATAATTTTTTCTAATATTAATCATCGTGTTTATAATGTAGGGGGCGGTTTACGAAACTCTATTTCTCTTTTAGAACTTTTGGATTTGCTTTATTTTTTAACAAATAAAAGAACCAAAATAAAATTTTTTGATTGGAGAAAAGGGGATCAATTCGTATATATATCTGATATTTCTATGGTAAAAAAAGATTTAAATTGGGAACCGAAGGTAGATGTAAATTCAGGAGTAAAAAAATTAGTTGAGTGGGTTTCACAAAACATTAAAATTTTTTAAAAGGTATGGGCCAGATGGGATTTGAACCCATGACCTTCCGGTTATCAGCCGGACGCTATAACCAGGCTAAGCCACTGGCCCACTAAAAAATATTTTGAATTAATTAAATTTTAAATTTTTTTACTTGTAAATGAGCATATCCCAACTCTAAATAATAGGAATAAACAGAGTAAAAGTTTTTATATTAGATTTTAGTTATGTATTATTGGGCTATAGGGGCGGTTTTAACACGACTTGGCTGTTGCCAAGGATGAAGTGTTAACTCCACCTATAGCTCACAGTGATGCGGGCCTAATAAAAAATTAGGTCCAAGAGAAAGGGTCTATTACACATCAATTGTAGGAAAAACCCAGTTGATCCTGCTGGACGTGTCTGCTATCGGGGTGGGTAGCCATGCGAGTCAGTGCCCAGGTTACCTGGGCACGGCGCACGGCTCAGTAAAACGTGCCTAAACTACCCTATGGACCGGGATATCCCCTGGAAACGGGGGGTAATCCCGGATAGGTATGGTGTGCTGGAATGCCACCATACCGAAAGTGCGCAGGCAGGATGTTGCCTGTGCAGCCATAGGATGTGGGCACGGCCTATCAGGTTGATGGTGGGGTAACGGCCCACCATGCCTAAGACGGGTACGGGCCGTGAAAGCGGGAGCCCGGAGATGGGTTCTGAGACAAGAACCCAGGCCCTACGGGGCGCAGCAGGCGCGAAACTTCTGCAATGCGCGAAAGCGCGACAGAGTCACCCCGAGTGCCATCCGCTGAGGATGGCTTTTGCCCTATGTAAAAAGTAGGGCGAATAAGCGGGGGGCAAGTTCTGGTGTCAGCCGCCGCGGTAATACCAGCCCCGCGAGTGGACACGACGATTATTGAGCCTAAAGCGTCCGTAGCCGGTTCTGCAAGTCCTCCCTTAAATGGCACGGCTCAACCGTGCCGCGGGGGAGGATACTGCAGAACTAGGGGGCGGGAGAAGCGGGCGGTACTCGGGAGGTAGGGGCAAAATCCTTTAATCTCCCGAGGACCACCAGTGGCGGAGGCGGCCCGCTAGAACGCGCCCGACGGTGAGGGACGAAAGCTGGGGGAGCAAAAGGGATTAGAGACCCCTGTAGTCCCAGCTGTAAACTATGCTGGCTAGGTGTTGGGCGAGGTTAGTCCTCGCCCAGTGCCGCAGGGAAGCCGTTAAGCCAGCCGCTTGGGGAGTACGGCCGCAAGGCTGAAACTTAAAGGAATTGGCGGGGGAGCACCACAAGGGGTGGAGGCTGCGGTTCAATCGGAGTCAACGCCGAAAACCTTACCAGGGGCGACAGCAGGATGAAGGTCAAGCTGAAGACTTTACCAGACGAGCTGAGAGGTGGTGCATGGCCGTCGCCGGCTCGTGCCGTGAGGTGTCCGGTTAAGTCCGGCAACGAGCGAGACCCCCGCGCCCATTTGCTAAGCCGGCTCAATGAGCCGGCTGCACAATGGGCGGACTGCCGGCGTAAGCCGGAGGAAGGTGGGGGCTAGGGCAGGTCCGTATGCCCCGAAACCCCTGGGCTACACGCGGCCTGCAATGGGTGGGACAATGGGTACCGAACCCGAAAGGGGGAGGTAATCCCAGAAACCCACCCTCAGTCGGAATCGTGGGTTGCAACTCACCCACGTGAATCGCGGAATCCCTAGTAATCGCGCGTCACTATCGCGCGGTGAATACGTCCCTGTTCCTTGCACACACCGCCCGCCGCTCCACCCGAGTTGGGCTTGAATGAGGTATGGCCTCGAAAGAGGTCATAACGAATTCAAGCCCGACAAGGGGGGAGAAGGCGTAACAAGGTTGCCGTAGGGGAACCTGCGGCAGGATCACCTCTGAGTTTTTCCTACAATTGATGTGTAATAGGCTCTTTCATGCTCATACTATTATTTATGAGACTTGGGAAAAATTTTCTCAAGTCGAAGCTAAGCTATATAGCAATGAAGCTACTGTATGGTTGCAGGCGATGGATGCTGGATTTATCTAAGATGAAGCCCCTTGGTGGATGGCTCGGCTGGGCAACCGATGAAGGACGCGGCAAGCAGCGATATGCCAGGGGTAGGTGCAAGCGACCGTTGATCCCTGGGTCTCCGAATGGGTATCCTGGTATTACCTACTTAAAGTAGGTAATACCATTCCTAGGGGTTTATCCCCTAGGAAGGGGAATCCCCCGAACGGAAACATCTTAGTAGGGGGAAGAAGAGAAACCAACAGGGATCCCCTGAGTAGCGGCGAGCGAAAAGGGGGGAGCTCAAATCGAATCCTTCCTAGATGATAGGAAGGAGATGTAAGGTTATTGGGGCTCATTCGACATCCTAACCCGGTTAGCCGAAGTGGGCTGGAATGCCCCACCAGAGAGGGTGATAGTCCCGTAGGTTAAAACCGGGCGGATGGATGAAAATGGGTACCAGAGTACCATACCTTGGTTATGGTATGGGAAGTTGGGAGTATCAACTTCCAAAGCTAAACATTCGCCCAGACCGATAGCGAACCAGTACCGTGAGGGAAAGCTGAAAAGCACCCCGGGAGGGGTGTGAAAAGAGCCTGAAACCAAGGGGTTACAGGCGACATGGCCCGAAAGAAATGATCCTTCTTAAGGGGGTCCTGCGAGAGCAGGAAACTCTTAAGAAGGAAATCAGGGTCATGTCTTACGTCTAGAAACACGGGCCAGGGAGTTCAAGGCTGTGGCAAGTCTAAGGGAGTTTATCCCGTAGGCGTAGGGAAACCGAGTGTCTGTAGTTTACACCTCTACACTGTATTAGCAATGCGAGTTGGATTCATGAAAATTCGCATTGCTAATACATTGCAAGTGTAAACGAGAGGCAGGGTCCGAAAGGGCCTAAGCCACAGCCTTGAGACCAGAAACCAGGCGATCTAGGCCTGGGTAGGGTGAAGCCGGGCGAAAGCCCGGTGGAGGCCCGAATAGGGGTGCTGACGTGCAAATCGCTCCCCTAACCCGGGCCTAGGGGCAATAGACCAATCAAGCCTGGTGATAGCTGGTTCCCCCCGAAGCGGGTCCCAGCCCGGCCCCGCTGGAGATTCGTTAGGGTGTAGAGTACTGATTGCTGGGTAAGGGCCGAAAGGCCCGCTCAGCAGTCAAACTCCGAAGCCCTAACGACCGAAGAAGGTGGGAGACGGGTTTCGCGGGATAAGCCCGCGAGCCGAAAGGGGAACAACCCAGCCTAGGGTTAAGGTCCCTAAGTGTTGGTTAAGTATCAAGCCCAAAGGGCGTCACCGCTCTGAGACAGCCGGGAGGTAGGCTTAGAAGCAGTTAACCTCTAAGGAGTGCGTAACAGCTCACCGGCCGAGAGCGGTGGCCCCGAAAATTGACGGGATTTAAACCAACCACCGAGACCCTAGGGGGCATCCTGATGTGGGGTGCCATCCGGTAGGGGGGCGCTGTAGCAGGGCAGAAGCCTGGGCGTGAGCTCAGGTGGACCTGCTACAGATGCGAATCCTGGCAGTAGTAACAGCGAAGCTGGGTGGAAATCCCAGCCGCCGGAAGGGCCAGGGTTCCTCGGCAATGCGTTGTCAGCCGAGGATTAGCCGCTCCTAAGGGTGGGCTTCACTGCTCCACCCGAAAGGGAAAACGGTTAATATTCCGTTGCTAGGGGTCTACGTTAGTGGTAACACAAGCCATACTCCAGACGGGTAGGGGTAGGGTATGCAGGGCCTTCGCCCTGCTTAACTCCCGAAGTACACGGAGTGTCGTAATGACGAGAAGTGTACGAAGGGAGGAATAGCCCCCTGTATAGGGGGTATACCCGATCCCCTGCCCCCGTGAAAATGGAGTATGGAAGGATGACCCCTAAGCGTACCTAGATCCGACACAGGTGCCCCTGGCTGAGAAGGCCAAGGCGTCTCCGGGTACTCCGGGCCAAGGAACTCGGCAAATTGGCCCCGTACCTTCGGTAGAAGGGGCGCCTGGGCCCTTTAGGGATAACCTAGGGGGCCTAGGTCGCAGTGACAAGGAGGTCCCGACTGTTTAATAAAAACATAGGTCCCCGCGAGCCCGAAAGGGTTTGTACGGGGGCTGAATCCTGGCCACTGGCGGTACGCGAACCCCGGTTTCAACCGGGCTAAGCGCCGCCGAAGGCCGGGAGTAACTCTGACTCTCTTAAGGTAGCCAAATGCCTTGTCGGGTAAGTTCCGACGTGCATGAATGGATCAACGAGGGCCTCACTGTCTCGGCCCGGAGCCGGGTGAACCTGCAACCTGGTGCACAGTCCAGGGACTCCCGACGGGGCGAGAAGACCCCGTGGAGCTTTACTGCAGCCTCAAGCTGTGGTGCTGTCTTTGTTGCGTAGAGTAGACGGGAGACAATGAGATATGCCTTTCGGGGCGTATTGAGTCGTAAGTGAAACACCGTCCAACGAAGATGGTGCCACTAACCCAGCTTTGCTGGGGACACCTTGAGGTGGGCAGTTCGGCTGGGGCGGCACGCCCCTGACAAAGAATCGGGGGCGTCCAAAGGGTGGCTCAGACAGGTCAGGAACCTGTCGTGGAGGACAAGGCCAAATGCCACCCTGACTGGTTCCTCAACTGCACGGGAACCAGCGGTGAAAGCCTGGCCTAGCGAACGCTCATGTCCCCCTTGATGGGGGCTGGGCATGACGGAAAAGCTACCCCGGGAATAACCGGCTCGTCGCGGGCGAGAGTCCACATCGACCCCGCGGATTGGTACCCAGACGTCGTCTCTTCCCATCCTGGGGGTGCAATAGCCCCCAAGGGTAGGGCTGCCCGCCCGTTAAAGGGAACCGTGAGATGGGTTTAGACCGTCGTGAGACAGGTCGGTCTCTACCTGTCGGGAGCGTTGGCCACCTGAGGCTAAGGTGTTGCCAGTACGAGAGGAACGCAACGCCGTTGCCTCTGGTGTAGCGGTTGTCCGAAAGGGCAAGCCGCGCAGCCACGCAACAGAGGATAAGGGCTGAAAGCATCTAAGCCCGAAGCCTCGGCCAAGACTAGGTGGCCATTTCGCCAGTCCAAAAGACTGGCGGACGAGGGCCCCCGCAAAAGACGGGGTTGATAGGGTGGGGGTGTAAGCGCCAAGACCGAAAGGTCGAGGCGTTCAGCCCGCCACTACTAATAGCCCGAGTTAGATAAATCCAGCTTCCGCTAATTGCAACCATACAGTAGCTTCATTGCTATATAGCTTTTTCTTAAAATTTATATTCTTTTAATTAAAATTCTTCTTATGCTAAAAAAAGTACTAGTAACAGGAGGAGCAGGATTTATAGGAAGCCATGTTGTAGATAGATTAAATGAAAAAGGATACGAAGTAGAAGTTATTGACGATTTGTCTGCAGGAAGAAAGGAAAATTTACCACAAAATGTTAAGTTAAAAATAAAACAGGTAAAAGACTTAGTAGCAGAAGATATAAAAAACTTTGATATAATAATTCACTGTGCAGCCCAAGTTTCTACATTTTATTCAGTAGATTATCCTGAAGAGGATTTTAACAGGAATGCTTTGTCTACTTTCCATCTTTTTGAGTTATGTAGAAAATATAATGATAATGCAGTAATAATCTATACAAGTAGTAGAAGTGTTCATGGAAACATTCCTGAGCCACTCATTGCTGAGGAAAATTTTTCTTATAATCCTTCAACTTTTTACAATGTACATAAGATCTATGGTGAGATGTTATGCAAAATTTATAAAGAATTATATGGTATGAAATTTGTAATTTTAAGACCAAGCAATGTTTATGGACCAAGACAACCATATTGGATGGGAGGATGGTATAATTTTATAGCCTATTGGATTAAGTTAGCATTGGAAAATAAACCTATACCTATCTATGGAAACGGGACACAAATTAGAGATTATACTTATGTAGAAGATACAGCAAGAGCATATGCACTTGCTATCGAAAATCCTAAAGCTATAGGTGAGACCTTTTTATTACCTACAGGAAGAGGCGTATCTTTGAATGAATTAGCGGATCTGATAATAAAATTGACAAATTCTAGATCGGCTAAGCAATATTTGCCTCCCAGAAAGGGAGATATTCAAAGATTTGTAGGAAGCTATAAAAAAGCTAAAGAAATTTTAGGTTGGGAACCAAAAGTTACTTTAGAAGAAGGATTAAAAAAAGAAATAGAATGGGTTAAAGAAGATTTAAAAATTAGAGCTCATGCAATATAAAGGTCCTATAATTAGAAAAAATTATAGATTTTTCATACATTTTTGTTTTCCATTCATCTTTTAATTTTTCACCATAATCTGTAAGAACGAAACCGTTATACAGCATTTCATGATATAACACAATCAAAGCATTTTTTACTTTTTTATCTTCAAAAAAATATAAATAAGAATCATAAGGATTAACTGATAAACCAAAATAAGATAATGCATAGGAAGCTTTAACATCTCCTATTATTACATTATTAGCATAATATTCTTTAAGCCAGTTAAATGTTTCGATTTCTTCTTTGCTATATAACCATTGATATCCTGTATAATTTAATTTTAAGGGGTAAATGAAATAAATTTGTGTTAGTAATAATAAAATAATTAACATAGAAAAAACTATGGTTAGTTTCTTATTTTTTATTAAATATAGGCTTATCAATAAGAAAGTGGAAGGAAATAGGAAATCTAATAATCGTTTTGATAATGTTATGCTAAGTAAGTAGTTTGCACCGAAAAAAGCATATAAGTAAAATGCGAAAATCGCTGCTGGCCATGTTAATAAAAATAATTTCATTATTGAATATTCATTTAATTTAATATGTTTGTAGGCTAATAATATAAAAAATATTAATATTATATAACTTGTTGAAGATATTAAAAAATAAGTTGAATAAATATAATTATAAGGAAAAATATTAAAAAATAGATTTAAAATATATAAAAAAATAAAGGAGAAAAAGATAATAAAAATTTTGTTACTCACTTTTGAATTGATATTGATTATCTTAGTTTTTACAAATATTAATAAAATAAATGCTTGATAAGATAAAAATATCAAAATATCTGAAAAGCTTAAAAAAGAAAAAACTTCTCTATTTACATAAAAATTATAATAAAGAAGTATAAAAAAAGTAAATAAAGCAAAGCTAATGATAATTCCTTTGTTTATTTTCTTCGCATATGCAATGGAATAAACTAAATAACAAGTAAGAAAGAATAGCAGGACAATGTAAAATACAGCTAAAGTAAAATGATGGGAAAATAACAAAACAATTGAAGAAATAAAAAATGGTATTATATACTTTTTGTTTTTAAATATTAATAAGAAGCATAATAAAGAGAAAATGAAGAAAGAATAGGAGAATGTTTCTTTTGTTATTCCTGAAGTAAAGTAAATATTATATGTATAATTTGCTAAAAACAATGATGCTAAAAAAGCTGTTAAATAATTTTTTGTTAATTTTAAAGATAAAGTAAAAAGTAGTAAAGGACTTATGGAAGCTATTAGAGGAAAACCTAACCTCATAGCATCCTTTATTTCTACTCCAAAAATTATAGAAATTAAAATACCAAAAATTTGGCTTAAGGGCCAATTGATGTTATAATTATCAATATTTTCAATGCTCCGATCTATATGCCCTAGTTTTATTCCTATTTCTGCATTCTTTATTAGTTGCCATGCGTCAACTGAAACTGGCTGGCCTGTAGCTAAAGTAAAATATAATCTTGTTATTATGGAATTTATTATTATTAGGATTAAAAAAATGATTGCCTTATTCATACTTTGTGGCTAGTGAGTAAATTACTGTTAAAGCTATTAATAGAATATATATTATGAGAAAATGATTTAAATCTAAACCTAAATTTATAGAATAATTAAATAATGTTAGGTTAGTTAAATATTGAATATAATCTTTTATATAAATAAACATTAATGAGACGATTAAAAATGATATATTGAACAGAACTAAAAGATAAACTAAAAAAATGTAAACTATTTTATTTTTTGGCCATCCCAATTTAAAAAATATATCTGCTTCCTTTTCTTTTTCATTAAAAAAGAACTTTACAATGTTTTTCAATATTAAACTAAATAGAAAAATTATAACAATTATTAACCCTGTTATAACATTTTCATTTATTTTTAATCTATTTACTATAATATTTTCTAATCCTCTTTCACTTTTTACTACTTTTACAAGCGGTGAAGAACCTGTTCTGCTGGCTAAATAGTAAATTAAGTTATCTATTGTAGATTTAGGCTGTTCTTCGGTTACATTTTTAGAATTAATAATTTTGTTTATTTCTTCCATATTTGTTTCTTTATAATCTATTTTAACTCTAAAAAAGGATACATAATCTGAGGTATAACCGTTTAACCAGGATGCTACAAATAAAGGAACCAATATTTCTTCATCTAATATTGTATTAGTTTTAAATTTTCCAACGATTTTTATTTCTAAAATTTTGTTACTTAAAGAAGCATGTAATAATAAGGATTGGTTAACCTGTAAATTTAGTTTTTCAGATAATTTTTTTCCTACTATACCAACTGTCCCATCTTTAACGTTCAAATTTCTACCTTCCAAAATTTTGATTTTTTGAAGTTTTGAAAAAAGGGTAACATCTATTCCTCGTACTATTATTATGTTATCATTATATTGTGTTAAAGAAACTATTTCTGGACTTACTGCTAAAACTCCTTTAATTTCGACTATCTTATCATATAAATTTATTGGCAAACTACTAGTTATTGGCGAAGCAGCATTCGAATTATAAATCAGTATGGTATCTTCGGTAGAAAAAACTTTAAGGGAAAAATAATATGTGTTTAAAAATATTGCAGAAGTTATTAGTGCAATATAAAAAATTAAGCTGAAGAATAAAATGAATATTAAAATTTTTCTGTTTTTAAAAAGTAACAATATCATTTTAAAATATCTTTAATAGAACCCCTGCTTATTATAATCATTCCAATAAAATATCCTAAAAACAGGAAGATAAAATAAGTTGTTGACAAGTTTAAAATTTTTGCGATATCTAAAATAAGTTCTATCCTAAAGTTTGTAAATCCTGAGATGATAGTTAACATTGAAGATGCTATTACTGTACTTAAAACTATTCCAACAATTGTGCTTAAGAAAGATAAGATAATAGAAATAATTAAAAATAATATTATTCTTTCTCTTATGTTAAGTCCTAAAGCGACAAAAATTCCTATATCGTATTTAAAATTTTTAGAATTAGCGAGCATGAAGGAAAAACCTGCTAAAAAAGAGATCAAGTAAATTAGGTTAATCCATGTCAAGATTATTTTAATTGGTTCTTCAGATATTTTTTCTATTGTTTTGGAAGGATCATTATAAACTATTTTTATTTTTTGTTTCAAATTTTCTTCAAGTTTTTTCTCCAATTCATTCGATCTTTTTTCTTTTAAGAAAATTTCATAATAGCTTACTTTATTCTTGTAAATTCCTTTAAGCCATAATGATTTTAGATTTATAAGTAAAGCGTAATCATCTTCGCTGTTAGAATAATGTATTGAAACAACTTTAAATTCATACCTAGAATTATTAATTTTGATTTTTACTGTTTCTCCAATTGTTATATTGAATAGTTTTGCGAATAAGCTCCCAATTGATGTTGTATTTTGAGAAGTAAATTTATTTTCATCTATATTCTGAACATTTTTTGTTTTAATGTATTCATTTGTTATTCCTTTTATTGTTATTTCATGTTCAAGATAATATCCTTTAATAACTAAAACAGGTAATACGGTTTGTGCATTTTCAAGGGTTATATTCACAAAATCTAATTTTGAATCAAAGAAAGCACTAGAGTTTTGGCTAACCGCATAAACATTGTTTGTTTCAACAAGCTTTAATATTCCAATTAAATTATTTTCTAAACTTGTAACTATTAAAAGAGGAATTAAAAGTAAAGATAAAAATAATCCGCAAAGAATTATTGTGGCAAATGTTTGATTTTTTCGATCTAAAAGCTTGTTTATAACTAGTTCAAAGTAATCAATAAGTTTCAAGTTTGAACTTCAAACCACATTTGCAGCCATGCAACCTTTCTTCCTTGAATAGAATCCCAGCCAAGAATAAATTTACCGTTATTATATGTCCACAATTCAATAACGAATCTAAAGGAATCTTTTGAACCTACGTCATATATAGATATTTTTGTACCATTCCAATCTAAAGTTAAATAATATAAATCGTATATTTTTTCTATTTTAACAATTTTCCATGTTAATTCAATAACCCATTTTTCATCAGGTAATAAAACTTTAGTTATTTCTTGTATAACAGGCATTTCTGAAGGCTCAAATTTGCTATCGTTAACCGTTTTCGTAGTACTGTTTCCTAGTTTAAATTTAATAAGAACTAGGGAAGGTTTTCTGATATAATTTTCTATAATAATGTACCATGTAACGTTAGTATTTAGAGGTACAGTTCTATTATTTTCGTAAGGATAATACTTATCAGCAGTTTTCTCTCTTCCTAAAATATACATTTGGAAATACTCTTCATCTATTCTAGGCGTAGTAACAGCATATGCAATAGATAGGTAAATTATCAAAGAAACCAATAATACAGTTAAAAATTCTGCTTTAAAGTATTTTTTATTCATTCTCTTCCCTCTTTAAAATAATACAATTTTTTAATTTCCTAAATCTCCAATAATCATAAAATTTAAACATTAGTATTGAAGAAAAATAAGTAATTATTGATGAAATTACTGCAATAGAATATGCCATTATTTTAAAGTTCTGATCTTTAATATTAGCTTCTTCTAAAAGTTTATTTGTCATTTTCTCAGCTTCATTTAGTAATTTTTCAGCATTTTCAAAATAGCCTTGAGCTTCTTCCAATTTTTCTTCTTCCTTTAATTTCTTCCCTTTTTCTATGTTTAATAACGCTTCATTTATTAGAGTGGTTACATTATTTAATCTTTCATCTCTGATTCCTTTATAATAAATTTCATTCAATTTTTTAACAATATTTTCAATTTTAGTGTAATAATAATTTTCATTGATATTTATTGAATTAATTTGATTTGAAGAAACGAATAAAATTATTATACTTAATAAAATAATTAGTAATGTTTTATTTTTCATAAATATTTTTATAAACTTTATATTTAACAATTAAACAAGTTATGGCAAAAATTAATATAAAAATTGTTAATGTAAACATTATAGGTTCAAGCCTTAAAAGCCACGGTGAATAATTTAATAAAAGTCCTAACAAGGGAACTACTCCAATGCTTGTACCTATATGAAATCCAAATCTTTCAAGAGCTTCTAGTTCACTTCTAGATGGAAATAACGCTTCGATTACAGTAAAACCAGGTAAATAAGCTATAAATATAGCTGAAAAAATCCATCTAAAGATATTATAAGGATATACATTTGGGATAACAAAAACAAACAAATTAACAAGAATAACTACCAATATTGTTAAATAAAACCAAAGAGTATAACTTAAATCTTTTAAATATTCAATAAAACTGGTTTGTTTAGGCAAATAAGTTTCAATTGCTATTTTTTCATTTTCTTCTAATTTATTTAAGGCCTTAATTATTTCTTCTTTATTATTAAAATGATTCAATAATTCATTAAAAGTAACCTTACCCTTTTTTTCAATGAGCTTAATTATTTCTTTTTCTAAATTCATAGAATATCTTTAACTTATTCGTTTAAAAATTTTTACCTTTTCCTAGAGTATATATCTTTGGAGAAGCTTTGTTTTTATATACATTTCTTGTATCAAGGATAAGCTTAGCTTCATTAAATATAAGTTCATAATTAATATTATCATGATCAGTAAAGATTGCTACTAAATCATGATTTTTAATATTTTCGCTATTTAACTCGATACTTCTTGCTTGATAATTATCAATTTTTATGCTTGGAACGTAAGGATCATGGTAAGAGATTTTAACATCTGAATCTAGAAGCAATTTTATTACTTTTAAAGCAGCACTATCTCTTATATCATTAGTATTCTTTTTATAACTAACACCAATTATCAATATTCGAGAATTTTTAGCTGCAATTCCATTTTTGTTAAGTATTTCTAATATTTTATTGTAAATAAAATAAGGCATTTCATCGTTAATTTTGGCAGCGGTTTCTATAAATTCTAATAGATAGCTATGTTTCTTAGCCCACCACAATAATATTTGCGGATCTTTTGGTATGCAGGAACCACCAGCTCCTGGTCCTGGATAAAATGCCATGAAACCAAAGGGCTTAGTTTTAGCTAAATCTATAACTTCCCAAACATTTATATTGGCTTTTTCACATAATATCGCTATTTGGTAAATTAAAGAGATATTGACCAGTCTAAATAAATTCTCCAAAAGTTTTGTCATTTCTGCAACTTTGGTAGAGGATGCTCTATAGACAGGTGCTTTAATTATTTTTTTATAAAATTCTTCAGCTATGTTAGCACAAGTTTCGGTTAAACCAGCTACTATCTTAGGTATCTCTTTAAACTTTTTACTGCTTCCTGGATCTATTCTTTCAGGGGAATATGCTACAAAAATGTCTTCGCCTATTTTATATCCTTGTTTAGATAATCTTTCTCCTATTATTTCTTCTGTTGCTCCTGGATAAACTGTGCTTTCTAATATTATTAGTTTACCTCTTAAATCGTATTTTAGCATTTCTTCTACAGCTATTTCTAAATACTTAAAGTTCGGTATTTTGTATTCATTTAACGGAGTATTTACTGCAATTATTATTATATCTGCTTCTTTAACTAAGTTATAACTTGTTGAGACACTAAAAGTTCCATTTTTAATTAATTGTTTTATTGTTTGTTCAGAAATTCCATGAATGTAACTAATACCTTCATTTAATAGTTTTATTTTATTTTCATCGATATCTATGCCAAAGGTAATGAAACCATCTTCAGCAATCTCGATTGCAATTGTTAAACCTACATATCCTAAACCAATTATGCAAACCTTAGCTTCTTTGTTTTGTATTTTTTTTATTATTTTATTAACGTATTGCATAAATACAAATCAAAAGAAAAATAAATAAATTTAAGAAATAAGAAGAAAAAAATTAGGGCGGTAAAAATATAACTACATGCTCATTTTCGTAAACCTTTCTAAAACCAGCTTTTTCATATTCTAAAACAAGGTCTAACTTTTCTGTGGAATTATCATGTTGGAAATAATACTCCCCTTTACTTATAACAACGATAAATTTACCTGTATAATTTAGGTCTTGCGGTTTAAAAATTCCAGATACAACTTTAATATTATAATAAAAAGTAAGATATTCCATTGATGTAGCGGTACTTATCACTGTATAATCACTAAAATTCTCTTTTATATAATTCATAGCATTAAATATGGAATTTTCGTAACTATTAAATGCTTTTAGAACGCTAACTTGATATCCAAACTTTACTCCCATGGATATGCCTGTAGAAATAGAAACTGTAATTAAAAGAATTAAAGCTAATGCGTATATTGGTCTTTTAAAAAGTTTGATATTAGAAATAAAATCAGAAAATTTATCAAATGCTTTATATATAAAAAATGATAATAATATAACAGTTGGTAAGTATAATTGATATGAAAATCTATAATATTGTCCAAAAAATATGTTAGATAAAATTAAAATAATAAAAAACCAAATCAAATTAAAAGATATATATTTTTCTTTATAAAATTTGAATGAGATAAATGGAATAATAAGCAAAGGATATAATAATAAAAAATGTTGTGAAGCAATTGAAATATAAGGTATTAAAAATCTAAAATAATTATTAATTATATATGAAATTGAGTCTCCTGTTGAACTTCCTGGTGTTATAACTACAAAACCTACTCCTCCTAGTGCATATTGGAAGAAATAGACCAGTAAAGGTAAATTCTCGAATTTGATTAACGTAAAACCTAAAATAACTAATATTAAAAATGGCGTTATTACACATAATGCATTTTTAATTTGGATTTTGAATACTTTTATCCTAAAAGATAGTAAAAAATAAACTAGTAGAGCTATAAATAAAAGTCCGACGCTTATATTCATTGTTAAAGTAGCCAATGTTAATACAATTAAGAAAAAGTAACTCTTCAAGTTTTCTTCTTTTAAATAAAAAATGAGATATATTAAGGCAAAACTTAAAAAGTTTGCTAACATGTTTGCGAATAAACCACTAACAAAATATGCTGAAAAATTTACGAAAAGAATTATATTAAAACATAATAAGGCAATTAATGCCCATTTTTTATTTTTAGTCGAAACTAATGTAGCTGAATATATCATTAAGCCTGTTAAAATATCAAAATAAGCTGTCAAATATCTAATTGACATAAATGAAAAAGGAATATCTAAAGGAAAAGAAACCAAAAATAAAGCAGGAATAAAGATCGATTGTCTAATTGTATAATAGAAAAAAATGTCTCCTTCATAAAGAATTCTATAATGGTAAACATAAACGAGAGGATCTCCACTTGGCGTTAATGAAAAATAGGGTTCAGAATAAAAATATAAAATATAATAAGAAATAGGAACCAACAAAAAGATTAAAGCTAATAATTGATATTTATCAAAAATTAATTTAACTTTTAATTTTAAAAAATATTTTAATATAAAAATTATAATTATAAAAATTGATATTAAAACATAAATTATGTAAATATTAATTAATATTTTCATGAATAATAATATTGATGTAATAAAAGCTAAAGTTGCTATACTTAAAGCTTGAGACAACGAATAAAATTCTATTATTGTTACTTCTTTTTTATTAAATAATATCAAAGAGAGAATTATTCCTGGTAAAATTAAGATAAGAATTGATAAAATTATTTTCTCTATCATAATATCGTTGGGTAAAGCATTTCCAAAGTTTCTAAAGCTCTTTCTAAATTTGTAATAGGAGTTTCGTTATTTTTTATTGTTTCTAAGAAATATCTTAACTCTTTTTCCAATGGTTCGTATTTCTCTAAAGGTATAGCTTCTCCTATTTCTTTTTCTTCAATTTTTTTAATAACTTCGAAATTAACTTGCTTTATCATTTCTTTAGGTAAAAATCTTAGACTCTTTTTTTCATCTAAAAAATTTATCTGTGCTATTTTTTCTTCACCAATAACTATAGCTAATCTTATTTTTTCCTCGCTTAACCAAGTTGCAGAAGCTATTAATTTTACATTACTTTGAGATATAGCTTCTATTGAAACAAAATCGGTTTGTGCTTCTCTAAAAAAAGGATGTTTAATTACACTTTTAACATAAAACTTTTCCCATTCAAGTAAGTATCTTGCAAATGTCAAGTCATGAACAAGCAAATCTTCATTCACACCAACATCTGTAAATCTATATGGATATTTCCCAAATCTTATAGTTAAGATAGCTTTTATTTTACCAAGTTTATTTAAATTTTTCTTTAAAGCCATTGTAGCAGGATCGTAGCAAATAATATCAGCAGACATAACTCTCGCATTTTTTTCCTTTGCTAAATTTAATAGTTCGTAACCTTCTCTTAAGTAAGCTAATGGCACTATAGGTTTTTCTATTAGAATATTACTTATACCCATTTGAATGCATTGTTTTGCTACTTTTGCACTTTGTTGAGCAGGTGTTACTATGCATATTGCATTTAAATCTTCTTTTTCGATCATTTCCTTATAATCTTGATAAAACTTTGCATACTTTTCTGCTTCAAATTTTAAGTTTGGATTTAAGTCTGAAATAGAAGAAAAAACGCACAAATTTTCATTATTCAATTTTTTTAATATTCTAGCATAATTTTTTCCCATTGCCCCAAAACCTATAAGACCTACTTTTATCATTGTTTAAAATACTCGTTAATACTATTTACTATATAATTAACTTCTTCTTCTTTAAGAAAAGGATGAATAGGTAAAGATAATACAGTTTTGCAAGCTTCTTCAGTATTAGGCAAATTATATGTAGAAAAGTCTTTGTAAGATTTTTGTAAATGTATAGGTAAAGGATAATGAATTATAGTTTCAATGCCTTTCTTATTTAAATAATCATGAAGCTCATCTCTTCTTTTTGTAGCTATAACAAAATAACCATAGGAGTGGACTACATGGTCAGGTTCTTCTTGAAGAACTACATTATTTGTTAATGTTTCTCGGTAAATTTTAGCTATTTTTCTTCTTGCTTTTATAAAATCATCTAAATACTTTAACTTTACTCTTAATATTGCAGCTTGTATTTCATCTAATCTGCTATTGTAACCTACTATTTCATGGTAATACTTAACCTTTTGTCCGTAGTTTCTTAACATTCTTATTTTCTCGTTAAACTCTTCAATATTTGTGGTAATAATTCCACCATCACCATATGCTCCAAGGATTTTTGCTGGATAGAGACTAAAACATGCTATATGTCCAAAGTTTCCCACTTTTTTATTTTTATATAATGCACCATGGGCATGACTACAATCTTCTATAACCCATAGACCTTTTGATTCAGCTATTTCAATAATTTCTTCCATCTCCGCTGGGAGACCATACATATGGTTAACTATTATTGCTTTAGTTTTTTCATTTATTGCTTCTTTAATTTTCTTAACATCCAAATTATAACTTCGTTTATCAATATCACAAAAAACTGGTTTAAGTCCATTTCTTACTACACTATCAGCTACAGCTATGAAAGTAAAAGATTGTAATATAACTTCACTTCCCTTAGGTAAAT